>OBUU01000001.1_pt1 | contig 658448 bp, 402 predicted proteins | sample 1475981 | NCBI WGS metagenome assembly OBUU01 (sample SAMEA2579966, study PRJEB22360) | human gut metagenome | biome: human gut; feature: human-associated habitat; material: faeces | place: Denmark | collected 2008/2010 | reverse complement strand
CGACTATTTTCCCGGGCTGTTGTCGATGCGGTAGCCGCCGACATCAACGCGCCTGATATAGGAGCAATCAATGCATCACTAATATGAGCATGATCTAATCCTGTAAGAATCCAGTCTTTCAAAGAAGAGTTCTTTATGATGCCGGCAATAGTCCCGGTTCCTATCAACAGAATAGCTACCACAGACATCTTTTGCAGTCCATATTCTATACTCGGAAGAATGTTTTTCCATTGTTTCATACAGATAGCACCACATAAGCCACCTACCGGCAAAGCTATCAAAGGATCAATATTGATTCCTGCCGCAGGACGTAATGCCAATAAAACAATCGTAACAACAGGAGCAATCAGACTGGTTCTTAACGAGGGCAGATTTCTCTCTTCCTCTTTATCCTCTGTTTGCATCATCATTTTTTTGTTTTTTACCGATTGAGGCATCAGACGGACAATAACGAAAACAGTGAAAAACAAACCGACCACTGCCGGTAAAATATTGGCAAACATTACAGACGATAAATCCGCATTAAAATTTCCGGCTGCTATAATAGTGTTCGGGTTAGGTGATATGATATTTCCACATTTACCTCCCCCGATCATAGCAATAAGCAATACAGATGGAGACAGGTTTAGACGCTTGCCTATCGAAAGAGCCACCGGCGCAACGGTTATCACAGCCACATCAATAAAGACGCCTACCGTACAAAGCAACATCGTTGCGAGTGCCAATGCCATAAATACCCGTTTTTCACCCATTTTGTTTATAATCGCATTGGAGATGACCGTGGTAGCCCCGGTTTGTATTAATATGCCTGACAAGACTCCAGCTGTCAGAATCCGCAATACCGCCGGGGTGACCTCTTTCACCCCTTCGGTCATCACCGTAACGGTCTCATTTAAAGATAGTCCTCCCAACAACCCTCCGACTATCGCTCCGATAATCAGACTGTATGTCGGAGAAAGCTTTCTTATGATTAACAGTATGGATAATGAAAGCCCGATTAATGCGCCTATCGCTGTCATTGAGTATTATTTAGTAAATTGTTTTATGATTCTCACCACCTGTCGCACCGTTCTCTCTATGTTTTCTTTCGTAAACTCCGATCGCATCGCCTCTTCAAGTGTTACCGGAAAAGGTTGAATAGGCAGTACGGCAGTAAACCCCATCCTATTTAGCGCTTCGGTGGCTTCGACCGCTCCCCCCAACGCTATCACCGGAACCTGACATCTCTCACCGACACATAAAACTCCGTCCAGCGCCTTTCCCATACCAGTCTGGCGATCCAGTTTCCCCTCTCCGGTCAGTATCAGGTCTGCCTGTCGGACGACCTCTTCGAAACGAAGCGTTTTCAATATAACTTCTATTCCGGATTGCAATTCTGCATTCAAAAACGGAAGCAGGCCACCTCCCATTCCTCCGGCTGCTCCGGCACCGGGAAACTGCGATATATCCATATTTGTATATTCCTTTATCACCTGTGCATAATGCCGCAACCCATTGTCCAACTCTATCACTTGCAAACTATTTGCCCCTTTTTGGGGAGCATATACATAGGCCGCACCCTCTTTTCCAAAAAATGGATTACTAACATCACAGGCGATCGTAAAGTGACTCTCCTTCAATGCCGGATTCAATTGGGAAATATCTATTTGATAAACTTTTATCAGATTTTCACCGACAGGCTCCAACTCACCGTTTCCGCTATCTAAAAAGCGTGCACCTAAAGCCTTCAGCATACCAATTCCCGCATCATTCGTAGCACTTCCGCCGATACCGATAATGAATTCCCGACACCCGCGTTTTAATGCATCAGCAACCATCTCTCCAACTCCATAAGTCGTAGTCTTCATGGGGTTTCTCCGATTTGAATCAATCAATGGCAGACCGCAGGCCGAGGCCATTTCGATAATAGCCATCGCACCATTGTTTACGATACCATACGATACTTCAATTGGCTTCATGAATGGATCATGCACCCGACATGACACCGTTTGGGCATGAAGGGCAGAGCATAGAGCTTCTGTAGTCCCTTCGCCGCCATCAGCTATGGGGAAACGTATAATCTGACAGTCGGGTAATTCCTCCTGAATCGCTTTTTCGGCAGCTTTCGCTATCTCGAAAGAACCGACCGAACCTTTAAACGAGTCGAATGCCAATACAATCTTTTTCATAAAAGCTATCACTTATTTGTTTTCTCTATTAAACTCAATGCAGCCTCGACCGGATCATCAAACGGAGTCGTACTGTTACTCCAGGGAGATGTAATCCATTGCTCCTCCCATTCTCGGATTTTATTCCGGTCTTTTGTGAAATAGAGCTGTATACGAGGGATATAGTAGTCTTTAATCAGCCCGCTCCAGAAACGAGCAGCATAATCCTCCTGAATACCACCCCAACTTGTAATCAAGCGTTTGGCATTTGCTTCATAAGCATCTTTTTCCTGAAGAGTTGTTCCGCTATTGCGCGCAAGTTCCACCCATTCTTCTAATCGATATAAAGGATGAGAAGCCAATAGCCTGTCAACGTCCATCAACAAATCAACAGTTTGTTGCAGATTACGTTGCGCTGCGAGAACACGATTCTCCGAATCATCTTTCAGGGCCTGCTTATAAAAATTTTCAGCTTTAGCCGCCACATAATACGAAACAAACTCTATGAGGTCGTTTCTGTATAATTCAGAGCTTTTCAGTTCGTCAGCGCAACTAGCATACAAACGTATAGCCTGCAAGTAATCATCACTAAGGTCGATTTTACTAATCCGCCGTTGATCGGGTACTACAGTTTGCCAGGTAAAACGGGGGTATGAATATAAAGAACTATATGCTGTTTTCCGAAAAAGTTTCCAAGCTTCCTCCATGGCATCGGGATATCCTCCATAACGGGCCTCGCAGTATATCTTCATCCAATCGTCCAGGTCGATACTATCCGATGACCATCCCATATCGGCTAACAGTTCGTAAACAACCTCATTGTTTTCGAGTCCTTCAGGGGCAGAACCGAACCCAATCAAGTTACCTTTATTTGCGGCACGTAATGCTTTGACCGAGGAACTAGCATACATGTCCAAGTCTCCTGTCATGGTGTTTTTCCCACCAAAGTTGGGTACATAGCTGAATATCCATTTCTTTCCGTAAAACCCATCATGTACTTTCCATGTCTGCTCGGTGTTCCACACCCATTTCGGATAATCATTGCCCAAATCAATGATAATCATTTTATCATCAGGTACATTGCTTAACAAGGCTTTAAGCGATTCTTTATCCCAGAATGAATGTTGATATCCGAATGTCCATCCCTGTGTAACCCAAACGGCATCCGGGTTTCCGGCTGTAATTGATTTATAGATCGTTTCTCCATACTCGGCCAATAACTTATATTTCGCTTCTTTATCTGCCTTATCGATAGGCAGTTCCATCTCATTAAAACTATCCGAGAGATAATACGTATTTTCTCCAAACTCTTTTTCCCACTCTTCGACAAACAGTTTGCCTATCTCTTCGAAAAAAGGTGAATCCGGTGGCAATACATAGGCGTTGTACTCTTCATCAAAACCACCCCACCGCATGTGCCGGAATTGTGTGTCGGGATGTTTCTGGACGAATCCTTCCGGCACGAAACCTGCAAACGCAGGCGCTATGGGCTGCATACCCAACTCGCGCATACGGGTCAGGATTTGATGCTGCAAAGCGATTTGGTTCTGTTGCCAGGCATCAGATAAGGGACCGTCCCACTTGTTCAGATTGCCCATGCGATGCCAGGGAAGGTGTGCAGGGGCAGTGAAAAACTCACGGATTTCTTCTTTGTTCAATCCCATACGCAGCCATACCCGTTCCGCAATGGCTTCGCTGGCCACGGTAGCCAAGGGCATATTTACACCATAAAGAGCCATCCTGTCAATTTCCTTTTCCCAACGCTCCCAGTCCCAGTAAGGGGTAGTGTAGCCGAATGTACAAACATTAAGGAAATAGCGCAACTCATAAGGGGACACCTGTTCATACAATTCATAATCGGGCCACAGCATCACCGACGTTATGTGTTCACCGCTCCATGTTTTCATACTCTTGCAGGCCTCTTTCATGTACGTATGAAAAGCGTAACAGATAGCAACGGAGCTACTTCCCCTTAAGGTAAGCCGGCCGTCGCTTGCTATCACTTCGAATATATCTTTACCGTCGGATGGTTCGATATATTCAAAGTGGATAGACTGTGCTCTTTCCCCAATCTGACGTTCTATTAACTGTTTGGCGGGGGTGATAATATCCGTCTTAGGCTTGTGGCATGAGCAGAAAAAAAGCGTTGCTGAAATCAGTAAATACTTGATTATTGTATGTATCATAGAAAATCATAAATGTTATAAGTGAGTATCAATATTTTTTCTTTGACGCTTCTTTCACATATTCCAGTTCCGTAATAATCGGTAAATGGTCTGACAAAAGCGACTGAACAGTTTGTGTACTAATCACGCGCCATCCTTTTTGCGGGTAAGCAAACAAGTAATCGATCTTAATCACAGGTTTCCATGCCGGCATTCCAAAATCATCGTTGCTTGCAGCAAACCAGCTATCCATACCACGTATTGCCTCGGAGTAATGACGCGCGTTGAAATCACCTCCCAAAATTACAGGATATTTATAATTTTTGAAATGCCCGGTAATAAATTTTATTTGCTCCGCCCGTGTTTCTTGAGAGTTGACGTCCAGATGCGTAGAGGTAAAAACAATGGTATCATTACCCATTTCGAATAATCCCTCCAACATGGCCCGTCTCTCATGCTCTTTGACCGGATGGGGCAACATTATCTTTTGGACAGAAATATATGGATATTTACTTAACATCCCAATACCGTAATAACCGGTAGAATAGTCAATCGTTTTTCCGTAAAGCCCAAACATCCCTGTATGATAGGCAAGTTCGGATATAAAATCCTTCCCCTTCTGATGCGGGGTACGCTTACGGTCTGTTTTGCTATCCACTTCCTGAAGCGCCACAAAATCAGGTTTGAAGGATTTGATGTGATGAGCAAGTTCCTCTAAAGATGCCAGTTCGCCAAATCTTAAATTATAGGTCATTACCCGCACCCGTAGAGTATCTTGCGCATAGGCAACACCCAAAGTCAGGCATAAAAACAATAATAAATATTTCTTCATTGAATACATGGTTTCTATTTTTTAATGATTACTTTTCCCAGCCCGGATTTTGTCCTAACAGAGGATTCTTCTGACGCTCGGGATTAGGCACGGGCCACAAATAATGTTTCGTTGCGTCGAAGTAGCGTGCTCCGCCTTCCGCAGTAGACTTTTCGTAGATAACATCACCAAACTCATCTACTCCGGTATCGGGATATGGGTTAGCGCCCAAATCATTCATACAAACTTTCAGGCTGGGACCGGTGATGGCACGTCCAAAGCGAAGTTCGCCTTCACGCCAGCGCATCACATCGGCGTATCTTGTTCCTTCACCTGCCAACTCAATGCGACGTTCTCTTCTCAATTCGGTTTCGAGATCCATCCCCCATGCGCTAAGTTCGTCAAGGTTCATACGATGCATATTCACACGATCTCTAAGCCTGTTGATGGAGTAATCAATCTGTGTTTGTGTCAGTTTCTTGCCTTGTAGTTCGAAAGTGGCCTCGGCATAAATCAGCAAGATTTCGGCAAAGCGGATGACATTGAGATTTCCATGCCCACCCACACTTGAGCCGGCCAAATCAATATCGTTATACTTTTTCAGATAGAAACCTGTACGGCTATTTGCCCCCACACGGTTATTATCTTGCAATGAAGCAAAACGAGGCAGATTAAATATCTCGTTGGCCTTATCCGTATCAGGGTCACCGTCATCTCCTCCCGGCCATTTGTCACCCGGAGCATATAAAGTCATCTTCATTCTAGGATCTCTGTTCTGGAAGTAATCCACATAATGCTCTTCAGGCGACTTGTATAACGATGAGGTCTGCACACCGGTCTTTTTATAATATTCCAATCCGGTTTTTGCCGGTTTACCGTCCGTACACAGATAGGCATCCACTAATGACTTCGTTGGATTGAGACGTATATAGTCTGTCGGACTGCAAGTTTCATTGGGCAGACTTTGTGTACGGATTTCAGGTACAAAAAGGCTATATACGATGGCTTCGATATTTTTCGGATCATTCTCGACATCCCCTTCGTGATGAAATAGTTTTTCATATTCATACAGACCATAGGGACTGTTTTCGATGATATATTCACTCGTTTTTGCAGCCAGTTCCCATCTTTCGTTTTGCAAAGCAATACGTGCCAATATGGCTAAAGCGCCCCAGCGGTCAAGCCTTCCCAGCTTATCGCCTGTATACCTTTCTTCAGGCATGCGCTCTGCCGCCCATTTCAAATCCTCGACGAGCTGGTCAATGACTTTCTCTCTGGGAGTACGTTCGATATATGCATCTTCGGGCTGAATGACTTCTCCTACCCAAGGTACATCACCCCAAAATGTCGTGAGGTAAAAGTACATAAGCGCCCGGATAGTTTTTACTTCTGCGGCATAAACGTCCTTCTTATTTTGAGCTACCTGCGCTTTATTATAGTTGTCCAGAAAATTATTGCAGCGATAAATATAGCTATATGCTCCTGTCCAATAGGTAGTGAAGGGGAAGCCGTCAGTATAAGAGTGCTTGCCTCCCGAAACCTTACTTAGTCCACTAGTAATATTCCCCCACATAACAGTTTCGGCCGTCGATTCACTCCAATTCACGAGATAGTCTTTTTGTAAAGCTTCGTAACAGGGAGGCAAGGCATTTTTAAGCTGATCTTCATTTACCCAGAATGTTACATTGTCCGGCTCGTTAGGGTTCGTTCTATCCAGAAAATCGCTACATGAGGTAACTATACCAAAGAAAGCAATGATTAAAAAGTATTTTGAGTATTTCATCTTTATAGTCGTTTAATAGGTTAGAATGTTATTGATAATCCAAAAACATAGGTTTTTACTTGCGGATAGACATCTCCGCTGGTGGTTCTCACTTCAGGGTCATAAGCTCCGAAGTAATCGGTTTTAGTAAACAAGTTATCTGCCGAAGCATATACTCTAAGACTATTAATGCCAAGAGGTGCCACCATTCGGGCAGGAAAACGATAACCTATCTGAATATTCTTCAGACGCAAGTACGATGCATCCTCTTTCCAGTAGTCACTGAAGAGCCTGTTGTGCTCCTGCGACTGATAAAGTCTGGGATAAGAAGCATTTGGATTCATAGGCGTCCATCTGTCAAGATGCTCTTTTTTAGGGATTGAGTAGTCATTGATAAACGCATGCCGAGCCTCATCCTCAAGGTAACCGGCAACTTTGCCTACGCCTTGCAAATAGAAACTGAAATCAATGCCTTTCCATTCTAAACCACCCTTGATTGCATAGGTGTAATGGGGTTCTTTCTCGCCAAACACCACTTTGTCGTAGTCATCAATTACCCCGTCGGGAGTGCCGTCAGGACCACTGATGTCCCGATACTTAATATCTCCGGGCTGTACAATGCCGTTTTGTGATGCAACAAGAGGAAATTTTGGTTTCTGGTACTTACCTGTAGTTGTATTCACTGATTCAAAGTCATACACTTGCGCCAGCCCATCAGTCAGATAACCATAGAAAGCACCTATCGGATCACCTACCCGACGATACGAACCGGAAGCCGTACTGGTCAGCGACTCCGGAGTTCCACCCAAATCGGTAATCTTATTACGAGCGTCCGACAGATTGAACCCGAGATTGTAATTTACACTTCCGATCTTATCACGCCATGACAAATTAAGCTCCCATCCTTTGACATCAATCTTACCAAGATTGACATAACCTACGTTACTACTGGAAACCCCGACAATAGCCGGAACATCGGGACGAACCAATGCATCAATATTTTCTTTCTTATACCAATCAAAGTCCACATTCAGTCTATTGTTCAAAAAACTAAGGTCTACCCCGAAATTAAGCATGCGGATGGTTTCCCACTTGATGTCGGGATTACCGATTTTATTTTGCCAAAGTCCCATAACAGGTGTATTAGAAGCTCCGATAGGATAAGACTCTTCGGTTATGATAGGTGACAAGTAAGGGTAGTAATTACCGGGAATGTTCTGATTTCCCAACTCACCCCAGGAAGCACGCAGCTTACCCGAGCTCAATACCGAAGTAGCGAACTCCATGAATTTTTCACGTGAAAAGTTCCATCCTGCCGAGAACGATGGAAAATATCCCCAACGATTGCCCTTGGCAAATCTTGAAGTTCCATCGGCGCGCAGGTTAGCTTCAAACAGGTATTTACCGTCAAAAGCATAGTTGACACGACCAAAGTAAGAACGCAAAGCCCACTCGTCTTTTGTTCCGCTATTCATAAAATTAATCATTCCGGCACTAATAACGTGAATATCCTCAACCATCACATTATCACGCGTAGCACCCAGTGTGCTTCTGTTTTCCCACTCTTGCGAAAATCCCAACAATGCTCCCAACTCGTGGCGTCCTATGGTTTTATTAAAGTTCAGGGTGAATTGCAGCGTTTGGGTCATAACGTCAAGATGGCTTTGTGAGATATAGTCCTTGGCATCTTCATTTGCTTTCAACGGGCTACCGTCCGAGTAATAAGACAACATCTTCGGGTTAAACTCATCCACCTGGCGGGTATATATATTAGCAGAGTACTGCATACCTGCATTCAGTCCGTCTATAATTTTGAGATCTGCATTGAAAATACCATTGAGCACACGTGTTTTCCGTTCTTCCATTCCCGACTCATAGGCTACCTGCAAGGGGTTACGCACCGAACCGTACGACCAGTTCTCACTATCTACCATCCGGCCATTCTCATCAGGAATTTGCCACATGACGGGAAGTAACGGAGACATACGCTGTGACAGGCGAAATACTCCTGATGTGCCGCTATAACCTAAGTCCTTTTTATAGAAATCGACATAGCTCATCTGTCCGGTCAGTTTCAAACGATCATATACCTCCGTGTTTACACTGATACGCGCATTATGTCTTTTGGAACTATATCCGTCACCTACAACCAGTCCATCCTGATCCAGGAAACCATACGACATAAAAAATCCGGTTTTCTCGCTTCCACCCCGTGCGCTCACATTATGCCCCGTTTGAAAAGCCCGGCTTTTGTATATTTCGTCAATCCAGTCTGTATTGGAATATTCGTTGGGGTACAATCCCGAATCATATTTATCGAAAGCCTCTTGTGTATAGGGCTTGGAAAATCCGGCAGCACTCATGGCTTCATTGGAGAGTTCCATGTATTCCCTTCCATTAACAAGTTCGGGCAATGCTGTGGGAGTCTGGAATCCGGCATATCCGTTATATTGGAATACTACGCGCTCTTTCTTTTCTCCCTTTTTAGTCGTTACAAGAATAACACCGTTAGCGGCACGTGCTCCATAAATAGCTGATGAGGCGGCATCTTTCAGTACTGATACGCTTTCGATGTCCGAAGGATTCAATAAGTTGATGTCTCCCCCGGCTACTCCGTCAATCAAGATCAAAGGTGCTGTACTACTATTGATGGTTCCCGTACCACGAATGTTGATGCTGGGCACAGCACCCGGCTGCCCCGAAGAGGAAACGATACTAACTCCAGGCAACAATCCTTGCAGACCCGTAGTTACGTTAGTAATAGGTCTGTTCTCAATAGCCTCCGCTTTAACCATAGATACGGCACCTGTTACATTCACTTTCTTTTGCACGCCATAGCCTACAACTACTACATCTTCCAAGCTGACAGCATTTTCTTTCATCACTACGTTTACTGTCGTTGCTTTCGCTATGACGCTTTCTTCACGGTAGCCGACGTATGAGTACCGAAGTGTACTTCCATAGGGTACCTTAATGGAATACTGACCATTGACATCGGTGATTGTACCTGTAGTCGAGCCTTTTACCGATACGGTGGCTCCGATGATCGGCTCCGCATTCTCGTCAGTAACTTTACCTTTCACATACAGTTCCTTTTTCTCTCCTTGCGAATCAACAGGTTCAGTTTTATTTTGATATTCTTTATTATAAAATAAAATACTGTCATCCAGGAAACGGAACCCAATGTTAGTCCCTTTTAGCAAAAGAGTTAGCGCTTTGTTTACCTCTGTGTCTTTTACCTCCAATGACACTTTCCTACTCGTATCCACAAATTCTTTGCTATAGGCTACATTCATCGATGCCTTCTCTGCTATCTGACTGATAGCCTCTTTAAGAGGAAGCTCTTTGATACTAACCGATATTTTTTGCTGTTGTGCATAAACAAAAGCAGTGACAAATATGCACATTAGGGTTACAATACACCTTCTGCCGGTGGATGAAAAAGGAGAATCTTTTTCCATAATATTAGTCTTTAAAGTTAATAGTTCAATATCTATTAGCTAATACACAAGAGATATTAAAAAGTATTACGGCAAATAAGTTAATGAATATTAATTCGGAAAATATAGGAGAACTTGCCGGAAATCAATCCATACTTGATAAAAAGAAAGAAAACACTTCAAAGGTATCGTTTTTAATAGCAAAAATAGAAAGGGGTAGATAGTATTTTCTCATTTAATGCATAAATTAGTGTCTTTACCTGAAATAATTAATACCTTTGAGTGCACGAATTAACTCGTCGGACTATAGTTTATCTTTCGAAGAACTATAGTCCAACGAAAGGAATACTATAGTCAATGTTGCGTCGGACTATAGTCCGACGAACAAAATCATGCAGCCGGAGACTATATTTACTGAATAACTAAAAACAAAATAAAACATGAGTGTTTATTACGATCTTTATGCCAGTGGCAACCCACAAAAAAAGGATGAGCAACAGCCACTTCACGCACGAGTGATTCCATCGGGAACTCTTGATGCCAAGAAATTCATAGAGTTGGTATCTAAAAGCAATGGTTTCAGCCAAGCCACTATTGAAGGATGCCTGCAAGCAGTTACTGATGAATTACAGCATTGGTTAAAGCAAGGCTGGATTGTGGAAGTCGGAGAATTAGGCCATTTCTCTTTATCGCTGAAATGCGGACGACCAGTAATGGAAAAGAAAGAAATCCGCTCTCCTTCCATTCATCTGAACAAAATAAACCTTCGCGTCAACAAGAAATTCCGCGAAAACATGGAGCTGTTACAGTTGGAACGTATGGAATCTCCCTATCGCAACGATAGCAAACCCGATGAAGACAACTGCCGCGCTGTCCTTATACAACACTTGGAAAAACAAGGTTGCATCACCCGAGCTGATTTTATGAGATTGGCTGGAATAAACCGGGACAAGGCTATCGGACTATTAAATAAATACATAGAAGAAGGAATGATACGAAAGTATGGAGGAGGTAAGACGGTAGTATATTTAAAGAAATAAAGCGACTAAAAAATGTGTCAAAAGTGAAGCTATAGAAAAATGCTTCAGGCTTTTGACACATTCATTTTTTACTATTCAAAGCGAACTTCAGAGATACCTACGGATTTTCCCTGTTGAGCATCTATATTCAAGCGTATAGCCTCTACCTCAACATTACTACTCGGATGGATAACATTAAACCTGTCCTTACCCAACTGATAAGAATCCGTAACATATAATTCAAGAACTTTCCAGATTCCTTTTGATTTATATTCTACCTTCCAGCTTACAGGTAGCAGAACGTTTTCTTGAGGATTCTCCAACCAATATACGGAAAGAGAGTTTAAAGTATACGGAGTTTTAAAATCGAACGTCAATTGTTGTCCTTTTCCATTCTCTGCAGGAATAGAGACCCATCTCTCCAAACTAAAATCAGCAGAAGAAGTAGCCACTTTCCCATCGCAAACTGCCTGCTCTGATATTGCATTCCCACTTGCGACAGACGAAGCCGATATTTTCCCAATCGAATCCATATACTTCATTTCTCCTTGTTGCAACCCTACAGTCGAAACCTCCTTATTCAGCCAGACAAGCATTGTACGATTATCTCCTCTGTTACACCAGGCATAATAAGGCACTAAAGAAATTCCGCCCACTTTTATAAAATCAAGCCCCTTCAGTTCACCGGTTTCTTCAATCGTAACCTGTGCCTTTTCTTCCGTCGCATCGCCCAGGAATAATTGCTGAACAGGTCTTCCATTATCTATTTCTTCCGCACAATAAACCAATGGACCACGTGTCACAGCAGTTTTCCCCACATTATCCTTCACTTCCGGAATACAGTCGACAAAACGAACAGGCATTGGCAATTCAAGCTCTACTATATCGCCACTCACCCAGTCACGTTCTATTACTGCGAAACCTTTCTTCATCACATACTTCACTTTTTCTCCGTTTACACGCATCTCAACTGGCAGGTGCCGCTGTTCTTCGTAAGGATAAAGTCCGCCCGGCACAAATTCATCTTTCGTTGCCCAAGTAGGAATACGCATGCTTATTGAAAAACGTTCTTTCTTCTCCGGAATAACAACAAGGCGTACTTTTCCGTCAAATGGATACCCTGACTCTTGCTCCAAAGCAACTCTTCCTCCTTTCAAAGGAATCGTTGTCCTGCTTCCACCATAAAGAGTAAGATAGATATTATCTTTACTATAAGCATACATATATCCCGGAACTTGCAGGATGAGGCGAGAGATATTAGGAGGACAGCATGCGCATCCGAACCATTCGGCCCGGCCACCATTACCATGATTAAAACGCCTTTCTCCATCAGCTTCCAAAGGGTTCACATAGAAGAAACGATCCCCCTTCAAGTTAATTCCGGCTAAAGCATTATTGAATAAAGACAGCTCGGCAATATCCCAGAATTTCGCATCACCGCTACCTAGAAATAATCCTTGATTAAAAAACACATTTGCTACAGCAGCACATGTCTCGTTATAAGCTGTCAGATTAGGTAACTCATAAGGAGCACCGAAACCCTCCATACCTTCTACTGCCCCCAGCCCTCCGGTTATATGCATACGTGTTGTTACCAGATTATTCCATATAGCCTGAAGTGCCTTGTCATAATCATGGAGTCCGGTCAGTGCGTCCACCTGTGCCATAGCCGTATAAAGATAAGCCGCCCGCACGGCATGTCCCACCGCTTCCGTCTGTTGGCTGACCGGTGCATGTTGTTGTGCATAAGTAGCTGCCATCACCCCTTCTCCCTCCGGACGGTAAGTAACTCCGCGAATCTCCAGAAATTTTTTAGCCATATCAAGATACAATGGATCATTCGTCACCCGATATAATTTACAAAGAGCCAGTTCTATTTCCTCATGTCCGGGGGCCTGATTAACCGGTTTTCCATTATTATAATTTGGATCTCCTCCTTCAAAGAAAACCTTATTCACATGTTTGGCACTCTTAATAGCAACATTTAACAGTTTATCTTTACCCGTTGCCTGATAATAAGCAACAGCGGCCTCATACAGATGCCCTACATTATAGAGTTCATGGCTATGCACCAACCAAGAATAAGGTTTCTCTCCCATCTCACGAGGATCGGGATTACCACAAATATGAGAAATGTACAGATACCCGTCTTCTTGTTGCGAAGCAGCGATCAACTCTGTCACATCATCCATGAACTTTTCCAGTTTCTCATCCGGCTGTATCATAAGTGAGTAGGCAACTCCCTCCATTACCTTATATAAATCTGAACTGATGAAGCGATGTGTTTCCGGCAGTTCGGTGGGTTTACCTGCACGAAAAGCTGCACAACGCCTGAAGCGTTCAACAGCCGGTGCACTCTGATAAACAGAAAAAGGGACTGTAACGCTTATCTCTGTCTTCATTCTTTCTTTCCAAAAACCATCAGTCAACGTTACCTGATTAAAGGGGATGGGGATGATCTGCTGTTCTTCCTCCACACAAGCCGTCGACAAGATGCACAAACTAAATCCTACTAATAGATGTCTCATTCCTATTTCTTTTTAATTATTACTTGCGTATATTTATCCATGACTGGTATTTCCAGCCGACAAAACGGATGCGCCTGATTCATTATTTCAAAATCTTCCACTTCTTTTTGTCCAACTATAACAGTATACTTTCCTTCAGGAAGTTTACCTTCAAGAGTCATCTTTGTATGATGAGGTTTCCCAGAACGATTTTCGATGACAAAAGCAAGCTCATTTGTTTTTTTCAACGTAACAGGATAATCCTTTCTGAAACCATCCTGCTCTAATTCTACCGAAAATTGGACAGGTGTAAGAAACCGTATCTGTCTGCGTACTCCGTCATACGGAACCATACTAATTGTTCCTTCTTTATCCACAGCCACATTGCCTCCATAAGCTATCAGCCCAAAATCGGGATCATCCACTAAATAGACTCCGGCTCCATGAATTCCTCCCGTAAGCCCGTGATCTATTTCACCATCATATCGCCACGGTGCGCGTCCGGTTTTTATGTAACTCATATAGGTACGGGAATTCTGATAAGGAGAAAACGCCCAGCCCACAGCTCCATCATTTTCTTTCCCTTTATACCAATATCCAAAGTCAGTTTGTTGCGTACCTGTATTCATCAACGCCCATGAAGCTAACAAAGAATTATAGCCATAATTAATATACTTCTCCGGTTCACTGGAAAATTTATACGCATAATCCAGCAATGCCACACCCCCCATCTGCGTCATATAATCGAGATTTACGTACTGTCCGCTCCATGCCGTACCCAAATTGGCATATCCAGGTTCAAAAATTCCGCGCAAAGCAAGATTCCCATCCAACTGATTTTGCATGAAACGCTCTATGGAGACAGTGTCAAATGAGGTATACGAATACCATTTTTTCTTATTCTTATCATACCAGAATTGCTCCTCCGGTTGCATCGGATTCAATTTTGCATATTCGGCAATGTAATAGGAGGATTCAAAGGCAGTGCGATCAACAAACATCTCGGAACCGAACGGCCAGGGATCTTCATAAATCATATATGTCACCTTCTTTTCCCATTCGCGACGTAATCTAGCTGCTGCTTCTTTCCTGCCTGTATTTTCTAAAGCAGAAATAATATATAACAAATACCTTTCATGAAAATTTCCTTGCTTATAAGCCCAGTCAGTCCAACCGTGGAAAGCCCACTGCTTTCCCATCAATATATTGTATGGCACTTCAAAATAGGCCATCGCCGTACGGTAAGCCCGTTCTAAATATCCATTCGCATCCAGGTAAGTCACCATATCCGGATGATCTTTCGCAATCCTGTACAGATTATAATAAATAGCAAAATGAGTGGTATAATCAAACGTTCTCCACATGCGTCCTTTGCCTGAACCTCCATCCTCATATCCTCCATATTTACCACTACGATTCTGATACCAGTTTTCACTTCCATAGATACCATACGGATAAGGGAATTCCTTATCTGTACGTTGCAGTTTACCCCAAACAAAATTCTTCTGATAATATTCCAACGAAGCTATTTCATCCTTATCCGGATATATCACATTCTTCTCACTTACATAAATAGGCTTACTATTCGAAGGATCATCAGAACCTCCCACCATAAATTCTTCCCGAAGTTCTCCTAAATAGTCGGGTGAAAGCAGTTCTGCTTTTTTCATATCCCACAAACTATACAAACCATTATACCACTTCGTCGAATCCCGATGCTGCTGTTTGTCTACAATAAAACGGGCACGTTTCTTTATGAGCGTTTCTAAAGGTTCTGTTACAAAAAAATCCAAATAACACATTTGTCCGTTTCCATAGTTTACTGTTATCAGATTCTCACCTAAACGGGAAAAACGAAACTTATAAATATGCTTGTTATCTTTCGTCTTGCCTATATTAGTTACTTTGATTTGCCCCGGATGCTCAACAGTTAACTGCTCAACAGGCAACTGTGTCTGTAAAGCACAATACACTTCCATTTCAGGGGTTACTACCATTCCCGGAGCAACTTTCACCAAGACATTTCCTTTATCATACAATTTTCCCCTTAAATCAGTGTGGTCTTTGGCTACAGTAAAATTAAAGCCTGTGAGGTAACGCTGATAAGGGGCCACCGTCTTTGAGGTAGAGGGTATTCTCCAAGTATCATTCGCCCGATCGACAACATTCGTTGCATGCAAATAATACTTACCATCCCAAGTTGCATATTCCATAGCAGTCCCTTTTTTCATTGACATCAATAAAATGTCGCCTTGACCGGTATATGGTATCCAATAGAGAAAAGAAGAATTTCCATTTAAAGAGAAATGCCTATTCAGATTCTGACAAGCTTGTACGGATTCATCAATTGCTCCAATCGGCACTGTCAGACACATATCCAGAATATTAACCGCATGACGGCTACGATTGAAGAATTCAATATCCCATTCAATCTCTTCTCCACTAACAGCGAAGGTCTGATAAAGCCGGACTCCGGCAGGAAGTTGCCAGAATATCTGTATTTTTCCCGCCGTATTTTCCAGTATTTCAGACTGCAAATCAGAAACCTTAACAGAGTAAGTCTTATTGTCAACAAGGTAATTAAAATATAAATCTCCCAGAATCTTTCCTCGATCGACATAATTCCTGTGATGATCGCTTCCTTCGAAAACTAGTAATTTAAGCCCCTTTCCATCTGGATTGACCTCAATTCGTGGAACTACAGCTGCCACTGTACTCCCACAAAAAACTAGCCAAGCCAACAAAACGGTCATACAAAGCTTCATTCTCATAAGTTCAATTTTTCACTGTTATCTTGAATGTACTTAAAGATCTTTTGTGAGCATAATCGTTCAATGAATTACTTCTTTGATCGCTATAATCTATACCACTATAGTTCTTATCACCTACATTGGTAGCTACAACCGTAATGGTAAATTCACCAGGTTCGGTATAAATATACTTATAAGTTTTCTGAATTCCTCCAGTCGCATATACAGAGCCCAAAGAAACACCTGTATGCCACGGTTCATATTCGTCCGTTCCCATTTCGATAAACGAAAGGTATACGTCTCCCTGAAAACCTCTATACTTGGCATAATCTGCTTCGTGGACGGGCAAGCCTGTTGCAGGATTAAGTTCACATTCGTAAGCCTCATCTATTCCATCCCCATCCAAATCATATTTATAAGGTGAATCATCAGCCGCTGCATAAGTAGGACGCCCATTCACATACATATCGACTTGACGGAGCACTAGCTTTTCTCCATCATTCAGAAACTGCTGCAAATATGAATCACGGTTATACATCTCTCCAAGTTTATAGAAGCCTTCTGTCGGTCTGCCCGAAAGAGGATCATTTGTCTGAAATGCTCCGTAAGAACGTTCGTCCATAAGAGTGTTGTATTTATAACCGGCAGCATGTCCGGCAAAATCCGCCAGTTGCTCTGTATATAATCCAAAATAGGCAGCTACCCAAGGATCATTAGAATATTTTCGGATAGCACGGTCCGCATCACAAGCAACAAAGCGGCTCTCAATCACCGTATTACCAGGCTGATTATCAAGGCCTCCTAAAATATGAATATCCGGTTTCATCCGTATGCCTGAAGGAATCCTGCGATCTGATACTGTAAACTTCAACTGATTAGTCCCGATATAGCTCATTTCCATCAATGCTTCCGGAAAATCCCCTTTCTTATAAGGAATCAGTTGGATATTTTCTATCGCACCAAAAAATTCAAAATCCTTTTTCACCTCTTCAACAGTCTGATAATTTTTGAAGTACTTATAGAATAATGTCTTCTCTCCATTCTTCGCATAAGAAACCCGATAGCCTTTTTCATAGAAACTATTCCAGTCATTTTCCATGATTGCCTTAATGCGCGAACGTTCGAACATTTTTCCTTCATCTCCCGTAAAGAGAGAAAGATATTGGGCATCCGTAGAAATTGTAATTGTCACTTCGTCTCCAACTTTGGGATTCTCCGGAGATACGGTTACCTGAACGGACGGAGCTTCCACATCTGAACCAAACTTTTCACATGATGCCATAACAGACATCATTATTATCATAATTAAAATCGATTGATATGTTTTCATATTATTCTGACAATTAAGTTAATAGCCCGGATTCTGTTTCATTTCCGGAAAGAATGACAACTCTGTAAATGGTATAGGCATCAATACACGATATACTTTTTCGTCATTGAAAAGATGCCATAAATATTCTCCTCGAGCAGGGTCACCATAAGGTGCGTAGAATTGTAAAGGATCACGATAACGGCAAATATCTTCCAGATCTTTCATTGCAATGTCCGGAAAACGGGCTACATCGAGCCAGCCACAATCATCTTCAGCCGCAAGTTCCCTCAAACGTTCATACATCAATTCTTTCAATGCATTATTTGCACTTATATCCTCCGGAATCATCATAACAGAACCTTCCTGATAGGTATAAGAAGCATCACCCTGACTGGTAAACATGTCTTTTACAGTGCCTTGATTACAAGCTCTATTCCGGACAATATTCATCGCTTTCACTCCTTGCGAAACTGTCCCTTGCATAATCAGGGCTTCTGCTTTGAGTAAATAAATCTCGGCCAATCGTAAAACCGGATAATCAACTCCTGCATAATTAATATCAAAAGTCGAAGCGATCTCACTCGGATTCAAATTACGGAACTTGCCAAGTTGCCACCAGTTACAATTCCACAAGTTAGGTCTGTTTGCTCCATTGGCTTCATTTTGCCACCAGTTTCTTTCGTGTGTTTCCAGTGCCACTTCCATTACTTTCAATTGATCTTCAGAATAATGATTTCCTTTACCCGGCTCAATATAGAAATTCGAACCAAGTTCACGTCCGGCAGGTTCAAATACCCATAGTCCGACTGGAGCACTTCCACTGCTAGGACCGGTGACCCACCCTTTCACAGAGCTCCACATACGGCGGGTGAAATCGCCCGTAATTGTATATTTCCCTGTGCTTTCATACAGATTCTGTAAATCATTAGGAGTGGTTCCGGCTTTAGGAGATTCTGCATTAAATCTATCTATCTGCCCATAGTCACGACATACCTCCTTGAAACTATAATTATGTCCCCACATCGGAATATCATACAATAATGTCAGCCAGGAAGTCAGGTGCACACCATTGGTCGCTCCATACTTGGCTTCTCCTGCAAATCCCATCGGTATCTTATTACCGGTTCCATTACCTTCTTCTGCTAGTACACTGAACATAATTTCTTTATTGCGTTTCGTAAATACGGCTGGATAATAATCTTCCAACTCATAACTGCCATAAACTCCGGAGATAATATCATCACATAATTTAACTGCATCTGCATAAAGAGAAACAGTAGATAATTCCCCTGTTGTATTTTCTGCAATTTTATCTCCATACATTTCGGCACGACGAATATAGGACGCATGAAATATCTTCGTCTTTGCCAGCATACCAGCTACTGCTCCCCTAGTCACACGTCCATAAGCGATTCCCGAATTATTATCAGCACACTTACTCAAAGCATACTCCATTTCGTCATATAAAAATCTGAAAACTTCCTGCCGAGTAGCACGTGGCACGTAAGCAGGCTTGGGCCCCGTCGGTTTGGTTATTAAAGGTGCGCCGCCATAATAACGGTAAAGGGTAAAATAAGCGTATGCACGTAAAAAACGGACTTCACCTATCAACATTTCAGTAGCAGAGCCTTGTATGGCAGCCTTCTCTAATGAGGAACTGCTTATACTGGAATCAATAGCGTCCTGATGTGCCTCCAAATTCTCTAAAATCTGATTAGCCTGGGCAATATAAGCATACAGTTTTGACCATAAATTCAATACGCTACCCGAACTAGCTGTCAGATCAAAAGGACCTTCGTTTATCAGAGATGGCATCATAAAACGGTCTTCCGTCATAATTCCATCATTGGTGTTACCGGCATTAGCATATAAAATTGCGACGTTACGTAAGGCAGCATCATAGGAAGTATAGAATGTCTCTGCCGGAAGTTCGGTTTTCGGCAACTGATCGAAGTAACCCTCGCACGATACCAGTACAAGAGATGATAAAAGGATAAATAATATTTTTTTCATAACAGTACCAGATTAATATTTAAAATTAAATGAAAATACATGTGATCTTGCATACGGATAGGATGAAATATCAACTCCCGGCAAAATCCGATTACTGATAGAGTTTCCACTACGTACTTCCGGGTCGTACCCTGAATATTTCGTGAGACAGAACACATTATTAATAGAATAGGTAAAAGACATATCTTTTATCTTCCAGGCATTCAATATCTTTTTAGGTAAATGGCAGGTAATTGCCAGATTATTCATCTTCAGGAAGGAACCATCTTCCACCATCTCGGAATTGGACGCTGCCCACATATATCCTGACCAGGAAATAGGACCGGGACCGGTAAACGTACCTGTCGGGTTGTTAGCAAACCAAGCATTTTTATAATAGACAGATGACTTATTACGAATATCACCGTTATTCATCAGATTATATATATTACCATTAATAATATCATTTCCATACGACCAGCTGAAATCCATAGCCAACTCAATAAACTTCCAGCGGAAATGTGTATTCAAACCTCCGATAAATACCGGATTCACGTCTCCAATCACAACGCGGTCTTCCATATTAATTTTACCATCCCCGTTTATATCGGCAAAGGACGGGAATCCGTAAGGCATCTCTCTCTCTGTTGCATACCACCAGGGAGAATCGGCACTCCCCACACCATTACTATCGGAATACCAGTTACTACGGATACCTTCCATTTGTAATCCGTAAAACAGTCCTAACGGATAACCCTCTTTGATAAGTACATTCTCCGTACCCGAAGCAGAACCGACAGGACGGCTTTCAAGCATTTGGTTCTCTGTACCCAAACTTAACACTTTGGACTGATTGGCACTAAAATTAATCGTAGCATTCCAACTAAAATCTTTTTTATCGATGATTAGCCCACCCACACTGATCTCAAATCCACGGTTACGAACAGAACCAATATTTCTCGTCACTTTACTAAATCCGGACATACGCGGTAAATTTTGTTCCAGAAGCATGTCTTTGGTCTTTTTAGTATATAAGTCTACAGAAATATTGAGACGATTATTAAACATATCCAAATCCAGACCACCATTAAACTCTTCTGTCACTTCCCAACTTATATCAGGGTTCGCCATGCGATTGGTATATAATGCAGAGATTGTACCATCACCAAAGACAGCTTGCCGACTACTTGACGCCAACGTCTGTGCATAAGCATAAGACGCAATCTGGTCATTACCAACCTGACCATAGCTGAAACGCAGCTTCAGATTATCAACATTCTTTTTCAACCATGACACATTCTTGAAGAAACTCTCATCCGAAACTCTCCAACCAATAGCACCTGAAGGGAAAAATCCCCACCGATTGTCCGGAGAGAACTTGGAAGAACCGTCCGCACGCATAGAGGCTTTGAGAAGATAACGGCCTTTATAAGAATAGTTTGCCATAAACACACCGGAAAGCATGGCTACCTTTTCATAACCAATCGTTGGAGACTTCACATGATTTCCACTCTTTGCATCATATATTCCTTCCCAACCCAAATCTGTATTAAACTGGGAATATTCCTGACCAAAGGTTTCATATTTATTCGTATTGGCTTCATATACAGCGTTTACAGACAAATTGTGCACTTCGTTAAATACTTTATTAAAGCCTGCTTGTACTACCCCTCTTAAATTCAGTGCATTTTGCGTCCCATAAGATGCCCATCCATTATTGTCATAACCTCGCTGAATAGTTTTAGGAACAAATTCTTTTATTTCCCCTTTAGGAGTGCGTACACCCATTCCCGCTTTCACAAACCAATTATCTGTGATGTTATAGACAAGTTCCGCCTGACCAAAAAAAGTATGATTTTTATTAGAATAATCAATATCCTTGAGTTTTCGATAAGGATTATCCATTTTACCTGTGTAATATAAATTATCATCTATTTCCTGAAAAGTCCATTCTTTGGGAACTAACGGAGAGAATGTCTGTATTTCATTGAAGATATTGCCTTCTGTCCAAAAAGCACCGCTGCGTATATTATGTTCATAAGATATATTTGTATTCAATGTCAACTGCGGAAGGAGTTTTATGCTGTTATTCGTTTGGAAATAAAAACGCTTAAACCCTGTATTAACTGCAATTCCGTCTTCATTCATAAAGGATAGAACCGTAGAATTTTGTATTTTCTCTGTTCCGCCTCTATAAGAAACTTCATAGTTTTGTTTGGTTCCATTTTGAAGACAAAGATCCGGATAGAACTGAAAACGGGAAGGATCTGTATTCCATATCTGGTCTTTATATTCCTGATAGAAATCTGCATTCTGCCATTGACCATTCATTACCATATCCCGCATATAAGCTCGCATATAGTCCTCCGCACCCAACATAGAGATAGAGTTTGCCAGTTTACTAATTCCATAGGAGGCTTTTACCGAAATCTCACTCATCCCCGCAGAACCTTTTTTGGTAGTTATCAGCACTACTCCGTTAGCACCTTGTGCACCATAAACTGCGGTGGAAGATACATCTTTCAATATAGAAATGCTTTCAATAGCATCAGGAGAGATGGTAGCCAGAGGGTTGTCAAGCGGATCATCCGAAATCGGGATGGGAAAACCGTCAACCACATAAAGAGGAGAACTTCCCGCTGTAATAGAACTGGCTCCACGCACCTTGATGGTAATTCCTCCCCCTGGGGCTCCATCATTGTTCATCACCTGAACTCCTGCAATTTTTCCCTTCAACGCTTGTTCCATACTTAATGGATTGGTTTTCATAAATTGTTCGGAATTTAAACTGGACACAGAACCTGTCAAATCAATTTTACGCTGTGTCTGATATCCTGTAACAATAACTTCATCAATCTCGATACCTGATTTCATCACGACATTGATCTGTTGCTGATTTCCCACAGTTTTTTCAACTGTTGCCATTCCAATCATTGAATATACGATAACCTGACCCGGAGTCACATTATTCAGAGTATACTTCCCATCTATATCAGTGATAGTTCCATTTTGTGTGCCTTTCACTTTTACATTTACTCCCACTAAAGGCTGCTCATCTGTTTCTTTGACGTAGCCATAGATACTTTTCTTTTCCTGTGCAAAGCTCCCGATCGATAGAGATAAAAACAGGCATAACAGCAGAAAGGACCTCGCCATATTCCCCATACCTGTTTTGAGTTTTGGTAGATAACTTTGATTCATAATATTAGTAATTTAGTCATTAAGATTATATTATTCTTATTTTAGAGAAGGTGTCAACTTTAAAAGGAAGGATATCCCGCTGACATGAAATAAAGAAGGTCTGTTCATAGGCATTATAATTAGTTGGTTTCGATGGCAAATGTAGAGAAAAAAGCTTCTAAACCATAAAACTATAAATTATTCACTTATACTTATGTTCACATTTGTACCACCAATGCACAGAGTGAACATAAATACCACTTTATAACCAATAGTTACAGTCTAATTCATTTTTATTTCAGACATTTGTGACGTACACAATTCTTATACGCATGAAAATATTTACATTAACCCTGATACTATTATTCTCGACTATTACTTATGCACAGCAGAATGAGTTCATTTTCCATAATTTGGGAAGTAAACACGGGTTGACCTATAGCGCAGTCAGGGATATTGTACAAGACAACAATGGATATATCTGGATCGCTACTTTAAAAGGACTTAACCGATATGACGGATATAATATCAAGCAATTTTATAAATCAAAAGACGGATTATCATCTAATTGCATTGAACGCATACTCCTCATCGGCAAAGACTCCTTATTGTTGGGAACTAATGAAGGATTATGTTTGTATGATGCACAAAAAGAAAAGTTCTCATCGATTCCTTCCCCAGACAATAGCAATTTTTACGTGTCAGACATGGCCGAAAACGGAACAAAAGTTTTTATAGCTTCCACGGCAGGATTACATATCTACGACAAACGTTCACAAAACATAAACCGCTTATTTAAAGGCAGGCTCCTCAAAATTTCCCTTGACATCAATAGCAATATATGGGGAGTAACTCCAGATACAATTTATTGCTTTCGCAATAGTGGATATATTATAAGGAAGTATGCGGCTACAGAAGTATCGCCACAATATTCCATCCAATTTTCAGCTATTTACAGGGATTCACAAGGAACTATATGGCTGGGAACTACCGAAGATGGACTATACCGTTATAATAAAAGCCGGGAAACCTTTCTCCCTGTTACTCTCTCATCTCAAGATAGAAAAAAAATCCGTTATATACGTTGTCTGAAAGAAGACATGCGCGGAAATTTATGGATTGGGACAGAAAACGGCCTCTTCATTTACGACTATACGGATGATAGTTACAAACACTATCTGCAAGATTCCAATCTATCACAAACCGGATTGTCTGACAATGCCATATATTCCATCTATAAAAGCCGGGAGGAAATGATGTGGATCGGTTCTTTCTTTGGCGGAGTGAACTACACAAGCCTCATTGATAATAAATTCAGCTATATACTGCCTGACAATGGGAAACAAGCATTGAAAGGAAAAGCAATCAGCAATATCATAAGAGATAGTAAAGGTGCTTTATGGTTCGCATCTGAAGATAACGGTATCTCTATCATATATCCCGACCAAAATATACAGCACCTCAATAAATCAACCTTTCCTAAATTGAATGGAAACAATGTACATGCATTAATTGAAGATCCTTCAGGAAATATCTGGGCAGGAAATTTCGTAGACGGACTGCATAAAATAGATGGCAACCGGCATGTCCAGTCTTACAAGAACATAACAGGAGACAGTATCGGGCTGTCAGATAATTCAATATACAAACTATATATCCATAATAACGATTCAATGTTCATAGGGACTAGTTCCGGCATAGATATTTACCATTTCAAAGATGACAGGTTTACTCGCTTTCTCCCCCATATTTTTAAAACAATACGCGTAGATGATATTCTTCGGGATGCTCATAACTGTCTATGGTTCGCAACACACTTTGATGGAGTTTTCATGTATAATCCGGACACTCGAAAGATTACTCAATACCGGAAAGGAAAGAAAGGATGCGAAGAAATAATCAGTGATAATATTTATTGCAACTTTATGGATTCCAGAAAAAGAATATGGTTTGGCACAAGCAACGGAGGACTTATGTTATACAATCGCTCCAACAACAGTATGGAGATATACGGCAAGGACAATGAACTGAAACAAAGAGATATCTACTCCATACAAGAAGATTTGTCGGGGCTGTTATGGATGAGTACAGATAATGGCATTTACTGTTTCAATCCCGACAACAAAAGCTTTACTCACTATCTGGTAGCCGACAATCTTATCTCAAATCAATTTAACGCATGTTCAGGATATAGAGACACTGATGGTACTATTTACTTTGGAAGTATTAATGGAGTCTGCTTTTTCCATCCGGAAGAATTAAACCAAACTAACACTACACAAAATATTCATATCACTTTCTCCGAATTTAAAATTTTCAACAAGCATATACAACCGGATAAAAACGGAATATTAGAAAACAACATCGACAACACCTCTAATATTGATTTAAAACATGACATGAATACACTTACTTTTGATTTTCTAATCATTAACTATAATGATAATTATCAATCACAATATATCTGCGAGTATCGTCTGGAAGGTATAGAAGAGAATTGGAATATTGCACAACAAATGCCACAGTCCATTACTTATACACTTCCTCCGGGGAAATACAAGTTCCATGTACGGGTCATTCATAAGAACGGCTCAATCATTGAACAACGTGAAATAAATGTTCATATCCAGCCCCATTTTCTCGCTAGCAAATTCATGATAGCTGTTTATTTCATTATAGGTATCTGCATAGCATATATGATCATTCGTTTCTACAGGACACGTATGAAAGACAAAATGGATATCAAGATAGAACGAATGGAAAAGAATAACTTACGAGAGCTGAATAAACATAAACTTAATTTTTTCACTTTTATAACCCATGAATTCAAAACTCCCTTATCCATACTCATGGCTATATTCGAAGATATATCCATAGGAAAAGAAAAACAATTGGAAAAAGAGGAAATTAATATCATCAAACGGAATATCCAGCGACTTCAGTTTCTCATCAATCAGTTACTGGATTTCCGCTCTGTGGAAACAGACCATGCCAGTATAAAATATGTAAAAGCAGACATCATGGGTTATGGAAAGGTTATATTCGATTTGTTTACTCCTGTTTTCAAGCAAAAACAAATACGATATCTATACAAATCAAGTCCGGAAGCTTTTTATACGATTTTTGACCAAGACAAAATAGAAAAGATTATCAGCAATTTATTAAGCAATGCTTTTAAACACTCTGATGTCCAAAGTGAAATAAACTTTAGTATTGAAGTGGATAAAAACACGGAACGGCTCATTCTTTCATGCCAAAACACAAGTTCTTATATCCATCCCGAACAACGCGAAGCTGTTCTGCAACCGTTCCATAAAACAGGTTCAAAAGATACGAAATATTCCAATACCGGGATCGGATTGGCACTGGTAAACGGATTAGTACAATTATTATCGGGTACTATCGACATAGAAAGCAAACAAGAAACCGGAACTACTTTTATTATTCAATTACCGTTAGTAAAAGATACAAAAGACATGATTGTGCCGGACAAAATGCCAAATATTGTGAATTCACCTGATATTGTCGCCGACACAGTCTATTTGCTGGACAACTCTATACAAGAAGAAGACATTAATTATCAGGAAAAAGAAAAAAAGTTATCGATACTTCTAGTTGATGACAATCCGGATATTAACAAAATCCTAAAAAGTAAACTTTGTAAAATATATAAGGTTAAAAGCGCCTATAACGGACGTGAAGCAGTTGAGATTCTTAAAAATCACATTATCGACATAGTTATCAGCGATATTATGATGCCTTTTATGGATGGATATGATTTAAGTAAATATATAAAAACATCACATGAATATTCACATATACCGGTTATTCTAATCACGTCACAACCTTCTAAAGAGAATGAATTGCAAGGCTTATCAGCCGGTGCGGACGCATATATCGAAAAGCCTTTCACTTTCGACGAACTGAACTTGAGAATTACTAATCTGCTAAAAGCTAAAAATAATATCCGTGCACATTATCAGGATATGAAAATATTCGAACTTAATGAAAAACTGAATAATAAAGATGAGGAATTCATCAATACTCTAACTCAATATATCCTGGAACACATACAGGAATCTGATTTAAATGTCAACCATTTAGTAGAACACATGCAAATCAGTAGAACACATCTATACAATAAGCTCAAGAAACTGCTCAATTTAAGTATCACAGAGTTTATCAACAAAATAAAAATCGATGTTGCCAAGCTCAAAATTATTGAGACAAATCTTTCTTTTGCGGAAATCTCATGGCAACTGGGATTCAATAACCCAAGCTATTTCAGCAAAACATTCAAACGCTTTACAGGAATGACGCCAAACGAATTCAAGAATAACCGAAAAAGAAACACACCTATTGAATAATTATCGGTCAGGCACAATATAATTAACGAAACGTATATTTTATCAAAGAAAAACATAATGCCGACACTGAAATATAATAAAATTGCCCAACAAACTATCCTCATAAAAAAGGAGGCCGAGCCTATGTAAATATTACAGAACACACAAATACTTATCACACAAAGTTTTATTTCAATATTAATTATTTTATTAACGCACTTCTTCAAAATCGCTTGCACAGCAAATTCCGATACCATATCTTTGCAACGTGATCACAAAACAATAACTAGATTTACTAACGATTAAAACTATTAAGAATTATGGCACTGAAATATGTAGTCAAGAAAACAACCTTTGGCTTTGATAAGGAAAAAGCCGAAAAATATGTAGCAAGACCATTCAACGTGGTTACTATTGATTTTAAAATGCTATGCGATCAGATAACAAAAGTAGGATTCGTTCCACGCGGTACTGTAAAATCAGTACTTGACGGATTGATAGATTCACTGATAACCTATATGGAAATCGGAGCTTCAGTAAGCCTTGGAGAATTCGGAACGTTTCGTCCATCTTTCGGGTGCAAAAGTCAGGATAATGAAAAAGAAGTGACTACGGACACATTAAAGAACCGTAAAATAATTTTCACTCCAGGAAGTATATTTAAAGGCATGATAAAATCAATAAGTATCCAGAAATTGGATAGTTCTAAAACCAATAGTCCTATCACCCCTGATGATGGAAAGGGAGACGATAAAGGAGAAGGAGGTGGTAGCGGGGAAGCACCGGATCCGGCAGCATAAGTAACGCAACATCATTATTTTTTTGAGACAAATCCGGTTTAAACTCGTTTAAGCCGGATTTGTTAATTTCTAAAATAGCTTGTTTTTCTCACAGAAAATCCCGATTATTGCAGCCTAATACTAATTGAAAGGGCTTCCATGAAAAGAGTCGATTCTGTTATATCTCTTATATATTCTCTATCAAAATCAGAAAAAAAACACTTCTCCTTGCAAGTCATCAAAGACAAGGAGGAAAAAGACTATCTGGTGATTTATGACATTATTACTAAGAGTAAACAGCCAAATGGGAATATAGTAAAAGAGGAGTTTTATAAACGCCGCCCCAATGGTTCTTTTGAAGTATCTATTCAATATCTATATGAAAAACTAGTAGATACTTTGCTCACTCTGCGCAAAAAGAAAGATGTTTATTATGATCTGCTGAACGATTTGTGCAAGGCTCGTATGCTATATGAACGTTCATTATTTGAAGAATGCTTCGAAATCTTATCCGATACAATAAAACAGGCGCAATTTTACGAAAACAATGAAATATTGACAATTGCACAAAAGTTAGAATTAGAATATTTGCTTCGACTAAACTTCCCCAACATGACGGAGCAGGAACTTTTCCATAAACATTTCATCCAAAACGAAGCACTAAAAAAGATCCGGAAAATCACAGAACAATCTTCTTTACACAATTTATTAAAATATCGTCTTTCGCACATTGGCGTCATCCGAACAGCTAAACAAAAACAAGACATGAATGACCTGATGGTCAACGAACTTTATATAGCAGCTTCCTCCGAAGCGGAAGGGAACTTTGAATTGACACGAAATCATAAACTTTTTCAAGCAAATTATTTAATGGGAGCAGGGGACTATAGAGCTGCCCTGAACTCTTACAAAGAACTGAACCGTCTATTTGAACAGAACCAACAATTCTGGTCAAACCCACCCATTTATTATTTATCCGTACTTGAAGGAGTACTCGGAAGTCTACGATCAGTAGGCAACTATGATGAGATGCCCTACTTTATTGAAAAATTAAAAGAATTGATAGCAGAAGACTCGTCACTTGAGTTCAAAGTGAATGCTACCTGCCTGCTCTTTCAATACGAACTGTTTCCTTATCTGGATAAAGGTGACTTCCTTAATTGTACAGAACTCATGAACCACTATCAGGATTCGCTCTACGACAAAGAAGCATGGTTAAGTCCCATACGTAAAAGTGAATTATTACTTTATACAACCCTCGTACATATTGGTAACCAAAACTATAAAGCAGCAAAGAAATATATAAGTAACGCTATCATCGACCACAATATTAAATATCTACCACTGATGAGAACTATTCGCTTGGTTCGCCTCATCGCCTATTACGAAACACAAGAATACGAACTGATCAGACACGAATCACGCTCCATCACCAGAAGTCTCTCCTCTCCTAAAGAGCAAACATTTAAAACCGAACGAATTATTCTATGGTTCCTGAATAAAAGGAATCTCCCTATTCTGCTTAAAGACCGGGAAGCTTTTTGGGAAAAGCTATCCCCGGAAATACAAGAATTATATAATGATAAATACGAAAACCAACTTTTACGCCTCTTCGATTTTACAGCATGGATAGAATCAAAAATCCGGAAAGAGAAACTGTCAGAAGTCCTTAGATGGCATACAAAGACTAAAGAACTTTAAAATAGAAGGTTATTAATGCCTTTTATCATCACAAAAAAGCTGTATTCAAATTCATTTTTTCTCTTTGTAATTATATAAATAGACTTTATATATTTATCCTATCATTCCTTGCTATTCAAATAAAAGATCACATTATATCACTTTTGAAATTATATAAACCAATTATTAATGTAGAAAACGATGCATTATTATTTCTTTCATTTGTATCGTCTTAATTTTTAATACCATGGAAACTGTATCTATTCATAAACCCAAAGTAGTAGTGATTGGAAGTTGCAACACTGACATGGTTGTAAAAGCCAACAGACTACCAGTACCAGGCGAAACCGTCTTAGGCGGAACATTTTATATGAACCCCGGCGGCAAAGGAGCCAACCAAGCTATCGCTGCATCCCGACTAGGAGCAGAAGTTACTTTCATCTCCAAAATCGGATATGACTTATTCGGATTACAAGCTTTGGAAATATATAAATCAGAAAAGATAAACACTGAATTTATCTTCACTGATCAAAAGAGCCCATCAGGCGTAGCACTTATTTCTGTTGATTCTTTCGGAGAAAACAGTATTATTGTTGCACCAGGTGCAAGCCGCTCTCTCTCAATAGAGGACATCAATAAAGCGGAAGAGAAAATCAGGGAAGCGGATATCATACTTATGCAACTTGAAGTTCCGATAGAAACTGCAGAGTATGCAGCTACTATCGCCAATAAGTACAACAAAAAGGTAATACTCAATCCTGCGCCTGCATCTACCTTGAGCAACGCATTTCTTAGAAACATACACACCATACTTCCTAACCGAATTGAAGCCGAAATGCTATCCGGAATTAAGGTCATGGATATAGAAAGCGCCCATCGAGCCGCCAAAACGATAGGGGACAAAGGTATAGAAAATGTTGTCATCACATTAGGTAAAGATGGTGCTTATGTAAAGGAAAAAGATAAATATGCAATGATTCCCGCTAAACAAGTAGAGACAATAGACACTACCGGAGCCGGAGATGTATTCTGCGGTGCATTTAGTGTTTGTCTATCCGAAAAGCATTCATTGACAGAAGCTGTCGAATTTGCCAACGCAGCAGCGGCAATTGCCGTTACCCGTATTGGTGCACAGAGTGCCATCCCTTATAAAATGGAAGTTACTTTATAAAACATAAAAGACCTAGGTTAAATATAAATCTGATTCACATGAAAGTAGTAGTTATTGGAAGCTCAAACATCGACATGGTTGCCCAAGTCAACCATTTACCGGCACCCGGCGAAACTGTCGGCGATGCCTCTTTTATGCAATCCCTTGGAGGAAAAGGAGCAAACCAGGCCGTGGCTGCAGCGCGACTGGGAGGTTCCGTCATTTTTGTCACTTCATTAGGGAATGATATGTATGCCGATATACTCAAAAAGAATTTTGAAAAAGAAGGAATCACTACGGATTACATCATCAATGATAACCAGCATCCTACAGGAACAGCATTAATCTTTGTAGCAGATAGTGGGGAAAATTGTATAGCCGTAGCTCCGGGAGCAAACTACTCTTTATCTCCCGAATCAATCAATCACTTTTCCAAAGTAATTGATGAGACGGAAATAGTAGTAATGCAAGCCGAGATTCCTTACAATACAATTAAGAGTATTGCCCTATTAGCACAACAAAAAGGTAAAAAGGTTTTGTTTAATCCCGCACCTGCCTGTCTGATTGATGCAGAGCTGATGAAAGCTATTGATATTTTGGTAGTCAACGAAGTAGAAGCAGCTTTTGTATCAGGTATCAAACATACAGGAGACAATCTGGAAGAAATTGCCGAAGCATTGATTACGGCAGGTGCACAAAATGTTGTGATAACACTGGGAAGCCATGGCGTATATATGAAAAACGCTTATACAAGCGGCAGGCTTCCCAGTTACAAAGTGAATGCTATTGACACAATTGCGGCAGGCGATACATTCTGTGGTGCTTTGGCTGTAATGTGCGCTCAAAAAGAGATAGATATTGAAGCCCTCAAATTTGCTAATGCAGCGGCGGCAATTGCCGTCACTCGTTCAGGGGCTCAACCATCCATCCCTACTCTCGAAGAAGTGAACCACTTCATCCTAAAAAACGAATTACCTTATCGCTCAACTTCTAAATTTAATGAACATGAAAACCTACTCGAACCGACGATTCATTCTATCAGGTAGAAATCTTCTGTCAGCAACTGACGGTATAAGACATAGACTTATACTGTTACTTAGCTGTCTATTCATCTTCTCAATGAATATACATGCGCAAAACACTGTATCAGGTACTGTTAAAGATGGTAATGGGGAACCCCTACTCGGAGTTTCCGTTATCGTTAAACATGGAAAAACAACTACGGGAACCGTCACAGACCTCAATGGACATTATCAAGTGAAAGCAGAACCGAACGCTACTATTGAGTTCAGCTTTATTGGATTCAAATCAGTAACAGTACCGGCCAATCAGAAAATGATTAATGTGACCCTACATGACGATAATCAATTGCTGGATGAGGTAGTCGTTGTCGGCTATGGAACTCAAAAGAAGGTTAATTTGACAGGAGCCGTTAGTCAGGTCACAGCCGAAATACTGGAAAACCGCTCCACATCTTCCGTTACGCAAATGTTGCAAGGAGCTATGCCAAACGTCAACATTCAGGTAAATACCGGTAGCCCCGGAGCAGGCGGAACAATCTCCATTCGTGGAATGGGTTCCGTGAATTCCAGTTCTCCTCTTATTCTGGTAGACGGTATTCCCGGTAGTATAGATCAACTGAATCCGAATGATATAGAATCTATCTCCGTTCTTAAAGACGCTTCTTCAGCAGCCATTTATGGTGCGCGTGCAGCATTCGGCGTAGTCTTAGTTACCACTAAGAAAGCAAAATCCGGAAAAGCAAAAGTTTCTTATGATGGTTATTTCTCTTGGTCGAAGCCGACAGTCTCCACCGACTTTGTTACTTCGGGATATGACCACGCTTATATTTACGATACTTCATACATGGGACAAAAGGGGTTCATGGGAGCTGCTACCGGATATACAGAAGAAGATTATAAAGAGCTGGAAGCACGTCGGTATGATACAACAGAGCATCCGGATCGTCCCTGGGTAGTTACAACAACAGAAAGTGATGGCAGACAAAAATACAACTACTATGCCAATTTCGACTGGTGGAACTGGATGTATAAAGAAAGAATGCCATCCCAATCTCACAATGTCAGCATCTCCGGGGGCACCGACAAAATCCAATATTATGTATCCGCAAATTTCTATTCAAAGGATGGTATGATGAAACGGGTAGACGAGAAATATACGCAATACACTTTAACTTCGAAATTCAATGCAGAAATCAAATCATGGCTGAGAATTGGAAACCAGACGAACTATTTTGACAGCTCGCACACTTATCCTGGTGAAAATGCTGCCAATGCAGCTTTTGCCAGAACCATGATCAACTGTGCACCTTACTATGTACCCATCGGACCGGATGGCAACTATACCGGTTTGATGAAAAATGGAAAAGTCATCAACGAAGGTCGTGTAGCAGATATATATGGAGGCGTCTCCAAAGGGAATGTAGGAAAAAGACGTTTCCGAAATACATTCTCTGTTGAAATTACTCCCATCAAGAATTTATCCATAAACGCTGATTATACATTCGGATTCACGATGGATGATAACTGGAAACGCCAGGGATTAGTATATATCTCTAACGGGTATGCCAACGAAACGCAGTTAAGCACCACTTCCACTCACAAAAAAGACTATATACAGAAATCAATGTCTTATGACCCTTCACATGTATTCAATGCATACGCTACCTACGGTAACACTTTTGCAAAAGTTCATAACGTATCGGCAACAATAGGTATGAACTACGAAAAACAGCAAACACACGATTTACTTGGCTACCGGACAGATGTATTATCTGAAACATTGAATGATTTGAATCTGGCAACAGGAACAGGCGCATCAGACCTCAAAGCTACAGGAGGTGCATCCGCTTACGAACTATTCGGCCTTTTTTTCAGAGCCAATTATAATTATAAGGAACGCTATTTATTAGAAGTAAACGGAAGATATGACGGTTCTTCCAGATTCCTCTCCGGAAACAGATATGGTTTCTTTCCCTCCGTATCTGCAGGATGGAGAATAAGCGAAGAGCAATTTATGAAAGACCTAAACATCTTCGATAACCTGAAGATAAGAGCTTCATATGGTGTCCTCGGTAATCAATTGGGAGTAAGCATGTATCCCTATTCTACAATTACCCAAAAACAGTCTTCTTATATTGTTGGTAATTCGCTTGCCTATTACTTGACTACCCCCGCTCCCGTAGCAGGTGACTACACGTGGGAAAAAGTAGGCACCCTTAACATGGGTATAGATATCAGCGTATTGAATAACAGATTAAACTTCAGCGGAGACTATTTTATCAGAAAAACATCAGATATGTTCGTTGACGGTATTACACTTCCTGCTGTTTATGGCGCGAATCCTCCCCGACAAAATGCCGGAGAAATGAAAACAAAAGGGTATGAAATAACCGTAACCTGGCGTGACAATTTCAAATTGGCTGGAAAACCACTGAATTATGAGGTTTTCGGTTCTTTGGGTGATGCTACCTCTGAAATTACTAAATATCAAGGAAATGACACGAATATCTTAACTGATTATTACGTAGGAAAGAAAATCGGAGAAATTTGGGGTTATAAAACCGGTGGATTATTCCAATCGGATGAAGAAGCAACTGAATGGACAAGTAAGATAGACCAGTCGGCAGTAAACAGGGATATTTTAAAGAGCCAGGGAAAATGGTCTGTTGCTCGTGGAGGAGACGTAAAATTCCTCGACAAGGATGGTAATAATATTATCAACAATGGAGCAAATACACTTGACGATCATGGCGACCTTGAAGTTATCGGCAATGAAACACCACGTTATAATTATGGGTTTGGAGCAAATATCAACTGGTATGGGTTTGACTTTTCTATCTCATTCCAGGGTATTGGAAAAAGAGATTTGTATCCGAACAAAGAAATGGAAAAATTCTGGGGTTCATGGGGGCGTGTCAACAGCGCTTTCCTTCCCAAGGGAATTGCCGAACAAGCATGGTCGGAAGAAAACAAAGGTGCATACTTCCCTCGCCTCGAACGTGGTAGTGCAGCATACAATGATGATGGACAGATGCAAGTTGTCAACGATAGATACTTACAAAATCTGGCATATCTGCGTTTGAAAAATCTCTCGATAGGTTATACACTGCCGAGTAAACTTACAACTAAAGCAGGAATCGAACGATTAAGAATCTATTTCGCTGGTGAAAACCTATGTTATTGGTCACCTTTCAAGACTGACTATATAGATCCAGAACAAGCGATGTCTGCCAACGATGCACGTATTTATCCGTTCTCTAAAACGGTGTCCATTGGTGTAAACCTGACATTCTAAATTCCCCAAACTAAACATCTATTAAGTATGAAAACAACAACGATTATAAAGAAAGCCTTTTTGATAAGTTCATTATCGCTTTCGTTTTGCGCTTGTGATTTAGATCAGTTACCGCAAGATCAAATGACTCCGGAGAACTCTCTGAAGAATGAAACGGAACTTAAGTTATACATCAACGGACTTCTGCCCATGCTGTCAGGAGCATCCAATGTAGATAATGGAGCCAGCGTAGCCGCCGGAAGAATGATGGAAAAGACTGACGACGTGATATGGCCCACACTTCCCGATTATATGACTGGCAAAAGAAGCTCAACGCAATCAGCCGGAAGCTGGGACTGGGACAATCTGCGAAAGATTAACATCTTCCTAAAATATTCTGTAAACTGTCCGGATGAGACTATACGTGAAAAATACAATGCAATGGCCTACTATCTGAGAGCACAGTTTTACTATGACAAACTGAAGACATTCGGTGGAGTGCCTTGGTACGATACTGTACTCGAAGATAATAGTCCGGAATTGTACAAACCGCGTGACTCTCGCGAAACGATTGCGAACAAGATTCTGGAAGATTTGGATAAAGCCATAAAAAACGGTGTGGAAACCAAAAGTCTGAATGAGATAACCAAATGGACTGCATTGGCTCTGAAGAGTCGTTTCTGCTTATTCGAAGGAACGTTCAGAAAATACCATAACATAGAAGGAGCAGAGGATTTTCTGAAAGAATGTGTATCGGCTTCTGAGGCACTAATGACTTCGGGGAAATACACTATTGACAAAGGAGAAGGAACGGATGTTGCTTACAGAGATTTATTTGCACAACCTGTTACAAACAATGCCAGTGACGTAGAAGTTATAACCGCCTATGCTTATAGCATTTCATTAGGCGTAAAACATAACACCAACTATTCTATCATTAACGCCAGTGGAAACCAGATTGGACTTAGTAAAGCATTCATGGATTCTTATCTGATGAATGATGGTAGCCGTTTTACAGACAGACCAGGCTATGAGACTATGATTTTTGGTGAAGAATTTGAAAACAGAGATCCACGTATGTTTCAGACAGTCAGATGTCCCGGTTACGCCCGCATTGGCAAGACCCATGATGTAAATAGGCTCTATGAGGCCATGCAAATCTCCGCCACTGGATACATGCCGATTAAGTATATACAATCTGGCGATTATGATAAACAGACCAGCAACGAAAATGATATCATCCTGTATCGTTATGCAGAAGTTCTGTTGAATTATGCCGAAGCAAAAGCCGAGTTAGGTACGCTTATCCAGACAGACTTGGATCAAAGTATCAAACTAATACGGGATCGTATCGGGATGCCGAATATGAATATGGCAGCTGCAAATGCTAACCCGGACCCAGTGTTGGCAGTACAGTATCCACTTGTATCAGGAAATAACAAAGGAGTAATTCTTGAAATCCGAAGAGAACGCAGAGTTGAAATGGTTATGGAAAATCTGCGTTATGATGATCTGATGCGTTGGAAAGCCGGCCATTTATTTACCGAACAATTCAGGGGAGTTTATTTTTCAACAGTCACCGCTCCTTCTACCAAGTATGATTTGGATAAACCGGCATATACAGTTAGAAACGCCAACTTTTACATTTATATAGGTGAACGTCCCGCCAATCTTACCGAAAAGAACTCAATCGGGCTAAATGTAGGTATCTTCTTGAGCAATGGCAATTCTGGTAATAAAGTACTCAATACAGATAAAGTAAAAACCTGGAATGAGGAACGTGACTACCTGGCTCCGCTACCAAGTTCCGCCCTTGTTATCAATCCGAATCTAAAACAAAATCCGCATTGGGACAGTCCTTCAGATTAACTAATCTATAAAAAAATAGCAAATAAATGAAACGACGTGATTTTATAAAAAACGCAAGTCTAGCATTATCTGCTGCATTTGTACCTAATATAGCATTCCCCTCTTTCTTAAGGGGGGGGGCTCCTCTAAACAATGTTCTGTACAACGGTGTCGCATTACCTGACGTTTGGCCTCCCAGAAATATTGGCATGAATTACGATCCTATGCCAACGCCTTATTTAATCAACCGACCGGAAATCATTCCAATCGACCTAGGAAGACAACTTTTGGTTGACAATTTCCTGATTGAACAGACAGATATGGAACGCAGGTCATATACACCACGTAAAATGAGTTTCAATCCGGTACTCAAACCGGAGACAGAATTGGAACAGGGTATTTACGGCATTCCCGGAGCCAGTGCCAAAGATGGTGGTGTATGGTGGGATCCGAAAGACCAACTCTTCAAAATGTGGTATGAAGCTGGCTGGTTACACAGAATGGCCTACGCTACAAGTAAAGACGGAATATATTGGGAGCGTCCCAATCTTGATATAGTGCCGGGCACTAATCAGATTGTACCGGAAATCGTAGCAGACTCATCTACTGTGTGGCTGGATCATTTTACCCAAAATGATGAAGAGCGTTTCAAAATGTTCCTACGCTCTCCTAATTCTATTCCCGGTTCCACAGAACGCTTTAATTATGGATTCAGTATGGTTTCTCCAGATGGAATTCACTGGGGTAAACCAGTCAAAACCGGACCATGTGGAGACCGGAGCACCATGTTCTACAATCCTTTCCGCCAAAAATGGGTATACAGCCTCCGGAATCCGGAAAATATAAACCGTGTACCTATCGGACGCTTCCGCTATTACCATGAACATTCCAATTTCCTGGAAGGAGCGAAATGGACAAAAGAAGACCTTATTTTTTGGTTGGGAGCAGACTATCTGGATGATCCGGATCCATATATCGGTGATAAAGCACAACTATATAACTTGTCCGCAGTACCTTATGAAAGCATTATGCTGTCATTACCTCAAATACACCTGGGACCATCTAACGAAAGATGTAGAGAAGCCGGAGTCCCTAAAATAACCGAGTTAAAAGTTGCTTACAGCCGCGACGGTTTCCACTGGGATCGTACCGACCGGCATACCTTTATTCCCGCTGAACGAAAAGAAGGTTCATGGGACAGAGGATATGTACAATCCGTGGGAGGATTATGCGCAATTGTGGGGGATCAACTCTGGTTCTACTATATAGGATTCGAGGGAAACAGGAAAAAGAAAAGTTCGGTTTACGAAAAGAACGGAATGCATGCCAATGGAAGTACCGGCATAGCTGTATTACGCAGAGACGGCTTCGTATCTTATTCCACTTCAAAGGAAAAAAGTACATTATTAACCCGTCCAGTAACATTCACTGGCGAATACCTGTTCGTAAATGTAAATTGTCCAAACGGAGAGTTAAAAGTGGAGGTGTTAGATACTGACAATAATGTAATTCCAGGGTTCTCCGCAGGTGACTGTAAGCCTCTCTCAATAGACAGCACGATTGCACAAATAAAATGGAAAAACAAAAAGGATCTGTCTATTTTAAAAAACCAACCAGTCCGATTCAAATTTTATTTAGCCAACGGTGATTTGTATTCATTCTGGGTAAGTCCCGATATAGAAGGTGCCAGTAACGGATACAACGCAGCAGGAGGTCCGGGTTTTAGCGGAGGTATAGACATTGAAGGCAAAAAGGCCTATAAAAAAGCTGAAAATTTCCCTAACCTGTTAGAAAGATGTTAAAACAATTAATAAATAAAATAATATAAATAACGATGGATAAAAAATTATTTGAAGGCGTGATTACCCCAATGGTGACCCCCCTTATTGACAGAGAGAATATTGATATTAAAGGTTTGGAAAAATTGCTGGATCATTTGATAAATGGCGGAGTCAGTGGAATTTTTCTTATGGGTACTACTGGTGAAGGAACAAGTATTTCTCTTCGAATGAGAAAGGAACTCATTAAATATTCAGTAGCATATGTAAATGGCCGTGTACCTGTATTTGCCAGCATTGCTGATTGTTGTATTGAAGAAAGTCTGAATATGGCATGTTATGCAAAAGAATGTGGAGTCAGCTATTTAGTATCCGCACTACCTTTTTATCTGGGATTAACTCAAAAAGAAATAGTCGACTATTACACGACGATTGCCGACAATGTATCCCTGCCTCTGTTCTTATACAACATTCCGGCACAAACTAAATTAATGATTTCCGTAGAAGCAATCAAGACATTGGCTAAGCACCCGAACATCATCGGAATAAAAGATAGTTCTGGTAACGGTACTTACTTCAATACGCTACTTGCGGAAGTGAAAGCTGAACATTCTGATTTTACCATTCTCGTAGGACCAGATGAAATGTTGGCTTCTACAATGGCATTAGGTGGCAATGGAGGTGTAAACTCCGGTTCCAATCTATTCCCTGAACTTTATGTCAACTTGTTCAAAGCGTGTAAAGCTAAAGATGCGGAAAAAATATTCAATTTACAGAAGCTAGTAATGAAAGTTTCTACCAAGATTTACTCGGTTGACAAATCAAGCGTGTCTTTCCTCAAAGGGTTAAAAGCCGCATTATTTACAGAAGGCCTAATAACCGATTACATCTGCGAACCCCTACAAAAAGTAAATGACACTGACCTGGAAATAATCAGAAAAAATGTAGCGGAATTGAAGAAACTAATTATTCAGGCATTATGAAAACAACCAGCAAATTAATCACTTTATTAATGATCATTACTATGACTTGTTCCTGTGGAAACCCTAAAAAGAAAGCTGAAACTATCACTTCTGACACTGATTCTACAGAAGTAGACTGGAAATATGGTTGGCCGATAGTTGCCAGTCCGACACTCGACATGAATGCTTTAAAGAAACATCAAGCCCAATACCCTGAAAGATGGAAAGCTACATTCGAGTATCTGAAAAGTACAGAATTAAGTAAATTAACTCCTGGTGAATATGAAATTATAGGGCGAGACATATATGCCATTGTTAGTGAATATGCTCCTAAAGAAGAAACAGAATGTAACTTTGAAGCACATCGCAAATATATCGATCTCCAATACCTGATCAATGGAAAAGAGAAAATGGGAGTAACAACATTGGATAAAGTAGTCCCTGTTTGCGAATATGACGAGAAAAAGGATATTGTTTTCTTCAAACCCGATGCACCGGCCATATATGAAGTGGCAACTCCCGGTTTTTTTTATGTTTTCTTCCCTAAAGATGCTCACCGTCCCAGTATAAAAGAGGAAGATGGGATGATTGTGAAGAAAATAGTTATTAAAATCAAAATATAGATATGCTGAAAGATAAGAAATTTTATCCATGGATGGTAGTAGGGATGCTCGTCGTAGTGTCTCTACTCAACTATTTAGATAGACAGATGCTAGCTACGATGCGGCCGTTCATCATGGTAGATATCAAAGAGCTGGAATCTATCACTAATTTCGGACGACTGATGGCTATATTCCTCTGGGTATATGCTATTATGAGCCCCATATCAGGAATGATTGCAGACCGCTTGAACCGTAAATGGCTGATTGTCGTCAGTTTATTCGTATGGTCTACCGTCACTCTTATGATGGGATATGTGCATGATATTAACCACCTGTATATATTAAGAGCATTAATGGGTGTTAGCGAAGCATTTTACATACCTGCCGCTTTATCTCTCACAGCCGACTACCACCAAGGGAAAACAAGATCTATTGCTATCGGCGCACTGACTTCCGGTATTTATTTAGGGCAAGCTATCGGTGGCTTCGGAGCTACAGTAGCCGCTCACACTTCCTGGCAATTTACTTTCCACTCTTTTGGGATGGTCGGTATCATTTATAGTTTTGTGCTTATCGCACTGCTGCATGAGAAAAAAACTTATGTAGTAAATACAGAACAAAGGAGAAGTATAAAGGAAAATCTTTCAATGACCTTCAAAGGATTGGCAGTATTGTTTAGTAATATTGCATTTTGGGTAATGCTATATTATTTTGCGGCACTTAATCTCCCTGGATGGACCACCAAAAATTGGTTGCCGACAATGGTCTCCGATACATTAAATATGGATATGGAGTTTGCTGGTCCGCTTTCTACCACAACTTTGGCCCTTTCTTCTTTTGTCGGGGTATTCCTCGGAGGTTTTATCTCCGATAGATGGGTACAGAAGAATATCAAAGGAAGAGTTTACACCAGTGCCACCGGATTGTCACTGATTGTTCCCGCTCTTTTAATGATGGTTTACGGAAACAATATTATATTTATTGTTGCAGGAGCCATACTCTTCGGACTTGGCTTCGGTATGTATGATACCAATAATATGCCTATTCTTTGCCAGTTCATCCCTTCCCGATATCGCGCTACTGGTTACGGACTCATGAATTTTGTTGGAATAGCCGCCGGAGCCATTATCACAAACGAGCTAGGCAAAGCGTTCGAAGCTAATTATAAGGATCTTGTCTTTTTGATAATGATCTTCTCTGTATGTCTGTCCATATTCCTTCAGTTAAAAGTGCTAAACCCAAAAACTACGGATATGACCGATGAACTAATGACCAAGTCAAAAAATAAATAAAAAACGTAAACTGAACGATTATGAAGTATACATACTCACTTATTAGGTCAATAAAACCATATGTAAACATTATCATGTTTTTACTGTGTTTGGTATCTTATAGTTGCGGCGGTTCAGATGATGGTATATCCGGTCCCCCGGAAAATTCCGGAACTGATCCGGCCCCCGACCCTGATGACCCGTCAGACGATTGGAGAACTCTCTACAATGGAATCATTCTGCCCTCTGTATGGCCACCAAAAGATATAAATATCAGTTCATATGAACCGATGAAGGTTCCCTATCTACAGACGCCTCCGGAAGTAATTCCCATTGATGTAGGCCGTCAGTTATTTTTTGATAATTTCCTGATAGACAACACCGATCTGGTACGCAAATTCTATAAGCCCAAGAAATACGCACAGAATCCTATACTAAAGCCAGAAACAACTTTGGAGACATCAAATATTCCTGGTGCTTCTGCCAAAGATGGCGGAGTATGGTGGGAACCCAGAGAACAGATCTTCAAAATGTGGTATGAAGCCGGATGGCTCAACAAAATGGCTTATGCAACAAGTAATGATGGTGTCAACTGGGTACGTCCAGATTTGAATAACGGTTCGAATGAGCTATTGACATTGTCCAGATTCCCCGCAAATTCATGTGCTGTCGTATTGGATTATGAGGCATCCGACAATGAAAGATATAAGATGTTTTTACGTTCACCAAACGCTAATGCAACAGATAATGCTGGTTACTGCATGATATCTTCGAATGGAAAACAATGGAGCTGGTTCACAAAAACAGGTCCTTGTGGTGACAGAAGTACAATGTTCTACAATCCTTTCCGTAAAAAATGGGTGTTCAGCATACGAACTCTAGGTGTGCTAGGCAATTCTCCTCATGGAAGAGCCAGATATTATCGGGAACATTCTGATTTTCTGACTGGAGCAGTCTGGACTAAAGCAGATGTAGTATTCTGGTGTAATGCGGATAATAAAGACACTCCAGATCCGGAATTCAATCTACCACCCGAACTTTATAATTTGAATGCTGTAGGTTATGAAAGTATTATGCTGGGGTTGCACCAAATTTTATTGGACGAGAATGAAATTGCCAAAGCTGCCAACAGACCGAAAATCACAGAATTAAAAGTTTCTTTCAGCCGTGACGGCTTCCATTGGGACAGACCTTACAGAGAGGCATTTATTCCTGCTACCCGAGTACCTGGCAGTTGGGATCGTGGATATGTACAATCGGTAGGTGGTATTTGTACAGTAGTAGGGGATCAATTAAGGTTCTACTACATCGGATTTAAAGGTGGAGACCCCTCAAGCTATATGCATTCAAATGGTGCCACCGGCATGGCTATTCTACGCAGAGATGGATTTGCTTCCATGTCTACAACGGGAGAAGGCAGCCTTACGACTCGTCCTGTCACATTTACTGGTAAATATTTGTTCGTCAATGTCGATTGTTCGTCCGGTGAACTTAAAGTTGAGATTCTGGATAAAAATAATAAGGTTATTGATGATCTTTCAGCAGATAAATGTAAAGCCGTTAGTATAGATTCTACTATTCAACAAATAGAATGGAATGGAAGCAGTGACTTATCTTCATTGGTTGGTCAAGAAGTAAAGTTCAGATTCAAACTTAAAAATGGTGATTTATATGCATTTTGGGTAAGCCCGAGTACCAATGGCGAAAGTAATGGATATGTAGCCGGTGGTGGTCCCGGATATATCAGCAATAAGGATACAGAAGGAAAAAAAGCATATGAACAAGCAAGTGGTCTCCAAAAATTCTAATTAATGTAATAGAAACATTTAAAGAAACTGCAGGACAAATCATCAATCTGATCTCAATCCTACATGAAAAAGCCACAGGAAAACAATCAATAACCCTGTGGCTTTTATCTTATGTGACCTAATTCATATTCAAACTGTCATATCCAACAAAGTTTCTCCCTTCGTATTCAATACTTTTATTCTTAACACCTCTTTTTTCTTTTCCAGAATTATCACCGTAGCACTGTCCATCTTATATCCTCCACCAATAATAACCGGATAATTATTACCCAGTTCCCCTCTTGGATGGTAAGCGTATTTATGAGTATGTGCGTTCAGGCTGATATTGAAAGGTGCTTTTTCTAATAATTTAGTCCAAAGATTCGCACAGAGATTCTTTTCATAATTACCGTAAAGCGGAATATGATGAATAAGGACACGTTTCTTTGCTTTCTTGAATTCTTTGGCAGACAGTTCTTTTTTCAGAAAATCAACCTGTTCATTACGCAATTGAGTAAAATCGTTCAAGCCATAATATACCCAATGGTCGTCCGGTTTATCTTCTCCACAATCCAACATGACGATACGGGTGTCTCCCCAGTTAAAAGAGGCATAAGTTTTATCTCCCACATAATCAAAATGGTCACGCAAACCGATAGAATAGGCATTGCGGATTTCATGGTTGCCACGCATAAAGAAAGTCGGCATGCGATCGCCACACACTCCTTCGGTCAGTTCACTGATAAATGTGGTTGCCTGCTCGTGATCCACAGGATCATCCACACAGTCACCATTGAAAACAACAAAATCATATTTAACATCCTGTATTTGTTTACACAGAGTACGGAAAGTATTGGCATGTTGATGCAAATCATTAAAAACAATAGCGGTAAAAGACTCTGTATCAGCAACAGGAAGAGTAAATTCACTGAAGGTCGATTGTGCAGTATTTCCAAATACCTTTTTATATGCCTGATAAAGCAACATCTCTTGCGAACACACACGATAATAATATTTCTGTCCGGGCTGTAAGCCATCTATACGTATTTTATGCAGCTTGTTATTGCAGACCACCTGACCGTCAACAATCATACGCGCACGTTCCAGCCGGGTAGTATCTGTGCCATATTCCACCCAGCAATAAGAAGGAACGGTTGTTTCCCACATCACAGTAATGCCATTACCCACAGGATTCTGCAAATAAGGTTTAGTACGGAATATCTTGTCTGCCTTTTCAGCAGTACGCAATTCCACAAGTATGGGACGATGGTCGGAAGCCATTGGTTCATTAACTACTCTCGCAGATATGACAGCAAATCCGGTAGCGTTTTGCTTTGATGCGGCAATATAATCAATGGTTTCTTTTGGGGCGGGAGCAGGATAAGTATGCTTTTCCGGATTGGAGAGTATTTGAAAATCCTTTTGCAATTCTTTGATGAAATCGGATTCAGGTTCAGCATTCATATCCCCGGCTAGAAAAAGAGGCTTTTTATAGGAAGCAATCAATGACTTCACTATTTCCAAAGATTTCATACGGTCTTCTTCCGTTAATGACAGATGAGTACAACAATAAATATAATCCTCAAATTCTGCCAGAATCAAGGTGCGGGCCTCTTCTCTACCAGGTAAAGGGATAGTTTGTAAACGTAGCGGAACTTGCTTTGTCAACAGTCCGATTCCATATTTACCTCCTTCAAACTCTATAGCAGGTGCAAAACAGGCATGCATCTGTGTACGTTCAGCTATTTCACCCAGCACATATTTCTGTCTGCTCCGACGGGTCATACTGTCTACCTCTTGTATAGCCACAACATCAGGAGAAGCATTATTTATCACATTGGCTACCCGTTGAAAACTACAAATATCATCCATGCCGTTCGCATTTTTAATATTATAAGTCATCAGTCTCAATGTATGTTGAGCCTGTACTGGAAAAATAAATAGGATGACGGAAATGAGTAAAAAGATCTTTTTCATGTTCTTCATTTTTGGGGGTTATGTTAAGTTTCCCCAAAGGTAAGAAAAAAATAAAAAGCCACAAAGATATGGATTCATACCTTTGCGGCCTCTTATTGTTAAGAATAACTTTTCTCTAAATGGGGGGATGAGAATAAAGCTATATTATTTACAAGGTCGATTTATTATCTTATTATTTCTTTTGCCACTTTGCGGTAGTATCCCACATTTGCGGATCTACGCTATTAAAGTGCCAAAAACCGATTTGAGAGATTCCCAGTTCATCAGCTAGTTCAAGTAGCGCTTCCGTACTTCTGGCATCACTTGCATAAAACAGATGCCGATTACCATCAGTGCCATCATACAGATACATGTTTACCTTTTCATAACATAACCAGGTAGGAGAAGGCAAAATTCCATTTATACTGTCAGGCACAGATTGATAAACCTGCCTTCCTTTGATGCCGCCAGTTACAGCATAATCATTTGCATAAGCAGGTAGCGCCATCACTAATTTATCATTTGGAATATGTTTCATCCAGAAAAGCATCGCCTCTCTAGTCCATAGATAATTAGACGTAGGCCCAATGCCCATACAATCATCCCTATGTTTGAGCTCGGGCTTATCTATCCCAGGTGCAAAATACATATCGTAACACATCACTCTAACTAAGTCGCAAGTAGTATTCAAAACTGCCGGATCGTGAAACATCTTAGTTTCGTTATCCTGATACAAAGCCGGATAAAAACTAACGCAATGGCTTAATTTCTTTCCAACAGCATGGAGTTCTTTTGAAGCCAGTTTCAGGAATTCGGTATATGCATCCTGAATATCAGGGTTCAAATGTTCGAGATCAAGATCTATTCCATCATATCCGTTTGCATTGCAATCACTTACATACTTCTCAACAAGCGCCTTTCTTTTCTGTGGCGTATCAATCGTTTCTTCATTCCCACCTACAGCCTGATATACTTCGATATGATTCTGATGACATTCATCGATAAATGATTTCGGAGGATTCCCGAAAACGCTAATGGAACTAATAATCTCTTTCACTGGCTCTATATCCTTAAAAGAGCTTCCATCTATATAGACATACCAAGGAGCTACTTTCTTCTCCTGGGTGGTGGAAGAGAGTGTTTCCTGCTTGCAGGAAACACTCGTCATTACCAACATTACACAGCATATAGCTGTTCCAATTATACTTAAATACCTCATTGAATGTAAAGTAAACTGTTATTCTTCATCATAATTATACTTCTTATATTCTATATAGTCATATTTGACTGTATATGTCTTTGCAGTAGGCTTATCTCCTTGCCAGCCACCTCCATCAGCAAAGGTCATCATTGAGAATCCAAATTTAAACTGTGCCGGAGTATACCAAGTAGTAAATGTTTTCGCCACTTCACCATCTATAATCCATGCCGCCCAATATGCACCATCTGCATTAAGTCTAAGGTCAATAGTCAAAGTGTGTTTACCCGGATCAATAGGTACACCGTAAACTCCCATAGCTTCCGTATAACAACGTACCAGCATCTGACCAGGAACAGGAGGAACCGTACAAGCCGCACGATCATTTTCAGTACCCGAGAAAACAAACATAGAGAATGACCTTTCTTCAGCGTTAGTTGCAGCGATATTACCACCTGCCAACCACTTTTCACCTACTCCTACCAAAGGAACATCTATTTCCCATGTATATTTTCCAGCTCCCACTTCCGGACCATAAACGAAGTTATTCCCGTTAGATAGATTCAAACTTCCATCCGCAATCGTTCCTCCATTGTTAGTCCATCCAACAGGAACAAAACCAGCTTCCTCAAAGTCCCACTTCACTGTTGTTCCCTCTGGTTCGGGAGGAAGTTGACCTTCGATAATCGGCTTCATTGAATAATCATAAGGAACATATTCAAGATAATCAAATAAGGCATAATTTTCTTGAGTTGCCGCATGATCGCCCATACCATAAAGATTCTCGACACTAGATATAGCACGGAAATAAGCCTCTTCACCATAATCTAATTGTGCCCTCTTTAAAACTTTACCATCAACCGACCACTCCGCCAGATATTTCTTATTTTCTAACTTCAAATCCAATACAAACGTATGCCAAGCATCCCCCTTAATAGGCGTGAATTCAGAGAAAAAAGGATTAGCCTGACTCGTCACAAGGCACAGCATATCATCTGGTCCGGCACTATGTGCTGCACGGTCTGCAGCCGTACCGGAACAAATTTCAAAATCCAATTCATGCCCATCGTCAAAATATAAAAATGCTCCAATACTAGCCCGGTCATTCATTCCGAATTTAGGGACATATACCCTCCATTCATAACGACCTGATCCGAATTGCGTTGTTGTCTGCACCTTGAAACGGTCCCCATTAGTACCTTCATACTCTTCACCTGCCCGGGTATAGATTCTTAACGCTTTTCCATCTTCACATTCGTCATTATCTACGATAGTGATCGGATTGATCCCTGCCACAAGCCCCGTCTTTTGCAATCCAGTAAAGTCACCATAATTATAAATGGTTCCTTTATAGCCATCCTGAATAACTGTGATGGTTCGAAGTTCAGCACCTTTCGCCGCTATGGTCAAGGTTGCACTACGTTTTGGGCCGTTATTCTTATCAGCAGCAATTGTTAGCGTACCATTACCAGTTCCTTTCAAAGGAGAAACAGTAAGCCAATTACCACCTGCCTGATCCACTGCTACTTCCCAAGCTGCTTCTGACGTAATATCTACAGTCTGAACTTCAGTAGAGGAGACTCCGAATGTCAAAGCATTTGTGGAGATTCCGCATGCAACAATCTCTGTTTTCTCTTTGAAGCTATCGCCGCATGATACTAAAGAGGCATTACATAATACACCTATTGCTAAATATAAATATCTTAGTTTCATAATGATTGTTTTTATTGTTTCATTCAGTTCTTCAAATTCGGATTAATAGACGAATCTACAAAAGGACGGGGAAGATACATCTTACTGTCATTCCACGTACCTGATACGGAAACAGCTTCTTTCCTGAAGACTCCGGGAGCCACTTCAATCTCCGGATTTAATTTTCTGTATTCAAAATGATCTTTAATGCGATTCATGCGAAACATATCCCTCGCTCTAGTGGCAATATTTCCCCAATAATATCCGGCTATTTCCCAGCCATGTTCATTATAGGCAGCTTCTGCCAGATCATCATACGACATGGTTGTCTTATAGATATCCCGGTCTGCAACAACAGATCCATTGGCACGATTACGTACCTCATTCAATAAGTTGACAGCTTCCGTGATACTGCCTGTTTTTGAACGACCCACAGCTTCGGCATACCAGCAATATACTTCTGCCAAGCGAATAATCTGATGCGTCTTTTCTCCATTCTGATTCATCGAAATCTTCGGATTCGTATAATCGAATTCTTCTCCAGTGGTCGTTTCTACTTTCTTCATGAAACAGGGAGCAACAACCACACGCGGCGCTTCCGGATTGGGGTCTTCCCACCAATCACGCAACTTAGTTTCATTCTTCAATATGATTTTCGGGAAATAAGATGCATCTTTGCGTGAGCCTTCCGGGAAATCATACCAGAATTTAATTTCTCCGTTCGTATCTCCCCATCCACCGCCACCATAAGCATAGTCTGCCAGGAAATCAGCTAAAGGGGCATTGGTAAGTGCATCTATTCCCAAATTATAGTAAACGCCAAGCAATACTTCAGGATTATTCTTATTATACTCCATCGAATATACTTGCTTATAATCAGGTAATAACTTGTAGTAATAAGTACCTTTCTTCGAAGCATCGATTACTTCCTTTGCCTTTGCAGCGGCTAGTTGATAATATTCTGTTCCCTTGTTCAACGGCCATCCTGCCATTGCCATATACACATAAGCCAATGTTGCTTTTACAGCTCCTTGACTAACAGCAATGTTTACCCCGTTTCTTGCGTAGGGTTCTTTAGTATAATTGGCAGGGACCATTGTCTCTGCCTTTTTCAGGTCAGAAACAATCAGTTCGTAAATTTCAGAAACGGTTGCCAATGGCATGTTATAATTGATTTCATCTTTCACAACCATAGGTACCTCTCCCCAAGCCATTACAAAATAAAAGTAAGAATAGGCACGCCAATAATAAGCTTGTCCAATGGCCGCATCTTTCTCTTCCTGGCTCACTTCCGGAGTTCGTCCGGCATTATCTATAATGAAATTAGCCGCTTTTACCAATCTCCAACGAGCACCCCACAATTCAGTCACCCAAGTGTTGTTGTCCGAAACATTATAAGTATCTACCTCACGCAGCCCCTGCTTATTAGCTGCAGGGTGTGTAGAAATATCATCACCCATCACTGATTCGAAACCTGCCCAAATATTTGCATACATATCACTTGCAACTTTGGAATACATTCCATTCAGAGCCAAGTCCAGATCACCTTTTGAATTGAAGAAATTAGTTACCGCCAACTGCCCTTTAGGATCTTCTGTCAGTAAATCCTGGCAAGACACCATCCAAAGTGCTATCAATGCTAGTCCGACAGATTTGAATATTCTATATATTGTTTTCATATCCATGTATAGTTAAAAGATTAAAAGTTAAGTTTCATACCAAAAGTGAATGTTCTTGGAACAGGATAAGATCCCATATCCACACCATTAAAGCCATAATCGGATTCACTGTACACTTCTGGGTCCATACCTGTGTATTTCGTTAATGTAAACAGGTTTTGAGCACTGACCGACAGTTGAATATCGGCTACTTTCGTTATCTTCTTAGGAATATTATACGTAAGGCTTATATTTTTCAGTTTCACAAATGATGCATCTTCAAGCCAGAAATCGGAATCAGGATAGTTTCTATTATCTGAATTTTTATGACTTGCATACACAGCATCTGCTTTATTGGCTACTTTATCCCAACTTTTGTAATAAGCATCAGATAAAGAGATGAAACGATATACACCTGTCATAGATCCCATCGCATAGCGGCTTACATTCAGTCTATCTTGTCCTAATGCAGCATTGATAAAGAGATTGAGCGTCCAGTTTTTCCAAGTAAATGTATTATTCCATCCGAAAGTCCAATTAGGCTCGGCCTGCCCTTTAGTAACCAGATCGTCAGCACCCGGATTGGTTGTCAAACTTCCATTAGATTGATGTTTATACAAGTTGGCGCCCTGGTCATTAAAGTTTGCCCATTCATAAAGATAGAAAGAACCAATCGGATACCCTACTTTTTTAATTTGAATGGGACCACCGCCAATACTTGTATAATTCTCCCCAACGATAAAATCACTACCTGCCAGATCGATTATCTTATTCTTTAAATAAGATGCATTCAGCGATGTTTCCCAACCAAATATATCTTTGTCTGTCAAAGGAGTAGCTGTAATGGTGAATTCAACACCAGAGTTTCTAACTTCACCTTGGTTGACCCAGAAAGAGCCACCTCCGTTATACTGAGGAGCAGGTTTGCGAAGCAACAGGTCCTTAGTATCCTTTCGGAACCATTCGGCTGTAAAACTCAAGCGACCGTCTAAAACACTGGCGTCCAAACCTATGTTATACTGATAGGTGCTTTCCCAAGTTACATCCGGTGTAGCGAGATTTCCAGTCCAATAACCGGTATGGATTGCATCGCTACCATAACCGTCATAATTTGTAGGAGCCAACATACCCAATGTTGTGTAAGCACCGATACTTTGATTACCAACAACACCAAAACTGGCTCTTAGTTTCAATTGCTGGACAATGTTTTGTTTGCTCATAAAGTTTTCTTTAGCAACATCCCAAGCAACAGCTGCTGACGGAAAATATCCCCATTTATTCTTCTTCTGAAACTTAGATGAACCATCGGCACGGAAAGTACCTGTCAGCATATACTTTCCTTTGTAATTGTACATAATTCGACCAAGCCCGGACACAATAGCTTCTGCGGAATAGCCATTCTCTCCATCGCGTGTCTTTGCATTTTTTGCATTCCAATAACCAACAAACTCATTGGCTAAATCACTTCCGGTCAGTTTTAGATTTCTGCCTTCGGCACCACTTGCTTCAAATACAGCTGTTGCAGTCAAATGATGATCGCCGAAACTTGTGTTATAAGTCACATTATTGGTATTCTGCCAGAATAGATTCATCCTGCTCGCATTTTCCATACCACTAATTTGTCCGGGTTTTGCTAACGACGAGGTGAAAGAGTAACTCGGAACATGAGAGTAATTAGCAGCACCCTGTACAGACAATGTCAACCCTTTCATTATTTTGAAAGTCAAATCCATATTAGTATTCAAAGCATACACATATGAATCGCCATAATTTGCCACACGGGCACCATAAGGGTTTCCGTTTACTGAATTATAAGGGTCCATATTATAAACGCCCGTCACCGGATCTTTCATTTCCATCGTAGGAGAATAGTTCAGAAAGTTCATAATGTCAATGCCCCCGTTATGACTGTGAGTACGTGAAGCATTAATTTTGGTAGAAAGTGTCAACCACTTGGTGAGTTCATTATCCAAATTTATCCGTAACTGTGCACGTTGATACTTGGTCGTGATGGTCATGGCTGTCATATTCAATACATTGGCTGAAATAAGGTACTTGTTTTTAGCCGTTCCACCCGAAATGCCTAATTTATAGTCTTGACTAATACCAGTCTGCAACATCAAATTCTGCCAGTCAATGCCCTTGGAGCCATTCTTATAGGCTTCCATCTCATCATCTGCAAATGAGATACCATTATACTCCTTTAGTGCAGTCGCATATTCATAAGCATTCAGTAAGTCATATTTTTTAAGGATGTTCGATACGCCTATAGCCACATCTGCATAAATCTGCACTTTACCTTCCACCCCTTTTTTAGTAGTTACCAACACCACACCATTAGCACCGCGTGAGCCATAAATAGCTGTTGCCGAAGCATCTTTCAGAACTTCAATAGATTGAATGTCAGCTGGATTTACATCCAGTCCACCAGACATAATACCATCAATGACATACAGGGGGTCATTGCTGGTATTAAGAGAAGTGGTACCACGAACACGAACTTTAACTGTACCACCAGGTAAACCATTTACGCTCGTCACTGCCACACCTGCAGTACGTCCTTGCAGAATATCTTCCACCCGCTTTACCGGCTGATCCTTAAATTGTTTGGAAGAAACAGAAGCCACAGCACCTGTTATATCTGATTTTTTCACTACACCATAGCCAATGACCACTACTTCACTCAATTGGTTCTGATCTTCCTGCATTGTAATCTTCAAACTGGTATTCGTTCCCAGTTTAACCTCTTTAGTCACGTATCCGATATAAGAAAATGATAGTGTAGAGCCAACAGGAGCACTAATCGAGAACTTTCCGGAAATATCCGTTACGGTACCAGTTTGTGCATCTTTAAGGGTTACGTTGACACCGATGATAGGTTCATTGCTGTCGGCATCCATAACAGTACCCGAATACTGTTTTGCAACCTGTGCATAAGTAGATGTAACTGCTGCAAAAAGAAATAGTAGCAAGCAGCCAAGCGTTTTTCTTAGATTATCCATATACTTTTCATTTAGTTAGAATATAATAATATTAGATTTTTAGGAATTTTAGATACAAGTCAAGGCATTCAAAATGTTCCCAACATTACTCCGCCACCTCTTCATTCTACAGTTTTAGGATGTATTCATAGTAAATAGTCTTTTTTTTAAGGTTTAATACTATTCCGTATTTAGTGTCAACTATGCAAATATAGGTGCAAAGCGTGGAAATAGAGATCAAATAACATCCATAATTAGTCCGCTACTGTTCAAAAGGAGTATTCTGAATATCCTTTCGAGCTATCTAATGAGCTTTGTGGACAAAAGAAGATGAAATCTATTGTACAGTTTCATAACTTCTTTTATATTTGCTCTATCAAAAGAACATAACTATGTCAAAAGCACACGTACTAAAGAGGTATTCTTTTCTAATCTGGATATTATTCTTTGTTCTTTCTACCAAGGCTGAACAACAAGACTACTACTTCAGACAAATTTCTTTGGAACAGGGATTGTCACAATCAAGAGTGCAGTGCATTTACAGAGATCATTTAGGAGTCATATGGATAGGTACCAAATGGGGATTAAATAGTTATGACCAATCTGAACTGAAAAGTTATTTTCATGACCGGGAGCAGCCCAACTCATTGCCCGACAATTTCATTCGTTTTATTACAGAGGATCGTTTAGGCGATTTATACGTTTCTACCAATAAAGGAATTGCCATCTACAATAAAGCAGAAAATCAGTTTCAGCCATTGAAATATAACGGGAAGCCATTTAACGCTTGGTCTTATCTTCAAATAGGTGACAATTTCCTGTTTGGAGGAGAAGAAACTTTATACCAATACAATCTGACGGATAAAAGTATTACGACGATCTTCCCCGACATCGATGGAGACAAGTTAAAATGTATCAACCGCATCTTTCAGTGGAGTCCCGATGTGCTGATAACCAGCAGTAAAAAAGACGGGCTTTGGATGTACGACTTGATAAAAAAGAAAATGTATCGATGTCCATTTGTAAAAGAGCGCGAGATAAACACCATATTTGTTGACTCTCAAAACCGGCTTTGGGTATCATTCTATGGCAAAGGAATAGCCTGCTACTCGAAAGAGGGGAAAAGGCTTTTCAGTTTATCCACCAAAAACTCCGGGCTCAACAACGATATCATTTTTGATTTTCTTGAAAAAGACAACCAACTTTGGATAGCTACTGACGGAGGAGGTATCAACATACTTGACTTCCAGACTATGAAGTTCTCTCATCTTAAACATATTTCCGATGATGAACAATCCTTGCCGAATAACTCTATCTACCGGCTGTATAAAGATCAGATGGACAATATATGGATAGGCAGTATACACGGAGGATTATTCGCCATTAAGAAAGTGTTCATCAAAACCTATAAAGATGTTCCACTGAACAATCTCAATGGAATTAGCGAACGTACCGTGGTTAGCATCTTTGAAGATAAGGATACATTGCTTTGGATTGGAACAGACGGAGGAGGTATCAACTCATTTGACCAAAAAACGAATACATTTCATCATTACCCTACTACATACGGGGAGAAAGTTACCTCTATCACAGATTTTTCTGAAAATGAGCTCTTATTATCATGTTTTAATAAAGGGGTCTTTACCTTTAATAAGAGAACCGCACAGATGCAACCTTTTCCCATTATCAATGACTCTATTTCGAAAAGAGAATTTTCATCCGGTGATTTGGTAAATCTATATGCTACAAAAGATAATATTTACATATTAGGAGCAAAAGTCTATATCTACAACAAGCATACCCGGCAAACATCTATTCTCTACGCACCCCAAATAGACATTCAACGCCAAATAGCTATGCAGGCAATTTATTCCGACGATACGCATCTGTATCTAATGGGAACCAATAACCTGTTTAAACTAAACTTCAAAACTAACGAACTATCTTCATTAGTCAATATGAAAGAGGGAGATGATTTCACATCGGCCTGCCGGGATGATAAAGGTAACTTCTGGATAGGAAGTAATTTCGGACTGCTCTTCTATAATAAACAGACTGGAAAAACAGAAAAAATACATACCAACTTGTTCAACAGTGTATCCAGCCTTGCCTATGATAAAAAAGGAAAAGTCTGGATAGGAGCGCAGAACATGTTCTTTGCGTATATTATCAACGAAAAACGTTTTGTTATCCTGGACGAATCCGATGGAGTTCCTTCCAACGAATTGATATTTACCCCTATTCCTGCTCTTCGTACTCCCAATCTGTATATGGGAGGTACTATGGGACTGGTACGCATTAATACGGATATTATTTTCGAAAGTAATTCGTCTCCTATTCTCAAGCTACTTGAAGTAAAACTGAATGGTAAATCAACTCTGAAACAGGTTAATAATAACTGTATTTCGATTCCTTGGAATCATTCATCGTTCAACATTAAAGTGATTGCTGACGAAAAGAACTCCTTCCGAAAACACCTTTTCCGGTATGTCATCACAGGAAAAGACAAAATGGTGATCGAGAGTTATCTCCAGACACTCGAATTGGGTACATTCGCATCAGGAGAATATACCATCAGCGTATCCTGCGACACCTCCAACGGTGAATGGAGCCAGCCGATAGAGATCTTAACTATTATAGTCTCACCTCCTTGGTGGAAATCTATCTGGTTTATTATACTATGCATTTTCTTTGCATTTTTAGTGGCAGGAGTGGTCTTCTTTAGTTTGATAAGAAAAAAAGAAAATCGGCTGAAACGTGAGATGCGGGAACATGAGAAGAAGATATATGAAGAGAAAATACGCTTCTTAATCAATATCAGCCATGAGCTACGTACCCCTTTGACACTCATCTATGCTTCCCTGAAACGAATTCTAAATAAAGAGGTGAAGCAAGACGAGCTACCGGAATATCTACAGGGGGCATTCAAACAGGCGAATCAGATGAAAGATATTATCAACATTGTGCTTGATGCACGCAAAATGGAGGTAGGACAGGAAGTGCTACACATCTCTTCGCATCCTTTGCACAAGTGGATACAGGAAGTGGCAGAAACATTTCAAACTGCATCTAAAGCCAAAGAAATTGAAATTACATACGACTTTGACGACAGTATACAATCTATCGCGTATGATGACACAAAATGCAAAGTTGTTCTTTCCAATCTGATTATGAATGCTTTGAAATATAGTCCTAATCAGACTCGTATTGTTATAAAAACCATCCGTACAAATGAAAGTATACAAGTACACGTACAAGACCAGGGAATCGGATTGGATAATGTAGATATAAAGAAACTCTTTACCCGTTTCTACCAAGGCAAACATAATGAGGGAGGAAGTGGTATCGGTTTATCTTATGCTAAAATGTTGATTGACTTACATGGAGGTAGGATGGGCGCTTTCAATAATAAAGACAGAGGGGCCACATTCTTTTATGAAATACCGGCTAATCTACAAGAACAAGAAGTATCATGTCCTCAACATTCCTACCTCAACGAACTTTTAAGTTCTCCGGAGGAAGAAGAGAAAATAGAATCCGGGGCTTTCTCTCTACAAGGATACTCACTGTTGATTGTAGAAGATAAACAGGACTTAAGAGAATTCTTAAAAAATGCTCTTAAGGATAAATTCAAGAAGATCTATCAGGCAGAAAATGGATTGGTAGCGCTGGAAGTTATTAAGCAACAGCAACCGGACATTATAGTAAGTGATGTAATGATGCCACAAATGAATGGCTATCAGCTATGCAAGGAAATTAAAGAAAATCTGAATATTAGCCATATCCCTGTCATTCTGCTTACCGCCAGAGCCGATTCTGAAAGCCAGATGTTAGGATACAAATTAGGAGCCGACGCCTATCTACCTAAACCTTTTGAAATGGAAATGCTCCTTAGCGTGATCCAGAACCAGATGAGAAATCGTGAATATATTAAATCCAGATACAGGGGCAATCAATTCATTCTGTCTCCGCAAGAGGCTACTTTCAGCAATGCGGATGAACAATTTATGATTAAATTGAATGAAATGATTGATCAGAATCTGTCTCAACCAGATCTGGACGTAAAATTCCTGACTGCTCAAATGGCTATGAGCCGGACATCCTTATATAATAAGGTCAAGGAACTGACCGGCATGGGAGCAAACGATTATATCAATCGTAGAAGAATCGACAAAGCAATCATTCTTTTAACTCAGTCTGACATGAGCATTACTGAAATATCAGAGCAGGTAGGTTTCACTTATCAACGATATTTCAGTACGCTATTTAAAGAAATGAAAGGAATGACTCCTTCTCAATTCAGAGCACAACACGGTTCTACCCAACAACAATCAGAATAGATTCAGCACTTTAGTTTATCATTTATATAGAAATTATACTCCCCGGAACAGAGCGATTAGGATTTCCAGTGCAGATTTGGACGTTTCATGATTTGAAATGACTAAAATCTGATGAGTAGAATAAAGCATTCGACTACTTTTGCAGCAAGCAATTGATAGAAAACGAATACACTTAAATTCAATTATTATGAGAAACTACTATTTAACTCTGTTACTAATATGCATTTGCGGCCTTTGCTTTGCACAGCAACAGACCAATGACATCAGTACTAAAAATCCGCCAAACAAAGAATGGAATTTCAACAATCTGGATGGATGGAAATACGGACATCAGGATAACAACCCGGATAATCAATGCATATTAGAGAATGGTTACTTACGGATCTTTACCCGGGCTAACTCGGTGGATCGGAAAAAGGTTCATACTGTAGAACGGATTTATACAACAGGAAGATATACCTGGCGTACTCATATCCCGCAAATGGGAATAGGAGATCAATGTAGCGTGGGTTCGTGGATATACCATGACGACCAACATGAATTGGATTTTGAAGTCGGATATGGTAAAGATACAGTTCGCAAGGAGTTAAATGCAGCTCCGGACGAAATGATTGCTTATATGACATCGCAGGCATATCCTTTTTCTTCCGTTCCTGTAGTAATCAAGACCGGATGGCATCTGTTCGAAATTGATCTGACATTAAAAAACGGGAACTATTACATCACCTGGTTAATAGACAACGAGCCCAAACATGAACTTCAACTGGAATTTGGGAAAGACATTGCATTCCATATTTTTTGCAGTGTAGAGAATCTTAAATTTATTGGAGACCAACCGGCACAGCAGGAAAATTCCGGATTGTTTGATTTCGTCAGATATACATATCATGACTAAATAAATGAACTTAACACACATTTCTTAAAAGCCCAAAAATTTAATGCCATGAGAACAACGTTCATTTCACTTTCTCGGATATTCATGAACATTTGTCTCCATGCACAGGATAGAGTAGTCGATGAAGGTCATGCTCTCTAAATATAAAATAGCCCTCGCTACAAATTTGTAACGGGGGTATTTTTTAGAGGAGTTATTCCTCCTCCTGCTAATATTTTGTTTATGTGCTTTTTATATCTGAATACATCAATCAGATAATCCCTCTCACTCTATCGTCAAATGCAGAAAGCGCAGCTTTCGCTCCTTCGCCCATAGAGATAATAATTTGCTTATAAGGAACCGTAGAAACATCTCCGGCTGCATAGATACCCGTCACATTCGTACGGCAATGTGCATCAATCATGATTTCGCCCGGACGGTTGGTTTCCACTATGTCGCGGAATACACTGCTATTCGCAGAAAGCCCGATTTGTACAAATACACCATCCAACTCAACCAAACGTTCTTCTTCCGTTTTGCGATCTTTGATGCGCAGGGCAGTCAGTTTATCACCATTTCCTATCACTTCCGTAGTCTGTGAACTTACAAACACTTCCACGTTCGGCAATGATTTAAGTCGATCTTGAAGTACACTGTCTGCTTTCAACTCATCCATAAATTCAAAAACAGTGACTTTGGAGCAGATACCAGCCAAGTCAATCGCTGCCTCAATGCCGGAATTTCCTCCACCTACTACTGCTACATGCTTTCCCTTATAAAACGGCCCATCACAATGAGGGCAGAAAGCAACACCACGACCGATATACTCCGCTTCTCCCGGAACATTCAGTTTACGCCAGCTTGCACCGGTTGCAATAATCAGTGCCGGAGCCAGGAATTTCTCCCCAACAGAGGTAGTGATCTGCTTTTGTTTTCCAACCACTTCTACTTTTTCTACTTTACGATGCTCCAGCAAATCCACCGGATAACACAACAAGTGAGTTTTCAGATTATCGGCAAGTTCATTTCCTGTCGTTTCCGGAACAGAGATTAAATTCTCAATACCTACCGTTTCTTTCACCTGTCCGCCAATACGCTCGGCCACAATAGCTACACGCAACCCTTTACGAGCAGAATAAATAGCTGCCGATACTCCTGCAGGTCCTCCACCGGCTACAATCACATCATATTCTTTCACCTCTGCATTCGCTTTGGTGTCGTCAATACCATATTGTTCTTCCAACTTGGCAAGCAATTCGCCAAATTCACCACGGCCTACATGAAGTAATTTTCCATCTGCAAAGACAGAGGGTACTCCTTGTATCTTCAGTGCATCTACTTCATCCTGATAAAGCGCACCGTCTACCATTTCATGCGTAATAGCCGGATTCAAAGTAGTCATTGCATTCAGAGCCTGCACTACGTCAGGGCAGTTCGTACAAGTCAACGAAACATAAGTGGTCAAATGTATCGGGCCTTTCAGTGCTTTCACACGGTTGCAAACGGCCTCATCGGGAAAGTTCTTTCCTTTGCCATCCAGATTCAGAATAGCCAAAAGCAATGACGTGAACTCATGTCCGTTAGGAATACCCCGGAATGTAATTCCGGTGCGGTCGCCATTCTTCAGTAAAGTAAACTTCAATGCGTCTCCCTCATTCACTACACAAGTGATATGATCGGAACAATCCGCTACATCTCCCAGCAGCTCCAATAATTCTGTTTTGTTTTCGTGGCTGGATGATACGGATATATCAAAAGTAAAGTTTGCCTCCAGCCCAGCAAAAATACCCTTTAGTTGTTCTTTTAATGCAGATTCTAACATATCTTTTTTCCTTTCATTTTTTTAAAAGAAAGGCCGGCAGCGTCTCCCGTTACCGGCCTCCCATAATCACCATTATCAAGATCTATCAAATCTTACCTACCAGGTCAATGCTTGGTTTCAGGGTAGACTCACCCTTCTTCCATTTAGCCGGGCAAACTTCTCCGTCATGGCTGGCTACAAACTGTGCAGCTTCCACTTTACGAAGCAATTCACTTGCATCACGGCCAATATTGTTATCATTCAGTTCCACCACTTTAATCTTTCCTTCCGGATTGACAACGAATGTACCGCGATAAGCCATACCTTCTTCTTCGATATATACACCCAGTGCACGGCTCAAAGCGCCAGTCGGGTCTGCCAACATCGGATATTGAATCTTGCGAATACTTTCAGAAGCATCATGCCAAGCTTTGTGCACGAAATGAGAGTCAGTACTTACCGAATAGATTTCTACACCCATCGCTTTGAACTGGTCGTACTTTTCAGCCATATCCACCAATTCAGTAGGACATACGAAAGTAAAGTCGGCAGGATAGAAGAAAAGAATCGCCCATTTACCTTTCAGGTCATTGCTGGTTACAGTCTTGAAAGCTCCGTTGTGAAAAGCCTGAACACTGAATTCAGGAAGTTGAGAATTTAAAATTGGTTCCATAATCTTTATTGCTTTTATTGTTATTAATTGATTTGACTTATAACATCAGAAACAACGTTTTGTTTTTTGTTTCTGATACAAAGATAAAGGCAGAAACCCCGCCTTTGCAAAAAAAGCCCAATCGAATATTTCTATGCACTGATAGATGAAATTAATAAAAGCATTTTATACCTTTGCATGCATAAACAAAAAAACTGGAAAATATATACGATTATGGAACATCCTCTTGACCAATTCTTATATTGCCCTAAATGTGGTTCCTCTCATTTTGAGATTAACAACGAGAAATCTAAAAAATGTGCAGATTGCGGCTTTGTCTATTATTTCAATCCTTCTGCCGCCACAGTAGCACTCATCTTGAATGAGAAAAATGAACTGCTTGTCTGCAAACGTGCCAAAGAGCCAGCCAAAGGGACTCTCGATCTTCCCGGCGGATTCATCGATATGAATGAAACAGGCGAAGAAGGTGTTGCCCGCGAAGTACTGGAAGAAACAGGGCTGAAAGTTAAAAAAGCCGTTTACCAGTTCACACTTCCCAATATTTATGTTTATTCAGGTTTCCCTGTACATACTCTCGATATGTTTTTCCTCTGCACTGTAGAAGACATGAGCCATTTCTCCGCCATGGATGATGTAGCAGATTCTTTCTTCCTACCTCTCTCCGAGATTCATCCGGAAGATTTTGGGTTGGATTCTATCCGTCGCGGACTTAGCTTGTTTCTAGCTCAATGCCGCTAAGATAATCTCATCAGCCTGATAGATTGAGAGTATTTCATCTATAGTTATGTCCCATTTTTAAGATATTCCTCCAAAACATCAGATAAAAAAATAATGATCTGGAGAATAAAATGCATAAAAACATGCAACTGTATGCAAAATCACAGGCTAATACCGTATAAATTCAAGTCGAATATGCATCTTTTTCTATCAAGAAAAGATTCGTTGGTTTAAAACCAAGGAGTTCTTCCCCACCGAGGAACGCTTCCTTTCTCACCGACGAAGCAGCTTTTGCTCGGTGAGGAAGACAAATAAGGGAAAATTAAGACCGTTTTTCTTCTATTTCATCACAAATATCGAAAAGGCAACAAACAACAAAATGCCAGTTTCTAACCACATTTCAGTTTACACAACAAGTGAAAAAGAAGAAAAGCATTACAATTTAATCGACAAACATCTCATATAACAAAAAGAAAGAATTTCGCACCTACAAATCTCTGCGTTTTTTTATATTTCTCAATCCTCCCAGTAATTACGCCTTTTATTCTCGTTTAAATATTCCTTTTCTTAAGATGGGCCATTTTTCAGTAGCCAATTGATGTATTTGTAAAATAGAAGTTCATCTCAACCAAATAGATCAAAGTAATTTATCACATAATCTTAAACAATCATATTATATTACTATAAATGAACAAAATACAACATATTGTGTTATCTTTGTAACCACCATTAATTTAATGGCCATTAAATTAACTGCCATTAAGATAGCAATAATATGAAGTTCTACGACCGAAAGAAAGAAATGGCGATACTGTATGCAGCTAAAAAGCAATCACAAACGAGCGCTTGCTTTACTGTAATGACCGGACGCCGACGAATCGGAAAAACAGCTCTACTCTTAGAGTCTGTCAAAGACACCCGATTCGTATATATATTTGTAGCAAGAAAGAGTGAAGTCCTGCTTTGCGCACAATATCAACCTGTCATTCAGGAAACGCTTGGCATTCGTATCTATGGAGAAATCAGAGAGTTCGCACAGCTCTTTGAACTGCTGATGCAACATTCCCAAAAGGAAAATTTCACATTAATCATTGACGAATTTCAAGAATTTCTCTATGTCAATCCGTCTATCGTCAGTGACATACAACGTATTTGGGACCAATATCACGCGACTTCCAAAATCAATTTCATTGTATGCGGTTCCGTTTATTCAATGATGAAAAGAATATTCGAAGACCGCAAGGAGCCACTATACGGACGCCTTACCGCCCGAATTTCTCTGCATCCATTCACCACCACCGTTATCAAAGAGATTCTAGCAGACCATGCCCCCCAATTCACATCGGAAGATTTGCTTTGCTTGTATTTGCTGACAGGTGGAGTAGCCAAATACATCACCCTATTGATGGAAGCGAAAGCATTTAATAAAACAGCCATGATAGATTATGCGCTTTCCGAAGGCTCACCATTTCTGACAGAAGGCAAAGACATGTTGATTTCCGAGTTCGGGAAAGACTATGCCAATTATTTTTCTATCCTATCTCTCATTGCAGAAGGAAAAACAACACAACGAGAGATTGATTCCATCATCAATAAAAACACCGGTTCCTATTTAGCCAACCTTGAGGATGAATATTCATTAATCAAAAAAGTGAAACCGATGTTCGCTAAACCTAATAGTCGTGCTACCCGTTATTGCCTGCAAGACAATTTTCTACGATTCTGGTTTCGCTTTATTTTCCCAAACAACGCAGTACTGGAAATGGGGAAAAACCATTTACTGATAGAATATGTAGAAAAGAACTATGAACAATACAGCGGCCTATTGTTAGAAAAATATTTCCGTGAACTTATCGCTGAAGAAGAGGAAGTTACCGACGTAGGTAACTATTGGGACAAAAACGGAGAAAATGAAATAGACCTGATCGCCCTCAACCGGTTTAACAAAACAGCACTTATCGGAGAAGTAAAAAGAAATCCGAGAAAAATAAGTATCCCGGCATTGGAAAAGAAAGGAGAAACTTTACATAAAGAATTAAATGATTATAAAATAACTTTCAAAGGATTCTCATTGAAAGATATGTAGTACTTTTGCATAAACACCCGATTATGAAAAAAGAAATTACTAGACTCATTTGTGCCGCCATCTGCTGCACGCCCATTATAGGATTTGCCCAGACAGGTGATAAGTTCACTTCGACTGACAACCTTTATAAAGAAGGGAAAGAACTTTTCCAGGAAAAGAATTATGCAGCTGCTCTGCCGGCATTGAAAGCATTTGTAAAACAAAAGCCTGCAGCCAGCCTTCTTCAGGACGCAGAGTATATGCTAGTCAGTTCGGCTTACGAACTGAAAGACAAAAACCGCATCGAACTCCTCCGCAAATATCTCGACCGTTATCCTGATACTCCATACGCTAACCGCATTTATGCGCTGTTAGCCTCCTGCTATTTCTACGAAGGAAAATATGATGAAGCACTAGCACTCTTCAACTCTGCCGACCTCGATTTGTTAGGTAATGAAGAACGGGACGACTGCACCTACCAACTGGCTACCTGTTATCTGAAAACCGATAATCTAAGAGAAGCAGCCATCTGGTTTGAAACTTTGCGCGCCAACAGCCCCAAATACGCCAAAGATTGTGATTACTATCTTTCCTACATCCGCTATACACAAAAACGCTATAGTGAAGCATTGAAAGGTTTCCTTCCATTGCAGGACGACTCGAAGTACAAAGCACTCGTCCCTTATTATATAGCCGAAATTTATACGCAGCTCAAAAACTATGATAAGGCACAAATTGTAGCACAAAACTACCTGTCAGCCTACCCGAATAACGAGCACGCCGCAGAAATGTACCGTATTCTTGGAGATGCCTATTACCATTTCGGACAATATCACCAAGCCGTAGAAGCATTCAACAATTACCTGAATAAGGATCGCTCGGCTCCCCGCCGGGATGCCCTTTATATGCTGGGACTCTCCTACTACCAAACAAAAGTATACTCCAAAGCAGCCGAAACATTAGGTAAAGTGACAACTGACAACGATGCTCTTACCCAAAATGCGTATCTCCACATGGGACTCTCTTATCTGCAACTGGCAGAGAAAAACAAAGCACGCATGGCTTTTGAACAAGCAGCCGCCTCCAATGCTAATATGCAAATCAAGGAACAGGCAGCTTACAATTACGCTCTTTGCCTGCACGAGACTTCTTTCTCCGCTTTCGGTGAATCAGTTACTGCCTTCGAGAAATTCCTGAATGAATTTCCGACTTCTCCTTATGCTGAAAAAGTCAGCAGCTACCTGGTAGAAGTTTACATGAATACACGTAGCTACGACGCAGCTTTGAAATCAATCGACCGGATTGCCAAACCAAGCGCGCAAATATTGGAAGCCAAACAAAAGATACTGTTCCAATTAGGAACTCAATCTTTCGCTAACGCCGACTTCGAACAAGCTCTGAAATATCTGAACCAATCCATTGCCATCGGACAATATAATCGTCAGACCAAGGCAGACGCTTACTATTGGTGCGGAGAATCCTATTACCGTCTAAACCGAATGGTAGAAGCCGCACGTGATTTTAATGCTTATCTGCAACTCACCACCCAACCCAATAACGAAATGTATGCGCTTGCCAATTATAACTTAGGGTATATCGCTTTCCACCGGAAAGACTATACGCAAGCAAGCAATTATTTCCAAAAATACGTTCAACTGGAGAAAGGTGAAAATGCAACCGCACTTGCCGATGCATACAATCGTATTGGTGACTGCCACCTGCATGTACGTAACTTTGAAGAAGCCAAACAGTATTATTCACAAGCCGAGCAGATGAATACTTCTTCCGGAGACTATTCTTTCTATCAGCTGGCTCTTGTATCCGGTCTGCAGAAAGACTATACCGGTAAGATTACCTTGCTGAACCGTCTGGTAGGAAAGTACCCTGCTTCTCCTTATGCCGTAAACGCTATTTACGAGAAAGGACGTTCCTATGTTTTGATGGACAACAACAATCAAGCCATTACCTCTTTCAAAGAATTGCTTACTAAATATCCTGAAAGCCCGGTCAGCCGGAAAGCTGCCGCCGAAATCGGATTATTATATTACCAAAAAGGAGATTACAACCAAGCAATCGAAGCCTACAAACAGGTTATCGAAAAATATCCGGGCAGTGAAGAAGCCCGCCTTGCCATGCGTGATTTGAAATCTATTTATGTAGACCTCAACCGTATCGACGAATTTGCTGCTTTAGCAAATGCCATGCCGGGACACATCCGTTTCGATGCTAACGAACAAGACTCGCTTACGTATGCCGCCGCAGAAAAGATTTATGCACGAGGCAGAATGGAAGAAGCCAAAACAAGCCTCAACAAATACCTGCAAACTTTCCCGGAAGGAGCCTTCAGCCTGAACGCACATTATTATCTCTGCCTGATCGGAAACGAGCAGAAGAATTATGATATGATTCTTCTCCATTCCGGTAAGTTGTTGGAATATCCAAACAATCCGTTTGCAGAAGAAGCACTGATCTTGCGTGCTGAAGTGCAATTCAACCAGCAAAATATGGCTGAAGCATTGGCTAGCTACAAAATGCTGAAAGAAAAAGCAACCAACGTAGAGCGCCGCCAACTTGCTGAAACGGGTATTCTGCGTTGCGCCTTCCTATTGCGAGATGACATAGAAACCATCCATGCAGCTACCGACTTGCTTGCAGAGGCCAAACTTAGTCCGGAGCTAAGAAATGAAGCTCTTTATTACCGTGCTAAAGCCTATACCAAGCAAAAGGCTGACAAGAAAGCAATGGAAGACTATCGTGAACTGGCCAAAGACACACGTAACTCTTACGGTGCCGAAGCTAAATATCAGGTTGCACAATCCCTCTACGACGCAAAAGAATATGCCGCTGCAGAGAAAGAATTGCTCAACTATATAGAACAGAGCACACCTCATGCTTATTGGCTGGCACGTAGTTTTATCCTTCTATCCGACGTCTATCATGCTACGGGTAAAGATCTGGACGCACGCCAATATCTGCTAAGTCTGCAACAAAATTATCAAGGGAATGACGATATTGAAAGCATGATTGAAAGCAGACTTAGTAAATTGAAAGTTGAGAATTGAGAATTAAAAAATAGAAAAGTATGAAACGATCTCATTATATAATAGGAGGACTCGCATTGGCAATCTCAATGCCATCCTGCCTTCAAGCCCAAACCACCCAACCGAAGGATACAACAATGACCCGCACGGTCGTTGTGGAACAAGAATATAACCCGGACATTATGGACGCCTCGAAAGTAAACGTCCTGCCTAAAGTAGAAGAACCGACAGTGAGCAAGAAAGAAGTAGAGTATGCTACAACATTCTTTCCGGCCACTTCCGTTCCGGCAGGCCTGATGCGCCCCTATACCGGAAAAGAAGTTCAACCCGGCACTACCCCGGGATATGTACGTGCCGGATATGGTAATTATGGCAATTTGGATGTTCTCGCCAATTATCTATTCCGCCTGTCAAAAAAAGATAGGCTGAATGTTCGTTTCCAAATGGATGGAATGGATGGTAAGTTAACTCTTCCTTTCACAAATGGAGAGAAATGGAATGCTTTCTACTACCGCACACGTGCTAATGTGGATTATACGCATCAATTCGATAAGTTGGATTTAAATATTGCCGGAAACTTCGGATTGAGCAACTTCAACTTCCAACCGGAAAGCGTAAACAGCAAGCAGAAATTCACATCCGGTGACTTTCATGCGGGCATTCATTTCATTGATGAGACTGCACCACTGCGTTTCAATGCAGAAACAAACCTGTTGATGTATGAACGTCAGCATAACATGTTCAATGAATCTGAAGCCAATACAGGTATCAAGGAAACAATCATACGTACCAAAGGCGATGTCACGGGAGCTATCGGCGACCAACAATTAATAACTATCGCTTTGGAAATGAACAATCTTCTCTACAACGGATATACAAAGAATGTTTCCACCGGAGATGAATACTTCAAAAACTACACAACGCTTCTTTTAAATCCATATTACGAACTGGATAATGATGACTGGAAACTGCATATCGGAGCCAATGTAGATTTATCTTTCGGATTTGACAAGTCTTTCCGTATCTCACCCGATATCACTGCACAGTATATTTTTTCTGATAGCTACATTGTTTATGCAAAAGCAACCGGCGGTAAGCAATTGAATGATTTCCGCAGATTAGAAAGTATCTGTCCTTACGGTGAACTGCCGGAGGCAAATACCACTGCCACTTTGGGATACGTACAACGTCCTTATGATACTTACGAGCAAATCAACGGTAGTATCGGATTCAAAGCAAGCCCTTATCCGGGACTTTGGTTCAACGTGTTCGGTGGTTATCAAAATCTAAAGAACGACTTATCTTATTTAGGTTTTGCCCCAAGTAATATTCATTCAGGTTCTTACCTTTCTTTTGCTCAAGATAATACAGAAAATCTCTACCTTGGCGGTGAAATCAGTTACGATTACAAAGATATTCTCGGAATATCAGCTAAATATACTTACCGTAATTGGGACAGCAAAACAGAGGAATATCTGTTGGCTGTGAAACCTGTCAGTGAAATGTCTTTCAATGTACGTATTCATCCGATCTCTGCTCTTAACATAAATCTAGGTTATGATTACATCAACCGGAAAGAAGTGAAAGAGTATGCAAAAATGACCGCAATTAATGATTTGCATATCGGAGCCAGCTATAATGTATTCAAAGGAGTATCTGTTTATGCGCAAGTACATAACCTGCTAAACAAGAAATATCAATATTATTTAGGTTATCCTACGGAAGGATTCAATTTCTTAGGAGGATTGAGTTTCCGGTTCTAAGGGAAATAGACAGAATATAATAAAAACACAATATGCCCATCCCGTACTATTCGAGATGGGCATATTGCATTAAATATCATCTTATTTCATTTTAATATATACCACCGAACGTCCTGAATCAAATTTTAAGATTTACCATATTAGCCTTTACCTTCACAGATGTAAATTTCAAGATTTTATTAAATTCTCCTTATAATATAAGGTAGGGAGAATCTTTTTTTTTACTTTTGTCCCCGAATATTGTGGTACAAGCCATTATAAAAGAAAGAATTATGCAGAAAAACCTTGTCATTGTCGAGTCTCCGGCAAAAGCAAAAACGATTGAAAAGTTTCTGGGGAAAGATTTCAAAGTCCTTTCTAGTTACGGACACATACGCGATCTGAAGAAAAAAGATTTCAGTATCGACGTAAATAATGATTTTAAACCCAGCTACGAAATCCCGGCAGACAAAAAGGCGCTGGTTAGCACACTGAAGACAGAAGCTAAAGAGGCAGAAACCGTATGGCTCGCATCCGATGAGGACCGCGAGGGAGAGGCGATTGCCTGGCATCTGTATGAGGTCTTGAAACTAAAACCGGAAAACACAAAACGAATCGTATTTCATGAAATTACGAAAAGCGCTATTTTAAAAGCGATTGAGCAACCACGCGACATTGACCTCAACCTCGTAAATGCACAGCAAGCACGACGGATTCTGGATCGTATCGTAGGTTTCGAACTCTCTCCCGTGCTTTGGAGAAAAGTGAAACCGGCACTTTCTGCCGGACGTGTTCAGTCAGTTGCTGTCCGCCTGATCGTTGAACGTGAACGTGAAATACATGCTTTCCAAACGGAAGCTGCTTATCGCATCACTGCCGTATTCCTCGTCCCGGACACGGATGGAAAACTGGTAGAAATGAAAGCTGAACTGGCTCGCCGCATTAAAACAAAAGAAGAAGCAAAAGCCTTCCTCAACGCATGTCAGGGAGCAAGCTTTGCTATCGACGATATTACTACCCGCCCGGTCAAGAAAACACCTCCTGCTCCATTCACAACATCTACGTTGCAACAGGAAGCCGCACGCAAACTGGGATATACCGTAGCGCAGACCATGATGCTCGCGCAACGCTTATACGAATCGGGATTCATCACTTATATGCGTACGGACTCTGTCAACCTCTCGGAATTTGCGACAGCAGGCAGTAAAGACGCTATCATCAAAATGATGGGTGACCGCTACGTACACCCCCGCCATTTCGAAACAAAGACTAAGGGTGCACAAGAAGCGCATGAGGCTATCCGCCCTACCTATATGGAAAACCAATCCATTGAAGGAACAGCACAGGAAAAGAAACTGTACGACTTGATATGGAAACGCACCATTGCCTCACAAATGGCAGATGCAGAACTGGAAAAGACAACTGCTACCATAACAATAAGTGGCAGCAGCGACGTGTTTACAGCCATCGGCGAAGTGATTAAGTTTGACGGGTTCCTCCGTGTATACCGTGAATCTTATGACGATGACAACGAACAGGAAGATGAGAGCCACCTGCTTCCTCCTCTGAAAAAAGGTCAGAAGCTGGAACACGGCCCTATCATCGCAACCGAACGTTTCACCCAACGTCCTCCACGCTATACGGAAGCAAGTCTTGTACGCAAGTTGGAAGAACTGGGTATCGGACGTCCGTCTACGTATGCACCTACTATCTCTACCATCCAACAACGCGAATACGTGGAGAAAGGTAATAAAGACGGGGAAGAACGACAGTTTAATGTCATGACATTGAAAGATCGTCAGATTAAGGATGAAAACCATACTGAAATTACCGGTGCAGAAAAGGCGAAGTTGTTCCCAACGGATACCGGCACTGTGGTAAATGATTTCCTTACCGAATATTTCCCAGACATTCTGGATTTCAACTTTACCGCCAGTGTAGAAAAGGAATTTGACGAGATTGCAGAAGGAGAAGTGAAATGGACTTCTATCATGAAGAATTTCTATGATAAATTCCACCCATCTGTAGAAAACACATTGGCTATCAAGACGGAACATAAAGTAGGCGAACGTATTCTGGGAGAAGAACCGGGAACAGGCAAGACTGTTTCTGTTAAGATTGGTCGCTTCGGTCCTGTTGTACAGATTGGTACTGTAGAAGATGAAGAAAAACCACGCTTCGCACAAATGAAGAAAGGTCAATCCATGGAAACCATCACTTTGGAAGAAGCACTGGAATTATTCAAATTACCTCGTACACTGGGCGAATATGAAGGAAAATCAGTCAGTGTAGGCGTAGGCCGTTTCGGTCCGTATGTCCTGCATAATAAGGTATATGTATCGCTCCCGAAAACACTTGATCCGATGGAAATTACTTTGGAAGAGGCAGAACAGCTGATTCTGGAGAAACGCCAGAAAGAAACGGAACGCCACATCAAGAAGTTTGAAGAGGAGCCGGAACTTGAGATTCTGAACGGACGTTACGGACCTTATATTACCTATAAGGGTTCCAATTATAAAATTCCTAAAGATATCGTCCCGCAAGATTTGAGTTTGGCTAGCTGTTTGGAACTCATCAAATTACAAGATGAAAAAGGACCAGCGACCACAAAAAAAGGACGATTCGCAAAAAAGAAATAAAAAAACTAGAAAAAGAGCAAATTATATAATTAAATGTATATATTTGCTCTTTATCTTTTAATACACAAACTTATGAAGCAAACAAATTTAAAGTATTTAATGATAGGAGTGCTTACCATAGCTTCCATCAGTTGTATGGACAAAGAGCGTGACTTATCTTGGGAGAGAAGGCATATGCCAAAAGAAGCATACTTCGACTTCAACATGACCCAAGCTGTCGCTTTGGATATCAATTATTGTTTCAAAAGCGAAAATTATCGTGTCCTTTTTGACATTTACGATCAAGATCCCATTGAATACTCAGCTGACGGCAGCGTGTCCCAAAAGGACATAGAGCCTATCTACCGTGCAGTTACAGACGAAGAAGGCAAATTCAGCGGAGAGATGAATATTCCGGCGGACCTCTCGGAAGTATGGTTATCATCGGATTATTTAGCCACCGTATCTCCTCTTAAACTAACGATTGACGACAGTCGTCGGCTTTCATTTAATCAAGATGCATATATCGCTACCTTACGTTCACAAACGGCATCAAAAACCAGAGGAGTGACCGTGAACCAACATACCTATCTAAAAGAATGGCATGTTCTTCCCGATGCAGACTGGGATGACAGCGGAAGACCAACCAACCTGGAACCTAAAATAAATATACCTCCGGCAGACGTACTATACAACATCAAGTATGTTTTCAGAAAGGTTACAGTCAAAGATGAGAGCGGTAAAAGCAAGGTTATGAACATCAGTCAGAATTATCCGGAGTTTTTTGATGGTTCCATTAAAATGACTTCAGATATTCCAATTGTTAACCCGACCGAAGTAAGCCTCGTATTTATAAACAGCTCTGCTGCATGGTACAATACAGTTGGATATTACACCTATCCGACCAACAATCCGCCCCAGAGCACGAGTGATATAAACCAAATAATTGCATTCCCAAACACCTCTCCTGTTTACAAGACTTTAGGGGTAGGAGCATTAGTGTGTGGCGAAGAAATAAAACTCAAATATTGGAATGAAGAGACACAGGAATACGAAGACAAATTTCCTGCAGGAGTCACAATTGGCTGGTGCCTTCAAGGTATGGGATTCAAGAGTAAACTCACCTCAGAAACAGATAAAGACAAAGTGGGCGATATCATAAATGGTATGGGGGCACGCTACTCCACCAGGAATCTAAACACGAATAATACACAAAGAACTGTATCTCTCCGTGATTCCAAGTCCGGGCAGATTGTAGCAGTAGGATTCGAAGATAATATTGACTTCGATTATGCAGATGCCATCTTCTATATTCATACGTCAGAAAAGAATGCTATTGACCCGATATTGCCTCCATTGCCTGAAGACCCCGAAGCAATCCCCGAGCAATATAAAATTTCTTATTCCGGTACACTGGCTTTTGAAGACTTATGGCCTAAGTTAGGTGATTACGATATGAATGACGTAATGGTAAAGTACACCAGTACGATGACCCGAAATGCTCTTGACAATCGCATTTACGAAATTGAAGACAAGTTTATCTTACAGCACTGTGGCGGTTATCTGCAAAACGGATTTGGATATCAATTACACAAGCTCTCAAACAGCAATGTCAAGAGTGTAAAAATAACGGGGCCTGATGCCAGTGGTTTATCAAGTTCTATATACATGGAAGGAAAAGAAACAGAGCCTGGACAGTCTCACCCAACCATATTGTTGTATGACGACATGACAAAATTCAAAAATATCACTGATGAATCAAAGAAAGAATATACTGTAACCATCACGCTTGATGGAGCTAGTGAGAAAGAGGTGGTACCTCCTTACAACCCGTTTATCTTCATCAGTTCCAACGAGGGTAGAGGCAAAGAATTACATCTGATAAATTATCCCCCGACTGACAAAGCCGACTTATCGTTACTGGGAACCGGAAAAGACATCTACAGACCAGAAGAAGGGATGTATTATGTTTCTGCAGACTTGATGCCGTTTGCTATCAATATGCCAGTAAGTAATCTCCCGGTTCCAGAGGAAGGGAAACGAATCGATCAATCATATCCCAAGTTCTCTGGATGGGTATCATCGAATGGGAAACAAAATAAAGATTGGTACAAATAAAGATTGATACGATTTAAATAAAAGCAGCCCGGATATTGTACGGAATCGCTATCGGGACTTCGCATTGCGAACCATCGATGAAAAAGACATAATAGACATCTGTTTAGAAAGGCGCGAATTACGCAGTTCACACAACTTCTCGAATACTCACCAAGAATTCGTGTGAACTGTGTTTTTATTTTAAGCCACAACATTATAGGATGTAAGTATTATCCGTTATGAATAGGCTTCCATCATTAAATCTTCGGCTCCCATTTTATCTTAAAACCTTTATTAGGGAATAGCATATCAAACACAATCACGAATATAAAAACAGATGTTACCAAGATATTCATCGTCAATAAAGAAATGTGATAAGGCCAGGGAAGCAGTAAAGCCAAAGCTATTACAGCAATAATATGTGATAAAGGAAGCATACGGCACGTGACATATTTATAGATACTATTTGCCAGAATATAAACGATTGGTCCGATAATCAGAACAAAAACAACTTCCGCTCTCATTTCTTGTTCGGGATAGGCAACAATCAGCTCGTCTCCTACCGCACAAATAATCAATGCTCCCACCAGTACAATATGAATTGCATTATAAATCAACCCCAGCTTTCCGGGATCTTTCACTTCCTGTATTTTCCGACTACCGGCTTCACTGCTCACATCAAAGTAAACCCACCACATAGCCAAACTACCAATAAAAGATATGACAGCAGAAATAATCACGAGAGGCGTCCATTCTTCTACTTCACTCAAAGAAGCTCCTGTCATCAATAGAGTTTCTCCAAAAGCAATAATCACAAACAACTGGCAACGTTCCACCAAATGATGCCCCTCAATAGTCCATTCCTTGCTACTGTCCGAACGTCCCAGACGAGGTAAAGCAAATCCGTGCATCGGGGCTGTATAATCACAGATGGCGGCTATAATCCACAGTAGAATTTGCCATTCTCCCTGCAATATGGCACCCGTAATCCAAAAGACGGCAGATATACAGAACCAGCCCATAATTCGCTTAAAATTAGCAGCCAGATGATGATCTCCTAACACCCCGATAATATAAAGTGTTCTCCCTGCCTGTATCAGAACATAGCAGACAGCAAATATCAATCCCCGGTAAGTAAAGGCATAAGGAATAGCAGCCGCCATCACCAGCCCCACCAGCATACTGATAAAAAGAAGAATACGTATCGGCCGGGTATCCGGGTTGAACCAGTTAGTCACCCAGATGGTATGTTGCCACAACATCCAGACTGCAAACCACAGGATTGTTTCTTTCAATAATCCTTCCCAAGTGAGATTATGAAGCAAATAATGTGAAAGTTGCGTGACCGAGAAAACATAAATCAGGTCAAACAGCAGTTCGGAATAAGAGACAGTAGCAGTTTCCGTTTCTCTCTTCCGAAGCAATGGATGGGGGGGAGTAAAACATACGAGGTTCCTTTTATATATATAAAAGAAACCCCGCAGAAGTCTATTTTGTTCAGAGAAAGTCTTACATTCTGGAAGGAACTTCGATACCCAGCAAATTCATTCCCAAGCGAACAACTTTAGCTACATTAGCAGACAGAGCGATACGGAATACTTTCACCGCCTCATTCTCTTCGCGCAGAATACTATAGTCATGATAGAACTGATTGTATTCTTTCACCAAGTCATAAGTATAATTAGCAATAATAGACGGGCTGTAATCTTCACCGGCTTGTTTTACAACAGCAGCAAAGTCGGCAACCATCTGAATCAGCCCTTCTTCCTTTTCACTCAATTCAATACCAGCCGGAATCTGTTCAGGAATTACGATACCTGATTCGGCAGCTTTCCGAAGTACAGACTGGATACGTGCATAAGTATATTGAATAAACGGACCTGTATTACCATTGAAGTCGATAGATTCTTTCGGATTGAATGTCATATTCTTACGGGCATCGACTTTCAGAATGAAATATTTCAATGCTCCCAGACCCACAATACGGGCAATATCATCAGCTTCTTCCTGTGTCAAACCATCCAGTTTGCCTAGTTCTTGTGAAGTTTCTTTAGCAGTGGCAATCATTTCCTCCATTAAGTCGTCAGCATCAACTACCGTACCCTCACGGGATTTCATCTTACCTTCCGGCAGTTCCACCATTCCGTAAGAGAAGTGTACCAGACTCTTACCCCATTCGAAACCAAGTTTATCGAGCAAGATAGAAAGCACCTGGAAGTGATAGTTCTGTTCGTTACCTACTACATAAATCATCTTATTAATCGGGTAATCGGCAAAACGAAGTTTAGCCGTACCGATATCCTGAGTCATGTAGACAGAAGTACCGTCACCACGGAGAAGGAGCTTATGATCCAGTCCTTCGGCAGTCAGGTCGGCCCATACGGAACCATCTTCTTTCTTGTAGAAGAAACCTTTTTCCAGACCTTCCATTACCTTTTCTTTTCCTTCGAGATAAGTATTGGATTCATAATAGATCTTGTCAAAGCTAACCCCCATCTTCTTGTAGGTTTCGTCGAATCCTGCATATACCCAGTTGTTCATCATTTCCCACAATCCGCGTACTTCCGGATCACCGGCTTCCCACTTCACCAACATTTCGCGGGCTTCTTGCATCAAAGGAGAATTCCGCTCAACTAATGATTTAATACCTGATTCAAAATCATTAATTTGGTTTTGGAGATAATCAATTTCTTCAAAGAAAGGAAGAAAATCATTTAATTGGTCTTGATTTAAGATTTCGGGTAATTCTTTAAAAAAGCCATTCCAATCTCCATTATCATGAGCAGTTTCAGCAAGAATCTCAATTTCAGAAGTCAAAAAAGGAATACTTTCAAATGGCAATGAATAATATGCCTCTATAAGCCTATTTTTATAATCTTCTATAAGCCTAAGATTATTCTTAATATTATCTGCAATAATATCCGGCAACTCATCCCAAGATTCACTAATACAAATAGTATTTATCTCTTCTTTAAGTTTATTATTAAAAATTACATAATAATCGCCAACCAGATGGTCGCCTTTCTTTCCGGAAGTCTCCGGAGTTTCGCCGTTTCCATATTTCTTCCATGCCAGCATGGATTTACAGATATGGATACCACGGTCGTTTACGATATTAGTCTTTACTACCTTGTTGCCGTTGGCAGCTACGATATTTGCCAGCGCATTTCCCAAAAGATTGTTACGCACGTGTCCCAAGTGAAGCGGTTTGTTTGTATTCGGAGAAGAATACTCGATCATCACCAACGGAGAAGTTTCGGTAGCTTTTACCAGACCGTACTGTTCATCTGCCTGAATCTCGTTCAGCAACTCAATCCATGTAGCCGATGCAATAGTCAGGTTCAAGAACCCTTTTATCACATTAAACGCTGCTACAGCCGGATCGTTTGCCTTCAGATATTCACCGATTTCCTGTGCCGTTTGCTCCGGTCCTTTTTTTGACATCTTCAGGAAAGGAAATACCACCAACGTCAAATGTCCTTCAAATTCTTTCTTCGTTTTTTGCAACTGCACCATCTTTTCAGGGACTTCCTGACCGTAAAGTGCTTTGAGTCCGCTGATAACGGACGCTACAAGTTTATCTTCTATCTTCATAATCAAGTTATTTCTTGCGCGCAAAGATACAAAAAAAGGAGACGCATCGCGTCTCCTCTCCTAATTTCTTTCAACTATCTATCTTATTCAACAGCTGCAGATAATTCAGCACCAGCTTTAAATTTAGCTACTTTCTTAGCAGGAATAGTAATAGTTGCCTTTGTAGAAGGGTTAATACCAGTTCTTTCAGCTCTTTCGCTTACTGAGAAAGTACCAAAACCTACGAGAGATACTTTGTCACCAGCTTTCATAGCATTAGTAACTGAAGTGATGAAAGCATCAAGTGCTTTTTTTGCATCGGCTTTGCTCATTTGAGCTTCAGCAGCCATTGCGCTAATAAGATCAGACTTATTCATAATACGTAAAATGATTAATTAATATATATGTTACACAAAAGATTATCCCACAATGGATTAATTCCACAAATATAGCCGAACAAAACAACATATCAAATAAAAACATAAAAAAAACGCAGCAAATTATTGAAAAAGAGCTAATAGGAAGCGTTTTTCATGCTTTAAAACAGAATTTATTCGTACTTTTGCGTCTATTATCTAAATATTCAGAAATTAAAATGATGCCAACTGTAACTAAAAACCTGATAATTATCAATGTACTAGTATTTTTCGGGACAATCGTAGCCCAACGTTACGGCCTGGATTTAACGAATTATCTGGGATTACATTTTTTCCTCGCAAGTGACTTTAATCCGGCACAGCTTATCACTTATATGTTCATGCACGGCGGATTCAGCCACATTTTCTTTAATATGTTTGCCGTTTTTATGTTCGGACCGATTCTCGAACAAACCTGGGGACCCAAACGTTTCCTCTTTTACTATATTCTCTGCGGTATCGGTGCGGGACTTATCCAGGAAGGGGTACAGTATATTCAATATGTAACGGAACTTAGCCACTACGCACAAGTGAATATAGGTACAGGTGTTATCCCAATGGAAGAGTATCTGAACATGATGACCACCGTAGGTGCTTCGGGAGCCGTTTACGCCATATTGCTGGCATTCGGTATGTTATTTCCCAATAACCGGTTGTTTATCTTCCCGCTGCCATTTCCTATCAAAGCGAAGTTCTTCGTTATAGGATACGCCGCGATTGAATTATGGTCAGGACTTGCCAATAGCGCCGGAGACAATGTCGCTCACTTTGCTCACCTGGGAGGAATGTTATTTGGATTGATCCTGATTTTGTATTGGAGAAAAAAAAGCAATAACAATGGGACATATTATAGCTGATTTAAAGGAGACATTCAGAAGAGGAAATATTTTCATCCAACTGATTTATATCAACGTAGGCATCTTTCTGATCGGCACGTTGATTAACGTTTTCTTGCGACTGTTTGAAGTAAGTACCCCCGATATATTCGGTATATTTGCCCTGCCGGCATCCTTTATCGGATTTATTCATCAGCCGTGGTCGTTATTTACTTATATGTTTATGCATGCCGGTATCCTGCATATTCTATTCAATATGCTTTGGCTGTATTGGTTCGGAAGTTTGTTTCTCTACTTTTTCTCGGCCAAGCATTTAAGAGGACTATATGTATTAGGAGGTATCTGTGGAGGTTTACTGTATATGGTTGCCTACAATGTATTTCCTTTATTCAGTTCGCAAGTGGCGGGTGCAACATTGGTAGGAGCATCAGCTTCCGTATTAGCCATCGTAGCTGCTACGGCTTATCGTGAACCAAATTACAGGGTGCAACTTTTTCTTTTCGGTGCTATCCGTCTCAAATATCTGGCACTGGTTGTTATCGGAATCGATGTATTATCCATCACCTCAAGTAATGCCGGAGGACATATCGCCCACCTGGGCGGTGCTCTTGCAGGACTTTGGTTTGCCGCCAGCCTAAGTAAAGGAACCGATTTGACTTCCTGGATCAACTGGATTCTGGATGGTTTCACCTCCTTGTTTCAAAAGAAAACATGGAAACGGAAACCGAAAATGAAGGTACACTATGGAAACAGTGCCACCGGTCGCGAGAAGGATTATGATTACAATGCCCACAAAAAAGCACAGTCTGATGAAGTGGACCGTATTTTGGAAAAACTAAAGAAATCCGGTTACGACAGTCTGACAACTGAAGAAAAGAAAAGCTTGTTCGACGCAAGCAAAAGATAAAGGAATGGAACATATTGGCAAATTTGTCGCATATCTGATACTTGCTGTCAACGCTCTCTTCGTGGGAACGTTGATATTAAGCGCTTATAGCCCTTACCTTAACCCGAAAATAAATCCACTTGCTTCCAGCTTGGGACTTGCATTTCCGATATTCCTGACGATTAATCTGATTTTTATCGGCTTCTGGGCATTTGTCAATTACCGCTATGCGCTCTTGCCTGCCATCGGTTTTCTAATTTGTATTCCGCAGATACGGACTTATATTCCTTTTAACTCCACCACTAAAACCATACCGGAAGGAAGCATCAAAATCCTATCCTACAACGTAATGAGTTTCAACAATTTGGAGAAGAAAGATGGAAAAAACCCGGTATTGTCTTATCTTGTAGATAGTAACGCCGATATTATCTGTCTGCAAGAATATAACACCGCTACCAACAAGAAATACCTGACGGAACAGGACATTAAAAAAGCATTGAAAGCCTATCCTTACCAATCCGTCCACCAACAAGGGAAAGGAGATGTGCAACTTGCCTGTTTCTCTAAGTTCCCCATACTCTCGATACATCCCATCGAATATGAAAGTAATTATAACGGCTCCATGAAATATGTACTGAATGTGAATAACGACACTCTTACATTAATCAACAACCACCTGGAATCCAACAAGCTCACCAAAGAAGACAGAGGGATGTATGAGGATATGATTAAAGACCCGAATGCCAAGAAAGTAAAAACCGGACTTAGGCAATTAATAAGAAAACTGGCGGAAGCATCGGCTATCCGGGCTACACAAGCAGATTCTGTGGCTAAAACCATTGCAGAAAGTAAATATCCGACAACCATAGTATGCGGCGATTTCAACGACGGTTCTATCTCATATACCCATCGCATCCTGACTCAAAAACTAGACGATGCATTCACACAGTCCGGTAAAGGATTGGGTATTTCCTACAATCAGAACAAGTTCTATTTCCGCATAGACAATATCTTGATCAGCCCCAACCTGAAAGCCTACAATTGCACGGTAGACCGGTCTATCAAGGCATCAGACCATTACCCGATCTGGTGCTATATCAGTAAACGATAAGAACTGAAAACTCTAATAAAAAACACTTATGATGATTAAAAAGACACTAACCATTTTAGCAGTAAGTTGTATGATGTACTCCTGTGCTACGAAAACAGAAAGCAATCCTTTCTTTACAGAGTTTCAAACCGAGTATGGTGTTCCTTCTTTCGACAAGATTAAATTAGAGCACTATGAACCTGCCTTTCTAAAAGGTATAGAAGAACAGAATCAAAATATCGAAGCCATCATCGAAAGCCCGGAAATTCCGACATTCGAAAATACGATTGTGGCTTTGGATAACAGCGCACCCATCTTAGACCGGGTAAGCATCATTTTCTTCAATATGACAGATGCGGAAACTACTGATTCGCTGACCGCACTTTCCATCAAACTGGCACCGGTTCTTTCGGAACATAATGACAATATCTCCCTGAATGGGAAACTATTCAAACGGGTGAACGATGTCTACCAAAAGAAAGATTCATTGAACCTGACGTCGGAACAAGAACGTCTGCTGGACAAGACTTATAAAAGATTTATCCGCTCCGGAGCAAACCTTAATGCCGAAGACCAAACCCGCCTCCGCGAAATCAACAAGGAACTTTCTACACTCGGCATTACTTTCAGCAACAATATACTGAATGAGAATAATGCCTTCCAACTTTTCGTTGACAAGGAAGAAGATCTGGCAGGATTGCCTGAATGGTTCCGCCAAAGTGCGGCCGAAGAAGCGAAAGCAGCCGGACAACCGGGAAAATGGTTGTTCACCCTGCACAATGCCAGCCGTCTGCCTTTCCTGCAATATTCTGAAAATCGCCCGCTCCGGGAGCAAATATACAAAGCTTATATCAACCGCGGCAACAACAACGACGGAAACGATAACAAGGAAAACATCCGCAAGATCGTTTCTCTCCGCCTGGAAAAAGCGAACTTATTAGGTTTCGACTGTTATGCAAACTTCGTCCTGGATGAAACCATGGCAAAGAACGCCAACAACGTAATGAGCCTTTTAAATAACCTCTGGAGCTACGCACTGCCAAAAGCAAAAGCAGAAGCTACCGAACTTCAGAAATTAATGGATAAGGAAGGAAAAGGAGAAAAACTAGAAGCATGGGACTGGTGGTATTATACCGAAAAACTACGGAAAGAAAAATACAACCTGTCTGAAGAGGATACAAAACCTTACTTCAAACTGGAGAATGTACGCGATGGCGCTTTCGCCGTAGCCAACAAATTATATGGCATCACCCTAAGCAAACTGGAAGGCATACCAACTTATCACCCTGATGTAGAAGTCTTTGAAGTGAAAGACGCAGACGGTTCCCAGCTCGGTATCTTCTATGTAGACTATTTCCCACGTCCCGGGAAAAGCGGTGGTGCATGGATGAGCAACTATCGTGAGCAACACGGAACAACCCGTCCGTTGGTATGCAACGTTTGCAGCTTTACCAAGCCGGTAGGCGACACCCCCTCTTTATTGACCATGGATGAAGTGGAAACCCTGTTTCACGAATTTGGTCACGCTCTGCACGGACTGCTGACAAAATGTGAATACAAAGGAACATCGGGAACCAACGTGGTACGTGACTTTGTAGAACTTCCTTCTCAAATCAACGAACATTGGGCGACTGAACCCGAAGTGCTGAAAATGTATGCCAAACATTATCAGACAGGAGAAGTGATACCCGACGAAATCATCGAGAAGATACTGCAACAGAAAACTTTCAACCAGGGCTTCATGACCACCGAATTACTGGCTGCCGCCATCCTCGACATGAACCTGCACACGATGACAGATGTAAAGAATCTGGACATGCTTGCATTCGAAAAAGAAGCGATGAACAAGCTTAACTTGATTCCCGAAATAGCACCGCGTTATCGCGTGACTTACTTCAATCATATCATTGGCGGATACGCAGCCGGATACTATAGTTACCTATGGGCCAACGTATTGGACAATGATGCTTTCGAAGCTTTCAAAGAACATGGTATTTTTGATAAAAACACCGCCGACCTGTTCCGCCATAACGTATTGGAGAAGGGAGACAGCGAAGACCCGATGGTGCTTTATAAGAATTTCCGTGGAGCGGAACCAAGCCTGGAACCACTACTGAAAAACAGAGGAATGAAATAATTCAGCAAAAAAGCCCTTAAACATCAAATATTTGAGGGCTTATTACACATGAATGTGAAAAAAAAACTATATTTGCAGCCTTGTATGCGGCAAAAAGAACTTGTGTACGACAGAATTTAACTGAAAATTAAATTAAAAAAGTAATCATCATAAATTAAAAGTAAAATGCAAAACAAAGGATTTGTAAAGGTTTTTGCGGTATTACTCACACTGGTATGTGTGTTCTATCTCTCCTTCTCCTTCGTAACACGCCATTATACCAACAAGGCGAAAGAAATTGCGAACGGCGACCCGAAAGTGGAACAAGACTACCTCGACTCTCTCTCCAATGAGAAAGTGTGGTTGGGTAACTGGACGCTGAAACAATGTCGTGAGATGGAGATTAGTTTAGGTTTGGACCTAAAAGGTGGTATGAACGTTATCCTTGAAGTTTCTGTACCTGATGTTATCAAAGCACTGGCTGACAACAAGCCGGATGAAGCTTTCAACAATGCATTGGCAGAAGCTGCAAAACAGGCTGTAAACAGTCAGGATGATATCATCACGCTATTTGTCAGAGAATACCACAAAGCTGCTCCTAACGCAAAACTTTCCGAACTCTTCGCAACACAACAGTTGAAAGACAAAGTTAACCAGAAATCATCGGATGCAGAAGTTGAAAAAGTATTGAGAGCAGAAGTAAAAGCTGCTGTTGAAAACTCATATAACGTACTTCGTACACGTATCGACCGTTTCGGTGTTGTTCAGCCGAATATCCAGAGCCTGGAAGACAAAATGGGTCGTATCATGGTGGAATTGCCGGGTATCAAAGAGCCGGAACGTGTGAGAAAACTTCTCCAAGGTTCTGCTAACCTGGAATTCTGGGAAACTTATACAGCTAAAGAAGTTCTTCCTGCCATGCAATCTGCTGATGCTAAATTGCGCGCTGTATTAGCGCAGGAGACAGGTGCAGACTCTACCGCTGTAGATTCCACCAAAGAAGCTCCGCTTGCAGAAGCTACTCCGGCCAAGAAAAGCGTAAGTGCTGCCGACAGTCTTGCTGCTGCCCTGAAAGGAGATGCTACAACTACTGAAGATAATTCAACAGCTAACCTGGCAGAAATTAAAAAGCAATACCCTCTGTTGGCTATCCTGCAGTTGAACTCTAGCGGACAAGGTCCTGTGATCGGTTACGCTAACTACAAAGACACTGCTGATATCAACAAATATCTGGCTATGCCGGAAGTTAAAGCAGAACTCCCGAAAGACCTTCGTTTGAAATGGGGTGTTTCTCCTTCTGAATTTGACAAGAAAGGACAGACGTTCGAATTATATGCTATCAAGTCTACCGAACGCAACGGTAAAGCTCCGTTGGAAGGTGATGTAGTAACAGACGCGAAAGATGAATTCGACCAATACAGCAAACCGGCTGTCAGCATGACAATGAACTCTGACGGTGCACGTCGTTGGGCACAGCTGACCAAACAGAACATCGGTCATTCTATCGCTATCGTTCTTGACAACTATGTATATTCTGCACCAAACGTAAACTCTGAAATCACAGGTGGACGTTCACAGATTACAGGTCATTTCACTCCTGAACAGGCAAAGGACTTAGCAAACGTATTGAAATCAGGTAAGATGCCGGCTCCGGCTCACATCGTACAGGAAGATATCGTTGGTCCGTCATTGGGTCAGGAATCTATCAATGCAGGTGTATTCTCATTCGTAGTGGCTCTGATTCTGTTGATGATCTATATGTGTATGATGTACGGCTTCATACCGGGTATGATTGCCAATGGTGCATTGTTCCTGAACTTCTTCTTCGTATTAGGTGTCCTCTCCTCCTTCCAGGCAGCATTGACAATGTCCGGTATTGCCGGTATGGTGTTGTCACTAGGTATGGCAGTGGATGCGAACGTACTTATCTACGAACGTACAAAAGAAGAACTTCGTGCCGGTAAAGGTGTGAAGAAAGCACTTGCTGACGGTTATTCCAACGCATTCTCCGCTATCTTCGACTCGAACCTGACATCCATCATCACAGGTATCATTCTGTTTAACTTCGGTACCGGTCCGATCCGTGGTTTTGCTACGACATTGATTATCGGTATTCTAGTATCCTTCTTCACCGCTGTGTTCATGACCCGTATAGTTTACGAACACTTCATGAACAAGGACAAACTATTGAACCTTACATTCACAACCCCTGTTTCAAGAAACTTGATGACCAACACACGTTTTGATTTTATGGGAACAAACAAAAAATCCCTTATCATCACTGTAGCCATCATCCTCGTTTGTATCGGTTCATTTGCCATGCGCGGTTTAAGCCAGAGTATCGACTTTACCGGTGGACGTAACTTCAAGGTACAGTTCGAGAATCCGGTAGAACCCGAACAGATTCGTGAATTGATCTCCAGCAAGTTCGGTGATGCTAACGTTAGTGTTATCGCTATCGGTACAGATAAGAAAACTGTACGTATCAGCACCAACTACCGTATTGAAGATGCAGGAAACGATGTTGACTCTCAAATCGAAGCATATTTATATGAGACTTTGAAACCTGTGCTGACTCAAAACATCACTCTAGCTACCTTTATCGACCGTGACAATCACACTGGTGGTAGTATTGTAAGTTCTCAAAAAGTGGGTCCGAGTATCGCAGACGATATCAAAACAGGTGCCATCTATTCCGTAGTACTGGCTTTGATCGCTATCGGTCTGTATATCTTAATCCGTTTCCGTAACATCGCATATAGTATTGGCTCTATCGTAGCTCTATCATGCGATACCATCATGATTATCGGTGCTTACTCATTGTTATGGGGTATCGTTCCATTCTCACTGGAAATTGACCAAACGTTTATCGGTGCTATCCTGACAGCTATCGGTTACTCTATCAATGACAAGGTGGTAATCTTCGACCGTGTACGTGAGTTCTTCGGCCTGTATCCGAAACGTGACAAACGTCAGTTGTTCAATGATTCATTGAATACTACACTTGCACGTACTATCAATACATCATTAAGTACATTGATCGTATTGCTGTGTATCTTCATCCTTGGCGGTGATTCAATCCGCAGCTTTGCATTCGCAATGATCTTGGGTGTTGTTATCGGTACATTGTCATCACTGTTCATTGCATCTCCGATTGCATACAACATGATGAAGAACAAAAAAGTCGTACCAGTAACTACGGAAGAATAATAAATTCCAAAAATAGAAAAAGCCTCTTCCGAACATTCGGTAGAGGCTTTTTCTATTGATTATTAAAACAAATAGAAGCTATAAGACGTTCATCTTAAAAGAAGCCATTGTTAAACTCAAAACCAGATACGATATGAAAGCAAAACAAAACAACTTCTCACAGATTCTTCGTAGTAGCCCCGAGGGGAATCGAACCCCTATCTAAAGTTTAGGAAACTTCTATTCTATCCGTTGAACTACAAGGCCGCTTCAAATTTGCTTGCAAAGATAACGGTTTCTGTCGATTTAACAAGAATAAAAATACAGGTTCCTTTCAAATATCTCAAATATTTAGCGTCAATAGGACAATAAAGTTCGATTTATTTTGATAATTCGATTAACTTTCCGACCTTTGCGCTCACAAATTGAAAGTAAAATCAGTTTTTAAATTAAATATAGTAATTAAAGTTATGGCAGACGAAATGATGGTTAAAGAATTGGAGGAAGTAGTAGTACGTTTCTCCGGCGACTCCGGTGACGGTATGCAGCTGGCCGGCAACATCTTCTCGAACGTGTCGGCTACAGTAGGAAATGACATCTGTACATTCCCTGACTACCCGGCAGACATCCGCGCCCCGCAAGGTTCACTGACCGGTGTTTCCGGTTTTCAGGTTCACATCGGTGCCGGACAGGTTTACACTCCCGGAGACCGTTGCCACGTATTAGTGGCTATGAATCCTTCCGCACTGAAAACACAAATCAAATTCTGTAAACCGCAAGGACTTATCATTACCGACTCCGACTCATTCGAAGCCAGAGATTTGGAAAAGGCACAATTCAAGACTGACAATCCTTTTGAGGAATTAGGCGTAAAACAGGAAGTACTTGAAGTTCCCATCTCTTCCATGTGTAAAGAGAGCCTGAAAGATTCCGGACTAGACAATAAATCAGCACTCCGTTGTAAGAACATGTTCGCACTCGGATTGGTTTGCTGGTTGTTCAACCGCAACCTTGCCGCTGCTGAAAAAATGTTGCGTGAGAAATTCGCCAAGAAGCCCGAAATTGCAGAAGCTAATATTAAGGTATTAAACGATGGTTTCAACTATGGTGCCAACACACATGCTTCTGTCTCTACTTATAAGATTGAAAGTAAAGCTCCGAAATCAAAAGGACTTTATACAGATATCAACGGAAATAAAGCAACTGCTTATGGCTTGATTGCTGCTGCCGAGAAAGCAGGTCTGGAACTCTACTTGGGTTCTTATCCTATCACTCCGGCCACTGATATTCTGCACGAATTAGCTAAACATAAATCACTGGGAGTAAAAACCGTACAGTGCGAAGATGAAATCGCGGGTTGTGCTTCTGCCGTTGGTGCCGCTTTTGCCGGTGCTTTGGCTGTAACGACTACTTCCGGGCCCGGTGTTTGTTTGAAGAGTGAGGCCATGAACCTTGCTGTAATTGGCGAACTTCCATTAGTGATTGTAAATGTGCAACGTGGCGGTCCGTCAACAGGTTTGCCTACTAAATCAGAACAGACAGACTTATTGCAAGCTCTTTACGGACGTAATGGTGAAAGCCCGATGCCGGTGATTGCCGCAACTTCACCAACGAACTGTTTTGATGCCGCATACATGGCATGTAAGATTGCTCTGGAACACATGACTCCGGTTGTATTACTGACGGATGCTTTCGTAGCCAACGGCTCGGCAGCTTGGAAACTTCCTAACTTAAATGAATATCCTGCCATCAATCCTCCATACGTGACTCCGGACATGGCTGGTAACTGGACTCCATACCAACGCAATGAAGAAACCGGTGCACGTTACTGGGCAATTCCGGGAACTGAAGGATTCATGCACCGCATCGGTGGTCTTGAAAAGAGCAATGAAACAGGTGCGATCTCTACCGAACCAGAAAACCATAATAAGATGGTTCATCTCCGCCAAACTAAAGTAGATAAAATTGCAGACTATATCCCCGAACTCGAAGTACTGGGTGATGAAGATGCAGATTTACTGATTGTTGGCTGGGGCGGCACGTATGGGCATCTCCGTCTGGCTATGGACTTTATGCGCGATCATGGAAAGAAAGTGGCTTTCGCACACTTCCAATACATCAACCCGTTGCCGAAGAATACAGCCGATGTATTGCGTAAATACAAGAAGATCGTAGTAGCTGAACAGAATTTGGGACAATTCGCAGGTTATTTACGGATGAAGATACCCGGATTGAACATCAGCCAGTTCAACCAAGTGAAAGGACAGCCTTTCGTTACGAGAGAATTGATAGATGCATTCACTAAATTATTGGAGGAATAAAAGATGAGCGATAAAGTATATACCGTACAAGATTATAAATCAGGCCAACCTCGCTGGTGTCCGGGATGCGGTGACCACGCTTTCCTGAACTCACTGCACAAAGCTATGGCCGAACTGGGAGTAGCTCCGCACAATATTGCCGTCATTTCCGGTATCGGTTGTTCTTCCCGCCTGCCTTACTACGTAAATACGTATGGGTTCCACACTATTCACGGACGTGCCGCTGCTGTTGCAACAGGAGCAAAAGTAGCCAATCCAAATTTGACTATCTGGCAGATTTCCGGTGACGGTGACGGTTTGGCAATCGGTGGTAATCATTTCATCCATGCCGTTCGCCGCAACATTGACTTGAACATGATTCTGTTGAACAACCGTATCTATGGTTTGACAAAGGGACAATATTCACCGACTTCAGAACGTGGATTCGTCAGCAAATCATCTCCTTACGGAACAGTGGAAGACCCGTTCCATCCGGCAGAGCTGGCTTTCGGTGCCCGCGGACGTTTCTTCGCACGTTGTATTGCAGTAGATGGTGCCGCTTCCGTAGAAGTGTTGAAAGCAGCAGCTAATCACAAAGGTGCTTCTGTTGTAGAAGTTCTGCAAAACTGCGTGATCTTCAACGATGGAACTCATGCTTCTGTAGCCACCAAAGAAGGACGTGCCAAGAACGCTATCTATCTGGAACATGGCAAACCCATGTTGTTCGGTGAAAACAAGGAATTCGGATTGATGCAGGAAGGTTTCGGACTGAAAGTGGTGAAACTTGGTGAGAATGGTATCACAGAAAAGGATATTCTTATTCACGATGCTCACTGCCAAGATAATACGCTTCAATTGAAACTGGCGTTAATGGAAGGTCCTGATTTCCCGATTGCACTCGGTGTGATCCGCGATGTAGATGCTCCAACTTACAATGATGCTGTAATTGGACAGATTGAAGAAATCAAAGGCAAGAAGAAATATCATAATTTCCAGGAATTGCTAATGACTAATGATACTTGGGAAGTGAAGTAATTCACCACTTCAATCCATAAAATAATAAAGGCGTAGACAAGAGAATCAACTCTCTTTCTACGCCTTTCATTCTTTCTATCGTGTAACCTATATTTATATCAACCTATTCGAGAGCAGTGCCACCCACTTTTTCCGGCCAATACGGATTCTGATAAATAACAGAATTATCTGTACTATTATCAGGAGACGCAAGTCTCATTTCATTAATAGCAACCGGACTCAAATAGTTGGCTTTAGCCCAAGAATATCCATCATATACCTGATTATTGATTCTCACCTTGCTAAAAGGACGAATATACTTGAATGCTCTGGAGGAAATATTAGAAGTAGCATCATCCGGATCATCTTTTAAAGTAACGTCTTCCGGAAGTTCATAAGTTTTATAAGCCTCTTCCCAAAAGTTATACCCTTCAGGAATAAACTTATTAGTAAGTACGCCATCCCAAGCTCTCCAACGCACCTGGTCATCCCAACGCATTCCTTCGCCAATAAACTCGCAACGACGTTCGCGACGGATATTATATAAGGTAGCATCCACTTCATACGAACCGGGATGAGCGGCCAAATCCGTCTCCTTATTCATATCGGTATTGTCAATGGTTGTCTGGAAATTGCCTGTAATGCCTGCCCGATTGCGTACTGCATCCCAATAGCTTTTCGCTTTACCGTCTACCTTATTATTACGCAAATAGTAGGCTTCCAGATAATTCAGATAAGCTTCGACACCACGAAAGATAATGCACCCTGTAGTCGATTGCGACTGACCGGAAATAATCTGCTTATTATTATATGTCAAGCATTTCCGAATCCGATACCCGGTATTATCAGATGTTTGGGCTTCCAATGATATAATATTAGGTTGTTTGAATTCTTTAAGTGCAGGTTCTTCTGTCGAACTGGATGGAAGCAAATCCTTCTCGCCCAAAACAAACATTTGCAGACGCAGATCACGATTCTCTTTCACATCCATGATAGTTTTGTCACCTTTATATTCATCTCCTGCTGCATAATAGGGAAGTCCGTCTTTCATGACAAAACAGTCTACAAAGCTCTTCAGCATACCATTATTACCTCCAGTAAAAATATAAGCCGGTGTGCCATGCGTGATTGACACGCCACCACCATTCATATATTGCTTCCAGAAAAGAACTTCGGAATAACTACTCATATCTTCTTCCGCAAACATCTCGAAATATGGATTCCAGCCAACAATCCCCGATATGTTTTTCGGATTGGTCAGACCGGTATTATTGGTCAAAGTAATATCATCAGCCACCTGTTCCGCTGCTTTCATAGCCTCATCCAGAAAGAAATTGATTTCATTATCCATGTTCGTGGAGAAATCGGTATGTATTCTCTTACCCGGCCAGGTTGCATCCCCCGGCACACGCCCTGTTCCCTTATGATACTTTTCAAACGTAGCCTCATACAAAGCAACGCGCGACTTTATCAATAACGCGCAATTCTTTGTTAATCGCGTTTTGTTTCCTGAAATATCATCCACCATATATTTGGCGGCGGAATCGAGCTGATTGATGATAAAACGAGCTACGAGATTACGCGGCTGACGAACAGATTTCTCTGTCAAAACAGACTGATTATCCGGCAATACTTCGGTTATAATTGGAAAATCTCCGAATGATTTCAGTTTACTGTAATAAATCCATGCACGGATAAAGTACATTTCGCCGACATAGTGAAGAATCTGTTCACAATTGCCCTCAATCTTGCCTGCCTCGAATTTAGGAAGCACATTTTCGAAGAAATAATTGCAATAGCGAATTTGAGTAAAATCCCAGCCACCTCCAGTATTAGGAACACGCCACTGACCTTTCTCAAAATAGGTGGAAGAATATCCTCCGGCTACCATATTATCTGTATTCTGGTCATTGTTCACTGTACCGACTCCATATCCACCATGCGTTGAAAAGATGTTGTTGTACTGCGAAATACTATATGCAGCCAAGTGGTCCGTCGTATTAAAATACTCTTGCGGAGTCACCTGATCCAGAGGCGCCATATCCAGAAAATCATTACAAGATGTAAGCGACCACGTAGCTCCTGCCATCAAGATTGTTTGTAATGTAATATGTTTCAGTTTCATAAGCCTTAAAATTAGAAGTTAACATTTAAACCTACCGAGATGGTGCGCTGCAACGGATAGAGTTTACCATTATTCGCATCATAAGTGCTTTCCAAAGCCTCCGGGTCGAAAATCTTGGACATATGAGAGAATGTCAACAGATTGTCACCTGACACGTATACTCGAACTGAAGACATTCCGGCTTTATTTGTCCATTGCTTGGGCAATGTATAGCCTATCTGAACATTCTTAATACGGCAGTAAGCTGCATTCTGAATATAGCGGCTCTGCACTGCCATGTTTCTCGAATCACTTTTCAATACGCGTGGATAATAGGCATTTGTATTAGCACCCAACGGGTCACCCTCCGGACGCCAGAAGTCCCAATGTTCCTTAAATCCGGTAGCCTGCCATTCGTCCACTCCATTGGCTCCCCAGAAATAGGGGCCGCTCAACACATAATCGCGCTTGGCCACTCCTTGCAGAAATATGCGGAAATCGACACCTTTCCATGCTGCATCCAACGTGATACCATATTTAAATCGAGGTGTATTATTGCCCAAAATCACACGGTCACCGGGTTTCTCTGTGGTATTTTCACCTGTCGAGATCACTCCATCGCCGTCTACATCCTTATACATGATATCACCTGCTCCCCACTTGCTTCCCAAAGAAGACTGATCCACTTTGGCCAAGTGAGCGTCCATCTCTTCCTGTGATTGTGCGATACCTACCGTTTCATATCCCCAGATTTCTCCTTTCATCATTCCCGGATAATATGCTTCGGAAAGTTTGTTGTTTTCATTCGGATAGCGAGTGATTTTCTGTTGGTCATCGGCTAACGTAAATTTAGCACCATAAGAGAAATCACCAATCATATCTCTCCACCCCAGTTCCAGCTCAAAACCATAGGATTTCATATCGGAATTGTTGATTTTCGGAGGAGTAGCACCCAGTACGGAAGACAATTCCGGAGCCGGGCCAATCATATCATACGTCCAACGCACAAAGTAGTCGAACGAACCGGTCAAGCGATTATTAAACAGCCCCCAGTCCAAACCGATATCCCAGGTTTCAATCGTTTCCCAAGTCTTCAAGCTGGAGACGATACCGGGTAGGCTTGCATAATTCGGTCTTTTTCCATTCACCAACCAGTTATAATCAGTGCCTTGTGGCATCGTCTGATAGAAAGGATACCATGCATCCTTAGTATCCGTATTACCCAACTGCCCCCATGAACCTCTTAATTTCAATACATCAATATGAGCTTTATCGGCTATATTCCTGAAGAAATCTTCACGTGCTATATTCCATCCGACTGACAATGACGGGAAAAATCCCCAACTCTTGTCATTAATGAAACGGGACGAACCGTCATAACGACCGTTCAACTCTATCAGATAGCGTTCTTTATAATTATAGTTGATACGCCCGAAGAATCCGGCTACCCCATTGTGTGCATATCCACCGGAAGTAGTAGGAGATTCCGTTGCTGTATTCAGTGTAGGCACAGAATTGGAGATCAGCGTATTCTTCTGCCCCGACAAACTTCTTGTCTTATACAACTCCGCATTAAAACCTGCCATCACTTTAAAGTAATGACCGCTTTCATATTGTTTAAAATAATCGGAATAGATATTCGTGCTGTAATAATTCTCTTTATAATTATATTCGTTCACAACGGAACTGCCGGCTCCATAACTTCCCCATGGTATAGAATACGGATTACCGTCACCGTCATGAGAGAAGATAGGTAATACTTCCCAATGTTCATTTTTGTTTTCCGTTCTTAGAGCACCCTCGATATTAATTGTCCAGTTCTTGACCGGTTCAAACACAAACTGCAACTGTTGAGTATTCAAGTCTTTCTGGTTGGTTTGTCGGCCACCATCCTCCAATTCTGTAATTTCCACACCATTCATGGGATAGCCATTAGGATCGTAAGCCGGACAGGTGGGCCAGCGGCGAGCGATATTATGGAAGAATAGCCCGGTCAGATAAGAGGGTCGGTCAAAGTCCTCACGTGTCCATTTGGTAGAATAGTTCACTCTGAACCAATCTGTGATCTGCGCTGTAATGGTGCTGTTCATTGTATAACGTTGCAAATTATCTTCACCATGCCGCAACAGACCGTTCTGGTCCATAAAACTACCGCTCAATGAAAATTGGATTTTCTCATTACCTCCCGAAATACTTAGATTATGTTCTTGAGATGGCACCCAGTCATTGTAGAATTCTTTAAACCAATCCGTATTGGCATTCGCTCCGCCATAATTGTTCCAACGGTTATTATTCGTATTCAGTGTTGTGACGGATGTTATCTTTCCCTCCTGATAATCTTTTATTTTCTGTAACTGCTCGGATGAGAACGGAGCCTCACCGGATCTGCCCGCATTCTCTGCGGCACGATTAAAGTACTGTGCAAAAGTATATGAGTCCATCATTTCAGGCACTGATACCGCGTCGCTGAAACGGACATTTCCATTATAACTGACTCTGGCTTTACCCGCTTTCCCTTTCTTGGTCTGAATCAGAATAACACCAAAAGCAGCACGCGCTCCATAAATAGAGGCAGAAGCAGCGTCTTTCAAAACAGAAACCGTTTCTATATCATTCGGATTCAACGAATTAAGATTACCTTCGATACCGTCAATCAACACAAGTGGAGACGACCCGGAACCATCACCGATTGTTCCTGCACCACGAATATTAAAACTCATCGAACCATCCAAGGCTCCACCTTCACTTCCTACCGTGAAGTTCAAGCCTGGCACTGTACCCTGTAGGGCCTGCGCCACATTGGTTACAGGACGTGCAGCCAACACTTTCGCATCGACCATACCTACCGCACCGGTTACATTTACTTTTTTTTGTGGTCCGTAGCCTACAACGACTACTTCGTCGAGCTGTTCCGAATCTTCTTTCATAACGATATTAAGGGGTGTCCCATCAGCTTTCACGGTAATAGTTTTATAACCAATAAACGAAAGTGAGAGAACTGCTCCTTTGGGGGAATCGATAGAGAAGCGTCCGTTGAGATCAGTAACAGTACCTGTGGCAGTACCTTGCACCTTTACAGAGACTCCAATAAGAGGTTCTCCGTTTTCATCCACTACAACACCTGTAGTCTTTACTTTTTGCTGCTGTATATCAGCAGTTTCCTATGTTTCATTAGTATTAGCTACTGCTTGCATAGGTTGTGTGCACCATAACAATAAAGTAGCAACTGCTGCTATTTTCAGGCAACGTGTTCCCCGTCCTTCCATAAAGGCCGGGCATCGGTTAGTTTTTCTTGTCATACTTTAATTTATTCAGTTAGACATTAGTAAGTTAGAATTTCTAAGGTTTTATGGTGCCTTCATATATTATTTGACACCATGTTTCAGGCAATTTGTGTGTTTAGTTTTCCATAGGCTTTTCTATTTTTATCTTAGGTTAATACTTGCCAGAGTTCTTAACGAACTTGGTTTTACCTATGCTTGGAAACACAACTTGGAAGGACATTTTAGATAAAACAGTCATCCATACACTCGCACCGCTTTGAGTTTGAGACGATTTGTATGTAAATTGCTATATAATAAATACTTATTTTGATACCAAAGGCAAGTTGATAAAACTGTTATCCCATTTTGTTGCCAGAAAACACAACAATCCAGCTATCCCGTTTTAAAATATTTTAGTAGATTTACTTGCGTAATATTTCATTTTATTCTACTTTTGCTTCACCATAATGATATTCTAAACGATTCTTTTGTTGTTATTAAGAATTAAAAATAATAAGGCATTCGTTTTCATATCAAAATAAAACCAAGTTCGTTAAGAACTCGGTTTTCATTTCTCTCCTTCTCTAATCGATATTGCAATATACACTACTCATTTCCTTTGACTAAATAACACCTATTTATCAATATCATTAACTTTATGGATAGAGAACTGATGATAAGAAGCTATTTTAACAGGTACTTATTTATAAATAAAAAATGGAGAAGGATGGAGAAAAGGGTAGAAAACTGGAACCAGGTTCATAGCTATAAACTCAACACTAAATTTCTGAAAACGAATATACAACTATTAAGAAGCATTTAGAAGGTTCACAGGTTTCACCTTCAGCTGAACAGCTATGAGTCAACGGTTTACAGTGACATAAAGCACAAAATACAGAAGAAAGTATCCTTCACCTCCTTCACCATGTAGAGTCTTTCATATAGATTAAGGACATATATATCCAATATACAGGGCATATATGCGCAACGTGTTGGATATATATGTCCAACACGTTGCGTATATATACTCTACAATTCAGGTATTAATATCCTAGAGATAGAGTATTAGTGTCTGATTACTTAGGTGCTAATTTCCGGTTGACGGCAGTTTTATTTTGTTTTAAACCTGCAAACAGTTTGTTTCAAGCGTATGAAACAAATAGTTTCCCGCCTTGAAACACTTTGTTTCGTGCCTCGAAACAGATTGTTTCACACGTTGAAACAGATTGTTTTGCGCCTTGAAACAGATTGTTTACCGGCATGAACAAGACATTTGATGCATGGATTCTACAAATTACTACATAGTCTTCTATAAATATGCCAAGATTCTTACACACGAGACAGCGTGTGAGATAAAGGTATCTTACACACATCTGCAACCGTATCTTGCACTGCATAAAACAATTGTATATCAGCTAATTGAATCCGATTAGTGTAAGGTGCAAGATGTTTTTGCATTTTCAAACTTTATAGAGTCGATTAAGTTTTAATTATTTATTTGTCAGTTCACTATTCAGTAATTATAATTCAATCGCAGCCTTTAAAGGTAATTGATTGGAAGCCGGACCGACAAGAATCTCAAATACCCCCTTTTCTACTACAAAGCGGTGTTGATTCATATCGTAATAAGAAAATGCGTCTTCATTCAATACAATAGAAAGGCGTTGTGTCTCTCCTTTCTTCAAGAACACCTTATCATAGCCTTTCAGTTCTTTCAAAGGACGGGGAACGGAAGATTCTACATCATGCACATATACCTGGGCTATTTCCGAAGCATCCATTTTTCCTGTATTCTTTATATCAAAGCTAACCGTCACCTGATGTTCACCGGTTTTCTCCACAGCTAAATTACTATAAGCGAAAGTAGAATAAGACAACCCATAGCCAAATGGATAAAAAGGTTCTTTACCCGAACGGTCATATCCCCGATAGCCAACAAAAACACCCTCTGAATAATCGACACGTTTAATTTCCGCTTTCAGATTCTCATAATAGCTGTCATGCACCGGATTATCTTCCCATTTCTTTTCGATAGAAATCGGCAACTTACCACTCGGAGAAATCTTTCCAGTCAATATTTCGGCTATTGCCTGTCCACCCTCCTGTCCGGGATACCATGCCATCAAAATCGCTTTTGCAGCCTCATGCCAAGAGGTAAAGTCAACTCCACCGCCAGCATTTAACACTACTACCAGATTCGGATGCAGAGAAGCTACTTTCTGAATGAATAATTCCTGATAATGTAACAGAGCAAACGGGCGATCGAACCCCTCTCCTTCTGTATTGCTATTGAAACCAGTACAGAATACAACATTATCCACCTTTGCCAATCCTTGACGAAGTTTCTCTTCATTCAGCCTGGATGCTTTAAAACGGATAATTGCTGAAGAGATATTATCAAAAAACTCGATTCGGAAGCTGTATTCTTTACCTGCCTCAACCGGCAGTTCCACTTCACGGCTTGAATATGAATGATTACCCCAGTCGCCTGTAATATGCTTATCATTCACAAACAGGCGATAACCATCATCGCCACCAATGGATAGTTTTAATAATCCATCCTTTTGAGACATATAACTGGCTGTCCAACGGACAGAAAATCCATCTTCCGGAAAACCTTCCAGTGGTGCTCCATATTGCCAGTCATAATCAACTGATGCTTCTGTACGAATGACCTCCGGTTGTCCCGAAAGCGTTTTATTCTTAAAATATTCGGCTTTAAATCCTTTCGTCTGCCGAGCGGCATCCGCGTAAAATTCATGAAGAATATCCTCATAAATCACATCGTCCGTCAACAGAACGAGGTTCTTTTTTTTCAGTTTTTCCAGTCCCTCACTAACAGATACCGTAGAAAATGGAGTTACAAAACCACTTCCACCACCCGTAGGAATGCGGTCGGCATTGGGCCCCATCACAGCAGTCTTTCCTTTCAAGGGGAGTAGATTTCCTTCATTCTTCAGTAAGACTACACCTTCGCGTGCCAGTTCTAAAGCAGCCTGGCGGGAAAAAGGATTATCCTGCGCGATGTTACTGTCTTTCTGTTCCTTATCCAGCATGCCGTAAGCAATCAAGGTCTGCAAGATATGCTGCACTTTCAGATTGATGGTTTCTTCTGTCACCGTACCGTTTTTGATAGCAGGTATAAGATTGTCGACATTCATAAAACGTCCTTTCGGCATTTCAAGATCAAGTCCGGCATTAGCGGCTCCTACGGCAGAATATACGGAAGTCCAGTCCGACATTAAGATACCTTTAAATCCCCAGAGATTACGCAAGATATCAATATTCAACCATTTATGTTCGGTAGCATGGACACCGTTCAGAAGATTATAGCTGTTCATTACAGCACTTACATTCGCTTCCCGTACAGCTTTCCGAAAGGCCGGAAAATAAATCTCGTGCAAAGTACGTTCGTCTATGTCCGAACTGGCATGATGACGGCTCCATTCCTGATTATTAGCTGCAAAGTGCTTGATGGTGGCAATAACTCCTTCCGATTGCACGCCTAGGATATATTGTTTAGCCGTTTCACCCGTTAAATAAGGGTCTTCGCCAAAGTATTCAAAGTTACGTCCACACATAGGAGCACGGTAGATATTTACTCCCGGTCCGAGCAGTATATTCACTCCTCTGGCTTTGGCATCCTGTCCCAATCCTTGCCCCAGTTGATAAAGCAGACTCCGGTTCCAGGTAGAAGCGGAAAGTATTCCGGAAGGATAGAGAGTGCTCTTGGGGGCATGATTACGAATTCCCTGCGGTCCGTCCGCCAGTTTTATTTCAGGAATCCCCAGACGGGGGATTGCACGAAGCGAGAAGCTGGTATATCCGGAGATATACTCTATTTTCTCTTGCAAAGTCATTTTAGATACAATTTCCCTGGCACGTTGTTCGGCTTGGGGAGTGATTGTCTGCGCACAGGTTAATATGCTCCATGCAAGCATACATAAACCTATGCCTCCTATTTTCTTTTTCATGGTGATTTTGTATTAATATAGCATTGTTAAAAACCAACTAGTCTATCAGTTCTATTTTAACGGTCTGTCCCTGTACCAAAATATGATATTCTCCGGCTTCAAGGAACCGTTTACCATCCTCATTGACAAAACCGAAATCACGTTCCAGGTCTATGTCAAAACGGAAAGTCTTCGTTTCTCCGGCTCTAATCAACTGTTTTTCAAAGTGTTTCAGTTCTTTCACCGGGCGGGTAATCGAGCAATACGGATCGGATATAAACCAATGAACAGTCTCTGCTCCATCGCGAGCACCGACATTAGTGACAGTCACTTCTACAGACAATCGATCGCCGCGCTTCACTTTAGTAACAGAAGGGGTAACGGTGCCATACTTAAATTCGGTATAACTTAATCCATGCCCGAACGGATATAACGGATCGCTTGTTATATCTTTATAGAATCCTTGATGTCCACGTCCGCTCTTGCGGCGATTGTAATAAATAGGAATTTGTCCCGTTGAATAAGGGAATGTCATGGCAAGTTTACCGGATGGGTTGATACGTCCTGATAATATACCGGCCATCGGCAACGCGCCATTCACACCCGGTTGCCAGATTTCCAGTATAGCATCGGAAATTAGTTCCAGACGATTCAATTCCAACGGACGTCCATTCACCAATACCAGTACGATAGGCTTTCCGGCTTTCTTCAGTTCTGCGGCCAGTTCTTCCTGAATCTGCGGTAATGCGATAGAAGAACGGGAAGCATTCTCCCCACTCCAGGTCATCATCTCACCCAAACAAAGAACAACTACATCAGACCAGCGTGCAGCTTCCAATGCTTCTGCAAATCCTTCTTTGTTATCTCCTTTCGTAGCACAGCCTGCTGCATAACGCAATTCAGCTTTTCCTGCAAATTCAGTAGCCAGTCCATTATAGAGCATGGCAACATCCGTATCTTTTCCATGACCACACCAGGAACCCAACAAGTCCCAACCATTTTTTGCCATTGGTCCTATCACGGCAATCTTCTTTTTATCAGTCAGCGGTAATGTTTTGTTTTCATTTTTCAGCAAGACCATGGATTCCGCCGCAAGCCGGGCTGCAATATCCATACTTTGCGGACGGAAGAAACGTTCTTTCTCACTTGTTGCGGGAGTATAAGGACGTTCGAACAGGCCGAGACGGAATTTCAAAAGTAGAACACGACGTACAGCTTCATCTACTTGAGCTACCGATACTCTGCCCTCTTCTACCAACTCCTGCAAATGGCGGTCGTAAGCATGAGACATCATATCCATTTCAAGACCGGCAGTAAACGCATGCCAGGCTGCTTCTTTTTTGGTCGCTGCCAATCCCTGATTTTTCAACTGTTCGATGGCTCCCCAATCGGAAACAATAAATCCATCATGCCCCCAACGTTTCTTTAATATCTCGGTCATTATGTAAGGATTGGCCGAACCCGGCACACCGCTGATATCATTAAAGGAACTCATCAGTGTTGCCGCACCTGCTTTCACACCCATCTCGTAAGGGAGCAGATAAGTATCCCAAAGAGTTTGTTTGGATATCTCGGTATAGACATAGTCACGCCCGGCTTCGGATGCCCCGTAACCTACATAATGTTTCAGACAAGCTGCCATACGGTTTTCTGCTGACAAGTCATCTCCTTGATAACCTTTGACGGAAGCTGCACCGAATACCCCGTTTGTATAAGGATCTTCACCATAACCCTCTGCCACACGTCCCCAGCGGGGATCACGAGCCACATCAATCATCGGTGAGAAAGTCCAGTCCACTCCCGACATACGCGCTTCCTGTGCAGATACAGCACACGCCTGCTCTACCAAATCCGGATTCCAGGAACAAGCCTGTGCCAACGAAATAGGATACACGGTACGGAAACCATGAATTGCATCGTAGCCGAAAATAATAGGAATACCCAGACGAGACTCTTCCATTGCTTTTTTCTGCATACTATTACGCAGTGCGGGATTTGTTTCGAAGTAAATCAGAGAACCGATTTCTGCGGGCACTTTCTTCACTTCTTCACCTACATTATTCACATTGTTATTCCGTCCCAGGGTATATTGATTAAGCTGCATCACTTTCTCTTCCAAAGTCATGCGGGATAGGAGATCATTTACGCGTTTCTCTATCGGAGCCTTCGGATCTTTATATAGTGCAACATCTTTTTTATCTTTTGCCGAAAGGGTGCATATAGAACCTAGCAAACATAATCCGTAAACCAATACTTTCTTTCTCATCGGTGTTTTCGTCGGTTAATTAGTATATAAATATAGCTTTATCAGACAGCCACAACATGGCTTCTTTTTATCGTCTTTCAGATAAATCAGTCACCTTATACGGATGCTTCACTGCTGCATGAGCAGCTTTCTGGGCAACAGCTTTTCGAGCCTCATCCAGGCTCTCCGGGGCATAAGGATTTCCGATTACATTGCGTTTGAAGATACGTTCGAACCAAGTGCAGGCAGCAGTATAACGTCCGACTTTCACATCCAGATGATGTCCGTCCCGGTTCATATGATCGCCAATGAAAGAGGTACGGGCATTCTGTATGGCAGTGCCCGTAGGGATAATCATCTTAATCTTATATGCCTTACCTGCTTTTTTCACTGCATCTACAATTGCGTGATACATCGTCAGCTGATCGCGGTTGTAGTTTTTAAATCCACCGTGATTGGAAGTGGATGCATAGGCCCAAGTCTGGTGCAGCATCAACTTTGTTTTCTTGGGAAGACGGGCTTTTACATACTCTATGAGCTCGGGAAGAGAGGCTTCATACGTCTCATACATTCCGGAAAAAGTACTTGCCTGTTGCAGGCTGACATAATCCCAGTCTTCATCCGCCAACACCATTTCCAAAGACATCTTGCCTTTTTCCCGTTTCTTTCCATCCGTACCGATTTTCCGGTAGGCATAGGCAGGAGCATTTTCACGTGCATTCTTCACATGGCGTTCCAGAGAACAGCCACCAATAAACATATTGCCGATTATGGTTGAAATGCCTTCGGCTTCCGCAAGTTCATGCAGATATTGCTCAACGGCATCTTGGGAAAAGCTGTTGCCAATGGCAAGTATTCTGACCGTTTTTTGCTGGGCATATGCTCCTCCGGCAAGAAGGAGCAGTATGCACATACAAATCACTATATTTCTATATTGCTTCATTGTAATCAATATGATAAAAAACAAACCTTATTTCGCCAGGCTAATGCATAGTGCATTGATATGTCCTTCCGCGGCACTACCGGTATCAAGCCCTTTCACCTCGACAATGACCTTTCCCTCCGAATCCGGTTCTACATTCTCAAACTTGGCAATGTACTCCTCGAAGTTTGCGGCAGCAAACGAGGCAGCATCCTTGATACCTGTCTTCACTTCTTTAACCGCACTCTCCGTTTTACCTACCAATTTATAAGAAGAGATACGGGCGTCTTTGCTTCCATTGAAACGGATGGCTAAAATAGTGAAATTATATTTCCGGGCTACATCCAGTTGAGAGATTTCTATTCTTCCTGGACCTACATCACCCTGGTTTTTCTCTCCTTTCACTAACAAACCGTCTTTCCATGCAGTCAGAGGAAATTCCACGCCATCCACCGTCACTGGGCTAGCCGGTTCGGAACCGACTCCAGCATGAGTCGCAGTAAATCCGTCAAGCACTCTGACACCAATATTCGTATAATTGTTTTCCACATCTTTTATCCAGCTGGTGGTTGAACTTTCCTGATGAGAAGTTATATTATTCCACGGAGTGGCAGAAAGTGAAGTCGGACCGAAATCAATATAGATGGGGGCTTTCAAGTCGGTGTCAGATATCTCCGGTTGCTTGAAGTCAACCAAATCGGTCACTTCATCAGGTTTCTGCACAGCGTAATGGGCAGCATTTTGTGCAATCTTCACTACCTGCGGGTCAATCGTTTCGGGAGCATACGGGTTGCCAACAACGTTTTGTCCCGTAATCATCTCAAACCAGGTGCAGGCAGCAGTATATCGCCCGTAAGTAACCTCCAGATGATAACCGTCACGGTTGAATGCATCACCCAGGAATGAGGTGCGGCCGTTCTGTATGGCTGTCCCCGAAGGAATCAACAGGCTCAAATCCGTATGATTCGTCATAGCCTGTCGTGCAGCCGTTACGATAGAAGAATACATCGTCATCTGGTTGCTATCATAATCCGGGAAACTTTCATGAGTGGAACTGGAAGCGTATGCCCAAGTCTGATGCCACAGCAGTTTAGCTTTCGGACAACGTTCCTTTATTCCTGCAATCAAATCAGCCAATACCGTATATGTTTCGTATTTACCGGATTTACCGCTCGCCTGTTGCAGACTGATATAATCCCAGTTTTCATCCGCCAATCCCTGTGATAGTTTATAACCGGTTTTACCTACTTTCTCGCCTTTTACTATTTTACGATATTCATAAGCAGCGGCATCCGACTGGAAGTTAGCCCAATGCTTATCCAGGTCACAGCCGCCAATATACATATTTCCGATAATTAACTCATAGCCTGCCGCTTCTGCCAGTTCATACAGATATTGCTCAACGGCATCCTGCGAGAAACTATTGCCAATTGCCAGTATTCGTATAGCATTTTGCTTTACGGTCACCGGAATTGTAGCAACTAGCGGTTTTGTATTTGTAGGACATTCGATAGAAATCGCTGTGCTACCATCCGCAACACCCGTAATAATAATGCTATTATTATCTTCGCTGACAGCTACTGTAGCGATGTTTGCATCTTTGGAAGTACAGGTATATTCCGGTTTCAGCTCTTCTTCACCACCAACCGATACGTTCAGAGTGACAGATTCACCAGTCATGACAGTGACTTCCTTAGAAGCAACCACCATCCAGTTTCCATCTACATATACTATTTTTTCTTCTGTCTGGGTTACAATCTTCTCCGAGTCCGAGCAGGAAACCAACGAACTGCCAACAGAAAATAACGTTACTAAAAAGAATAATCCGCTCAACAGAAAATTATTCTTTATTCTGAAATGCTTTATCATAAGTACTTTTAGTTATTTCTTTTTTTCATGTAATAATCTCTCATCAGATACCATGCCTTCTTGCGCATTCCCTGATCGGATATTAACCCTTTGCGGTTCCAGCCATCCTGATTAGTGGGGTGGAAACGGAACGGAGAACGGAAGTCGAACAGAATCCAGGGAGATACTCCACGCAGGTTAGGGATATTGTCGAACATACGGATATTGTCTCTATACAGACGTGCCTGATACTCTTCACTCCAGGAGCTGACTACATTCTCATCGCCGGACTGACCGTACAGTGCTTCACCACCAAATTCAGAAATAATCAACGGTTTGTCCGTCACTACTTCCCAGATTGCATCTTTCGGTTCAACAGGCCATGGATGATACCAGCCCATATATTTATTGATTGCTACGACATCCAATTGGGAAGTAAAGGAATCTTCCATTACAAAACGCTGTTTCTCACTGTTAAAGCGCACAAGGTCAAAAGCGGCGACATACAGACGGGTAGTATCCAGTTGTTTGCCTGTTTCAAGCAGGGAAGTCAAAAAATCATTCCGTTCTTTGGAAGGCTGTGTTTCATTGGCAACACCCCAGTAACCTACTGCACAACGATTCTGATCGCGCTTTATCATTTCAGAAAGCATCTTCTGTGCTTTCTTACGGGTATCTTTGTCTGTAAAGTCAATGCCTTGCCAAATAGGAATTTCCTGCCAGAGAAGGAAACCCATCTTTTCTGCCAAGCGTACCGTGTATTCATTCTGCGGATAATGTGCCAGACGAATCATGTTCACACCAAGCGCCTTAGCTTCATTCAGCAACATAGCTGCATCGGCTTCCGAGAAAGCACGTCCCATGCGCTGCGGAATCTCCTCATGGAAAGAGATGCAACACATAAATGTCGGTTTCCCGTTCAGGTAAATATCCGTTCCTTTCACTGTGATGTTACGGAAGCCTATTTGTTCCTCCACGCGGTCGGTACTTGAAGAAATGGCCACACCATAGAGTTTCGGTTCTTCGGGCGACCAGCGTTGCAGTTTCTTTGCATTCAATACGGTTTCCGCTTTTCCTTCCGCATCAGTGGTAAGTTCCGCATTGATTTTAAGTTCGGGGATGGCGACTGTCACCTTTTCACCTGCCTTTTTATCAGAAAGACGTACACGGGCAATGATCCGGTCGGGAGCATTTTTATCCAGTTGGATGAAGTAATCTTCTATAAATGTGCGGGGAGTTTTCACCAGCAACACATCTCTTGTGATGCCGCCATAATTCCACCAATCGAACGCCATAGCAGGAATGGCGTCCTTGGTACGACGATTGTTCACTTCTATTGCCAGGAAGTTATCGCCATCTTTCAACAGGTCCGTCACTTCTACTTGGAAAGGGGTGAAGCCACCTTCATGTTCTGCTATTTCTTTTCCGTTCAGGTAGACTTTGCAACGATAGCTGACAGCACCAAAATAAAGAAACTGACGCTTGTCTGCCAGACGTTTGGCATCAAAATGACGCGCATACCATACAGTACCCTCATAATATTTCAGTTCGGGCGACTGCGAGTTCCAGTCTCTCGGGACATTAAGACGCAAGCCGCCTTCGAATGCATATTCGTAGAAATCAGTATTTCCTTTCGGTTGCTGATTTTCATAGATTTTCATTCGTTGTCCCTGATCGTACAGGTCGATAATGGCATTCCATTTACCATTCAGTGAATGAATGTCACGACCGTAGACATTCGTTATCAGTTCTTGTGCCGCAACGCTTCCTGCAAAAGCGATCAGCAACAACAGACATAGATTTAATTTCTTACCTATTTTCATTTATCTATTAGTTTGTGGTATTTATACATTATTCGTTTCTCGATTCATTCTTCAGGAAATTCATCACCCAGTTCCAGGCAGCACTCCACTGCTCTGCATAGGCATAATGGGCAGTCGTTTCGGCCACGAACAACTCTTTCGGAGCATTAATCATGTTGTAAGCCGAATAAGTGGTGGTAGGCGGACAGACCATATCATTATAACCGAAAGTATAGAATCCCGGTACTTTAACCTGCCGGGCAAAGTTGACTACATCAAAGTACTGAATGGTTTTAATCTTCTCCGGTGTCCGGTTCCTTTCATCCTTAAACATGTGCGGCCAACCTCCTGCGCGACCATGAGCATAGCCTGCAATATCACACAAAGCCGGATAGAAAGAAACTAATCCTTTGACACGGTTATCCAGTCCGGCAATCACTATGGAAAGTGCTCCGCCCTGACTTCCACCGAAAGTTGCCAGATTACCATTAAATTCGGGAAGTGTGTAAATGAAATCAATGGCTCTTACACAGCCTGTATAAACCCGTTTATAATAATACTTATCCCGATCGTCCGTATTGAATGAATGGTAATTCTTCAAGGCCCCGTTATAAAGTCGGTGATATACATCCCCCGTCAGGTTGACCGGAATGCCGTGAATACCGATCTCCAAAATGATAAAACCATTTCCGGCACGTTCGGGCTCCCCGTTATATGCGCGGATACCCGCACCCGGTACTTTCAAGATGGCCGGATATTTTCCGGGAGCTTTCGGCACACAAAGGATGCCATACATGCGGGATGCATAGTCATTATTCGCAAAAGAAACATGATATACATTCACTTTGTCCGTACACTTTTCCGGCAATAAAGTCATTATAGGTTCCAGCGCCCACTTTTCAGCGGCTTCTTTGGTGCTCTTCCAGAATTCAAGAAAATCGGCGGGCAACGGAGTAGTCGGTTGTAGCTTCTCCGGATCAAAGCCGACGGTAGCTACACCTTCATATTCACGCCCTTGATAACTGACAAAAGCACGGCAACGCAGGAAACCCTCTTTTTTCATTGTACCTGCATTAATTTCGAGCTTTTCATTCTTCAAAGGTTGTTTACCTGTCTGATGAGGTTTCATCATATCTTCCGAAATCTCATAACGCACTTCCAGATGATCCTGTGGAATATTGCATTTCAGTACAGCTACTTTGAATTTCACTTTTTCTCCCGGTTGATACAACCAATTGGTGTGGTCGGGAGTGACCAGCACTTGAATCAGCCTTTCCGCCGGTTGCCCGTACACAACGAATTGCACGGCAACAAACAAAGCAAGAAAAACAGAACGCAAACTTTTTATCATAATTCCATTATTGTTTATAGTCTTTTCATGGTTTTACCTGGTATTGATAAAGAGTGAAAGAATTCTTATCATTCAACTCGAAACTTACTTTACCCTGTACACCGACTTCAGCAACAAACTTTTTGCCATTTCCCATCAAAGGAGTAAAAGTTACCTTCTTGCCCTCCGGAAGCCAAGTATCAATGGTTCTTTTGGCTATATCATTGTCTTCGCGGTAAATAATGAGATAACCTTGCGTGTCAGAGACTATTGATTGAAATCCTGTCCACGAGCGTCCCGAAGGTTCTTCACCAATGGGTAATATGATGCCTTGATGAAATTGAAGTTGCAAGGGTTGATATTCCTTGAGCAGAGTTGCCGTAGCATAAGCCTCTTCGGGCAGGTTCGAAGCCTCCATCCAAGCCAATGGCTGTGCCGCCAGGGTGATGGCAAAGAGGTAGTCGAAACTATAACGAGCGGGAGCAAATGGATCGGTAGTGCTGTACTTATCGGCATTACGCCATTTATTAAGGAATTCTATCTGCATCTTCTCGGCCGGTACATAGCGAGACAGCATCCAAAGATTACGCAAGGTGCGATAGGGATAATAGTTGCCCCAATCGGTATAACGGTTTTCCAGGAAGATATTGCCATACTCATTCATATAATGATATCCACCGCGACGACCGGCAGTGGCATCGAGGTTGAAAATCACCTCATGGTTGGTTTGTGCTAACACGGCATCAAACAACCGGCGCAAATTCTGTTCGGCTGTTTTAGTAGGTATTTGTAAGCCATCTATCTTGAAACAGCAGATGCCATACTCCTTGTAAAGCCCGATAATGACTTGCGCGTCTTTTTGCCAATCGGCAAAATCATTCTGTATACTAGGATTGAACCATAATCCGATACGAATACCCAATTTCTTTCCTTTCTCTACAATGCGTTTCAGTCCATGAGGGAATTTCGTGGGGTTGGGCGTCCAGTAATCGGCATTTTTCCAAATATCTTTAAAGCTGCCTCCGGCTGTCTTTGAGTTGGGACTTTTTCCGCTCTGCCAACCATCGTCCAGTTGAAAGAGGGTGACACCCAGACGTGCGGCACGATCCAGCTCAGCCAGACAGAAAGCCTCATCTATTTTGGCATCCTGACTACGGTCACCCCAGGTATTGAGCATAATCATCTCATCCTGTGCGGCAGTGTGGTGGCGCAGTTGTTTTTGATAAAGGCGCAATGCTGTTAGTGCTTCTTGTTCATCTCCGGTATAGACACCGGTAACGCATCCATAAACACGAGTCCAGCTATCCGGTTTCACATCATCAGATGCAATGCCCAGACCCACTACCATAAAATCGCTAAAGTCGGCCACGAAGTCGGAACCATTATAATGTAATTGGGTACTGCTGCAAGGAGCCTCTTTCAAGAAAAAGAAACCTTGCCGGGTAGCCACATCGTGAGCAAAAAGCAGATTACCACGATAGGTATTGCGACGGTAAGGAAGCCAGGTACGTTCTGTCACCAGATTGTCGTTCCAATCAGTATAGTCGAAGAACTCTACCGTACGGGCACGCCAATGATTACCGGAGAGTTGCAATCTGTCAATCGTCGGAGTTTTCACCCCCGTAGTCATATCGGCTGTGTGCTCTATATTTTTACGATCGGCATTAGAACGATTGTCATCTTTATTCTGGTAAAGTTCTACTTGTCCTTTCAGATAGGTATCGCAGGCAATGGCGGGACAGTCTGCATAAATGCGATAGCGACGTTCTATACTTAGAGAACCGATGGTGCAAGCCACAGTGGCTTGCAGATAGCTGGCATGTATACCATTCGTTGGAATCTCATTCACAGTGAAAGTAGCAGCTGTAGAGATGCCTTTCACAATCGAGAAGTCGGGCTCTTTGCCTTGAGCCGGGATTATTTTTCCACATAGCTTATCGGTGAGGCTAATGGTGACAGGTGTACCATTATTCCACAGCATGGTACGCTCCATGTAGTTATTGCCCATACGTAGTGTATCACCTTTCAGGAAAGCATAATAGTGTTGTCCCCCCCAAAGCGGCAATCCCAATATGGTTGAGAGAAATATCGTGATAATACTTTTTTTACTCATAGTTTGTCTGCGGTTTGATGTAAGCCGGAGCCTCCAACAATTTGTTGGGTTCGTTGAAACGTTGGTTATCGGGTACATTGTGTTTGCCCAAGCCTGCCTGCATAAGCTGCTTTAATTCGGGCAGATGATGATGATAGATATCACGCGGTTCTACGCCATGCTTATGACAGAGTCCGGCTGCCATACCTACTACTTCGCCCATCATACCAGTAGTACGCATCACACGCACCGTACCCAAGGCTACGTGTGTGCAACTCATATTACGACCTGCCATAAAGAGGTTATCCACATTGCGCGAATAAAGACAACGATAAGGGACAGCATAAGGATGAATCCAACGATGCACCGTTGCCGACTTGAATTCATTATCAGGAAAACGCACACTGTTCACGCTATCGGGGAAGTGGAGGTCGATACTCCAAGTGGTAGTAAACGAAGCATCCTCGTGCGCCACATTTTTGTCTATATCGTCTTGTGCTAACACATAGTCGCCCAGAAGGCGGCGAGATTCACGTTTACCGGAAACATACGCCACCCAATCGAGTGAACGGTTGGCATACTTTTTACGATCCGCATAGTGATTCTTCAGATAGCTCCAATTGGAATATACCACCAAAAGTCCATAGTCGCGTATGCGTTCAGCCTCGGTGATTTGATTACGGTTCATTCCTGTTTCCCATTTCCATTCGCCCATAGTTACAGGCTCGCAATTATCAGCGCCAAAGCGCATACCATATTCGAAGCGGGGGAAAGAGGTCTTCTTCTTCATGTCCTTGCTATACCATTGTACCGATGCGCCCATCACTAGCGAGTCGGGCTGCTCGGGAGCGAGACTTTCGCCATATTCATCGCGGCCTTCACGTCCCATAGTCCAATCGGCACCGGCTAAGTAGCCTATGGTAGCATCGCCAGTGCAGTCACTAAAAAGAGGAGCGGTAAGTTCCGTTTGTTCACCTGTCTCAATGTGTTGAATAGTGACTGATGCTATGCGATCACCCTGCATCTTTACGGCCACAGCACGTTGCGAAGCATAAAGGGTGATATTCTTTTCGGCAGCTATAAAGTCTTCCTTTTTCTGATCTTCATAATAGTCACCCGGTTGGGCATTACCGGAACGTTCATGACCGAATTCGCGTATCATACGACCTAACCCCTCGTTGGGTCCCTTTTCGATAATACCACCCAGGTGTACACGTATCTCCGACGAGTTATTACCACCCAGTACAGGACGATCGTTCACTAATGCCACCCTACAACCTAACCGGGCAGCAGCCGTAGCGGCACACATGCCGGCTACGCCTCCTCCCACTACCACAAAGTCGTACTGATGGGTGGGCACCGTTTGTTGTTGTTGCAAGCGGGCACGAAGTGCAGCTGTCTCTGCCTCGCCCCATGCAGTGGGTTGCGCATTCATATCAGTCGTGAGATAGATGGCATCACAACGACCATTAAAACCTGTAAGGTCTTTCAAAGCAAGGGTAATAGTACCTGCCTTCAATACGACCTTACCGGCGGACTGCCATTGCCAGGAATTACCGGTGTGTCCCAACGTAGTTTTCAGTAACTTACCACCTAAAGCCAGACGAAACTTTCCGGGTCCTTCGGCATCGGTCCAAGGTGAAGTCCAGTTGTAGGTGCGGGCATATACATAGTAAGTGCCCGCCTGGGGAATATTGATTTCTGCCGTAGCATCGGCCACAGGAATACCCATGCCATGTGCCATGAGATAGGGTGAACCCATTTGATCCATGAACTGCTGGTCGAGCACCCAGCCGCCTCGCTGGCTGAAGCTTTCTGCTTCGATGAGCAGTTCTCCGGCTACAGCCACAAGGCTACAGGCTACGGCTATGCATGTCAGTAAGATTTTTTTCATCATAGCACAGCGTTTTTTAATTATTGAATAGTTATATCACCCACTTTCACCCAACCTTTGGAGGTTTGATACTCATCGCGGGCTGAAATTAAGATACCAATGGCATTCTCTTTGGTAGTATCTACCAATCCTACTGCCCAAATGTAATTCCCTGCGGCTACATCAGTGAGTTTGATATTAGTAGTGTAAGTCTTGGGAGCTCCCTTCATCCAAGTGGCAATGTTTGCTTTGTCTTCTATATAGATGCGGACGGGCTCCTCTGTATTCTTATCGAGCAGAGCGATAGCAAGTTTGTACTTGTCACCATACTGCGGCAAATTGGTAGGACAGTAACCCCAACCCAAGTTCGACCAGCGGTGAGTAAGTGATACACTACTGCCACTACGAGCTATAGTAGGAATAGACAGACGGTCGGGATAGAGACGGTAACCACCTTCGGCAATAAACTCCTTCACCAAATGGAAAGCTGTATTGAACCAAGAATGAGTTTCACCTTTGTTCACATTGGTATCAAAGCGGAGGTCCATCATGTTGACATAACCACCCTTGGCTTCATCATATTCTCCCTGGCGCACCTCGGCAAAATTCTTGTAACCATCGCCGGCAATAGAACCACCGTGTGATGATTCTACCCAACCACCTTCCATAGTAATAGGTACGATACCATGATAGGTAGTACTGATGCCACGCTCCCAATCCTTATAATATTGCTTCATGCCGAAAGCATCGTGACGCAAACAGAAGCCTTTAGCTACGGCACGTTTCACCATATCGGCAGCTACATCGGTATCGGTATCACTAAACTCTTTGCCACTAAGCAAACAGCGATGATAATTAATCATGATAGGCACTTTAGTGAAAAGGCGTGACATTACGTCTGTAATCCATTCAAATACTGCTTGTCTAGGAGCTTCATCACCTGTAGAGTATTTCAGGGTGTGAGTCTCGCCCCATTTGCCTAATCCAAAACCACTCACAAATTGAGTGACATCAGGATCATTGTATTTGGCTGCAAAAGCAGTAAGAAACTCTTCATACTCCCTCTGGAAAATGGGATCGTCCGGATAAGGTGTCCATACGTTTACACTACCGGTAGTAGTGGTAAATCCTTCAGCACCGGCCTCTTTTACATAATCGGGACAGGCATCTTCATGTTTGTCACGACTATCACACACAAAGGTAAAGGCGAGCTTCAAGTTTCGTTCTTTAGCTCCTTCCACCAGCATACGAAAACGCTTGGCAGGTTCGGTCTGTACACTTTCATCCCATACATATTTGCCTTTTTCAGGATTAAAGTTACTCCAAAGACCACGTACGTAGAGCGTATTGCCATAGTCAGATACCTTCACAGTACCTTCTGACGACTCGAAGTTATCATAAAGATCCCAGAAATCCATCATCATACCACTTCCAATACCCGCGTAAATGACCCATCCACTCATAGGGTTACGCTGCAGTTGGTAGCGTTCGGGCATGATATTGACGGTCGTGTTGCCTTCAATGTTCCAACTATAATCGGTTATAGGGGCATCATCGTCTGAACAAGCAGTGCCAATGAAAGACGTAGTAGCCAGCAGACACATCGACAAGGTCTTGATGCTGTTTTTTATTATTTTGTTCATAAAATATATCTCGTTTATTGTTATCATTTAAAGGTAGAATAAGAAGTGAAGTGATAAAAGCTCCACCTCTTATTCTTTCATTTTGGATTTATTTAATATCAAAGAGTACAGTGTTGTTCTCCAGGTCCACTACCACATAGTTACAGCCCTCCGGGATGAGGAAATAAGCATAGCGGTTATTGCCCTGACCTGTTACGGCTCCTTCTATCTTACCCGCTGTTACTGTGGTGTATCCATTGTAGCTATTACGAACAGCATCAGCAGTAGAACCAACGAACCATCCGTTATTAGCATATCGCAGCGTGCTGAAGTTCACCCAACCGGCATTTGTCTTCCCATAATTATCCTTATATTCATTACGTGGCAATACATCACCTTTATAAACGAATACTTTCGGATTGGCAACACTCTGAATAAGATTATACTTCACTTGACAGTACTTGAAGCTTTTTCCGGTTTCTTCATCAATACCCGAATCGTAAGCAAAACTATTGAAACCACCATACATGTGCAGTACATTGACTTCCTGACTCCATGGGTTTTTCCCCAGTTCGGTATTGTTGAACGATACGGTGAGTGGTTTCAGATCGGTAGCGGTCGAATAGATGGTAATAGATTTCTCCTCCTTATTCAATACAATGCGGTAAGTTCCATCGGCCGGAATTGTCCAATATTGTTTATCCACTTTGCTAATGAGTACTTGTCCGAATGTTGACAATTGACCATCTTCGATGTCATGACTATCAGCTATTTCCGGTACAATGGCCATCGCTTGTTCACCTTCGAAGGTGAGCGGGATGTAAAGGTTACCAGCTTTCAGTGCACCACGCCAAGCATAAATCTGGTCATTTTCGAGGACTTGAGCCATCTCAATCTGTTCCCCACCTACGGCACTACCAGCCAGGAATATCTGATCGGCTTCAACTACAGCACCAGCTTCTACTATCTTCACCGTCTGTTTACTCATATTCACAGTGATACGATAGGTAGCTGCAGATGGAATTAACCACGAATTGGCTTCAGCGCGATCGGATATGACGCCTGCCATTTCACCTGTGGTGATAGGGGCATCGGCGGTTTCCGGGCCAATGGCATTCAATTCGTCGGCATAGTCAACGGGGAAGTTTATCTTACCGGCAACCAAAGCTCCTTCGTAACTATAAATTCTGTTTGTCTCGTCTTTCAACGTCATCTTAATATTATCATCGCCTACGGCAGTACCTCCCACATAAAGGTTATCAGCTTTATACTGTTTGGGGCCATAAGTTTTGAACTTCACCGTTGCAGTAGCAATATCGGGCACCATAAGACGGGGACCTTCAAAGTTGGCTGTAACAGTAAAAAGGACTTCGCCAATGGTACTGGTGGTTAGACCGAAGTAATCGACCAATATATCCTGCATCTCTTTGTTGGTGTACGAGCGAAGAAATTCACCATCATCATCAAATTCCTTGATATTTGCAACATCGCTACCGATAAGCTGCATCTCATATTTATAAGTTGTGATATAATCTTCACCAAAATTGTGAGCGGTGCTCCACTTCAGCGTAAAAGCTGTCTCGTTGGGTTTACTTTCATCGAGCTTAATATATTCGCCCGAAGGAGTCAACTCAATCTCCGACTGGTTGCGTGAGGCAGTATTGTCTATCTCCTCTTCGCACGAGGTGGCAAGCATGCTCATCATTCCCACAGCCACCATTCCAAGGTTTCTATATAAATGCATTGTTTTCATGTTCGTAATAGTTTATAGGATTAATAACCCGGATTGTTGGGTAACAAGTTGGGACACAACTCCACATCATGTGTAGGCAGCGGCCACAAATATTCGCGTTCGGGGAAGATGCGTTTAGCACCCTGCGAACAATAACCGGCATTAAAGAGAGCTGCAAAGTCTGCTAAACCATCTTCGTCGATTTGCGGAGTCATTCCCCAGAACCAGAGGTTCTTGTTCACGATATTGTTCAGCAATTCTGTGGGGTCAATAAGCATGATGTAATTGTAACCATTCAATGCTTTTCCTGCCAATTTCCAACGCATCAAGTCTTGCAGGCGTTGGTTCTCCATAGCAAACTCCATGCGGCGCTCTATACGCAGGGCACGTCGCAGTTCGGTTTGGTTGGTAGTGGTCACGGCAGGATAACTATCAGTAGCTGTTACATTCACACCATAAGCACGAGCACGTACCATATTAATGGCTTTCAGCACGCTGTCGTCAATCAGGTTCTGTTCTATCATGGCTTCAGCATAAATCAACAGTACGTCAGCATAGCGCATTATGATATAGTCTTGTTCTACCTTTTGGTCTACTGTCCACGTAGCATCAATACCTTTCTTCCACAACAATCCTGTATATGAACTATATTGATTCACGATACGGGTATCTTGGTTGCTTTGTGTCTTACCTGTGGTATAGTTCATTACAGTTTTAGCTGCAGGACTGGGGTCGTATTCGAAACCACAGTGCTCGGTATTGAATTCAACGATGGTCATTGTACAACGCGGGTCACGGTTCTTGAAAGGCTTGCGAGGATCAAACAACGGTGATTCGTCAATAGGTAGCCCGTCAGTACAGAGATATGAGGCCAAGAGGTCCCATGAGGGATTGTATGAGCCATATCCTCCGGCATTACGAGGAAGACCGTTCTTCACAATCCAGGAATCGAGCATCACTTCGTTTTCAATGGAGCGAGGTATCACGAACACTTTCTCGTCATTCAGTTTGGTGCTCTGCTTGAAAAGTTTAGCATAGTCAGGTTCCAAAGAATAGAGTTTAAGATCCATACAAGCTTTGGCGGCTTGTGCAGCTATCTCATAATCACCCATATAGAGGGCAAAGCGCGCTTTCATAGCCAGGGCTGCTCCTTTGGTAGGATGGATATTTTCGTCTTTTCCATAGCTTTCAGGCAAACCGGCAATGGCTTTATCGAAATCAGCATACACCAAAGGAATCACTTCCGCTTTAGGTCTGCGACCACGTTGCAAAGCTTCGGAAATGGTTATAGTCTCTTCCTGATAGGGCACATCACCATAAAAGAAGATCAGTTCAGCATATTTGCAGGCACGACAGAAATAAGCCTCACCGGCATAACGATTATAAACTTCCTCGGTCACAGCACCCTTTGCCTTGTGAATATTTTCGAGCATTGTGTTGGTGCGGGCAATAAGTTTGAATGATTGCTGCCACAAAGCATATACTTCATACTGCTGGCCGTTCAGGGTTCCATCAAGCACGGTTCCACCACTTCCCGGGTTACGGTTCGTCTGACGATAGGTTGTGTTGTCCGACCATTGTTCGGATGAGCTAAGAGGTTCTTGCCAATAACCTAAAATATAGAAATCATTGGAAGCCAAACGCAATTCTGTTTCGGATGTGTACCAAGACTCGGTATTACCTTGCGATTTGGGTACCAAGTCCATGCTCTCGCAAGCAGCAAGACTCAGGCACATTCCGGCTAATAATATCTTTGTTTTCATATTCTATTCCTATTTATTTAAAAGTTAACTTGTATGCCCATTACTAAAGAGGTGGTAATAGGATAATCCGATGTACCCATTTCAGGATCCCAACCACTAGGGAAATTGCTCAAACAGAAGAGGTCACTACCACTCACATAGAAGCGGGCACGGTTTATACCGGCTTTTTGTGTCCAACTCTTAGGCAGGGTATAGCCTAATGTGATATTCTTCAAACGGAAGTATGAACCGTTGAACATCCAGAAGTTAGAGGTAGCATAGTTATTGCTCTTCGACACATTCGAAAGGCGGGGATACTTGGCTGCTAAATTCTCTTCAGTAGTATTGAAAGGACTCCAATATTTACCCTCGAGAATGGCTGGTACGTTACCATAGTTATCACGCAAAGGTTGTACCATAGAAGTAGAGAGGTAAGAATTTTGCTTGCCGATGCCTTGGAAAGCAAGACTGAAGTCAATGCCTTTGTACGAAGCGTTAAGGCTACCACCATACTGGAAACGAGGCAGTGAGTTACCCAAAGGTACACGGTCGTATTCGGGACTGATTACGCCATCGGGTACACCATCGGGACCACTGATGTCACGATACTTCAAGTCACCAACTGTAACGGTAGTACTAGTGCGAGCCGAGTTGTTCACTTCTTCTTGAGTTTGATAGATGCCCTCGCACACATAACCATAGAATTCATTGAAGAGCACGCCGGCACGTTTAATCTTACCACCACTGATTTGCTCACCATCATTCATATAATCAATCTTTGAAAGGAAGTCGGAGAAATTCACATTTACACCATACTTAAAATCTCCTATCTGGTCGTTCCATGCCACTTCAATATCATAACCATGAGTGGACATCTTACCTGCATTCGTACTAGGGTTGTTATATCCCATAAAATAAGGGATTTCGATATTCAGCAACATGTCCTTGGTCTCTTTCCAATAGTAATCGAAATGAAACTGCAGACGGTTGTTCAAAAAGTTGACATCCAGACCTAAGTCAGTACTGGTAGTCGTTTCCCAAGTAATATCTTCTACAGCCAACACAGCAGGACGAGCAGTTTTATCAGAAACTACACTTCCATCAGCCATATAGAAAAGTGAATTACCAAAACTCATCAAAGCAATGTAGGGGAAGTAGTTGCTGCCGATACGTTCGTTACCTAACATACCCCATGAACCACGCAACTTCAAGAATGAAAGCCAATCCCATTTGAGGTTCTTCATGAACTTCTCTTCACTCGCTACCCAACCAGCTGAAAATGAAGGGAAAGTACCCCAACGATAACCTTTGGCAAAACGTGAACTACCATCGTGACGCACGTTAGCCTGGAACAGGTAACGATCGGCATACGAATAAATAACACGGCCAAAAACAGAGTTTGAAGTATACTCTGAACCTGTACCGCTATTGGTTTGGAAATCTTCCGAACCGATATTGAGGTAAGGATAACCGGTCAGTTCATATTTATCGCGCGCAGCACCGAGACTTTCGCTCTTCATATAGTAGTTTTCGAAACCGGCCATTACTGTGAGATTATGACTGCCAAAGGTTCCCATATAGTTGGCAATTGCCTGGCTAGTGACATTATAATCATCGTTACGAGTTTCTGTGAGCGAATTGGTAGTCCAAGTGCTCCCGGAGTCGAAATAACCGCCAAAGGTTTCGGGATCATCGGGCAAGGTGTATCCACATGAATTTTTAAACGCTTTCTTCTTTTGATAGTTGATAAAAGGAGATACGATACCCGAGATGCTTAGCCCCTTGATAGGCTTGAAGGTTAGCGAACCTTTACCTGCCACCTGCGTACTGTGAGCTACCGAATTACCACCGGCTACAAGCAATCCATAAGGATTTGCACCACTCTTACCCGAAGCTAAACGACCATCATCCCAGGTTGCGGGGTAAATGGCGGGCATTTTACGCATGGTATCAAAAGGGTCATAGTTTGTGGCAGTACTCTTAGCATGACGGATATTTACGTCTATTTGAGCACTAAGTTTATCATTGATATTAAAGTCGTTGTTCGAACGGAACATGTAGCGTTGGAAACCACGACCGTCATAAAGACCGTCTACTTCGTCATACGAAAGGGTAGCTACCGACTTTACCGCTTTGTTACCGCCTGATACAGAGAGAGTATGAGTCATACGGGGAGCACTTGACTTCAAAATCAGATCAGTCCAATCGGTAATGGGGTAGTTGTTCGGATCAGTAGCATTATACTTCACCCAATTCTTGGTTTTGTCAGCCGTATATTCTTGGAAAAAACCACCAGTAGGGTTATCGTTGTATTTCAACTCGTTGCTCATCTCCAAGTAGCGAGTGACTCCCACCATACTAGGTTGTTTAGTAGGAATTTCCCAACCAAATTCAGCATTATATTTCAGATTGATTTTACCGGTATCGTTACCGCGCTTGGTAGTAACTAAGATAACACCAGCAGCAGCTTTCGAACCATAGATACTGGCAGCCGCAGCATCTTTCAATACAGATATGCTCTCTACATCATTAGAATTCACATAGTCGAGCGAACTCTGCACACCGTCTACAATCACTAACGGGCTCGATTCACCCATAGTGGTAATACCACGCACACGAATAGAGGCGGCTCCTGCACCGGGAGCAGAGCTATTACGCGTCACCATCACACCAGAGAGTGATCCTTGCAATGCATTGGAAAGCATGGCTGTACGCTTGTTCACCAGCTCTTCTCCCTTCACGGCTGCCACCGCACCGGTAAGGTCTTTCTTCTTTACCACACCGTAACCGATAACAACTACTTCGTTGAGCGCTCTGCTAGCTTCTTCCATTACTATGGCATACATATTTTTGCTATCTATCCGCACGATTTTATCCACAAAGCCCACATAGCTAATGAGCAATTCGCTACCCTCGGGAACGTCTATCTGAAACTTACCATCAAGGTCGGTGATAGTAGCTGCATCACTACCTTTCACACGAACCGTAGCACCAATCATCGGAAGATCAGTTGCATCGACTACCTGACCAGAGATGCGCTTCGCCTTTTTCACTTGAGTAGTAGCCTTTTTAGAAGGATTAGCAGTGATGGTTACTTGACGGTTCTGAATGGTATATTTCAAATCGGCTAGCCGACATACTTCCGTCAAAATAGCATCGATCGACTTTCCTTTCAACTCGATGTTCACTTTGTTGTTGAGACGATCTTTTACAGGTTGATCATAGACAAAAACATATTGGCTATGTTTTTCAATGTAGTCGAACACTTGTTTCACTGTCGAATCTTCGGCTTTAAGGATATACATCCCATTTACCTTTTCGAACGAAACAGTCGACGCACTAGAATAAGCGGGCACAGACAGTAGTCCAGCCAAACAGAAAGCTTTTGCCAAGCTTACCACCGTAGTTGTGATTGTTTTTCGATTCATAATATAAGATTAATAATTAATATTTATTGCATAACGATTTATGAGTAATCTACCAGTTAATTGTTGATTTTAAGTTTACCGACTTTGCACCATCCCTCAAATAGAAGATTCTTGTCGACCGCCATTTTCAAGCCCGGCTGGCATGCTTTGGTTGTATCAACCAAACCAATAAGCCAAGTGTAGTTTCCCTTTTGAAGTCCATCCAATTTGACAGTTGTGGTATAATGACCATCACGCCCTTGTACCCAAGTTGAGAGATCAGCCTCATCTGCAAGCTGTTTTTTCACAATGTTATGATTGTCATCCATCAAAGCGATGCAGACTTTATATTTTCCTTTCCATTGAGGAATATTGGTAGGACAGTATCCCCAACCCAGATTGCGCCAATTGTGTTGCACGCTCACACGCTCGCCTGAACGGGCTTTATTTACAAAACTGACCTCTGTGGGATAGAGCCGGTATCCTCCCTCACGTTCGAAACGCTTCACCAAATCGAAAGAGCGATTAAACCACGAGGCTACTTCATCACCAATGCGAAGATCCATCATATTGACATGGGCATTACGGCTTTCTTCGTACTCGCCCCAGCGCACATCTTCCGAATGCCCCTGGCGATACTTGCCACTAGGATCAATCCAGTAACGGTGGTGCGCTCCGGTAATCCATCCTCCCTCCATAATGATGGGCAAGCGAAAGCGGTAAGCACGGGCAAAATCTTTTTCCCACTGTTCGTAGTAACCAGTCATGCCAAAAGCGTCGTGACGAATGGTGTATCCTTTGGCAATGGCTCTTTCGAGCAATCTTTTACTATCAGGGTGTGGTTCTGCCCAGCTGATGGTATCTCCCACCAAACGATGGTAGTTTATCACCAATGGTACACGTTTGAAAGCTTTTGCATAGGTATCGGTAATCCATTCGAATACTTCTACTTTATTTGAGTAGTTATTATACTTCACGCCATGTGCTTCTCCCCATTTACCAAGCCCATAAGCATCAATAAAATCTACTTTATCGGGATCGTCAAAAGCAACAGCAAAGGCTTGAAGAAACTTTTCGTATTTCTGTTGAAACACGGCATCGTCAGGATAAGGCGACCATATTTGGGGATTATTAGGATCTTGAAAACCTTTCGCACCGGCTTCCTTTACATAAAGAGGTGTGTTCTGTCCTTGGTCGCGGCTGTCTACATTGATACGGAAAGCCAGTCGCATACCACGTTCACGCACCGAAGCAAGCAATTTATAGATACGTGAGTCCGGATCGTTCCATACATAATCTCCCTCTTTACTCTCAAGCATATTCCAATTGATGCGAATGTAACATGTACCGGCGTAATCGCTCACGCGAACAGTGGAATCCCCACCATTTACGGGCATAGCATCATAATGGTGAGTTTGCCAAAAGTTTTCATCCCATGCACGTCCCAAATACATCACCCAACCTGTAAGGGGATTTTTGAGTACAGAGGTAGTATCAGGCTCAAAACATACTGTTTGTTCGGGCGCTTTTAGTCCTTTAGTTATAGATATTTGTGTATGTGCCGAAGACCATCCACAGAGTATCAGAGCTGCTATAAAAAGCATAAATGTGCGTAACAAAGTGTATCTTTTCATATTTTTCACTGGTATTAATAAAGCATAGCTTCTCCTTACGAGAAGGCGTATAAGTTTCCTCTACCTTGCTATGAAGGCATTATAAATTGGTTAATAATAAGTTTCTATGTAATTATTTTATTCAGGAATAATCAATAACAAATATAATTACTCCTTCACTAAGTAGATCGTATCACCATGAATTTTCATTCGGGTTTGCGTCATGGTTTCAATGGCTTTCAATACATCCTTTACCTGATCGTCAAGTACTAGTTTGCCATAAAGTTTATTAGCCGACATCTTATCATCAAACAGAATAGTCACTCCGTAATAATGACTGAGCCGTTGGGCTACAGACTCTACACTTTCACCGGCAAGGTTTATCATCCCTTGCATCCAGCAAGTATATTCATCGGTATTCACTAACCGTTTCTCAGCAAAACCACCCTCCTGCAAATTTACCAGTTCATTCGGTTTCATGCGAACCCTGTCATTGTTGGACGTTTTGAGTTCTACCGAACCTTGTACCAACACAACCTGCGAATCCGAAGCATCGTAATTGTTCACATTAAATTTAGTTCCAAGCACCTTCACTCTAAAATTATCAGAATTAACTAAAAAAGGATGCTCCGCATCGTGTGCCACATCAAAGTAGGCTTCACCTTTCACGTATACCTCACGATACTCGCCATTAAAACGTTTGGGATAGCGGACAACGGTACGCGAATTGGCTATGATTCTGGTACCATCTGCCAACATCAACGTCATCTTTTCGCCAACAGGCACTTCGACCTCTTCATCGTAAACATCAGCCATCATTTCCATAACTTCCGCACGGTACAAACCGTCCGTTGTATTCTCCCCGATTATATATTTAATACCTATTAAAAGAAGCAGCGTCGCAGCCACCGAGCCAACATACATCATAATGCGTCTCTGCCTAGATTTACGCTCTTGTTGGTGCATTTTCAAAAAAGCTCTTTTCTTAATGGCGGAGATATCTATCTCAGCCGGAGTGCTATGTTGTATGAACGACTTCAACTTGATGTCGTCCAGCAAATCACCATATTTATAATCATTTATATCTTTATCCATCTTCAATTCTTTTTATCCTTTCAATTTCTTTTTCCTGCAAACAATCTTTTCACCTAAAACTTCTTTCTATTTATAAAGACGCAGAGGTTGAATTTATCTATAGGTTTAATTTCCACTTTTTTTCTTTCAGTGCTGTTTTTTTCTGAATCACCCGCCTACAAGTCTCTTTCGCAAAGCATTCATAGCATACCCTATATGGTAGTTCACTGTAGGAAGTGAAATTTGCAACATACGCGCAATTTCCGCATAAGGCATTTGTTCCAGTTTTGCCAGGAAGAATACATGCTTGCACTTGGGCGGCAAACTATTGATTGCTTCATTCAAACACTGTATCTCTTCACGCGAAAGCATATCATCCATCGGAGTCTGCATATCAGGGAAAGAGAAATTCTGAAGTTCCTCAAAAGAGATCTCCTGATTACTCTTCACCTCTTTACGCAAATAAGAGATTGATTTACGATAAACAATCGTATTCAACCAACTCGACATACTGGCAATTTCCAAAAGCGTACTACGTAGTTTCCACACTTCAAAGAAAACATCGCCTACCACTTCTTCCGCCATTTCCTTATTACTAAGGATACCAAAAGCGTGATAGTATAACCTCTTCGAATATCGGTTCATAAAACTGTTAAAAGCCAGTTCATCCCCTTTGGAAATCAACAAAAGTTCTCTTTCCAGGTCTTCCATTTAATTAGATTACTATTTTATATATTGACAGGCGCAGAATTCTTATGTATTATATAGGTCAAGTCTCATAATATTAACTTTCTTTATCAATTAGCCTATTTTCCCCCAGCAATGAGAAAAGCTATATCATCACTCGGAAAACGGAGTTTGATATAGCTCTTCCACACTTAACAGCTACCATCTGGACCTTACAGAACGAGCTTTTTAGTTTTGCTACAGTTCTTCTCCATAAAGACACAAATTATCTTGCCATTTTATAGATTTCATTGCCCGCCATCAAGAAAGCGCCGACTCCATAAACTTCCGTCATATCACGAGTCACTTTCTTCGGATCAGCACCGATTTGCTGCACATAGCCTAGTTTCCCATCCGGTTCCACTGCCGATAACAATGCCTTCCATCCCTTTATCATCACAGGAAGATAAGTCACCTTATCCAACAACCCTTCGTTAATACCATAGGCTATGGAATAAACTATAAAAGTAGTGCAACTGGTTTCCGGTGACGGATAAGAAGCAGGGTCTAACAGACTTGCGTGCCAGAAGCCATCAGGATGCTGCAATCCGGCAATCCGTGTAGCCAGTTTCACAAACAGTTCCTCATAGAATTTGCGGTTCTTGTCTTTTCGAGGTAACTCTTTCAATATTTCAACCAGACCACCAAGCACCCAACCATTACCACGACCCCAAAAGACTTTCTTGCCATTAGCTTCACGCTTATCAAAATAGCGCCAGTCACGGTAGAATAAATTTTCTTCCTTATCGAACAAGTAATCATAAGTCGCTTTATACTCACGGTTCATAAACTTGATGTATTTCTTGTCTCCGGTCAGCATATACAGTTTGGCATATACAGGGGGAGCCATGAAGAGGGCGTCACACCAAGTCCACCGTTCCAAAGTTTTCAAGTCACCTTCCACTAATTTGAAACTGCCTTTAGAAGGATGATTGATAATCCATTCCGTACGAGCCAATGTTGGTACAATCATCTCTTCATCCTTATATTTGCGATATAAATCCAAAAAGGATTGTGACACGGCAATATCATCAGCATGATAAAACCGTTTGTCCGGCTGCCAGCAATTCCGGCGACCTATACGGGTCAACCATTTATAGTAAGTATCATCACCGTCTTCTTTCTCTGCCAATTCAGCCCAATCGACCATACCGACATAGAGAGCACCTTGCGGCCAGTTCAGGTCGTCATGTTCAGGAGCCGGATGTGGATTGGCAATTTGCCAATCCGCAACCTTTCTCATGATAGACTTAACTTCGGACTTTTGGAAAGGGATTTCTACCGCTCTCACGAAAACACTGCATAAAAGGTATGCGCTTAACAAGAATATCTTTCTCATATTATCAATTCTTTACTTTCAGTCTATCAATTCCAATTTCACCTTTTTATCCTTCACTTGTACATAATAAGTACCTTTTTCCAAAAAGCGTTTACCGTCTCCATCAATAAAGCCCAAGTCACGTAATAAATCCACTTCAAATCTGAAAGTTCTGGTTTCACCGGCCCTAATCGTTTGCTTCTCAAAATATTTCAATTCTTTTACCGGACGGGTAATCGTTGAATAAGGGTCTGTAATGAACCAATGGACAGTTTCCGCACCATCCCTGTCGCCTGTGTTGGTCACCGCAACTTCTACTGACAGTTTATCTCCCCTTTTTAGTTGAGTAGCAGATGCCTTGAGGTCGCCATACTCAAAAGTAGTGTAGCTCAATCCATGTCCGAACTCATAGAGCGGTTCTATCGTCAGGTCTTGATACTTGCCCTGATGAGGACGGGCACTCTGCCGCCGATTATAATAGATGGGAATCTGTCCGGTTGCATACGGAAAAGTAATGGGCAACTTGCCGGAAGGATTGATTCTTCCTGTCAAAATGCCCGCAAGCGGTTTGCCTCCGGCAATGCCCGGTTGCCAGATTTCAACAATGGCGTCACAAACCGGCTCCAGACGGCAAAGTTCCAACGGACGTCCGTTGGAGAGAATCAGCACAATCGGTTTGCCGGTCTTCTTCAGTTCCATCGCTAATTTCTCCTGTATCTTCGGCAAGGCAATGGAAGCACGCGAAGCATTCTCCCCGCTCCAGTTCCGCTTTTCACCTAGACAAAGCAGGATGACATCCGCCTTCCCGGCCGTAGCGACAGCTTCGGCAAAGCCCGATTCATCCTTACCGTCAAAGTCGCATCCTTTGGCATACAGCAGTTGTGACAAGTCTTTCAGTTCCAGTTTCAGCCCGTCATAAATTCCTACCACATCACCGTCCTTGCCGTGAGCAGTCCAGGAGCCTAACAAGTTCCAGCGATTTTTACCTAACGGACCTATGACCGCCACCTTTGTATCCGCCGCCAATGGCAAACGTTTCTCCTTGTTCTTTAACAGCACAAAAGACTCTTCCGCCAATTTCTCTGCTATTTTTATATCTTCCGGCTGCAAGAAGCGCTCCTTTTCTGTCGTCTCTCTTATGTAAGGATTCTCAAACAAGCCCAGGCGGAACTTCAAACGAAGGATGCGGCGAACGGCATCGTCCACAATCTCCACCGGCACCTTGCCCTCCCCTACTAGTTCTTTCAGGTATTTGTCATATCCGCGGGACATCATGTCCATATCCACGCCTGCCATGATTGCTTTTTCGCTGGCTTCCTTCAGGTCTTCCGCTGCTCCCTGGGAAATCAACTGTACAATGGAACCCCAATCCGAAACTACAAATCCGTCATGACTCCAACGACCTTTCAATACCTCTCTCATCGTATAATGATTGGCAGAGGCGGGTACACCGCTTATATCATGAAAGCCACTCATCAGGGTAACGGCACCCGCCTTCACTCCCATTTCATAGGGAAGCATATAGGTATCCCAAAGAGTCTGCGGAGAGATTTCCGTATATACGTAGTCACGTCCCGCTTCCGAAGCTCCATAACCGATATAATGTTTCAGGCAAGCGGCAATATGCTCCCCGTCCGCCAAATTATTACCTTGATATCCTTTCACTGAAGCGACAGCAAAAACTCCGTTCGTATACGGGTCTTCCCCATATCCTTCGGAAACGCGCCCCCAGCGAGGATCGCGTGCCACATCAATCATCGGCGAGAACGTCCAGTCCAGTCCTGCCAGACGCGCTTCCCTGGCAGCCATGGCGCAAGCTTTCTCCACCAAAGCCGGATTCCACGAACAAGCCTGCGCAATGGAAATCGGGTAAACAGTACGGAATCCGTGAATCACATCGTGCCCGAACAGTACAGGTATCCCCAACCGCGACTCTTCCATAGCTTTCTTCTGTATGTTGTTACGCAGGTGGGGACTAGTGCTATAATAAAGAAGCGCACCGATTTCCGCAGGGATATTCTTCACCTCCTCACCAATATTGTTCGCGTTCGTATTCCGTCCCGCAACATACTGGCTCAGTTGAAGCACTTTCTCTTCCATTGTCATGCGCAAGAGTAAATCCTCCACACGCTTCTCCGTCGGAGCTTTCGCGTCTTTATATACGGCAGGCTTCTCATTCCTCGCCTCAAGCATGCAAAACGCCGTCCAAAGGCACACCCCACACGCTATCAACCTTTTTTTCATCATGGTTTCTTTCATTTAATTAAATATAGCTTTATCTGACAGGCGCATGGTGCGCTTGCCGTTACTTTTCAGTTCAAAAACGGTCAGGGAATTTGCTCCCTTTTGCAATGTTTCTGCTGGAAGTTGTATAGATTGCTGCGCATTCTGTTCCCAGTAAGAGCCCGCATAATGTCCGTTCACCCATACTTCTCCCATTCCCCAACCGGAGACATCCAGATAAGTATCAGCGGGGATTTCTACTGTAAAAGTCCCTTTATAGAAACAAGGGCGACCACCGTCCGTTTGTGGTGCGAAAGTCAGTTCACCGACTGCACAATCGCGTACCGCCAAAGGAATCATTCTCCAATTCCCTATTTCCGTATCCGACAAGGTGATACTGCCAAAAAGCCCTTTGGAATTATCCAATATCTCCGGCCCATAGGTGATACGGCCGATATTTTCCGCATATAATTGCAAGGTGTGCTTGCCTGCAAGCACCTGTAAGGGGATTGCTTTCTTCTCTTCCGTCATCCATCCCTGTAACTTTCCATCTACATATACGGCGGCATAGTCTCTTACATTTTCCACCGTCAATACCGGGTTCTCCTCCTCTGCCGTGATTGTGGCCTCATAAAGGGCGTATCCGAACTCAAGTCCCAACTCATTCATCGGCAGCAATTCCTCTGCCTCCTGCACTTCTCCGTAAATTTGCTCCAAAGAAGCCGTCTCCGACATCTGTATTTCCTGTGCCGATACAGATGTCAGAAACAAAAGACTTAGAATAAAACTAAAACTTCTCATTCTTTCCCTATTTTCTTAAGAACGATTCTATAAACGACGCTTCTACATCTACTTGCGGGTTGAAGCGGTCACTCTTCACATAGCGGTCGATACTAACCAGCAGTTGTTGAGTGGCAGGCCGTTTCTCCATTTCTTTCTTTGTATCCAGTGCCAACACCATCAGCTTCCCATTTCCTATTCTGGCTTCAAAACCGATTCCCAGTTTGTGGTTAGTTTCATAACTGTCTATCACCTGAATGAACGGACGCAACTGACGTGGCGCCTCATCCATTTCGATTACTTTGGCATGCGTTAAGATGTCCCACCATTGCCAGTCAAGGTGTTTTTCCGTAATGAAATCGTCGAACATCGCCTTGTCTGTATGAATCAGACAACCCAGTGTCATCGGTTTCCATTTGAACATGATAGGATTCCAGAAATGATTATGGAAATTGGAACTACGCCCTATAACCTTAGCCGGCATGGGGCATAGGACAACTTTCCTTCCTTCTTTAAGGAATTGTTTAGCCCTGTCGTCAAATACCGTCGTATAGAGAACATCCGCCGTAGACTGCATCAGTTCTTTCAGTTCCCGACGAGGATATACCCAAATATCCCAGCTATTATTGATTGTATTATTCACCGATAAATGAACAGTCAGCTTTTGAGGAGCGGTGATACCGTTAAGTGCATAACTAAATTCTCCTGCGGAAAAAACACCATGATTACCGATATTTTGTGTTTTTAGCTTTCCACTTTTCAGCACCTTGCCGTCCGCATCTGTCACCCACCACTTAAACTTAGCGTTTTTCAGGGCAGAGGGACTATAATTATAGATTTCCGCTTTTCCTGTGAATACGTCGTCGTTATAGTACGAACGTTTCGAAAAACGCAGCAGAGCCACAGTCGGAGCACAGAATTCCCGGAACTTCTCCGGTGTAATCAGTCCTTTAGAGTTCCAGAAAGGATCGAGGATACCGACAGGCGCATATCCTTGCCCCGTAAAGTCATTAATAGACAAAAGCTGGAAACCGGATTTCAGATAAGTACGCAGTTGAGCTTCAATCACGTCTTTATATTCGAGTACGGTTTGCGCACCGGAAACCTGATAGAAATCATCTGCCTGATCCAACATGCCATGTGCTTTCAAGGAATCACGATACACTTCAAAATTGCGTGCTTGTACAGGGCCGGTAAAGTTAGGAATCTCCTTAAAATTAGGATAGATACAGCGTTGTCCCGATTCATGGGAAATGACAGGTACGTCAATACCCAACTCTTTGTTTTTATCCCAGTCGGTAGATGGTCGTCCTTCATAAATAGCCATGTGACCTTTGGTAGTCTGGTGAGTGATATAGAATTGGTCGGACTTGACACGGGTACGGGCCGTCGAACCGCTGTACAGTCTGCGGCTGTCAGTGGTACGTCCATAATGAGTAAGTTCTTCGATAAAATCAAAATTACCGGTAATCTCATTACCATTGCAATAGAGAACAAAGGAAGGATGATTGCCATACTCTTTCAGAATGGCTTTCTGCTCGCGACGGAAGAAATTATAACGGGCTTCGTCCGGTTCAGCATCTTTTCCCCACATCGGCATTTCCACTTCAAGATATACTCCCAATTTATCAGCCACCCGAAATGCAGCCGCAGGCGGACACCAAGAATGAAAACGCATGTGATTCATTCCATAGTCTTTCAGGATAGTCAGCACACGTTCCCAAGACGCATCATCCACCGGCGCATAGCCTGTTTTAGGGAAGACAGCGTTCTCTACTGTTCCACGTAAGTGTATCCGGTTACCATTGAGATAGATTTTATCCTTATCCGCCGTTATCTCACGCATTCCGAAAGTAGTAGAACGGCTATGTTGATAGTTTGCATTGTCAGCACGGATAGTCAGGTCACATTGCAATGTATAAAGATTGGGAGTAAATTCATCCCACAACCGGACATTCTTTCCTAATGCGATAACATCTTCTACATAAAAGACAGAATCATTTCCACTGACGGTTATCTCTTTATTCAAATCATACGAATTGCCTGATATTGTAAAAGCCGCTTTTCCGGTAACCGGTTTATGAGTATGATTCAGTATTTTCATTTTCACTTTTACCGAACGGTCTGACACATCCGGATATAACTGCATATCATCAATGTACACAGGGTCTACAGCCATTAACTTCATTTCACCCAATATGCCATTCCAGTTGATTTGCGTAAATTCGGAATGAGCATGATCCCATTTGTGGGTATCATACTGATAACGATTGTCAATACATACGGTAATAACGTGTGTCTTACCCGGTTTCACAAAATCTGTCAGTTCATGATTATGAGGAACACTGACATAATCAATCTTACTAACCTCTTTCGTATCCACATAAATGGAACTTAGCCAATGTGTCCGTTCAAAATACACGAAGATACGTTTCCCTTTCCACTCCTTCGGAATAGCAATCTCACGTTGATACCAAGCCGGCCCCATGTATTCATATACACGGGTCAGACGGTCAATATGCCGATACGGAGATTTGTAACCTATCTTGTAATCATCCGTAATGGCCGGCAGGACAATCGATTCTTGCAAACGATGTATATAACGCACATCTAACGAACCACGCCGGAAATCCATCACATCCGTCTGAAATCCCCACTTACCGGATAAATCTATTTCCTGCGTCTGCGCTTTCAAAGGTGATAATTGGGTTATCAGCGCAAATGCAACAAAAACTAACTTTATAAACTTGTTCTTCATATAAATATCTATTAGTGATCTTACTTCAAATGTTTATCGGCAAACTTCACAAACTGCGTCCAGTCATACAGATTAATATCATGTTTTCCCGAACGGATATGATAACCTATAGTGCCTGACAATACAGGCTGATTAACAGCCGGCATTTCTTTTACCTGCAATCCCGGCAGCCCGAACAACTCATAAACAGGAGAGGCATATACACCGGAAAGAAATTCCCCTTTCGGGTCAGCCCAGCGGTCTTCTTCCGCACTGGCAATATAGACCGGACGGGGAGCCATCAGAGCAATCAATTCATGCTGGTCGACAGGAAGAGTGTCTTCTTTATCATTGTATTGCCAGAAATTCCGGCAAAACCAATGTGTAAACTGACAGTTCACAGCCCGTACAGTCTCTCCGAACTTTCTCCGCGACAATGCCGCACCACCACAACCGGAATCATTAGAAATAACCAAAGCAAAACGTGGGTCTATCGCACCGGCCCATAAAGTCGTTTTTCCGAGACGTGAATGTCCGAAGATGGCTATACGTTTGGCGTCAATGTCTTTATCCGTTTCAAAATAATCCATCGCACAACTCATTCCCCATGCCCAGGCAGCCAGAGTTCCCCACTCATCTTCAGCAGGCCGTGTCTGTCCCTTTTTGTAGTACAACGGATGAACTCCGTTCTGAAAACCATCATCAAAATCCGGATCAATGTCCCCACGGTAGAAAGTGGCCAGTCCATATCCATGTTCCATCAACATCTCTACCGGCCATCTGGAAGCTGCACTACCCCGGGGAAACATACGTTTTCTGCCATAAGCAATCATTCTCTCTTCTGACGGGAAAGTGATGCCCTCATCCGGGTGAATGGCATGATTACCTTTGAAATTTATTCCGAAAAACATGGGAACAGTCCCTTTTCGCCGATTAGGCAGATACATAAGTACTGTCAGATAATGCTTCTCATCTTTTGTGAGATAAACGGCTACTTCCTTACGGGTAGCCAAACCGCCCAAAGCTTCTCTATCTTCGTTCAGTAGCCGGAAATGCAAGTCCTTCGAGCGAACTGGAGCTTTACCATATATTTGAGTTTCGAACAGGCGGAGCAGTTCCGGACGCCGCTTTTCCACCCATTCTTTTTTAGTCGTCACTTTTCTGCCATTAGTCAGGGTCAGGACATCAGGAAGCGTATAGACAGGCACCTTACTCTCATCATAATTTACTTTTGTGATAACTTGTTCCAGTTCCGCAAGTTCTGATGTAGACTTGGAGCGAAGCCCTGTTTCATGGGCCGATTTCTGTTGGGCTTTCATTTCTCCTCCAAGAAATGAAAGCCCAAAAAGCAAACATACAAACCGAAAGCTATTTTGTCTCATGGATATTTAAGATTACATCCTAATTAATTTCTACTCACCAAACTTTGTTTTATAATACTCCCTCATCAAGTACCACGCCTTTTTGCGTATTCCCTGATCCGAGACTAATCCCTTACGATTCCAGCCATCCTGATTGGTCGGATGAAAACGGAACGGAGAACGGAAATCAAATAAAATCCATGGAGATACCCCCCGAAGATTCGGTATATTGTCGAACATACGGATATTGTCTCTGTAAAGCCGGGCTTGGTATTCTTCACTCCAGGAGCTTGCTACATTTTCATCTCCCGACTGCCCGTATAATGCCTCACCGCCAAACTCCGATATAATCAGCGGTTTATCCGGTATTACTTCCCATACCGCATTTTCCGGCTCGATGGGCCACGGATGATACCAACCCATGTATTTGTTGACCGCTACAACATCCAGTTGTGAGGTAAATGAATCTTCCATCACAAAACGTTTCTTCTCACGATTAAAACGTACCAAATCGAAAGCAGCCACATACAAACGGGTCGTATCCAATTGTTTGCCTGTTTCCAGCAAAGAGGTAAGAAATTCATTCCGTGCTTTGGAAGGCTGCGTTTCATTGGCAATTCCCCAATATCCGACTGCACAGCGATTCTGGTCACGCTTTATCATTTCAGACAACATCCTTTGCGCTTTCTTACGGGTATTGTTGTTCGTAAAGTCAATACCCTGCCAGACAGGTATCTCCTGCCAAAGGATAAAGCCCATCTTTTCTGCCAGTCGCACCGTATATTCGTTTTGCGGATAATGTGCCAGCCGAATCATATTTACGCCAAGCGCTTTTGCCTCATTCAGCAGCATCGCCGCATCTGCTTCCGAGAAAGCACGCCCCATGCGCTGAGGGATTTCTTCATGAAAGGAAATGCTGCACATAAATGTCGGCTTGCCATTCAGATAAATATCCGTTCCTTTCACCGTGATATTGCGGAAGCCGATTTGTTCTTCTACACGATCATTGGCTGAGGAAACGATTACTTCATAAAGTTTAGGATTCTCCGACGACCAACGTTCTAACTTCTTTATATTGAATACCGTTTCAGCCTTTCCTTCGGCATCAGTCAGCATATCAATGCTTGTTTTCAGTTCAGGGATAGAAACCGTAATCTTCTCACCTGCCTTTTTGTCCGAGAGAGCGACTTTGGCAATCATCCGGTTGGGAGATTCCTTATCCAGTTGGATGAAATAGTCTTCCAGATAAGTTTGTGGGATAGTGACCAATAATACATCACGTGTGATACCGCCATAATTCCACCAGTCAAATGACATGGCAGGTATGGCATCTTTGGTACGACGGTTGTTTACTTCAATGGCAATAAAATTTTCTCCCTCATTCAGCAAGTCCGTCACTTCTATCTGGAAGGGAGTAAATCCTCCTTCATGACTTCCGATCTCTGCCCCATTCAAATAAACACGGCAACGATAGCTGACAGCTCCGAAATAAAGGAACTGACGTTTATGTGTCAAACGCTTTGCATCAAAATGACGTGCATACCATACTGTGCCTTCATAGTATTTAAGCTCCGGCGTTTGTGAATTCCAGTCACCAGGAACATTCAGCCGCAATCCTCCTTGAAAAGAATATTCATAGAAATCAGTGTTTCCTTTAGGACTTTGATTTCTATATACCTTCATTCCCCGACCTTGGTCATACAAGTCAATGATAGCATTCCATTTGCCGTTTAAAGAACGGATATCCCGACCATATACATTAGTTATCAGGTTTTGAGCTACTGCATTCCCTACAAAAAGGATAAACAGCAACATACACACGATTGTCTTTTTTCTGATTTGCATTAAATTATCTATTTATAAGATTAATATTCTTAACTATCAACGATTTACGCTCACGTTACTGAGTATATATATCCAGCATGGTGAGTATATATATCCAGCGTGGTGTATCTATATACCCACCACGCTGTATATATATGGCCTGTAAACAGGATAATTATCTTATTTCATAGCGATATAGCATAAAGTCATTCTTCTCAGGTAGAGAGACTTTTATTGTTCCTTTTCTGCCGACAGTCGTTACCATCAGTTTCCCATTCCCCAGTATCGGCGTACACATAACTTCTGCACCTTCGGGCAACCATGTTTCCACCCATGTCTCCTCCCGTGCATTATCTTCCCTGTAAATAAGGAGATAACCGTTTTTTGAATGACAAAGAGACTGAAATCCAGTCCACGAGCGCCCCGAAGGCTCTTCACCAATCGGTAAAATAGTTCCTTGATGGAAATCATACTGCACTTTCTTATACTTCTCCATTAAGTCTCTAATGCCAAATGCTTCTTCCGGCAAGTTGGAAGCCTCAAACCATGCCAATGGTTGCCCCGCCATAGTGGTCGCAAACAAATATTCAAAAGAATATCGGTGCGGGGCAAACGGATCATCTCCATATTTCTCCGTATTTCTCCATTTATTCAGAAACTCGATTTGTAATTTCTCTGCCGGAACATATTTGGACAGCATCCACAGGTTGCGAAGCGTCCAGTACGGATAGTAATTCTGCCAATCCGTATAACGGTTCTCTAAAAAGATGTTTCCATATTCGTTGAACATATGATAACCTCCCCGCCGACTGGCTGTCGCATCCAAATTGAACATGACTTTATTATCCGTTTCCGCCAATACTTTATCAAACAAGTTCCGGAGATTAATCTCCGCTTTCTTGGTAGGAATAGTCAATCCGTCAATCTTAAAAATACGGATACCATATTCACGATACAATCCTATCAGTGTTTCGGCATCTTTCTCCCAGTCGACAAAATCATTCTGCACACTCGGATTAAACCACAAACCAATTTCAATGCCCAGTTTCTTTCCTTTCTTTACTATCGGAGCCAATCCGCGGGGATATTTGACAAGATCCGGTTTCCAATAGTCCTTATTGTCCCAGATATTCTTAAAAGAACCTTTAGCTACCGCTGAGTTCGGGCTCTTGCCCACCTGCCATCCATCATCTATTTGAAAATGAGTGATTCCCAGTTTTGCGGCACGTTCCAACTCTTGCAGGCAAAATGCCTCATTGACTTTTGTGTCCTGACTACGGTCGCCCCAAGTGTTCATCATAACCATTTCATCACGATTCCGGAAATGACGACGAATATTCTTCTGGTAACTGCGGAGCGCTGTCAGTGCCTGCAATTCACCATCGCCATATACCCCTGTGACGCAACTATATGTTCTTGTCCATGTATCTTCCTGAATATTCTTTTCAGTAATTCCCAGTCCTGTAATCATGAATTTTCCGAATTCTGCGATGAAATCAGCACCTTTATAGGCTAACTGGACACTGGAACAAGGGGATTCTTTCAGAAAGAAAAAGCCGGTGCCTTCTTCCCCGTTTCGAACAAAGAGCAAATTCCCCCGATAACTGTTTTTACGATAGGCTATAACATCCCTCTCTGCCAACAAATTGTTGTTCCAATCTGTCACATCCCAAAATTCAACAGCCTTGGCATGCCAATGCTGCCCTTTAAGATATAATTGATCCAAAATAGCCGTAACGGATTTGGATTTCATGTCTTCAACGAACTCGATGTTTTTCCGGTCAGCCGCATTTTCTTCCCGTCCGCCAAAAACGCTGTTAACACTCCCTTTCAGATAAGTGTCACATGCTATGGCCGGACAACCGTCATATATACGATAAATCCGTTGTATATCCAATGTTCCCAAAGAGAATGTAACTATCGTCTTCAAGTAGGCCGGATGAATATCAGTCGCAGCCACCTTTTCTACCCGACAAGCTCCTTTGGAAGCTTCCCGGGTATCTTTGGAGATAAAGAAGTCCGGTGCCTGCTTTACCGTGAAAGTTGTTTTCCGGTTTGCCTTATCGCTCAGACTATAAGTGACAAGATTACCGTCATTCCAAATGAATTTTCGTTCAATACACTCATTTCCAATCACTAATGTATCTCCCTTCAACTCACTATAGCAGGTTTTCTGTGCATAAAGAGAAGACAGAGTACAGGCCAAGGCCAATACTATCAATAGTTTTTTCATGGTTAAAAAGTTATTATTATTTCTTCAAGGTACACGAATCCTGTAACCTTTCGTTAACCCCATCAAGTAGCTGATTGCCTGTTACCTTACGGTTACTTCCTGTAATTTAGCCCATCCGGCATTCAACATGTTCTCCGGCACAGCCATTTCCAAGCCGATCGCATTATCCTTGGTAGTATCAACAAGCCCCACTGCCCAATAATAACTCCCCGGAGTTACTCCTTTGAGACGTAAATCAAAAGTGTAAACTGCAGGGATGCCTTGCATCCATTTGGATAAGTCTGTCTGTTTGTCCACAAACACCTTCTGCACCCTATTCCGACTGTCCATCAGCGCGAAAGCCACTTTATATTTTTGGTTCCATTGCGGAATATTGGTGGGGCAATATCCCCAGCCAAGATTATTCCAACGGTGTATAATCCGAAGTTTCTGATTTTTTGCCACATCTGTAGGTAAAGAAATCATATCCGGATAGAGACGATAGCCGCCTTCCGAAATAAACCGTTGCACAAGAGGGAATGTATTGTGAAACCACGATTCCGTTTCACCCACACGGAAGTCCATCATATTGACACGCGCCTCTTTACTATCATCGAATTCTCCCTGACGCACATCTTCGGGATGTCCCTTCCGATAATTGCGGGGATCCACCCAAAAGCTGTGGATTTTGCCTGTAATCCATCCGCCTTCCATCAGTATGGGGCGAACGCCGAAATATTTCTTGGCAAAGTCACGTTCCCATTCACCATAATACAGCCCCATACCGAATGCGTCATGACGCAAAGAATATCCTTTTTCAACTACTTCATCAAGCAAGAACTCACTGTCAAGGTCATACTTATTATCGTCCCAGTCCTTACCGGCACCCACAAAACGATGATAGTTGATGACAACCGGAACGTCTCTGAATGCTTTCAGATACAAGTCTGCCAGCCAGTCAAGTACAGGTTTACGGGGCTTTTCATCTCCCGTAGAATAAAGCGTAGTGTGATACTCGCCCCACTTTCCCAGACCTGTTCCGTCGATAAAGTCCACCTCGTCAGGATTGCCAAAGTCTTTGGCTAAAGCCCAAACGAATTTTTCATAATACTTTTGAAAAATAGGGTCATCAGGATAAGGTGACCATCTTCCTCTCCACACGAAGCCCTTCGTACCAGCCTCCCGCACAAAGTCGGGCGTAAAGTCATAGCCTTTATCACGGCTGTCGACCACCACCCGGAAAGCAAGACGCATTTTTCTTGCACGTGCTCTCTCAATCAGCATTTTCAGCATGGGATCCGTATTCCAGCCATAAACGTTTTCTTCAGGATTCAACTTCCTCCAACCGGTACGGATATAAAGAGTATGGGCATAATCGGACACCTTTACCGTTCCCACACCGGGTACCTGCATATTGTCACACTTCTCCCAGAAATCTTCCTTCACACCGGGGGTGGCATAAAGCACCCAGCCGGTTTGTGGGTTACGCAACAAGCGCTGCCTGTCTGGTTCTATTCTTATTATCTTGTTATCCCGTGCCAAGTTCTGTTTCAAGGTTCCGGCATCCGACCCGCCGCTTATGGCAGCGGCTTGAAGCGCAAACGACCCTAAAAATATAGGCATCAAAAGTCCTGATCTCATTTTACCTTTAATCATACAACTCATTATACGTATTTACTTATTTTACCGTAAGTGTCTGTAATTTCAACCAACCGGAATCCAGTAGGTTGGCATCCTTGTTCACGGCCATTTCGAGTCCGATTTCATTGTCTTTGGTAACGTCCACCAAACCTACCGCCCATGAATAGGCACCAACAGAAACGCCTTTCAGATTCAACTTGGTGGTATAAGTAGTCGGGGCTTCCTTCAGCCAAGTCGACAGGTCGGTTTGCTCGTCCACAAATATCTTTTTCACTTCATTATTATCATTCAGCAATGCAAAAGCCACTTTATATTTCTGATTCCAAGTTCTGATATTAGTAGGACAATATCCCCAACCCATATTGCGCCAGCGGTGAACAACAGTAACATCCTGACCACCATTTGCCGAAACAGGCAAAGAAACCATGTCCGGATAGAGACGGTAACCGCCTTCCGCTATAAAACGCTGTACATAAGAGAACGTTTTTTCAAACCATGATTCCGTTTCACCCAAACGGAAGTCCATCGTATTGACACATGCCAGCATGGAATCTTCAAACTCTCCCTTGCGGACATCTTCGGGATGACCTTCCCGATAACGATAAGCATCATCGAAATACCAATAACGGTGCGTGTCGGTCACCCATCCACCTTCCATAATGATAGGAAGCTTATATCTGTATTTCAAGGCAATATTTTTCTCCCAATCTTTATAATAGCCACTCATACCAAAAGCGTCGTGACGCAGGATGTATCCGTTATTGAGGGCTATGTTCAGCAACGGCTCCGCATCAGGCGGCACTGTTTCCTGCCAAGAATCCTGATAAGTATCGCCCAACATACGGTGATAGTTGATCACCAGAGGCACTTTCGTGAAATGACGTGCATACAACGCTGTAATCCACTCCATTACCTGAAACTTATTTCCATCGTTAGCATAAATCATAGCATGCGACTCTCCCCATTTACCCAATCCGTAACCGTCAATAAAATCTACCTTATCGGGGTCATTGTATTGGCGGGCAAAAGCCTCGATAAACTCTCCATAGTGCTTTTGGAACACTTGGTCATCAGGATAAGGACACTTATTGTTTGCTGTATTATACCATTTACAGCCTTCATCGAATACGAACTCAGGAGTATTCTGTTTTTGGTCGCGCCCATCCACCAGTACACGCAAGGCGATACGTAATCCTCTATCATGTACACTTTTAATGATACGTGAGATATCGGAGCTAGGGTCATCCCAAGCATATTTTCCCTTTTGGGGCTCCAATGTCTTCCAATTCGTACGCAAGTAGCAGGAAGAAGCGTAATCGGAGACTTTTACGTATTTTGCCAGATCGGGTACATACATGTGGTCATAGCCTCTTTCTTCCCAAAATGTCTCGTTTTTCTCACGCGCCAGATACAGTACCCAGCCATTCAGAGGATTCCGAAGAACACGTGTCTTATTAGGGTTAATCCGCACCGTTACATTCTCGGCAGGCAAATCCCCATCACCGGTATTTCCCGTTTCACTTTCACTATCCGAGCAGGCAATTGCTACCATAGCCCCGAAGAGCAACACTCCCAAAGGCATCATTATTCGTTTCCAGTTCATTCTCATATAATTATTCTTTAAAAAGAAGGATATGCCGCCCTAAAAACAGGGCAGGCACACCCTCTTCAGTAAATGACTTTAATATTCGCTCATGTATATCCGCATATTTCTTAAGTCGACGATGGTGAGCAACGGTCTCATGTACCATGTGAACATAGCTTCACGATACTGTTCACGAGCTTCGCTTTCCGCATGGATAGGTGTCCAGGTGTTCAGTTTCAACTCTTGCTTGTATTTCCATCGGCTATCACTCTTGTCCAGCGCAAGTATATCGTCAGGAATTACAGGAACAAGACACCATGAGAAATGGGGACCACCGGGATAACCGCCTTCGAAATGCGGAACATCAAGAACAAACTTACCGTTTTCTTTCTTATCCGAACCGCCTCCCCAAGCGGAAGTCCATGAAATCTTGCCGACAAGCAGTTGCGGATCGACCAAACTCGGCTTGAAGCCGCCGCCCTTCAGATCATTCCCCCACTTGGTAATGTCGCCATATGCCCAAAGGTTGGTAACATCTACATCATGCCATCCATTAAGTTTATCCTTAAAATGCGCCTTATATGGTTCCAGCTTCTTATCCGGTGAGTAAATTTTCAGTTTCCGGGTTTCCGTGTTCAATATTACACGATATTCTCCGTCTTTAGGCAAATTCAGCATCGCAGGCTCATCTCCCAATACAACATCTACCTCTTCACCGTCTACCCAGTTGTTAACGCCTTCTGCCAGTTGGATATAAGATTCACCCTGTTCTGTTTCCAAAGCAATCCCCATCTCACCCTGCACTAAATCTTGTACAAACGCATATTGGAACTCATTCTCCATGGTTTTGCTCATTACCAGCTTATCATTGTCGGTAGAAGTTCCGGAAAGAACAATGCGATTGGCTTCCCATACCAATGGACGGTAAGGACGCACATTTACAGTAACAGTACGCACTTCGGGCATAGCATAACGGGGACCACCCTCCCATTTTGCAATGACACGAAACTGCACGGGCACCACTTTGGAGTAGTTCTGTCCCCACTTATCCACCAGCAACATTTGCAGCTCTTCAGTGGTATAACTCTTACTAAATACTCCATAGTCCTCATCAACACGTACACAGCTTTCAAACTCGTGTCCTTCAATATCTATTTTAGTCACATAAGAGATAGCATAGTCTTCGGGCATCTCACGAGCCGGTGTCCACTCAAAACTCACCGCCACTTCATTCGGTCTGTCCCTATCTAATTCTATATCGGTAGCCGAAACAGTCAGTTCCATCTTCTCACCGGGGTTGGTGAGCCATGTCAAATCAGCTTCTTTATCATCTTTACATCCGCCAAGGATAAACAGTACTACCAATGGCAGATATGCATAAAATAGTTTGTTTCTCATATTTCTTATTGATTTTATAGTGTTAATCAATTCATCCAACCCGGCATCTGTTTCAAGTTCGGATTCTTGTCTATCTCATCCTGAGGTATCGGCCACCAATAACTTTTGAACTTACGAGTTTGATAACGCACACGTTTATAAAACTCATCTCTATTCCCCTTTTCAGCCAGCATGTTCATACCATAGAAGTTACCATTCAGCACATTCTCCGCCTCTTTCCAGCGACGCAGGTCGAACCAGCGCAAACCACCTTCGCAGTTCATCTCAACTCTTCTCTCACGACGAATCAGTTTACGCATCTCTTCCGGGTCGGTAGGAATTCCGAGCTTTTTTTCTCCTGCTGCATATTGCGGAATGCCGGCTCTTTCACGAATTTTATCAATGTATTTCACAATATCTGTCTTGTCGGCATCATAAGTACCTTTAGCAATACTATACTCGAGTGCTGATTCTGCATAGCTCAGATAGGCTTCAGCAAGGCGATAAAGAATACCTTGACGCGACTTATAGCTACCGGTATTCGTTGAATGAACGAAAGTAGGATCAACATGCTTCCGAATCAGGTAACCGGCTGACGGGTTATCGTGCGACGGCTGCCCATCTTCACCATTAAAAAAGAAGTTGGTCGCTTTCCCTTTCCCCCAATGGTACTGTTCGTTGTAGACCACCGAAATATAGAAACGAGGTTCACGATTACAATACATATTGAACGTATTCTTTGGAGCAACGACATGACGGTCTCCACTAGCTTTGGAACCGGCTACGGCATAATGCCAATTAGTAGCACGCACATCATCTTCTGTAGAATAACCTGTTTCACTATATCCGGACTCCAAATCAACAATGGCTGTTTGTGTTTCACCACTATTGTTGTATCCTAAGATAGGCATTTTACCGTCTTTCATAAAGAAATCGTCCACCAGCAACTGAGTAACACCTAGCGAACCAGACCCACCAGCACCACGAGGAAGAGCTTGGTCGTCAAACCAACCTGCATTATCCTTAGTACGCGGGAAAATAATTTCCGTATTGCCTTCCTTATAACGAAGCATCATCATGTTCTGATAAGAAAGGAACGGATCAATAGTTACTCCATCAGACAAATATTCCTTATATAAAGCGTGTCCCGCTTTCTCGGCTTCTTCAATCAGCAGTTTATTGGCGTCTTTTGCCCGTTTCCAATGATTTTCATTGAAAGTGGAATTAAAGATTTTCACTCCATCTACATTAGTCATAGCCTGCATTTCAGGATCCATATCTTTCCCAGGACTAGGATTCACCAAATCACTGGCAGCAAACGTCAGCAAACGGGCACGCATAGCAAGACAAATCAGTGAAGTGATACGACCGTATTTATTGGCTTCGTCATAAGAAGCGGGTAACTGTCGGGAAGCTTCCAACAACTCGTTAGCCGCCCAGTCTACAACAACATCAAAAGGTTCTTGTTTCAGTAATAAAGATTCCCCCGATAGTTCTACAGCCGCTTCCCGAATAATAGGAACTGCTCCGTACGTCATCGCCATCATAGCGTGGTAGTAAGCAATGAAAAAACGACACTCCGCTTTCATATAATTAATCTCCTTTTCAGATACATCGGACAAAGGATGCGCATATTTAATCAAAGTGTATGCTTGACGAATTGCCTTTGGATACTTATCCCAATAAGTCACTACTCCCGGACTGATAGGCGTCCAGTTTCCATTCTGATACTGAATCGCCTTAAATCCCTGTGACTCCCACCCTACAGAAGGTGCAAGTTCGTCACCAATGGCGTCCGGACCGTCATAAATATAAAACTCCGGCATTACAGAATAGAGATAGGAAAGCCAACGTTCCAGATTGCCCCTGTTGGAAAATACATTCTCCAATGTCAGCTGGTCATCCGGCATTTTGTCCAGATAATCAGAGCATGAAGTTAAAGGCAATACACCCAAAACGCCCAATAATATATATGTAATAATTCTGTTTTTCATATCATATTTATTTTAGAAAGTAATGTCAAAACCTACTGATACTGATTTCATAGCCGGATATTTAGCACCGTCACCGGTTGCCAGCTCCGGATCCCACAGATTGAACTTGGAGAAGGTTAGCAGGTTCGTTCCACGCACGAAAACACGGGCATTGGAAATCACAAACCCCTGCAACCATTTCTTCGGACAGGAGTATCCTAATTCTAAATTTTTCAGACGCAGGAAACTCATATTGCGCAACCACCAGGTAGACTTCTGGCTATTATTGGCATTCGGTCCGTAATCGGCACGCGGATAGAATACATCCTGGCTTTGGTTATCCACCGTCCAACGGTCTTGATAGTTATCAAAGATATTATACATGGAGCCTTTATTGGATGCCGGCATAATATTTGAAGAAAGGATACGCCAAGTACGTCCAATACCCTGAAACATTGCTCCAAAGTCAAGCTCTTTCCAGCGTAAATTCACTCCGAATCCGTAAACTATCTCCGGATTCTCGGTACCTCCGATAGCCATTTGGTCATAAGTATCGATAAATCCGTTCTTGTCCAGATCCACATACTTGATATCACCCGGGCGAACTTTTGCTGTAAAAGTTTGTTTCGGAACACCATCTTTCAAAACTCCGTTCTCCACATCTTTAAAATCATCTTCTGTAAACAAACGGTCGTGGACATAGCCGAAAATCTGCCCTACCGGATGACCGGTTTCAGCACGAGTTGTTCCAATGGTTCCCAAAGGTTCATCTTTGTCGATGATTTCATTATGGGCATAAGTGAAGCTACCCATCAGACCGATAAAGAAATCTTTGCCGATTTGCTTGTTGACATTCAACGTTACTTCCGCTCCCTGATTCTTCACTTTACCACGGTTGCCCCATGGGTTCCTATAGAAACCGGAGGTAGCAGGAATAGAGTTCAACTCTACAAGGATGTTGTTACGGCGTTCGTCGAAAAAATCTACCTGAAGGTCTACCATACCATTGAACAGACCCAGTTCCAAGCCAACGTTGGCTTTGTTTACAATTTCCCAAGTCAAGTCAGGAATACCGAAGTCGCCCTCTACCATGTTATTACGTCCATAATCTCCGTCCAACCCCCAACGGTATAAGTCAGGCACATCATTCCATTGATCAAGGATAGTGGATATATAGGCGAAACGACGTCCTTTCAGATTAGCATTACCTACCTGTCCGTAGGAAGCACGCAACTTCAATTTAGAAATCGTGTTGCGAAAAGGCTGCATGAAAGGTTCTTCCGAAACAATCCAGCCAACAGCAGCCGACGGAAAGAAACCATAGCGTTTTCCTTTGGCGAAGTTTTCAGTACCGTTGTACCCAAAATTGAATTCGGCTACATACTTTCCACTGTAGGTATATGAAGCACGTCCGGCCAATCCCTGATTACGGTAAGGCAGCGATTCCCCCTTATCGTAATGGCGACGGTTGAAGAGTAGCATGGCAGATACGGCATGTTTGTCAGCAAAGGTACGGTCATAATTCAGGCTGGCTTCCATATAGATACTCTTGTCACCATATTCTGCCGATTTGGAAGTACCCAAGAAGTTACCACCTTGTTGTTTTTGGGCCAGAATCAATTCGCCCTCTTCGTTTCTGCCGCTAGCGGCATTCCAATATTCTATTTTCTTGGAACGAGTCACTTTGCCGGTAGAATAACGGTCAAATGAGAAAGTTCCTTTTATTTTCAAACCGGGAGTCAAAAATTTCAGGTCTTGCTCCAGAGAAAACAGCGTCTCAATCTTACTGGCAGTGGAACGGGCGAAACCGCTCTGAGTAGCCATTGCCCAAGGATTACCCTCTTCCTGCCAAGCAGGAATCTCACCGGATGAATAGCGGATGGGAAACATGAAGGGAGTGAAACGGAACGCACGGCTGAAAATTTGGTCCGTACTTTCAGGTGAAGAGTTACGATCCTGAAGATATCCCCCGATATTAAAACGAACTTGAGTGGTGGGAGAGAGTTTCAAGTCAACATTGGAACGTACATTGTAACGTTGCAATTTGATAGTAGGATCCCAATCCAGGCTCTTGTCGCGTGTAAGAATGCCACGTTCGTTGTAAACCGCAGCCACAAACGAATAACGCAAATTTTCCGAACCACCGGATACATCTACTGTAATACGTTGGTTGGCAGCATGGTCTCTAGAAATAGCATCAATCCAGTTTACATCAGGATACAAATCGGGGTCATATCCCGCACGTGTTTTGGCAATCCGGTCGGCATACATCGGAGACTGTCCGGTATCATCCAATACATCATCCAGCAACTGCATATAATCGGCAGCCCCGATATAGCTGGGAAGTTTTATCGGTTGCGTGAACGCAAATTCCGATTTCACCACTACCCGAGGCTTACCCACATGTCCGCGCTTGGTATTAATCAAAATCACACCATTCGCACCACGTACACCATACACTGCACTGGCAGCCGCATCTTTCAATACGGAGAACGACTCGATTTCTTCTACATCAATATTATTCAGGCTACGTTCAATACCATCTACCAGCACCAATGGGTCTTTACCCACATCCTGAAAGGTACTGATACCACGGATCCAAAACGAAGAGTTATCGTATCCCGGTTCTCCGGAACGCTGCACACCAATCACACCTGTCACTGTGCCAGCCAAATTGTTACTCAATGAACGGGAAGTAGAAACATTCAATTTTGCCGGTTCAACAGTTGTGATAGAACCCACTACAGACTCTTTCTTTTGTGCGCCATAAGCCACAACAACAACTTCATCTAACTGACCAACATCTTCTACCATTATCACATTCAGTACTCTACGATTATTGACCTTTTCATCTTTCGGGACAAAGCCGATATAGCGGAAGGAAAGTTCAGCATATTTATCCGGCACAGCAATGCTATATGCACCATTCATATCTGTTATCGCATTCACCGTAGAGTCTTTTTTCATAAAGATTGAAACACCAATCAAAGGTTCACCCTTCTCATCGGTAACGTTACCCACAATCTTAAAACCTCGAACTTGCTTTATCGCAGGAGCCTGTTCCGGCACTGAAATCGTAATCTGTCTTCCCGACATTTTATAATTCAACCCCGTTTTTGAGAACAGCTCATTTAATACAGCATCTATTTTCTTATTGGAAACTGAAATGGAGACTTTGTTATTCAGATTCTTTTTCACATTCTCTGAATAAATAAATATGTACTTACTATGTTTCTCGATATAATCTAAGATATCTTTAACTGTAGCATTCTCATACTGTACTGAGAATAGATCTTCTTCGGAATTCCAACTAATAGAATTAGCACCGAATGAAGAAAATGGAATCATAAAAAAGACGTTTATAATGCAAAAAAGCTTAAGTCTTTTCTTTAAGTGTAAAAAAATACTTTTCTTTACCATAAAAATTTCTTTTTAGGTTAACAATTTTGGATTTATTGATTTAACGAAGGAATTAATATCGGGTAAATACGCCAATATTTATCCGATTTTTTTGTGTATCATGAATAGTATTATCTGTTTCTCATAGGCTATATTGGTTTTATAAGATTAATTAAATTGTCATTATTTACTCAAGTATATACTAGTATCACTTTTTTCTACTTCAATAGGGATTGTCTGCCGGATACATTCAATCACCTCATCAATATCATCTTTCAAATCCAGTTTTCCATAAACCTTTTCTTTACCTACCATCGGATCGCATTGAATAGGAATGCCATAATAAATACTCAACTTCTGAATGATATGAGATAAATCATTACCATTTAACAACATGACACCATCCACCCAGCTAATATATTCGGCTACGTCCACTTGCTTCTGATAGGCAATTGCGCCATTGGCTATATTCAGCAAATCACTAGGTACCAGTTGCGCTTTTCTCTCATTCCTATCGGTCACCTCAACAGAACCTTCCACCAATACAATATTAGTTGCCCCCCCCTTGTAGTTTGAAATATTAAACTTCGTACCTAATACCCGTAATTTGAAATCTTCAGATTCTACAATGAAAGGGTGTTGCTTATCATGAGCAACTTCCAGAAACACCTCTCCCTGGGCATATATTTTACGAATATCTCCATTAAAACGACAAGGATAAATCACTTTTGATTGAGAGTTGACAACCAATCGGGTTCCGTCAGACAGTTCAACCCGCACTCTTTTCCCTGCAGGAACAAGTAACTGGTTATATTCCGGTTCGGCCTTTACTTTCTTTTCCTCTTTTTCTCTTATTACTTTAGAATTAACAGTAACCTTTCCTTCTTTTGAATAGGTAACAAAAGCATCCTCATCCAAATTGAGCTGTTCTTTAGCAGTGATAAGAGTCACTTCTTCAACAGACTGGCTGTCCATCTGTTCGGCAATAGCCTGAAAATCTAAATTAGTGTTTTCACTATGAGTTAAGAAGTGGATGGTTGAAATACAAATTAAAATAGAAGCTGCGACAGAAGCAGAAGCTACTAAGAAATAATTTCTTCGACGCCTCATTACATCTCTCCGGATCTTTTGTTTGGTTCGCTCTATTATAGAAGAAGCATCAATCTTTTCATGCCCGCATTTTTCCCAAAAGAATTTCAGTTTCCCGCCTTCAGGTATAGTAGTAAAATCATCCTCAAGCTTTTCTTGAGAATTCAGTTTACCAAATAAATCAGCAAGGCAATGGTATCCTTTTAAGTCCATAATCTTCTTTAATGTTGTTTTATAAATAAAGACGCAACATTAAAAAAAATCTCCTAGTTAAAAATGAACTTTTTTTATTTTTCTCGAAAAGTAAAAATAGCAAGAAGCTCTTTTAAACAATTAAGCCATTAAAATACAGACAATTAACAGTATACCTTCTATCATTTCTTACGCAAAACCAGATTCAGATTTTTAGCAATTTCTTCTAAAGCAAAAGCAATATGATTATTGATAGTCTTCACAGATATATTTAATATGTCTGCAATCTCTTTATAAGGTAACCCTTCTATCTTCGCCAAGAAAAAGACATGTTTACATTTAGGTGGTAGCTGTTGGATAGCATTGTTTATTTTCTCCATCTCCTCTTTACTAATCATCGCCTCGTCAGGTGACTGGATAGGAGCAAATATAAAATCCCCTATACCGTCAAGCGATAATTCAGTTTTTCCCGTTTCCTTCCTCAAATAAGAAATAGCTTTCCGATAAGTAATCGTCTGTATCCAGGCATTCATATTTTCTATACCACCCAAGGTTTTTCTGTTTTTCCAAACCTCATAGAAAACATCACTTACAACCTCTTCAGCCGGTTCCTTTTGACCAATCAAAGCAAAAACATAATGATATAGACGTGAAGAATAACGTTCCATAAAACGGCAAAAAGCCGCTTCATCACTGTTTATAATTCTGTCTATGTCATTACTTTCAGGTTTCACGGAAGTGTTTTACAGATTATTTCTAATTAACAAAATTGTGCCAAATATAGTAGTATATTAGCAATTATAAAAATAAAAAACCACAAAAACGAATTAAAAGTTATCAATTACGAAAGATTAAAAAGTAACTTGGTAGGACGTGCCATCAGAGACAGATTCTTTTACGCCTCACGCAATAAGTTTTCAAACATGGGGTTCACCTTTCACCTTTTCGTCGAAACCCTTTATTCATCGATGGTAGCGGGTGAAGGCTCTTCTTTTCACCGAATTTTTCTCTCTGAATGCTGTATCGTCCTTACTCTAGTGGTTCTTTTTCAATTTAGTTGACTAGTCATTGTAACCCACTACTTCATCTCCAATCTATTAATAGATAAGTTCTGTTTCATTAGGAGTAAAGTTACTTTCGTCTAATAGTAAAGTTATTTCCGATAGTACGGAAACTATAAACGCAAATTCTGATCATATAAATGCAAGCTTTGTTTTTATAAACGCAAGTTTCATTTATAAAAACAAAACTTGCATTTATAGTTTGCATCCATTGAAAAACAACTTTACTCCTAGACCAAAAGAAGTTTGCATAGGAGCAAAAGCAACTTATCCAGTAATAGACTACATGTAAGCTATTACTAAATTACATAAAAGAATGACTCAATCATCATTCATGCATTTGCATCCGGTACAATTCATTTTTCTAATTAAATACGAGGTGAAGGAGTGCCCCTTCACCCGCTACCATCGATGAATAAAGGATTTCGAAGAAAAGGTGAAGAGTGAAGGGTATGTTCTCAACATTTCCTGTATGGTCACTTAAAGTGATGCTTTTAGCAATCAGAAAGCATCGGGACTTTTGAAAGACCCAAATATTGATTTATAAAAGCCTCTTACTTAAATAACGTACAGGATACCACACAGAAAGGAATCCGACTGCCAAAACGGTGATAAAAATAAGTACCACATCCCAAGCATGAACGCTGACAGGATAGGCGTCTACAACAAAAGTACCACCACCGCCTCCCAATGAAATTATACCAAATTTCTGTTGGATAAAACATAGGATTAAGCCCAGGGCAATACCGGAGATAGCGCCAAAAAGAGAAATGAGACGTCCTTCAAAGAGGAATATTCGGGAGATGAGTTTATCACTAGCTCCAAGACTCCGCAAAGTTACTACATCATCCTTCTTATCCAAGATCAACATAGAAAGAGAGCCTATCACATTAAAACAGGCTATCATTAAAATAAAAGTGAGGAACAAATAAGAGATTAGTTTCTCTATCTCCATAATACGGAAAACATCTGCCTGTTGCTGATAACGATTCTGAACAACAAAATCATCACCTAGTATGTTTTCTATTTTAGATTGTACCGATGAAGTATTTACATTAGGTTTCAATTTCAATTCCATCGCAGAGACTTCTGTTGTATAATCCAGAAGCTGACGAAGAAAATCGAGAGAAGTCAGAATATATTTTCCATCATATTCTTGCTGATTCACCACAAATACGACACCTGGAGAATACAGATAATCACGGTTAAAAGAAGCGCCGGGATTTGCCATGTTCACTTTGACATTTCGCTTGGGAAGATATACCTGAAGAGGATCGACAAACTCCAAACCAGTTCCCAAGGTCGCAACCAATTCCACTCCCATGACGCCATAATTCACGATCGAATCATGAAGAACGAATTCTCCCGCGCCATAAAGTATGCTGTCTATGGCCGTCAACTCTTCAAAATTATCTTCCACCCCTTTTAGTACAACCATAGCCTGACGGTCCTTGTATTGCACCATTGCATTCTCTTCGAGCGTCTCTGTAAACACCTCCACTTCAGGAAGCGCACAAACGGCACGAATCCGTTCATCTTGTGCATCAAAAACCTTTCCTTCACGGACCGTAATTTTCAACTGCGGATCAAAAGCCGTAAAAAAGCTGGCCACCATATCCTGAAAACCATTAAAAACAGAAAGAGTGCAAACCAAAGCAAGCGTAGCAAGAGCCACCCCACATACGGAAATGCCGGATATGATATTAATAGCATTATGCTTTTTCTTTGAAAAAAGATAACGCCTGGCTATATAAAAAGGGAAGTTCACCTCTGCAATGAGTTATTTCACTTCAGCAATGAATCTATTTTCTCAATATAATCCAATGAATCATCCACGAAGAATTTCAGTTCAGGAATGATACGTAGCTGGTGACGTACACGAGTCCCAAGCTCATAACGAATGGATTTCATATTGTTATTGATATTCTTCACCATCTCTTCTGCTTTCTCTGAAGGGAAAACACTGAGGTAGACACGGGCAATACTCATATCAGGACTAATGCGAACTGCGCTAACAGAGACCAATGTACCCGGCATGGACTTTGTTTGAAGCAGGAATATCTCACTTAGCTCTTTCTGCAACAGGCGAGATATCTTATTCTGTCTGGTTGTTTCCATAAGTTATTTACTGTTTTACGATTTACTACTTACTATTTTCTTCCTTATGATCGTTAATCCGTCACGCAAAGGAAGTATTACTTTTTCCACTCGCACATCTTGTGCTACCAAATCATTAAAGGCTTTAATACCAATTGTTTGAGCGTCCGTATTACGAGGCTGTTCAAGCACATGTCCGTCCCACAAAGTATTATCAGCAATGATATATCCGCCTTCGGAAAGATACGCCAATGTCATCTCGTAGTATTCAATATACTTACGTTTATCGCCATCAATAAAAGCCATATCAAAAGTAACACCTAAACGCGGAACAAGTTCTAAAGCATCACCTATATAAAAACGAATTTTATCGGCAAACGGTGATTTCTCCAACCATGGACGGGTAAAGTCCTCTTGTTCATCATTGATCTCAAACGTATGCAACAGTCCACCTTCCGGCAGACCTTCCGCCAAACAAAGGGCAGAATAGCCGCTATACGTTCCGATTTCCAATATCTGACGAGGCTGAATCATTTCTACAAACATCTTCAGCATCCGTCCCTGCAAATGCCCGGAAGCCATACGAGGACGAAGGAGCTTTACATGCGTATCCCGATAGAGCGATTTCAAGTAATCGCTCTCGGGATCAATATGCTGCAAAATATATTCGTCTATCGATTCGGTTTCCTGCATAAAACTTACCTCTTTAAAAATTAAAGATAACGGTTGTTGTTAGGTAATACAGTCTCCTCTGCATGCTTCAAAGCATCTTCCACTACATTAATTTCGAGGAATGAGGTCTTTGTTCCTGCCTTACCACTACTCAAATATCCTACCATATCGGAAGGCTGCAAACGGCCTTCTTTCAACAGACGGCGCAATGCCGCAAAGTAATATTGCTGTCCGTTAGCCAATTCCGGCATATAGATAGCTTCCACACCATAAGACAAAGCCAAATGACGCATTGTCTTTTCTTTATAGCAGATAGCCAGCACTGGATACTTTCCACGGAAAGCAGCCAGGTTACGAGCAGTGCGTCCGCTATAACTATCAGTGATAATAGCACGTATTTTTAGCTTAGAAGTAGCTTTTACTGCTTGTTTAGCAAGGAACGCCGTAACATCATTACTATTCTCATCTAACGGAATACGGATATCATTTTCTTCCAGTTTATCTTTTTCTGCCTGAGCCGCAACTTTAGTCATTGTTTTCACCGCTTCTACCGGATACTTACCATAAGCGGTTTCTCCGCTCAACATCAAAGCATCTGTACGATAGTAGATTGCATTGGCAATATCAGTCACTTCCGCACGAGTCGGACGAGGATTATTTATCATTGTATGGAGCATTTGAGTAGCAACGATTACCGGCTTCTTTGCCAGAATACACTTGCGAATCAATACACGCTGGATTCCCGGAATACGTTCTTGAGGCACTTCGATACCCAAGTCACCACGGGCAACCATTACGCCATCTGCCACTTCCAGAATTTCATCGATATTATCCACCCCTTCCTGATTCTCAATCTTAGCAATAATCTTAATATCACTATTATGTGCATCCAGAATTTCACGTATGTCAAGTACATCCTGACGGTTGCGCACGAAAGAGTGAGCGATAAAATCAATATCCTTTTCGATAGCATAAAGAATATTGTTACGGTCTTTTTCCGTTAATGAAGGAAGATTGATGCGAACACCCGGGACATTTACGCTTTTACGGCTTCCCAAAGTAGCATCGTTCTTAACTTCACACAGCAAATAACCATCCGTCTTATCAATAACTTCCAGTTCCAGATCGCCATCATCAATCAGAATCGTACCACCGATATTCAGGTCAGACACAAAGTTCGGATATGAAACAGCAATACATTCACGAGTTGTTTCCAAATCCGGATTACCTACAATCTTTACTTTCTCTCCTATTTTATATGGAATCGGCTCTGCATTAGCCGTCGTACGAACTTCCGGACCTTTTGTATCCATCAAAATCGCAATACGGTTGGACACAGCACGTACATTTGCAATCAAAGCTTCAAAACCTTCACGGCTAGCATGCGCTGTATTCATACGCACTACATTCATCCCAGCTTCAAACAACTGTTTTATAAAATCCACATCACAACGTCTATCCGAGATGGAAGCCACAATCTTAGTCTGTTTCAATAACATAGTCTTTCTACCTATTATATATTATTACCTTATTTATTATCTATCCAATAAAGCCTCCAAAGCCAAACGGTACGAATTTAGCCCAAAGCCACAAATCACTCCTTTACAAGCACAAGCAATCATCGATACGTGCCGGAAAGACTCGCGACTATGCACATTGGAAATATGCACCTCAATCACCGGAGATGTCACAGAACGAATAGCATCCTGCAAAGCTATGGAAGTATGTGTATACGCACCTGCATTCAAGATTATACCATCCACATCAAATCCCACCTGCTGTATGCAGTCTATCATTTCTCCCTCGATGTTCGATTGAAAATAGTCGATCTCCACGTCAACGTATCTTTTGCGAAGATCAGCCAAGTAATCTTCAAATGTAACGCTTCCGTAAATGGAAGGTTCACGCTTACCCAACAGATTAATATTCGGGCCATTAATAATTTGTATCTTCATCGCGCAATCCTGTTTTTTTATACCTTTGTATCTGAAAGAATGTGCAAAGGTAGAAAAAAGAAATGGAAATCAACGAAAAAAAGCATAAGAAGGAACAACAAGAGCTGATAATCAGGAAGTATCAGCAGTATCTCAAACTGGAAAAGTCCTTATCTCTTAATACGCTGGATGCCTATCTGACGGATCTGGACAAACTGATGAGCTTTCTGACATTGGAAGGGATTAACGTATTGGACGTATGCCTGTCCGATCTTCAACGTTTTGCGGCCGGATTACATGACATCGGTATTCATCCCCGTTCACAAGCCCGCATCTTATCAGGAATCAAATCATTTTTCCGTTTTCTCATCCTCGAAAACTATCTGGAAGCAGACCCCAGTGAACTATTAGAAGGCCCTAAAATAGGTTTCAAACTTCCTGAAGTACTGACTGTGGAGGAAATTGACCGGATTATCTCCGCCGTCGACCGCAGCAAAGCTGAAGGACAGCGAAACAGAGCTATTTTAGAAACACTATACAGCTGCGGACTTCGGGTATCAGAACTTATCACCCTTAAACTATCCGACCTCTATTTTGATGAAGGCTTTATCAAAGTAGAAGGAAAAGGAAGCAAACAACGACTCGTACCAATCTCCCCCCGGGCTATTAATGAAATAAAGCTTTACATCACAGACCGTAATCAGATTGAAGTGAAAAAAGGGCATGAGGATTTCGTTTTCGTCAGTCAGCGGAGAGGCAAAGGACTTTCCCGGATTATGATCTTTCATATGATAAAAGAATTAGCACAAAAAGCGGGCATTACCAAAAACATCAGTCCGCACACTTTCCGGCACTCCTTTGCCACTCATTTACTGGAAGGTGGAGCCAATTTGAGAGCCATTCAATGTATGCTCGGACATGAATCCATTGCAACAACGGAAATCTATACCCACATCGACCGCAATATTCTTCGTAGTGAGATTATCGAGCATCACCCACGAAATATCAAGTATAGGAAAGAAAAAGAGGAGTTATTTCATTAAATTATGATAAAATCGCCCCCTTATCTATATAATTATATTAAGAATTAATATCTTTGCGTTACTTTTTCTGTGTGAGCAGAAGGAGGTTGGCAAATTGACGATATTTCAATTACAAACATTTAATTTATACCTAAAATGACTAAGAAGTTGTACTTGCCTTTACTCATGGCAATGGTTGTTGCATTATTCTCTTCTTGCAGCAAAAAAATGGGTGAATTGTCAGCTGATTACTTCACTGTTACTCCGCAAGTGCTGGAGGCAGTAGGTGGTAAAGTTCCTGCGACCATCAATGGTAAATTTCCTGAAAAGTATTTCAACAAAAAAGCGGTTGTAGAAGTTACTCCGGTTTTGAAATGGAATGGCGGCGAAGCTAAAGGCCAACCAGCTACTTTCCAAGGTGAAAAAGTGGAAGGTAACGACCAGACTATCTCTTACAAGATGGGCGGTAGCTACACGATGAAAACTTCTTTCGACTATGTTCCGGAAATGGCTAAGTCTGAATTGTACCTGGAATTCAAAGCTACTATCGGTAAGAAAGTAGTTACTATTCCTGCTGTGAAAATTGCTGATGGTGTAATTTCTACTTCTGAATTAGTAAACAATACATTAGGTAACGCTAACCCTGCATTGGGCGAAGACGCTTTCCAACGTATCATCAAAGAAAAACACGATGCTAACATCATGTTCTTGATCCAACAGGCTAACATTCGTTCCAGCGAATTGAAGACTGCTAAAGAATTCAACAAAGAAGTAGCTAACGTAAACGAAGCTGCTAACAAGAAGATCAGCAACATCGAAGTTTCTGCATACGCTTCTCCTGATGGTGGTGTAAGCTTGAATACTACTCTTGCTGAAAACCGCGAAGACAACACTACTAAGATGTTGAGCAAAGACCTGAAGAAAGCAAAAATCGACGCTCCGATCGATGCTAAATATACTGCACAGGACTGGGAAGGTTTCCAAGAACTGGTTTCTAAATCTAACATCCAAGACAAAGAGTTGATCCTCCGCGTTATTGCAATGTATCAAGACCCTGCTCAAAGAGAAAGCGAAATCAAAAACATCTCTGCTGTATACAAAGAATTGGCTAACACTATTCTTCCTCAGTTGCGTCGTTCTCGTTTGACTTTGAACTATGAAATCATCGGTAAGTCTGACGAAGAAATCACTAAACTGGCTTCTTCTAATCCTTCTGAACTGAATGTAGAAGAATTGCTGTATGCTGCTACACTGACTAGCGATCCTGCTAAACAAGAAGCTATCTATACTCAAGCTACCAAACAATTCCCGAACGATTACCGTGGTTACAACAACTTGGGTAAATTAGCTTACCAGGCTGGTAACATTGACAAAGCTGAATCTTACTTCAAGAAAGCTGCCAGCGTTAATGCTACTCCTGAAGTTAACATGAACTTAGGTTTGGTTTCTTTGATGAAGGGTGACAAAACTGCTGCAGAAGCATACTTCGGTAAAGCTGCCGGAACAAAAGAACTTGGCGAATCTATGGGTAACCTGTACATCGCTCAAGGTCAATATGAAAGAGCAGTTAACTCATTCGGTGACTCTAAGACTAACAGTGCTGCTTTGGCTCAAATCCTTGCTAAGGACTACAACAAAGCTAAAAATACGTTGGCTAACGTAGAAAGACCTGATGCTTACACTGACTACCTGATGGCGGTTTTAGGTGCTAGAACTAACAATTCTTCTATGGTAACAAGCAGCTTGAAGAGCGCAGTTGCTAAAGATTCTTCATTAGCTAAGAAAGCAGCTACTGACCTGGAATTTGCAAAATACTTCACAAATGCAGATTTCATGAGCATCGTTAAATAAGAGAATTACCACTCTATTTTAAATATTAAGAATTGCCTGTCATTATAAATGACGGGCAATTCTTTTTTTTTATCCGTAAAAACCGTACTTTCGCAGAAAAGAATTCAAAGCAATGAAAAAGAGCAGCATTTTAATCCTTATAATCATCTGTCTGTGCGGTTGTGGCAAATCTTCTAAGAAAACAAGCATAACCGGGGAAATCAAGGGACTGGGTACAGATACGCTCTACCTGTACGGAATGGACGAATCCTTTGATCGGATAGATACTATTTTCGCGAACGGAGACAAATTCTCTTACACCACCTCCATAGACACCATAACTTCGGCCTATCTGCTGATTGATAACCAGATAGAATATCCAATCTTCCTCGATAAAGGAAACCAAATCAAGATAAAAGGAAATATAGACCACCTCGAATTTCTGGACATCAACGGGAATAAATATAATGAAGAGTTCACAGCCTTTCAGAAAGAACTGGGTAGTTTAAACAACCCTTCCGAAAAAGATTTAGAGCAAAAGGCAGAAGAATTCATCACGGCACATCATTCTTCTTTTGTCAGTCTTTACCTGTTGGATAAATACTTTGTGCAGAAAGACTCTCCTGATTTCAACAAGATAAAGAAATTAATTGAAGTCATGACAGGAATACTGCAAGACAAGCTATACATCGAGCAACTGAATGAAGCCATTTCCTTGTCCGAAAAGACAGAGATAGGCAAATATGCTCCGTTTTTCAGCCTTCCTAATATAAAAGGAGAGAAAATTACCCGTTCATCCGAAGATCTCAAAAAGAAGAATCTGTTAATCAACTTTTGGGCCTCATGGACAGATAGTATTTCCAATCATCAAAGCAATAGCGAATTAAAAGAACTTTATCAAAAGTACAAAAAGAACAAACACATCGCTATGCTCGGGGTCTCCTTTGACATGGACAAGAAAGAATGGCAGGATGCTATTAAACGTGATACGCTCAATTGGGAGCAAGTCTGTGATTTTGGCGGGCTAAATTCCGAAGTTGCCAAACAATATGCCATCAAAGAAGTTCCCAGCAACATTCTTCTGTCGGCAGACGGCAAGATTCTAGCGAAAAACCTCAAAGGAGAACAGTTGAAAAAGAAGATTGAAGAAGTAGTTACAGCTGCTGAAGAAAAGGAAAAACAAGACAATAAGAAGAAAAAATAACCAGTAATCAAACGTGTTAATTAAAGTATTCGGAGCGGCTGTTCAAGGGATTGATGCAACACTCATCACAATCGAAGTCAACAGCTCGCGCGGCTGTATGTTCTATCTCGTCGGCCTTCCGGATTCTGCGGTCAAAGAAAGCCATCAACGCATCATCTCCGCATTACTGGTGAATGGTTATAAAATGCCCACCAGCAATATAGTAGTCAACATGGCACCTGCTGACATTCGAAAAGAGGGTTCAGCTTATGACTTGCCTCTTGCCATCGGATTATTAGGAGCTAGCGAAACAATCTCTTCCGAGAAGTTTTCCCGCTATTTGCTAATGGGCGAACTAAGTCTGGACGGAAGCATCCAACCTATCAAAGGTGCGCTTCCCATTGCTATCAAAGCTCGCGAGGATGGTTTCGAAGGACTAATCATTCCCCAACAAAACGCACGGGAAGCTGCTGTTGTCAATCAATTAAAAGTATATGGAGTCAGTAATATCAAGGAGGTCGTCGAGTTCTTCAATAATGAACGCGAATTAGAGCCGACTGTTGTCAATACACGGGAAGAATTCTATCAACAGCAGACCAACTGTGACCTGGATTTTGCAGACGTAAAAGGACAAGAGAATGTAAAAAGGGCACTAGAAGTTGCAGCAGCCGGAGGGCATAATTTAATAATGGTAGGCGCTCCGGGTAGCGGTAAATCAATGATGGCCAAACGCCTTCCTTCCATTCTTCCTCCTCTTTCACTGGGTGAAAGTTTAGAAACCACCAAGATACATTCAGTTGCCGGACAACTGAAACGCGGGTCCTCATTGATTTCCCAACGTCCATTCCGCGACCCACACCACACAATTTCCCAAGTGGCGATGGTTGGTGGAGGTAGTTTTCCACAACCGGGAGAAATCAGTCTGGCACATAATGGAGTACTTTTTTTAGATGAGTTACCGGAATTCAACCGAGGAGTGCTAGAAGTATTGCGCCAACCATTGGAGGACCGTCAAATCACCATTTCCCGCATCAAAAGCACTATCAGTTATCCGGCCAATCTGATGCTGATCGCATCCATGAATCCATGTCCCTGCGGATATTATAACCATCCGACAAAAGCGTGTGTATGCAGTCCCGGGCAAGTCCAAAAGTACTTGAATAAGATATCCGGTCCATTATTAGACCGGATTGATATTCAAATAGAGATCGTTCCTGTACCTTTTGATAAGATTTCCGATCAAAGGCAGGGAGAACCGAGCAATATCATCCGGCAACGAGTGATAAAAGCCCGTCAACTGCAGGAAAGACGATACACCGAATATGCCGGAATTTATTGCAATGCACAAATGAACAGCAAATTGCTTGCAATGTATGCTCAACCGAATGAGAAAGGACTCGCATTGCTAAAAAACGCAATGGAACGATTCAATTTGTCTGCCCGAGCCTATGACCGGATTTTAAAAGTTGCCCGTACAATCGCTGATTTGGAAGGAGTAGAACAAATACTTCCTAGTCATTTGGCAGAAGCCATCAGCTATCGGAATCTCGACAGAGAGAACTGGGCAGGATAATAATAATGAATAGAAACAGAATAGAATTATTTCATCGATAACACTATCTTTTTTCATATATTTGTTTTACATTTGTGACAAACAAATATGCAATAAATATGAAAACGTCGATAACAAGTCTTTTAATGATATTTTGTTTGAGCATAATGGCTTATGCGCAAACTCCCCAAGACAGAGCCACAGAACTAAAAAAACAAGCACAAAGCAGTCTTAATCAAAAAGATTACATCAAAGCACGTTACTTATTCAAAAAAGCATACGAAGCATTTGCAAGCCGCGAAAACTATCCACAAGCAATAGAATGTGGCGTTCAGGCTAATGCTTTATACGTCAGAGAGAACTTTTACAAAGAGGGATTCGAGCTTTGCCGTGACATGGAGCAGCTTCTATGGACGGGAGAACAGAATAAAAAGAAAGTCTTTTATGACCTGCGTTTCCTTATAAACAAGGAACGATTGCAGATGTACACCGCACTGAAAAATCCCGCACAAGCAAAGATTCAGTTGGACAAACTGGAAGAAATGGCTAATCTTGCAAAGAATGACTCCCTAACGGAGGTACTGTTGTATACAAAAGCCAATTATTACTATACTTTCAACCAAAGTACACAAGGCGATGCCTGTTTCCGCAAACTTATCAACCAATATAAGGAAAAGAAGGACTACGCCAAAGTGAGCGATTGCTACAAGAATCTTATCAATATTGCACGAAAAGGCAATAATGCTCCACTGATGGAACGCACTTACGAAAGTTTCATTGTCTGGACAGACTCGGTAAAAGCATTAACCGCACAAGACGAACTAAATGTACTGAAGAGAAAATATGACGAAAGCCAACTGACCATACAGGAAAAGGACGACTCACTATCTGCCAAGCAATATATAATCATAGGTCTCTGTGTGCTGGCAGTCATATTGGTAGCCGGCCTGGCAATACTGGCTGTGATATTGCTACGATTCATCGCCAACAATCGTAAATTAAAGAAAAGTGTGAAAATTGCCAATGAACATAATGAACTAAAAACCAAATTCATACAGAATATATCTTCGCAAATGGAGCCTACCCTGAATACGCTGGCTACTTCAGCCGAAGAACTGTCACAAAAGGCTCCTCAAGAAGCGGCCCAAATGCAGGGACAAGTCGCAGCTTTGAAGAAATTCAGTGATGACATTCAAGAACTGTCATCTTTGGAAAACTCATTAACCGAGTTTTATGAACTAAGTGAAATCAACGTGGGAACTTTCTGTGAGAATGTGATGGATAAAGTTAAAGAATACATAAAACAGGATGTCACATCTTCAGTCAATGCACCAAAACTTCAGGTAAAGACAAACAAGGAACAATTGGAACGCATTCTTCTCTATTTACTGAAAAATGCCGCTTTCTACACCGACCAGGGTCGTATCAGTCTCGAATTCAAAAAACGGGGAGCGCACACGCACCAATTCATCGTTACGGATACAGGAACTGGAATTCCGGCAGAGCAACAGGAAAATCTCTTCAAACCTTTCACAGAAGTGAAAGACCTGACTACAGGAGATGGACTAGGATTACCGATCTGTTCACTAATTGCTGCCAAGATGAACGGAAGCCTGACACTGGATACGAATTATACGAAAGGAACACGGTTCGTTCTGGAGCTTCACGTATAAATTTAGCTAACAGAAAAACTGCTGTCTCACTTGATTACTTTCCGGCTTGTCAAATATAGCTACCTTTAACCAAGAATGTTCCAAACGCAAACTTGAGAATATATAAAAATATGAACAATTTTCTATATAAACGGATCTCACGTTTTTAATAAACTTTTGAGTAGTTTATTAAGAACGGTATCTGATTTTATTAGAAACTCTGCCACTGGATTTCCGAGTTTATAGATCCATCTTTTACAACAAAAAGGCTGCAAATTTCATAAAATTTGCAGCCTTTTTGCCTATATCCGGTATATCCTTCCCAATATTTATTAGGGAGCGCGTCCAGATTTGTTATAATATTATACCATTCAAGCCATCAATTTCATATTCTTTTATCTGTTATTTACAAGGTTTAAGCTCTCTTCCGGACTATAAAGATACAACATTTAAAAGGATTTGTCAAGAGGAACATCCCATAAAATTCATCCCTAATGTATTTATAAGAAATATTGCCCCTCTTCTTTTAATCTTTTGCGTAGAAAACCGACATCAATCTTATGAACATCATTCTTTGTTTGTTTGATAGCATGTACCGCAGCCATTCCGGCAGCTTCACCAGTCACCAGACAAGGTGGCATCACTCGTAAGCTTCCAAAAGCTTCTTCATCAGTAGAAATACAGCGTCCGGCGGTCAATAGATTCTTCATACCTTTAGGAGTCAAGCAACGATAAGGAATTCCATGAGATTCGCCTTTTTTGTAACGCGTCTCTTTATGCCCCGGTTTATGAACATCAATATAGTAACAATTACGTCCGATCTCATCTTCAAATGTTTTACGCTCCAGCCAATCTTGGAAAGTAAACGTATAATCCCCTTCAATCCGACGACTATCTCTAACCCCCAACAAGGAGGCAGTCTTTACAACAAAAGCACTACCAAAAGTTTTAGGCTGAAGTTCTTTCAGTGCCTCCAAGTATTGTTCAGCGATTTGCCTACCGGTAGCCATCGCCCGCGTAGTAGCCCATGGGTCTGTCGAATCAACATTATCAATGTGTCCTGCATTAAATTGTACCACATCCGGACCGATCAGATTACTATTGAAATGTCTGCCTATCAATGGATATTTTCCGGACTTAATCGCGTCAAAGATAGGGCTATTTTTGTTACTCGTATGCAATGAAGGACCTATGAGATTGTAGTTATAGCTATCGACATTAGCAAACGAGAAACACAAAGTAGAACTTTGCAGTATACCATCCTCACCTCCCTTTTTAAATGAAGCACCTGCCCAGGTAGCCACATCTCCATCTCCCGTCGCATCAATAAAGACTTTTGCTTTGAATGCAACAAGCCCGGATTTATTTGCTACGATGATAGCATCTACCGTATCATCAGCTGACATCTCAACAGCAGCAACCCTCGAAAAGAAAAGGACTTTTGCCCCCGATTCAGCGACCATCCGATCGTAAACCTGCATCAAATATTCAGGATTTATATTCACCCAATTCAGTTTTTGCTTTCTCTCATGAGGCACTCCTTTTCTTGATGCCTCGAATATCTTTTCCGCCAAGCCTCGATAAATAATCTTTTCGCCGTCAGAAAACGGACACCATGCCGGAACCATACCTGCTGTTCCCATACCGCCAAGTTGTCCCATTGCCTCAATCAGCAAAGTTTTAGCTCCCTCCCGGGCCGCAGAAATCGCAGCAGTACATCCAGCAGGTCCTCCACCAATTACAATAACATCCCACCGATCATCCACTGCAATCTTGGTATTCTTTAAACGTATCTTGGATTGTGTGGTATTTCCATTCACATTAAGAGCGGGAACTGCAAAAGCAGCAGAAATCAACCCAGCTTTTTTAAGAAAATCTCTTCTTGATGTCATTACAAATTAATTTATTATATTACCTTTCCATAAAAATCTCGGCACGCCCAGGAGTAAATAATTCCCATAAAGAAGCAACAGTCCATCCGGGTGCGAAAATGTCATTATAATATCCTTTGCCATTCTTCCCGTAATCCCAACTGGTATGTTGAACAACTTCCGGATAGTAACCCACTTTGGCAATGCCACACATGTGTCCTTCATAAGGCAATAACTGCCGCATAGAGGTTGAAATCACTTCTGCGAAGTTCGAGAAACGGGATTCTTTATATTCGTTCGATAACCAACGAAGTACATCGGCAAATTCAAATACAAACACATCAATATGATTATTTTCTACCGAAACATTTCCCCAGCCACGTGTTTTCAAACCAATATCACCCAGCATCTGTCCGGGAGCAAAAGGAACATCCCACAAATAATACCACGATAATGCAAAATAAGCGGCTTGCTTCGTCAGATCAGCATAATGCTTATGTTCCTCCCCTTTAGTAACTAATGAAAGATAATAGGTAGCAGTTGCAGCATAAAGTGACGCTTCTTTATCTTCGCAATTCGCATCAAGAGTAGACGAGAAATAATCGGCCTTAGAAATCAGTTCTTTTTCCAAATAATCCGCAGTCCGCTTAGCACTATCCAAGTAACGTTTATCCTTAAAGTATTTATATCCCATGACTAAAGGTAATGTAGCCGAAGGAGTACTTCCTCCGCTTTTATCTACAATCGAGAAGTCATCACGGAACTTTCGTGGAAAACTACCATCAGCATTTTGCAATTGCAGAAACATGTTCAACATGTTTTTCAATCGCTGTTCCCATTCCGGATGCTTACGACCTTTTTCTTTTTCATAAGCCAGGAAATGAAAAATTGCATAAAGTCCTTCCGATTGACGACGGATACTATGAACAGGATCCTCAAAGTTCTTGTCATAATTTACCGATTCCTTGAGAAAGCCTGCTTCCGTGAAACCATTCTTCAAATAACTGTCGAATATTTGGGCGCTGTTAGCCTTCAAATCTTCCCGGTTACATTCCCAACCATATTCCCAGGCATTGAATGCATTCAGAAGAACACGCCCTATAAAACCGACCTCTGCCTGCCCATTACTTGTACACGCATCTGTTCTAAGATGTATGCCCGAATTATATACCAACGGATATTTATCTACAAAACTACTTACAAAGAATTGGCTAAGAGTCTGCTTCATATATTCAACTGAATAGGGAGTATCTACAGGCTTAGGCAAATATGTATCATAACAATATTCCCAAGTATGGCGCACAAAATCAGAGTAATCCTTAGCTTCACCTTCAGTGATTTGCCAAGTCAACAAAATCGTCTCTCCTTTTTTAAGATGCTGATAAGCCGTTACAGCCGGAGCTAATGTCAATTTACGGATATAACTTTTAGGAGCCTCCCGATAAGGAAAACCGAAAGAAAGAGTAGCAACCCCATCCTTATTTTCAAATCCGGTATATCCCAAAGAAGTTTTATCCGAGAGAATAATCTCACCTTCACGATGGGTAGCCAACGTGCTATTTACAAATTTATCCAGTCTGTTGACAGTCATAAAACGTTGTTTCTTCTCACAGAAAATCCCGGTGAGAGGCGCGCTTAACCTGTCTTCACTTACAATCCAACTGTCTGAAGTATGAAATGAAGGGGCTTCCTTGGGCGAACGCAGATTACGCCGATACCAGAACCCCGGCATATAGAATAGGCAATCGTTATGACGGAAATCTGTTGCCACCTGCTGACTGTAATTAAAGTAAATATCTTCCAATGCGGTAATAGACACACTAATACGTAACCCATCATCACCATCTACTATGTTTTGAGACACAGTCAACGGCATCTTTTCCGAATTCTCCAAATAATAAGTGCCGTTATTATTTTGAGACTTCTGAAAAGTCAATGGATAACGCTTCGCGTCATTCCCTGGAACTTTCAAGAAAATAGATGCAGAAATCGATTCCGGCACATTATTAAAAGCTCTAGCAATAGTAGCACATGCTACAAAAGCCATCCCACAAAGTAAATATTTCAAACTCATATAAAACATTAATGTGAATCAGCCCGCCTGATTCTATTTGTACTAAATTGTTAAGGCAAAGTTAAAGAACATCCTCCACATTGAATAAAACAAATTGGGCTATAAATAAAAAAAATTATCCAATTTGGCAAAAATCCCCTCCAAAGCCTCAACTAGAGCTCCATACAGAAACGATTATTTTTCCATAAGGGCAGCAGCACACCACAAATAAGGTCCCTGTCCATGAAAATCACCAGTGCGACGCGGACGGTCATAATAGTACTGTTTGCTATTCTTTTTATTCGTTCCTACACAGACATTGCCCACCTGATTTTTTTCATTGAGATATGGCACTAAAGCCATCCACGCCTTTCGGGTAGCCGGAGCATAAGCTTCTGCATCTAACCATCCATTTTGAACCCCCTTAATAAAGGCAAAAGTGAACATTGCTGAACCAGAAGTTTCAGTCCAACAATCAGACTTGTCAATCAATTGATTCCAAAGTCCTTCCGGATTCTGATACTTTTTAAGGCTCTCCATCATTTTGAGATAGCCTTCCATAATGCGTGCACGATCTTTATGTTTTTTAGGCAGGCACTGAAGCAACTCCGCCATACCGGCAGCCATCCAGCCATTTCCACGCCCCCAATAATAAGGCACATCCGGGGCATGATAGAAAAGGCCATTCGGACGTTGTAACTCATCCAAGTACATCACCATCTCCTTAGCAGCACGGTCAATATATTTCTTATCCTTCGTTACTTTATAGGCACGTGTCTGTACAATGGTAATCATATACATATCATCAATCCATAAACGTGTTTGCCAAGAATAACCTTTTTCCGCCCATTCCTTTTCATGCGGTTTCACATTTCTCGGAAGCTCCCACTGCGAATCGGCATAAGGCAAACCTAAATAACGATATTTCAGATCCTTCGTCACCAAATAGAATTCGAGAGGAAGACTACCGAACATATTCAAATCAACATGATTCATAATAGGTTGTAAAATCTTCTCTTCGGTAAACAAGAAATCAAACTTTTCTTGTAAACGTTGAATAAGCTCCTTGTCTTTCGCTCCATCAGCATATCGCAAGGCGCCACTCCAATAGAAGGTTTCCGGATAGCCAATCCATTTACCAACATGAAGCGCGTGTTTTTCTGTTAAAAAGCGATATGCTATTCGTTTGCCTATCTCTTCTGGGGTATATCCTTCAGGAAAGTCCTTCAGTAAACTTTTCTGAGCAAACATCAATTGAAAAGGAATCAAAAATAACAAAATCAAGAATTTCTTACTCATAATATTTTTCTTTATCTATTCAACAATATATCTTTCAGTTCAACATTATATCCATCTACCCGCAAAAGCAGTTTATCAACTCCCTCCTTACAATCTACCTGAAAACAAACTTCTTTAGATTCTCCCGGCATCAGATAAAAGTATCCATCATCAAAATAAGCCGGACGAACAGCCGCATCAGTTTTTGCATCCCTTAATGTCAATGCTATTGCAGCGGCCAAGTATTGTCCCGGATTTTTCACAATAAGCCTGCCTTCATAATGATTAGTCTTTTTCGTGAAGTTCTTCACCGAAACATTTACCGAAGAAACTGGTAAATTAGCCAAGACCTTTCCGTCCCATTCCTTCTGATTGAGCCAATAAACATTATCATCCAGCAACTTTCCGTTATTAGTTGTCAACACCAACTTTACCCAGCAGAAATCAGGAAGTCCTTTTATATCATCCAACTGTGTTACAGAAGTCAGCGCATTGGCTGTCACTTGTCCTACCTTATGTTGTAAAGAGCGTATTTTTTTGCCTACTTTATCATAAACAGTAACTCCTACCTTCAAATCTCGATATTCTTTCAGTGTAGTATTAATAATATCCACTTTATGTTGACTATTAAGGCTCATCTGAATATGAAGAGGACGACATGCTTTTTGCGCGCCATAATAAGCACCAGCTGTTTCCCCATTCGAACTGTAGTTCTGCCAAACCATACTGGGCCATGCAGGATGGCTCATCCACAATAATACCCCGGAAGCATCATTCCACATCTTACTGTTCCATGCTTCAAAAATGGCCCGATGGCTTTCGTAATTAATCAATTGTGCTTTCTTGCAGAAATCATCCAAGTTATCAGAACGTCCTAGTTTACGATCCACCCCTTCCTTATAAAGCTCACTAAAAGTCTTACTACCATATCTATGATTATGCCAGTCATGGTAATACCAAACATCACTAATGGGCCATGTATCCTCTTCCGCCATAAACTCACGAACAGTTTCAGCCGTAGGCAGAGAAGGAGTACCCACTTCCGAACGAAATCCTCCAGCTAAAGAACGGTAGTACCAGCCTGCATCAAACTGATAACGCCAAGGTCCGCTTCCTGAACTATTCAATGAACGGGAATTTCCTGTATAATGCCTGCTGCCATCTTCTTTAGCTAAAGTAGCGGCCAACATGTACTCAAGTTCATTCGGAGCAAAACCCTCATTACGTGCACACCATAAAGCGATGGAAGGGTGATTACGGAAACGACGTACCGTTTCAGTCACATTCTTTATGAACAGGCAATTATCTAATGGATTAAGATTAAATCCGTCTGTTGAAAGCCAAAAATCATTCATCACTAACATTCCGTATTCATCGCAAAGCTCATAAAATACTTCTTCCGTACTCTCACCCGTCCAGTTACGAATCATATTATAATTCATATTCTTATGCAACTTCAAGGCAGGTTCCAATCGTTCCCGGGAAACACGCTTCATACCGTCATCCATGCCCCAGTTACCTCCTTTACAATAGATTCGTTGTCCGTTCACCTTTATAACCATGTATTCTTTCATCAGTGAATCCTTTATCAACTCTATTCCCTGTGAAGAAACCGGTTTCAATAAATTGGGGACAAACTCTCCATCATAATTCGTATAGCGGACCTTACTATCCGTTTTTTTACGTTTCACAGCATCAAAAACGGGTTTTCCATCCTGCAAAGCAGCAGTTGGATTATAGTTCAACCGCACCACAGGAGAGTTATCCTCATACGCAGACAATTCATATTCCAACTCACGGATACCGATACGCATTTTTTTGACATCAAGAGTATCTTTATTGGGTGATATCAGGCTCAAAGATGCTTTATATAAATATTGTTCTCCATATCCATTCGGCCACCAAAGACGTGGATTCTTCATTTGCAGTTCCTTACATTCGTGAGGAGTAAGTTTAATCATCCTTTTTTCATTTGCATTCAAAGAAACCGGATAAACAGCAGACACATCTCCTATATTAAAATGTAAATTGGCAGTACAAGTCGTTTTAGAAGAATTATAAATCTCCGTCTGAACGATAAAATTGACTGATGTAGTGTCAGGTAAAGGCAGATCCGTAATTACATGCGTATCAACAATTTCCAGTTCATTTCCAAATTTGATTCTGACATCCTGCCAAATACCCATGTTCCGGTCGCGTATGCCGGGAATCCAATCCCAGCCTTCTGAAGAGATAAAAGTAGGACCGTCTAAGCACAATGCTCCACCATTGGGGCCGATTCCTTCTTTCTTATTTGCTTCGTGAGGAATACCGGGATTGTTAGGCGGAAGAATACGGATGGCCAACAGGTTCTTCTTATCATAATCCACCCAAGGAGTTATATCAAAAATACCTCGCTCAAAAGCACCAACCATTGTTCCTAATAGTTGATGATTGAACCAGATCTCCGCTTTATAATTGATTCCATTCAGAATCAACTTCACTTTTTCTCCCTTCTTACTACGAGGAATACTAAAAGAATTGCGATACCACCAGTCCATCCGGCAAAGCGTATCAGGAATCAATAAATTGTTAAGCCCCCAATAGGGATCAGGGTATACGCCCTGATCCACCAACGTAGTTAATACTGTACCGGGAACTGTTGCCGAATACCATTCGCTTGTACCTAAATCTTGTGCAAATACCGATTTTTCAGCTGCTCTAGCTTTATATCCTTCTATCATTTCCCAGCCTTTGGAGAGTTGGTACTCCCAATCGGAAAGCGGACTCAATTCTCCGGGCTCTACCACTTTTTTTTTAGGCTTAGCTGTCTGAAATGAATGTTTTGAATGAGGTATCACTTCGGAACTCTGTTTACGAGATAAACCAAAATTCCATTTTAGTTTTTGTGGATAAATGCATTCTGTAGAAGCACACAGAAAAACAATTACACAAGCAAGATATGTATTCAGCCTTATTCTCATCGTCTTATAATCTACTATTTTGTTTTCAATTTCTTCACATCATCACATACCGCTACCGCCACCTGTGAATCCGCACAACCATAATAGAGGTATAGTTTCTTCTTGTGATAAACAAGTCCCTCGATAAATACTGTTCCGTCCTTGTACTGTCCGCTCTTCTCAAAAGGAGCTTCGGGAGCAAAGAAAGGCTTATCCAAACGGTCTAATACTTTATAGGGATCGTTACCATCCAATAAAAGCTGTCCGGCACAATAAGCATTGCCAGGATAGTTAGCATCTCCAGTTTTACCGCTATTCTTACCATTGTACACGAGAACAATGCCATGCTTAGTACGAATAGCCGGAGGGCCACATTCTGTCAACAAACTATCAAAATGTCCTTTACGAGGTTGTATGATTTTCATCAGTTCATTCTTCTCATCCAAAACCGGATACCAGTCAATCAGGTTATCAGAAGTAGCAGCATATATAGCATGTTCTCCCCAATACATGAAATACTTGCCATTAACTTTGTCTATGACCAATTGATTTCCTTTCAATTTTGTTAAAATAGACCCCGATTTACAGAAAAGGTTATTAAATCGACCATTATAGGCTTTATCAAAGGCAAGCCCGTGTTTTGTCCAGTTCTTCAGGTCTCGGGAAGTAGCTACTGCAAGGCGTGCTTTTTTCCGATTCCATGCTGTGTAGAGCATCACATACAGTCCGTCTTCGGTCATAGCCACACGAGGATCTTCACAACCACCCGGCCAATCTTGATCTTTAAAATTATCTTCAGCAGGAAAAAGAACAGGATTATCAAGCCTTTTCATCTCAATCCCATCCTTGCTTTCAGCATAACCAACACGTGAGGTTCTTTTACCTATACCTTGGGCCGAATTATCTTCTGCACGATAAAGCACGACAATCTTCCCATCTTTTACAGTAGCAGCAGGGTTAAAAGTGTCACTTTCCTCCCACTTAACTTGCTGCTTACGCATCGGGCAATAAAACTCTGTAGGCTGCGGTGATATGACAGGATTAACTCCTTCAGGACGCAAGAATGGCCCGATCACCCAATTATTATCCTGTTTCTCCTGATTAGTATCTAAAGAAGGCGCATTGGTAAATCCACATGCAGATAATATACCAACTATGCCAATGATAAGTTTCAGTTTCATCTTAGTTCTCTTTTATAGTTAAAAATGTTTTTTATCACGTAATTGATTCTACACTCCTGATATAAAGAATGTAGAACCAATTCACAACCTTACTCTTATTACTTTAGTTTATATTCTTGCTTATTTATATTCCAACCTTTCAGTGCCAATACAGCGCCGTCTTTCAGCTTTCCTTTTGCAGTCTCAATAGTCACCGTTTTCTTTTCACCCGGCATCAGGGAGAAAAAATTATCTGTATAGAATGACGGACGTATCGGACTCATCTTTGAATTCAGGAATTGCAACTGATTAAAGAAAGCAATCTGCCCGGAGGTATTTCTCAAAGTAATATCTACAAAGTAGTTGTTATTATCTTCTCTTACTTTATAGGCAAGTTTCACTTTTGCCTGTTTTAGTTTACTCAAATCTTCAAAACCTGAAGCAGCCGGACCGGTCAAAGTCTTGCTTCCTTCATATTTGTCATTAGAACGCCAATAGAAATTAGAAGAAACATCTTTTCCCTTTTCATCTTTCAGAATCAGTTTAATAAAGTGAACTTGAGATATATTTTCCGGGAAACGAATAGTCAACGCATCGTTTACCACTCCATCCGAGGGTAGATTAACCACTGCTGATTCCTCAAAAACTTTCTTGCTGTTAATATCGTAAACCTGTGCTATCACTTTATAATCCTTAAATTCACGATAATAATCATTCACTACAGACACTGTATTTTTCAGATAGTCAAACTGTGCATGTAATGGTTCTAAAGAGTTAGCAGTATGATAAAGGGATGCTGTCGGTTCCAAAGACCAGTCCCACATACGGGAAGCTACTTGAGGCATAGAGCAGTTATGATACCAGAACAGGAGACCGGAACAGAAACGATCACCATAATCCAGTTTATTATAGTTCCATACTTCCCAAATACTCTTCGAATTAATTGCTCCCAGCAGTTGTCCTTTCTGCGCAAACTCATCGATGGATGATGATTTTCCGTAGTTATTCACCAAGTCTGTATACATAGTACTCATCAAATGGAAACCATTTCCATCCAGATAATCCCATACTTCCTTATTGATAGGCCAAAGGTCTTTTTCATCCATCATTTCCCGAAGGATTTCCACAGTCGGAAGAGTAGGCGCACCATATTCCGGGTTAAATCCATCTACACGACTTCCTCTGGGAGATGCCGTATTTTCATAATGTTGCATCGGATTTACTTGTTTGTAAGGACTGCCATCGTGAACTCCTTCACATTCGGACTGCATCTGGAATCCACGTGTGCCATCCAATTTATTCAGTAATTCAGGAGTACCTGTGACTTCCGTACTTTCATTGGAAGCAACGTAATAAGCCAAAGAAGGATGATTGCGAATGCGCTTTACTGTAGATTCTACATTGCTCATATAGACAGCCTTGTCATGTGGATGACGAGTGTCACCAGTCATCCAGAATTCTTGCCATACCAACAGTCCCAGTTCATCACACAACTGGAAGAAATAATCAGATTCTGCAATACCACCTCCCCACATTCTTAAAAGGTTGACACCGGACTGACGGGAGTAGCGCAATTCAGCATAGGTACGCTCATCCGAAGTTCTCAACATGGCTTCCGGTATCCAGTTGGTACCACGAATAAACAATCGTTTACCATTCACATAAAAGACACGTGATTTATCTGGAGTCTTTCTATCCGAAACAATTTCTCGAATACCAAATCTTGTTTTCACTGAATCACATTCTTTACCATCAACTGACACTGTCAGCTTTAGGTCATATAAGTTTTGTGGCCCTTTATTGACAGGCCACCAAAGTTTTGGAGAGTTGATGATAAGCTGCGGAAACTCTTCAGGAGAAAAGGTAGCTATCTTTTCTTCTCCACGCATCAGTCGGAAAGTCTTTTCGAAAGTGATATTCTCACCCACAATTTCACCCTTTACCTTGCAACTGATTACCCGGTTACTGGTTGATGGATTGATAATTTCAACTGATACAGTCTCACGAGCCTGATCATAATCGGGTTTTCGCAATTCAGATTTAACAAAAGGATGACGCAATGCTACTCTACCTGTAGCATAGAGAGAAATATTTTTCCATATACCTGTGTTACGGTCACGGATACCGTCCATAAAGGTAAAGTCCCAACCTACTGTCATCAACATGGTAGTATTCAAACCAATATTGCCATTTCCACCATTATGGAACTCACCAGCTGCCCCCCAAGATTTAGGCTTCGCACTTCCGGGGACATCTACCGGATAAACTTTAATAGCCAATCCATTGCTTTCCCCAATTTTCACAAAATCCGTAACATCAATATAATCCTGAATGAACATGCCGTTTATCGTGCTCAACAAGTTACCATTCACCCATACTTCTGCCCGGTAGTTGATACCATCCAACTGTAACCAGACAGTTTTTCCTTTGAATGATTGAGGAACTGTAAAATCTGTACGGAACCAGTAGGTATAAAAATCACGTCCGGTTTCAGAGATATCCGGTATCAATTTAGATTCAATCTTATTATTGATTCCATAATAAGGCTCCGGGTATTTTTGGTTATACACCAAAGAATTTAGAACTGTTCCGGGAACGATAGCCGGCATCCAATTTGCCGTTGCATAATTGGATAATGAAATCTTTTCTCCGGGGTCTGTTGCATCTCCAGCTTTAATCATTTTCCACTGGTAATCACCCTGATGACCAATTTCAGAATCAAGCCAGATGCGTTGTGCATTTCCGACATTGTTCTTCTCATTTTGTGCTGTCACTACTGCAGCAAAAAGTAATAATAAAATCGGAAAAAAGGTTTTAGCAATGTTGTGCATATTCGTACGTTACAATTTATTGGTTTATATAATCTTAAAAGTCTAAAACGGATGAGGACAAAAATAGTGTTTTCTACCTGTCCGATATGCTAAAAACAAGTCAATAAATGAAATTTCAGTCCCAAACTACTTTATACAGCCTATTTGAAGGTTGTTTAGCAACAGGCGAAAAGACTTTGGTTAATCATTGGTCTATCCATTACAAATAGTTGGCATGTCAGCTATTTATAGTTGAATTCTCGGGTATTAATACCCTACGCGACAGGTACTAATACCCGAGACCTCAACAATTAGCAGTCTGGAGACTACTAATTCCGATACATCGTTCTGTCATTTCGTAAAGACAAATTCTGTCCGTAATCCCCGGTGGTCAAACACTTCTTCAAAAGGTCCCCAATTAGGAAGAACAATATCCGACGTTTCTGTATTCTCTCCTATTACCTGGCAACTTTTCACATCCGTGTTGGGAGACAAAGTATAAAGAGTGAGATCCAAACGATCCTTGGTGTCCTTCTCACTCGGGCGCGGCGTCCACGTGAATCCCGGATGTGTCACAGGATCTGGATGTATCGTCCGGTAGGCATCACCTTTTATACCGCCTTCCCACAGAGAACGAGTAGTAGGCCACTGAACAACGTAAGAAGCAAGACCTGCCGACAGGGCACCTTCCGTCCAGTCAAGCCATGACGGTTCATTGAAGTCACCCGAAAGGCAAACAAAAGGAGTGGTAGACGAATTGAAGTCCTCCAGCAGCTTGTCCACCATGCCCTGACGGGCTTCTTTATTGACTTTTACTACATAGTCGACATCGTCCGTAGCTTCATATCCTTTATACTCGATACCGTTCAACTGATAAGGACCGTAAGGATAGAAAGCACCGTGACAGTTCATCACTAACACGATAATACCTTCACCCAAATCGATATAGACACCGTATTTGTTCGGTGTAATCCCCGAGAAAGGATAGCGCGATATAATGCTGCATTTCCCCTGTCCATTGTTGGAGTGAGTATGCACGTAAAGCCCCTGTGCTTGTATATCAGATTCGGAAAGTTTGCTGCATTCCTGTGCGCAAAGCACATCCACATCAATTTTATTGAAGTAATCCAATACAACGGAAGTGTTTTTTCCCCATAAGTTTTGCGTAGCAAGTTTCAGTGTCTTGGGTGCTACACGTGTTGCCCAAGTAGCAACAACTTTTCCGTTTGCATTAGCAGACATTTCAATATAGTAAGTCTTTCCACTACCTACATTCAGCGCAAGCCCCACTGGTACCGTTACCCGCACATCCTGTTCTCCAGAAATTGGATGAGTGATATGCAACGTAGCATTCACTCCAAAGGTTCCGGCACACATATCTGGAAGCATATAGCATACATCCTCTTGGGGCACATACTGATAGGTCTTTCGAATTACTACCGGAAGATTCTCATATTCACTGTAATACTGAGGTTCGATATGGGCATAAGGAACAGAAGAGGCGGCATCCGCAAAAGTCACGGAATTCACCGTAATATCCGAAGCAGTTTGCGAATCCTTTTGCAAAACGATCTTAGATGCACGCGGAGCAAGAGTAACCTGCACCGATGCAGACGCAGCAGCTACACGAAGTGTACCATCTTTTTCATTACCTCTACTGACAAGCATCGCCATCGGATCAGCTAACGGCAATTGAGGAACATATGCATCTAAATCCCAATAAGTCTTACCAGAAGTCAACTCTGGAAATTTATCGGCTGTAGTACACAAAAACAAGAATCGATAAACGATGCCTTTAGTTACAGAAACCTTTATTTCATTTGCTGCATCCCCTATACTTCCTGTCCTGTCAAACAGATAGTTATATTGGTCATCAAAACAGAATATTTTCCATTTCATTCCGTCCAAAGACACAGAAGACCTAGTGGGGAACATCGTTAACCCTCCCTCCATGTTCAGACTGAAACGTATTTCTTTTGTGTCATCCTCCTTCTGTACATCACTTACATATCCTTCAGCACAAGCCGTGAATAAGCTAGAAATCATTAGAAGAATCACAAATAAAGTATTCTTTAGCATTATCTTACAATTTAATCATTGAATATATATCCTTTCGAGAGCCCACACAGTTATTCCCAGCCAGCTTTATCACGAATACATCTGTAGGGGATTCCGTAATCCTTCTTCACATCCCAATTATTATAATCATAGAATGTCTTGTCTTTTATAGAGAGATCTTTCTCATTGATATTCAACCAAGCCACGCTTGGCCAAGTGCCATAACAAGCTAAATCTTTCACATTAGGAGTAGCTTTATTGTATGGATATCCCGCCAATATACGCAAATCGGTAGCCTCACCGTCTGCCTCGGACCAACAGTAAGTATATATAGACTCCATTACTTGTGACTTGAGATGCTCTCCTACCCACAAAATATACTCTTTGGCCTCTACATTGTTCAATGCTGTCCAGCCCTCGGGACAAAGATTCTTCGCCCCTTCATTACCCGTCTTACCTTTCATAGGAGTATCAAACGTAAACCCTTCATTTCCACAGAAATACGCCTTATCCACAGTGTTATGCACAAGATACGTAGACTGACGACAATGTACCGGTGAATAAAGTTTCTCCCCTCTTGACAAACAAGGCAGCGGAGTGCCCGGATACGGATCGACAAACCCGATGGCCAGCAGATTCTCGTCTGTAACAGCTCCGCTAAGATGTGTGATAGCAAACTGGCTTGTCTTCACAGGATGTGCAGTCACCGTATAAACAATCTCATGACGATAAAGACCACTACCTGCATTTTTAGTAGATGAAGAAATAGTAAGCCATGCAGGCAAACTTCCGTCATACGCAGCGTCCAATGCTGCTGAACTATAATCTGTAACAACACGTTTTATAGTATATGGCATTGCAGCATCAGCTGCAATCTTTACATAAGTCCCTTTAATCTCTGTACCAGCAATGATAGTAGCTTTGTCATCCATTACGGAGATTCCGTCCTCAATCGTTACCCAATCAATTGAAGTTCCGTCTTTCCATTCTTCTACTGAAATATCAAAGCCTGTAGAACCAGCTATCTTTTTCGTATTAAGCTGATAGAGATAGTTAGCCTCCACATTAATATCAGCAGTAAGATTAAGATAAAGAGTCGGACCTTCTGTATTGGTATTGGCAAGTTTAGTGGTAGCCCATACTACTGTTTTTTCATTCTGCTCAAGAGTTGAAGTCAACTGAGTCGGATAAAGATAGAAACTTTTCCCATCATTAGCTAAATCAGCTACCGGTATTTCCAGAACATCAGCTGATATATTGCCTGCACTACCACTTACATCACCTATGAATCCTTGAGTGTATCTATTCTTAATATATACTTTATCGATCACTAATCCCGATTCTGTTGGATCATTCAGCAAATCAAATCTAGCTACACGTCTTTTAAGTTTTACATCAACCTGATTGTCGGAAGATTCTACATCGGTAACTGTTACATACTCCTTACCATCTGTTTTGACATTAGACATAACAAATGGAGGATTCAATTTACCACTCTCCGCAACAGTCTTACTATTTAGCAGTTCATCGATTGTATTTGCTCCACTCATATTAGGAAAGTTGTTCTCATCCTCACTCTCCACAATGATAAATCTCTTTTCTCCTCCAGTCGAAGAAGTTAATTCTACAGTATATGACCTTGTATCACCGTTTGCACCCACAGAAGCAGCTTCATAATTTAAGACATACCTTTGTTCATACTTACCTTCTTTGCTAAATTGATAAAAAGCTATTTTGTCATTAGTGCCTCCATTTTCGTCACCTACACCTACTGCCTTGGTAAGGAATGCAACCGGAGTATGCAAGTTAAATGTGATTTTTCCTTTGCCAGAAGGCTGGGGATCATCAGAGATCGGGGTTTCATCACTTTTCGAGCAACCGACTAATAAAACGGTTGAGAATAAAGCTAGACATATATAAATATTCTTTAGAATCGTTCGTTTTTTCATGATAATGCCATTTCAATCTAGTTCCAAATCTTTAAATTAATAGTTATAAAGAGGTTGGTTCAAAGCACAATTTGAGCCAACCTCTTTATCATTTGTCAAGTATCACTTAATCCCATTGAATTTGTTGATCTTCATCCGGAATCAACGTATTCAGGTCACGTTGCATATTCAGGGTACCTTCCACTGTATATTTCAACCTATTGCCTGGGCTGAGTGTATAATCTTCAAATGTATAAGCTAAATAAAGTGTAATATAAATATGCTTTAAATACGGTTTTACAGCATCATATTCCTCTACTACAGTATAATAAGGCTGTTCATATTCAACATTTCCGATTTTACCATTTAATTCCTTAAAATTATTCCCCTCCGTTCCTCCATTATCTGTCCAAAGTCTCAATTTATATTTCAAAGGAGTAATTTTTTCCTTTGTAAACTCCATATACAATTTATAGCATTTGCGATCTATATAATCCACATCTCTAAGTCCCATATAGACAAATACCGTATTATCATCATGTACATAGGCCTTGTGATTAGTCACCGTAAAAGGGTCCTTTTGCCCTTCCAAAGTAATCTTAAATTGACTCCCATCATACGTGCCTGAATAATCATTGAATGGAATAACATTTAACAAAGCTTTCCGATAATGTAAGCGGTCATTCGATTGATAATCATATGAAGGATCATCTACTATTGTCAATGGCAAAATATATTTATCTGACATATCCAACGAATTAGCGTTATTTTCACCTCCTAAAGTGAAATTAATAGGTAAAGTAGCCACATACTCACCAGCAGGAATATCCACAGTTTCCGGCATCGTATAATACTGTTGATCTAACATCTGGTAATAAAGTTCCGAACGACGTTCACCAAAACGTTCCAGATTCAAGGTTTTCAGAGTATCCGGATCTAGAGCTACATGTACAGTTCTAACATTTGTATTCATTGTAGATCCACTAAGGAGTAATGGAAGATTATATGTAACCATACCATCTGGCTTATAACGTACATACGTAGAACTTACTCCCTCACCATTTATCGTAGCTTTAAAAGAGACCAGCTGCTTAAACTGTTCATCTTCCCATTCATTGTTGCACGAAGTACAGCATATCGCTAGCATTGCAACCAAAAATAAATTATATATCTTTTTCATTTTATACATATAAATAAGTTATGAGATTTATTCTGGGTCTCTCCATCCTGGATTCTGAGTCATCAACAGGTTCCGTTTCATTATATAATGATGAATCGGCCAGAACCACATTTTAGTAGAGAACATCGTTGGCATTGAAGTCGTTTCTACTGGAGTATGGAACCCTGCAGGATCTTCTTTACTGATATAAATATTACATCCATACATAGGAACTGATTCCTCTACCGGCGCATCACACCAACGACGAATATCAAAGAAACGATGCCCCTCCGCAAACAATTCAATCTGACGTTCCCGCTTAATCTTAATACGAAATTTATCAGGACTATCATACACATCATAATCTGGTAACCCTGCACGGATACGGATTGGTTGAACCCCTTTCTTCAATTCTTCTGTTGTACGTGTTATAGTATGCATTTTTTCTCCATTCCATGAAGGGATCTCATATGTACCTTGCACCTCATTCAGTGCTTCCGCATAATTCAGCAAAATCTCTGCATAACGGATATCCGGAGCATATTTAGCCTCAATGCGACTTGCATCGTATGCTTTATCTGCATCTGACAAGTCGTTTGGATGCACAAACTTTTTAATCCCAATACCAGTATTAAGCCAGTTAGTTCCTATTTTATAACCATCTGATTCGCCTCTGTAATAGAAAATCTGTACATCTTTTTCCTCCTTTTGGTTTATGTCGGCATTTAACATATGCCAAACACTTCCATTATAAGCTACCGATGCATAGAAACGAGGTTCGCGACCTGCATATTGTTTAGAAACGCCAACTCCTTTTGCCCCTAATTCTGGATACTTACTCAATTCGTCTTTCGTTACTACCTCAGTTGGTCGAGGATCATTGTTATAACGACTGGGGTCTGTATATCCTTCCATTCCTGCATACATTGAGTTCATACCTGGACAATCACTACCATCTTTCATATAATAGGCATCACATTGCTTCTGAGTCATGCCGTGACAATTGTATCCTCCCCCCTGTGAACGAGGTAATTGGTGGATAACCATCACTTTTATATTTTCCGCTCCCTGATTAGTCCCCCTAGTAAATATGATCTCAGAGTTTCCATAGGCAGAGACTTCTCCGTCAAACAATGCACGGTAGGATTTAAATGGGTCAATATTTTGCCAACCTTTAGGCCAAGGGTTAGAATGGAAAGTTCCTTCATCGTCCGGAGGAGTAATAGTTGCAGGGTCAGATAAACTTGAACCTCCTTCACTTTTATAAGCAACATACAGTTGATATTTGCCTAACTCTATTACATCTTTTGCAGCAGCTGCCGCTATAGCCCATTTCCGTTCATCATAAGTATCAGACAACAGTTTTTTTCCACTCTTGTCCACCAATGCAGCAATCACCTCTGCAGGAGCTTTTCCATTAAATAGGGGACTAGCAGCGTATAACAACACTCTGGAACGGAGACTCAAAGCTGCTCCACGAGTAGGACGTACTATATCTTGTGGACCTCGTGCCTCCTCTAGCAACATAGCAGCTTTTACTAATTCATTAGAAATGTAATCAACACATTCATCATATGAATTCCTCGGATAGGCAATCTCGTCATATTCTTTCGTATAGTCAATACCCTCATCTGGCAAAATAGGGACAGGACCAAACGAACGAATCAACATCCAATAACAATATGCCCGCAAAAAATGCGCTTGTCCTTTCATATCGGCAATTTCTGGTTCGGAAAACTCCTTATTCATGTCTATGTTATTAAGGAAAACAGACAAATGACGAATTCCTTGATAAGCAGGTTGCCAAATATATAGACTATTCCCAGTCCCCAATCCTTTTTCTGTATAATTACCACTCTTCCAATCTACATAATTCAAATCACCATAATACATGTCGTCTGCAAAATTGAAAGACGTATTTTTCTTACTATTCACCTGCTGGAGATAATCATGTTTCAAGTAAGTATAGCCACGCGCCAACCATTCATTTGTATAATCTTTACTCTGAAACACTTGTTCTATAGACATACGTTCATCAAAAATGTAGTCCGAATCCAAATAATCACGACATCCGACAATAGTGGTACCCAGCCCTACTACCAAACACAAAGTTATAATATATTTTTTCATATTTACATTGTTTATAAGTTAACAGATACACCCAATGAGAACGTTCTACTCAAAGGGTATTTCTTTCCATCAGAAACTCCTAATTCTGGATCCCAAAGTTTAAAATCAGAGAAAGTCAACAAATTAGTTCCGACAAAGAAAACACGTACTCTATTTAAGTGAATCTTATTCACCAAAGCTGTCGGAAGAGAATAACCGATATCTAAGGTTTTTAAACGTAGATAAGATCCATCTCTCAGCCAATAATCAGATTTCTGATAATTATTAGGATTCTGACCATAGGTTAAACGAGGAAATTCAGCATTAGGATCTTCATTTACTCCTAAGATCCAACGATTACCATTAGCCATCTCCTTCAATACATTTCCCCATCCATCACCACCACTAAACATCTGCACGGTAGTTCCATCAATAAAGAAAGTAGATTTACCTGATCCCTGAAAATGAACATTCACATCTAATCCTTTCCATTTAGCTGACATACCAAATCCATAAATCAAATTTGGTTTAGTCGTTGCTCCAATAGCGACTTTATCATTACCATCAATTATACCATCACCATTAATATCTTTATATTTAATATCTCCTGGCATGATTTCGTATATCTCACCTTCTGTATACCCATTCTGGGTTTTTGTATATTTGAATTCTTGTTTCGGACTATTTCTAATTTCTTCATAGTCCTTGAATAATCCCAAGGCAATAAACCCAGTTGCTTGATTCACACGATGCCCTTGATCAAGTTTATACTCATAAATAGTATTTTCTTCATCTCGTTCTATAATTTTATTCTTGCTATAAGTCATATTACCTCGCAAAGTGAAATCTACCTTTCCTATCTTTTGCTTCCAAGCAAAGTGTCCATCAAATCCTTTCGCCTCTACAATACCCACATTTGCCTTAGGATTACTTTCCAATCCGACTTCATAAGGAACAGATTTGCGTTCCATATAAATTCCCTCGCGTCGTTCATAGAAATAATCAATAGCACCTGACAATCGATCACTCAAAAAAGAAAAATCAATACCTAAATCTTGTTTCGTTGAAACTTCCCATGAAACATTGGGAGAAGCAATACTAGAATAATACTTTCCAGTCCAACTTTTGTCTCCCACAGATATATCAGCAAAGTTAAAAGTCCCTCCATCACCAATACTATACAAATAAGGGAAACGAACATTTTTACCTAGATTGTCATTACCTGTCTTTCCATAAGAGTAACGGATTTTAAGCATATTAACCCATTTTCCCGCCAGTTTCTTCATGAAAGGTTCTTCTGCCAAATTCCATGCACCAGAAATAGCCGGAAAAAAGCCAAAGCGATAGTCTTTGTGGAAATTTTCAGACCCAGTATATCCAAAATTAAAATCTACGAAATAACGATAATTCCAGTTGTAATTTACCCGACCAGCTAATCCCTGATTACGTTGAGCCATACCGGTCTTCAAGTCAGTTCCTAAATTTTGCGTAAAGACCTTGGATGATTGAGTGTACTTTAAAACACCACCTACATGATGTTCCTTAAATCCACGATTATAATGCAATTCCCACTCAAAGAATTCTCTTCTATCACCCTCCGAGTTAGATGTCTGCGTCATAGGAACAGCTTCCCTTACCCGAGTAAAATTAAGCGTTCCATCTGGTTGACGATAACGATCGGCTCTATAAACTTCTGGACACTTATAGCGTTTAACCCAATTAGAATTATAAGTATCATATCCAAATCTACCAATAAATCGTAATCCTTTTGTTATAAAATCCAACTTTTGTTCTAATGTTACATTGGTCTGAATATTATTCTTCCAACTCTCATTAAAACCTGTTTGAGTGGCTTGTACCCAAGGATTCATATTATCATCCTTATCAGACCAAGCAGGAAATTTTCCATCCGAATAAACTACAGGCATCATAATAGGGTTATATCCCATAAGCACCGACCAAAGATTATCCGTTCCACTTCCTGGATCATTCTGTTTACGTAATGAACCGGATAATCCCACTTTCAACAAAGTAGTCTTTGTAATATCAATATCCAGATTCATACGATATGTCCATTTTCTATAATTTGTATTGGTATTATAATCCTTTAGCGCTTTATCTACCTTATACATACCTTGTTGATTTTGATAACTACCAGACACAAAATAACGAGCTGTTCGACCACCACCACGCATATTCAGAGTAGCACGCGAACTCCAAGCACCATCACGCATCATCACATCCATCCAGTCTACATTAGGAAATCGATCCGGATCAAGCCCTGAACGGAATAATTCTAGTTCCGTTGGAGAATAAAGTGCCTCTTGATTTCGTGTCAATCTAGCCTCATTAGCCATAGAAGCATATGTATATCCATCTACAAACTCCGGTGCCTGAGTAAAAGTGCTATAAAATCCTTCGACTTTCGCATCAATATTAATCTTACTCTCTTTTCCTCGTTTTGTATTAATTAAAACGACACCATTTGCACCCTTACTTCCATAAATAGCAGTAGCAGAAGCATCTTTCAGTACAGTAAAAGATTCTATATCTTCTACATTTACTTCATCAATATCACGTTCAAATCCATCAACTAATACTAATGCAGCAGTATTAGCACCAAAGGTAGAAATACTACGAATCCAGAACTCTGACACACTACCCGGGCGACCAGAAGTTTGCATTGCCATTACTCCCGGAACTACGCCAGCCAATCCATCTGCCACTGATGTAGAAGGAACAGACTTCAAAGCATCTACATCCACGTTAGTAATGGCACCTGTAACAGCTATTTTCTTCTGCGCACCCGTACCCGTAATCACAACTTCATCAATCACAGTAGCAGAAGCTTCTTTCATAACTACATTTATTACACGCTGCTCTTTCACCAATATACTCACTGTTTCATAACCGATGTATGAAAATACCAGTTTGTTATAAGTAGAAGTCTTAATTTTATATCTACCATTTAAATCAGTAATCACACCTAATCCCGGCATATTCTCTATAGCAATATTCACACCAATGAGGGGTTCCTTATTCTGGTCAGTTACAATACCTGTTACTGTTACACTTTCTTGTGCCCATGCACTTATTGAGAAAAGTAACAACAATATAAATATATTCTTTCTCATCATAAAATATGTGTTTATCATTTTATTATTCTTCCTGGGCTATTTTACGGATAACAGCCTGAGTTTTTTTCCCATCATGACTTCCTCTTTCACCCACATAAAAACATTTTCTTTTTTCATCATAGGCAATAGCCCACGGATAAGAAAAGCGTGCTTCTGTACGCAATGCTCCATCTGCATACCCTGCTTCTGTACTTCCATTTCCGCGTCCAGCAAATGTTGTTACCCTACCTGTAGGTGTTAATATTCGTATACAATGATTATATTCATCAGTAAAATAGAAATCATATTCATCTTCCGCACCAGCATAATCCACATTTTTCACAAAAACTCCCTGTCCAGGTCCATTCACACGAGCATTTCCACCCACTCCGTCGACATATCCAGACTGACTGGCATGCCCCGCAATTATATAAGGTTCAGAAAATTTATCTAACAGTTCATTATAGTCCATCCGTGCAATATAACTATTTTTTTGAGATGAATATAAGCGTAATAAATATGCATATTTCCCCGTAGGATGCACCACCATTCTTAAAGTTTCTTTAGTTCTCATATGACTAGCAAAAGTTGCAAATTCTTTTGTTGCAAAATCATACCGCCACATCGGCTGAGTTTCATATAATGTATAATAAAGAGTTCCAGTCTTGGGGTGTACAAAAGCACCAGTTACTCCTTTTTGTTTATGTTGACTGTCCTCTAACAAAGTTTTCGTTTTAAAACCTGAAGCACGAGAAAGAACGATATTTACAGCTCCATTATTAGATAAATCTCTAGACACAATCATATCCTGATTTTCATCCACTGTCCAATTTATAATAGTGGGTCGTTCTGTTTTATTCCCCAAATCAGGAAGCATGGTTACTGTCTTTTGCTCCAAATCAATCAAACGACACGAACCTACATCAGAAGCAGTCATATATAAATGATCAAAATTAGATTTAGGATCAAAGGAAAACCAAGTAGCTCCTTTAATACACCCACAATCATCAAATGAACCATCTTGTTCATATGCGTCATTCTCATTTTGAAACCGTTGACCAGCCAATCTTGATACTAGCCATTGCTTTACATATGTAAACTTCTCTTCGGCTTCCGCATACGCTATTTCTTCTCCCTCGCCATCATAAACACTGATTTCTACATCCCCATCCACAGCCATTCGTGGAACAACACAATACAGTATTTGATTCTTAACATTAATGATATTAGCCTCTTTACCCCCAATAATAACCTTCAACTTGGTTGGATCATTACCGAAGTTATCACCATATAAAATCAAGTTATTACCAACGCCTCCTTCTTTAGGCTCAAAATCAGTAATCACAATCGGCTTACTCGGATCAAAAGCCGCTTCTTCCGACTCATCGTCCTTACAACCGGCTAAGCTAAAAGCGAATAAAGCTAATATAGCTATACATAGGTAGCTATACATACTTTCCCTACATTTTTCTTTTTTCATATACTAAAATTAATGATTAATAATTCATACTTGTCAATTATAGAACACTGGGATCAAATCTGACTCAGAAGGCAAATAATTCTTAATATAAGGCCATCCGTCATTTGTCCACTGTAAACGATCAAGCATCCCATAACGTCCTCCGAATGTAGACTTGTTTCCCTTCTCCTTGTAATAGTAACTATGGTAAATCATCCATTCTGTACCGGCATCGTCTTTAACAATAACAGAGTTATGCCCTGGACCAACCCATTTTGTCCTATCTCCACCATCCACAACAGGCTCCCAACTATTATCAAGCATACTTCTTCCCTCTTTATCCACATATGGTCCCAGCAAGTCTGTCGAACGTCCTACAACCAGTGCATAGGAACTATTCTCGCTGGCACAACAATTACCAATAGAAGCAAACAAATAATAATAATTGCCTTTCTTATAAATATTTGTCCCCTCAAAAGCATTGCCACACACTTTTTTCTTTAGTACAGGCTTACCCTCTGCATCACGTTTCACAGCAAGGCCATCATCAGTAAGTTCTACCACATAAATTCCGGTAAAACTTCCATAGAATAAATATTTATGTTCACCCTCTTCATAATAGAATTGATCAATGCAGTTTGCTCCAAATTCCTCATTCGAAAGTAACTTTTTACTATCCAAAAAAGCACCTTTGGGATAAGCACTAGTGTAAGTTCCTAATGGAGTATCAGCCGTCACCACACAGGTATGACTTATGGCAGTACCATTCATCATAGCATATGAATAATAAAGAACATATTTACCGTCAATATATTGCATATCCGGTGCCCAGAAAGCATTATCCTTATCCCATGTAGGTTTAGTAGCTTTTTGAAAAGCATTCTTTTCATATTTCCAATTTACCAAGTCTGTGGAACTATAGACAGGCATATAATCGTTTTTATTCTGAGTGGCATATAAATAGAAACGCCCATCTTGTGCCAAAATCACTGTAGGATCAGCTACACTTCTATCAGAAATAATTGGATTGGTATAGAACTGTCCCGCTACTATATAGTATACATTATCTTTACAGGTTACCTGATTAGTAGAAGGATTAGTTAATACTAACGGTAACAGATAGTATTTCACTTCAATAGCATTTCGGCGAATAGTAAGCTTAGCTTCTGCCTCACGATCTCCAGTAGCGTATTTCACTTGTCCTAAGCTATAGCTATCTTTTGGCAACAACTCATAGTCAGTACTATATCGTTTATTATAAGCCTCTAATAATTCTGTAGCATTTTCAGGAACTTTAAGATCACAAGTGAAATCCCAACTACTTGCCATCTCCTTACCATCTACCTTATAGTCAAGAATCGTCTTAATCGTAGCAGTAGTAGACACATTGTTCACGTTTATCTTCTCTATAATTTCAGGAGCAACAATTTCTACATTAGCATAATCAATAACAAGTTGAAGCAGTATATCACTTCTTCCTTTTCTCAACTCCACAACATCACTATTCAGCCGTAAAGGAATTAAGTAATGAGTTCCTTTAAGTATCTCAGATATAATTTGAGATGCCTGCACTTTTATATCTATATTAGCTTCCTTTATACCTGATGCTAGAACAACTTTTGATGGAGTCACAGAATAATATGTCTCTGGAAGAGCAACAAAAGAGGTTCCTTCCTTCTCATTATAAACCTTTAGCTCTTCCTCACTCCACGTATTTAATTTTGCAACATATTCAGAGTCAAGGTTCCCAGCATGTCTCTCTACCTTCAAAGAAAATATAACCTCGTCTGCATTGGCAACCGAAAGTCTATTCAAGCCATATTGCTTTAAGGATAAATACGGTTTTGTCGCACTATCACCTCCAGATGTCTCTTTTTCTGATCCACAAGATAAAAACAGAGATAATCCTGTCATTAAGCACATAGTGCCAATTCCCAAGAATATTTTTCTAAATAATTTGTTATTCATTACACATAGATTTAAGTAATACTTAGTGTGTTTTATTAAAGAAAAAGTGTTATCCTTCGAACTATCTTTTTAACTATATATAAAAACTAAATTCGTATTATATAATAATGATCATTATCCTCATAGAGGTCCTAGTGCCCCTATTGCTTGATACAAAAGTAGAAAAACGGAAGTATTTAAGATATTAAATATAGGTCAATTAATGAAAAATTAGTCCCAAACTAATCTAAAATATCCAAAGGTAATACAGAAGACCATTTATTCATCTTGTTCTGAACAATATCTTTCTTTTATTGAGCAAATTTTTCTCTGTAATCTGTTTTCCACTCATGCTTGATAGCAATACCCAAAGGCATCCAAGATAGCAACGCCATATAATACGATACCACCACTATCAACTTTGCACAGTAAATATCCTAAGCTAACAGCAATGCCATTTTTATCTAATTGCCTTCTTTATAACCGGACAAACTAAATCAGCATATCTCATCATACCTAAGTCTGTAAAATGAATACCATCTACAGTAGCCTCTCCATCCTCTCCCAGCATATTCTTTGATGAAATAAGAATGATATTTTTCTCATTTCTTTTCTTTAAATGATTGAATATCTCTTTCAACGTATCATTCTTTCGTCGCACTTCTTTAGCAACCTTTTCATCATAAAATGTATGAGGGAAAATAGGATCCTCTATAAAAATAATTGGTGTATCCGGATGTTTACTACGAATGATACGATAGAATGTTTCCAACCGTTCTTTCATCTGTGCAACAGAAGCATTAGGTACAAAGTCCAAAACAAAAACACTTGCTTCTATTTCAGCTATTACTTTAGCCACCTCCAAATCTAGAAATGCATTTCCACTGAATCCTAAATTGATACATTCACGGTTTAATCTTCTCGATATGATATTGGTATGTGCCATCCCTGGACGTGAGGCACAGCCCCCTTGAAGAATACTGGTTCCATAAAAAACAATAGGATTCTCACGAATAGGATAATTCACTAATGGCTGACTAATGGTAGCCAAAGAATCAACTCCTATAGACAGAGAAATAAGACCATCATACAATGGCAAATAAAGCATATATTCTCTTTCTTCAGGAGACATATTTTTTATGATGGTTGCCTGATTTGTTTTTCCTTTTGGACGGGCAGTATTGACAAAACGCCAGCCACCATTCCTCTGAAGGCAGTAAAGATCTAAACCTTTTGCACCAGTATCAGTCATATGATTCATGTGGATATTAAAAAGAGCCACCCATTTAGCTGCTATCGTGGTGGAATTACTACGGAAACGTATTGCCATTCCTGCAGAGTTACGGCTTAAATTCCATAATGGAGCACGAGAAATATTCTTTAATGAATCCGGAAACCTCTCATATCGTGCCCCAGCACTCTCTGTCGCCCTTCCTAATAGTGGAAAATTCGAAGCATCGTGGTATACTAGTTGAGCATGTATATGAAATACTAAAAAAAGTACAATAAAAATACAAAATTCTCTTTTCATATTCAAGCATTATAATTTCAGGTCACCCAAAAATAGATATATGTTATGTTAAAAGCAACAATACACAATGAATAAAAAACTCCTAGATCCGTATCCGGTTTATTGTTTTATTTATTCAACAATGCATAAGCACACCATATTATCGGTGCCTGTCCATGATAATCACCGGCGATACGGGGACGATCCATATAATATTGTTTACTGTTTTTCTTTCCGGTTCCAACACAAACTTCAGTAAGATCATTCTTGTCATTAATATAATTACATAGGCCAAGCCATGCACGACGTGCCACCGGAGCATATTCTTCTTTATTCAGCCAACCGTTGTTGACACCCACAATCATGGCATAGGTAAACATTGCCGAACCAGATGTTTCTGTCCAAAAGTCCGGTTCGGTAATCAGTTGATTCCAAAGTCCATCTTTATTGACGTATTTTTTCAGATTATCCATCATCAACAAATAACCTTTCATAATACGTGCACGATTAGGATCCTTTTCCGGTAAGTTATAAAGCAACTCCGTCATACCGACAGCCATCCAACCGTCACCACGTCCCCAATAATAAGGCACATCCGGTGCATGATAGAAAAGACCGTTGGGATGTTGTAATTCGTCCAAATACAGAACCATTTCTTTGGCAGCCCTATTTATGTACTTAGGATCACCAGTAGCTTTATAAGCCTCAGATTGCACAATAGTAATCATATACATATCATCAATCCAAAGACGAGTTTGCCAAGAATATCCCTTTTTATCCCATTTACGCTCCTCTTCATTCGCATTGGCAGGAAGCTCCCATTGAGTGTCAGCATAGGGCAGTCCCAGATCTAAATAACGCTTATCTTTCGTTATATTATAAAATCTTAGAGGTAAGCAACCAAACATATTTTGGTCTACGTGAATCGGTGGAGGTAGAAGTTCTTTTTCCAGATGAAACAATAATTCGAAACGGTTTCTTAACAGCTTTATCAATTCTTTATTATTTGTCAATTCTGCAAAACGAAGAGCTCCATACCAGGTACACACCTCTGCATAATGTATTCCTCTATCAAAATACAGTTGATGTTTAGTTTCCATTAAACGTCTGCTTAATTTATTTCCAACCGTCTTTGGATCTGCCTTCACAGGAAAATCTCCAAAATAATTTTGAGCAGAAATCACATTTGAGCTCAAAAAAACAATCATCAATAAGGCATAAATCAAATAATTCCTTTTCATAATCGTAGTGTTCTATATAATTAATTATTCAATATTAAATTCCCCGAATCATAACCCAGTCACCGGTATCCAACGTGCCGTACTTGTAGATGCAACATCACAAATGGCATCTAAAGAATTCCGCTTTGTAATAGAAAAATTGACAAGTACTTGCCCGGAAGTGATAGTCAATTTTGAACGTGGAATAGCAATTTCAGCAATATATCCATAATCATCTATAAGCCTCTCATTTGTTTCATTGCAAACATAAGTTTTGACCTGGGCATCTAATTGCGCTTCTTTCCATGATGCATCATATATTTCACAATTCTTCAGTCCATTCATTGTTACTTGTATGCAGCAAGCCCCTTTTGACAGCTTATTATTACTCACAGGAGATATGTATAAGGAAGCGTAATCAGAGGCTAGCAAGTTTCGATCAAGTACTTCTAACAGAAAATAAATATTATCATCATCATGCGAACAGCGTAACGTTCCTTGTGCTTGCGACTGACTACCCACAAAGAGTGCATGATCTGTATTTGCCCACTCTTTATTGTTACCATCTATTGTTACCTTTCTTTTCACGGCATCAATACGATGATTAAGTACAAACTGTGCCATCTGAACCGGTCCTTCTTTCGCTTTAATATTAGTTCCAACCAGAGTATGTGAATCAATAATACAAAATGATCCCCAATAACCACCAGAAAAAGGTTGATAAGCGCTACCGAAATTACGAGCAGTGGCATCTCCTATTTTAAGAGTATATTTACTTGACGATTCATACGAAAGGATGGTTTCTCCCGAAGGGAGCTGTCCCAAATATGGTCCCATACCGGAGAAAACACAATTATTACTATCGGCAGGCCCTTCCTGGTCGGCAGCCAAATATTCCCATTTGTCTTTATCTGAATAACAAAGCGAAATATGATATCCTGAATTATTGGTTTCCACAGCAGCAGCTAATCCCTTATTATCATTGAGTCTCACAACAGAAGGCATCTGATGATTATAGCCGACAATTCCGTTTTTCTCCCACCTCATTCGCAATACATAATAAGGAGAAGAACTAAAGTCCGGTTTCCATGTCTTTCCTCCATCAGTAGAAACAACCATTGCCGTACCTGTATCTGTGCCATGTCCTTCCAAGCCAGTACGACTGCTATCTGTAAAGTAACAGTGCAATTCACCTGTAGGCAACTCCAACAAGAAAGGTTCCCAATTAACTCCCTGATAGATCTTGATAGGTTCACTCCAAGTAACACCATTATCCGTACTGCGCTTTAATTCAATTCCTGCATCTTCCGGCAAATCCCGATAACCGGAATTAGCTCTGCAAGATGCAACTGCCAATATATCTCCATTAGAAAGCACCAGCCCATCGCAATTAGCATAGCAATGTATATTCTTATTGCCTTTGCTATCGATAATGTCATAACTGTTAAATATTTCTCCTTTATTGCTCCAAGTTTTCAGATCCTTACTAAGCGCATAAACACAACGCCGACCAATATTATTATTAGCACTACCATTGTGATAGAACAAAATATAGTCACCATTCTTCATCTTTTTTATACGAGGATAGCGAGGATACGAAGATTCCATAGTCACAAGCATCCGATAGTTCATCATCAATGAAGAGCGTTTCGTAACATCTGCGTGGGAATTTATAATAGGTGTCCCCTGATTCAATTCCCCAATAGGTGTGATGCTACAAACCACAGGCTCCTGGGATTCGTCCTCCTTTGGTTTCTCCGTATTCCCGTTACCAGCTAGTAAATTCTCATCATTTTCACCACTGCCCCCGCACGCTATAAATGAGATAGCTATGGAGAAAAATAACATAAAAAAAGTGTTTTTCATAGCTCTAGTATATTTTATTCAACTTGCTATTTTCCCTGTCTCGTCGGTTGCGGACCTAAATATGAGCGCTTCATTCCTCCGAAATCCAAGACAATCTTTTGCAATACAGTTCCGGCATCGCCACATATAATTTTCACTGTGTGTTTACCCGGTTTGTCGATATGCAAAGTGGTTTTGTTGATTCTACAGTTCTTCAACACACTTTCGTACCAGATTTGTGCATACTCAAAAGAAGAAGTAGAAGGATTCATCACAGGACCTTCGTCAATACATACTCCATATTTCGTTTCCACATTCGTTGCTTCATGTCCGGCATACCCACGGTCCTTACTTAATGTAAATGTAGGCAATACGTATGTGTAGACATCAACCGAACCTTGTTCGAATGTATAGAAATCATATTCTAGGCGAGGGGTACTGCGACCTGCTGTCCGCTGCGGGGCGGCTGTCGGGTCACCTAGTTGAATAGCTGTATTTTCTATTCCCAAGTTAGGAATCGTTCTCATTTGAATAGCTTTGTTCTCTACCTTCCGGTGGAAACCGGCAGCGTCAATAGAAACATATCCATTGTGCTCTACAAATAAAGTGTCCATTTCGGCTAATGAAGGAGAAGAAGGGTTGAAGACTGAAATATAAACATTCTCCTTCTCGCCACGATCAGATGCGATTTCCAACGTTCCGAATACTTTCTCACCAGTCGGGACCTTAGCCCAGTCGATTGAGACTTCTATACGATTTTCCATGGCAGTTTCTCCGGCTTTCTGACTTAACAGAATCCAGTTATCTGAAACCGATGCTTTCCATTTCAGAGGAGTCGCTCCTTTATTGAAAACGTCTACGTAATAGGATTGGCGGAAGTATGTGTTGAAACATGGCAGGGAATGGAAACTCTTCTGCCCTTTCAAAATATCCTCTCCTTCGGCCAATATGCCCAAAGAGGCTGCAGGTGCCAGATTTACCTTCCGCAGAGCCGGGAGTTCAAAGTAGGCTGCGGCAAATCCCTGTTTCATGGTCATTACATGATCCCATTTACCTCCAAGTAATGAGTTATATCCTTTTGTTATTACTTCCAGACTGTCATAACAAGCCTTAGTCATTTTTTCCAGTTCTGCGGTAGTTGCCCTCTGTTGAATAGAGTACCAACGGTTTCTCTGTCCGTTGAGAATCATACGGTTCAATAGTTCACAACCTTTGACCGGATAATATAATGATTGATAATAACATGCTTTTTTATCTTCCGGTAAAGCTTTCAATATTTTTTCTGCCACATTTCCTATCCGCTGATATTCTGCCAGACGAGTATCCACTTCACGATAATTAGCAAGCGAGAAATCAGTATCCGTATTTCGCTCTCTTCCGTGTTTATCCGTAGCCCACTGATAACCCCATCCCATAAATTCAGGTTTACGGGCGAAAGCCAATTTATAGAAAGAGTTTATCACATCCTGATATTCGGTCCGATAGTCATCGCCCAACATACCGCACAACCATTCAGTGCGATAATTTGCCGCTCTTTCAAAATTGAATGAATCAATATCGAAAGCCATTGTCAGAAAATAGTCTACAGCAAATTCACAGGATTTGATATCTCCGGCGTTGAGTAGCCAAATACGGTCAGCCGTCATGTCGTATGCCTTACGGAGTTCTTCATACATCAATGTAGGGGAAGTTGTGTTCATCCAAAGATGATCGTGAGGTTTACCAAGATAAGAAGAATGATAATATACTCCCGAACGGCCGGAACGTTTCTGCTCTTTCGGACTACTCAAACGTTTCATATATCCATAATTATCATCCGGCCAGATAATGGTCACATCATCCGGAAGTTCCAACCCCTGATCGTATACATCGAGCACTTCTTTATAAGGAGTAAAGGCTTGAGGAATGTCTTCTGCACGCTTACCGATTGCATCTACCAACATTTGTCTTTGTGCCATCAGTGCTTCCTGAAGCATTTTCTTTCTGTCATCCATGTTATTGCTTGCATTCATCGCCCGGTCGTGTAATCCACGCAAAGCCAGGGTATATACATTTTCGAACGGAGCACATTCATCTACGCGTGATTTCAACACCTTGTTGACACCCTCTTTATTATTGATATAATCCCATTCACCCATTTTATCACGTTTCCATTCACTTGCTGTATTAAACAGTAATGGTTCGCAATGAGAAGACCCCATGACAATAGCAAAGCTATCCGCTACCAGCCGATTTTCAGGAATACGGTGGAATGCCATGGATGCGTCATGCATAGCCGGACAAAGGTAATTAGCCTGAAGACGAAGTAACAGTTCACACACTTTTGCATACGTTCTCGGTCCGAAGTTTCCACGTTCTTTTTCAAAATTGCGTTTCGACCAACGATAAAGTCCCCAGTCTTCATCATTGATAAAGATACCTCTGAATTTGACAGACGGTGTTTTAGAAATGAACTTATCGACTTTTACACTAACTTGTTTTTGCTGTTTGATTGGAGCGTCCGCCCACCAATACCAGGGAGATACTCCTATTGCTTTTGAAATAGAGAGAAGTCCGTAAGCCGTGCCACGCCTGTCACTTCCGGCTACAACAATTGCTTTCTTTATGCCCGGCACAGGATTGTTGACCACTTCTATCATATAGCGTTCCCAACCTCCGGCAATAGCTGCCGTATCTATTTTGTTTCTCGATACCAAAGCGTCAATCCACCCGCTTTCTCCTATAGTACCGGCAATAATCGCATACCGCGCAGATACTCTTCCGGGCTTGCTTTCATCCATCTTCAACTCTTGCCCCGTCACACGGCGAACATCATCTACAAAAAGAGAAGCACTTTTACGTACTACAGTTGCATCTTTTCCATCAAAACAAACGACTGCATTCGTTAATGAAGAAACAATAGGGAAACTATTCTTTCCGGTTCCTTTGTCGAGTAAAACTTGTGCTTTTGCCGAAATCAGGCTACAACAAAATAAGCCCAGCAATAAAATCTTATTTTTCATATAAACGTTAGATTGACAATTAATAACGCAAAGTAAGGCAAAAAGCAATAAAACGAATAAAAGAAACCGACCTATAAATAGCAGAATATGTTCAAAAAGGCCGTCAGATATAATTAGATAAGCATCGATGGATGTATACGAACTGTATGGTGGATATATATGACTAGCACGGTGAGTATATATATTCAGCACAATGGATATATATATACACGACATTGTGCATATATACCCATCAAAGCTTTAGTTTGTTCACTGTCAGCAGCGAATAAAGCGGTAGACAGGATTTCTCCAATTGATCCATTAGCCGTTACTACAGCAATTTGTTTAACGCCTTCCACCAATTTTCCATTTTGGGGAGAAACGATGTGCCGACGATTGGGAGAGTCATTGCCGGAGGTTGTAAGGCATTCATTGTGGAGAAGTATATCATTAATTTTCCATCCCGAACCTACCGGATGATTACCCAAAGCAAGAATAGAACTGTTTCCCATATTTATCAATGCATTTTCTATCAGAGCCTCATTCAATATACCTCTGATTGTTTCCAAAGCATATCCCTTGAGAAAGCCGGACAAATTGATAGTTACTCCCGGCTGTGAAAAAGCGACACTACGATCTCCGGCAGATAAATGTACTGAATGTATAGTGTTCTGGTTGTAATTCTCCGAATGAACTGTGATATCGAAGCATCCCAAAGTCCTGCCATTATATTCCAGACATAAATCGATCATTGAATAAAGTTCTTCGCTAAGAACAACGGGAGAAACAGAGGCTGTCCGGTTGAGAATAGACAATTCGCTGGCCGGATCATAAAAGTTCGCCATCTTTTCCAGCCGACACAATGCATCATAAATACGATTGACCACAAGCAGCAACTCCCCTTCCGGTTTCCGGCTGCATAAGATAATATCCACCCGTGTATGCATGGAAAGGAACCAGGCATAAAACAAGGAGTTACCATCATTTGACGGTTTGTATAGATGTTGAATAGTGGTCTGCATCGTATAAAACACAAATTAGGCACGGATTACACAGATTACGCGGTTTTTATTTCATTAGAGTAACCGTGAAACCCGTGTAATCCGTGCCTGAATAAAAACCATAAAGGAGTTTTGACGTATCTCCCACAATAAATGGAATACGCCTTATTTCAGTTCTTTAATCTTCACGTTCTTGAACCATACTTCATCTCCGTGGTCCTGAAGAAGTATATTACCTTCCTCCGGATTTCCGAAATTAGGCCAGTTTTTATATTTACTGTATGCTACCAATGCATTCCACATATCATTGTTACGATCATACTCAATCAGCTTAACTCCGTTCAGCCAATGTTCTACATGATTGCCTTTTACAATGATAGTAGCAGTATTGAATTCTTTCTTATTGAAAGGTTTATCTTTAGGAGCCGGAATCAAGTCATACAACGAACCCAGCTTTCTGTTGCCTTTCACACCCAGTTTTGCATCAGGATGCTTGTCATCGTCAAGAATCTGGAATTCGCAACCGATAGCAGAACCTGCACCTTTATTCATATCCGGATTCACAAAATATTTAACTCCGCTATTTGCACCTTCAGTAATCTTGAAGTCTACTTTCAGAATAAAGTTCTTGTATTTACGGGTAGTCACAATATCACCGCCATTAGCAGATTCAGCGCCACCACTCTTCATTACTTTCAGAATTCCATCTTCTATCTTCCAGCCTTTTGCAGGGAAAGTAGAAAGCTTAGCTCCTCTCCATCCATCAGTAGTCTTGCCATCCCATAATAGAGTCCATCCTTCTTTTGCTTCATTCGGAGAAATCGTGTTGGCAATCAGATTCACTTCCGGTGCAGCTTGCGCTTCCGGTGTCTGATAGCGTTCTACGTCCGTCGTACAAATGCGGATATCTTTCCAACTAACTGTTTTACCTTCATCTGCCGCATTTCCAATGGCATGCACTTGCAGAGCAATGAAGCCCACAGGAGTCATATCATCCCAGATATTAGCACAAGGTACTCCGTTTATCCAGGTACGGATTGAGTTACCTACAGCCTCAATACGAGCTTTATTCCATGCATTATTCTTAAAAGCGTTTTTTGCCGACGGATTCAGCGTCAAAGGATAAAGCCAGTTTCTACGTGCCTCATCATAGATACCACCTGACCAAGCGCGTTTGGAAGGATCGATCTCAAACTGATAACCGTGTACACGACCTTTTTTATAATCTTTCTTGCTTTCACTACGAAGCTGTACTCCGGAATTTAAACCGTCATCTACCTTGAAGTCAAACTCAAGGATAAAGTCTCCATAATTCTTTGTCGTTGCCAAAAAAGTATTGGGTGTTCCCATTTTAGATACACCGACAATGGCACCATCTACAATTTTATACTCGGCTTTGCCATTCAATTTCTTCCATCCTTTCAGGTTTTTCCCATTGAAAAGAGGTTCCCAATTCTGCGCACCTAAAGAAGCGGCACAGAATAAAAGTAAAGTTAATACGATATTCTTCTTCATAATCATTGATTAGTCTTTCCCACTCCCTTATATTCGAAGAAGGAATGGAAAAGGCTATTTTCTATTTATAATTTATAAAATTCATCCCAACCTTTACGCGGTGGAAGTCCCGCCAGCATTGCATTAGCAAATTCATTATTTGTAATCTGCTTCGTACGAGGATCAAAGAACAACTGTGTATTAAGTCGTTGAGCCATCACACCCAGTGAGAATACCTGACTCAACACTCCATTGATTTCGAACGGTGAGCGTGTCTTTTCAATACCGTTACATGCCAACAAGAAGTTCTCGAAGTGATTGGAAGGACTTTTAGGAACCTTCGGCAACTTGTCTGCCATCTCTTTTGCTTTCTCCTCCGGAATTATAGACAAAGTGCTTCCATGACTACCACCCTTGAAGATCAAATCCTTAGTATAAATGATCTTTCCAGGATTCAACTTAGATTTCGGAGTATCTCCCTGATTAGTTACCGGGATGTTCGGATCTAGTCCCGAAACTCCATAACCGGCAGGAATAGGAGGAAGATTATCCAAACCATCATACCAGGTAATATCTACCGGTGGCATTCCTTTACGTTGCGGGAAACGGAAGAGAATCGTGGAAGAATACGGGAAGAAGTAATCATTATGCCCTTTTGCATATTGCATAGTGACTTCGTATGGCAATCCCAGTTCCAGAAATTCGTGAGCCGTGTCGAGGATATGTGCTCCCCAGTCGCCCAATGCTCCCATACCAAAATCATACCAACAACGCCATTGTCCCAAATGATAATCTTTATTATACTCGTGATAAGGAGTAACTCCAAGCCAAGTGTCCCAGTCCAGATCTTTCGGCAGTTGCTGACCGGAAGGAAGTTTATAAATATTAGTGTCCCATTTATGCCAACGGCGCGGGTTATTCATGTGGGCAGTGATAGCAGTAACATCCTTGATAATTCCCGCATCCATCCAAGCTTTAAACTGGAAATAGTTTGCTTCAGAATGTCCCTGATTTCCTACTTGAGTAACCAGATTCGGACGTTTAAGTGCAGCTTGCATCAACAGTTCCGCTTCATAGAAAGTACGTGCCAACGGTTTCTCTACATATACATGCTTTCCGGAAGCCAAAGCCAGCATGCTAATCGGGAAATGCGAATGGTCAGGAGTAGCAATTGCCACGGCATCAAATTCGTTACCGGCCTTATCAAACATTTGGCGGAAATCCCTAAACTGTTTTGCTTTTGGGTATTTAGCCATTATCTTTTGTGTGTGTTTGGCACCCATGTCTACATCACATAAAGCCACCACTTCCACCAAACCAGTCCGTGCAAAGTCTTCAATAATCTGCTCTCCACGGTTACCAATGCCGATATAAGCAATCTTCACTTTGTCACCTCTTCCTTTTTTAGGTGAAACGGTTTGCGCATGTAATAAATCACCGGTTCCCAATGCCAATCCGGCTGAAGCCATCGACATCGTTTTCAAAAAATCCCTTCGTGTTACCATAAATTATTTATTTTCATTGATATTGATTAAGTTCTTCTTTTTAAATAGTGCTTGTATTCCATAAAACAAGAGACGCAAAATCCCCCAGAAAGCATAAAGCACAAAAGTAAATATAATGATATAAAAAATAGACGTTATCATCTCCGTAAATGATGCATGATAAGCAATAATTGCATAAAGATGTAGCAAATTAGATACTACGAAACAAACGAGTAAAGTAATTAACTCTGTTTTCTTACGTCGTGCGGTTACAATCGTGTCTTTCATATTGCTTCGGGTGTTTTTGCAGATTGATGGTTCAGATAATCTATTTTATACTCATCAGGGAAATAAAGCGTCCGTTCTTCTTCCAATGCCTGATGCCCCAGCAAACAGAGCATACTTGCATAATATCCTTCTTCCGCTATGTTTTTAGGTTGTTTTTGTGTTATGACGGCTTCAACGAAAGCTTCCAACAACAATGACGTACCGTCGCTCTTGGGACGTTCTCCGATAATAAATTCTCCTTTGTTTTCGTTTGCAGTTTCCGGCGCCCAGCTTGTTCCGGCAAAAGGCAGAGAATCAAACACCTTGTTTTCCCAGTCATTCACCATTTGCAGAAAGGCCGGTGCAGGAGCTACACTCTCAAAATAATATTTTCCCTTTTCCGGTTCTACCGTTCCGAGATTACCCATGATCTGTTCTTCCAGTCCATAGAATTTATTGGAAATAACAGAGTCAAATGTCATCTTTACCCCATCATCAAACACATATACACAACTCACATTGTCATACACATCTCTGCCGTCTTTCCAATAAGTGATGGCACCGTGTCCCATTACCTTTTCGGGTATCTTACGCAAAGCCCAGCTTCCGATCTGAAGCTGATGGCAAGCGAGTTCCGTCATCAATCCTTTTGAGAATTCTTTGTAAAGACGCCAATTTATCAGGCGTTCCAAATTGGGTGAAGGTACCGAACGTCTCCAGTCTCCGTTCCGGTTCCAGAAAGTACGGATGGCATTTATTTCGCCAAAGATACCTGCATGAATCATCTCCATTGCTTTGATGTAACGAGGATCGAACAGACGTTGTTGCCCTGTGAAGAAAATCTTTCCCGTACTACGATGCTTCTGATACATACGGTAACACTCTTCCATCGTGAAACCTATTGACTTTTCACAGAACACGTGCTTTCCTGCGTCGAAAGCATCTAATACAATTTTACAATGCGAGCTAAGAGGGGTAGCTACGAGTATAGCATCTATCGACTTATCCTCCAGCACTTCCCGGTAGTCACCATACACTTTGGCATTAGGTGCAAGTTTCAATGCGTTCTCGACAGACGGTTTATAAATGTCGCACAATGCTACAATATCGACTTTGGGGTTCTTAGCCAAAAATCCCATTAAAAACCGTCCTCGGGAACCGGGCCCAATAATTGCCAGACGACACTTCTCGTTTGAGGTGTTCATCACCTCCGAAAAAGCAGAAAGCCAAGGGCTTGCTGCAAGAAGAGTGCCAGCCCCGGCTATGCCTAAATTCTTTAGAAAATCCCGCCTGCTAATAGGGGTATGTTTCATGCTTGTGGTATTTAAGATTATAATTAGTTTATATAAGTAATCAATTTTTAAATACAGGCGCTTTTTGTGTTTCGTAAGAAGGAGATCCTCCCTCTACGTAAGGCCAACCTTCTTGGTCCCACTTGATCTGGTCCAACAACAGAATACGTCCGTTCTCCGGAGTTGATCTTGAAAAACCATGATACAGAAGCCAGTCTTGTCCGGCATCATCCCGGATAATCTGCGAACCGTGCCCATTGCCTACAAAATGACCATTCGCACCTATCACCAAAGAATAACCATTTTTCAACATCGGTTTACCAGTCTTGTCTTTGTACGGGCCCCATACTTTCTTGGAACGTCCCACTACGACTTTATATGTACTTTTCACTCCTTGACAACAACTTCCTATGGAGGCAAACATATAATAATAATCGCCGTGCTTATGGATATAAACAGCTTCAAAAGCAGTTCCCGCTATTCTCTTTTTTTTCGCTCCCGGCATGATCGACAGCCCATCCGCAGTCAGTTCAATAACATATATTCCCCGGAAGCTGCCCCATACCAAATAGTTTCTCCCCTCATACTGTAGGAGACTGGGATCAATCGAGTTCTGCACACCGATCTCATTGCTACGGAACATCTTACCATGATCCGTAAAAGGTCCCTGCGGAGAGTCGGCCGTAGCCACCCCAATGCCGCACGTTTGTTCTCCTCCCCACACTGACATTGCATAATAAAGCACATATTTACCGTTAATATAATTAATGTCAGGTGCCCAAATTCCAGCTTTAGGTTCAAATCTGGGACGAGTTTTATTCGTAAATGCAGTGTTACAATACGTCCACTCCACCAAATCTTTCGACTTCATGATCGGAACGTTTCTGGTAGATTCGGTAGCATACACATAAAAGTAACCATCGGCAGCTTTAATCACCGTAGGGTCGGGCATAGCAATATCTACAACCGGATTCTTATAACTCACTGCAGACTTTGTCTGTGCTTTCACCTGCGAAAAGCAAACACATATCATGAAAACGAAAACAAACAAATTTACATACTTTTTCATTCAATCATTCTTTTAAAAGATACTTTTTACCTAATCTTTATAGCTATAAATTAATATTAACTCACAAAATCCTTTGGCAATACTCCAAATTGTTTTTGGAAACATTTAGCAAAATAAGATGGAGAATTAAAACCTACCATATAACAAATCTCATTTACCCGATTTTCTCCCTCTTTCAATAATTGAGCAGCTCTCTTCAAACGCTCCAGACGAAGATATTCATTCGGACTCAAATCCAAGACGCCCTTAATCTTCCGATAGAAATTGGAACGACTCATATTCAGGCTATCCGCCATATCATCCATGCTAAACTCCGGATTGCTATAATTCACCTGAATTACTTCATTCAGTTTCTTTATAAAATCTTCGTCAGCTTTTGTCAACGCCATTGTATTGGCCGCCACAAAAGGAGACTGTGCAAAGGCCTTACGCAACTTCTCCCTATTCTGAATAAGACTGGAAGCACAAGCCTGTAAATATTCCACAGAAAAAGGTTTCTCCAGATAAGCATCTGCTCCCAGTTCCATTCCCTCTATCTTAGACTGGATATTCGTCTTCGCAGTCAACAGTATAACGGGAATATGGCTATAATTCAAATCTGACTTGATCGTCTTACACAATTCAAAACCATCCATCACAGGCATCACAACATCACTAACCACCAAGTTCACATAATTACCATCCAACACTTGCAACGCTTCCGCACCATTAGTGGCAGTCAATACAGTATATTCTTTCGATAGCTGACGCACTACAAAGGCAAGCATATCCGGATTATCTTCTACAACCAGCACTGTAGGCCGGTTATCTTTCTTTTCCGTCTCTCCAACAGGAATTTCATTCATCCTGTCTATTTCAACTTCCGGTTCCGGTGTTAAGGTTATTGTCATATCCTGAACGATCGGCAAAGTCAGACAGAAGGTGTTATTCTCTTCTCCTTCTCCCATGGCCAGAGTCCCTTGATGCAGTTCTGCCAATGAACGGGAAAGAGCTAAGCCGATTCCTGTTCCAGTGGTCACTTTTCCGTCTTCTTTTTCATTGAAACGAACGAAAGGTTTAAATATCTCCTCCTTCATCTCATTAGGAATAATCACTCCATCATTCTCCGTACGAATACGGAATGAATTATTATCATCCGCTTCCGGCACTTCCAAAGATATGTGTACGTAGCTTTCAGCATACTTCACCCCATTGTTCAACAGATTACTGATAATCTTTGTAAACGCCTCCCGGTTCACATGTGCATAAAAATCCTTTTCAGGCACTTGCAAGGTGAATTCCAAACCTTTCTGTTTGGCAAGGGAAGTGAAACGTACATGAGTCTCTTTCAGTACCTCCGTCACATTGCATTTCGCAAAATTCAACCGAAATCCCTGACTTTCCGTTTTACGGAAATCAAGCAACTGATTAGTCAGATTCAACAATCGTTCTGTATTCTGTTTCATTACGTTCAGGTCTTCCCGCGTTTCCGCATCGACCTGTTTCTTCAGTATAATGTTTTCCAACGGACCTTTAATCAATGTTAACGGCGTACGTATCTCATGGGCTACATTCGTAAAGAAATCAATCTTTGCATGGTAAACTTCACGTTCCTTCTCCTGCTCAAATTTTTCCATCTGCCTGCGGTGTTTGCTATTACTACGTCTCTTGAAATACATAACTGTATATAAAGAACAGCCGATAATCAGCAAAGCATACACACAATACGCCCATATTGAAAGATAGAAAGGAGGAAGAATATGCACTTCCAATATCACTTCATCGTCACTCCATACTCCATCACTATTGGCAACTTTCACCCGGAAAGTATAATCACCATATCGAAGATTGGAGTAGGTAACAATAGGGCTTTCACCAACTGTCAACCAGTCTGTATCAAAGCCTTCCAGTTTATACATAATCCGACTTGTCTTAGGAGCCTGAAAATCCAACGCTGCTACACGGAAAGAAAAAGAATTCTGATTGGACTGGAGCACAAGCTGGTCGGAGAAAGTTATACTCTTCTCCAACGGAGATCCCGGTTCGCCGGCATATACCTCCTTACCAAACAGAAAGAAATCAGTAATTACAATAGACGGGAGAAACTTGTTCTCCGAGAAATTCTTGGGATTAAAAGCGATAAATCCATCGATACTACCCAAATAAATCGTACCATCCTCGGCCTCAAAACTCGAACGATAATTAAACTGGTCACCCAACAACCCATTGGAAGTGGTATATACTTTCATCACTCCGGTTGTGGGTTGGAAGCAGACCAAACCGTTGTTGGTTGTCAGCCACAAAAGACCGTCCTTGTCTTCTACAATTTGATACACGACATCATTCGGCAAGCCGGCAGATAAATTATAGTTGGCAAATGTCTCCGTATCCGGCTGAAAACGACAAAAACCTCCTCCTTGAGTAGTCAACCAGATTTGCCGGTGAGAGTCTTCAAAGATACTTAATACCTTGTCATACGGAAGACTCTTCGGGTTATTTTCATCGTGCAAATAATTCTTCCATTTCTTTTCGCTCACATTGTAACAATAGGCTCCATTAGCATAAGTTGCCAACCATAGATTTCCTCCGGAGTCCTCCTTTATGTCATACACAAACCGACCGTTCAGTTCCGGTATCCGGTCGAAATCATCAGACTGTTTATTATATCGGAGCAAGCCGAATAAAGTTCCCAGGTAAATATCACCGGTCGTTGTGCAGCAAATAGAGAAAACACTATTATCTATCAATGAACGGGGAGAATCCGTTTTCTGATAGGTTTTCACGATAGCTCCCGTACGCGTATCTACTACTTTCACTCCTTTTGCAAAGGTTCCTACCCAAAGATGATCGCCAATTAAACATAAACCATGCACATTGGTAAAAGCACTGCTGGGCGTAAAGAAGGAGAATGTTTTGGTCTTGGGGTTGAAACGATTCAGACCACCGTCCTCCGTACCAATCCACAGAATACCTTGATTATCCTGACAGAACTCACGTACTCGTTTCCCACGCAAACCATTATCAGTCCCTTTGGGATAATATTTCTCGAAATACGTATAAAAACGAGGATAGTAATTCACACCGCCAAAATAAGAGCCAATCCAGATGCCACCCTCGCGATCCTTACACAATGAATAAATAGCATTGTCGGATAAAGAATAAGGGTCGTTGATCGAACTGCGCAAATGAACATACTTACCCATTCGGAGATTATAAATATAGAGTCCCGATTCTGCACCAATCCACAATTCATTGTCAGAAGCGACCAGCAGCTCACGACAAAAAACAGACTCTCCACTTTCATCTTTAGAGAGTAAATCATGCAGTTTGTTAGAGGTCAGATTCAGTTCTTTCACTCCTCCTTTTAAAGAGCCTATATATAGACAATTATATGCTCCTTTCACCAGGCCTATCACGACATCATTCTCATAAGTTTTTTGATCGTCTACAGGTGAGACATAAGGATGAAGGGTTTGCAAACGGTCTTTCGAATAGAAAAGTCCATCACCATAGCAGCCAATCCAAAGGGTTCCGCTATTATCGAAAACAAAAGACTGGACATTGGTGGAGATAAAAGAAAAGTTCTTCAATGTGTAGTTCTGGAGTGTTCCTTCCTCCGGATCATAACAAAATAGTCCCTGTGACTCTACCGCTACCCAGACACATCCTTTGTTGTCTCCGGAGATTGCAGTTACGGTATGCTCTATTTTCGTCTTTTCTGCGCTCAATTCAGCAAAATGCCGGAAAGAATCTTTTTCCGGATTATAGACATAAAGTCCTACATCCGTACCTACCCAGATATTTCCTTTTGAGTCCTCATAAAGAGCTGTGATAAAATTATTACCAATGCTCCGCCGTGTGCGGTCATCATGTTTGAATTTGCGGAATGACAAACCGTCATATCTATTCAAACCATCTTTTGTACCGAACCACATAAAGCCCTGCTTATCCTGCAAAATCGCATTGACCGTATTTTGAGATAACCCGTTCTGTACACTAAGATTTTTGAAATAATAATGCTCGTCCGCCATTTGCGCATGGCAGCCGATCTGATAGCCGATTAAACAGATTAAAAATATGAGAACTTTCTTCATAAACATACGTGTTTTCTATCCTTCCGTTTGAGTTACCAAATGTAGGCAAAATCACAGCGGAAAGATAGTAAATATGTCTCAATGAATGAAAAAATAGTCCTATTTTTCTATTCTGATACGCGCGTCAACTGCTACAACGGCCTTTTGCGTTGCTAAGAGCGGATTTATATCCATTTCTTTGATCTCTGTAGCGAAACGTAGCAAAGTGGACAAACGGACAATAATTTCAGCAAATTTATCTTCGTTGACTCCCTTTTGCCCACGTGTTCCCTGAATGATTTTATAAGCACGCAAAGAATGAATCATTGAATAAGCTTCTTCGTAAGAAAGCGGAGCCAAACCGGAAGATACATCTTTCAGCACCTCCACAAAAATACCTCCCAAACCACAAAGTACCACGTGACCGAACTTCTCTTCATATTTTGCGCCAACAAACAGTTCCGTACCTTTCAGCATCGGCTGTACCATAATTGCTCTTGCATCAGGTATCTGCATCATACGATCAAATTCCAGTGCCAGATGTTGCTCACTTTTAATGTTCAGAACGACACCGCCGACATCTGATTTGTGCACAGGGCCAACCACTTTGGCAACTACCGGAAATCCGCACCGACGGGCAAAAGCTACTATCTCCTCTTTATTATCGGAAACAAATTCATCTACCAACGGAATACCGGCAGCGTGCAACAATGCCTGTACATAATTGGGAGCGATATAACCATCCTCCGGAATAGAATCAATAATACGACGAATCCTCGGAACGTCCACTCCGAACAATTCTATTTCAGGAACTGCCGGTTTAGGAGCATTGACGATACGTGAAAGGGCAGTACCCAAGGTCACTTCGTCTGCAAAATTCACATGCCCTTTTGCCAGGAAGGCGGAAACCTCCGCTCCGGCTGTATTAATGGAAGGAAGAATGGGAAAAATCGGTTTCTTGCAAGTCTGCATCTTTTCATGAAGCACATCATACATTTCAAACATAGTAACCAATCCCGGAGTTCCGAAGATAGCCATCATGGCGTCTATATTATCAAGCTTTTCCTCGCAGTAGTCAATGCAAAGGCGCAGATGTTCCGGTGTTCCGGTAGCCAGAATATCAATAGGATTCCCGACGGCAGCACCGGGGAATAGTTGGGCTTTTAGTTCCTCGGCTACTTCTCCCTCCAGCTTAGGCACATTCAGTCCGCCTTTACTCAAGGCATCTGTCAGCATCACTCCCGGGCCTCCGGCATGAGTGATAATGGCAAAATTCTTTCCTTTCAATTCGGGTAAAGTAAACACGCAACCTACGGTAGTCAATTCTTCACGAGAGAAACAGCGCACAATCCCTGCTTTACGGAACAAAGCTTCTACTGCCGAATCGGAACTGGCGATTGCACCTGTATGGGAAGATGCCGCCCGGCTTCCGCTCTCCGAACTTCCGGCTTTGATTGCCGCAATCTTGCACCCTTTTCTAATCAAAGACGAAGCATGGAATAACAACCTGTCCGGATTCTGAATACTTTCAATATAGAGTAGTTTCAGATGAGAATCTTTTTCGGGATCGAAGTTCTCATCCATAAATTGCAATACATCTTCTACACCGATCTGCTTGGCGTTTCCCACCGACCAGACTGAATTGAACTGCAAACCTTTTGTTACGGCACTTTCGAGAATAAATACCGCCGTAGCACCGGAGCTGGAAATCAAGTCCACCCCTTTGGGGTTTAAGTCAGGAATCGGCTGGCTGAACACACTATGATGCCATGTGTTCATCAATCCGATGCAATTAGGACCAATCAACGAAGCCCCGTATTTATTGACTGTTTCCAGAATACGTTCTTCCAACAGCGCCCCTTCGTGGGTTTCTTCACCAAAACCTGCCGAGAGTATGATAAATGCCCTGGTTTGTTTCTTGCTAGCCAATGTTTCCACCATATCAGGACACATCGAGGCAGGCACAGCCAACACCGCCAGATCTGTGTCCGGCAGATCATTCACGTCCGCAAAGGCGGGAACTCCCTGTACTTCCTTTTCCTTCGGATTCACCGCCCGAAGTTCTCCCCGATAACCTCCATTTATCAAATTCTTTAATATTGCGCCACCCGGCTTATGCACATTATTCGATGCCCCTACTACGACAATGCTTTCAGGACGAAGCAACTGGGTTGTTATCATATCATGCTTTGGTTTTCGTTTAACTTAGGTACAAATATATTCTTTCTTACGAGAAAAAAGAAAGAAAAAGGGGAGAAATATAGATGGAAATAGATGATAAAAGAGGAAATGAGCAAGAAATTATATAGATTATACTGACTTATTGAAATGCAAAGCTATAATCTTACCATGTAATTCTTATCATTAGAACAGAATATTACTTTATGCAGAAAAAATGGACATAAAACTCATACAGAATCAAAAATATACAAGATGAGTCCGGAGTATATTGGAAAACTTGAAGGATAAGCAAGTTGCATAATCCATATTCACACAAAACAGACTTTAAATCATTCGATTCAACATCAAAAAGGCAAAATTCCTAATTTCAGGAGCAGATTATTGCAAATATAAGTTCAAATAGAAACAACTCACATGTTACCTATTCGACAGCAACCAGCACAAAACAAGTATTCTAAATGCCCTTTTGTCCTTTCGTTTAAAAGCAAGAAAGCACTTCTCACTGACCAATAAACCGTTTCTTTAAAAGGAACGAAGTCTTCCTTTAAAAGCAATGATTCATGATTCTATCAACAATCATGAATATTCACTCATTTGTATTCAAGAAAGATTACTTATTCCGCATATTCATACAGTATTTTATACGTCACTTCTTTTATTAGAATACAATTTAGATACTCCTAATCTGTTTCAATCTTAAAAATAGAACATAATAGAAAATATAAAAATGCCCCGATACAAATTGGCTATTTTCTAGCCAACTTATATCAGGGTAAAACACTTTCTTTTTACCTGTTTTTTTATTACGAAACGTTCCTGTTTCATTCTGTGACCACTTTTCAATGAAATAATCTGTGTTAATCCGTGTAATCTGTGGTGAAAAGTCACTATCTTTGCACATTGCAAAGCTGAAAACAACAAAAATCACACTATATAATGGAAAAGAAATTCAAAAGAACCACCGTCACATCGGCACTGCCGTATGCGAACGGTCCTGTCCATATCGGTCACCTGGCGGGTGTATACGTGCCGGCAGATATCTATGTACGCTATCTGCGTCTGAAAAAAGAAGATGTATTATTCATCGGAGGTTCGGACGAACACGGAGTGCCTATCACCATCCGTGCCAAGAAAGAAGGAATTACTCCACAGGATGTAGTAGACCGTTATCATTCGCTGATTAAGGAATCATTCAAAGAGTTCGGTATCTCATTCGACGTGTATAGTCGCACCACTTCACCGACGCATCACCAACTGGCTTCGGATTTCTTCAAAACATTATACAATAAAGGAGAATTCATCGAAAAAACATCCGAACAATATTACGACGAGGAAGCAAAAACATTCCTTGCCGACCGTTATATCACCGGAGAATGTCCTCACTGCCATTCGGAAGGCGCTTACGGCGACCAATGCGAAAAGTGCGGAACCTCACTTTCTCCTACAGATCTTATCAACCCGAAAAGCGCCATCAGCGGTAGCAAACCGGTAATGAAAGAAACCAAACACTGGTATCTTCCTCTCGACAAACACGAAGCATGGCTGCGCAAATGGATTCTGGAAGATCACAAAGAATGGCGTCCGAACGTATACGGTCAATGCAAAAGCTGGCTCGACATGGGTCTGCAACCACGTGCCGTGAGCCGTGACCTTGATTGGGGTATCCCTGTTCCCGTAGAAGGAGCAGAAGGAAAAGTGCTCTATGTATGGTTTGACGCTCCGATCGGATACATCTCCAACACCAAAGAACTTCTTCCCGACAGCTGGGAAACATGGTGGAAAGATCCAGAAACGCGTCTGATTCACTTCATCGGAAAAGATAATATCGTGTTCCACTGCATCGTATTCCCTGCCATGCTGAAAGCAGAAGGCAGCTATATCCTGCCGGACAACGTGCCGAGCAACGAATTCCTCAACCTCGAAGGAGACAAGATCTCTACTTCCCGCAATTGGGCCGTATGGTTGCACGAATATCTGGCTGATTTCCCCGGAAAGCAAGACGTACTCCGCTACGTACTGACCGCCAACGCACCGGAAACGAAAGACAACGACTTCACTTGGAAAGACTTCCAAGCACGCAATAACAACGAACTGGTAGCCGTATACGGCAACTTCGTAAACCGTGCAATGGTGCTGACTCAAAAATACTTCGACGGTCGCGTACCCGCACAGGGCAGCTTAACCGACTACGACAAGGAAACGCTGAAAGAATTCGCAGACGTGAAAGCAGAAGTAGAAAAACTGCTCGACGTATTCAAATTCCGCGATGCACAGAAAGAGGCCATGAATCTGGCACGTATCGGAAACAAATACCTGGCCGACACCGAACCGTGGAAACTGGCTAAGACAGATATGGAACGTGTAGGAACCATCCTCAACATTTCCCTGCAACTGGTTGCCAACCTTGCCATCGCCTTCGACCCATTCTTGCCGTTCAGCTCGGAAAAACTCCGCAAAATGCTGAACATGGATACTTTCGAATGGTCTGAACTGGGAAAAGATAACCTGCTTCCTGTAGGCCATCAGTTAAACAAACCGGAGTTATTGTTCGAGAAGATCGAAGACGCTACTATCGAAGCACAGGTACAAAAACTGCTCGATACAAAGAAGGCAAATGAAGAAGCCAACTACAAAGCTAATCCTATCCGCCCGAACATCGAATTCGACGACTTCACGAAACTGGATATCCGTGTAGGTACCATTCTTGAATGTCAGAAAGTACCGAAAGCGGATAAATTGCTGCAATTCAAAATCGACGACGGACTGGAAACACGTACCATCGTATCGGGTATTGCCAAGCATTATCAACCGGAAGAACTGGTAGGCAAACAGGTTTGCTTCATCGCCAACCTTGCTCCGCGCAAACTGAAAGGTATCGTCAGCGAAGGCATGATTCTAAGTGCCGAAAACAACGATGGCAGTCTGGCAGTTATTATGCCGGGACGTGAGGTGAAGCCGGGCAGCGAAGTAAAATAATAAAACTAGAATAGGGAATACATGAAAAGCTATCATCACGCATAGCCTTTTCATGTATTCTTTGCAAATAACATGAGCGAGAATCAGTCACTAAAAGAAAAGACGGCCAAAGGACTATTTTGGGGAGGATTCAGCAACGGCATACAGCAGTTGTTAAATCTGCTTTTCGGAATATTCCTCGCGCGGTTGCTCACTCCGTCAGATTATGGAATGGTGGGAATGTTGGCCATCTTCTCCCTCATTGCCAGTTCGATACAGGAAAGTGGTTTCACAGCTGCCCTTGTTAATAAGAAAGAAGTGACGCACAATGATTACAATGCCGTATTCTGGTTCAACGCGGCCATCAGTCTGTCGCTGTACCTGCTGTTATTCCTCTGTGCACCGCTTATCGCTGACTTTTACGATACTCCCGAACTGACACCACTGGCACGTTATTCTTTTATCGGCTTCTTCATTGCCAGTCTGGGAATATCCCACAGTGCCTATCTCCTGCGTAATCTGATGGTCAAACAGCGGGCATTGTCTTCGGTTATCGGACTCACCGTGTCCGGAATCACCGGAGTCACTCTTGCCTACTTTGGTTTCTCTTATTGGGGAATTGCTACGCAAAGCATCGTTTACGTAACCATCAACACAGCCTGTTACTGGCATTTCACCCGTTGGCGACCGAGCTTGCAGTTCAACTTCACCCCGATTAAGGAAATGTTCGGATTCAGTGGGAAACTACTGGTTACCAATGTATTCAATCACATCAATAACAATCTGTTTTCCGTGATACTGGGTAAATTCTACAGCGAAAAAGAAGTAGGATATTACAACCAAGCCAATAAATGGTGCGGCATGGGACAACTCTTCATCTCCGGCATGATAAACGGAGTAGCGCAACCGGTACTCACCAAAGTGTCCGACGACCTTGAACGGCAAAAACGGGTATTTCGCAAAATGCTGCGTTTCACCGCTTTTGTCTCGTTTCCCGCCATGTTGGGATTGGGAATCGTATCGGAAGAGCTGATTATCATCACCATCACCGACAAGTGGTATTCCAGCATATTAATCATGCAAATACTGTGTATCAGCGGAGCCTTTGCTCCCATCGCATACCTCTATCAGCAGCTCATCATCAGCAAAGGGAAATCCCGCATCTATATGTGGAACACCATAGCGCTCGGCATAATTCTACTGTCAGGCGTTCTGTTAGTCCACTCACACGGTATCTATGCCATGCTCGCCGTCTATGTATCCACCAATATACTGTGGCTACTGACATGGCACTACTTTGTATGGCAGGAAATAGGATTGAAGCTTCGCCATGCCCTGATGGACATACTTCCTTATGCTGCCATTGCGGCTACGGTTATGGTAATCACCTATTACACCACCCGCTCCATCGAGAATATTTATCTCCGCCTGGCAAGCAAGATAGTGCTTGCTGCAGCACTCTACGTAGCAACCATGTGGGGCAGCCGATCGGTTACTTTTAAAGAAAGCATTCAATATTTCATCAAAAAGAAGACACATGAACCCAAATGACCTTGCCACCCGATACCATCTTCTGAATAGTTCTTTCAAAAAGACGATGATTTATCACATAGGTATAGATGCCGGTTTCTTCACCGAATATACCTATATGCTTCACGCAATGCTTTATTGCCTGCAACACAAAATACAGTTCAAGCTCTACTCCGACGACGCCAACTTCGGATGGGAAAAAGGTTGGGAAGATTGTTTCGCCCCCTTCTGCGAGCAAGTGCACGAACCGTTTCATCACACTTATAACACCCATCGCCTCCCCTCCTGGCAGGCATTGATGAAAGACAAAAAGCTGCCTAAGACGAAGTTACTGAAATGGAAACTGAAAGTAACCTGTAAGAACATCATCGGAAAAGCCCTTGCTTTCTTCACGTATGGCAAACCGGTCCGACTCAACTTCCAAGTGACGTTCAACCCCAACCAGCATTTCCATATCCCCGAACTGGGAATAGACGGTGACTACCTCCACACCTTCCAAAAGCTGACGGAAATCACCTGGAAACTCAACGACACCACCGCACAGGAATGTCTCCAATTTGCCGCCAGCCTGCAACTTCCGCCTCAATACGCAGGATGCCAAATACGCGGAGGAGACAAGATCACCGAAACCAACCTGCTTCCACCGGAACACTACATACGGCTTATTAAAGAAAAGACCGCCCTACGCGACGTCTTTGTATTAACGGACGATTACCGCCTTTTCGAACAAGTACAAACCCTTGCCCCGGACATACACTGGTACACCCTTTGCAGCCCCGACGAAAAAGGATATGTCAACAGCGCTTTCACGCAGACCACCAAAGAGCTGAAACAGAAACAAATGGCACGTTTCCTTTCCTCGATACAGATATTGATGGACGCCTCCGTCTTTATAGGAAGCATCACTACCGGCCCCAGCCTGTTCCTATTGAAGAAATTCTATCCGGACATCAATCCGGCAGACTGTCTGCTCAAGGACTTTCCGCAAGCATCCGTCCTTCCCATACCGGGACGAGGACAAGTGGCCACCGAATTTATGCAAGGAAACTCAACATGCAAGGGAACTTAAAATGATAGTAACTTAAAGTTATAGTAACTTAGCAATATAATTACTACTTTTGTAGCACAACGTGCATTAACCATTTCCGATGAACAAGAAATATACAGCCGAAGAGCTTGATTTATTACATGCCGAACTCTACGACATATTGGGAGAAACCATCCGGGTGTGTCAGAAGCACAACATTCCCTATTTTGTGATTGGCGGCACGGCAATCGGTGCACTCTACGACCAAGCGATTCTCCCCTGGGATGATGATATTGACATAGGCATGACGCGGGAGAACTACAACAAATTTCTGAAAGTAGCTCCCGAGGAACTGGGTCCTTCCTACTTCCTTTCATGGATAGAGACAGACCCTCATACTCCGTATTATTTTGCCAAAGTCAAGAAAAACGACACCCTTTTTGTAGAAGAAATGTTCAAGAATGTCCCGATGCATCCGGGCATTTTTGTCGATATATTCCCATTCGACAAAATTCCCGACAACAAGCTGCTGCGAAGAATACAATCCGAAGCACTCGGCTTCCTCAAATGCTGCCTGATGGGAAAAGAGATATGGATGTGGAAACACTTCGGTACATGTGAAATAGAGAACCCCACGAACCGGGGAGCCTTCTCCTGTTTCCTGAACAGGGTAGTCGACCTGCTTTTCTCTAAAAAAGCAATCTACCGCATGCTGGTGTCAGTTCAAAGCTGTTTCAACTCACGAAACACCCGTTACTATAACAACGTAATGGCCACTGCCGACCACGTAACCGTAGAAAGCATCCGCCACCTGCAACCCGTGAAATTCGGCCCTCTCACAGTGACCGCCCCCGACGACCTGGAAGGATTTTTGCGTTACAACTATCCAACCCTGCATCGATTTACAGAAGAAGAGCAGGAAAAAGTGAACAACCACTATCCTGCTGCCCTGTCATTCAGTACAACCCCAAAACAAGAACTATGAATATGAAATCCGCTTTAGTAGACGTCCCGGTACTTATCCTGTTCTTCAACCGCCCGCAACAGTTGTCGCAAGTGTTCGAGCAAGTGAAGAAAGCGCGTCCGTCCCGCCTCTTCCTCTATCAGGACGGAGCACGAAATGAACGTGACCTGCCCGGAATAGAAGCCTGCCGTGAAATCGTATCACAGATAGACTGGGAATGTGAAGTAGAACGGCTTTATCAGGAAAAGAATTTCGGCTGCGACCCTTCGGAGTACATTTCGCAGAAATGGGCCTTTTCGAAAGTCGACAAGTGCATCGTATTGGAAGACGACGATGTGCCCGCCGTCTCCTTTTTCCAATTCTGCAAGGAGATGCTGGATAAATACGAACATGACACCCGCATCAGCATGATTGCCGGATTTAACCCCGAAGAAATCACCCAAGATATGCCCTACGACTATTTCTTTACCACCACCTTCTCTATCTGGGGATGGGCAAGCTGGAAACGGGTAGTCGACCAATGGGATGAGTTCTACAACTTCCTGGACGACTCCTTCAATATGCAACAACTGGAACAGCTTATCAAGGAACGCAAATTCCGGAGCGACTTTATCTACATGTGCCAGCGTCACCGGGAACAGCAGAAAGCCTTTTATGAAACGATCTTCCACGCCTCCATACTGTTCAACTCCGGGCTAAGCATCGTGCCTACCCGCAACATGATTAATAACTTGGGAGCAACGGCAGATTCCACCCATTTCGCCGGCTCGATTCATACCCTGCCCAAAGGTTACCGCCGCATCTTCACGATGAAGCGCTATGAGGTGGATTTTCCACTGAAACATCCCCGCTACGTCATCGAAAACGTTGCCTACAAAGAGAGCGTTTACCGCATCATGGGCTGGGATCATCCGTGGATCAAGATCGGACGTTCGTTCGAAGAACTGTTCCTCAACCTGAAATACGGCAATTTCTCCATCATTACGAAAGCTGTCAAAAACCGAATCAACAAATGGCTGAAAAGAAACAAGCACCACTAAATAAGTTGCTTACTATTTATTTTTACCATACCCGCCTCACACGGGAAAGCTACGAGGAATGGAAAGAATATAAATTCCCCGGACACATCTTATACGGACTTCCTTTACTGGAGAATTACGGAATACACTCCGTGATGCACAAATGCAAATATTTCTCCGGCCGTCTGAAACTCATGCTTTACGCCACCAAAGAGATTCTCTTCTGCAAGGAGAAATACGACGTCATCTACGCCACCTCTTTCCGGGGTATAGAGCCCGTCATCTTCCTCCGTGCCCTGGGACTGTATCGCAAACCCATCGTGATCTGGCATCATACGGCAGTCGTGACCAATCCCAAACCGTGGCGCGAACAAATCTCCCGCCTTTTCTACAAAGGTATAGACCAAATGTTCCTGTTCAGTCGGAAACTGATTCAGGACTCGCAGAAAACCCGGAAAGCACCGTCCCACAAACTGAAACTCATCCATTGGGGACCGGATCTTCCTTTCTACGACCACCTGCTTGCAGAAATGCCCGACCGGAAGCCCGAAGGATTTATCTCCACCGGCAAAGAAAACCGGGACGTAGACACCTTGCTCCAGGCATTTGCCGCAACGAACGAGAAACTGGATTTGTACATTGCCGTCTCATGCGGTAACATCAACTACAAAAAGATCATCGACCCGTATGCATTGCCCGACTCCATTCGCATCCATTATACCGACGGAGTCATTCCCTATGAACTAGGGAAACTGGTGGCACGCAAAAGTTGCATCGTGATCTGCTGCCTGGACTTCCCCTATACCGTAGGACTGACCACGCTCGTGGAAGCATTCGCCCTCGGCATCCCCGTCATCTGTTCGCGCAACCCCAACTTCGAAATAGACATCGATAAGGAAGGAATAGGCATCACCGTAGAATATAACGACGTACAAGGCTGGATAGACGCTATCCGCTACATCGCCGACCACCCCGAAGAGGCACGGCGCATGGGAGAGAATGCCCGCAAACTGGCGGAAGAACGTTTCAACCTCGAAATCTTTTCACGCGAAATAGCAGAAAGCTTGCTGGAAATATCAAACATTTCCTCTAAAAACCGTACATTTGCATAAACTTTTGCCCATGAGAGTCCTGATTATAAATACATCTGAACGAATAGGAGGAGCAGCCATCGCAGCAAGCCGGTTGATGGAGTCACTGAAAAACAACGGCATCAAAGCCAAAATGCTGGTACGTGACAAACAGACCGACCAAATCAGTGTTGTCCGCTTAAAAAGTAACTGGTTGCAAGTGTGGAAGTTCATGTGGGAACGGATTGTGATCTGGAGTGCCAACCGTTTCCGGCGTTACCATTTGTTTGACGTAGACATCGCCAACACAGGTACAGACATCACCTCACTCCCGGAATTCCGCCAGGCCGACGTGATCCATCTGCATTGGATCAACCAGGGAATGCTCTCACTGAACGATATACGAAAGATACTGACCTCCGGCAAACCCGTAGTCTGGACCATGCACGATATGTGGCCATGCACCGGCATCTGCCATTACGCACGGGAGTGCAACAACTATCAGCAGGAATGTCACGACTGTCCGTACATCTACAAAGGCGGGGGACGAAAGGATTTATCCTATCGCACGTTCCGCAAAAAACAAAAGTTATACAGCTACGCTCCCATCCATTTCGTCACGTGCAGCCATTGGCTGAAGGAACAAGCCCAGACCAGTGCATTATTTGAAGGGAAAAGCGTGACCAATATTCCGAACGCTATTAATACCAACTTGTTCAAACCCATGAACAAGAAGGAAGCGCGTGCCAAATTCATGTTGCCGGAAGGTAAGAAACTAGTTTTGTTCGGCTCATTAAAGATCACCGATAAACGAAAAGGGGTCGACTATCTGATTGGGGCATGCAAACTGTTGGCAGAAAAGCATCCGGAATGGAAAGACTCACTGGGTGTAGTCGTATTCGGCAACCAGTCGCAGCAGTTACAGGAACAACTTCCTTTCCATGTATACCCGCTCCCTTATATCAAAAATGAGCATGAAGTAGTGAATATCTACAATGCCGTAGACCTCTTCGCCATCCCGTCTCTGGAAGAGAATCTTCCCAATATGATTATGGAAGCAATGGCCTGTGGAGTGCCTTGTGTCGGTTTTAATGTGGGAGGTATCCCCGAAATGATCGATCATCTGCACAACGGCTACGTGGCACAATACAAATCCTCGGAAGATTTTGCTAACGGCATACATTGGATATTGACGGAACCGGAATACAACGAACTCTCTGCACAGGCCTGCCGCAAGGTTCTGGGTAATTATTCGGAGAGTATCGTTGCAAAGAAATATACAGATGTCTACAATAAAATAACGGGGAAATATGCATAGTGTCCATCCTACTCCCAAGTTCTCTATCATTACGGTGACATACAATGCTGAAAAGGTATTGGAAGACACGATTCAAAGTGTTATTTCACAAACCTATCATCATATAGAATACATTATCGTGGATGGAGCTTCCAAGGATGGAACCCTCTCTATTATCAACCGCTACCGGTCACGCATACACACCGTCGTCAGCGAACCCGACAAAGGACTGTATGACGCCATGAATAAGGGCATCGCCCTTGCCAGCGGTGATTATCTCTGTTTCCTGAATGCAGGCGACTGTTTTCATGAGGATGATACGCTGCAACAAATGGTGCACACCATCAACGGCAATGAACTGCCCGATATACTTTACGGAGAAACCGCTATCGTAGACAAGGACAGGCATTTCCTGCGGATGCGCAGATTGTCCGCCCCTGAAACGCTCACCTGGAAAAGTTTCAAACAGGGAATGTTAGTCTGCCACCAGGCATTCTTCCCCCGCCACACGCTCGTAGAGCCATATAATCTGCAATATCGCTTTTCTGCAGATTTCGACTGGTGCATCCGCATCATGAAGAAAGCACGTACTTTGCACAATACCCACCTGACAATCATCGACTATCTGGAGGAGGGAATGACTACCCGGAATCAGAAAGCATCCCTCAAAGAAAGATTTCGGATCATGGCAAAGCATTACGGGCTGATTGGAACCGTGGCGCATCATGCATGGTTCGTGATCCGTGCAGTTACTCACCAGTAGGCGAAGGCATATAAAGCATCACCTGGTCTAATATCACTCCTTCGTCCAATGCCTTGATTACCAATTTGTGGGACTTCTTTCCGGATACCGGAAGTCGAACCGTTCGGATGGCTTGATTGCGCAGCACGTTCTCTTTCCATTCTTCACTCCGTCCTTTCGTTTCATAAGAGATCACTTCAGGCGCTGCATCGTCCAACGATATTGAGAAACGTAATTGATCTCCTCTCACAGGATGATTAGGCAACAAGCGGATGTCAACCTCTACCGAGTCTGTTTTCCAGTTGTCAAAAGAGAACATCAGTGCATCTCCCTTGTCAATGCCTGTCGCTTTGCTTTCATATCCCAGGCCCTCACAAATAGCAGAAGTTCCTTTCCGCGCATTCAAGGTCTTACTATTCGGGATATTCTTCCCATCCAAGCCGTTCCATTTATAGATAGCTACACGCTCTTTCATCATCGGAGAAGTAGCCGTTTTTCTTTCCACGCGATTGAATACGGGGAGTTTTCGGGGTTGGAAATCCATCATGCGGTTCCACTTTCCATCTTCCAGTGAGTTATACTGTTTTGTCAATACTACAATGCTGTCATAGGCAAGATCACTTTTCTCCCAGTCCGCTTTTCCGTGGCGGGCTAATTGGGCATATAGCAATTTCCGGTTCATCTGTGTAGCAGCTTGCACCGGGTATTTCACCAATTCAAAATAGGCACTTTGTCTGCCGGATGGGATTTTCGAAGCTGCCCGTTCCACTGTCTCCGACAATTTATCATAAGCCTGCAAACGTCCGTTGATTTCTTTTTCACTCCATGGGAGATCTTTGACAACACGATAAACAGGATCTTTCTCCTCTTCCCTCGTATTTCCCATAAATTCAGGTTTACGAATATGGGCCAGACGATAGTGTTCCTGCATCACAGGTAATACTGCCTTTGCGCACGAAGCTCCCAATTCCCGTTCCAGCCAGTGTTTCAGATGAGAGGTCACTCCTTCCGAGGCCACAGCTTCTATATTCCAGGCCATATCCATAAACAACTCTATCTGATACTCGGCAGGCTTGATATCTCCGACGTTCAGTATCCACATCTTCTGTATGCCTCGATCGTAAGCCAGCTTCATTTGTTGGAAAATCAGATACGGGCTCATCGTACTCAACCAGAGATGGTCATGCGGACGTCCCCAATAAGAAACATGATAATAGACTCCATTCCCTCCTTTACGTGCGCATTCTTCGGCCGTAGGAAAATGACGGATATAGCCATAGTTATCGTCACACCACATCAATGTTACATCATCGGGCACCTGTAATCCGGCATGATAAATGTCGAGTACCTCTTTATAAGGGATAAAAACCTGCGGGACTTTAGTTACATCCTTATCAACATATTTTTCAATCAACCCGCGTTGATCTGCAAACACACGATCTATTACGGCCTTCTGTTCTTCCACCGTCTTCGCTCCCTGCATCTTGCCATCGTGTACACCACGCATACCCAACGTATAGAGTATTTCCTGATCTGCCACCTCTTTTACACGGTCTTCCCAGAATTTGTAAACAGCCGGAGCATTATTCACATAATCATAAGCCCCTTCTCCTCTTCGTTTCCACTCGCCGGCAGCGCTGCAAGCCATCGGTTCGCAATGGGAAGCACCGATGAAGATTCCATATTTCTTGGCAGCTTCCTGATTGCCTTTGGTCAGGAAGAAAGGAAGTGTACATTCGTGCATTGCAGGCCAATAGGTGTTGGCACGCAGACGAAGTAAGAGTTCAAAAATACGCTCGTTGGTACGCGGGCCTATCTCACCTTTCACTTTTGAAGGTTCATAGGTCCGACTGCTCCATGGCATCAAGCCCCAGTCTTCATCATTAATAAATATACCCCGATATTCCACCGAAGGAGCCTGAAGACTTTGGAATTTGGAAGATAGCTTAAAAAGTTTCTTCTTTTCCGGAGTTACGTCCGCCCACCATTCCCAGGGAGAGACACCTAACAAACGGGATATTTCGAGTATTCCATAAGCCGTACCATGTTTATCACTGCCGGCTACTACCAATTTCCCCTCCGGAGAAACAGATAATAGAAAAGCCTGCTTCTTGCCTTTTAGCGCAGAAACATCTATGCCGGTCCGGCTGATAAGCTCACTCTGCCCCACCGTTCCTATCACAATTTCACCTGTTTTCTCATTCGTTTGGGTAGTCGACGACAATACTGTCTGAATATCACGCTCCAGCATCTCCAATGCGGTTCGTACAACCTGTTCTTCAGAAGGGCTGCAAGCGATGACAACTGTTTGACCGGAAGTCAAAACAAAATCCTTACTACGAATCGGTAAAGCAACTATCAAAAAGATGAAAAAAGAAAACAGAAGTTTATGTCTCATAGGTTCTATTATTTATAGAAGACAAAATTACAGGTTTGCAGAAAATGTACTATAGAATAGTGTACAATTTCATAGAATTCTGTCCGGCCTATTTAAAATGTAGCAGGCAACGCAAGCAACTGATACATCAGCGTTCGTGCCATGCGTATCTGTCCTTTCGTGCTGGGATGCAAACGATCATATCCCGCATCGTAGAAATAAATCAGTTGTTCTTCCACCATCGGATTCAATCCGGTTACCGCATTAAAATCAATCACGGGGACTCCCCACACATTGCCGGCTTCTTTAACAGCCTGCACGTAGGCATCCACATATTCGCCACAACTATTCTGGTAGTTTTCATCCGGTTGCACATTCGTTTCTCCAAAATTGGCCAGTGAACGGTGCAACGGGGTCAGCAACACAATCTGCTTGTCCGGGAAGAGTTGTTTCAGTCTATTGATTCCTATGTTGATACGTCCCTTATACGTGCTTCCATCCATTATAGGAGTGCGTTTCTTACGGGTTTCCAGCTTTTGGGTTTGCCCACGGGCTGCCATCACTTGTTCTTCTGTTTCCGTAAACCATTCTCCAATAGGTACACCGTCATTAAAATCATTCGTACCCATCAAAATCACGATAGCATCTACTTCTCCACCGTGTTCTTTCTTCAGTTGCTCGGCTTGCCGGGGCACATCATTCCATTGCCTGCCACTGATACCATATACATAAGGAGTGATTCCCAGCCATTCCTGCAGAAAATCCCAGTATTTCTTTATCTTGTCACCATAACAGTTGGGATCTGTAATAGAGTCTCCCAAATATCCCACTCTTTTTCCTTGCCACGGGTGCCGGATGCATCCATTATTCGTTTCAACAGAGTTTGCCACTTTAGAAGATTGATTCTGTCCGCACAGAAAAGAGGAACAGAAAAACAGGATGGTACATGTGAGTAATAATTTGCTTTTCATCGGTATCATACATTAAATGAGAGATTTGTATTTAATATTCGACAAAAATAACTCAAAAAAATGTAGTTTCAATCAATTTGGACGATCAATCTCATCCATGCAACCGGATATATAAACATATTCCTATTTGACTATTCTTGCTAAAATACAGGTTTACAGTCTTTTTTCAATCAAGTTATCATTGAGTTTTGCAGCTAAAACCCTATCTTTGTCACAAACTAAAAGAAATAATTGGATGTTTAACTCATTTTCATTCCATAAGGATTCCGTTCTGTAAATAATCTGTAAGCCTTCCTCTCATTACAGATTATCCCTTATGTTTTCTGACATACTCTTGTCAGAGTTATTTTCTATATCTAAATTTTCAAACTATTTGTATGGTCAAATGGTTGCAAGCATCATTATATGCCTCCATTCGCCGTACAACTAAAACATTAAAACAATGAGTAACGATTTTAAATCAATCCACGAATTCGATTTTACACTGATATGTAATTACTTCAAGGCATTAAAACGTCAAGGTCCCGGAAGTCCTGAAATCACACAAAAAGCCGTAAGCTTCATCAACGAACTGTCCGACAAGGCACGAATAGCCGACATTGGCTGTGGCACAGGCGGTCAGACAATGGCATTAGCCAACTATACGAAAGGACAAATTACAGGTATCGACCTTTTCCCCGACTTTATCGAGCTATTCAACAAAAATGCAATAGAAGCCCATTGTGAAGACAGAGTAAAGGGTATCGTCGGTTCCATGGACGCTCTGCCATTTCAAGAGGAAGAACTCGATCTGATCTGGTCCGAAGGCGCTATCTATAACATAGGATTCGAACGCGGCATGAACGAATGGAACAAATTCCTGAAAAAGAACGGATTTATCGCTGTAACGGAAGCCTCCTGGTTCACCCCGGAACGTCCCTCCGAAATAGAAGACTTCTGGATGGCCAATTACCCGGAAATCGATACGATTCCAAGAAAGATAATGCAAATGGAAAAAGCAGGATATATCCCGACAGCCCATTTCATTTTACCGGAAAATTGCTGGCTTGAGCATTTTTACGCTCCCCAGTTCCCTGTTCAGGAAGCTTTTTTGAAGGAATATGCAGGAAATGACGCAGCCGCAGACCTCATCACCGGGCAACGGTATGAAGAGAGCCTATATAATAAGTATAAAGAATACTACGGCTACGTATTCTATATAGGACAAAAAAAAGATTGATTATCTGCCGGAGAAGTTAGCAAGATAGGACAACTCTCCGGCATTTATTATCCTTTACTTTGCAGAAAACATGGAGACGAAAGATATCAATAAACAGGAATATCAGTTACGGATCAATAAAGTGACCGACTATATTCACAATCACATAGACCAGCCGTTATCATTACAGAAAATGGCAGGTATCGCCTGCTTTTCTCCTTTCCACTTCCATCGCGTATTTACAATCCTGACGGGCGAAACGCCTACGGATTATATCAAACGCACTCGGATTGAAAAAGCAGCCCTATTATTAAAACGAAACAAGGAACTTTCCGCCACCGAAATCGCCCGTCTTTGCGGCTTTAGCAGCCTTTCACTTTTAAGTCGCAATTTCAGGTTGCATTTCAGTATGACGATCCGGGAGTTCCGTTCATTAAAATAAAACCCTAAAGAATATGGAAAAAGAAAATAAGATTCTGATTTTTCGAACTTCTATCACCCAAAGGCGTGACATCAAGCGCATAGGAGAGCTTTTGGCAGAGTTCCCCCAAATAGACAAATGGAATGTGGACTTTGAGGACTGGGAGAAAATATTAAGAATCGAGTGCAGGGATATCTCTGCACTCGAAATATCGGAAGTACTCCGGAACAATCATATTTTTGCCACCGAACTGGAATAAAACCGGGAAAAGAAAACCTCTCAAACTCCCAACAACTGTTTCAATTCAGCCACTCCTTCAGAAGCTCCCTTCTGAATTACATGTATCGAACGGGAAGTATGCGTATCTACCGGTTTCGGATCAATCAGATACACCTCTGCTCCTCTCGGTACATAATGAAGCAGCCCCGCCGCAGGATATACGTTAAGCGACGTACCGATAATGACGAAAATATCCGCTTTCTCCACATATTGGATGGCGGTTTCAATTTCCGGCACAGCTTCTCCAAACCATACGATAAAAGGTCGCAATTGAGTGCCGTCGCCGGCCTTGTCTCCCATCTTCACTTCATATTCTTCCGGTTTCAGTTCTTTTATGTAGTGGGGATTATGAGGATCTCTGCTGGAACACACTTTCGTCAGTTCGCCATGCAGATGAATGATGTGGCTACTCCCGGCACGTTCGTGCAAGTTATCAATATTCTGTGTCACCACCGTCACATGGAAGCTTTTCTCCAGTTCCGCCAACAGTTCATGCCCACGGTTCGGTTTCACCTCCAACAACTGTTTCCGACGCTCATTATAGAAATTAATCACTAAAGCCGGGTCACGCTGATAACCTTCAGGAGTGGCCACCTGCTCCACAGGATACCTATCCCACAAACCGCCTGCATCGCGAAATGTACTAATCCCACTCTCGGCACTCATACCCGCACCCGTCAAAACTACCAGATTCTTCATTACTATTCCTCCTTCTTTTTTAATAGCCACACAAATGTAATCAGAATCATCGAATAAAAGAACACTTTCTCACGCTTAATATAATCCAATTTATGCAGAACTTTAAGATGAAAGATGCAGATAGTTAGCATCATTTATGGCAACAACTATTCGTCTGACTACTGTTATTCTTTCGTCTGACAGTTGTCAGACGAAAAAACAACAATTGTCAGACGCAAGTTCAACAGCTGTCAGACGATTAATTGCCTGCATAAACAAATCTAAATTATAAGAATAAGCCGATTAAATCCTACGAACAAAAAAACTAATTCTTTAAAGAAAAGCGATTATCTTTCACAGATATAAGAATTTTTAAATAGCAAATGCTAAATCATTCAAATAAAACACGTACTTTTGCGATTCATAAATTTGCAATTGATTGAAAGCTAAAACCATGAAGGTGATACATTTCAATCGCCAACAAAAAACATTATATGGATAAATTCAGTTACTCTATTGGCCTCGGAATTGGTCAAAACTTATCAAGCATGGGAATCGGAAACCTTGCGGTAGATGATTTCGCACAAGCAATCAAAGACGTATTGGAAGGCAATCAGACGGCTATCAGCCACAATGAAGCCCGCGAAATAGTAAACAAGTATTTCGAAGAACTGGAAGCTAAAATGGGTGCCGTTGCTATCGAGCAAGGACAAGCTTTCCTCGAAGAAAACAAAAAAGGACCGGGCGTAGTTGTTCTTCCCAGCGGACTACAATATGAAATCATCAAAGAAGGTACAGGCAAAAAGCCGAAAGCTACCGACCAGGTAAGATGCCACTATGAAGGAACATTAATCGACGGTACACTGTTCGACAGCTCTATCCAACGCGGAGAACCGGCTGTATTCGGTGTCAACCAAGTAATCCCGGGATGGGTGGAAGCTTTACAGCTAATGCCGGAAGGTTCTAAATGGAAACTGTATATTCCGTCAGAACTCGCTTATGGCGCAAGAGGTGCCGGAGAAATGATTCCTCCTCACAGCACACTCATTTTTGAAGTAGAATTACTCGAAGTATTATAAATAAAAAATTTCAAAGCAAAATGAAAAAAGTTAGTATTTTTATGGCAATCGCCGCTGCTGCAAGCCTTGCTTCTTGTACAGCTCAAGCTCCTAAAGCAAATCTGAAATCAGACATCGACTCACTGTCTTATTCTATCGGTATGGCGCAGACTCAAGGTCTGAAAGGCTATCTGACAGGTCGTCTGGACGTTGATACTGCTTATATGGCAGACTTCATCAAAGGTTTGAATGAAGGTGCAAACAAGACTAGCAAAAAAGACATCGCTTACATGGCAGGTCTGCAAATCGGTCAGCAAATCAGCAACCAGATGATGAAAGGTATCAACCAGGAATTGTTTGGCACTGACTCTACTAAAACTATCAGCAAAGAAAACTTCATGGCAGGTTTCATCGCAGGTACTTTGGAAAAAGGCGGTGTAATGACTATGGAAGCAGCTCAAGAATATACTCGTACAGCTATGGAAACTATCAAAGCAAAAGCTTTGGAAGAAAAATATGCTGACTACAAAGCTGAAAACGAAAAATTCCTTGCTGAAAACAAGACTAAAGACGGTGTAAAAACAACTGCAAGCGGTCTGCAATACAAAGTAATCACTGAAGGCAAAGGTGAAATTCCTGCTGACACTTGCAAAGTGAAAGTGAACTACAAAGGTACTTTGATTGACGGAACAGAATTCGACAGCTCTTACAAACGTAACGAACCGTCTACTTTCCGTGCTAACCAAGTAATCAAAGGTTGGACAGAAGCATTGACTATGATGCCTGTAGGTTCTAAATGGGAACTTTATATCCCACAAGAACTTGCTTACGGTGCAAGAGAATCCGGCAACCAAATCAAACCGTTCTCTACTTTGATTTTCGAAGTTGAACTGTTGAGCATCGAAAAAGATAAGAAATAAGAAAGTTCTTTTCTAAATAGAAAAAGGAAAGAGGCGCAAAACGTTTGTGCCTCTTTTTTTGCTTTTTCCTATTTTTTTTCTCGGAAAAGAAGAATAATTAAAATAAATCTCTATATTTGCTTACTATTTGATAACAACAGGAAATTACAATTTATTATTATGGAAAGAATAGACAACCTCGACAGGCAGATCCTAGAGATTATCTCCCAGAATGCCCGCATCCCTTTTAAAGACGTAGCAGCCGAATGTGGAGTGTCACGCGCAGCTATTCATCAGCGTGTGCAAAGACTGATTGACCTAGGTGTCATTGTAGGCTCTGGTTACCATGTGAACCCGAAATCATTGGGCTACAGAACTTGTACCTACGTGGGTATCAAGCTGGAAAAAGGCTCCATGTACAAATCTGTCGTAGCAGAATTACAAAAGATTCCCGAAATTGTGGAATGTCATTTCACTACAGGACCGTACACAATGCTGACAAAACTTTATGCATGCGACAACGAACATCTGATGGATTTGCTGAATAACAAAATGCAAGAAATACCGGGTGTGGTAGCTACCGAGACATTGATTTCTCTGGAACAGAGTATCAAGAAAGAAATCCCCATCCGCGTTGAAAAATAATTGTGATGGAGTTTCTAAATGAATATCACCTTGCAGGGTTATTCATCGGAATCTGTACCTTTTTGATTATCGGCCTTTTTCACCCCGTCGTGGTAAAGGCCGAATACTATTGGGGTACAAAATGTTGGTGGATATTTCTGGTACTCGGCATAGCCGGTGTGGTCGCCTCATTAAGCATCGATAATGTGATTTTATCTTCTTTGCTTGGCGTGTTTGCATTTTCTTCCTTCTGGACGATTAAAGAGGTCTTCGAACAGGAAGAACGGGTACAAAAAGGATGGTTCCCCAAGAACCCGAAGCGCAAATATAAGTTCTAAAAATAAAGTATCGTAGTTTTTTATCAAAAGGATTTGCATAATTCGAGGGAAAATACTACTTTTGTCACCGCATCCAACAAAGGATACATCGGACTTGTAGCTCAGTTGGTTAGAGCAACAGACTCATAATCTGGAGGTCCCTGGTTCAAGCCCAGGCTGGTCCACAAACTAAGAGGCTCATTCCTAAGGGAATAGAGCCTCTTTTAGTTTGTAAACCCACCAGATATAAGTCTGTTGCTTCGGTAATATTAGCCTTAATTTAGGTAGTTGTTGACCTATTGTTGACCCCAAATTAATAGGTTAAAATGCTAACAATTAAAGCAGAAGTCCAACAGGACAAACAGAGGAGTGATAAGACATACAATGTCAAGGTAAGGTTTACAATGAATAGAAAGGTAAGAAGATTATCTACAAACCTATTCATAACACCTAAAGAACTTACTAAAGACTTCAAATTCAAGGAAGGTACTCCTATTAAGAAGGAGATTGATAATCTGGTAGTATACTACAAAGAACGGTGTAACAAACTTCAAATAGACCAGAATAATTACACATTAGAGGACATATTGGAGTTATTAAACCATGAACATGAGAAGAACCAAGTAATAGATTTCATTAAATTCAGTCGTGAATGGATAGCCTCAACTACAATCAAAGGTGCACCCAATTATACAACTGCCATTAATGCTTTAGTGCGTTTCATAGGTAAGGAGGAGTTGGATATTAATCTAATTACTCTTGACTTCTTAGAAGACTTCAAATCATTCTTGAATAAAGAACGTGAGATACGGACTAAAAGATTAATGCAGCAAGGCAAACGTGTACCTTCTAATCGTTCACTCTCCCTTTATTTGATAAGTATCAAGAAGTTGTTCAATGAAGCCAAGAAGAGGTATAATAAGAAGGATAAGAATTTAATCTTAATTCCCAACTCACCCTTCATAGAACTTGAAATACCCAAACAAGAAGCTACCCGTAAAAGAGCTATATCTGCAGATATTATAAAGAAGGTATGGAAGTTACCATATAAGGACATGAAGAAAGGTTACAAAGCTACGTGCCGTTATAATTTGGCTAAAGATTGCTTCATTCTATCATTCTGCCTTATGGGGATGAATTCAGCAGACTTATACAATGCCACTGAAATGAAAGACAATACAATTATATATAATCGTACCAAGACTAAAGACCGCAGACTGGATAAAGCTCAAATGAAGGTTGATATACCTAAATTAGCCCAACCACTCATTGAGAAGTATAAGGATGAGACAGGTAAACGCCTCTTCAATTTCTATCAATATTACGTTGACGAGAAAGGTTTTAATAAAGCCATAAACTATGGTTTAAAGGAGATTGGAACATTATTAGAGATTGACGACTTGGAATATTATGCAGCAAGGCACTCATGGGCTACCATAGCACTCAATAAAGTGGGAATTGACAAATATACAGTCCATGCAGCGTTAAACCATGTTGATGAAACAATGAGGGTAACGGACATCTACATTGAGCGGGATTTCGCCAACGAGAACAGAGCTAATGCGAAGGTCGTGAAGTACGTATTTGGTAGAATGTAATTACATTCTGTAGTAATTTGTAATGCTGTTCTATTGTGTAATGGAGCAGCATTATTTATCTTTACAGCACTAATAAGAAGCGATATGAGAGATTACATACTACCAATTCCAGAATTAAAGAAGATAGAACCCATACTCACGGAATACTTTGGCTATAAGCGTGCCATGTTTGAGAATGAACTGTCAGCTACTTACTACCATGAATATCCCAACGGAATCAGTGAAGATATTTGTAAGAACTACATGACAGACTATTCATTTCTAAACACTATCGCAGTAGATAACGGAGTATTTGATTATAAACGGTATGCTCCCAAATCGACTTCTACCAGTAAGGCGTTTAATCCAAGTAGCTTCATTATGGATTCAGAACACAATATACTTATCACTCTGCCAAGTGATAATTTATTGGAACGGCTGATTGATTTATTACAGAAGCATGGTGAAACTGATAATGACGGAGTAATTGGAATAAGTATGCTTGTTGTAGCTGCCATATATGAGAAGTATAAGAATGGTGAACTTTACACAGAAGTTGTCATATCAGAGAACACACTGCCTTATCTGGAACAAGTCCGTCCAGAAATGCTAAAGCTATATGAGTTGCTGAATACCAAGAGATACTCACCTTCCAAGAAGAAGGAGCTAAGGGTATTCAGTCCTATAACCATTGATAACGGAGTTAAGAAGATTACTCTTGATAACTCTTGCTATTGGCTGAGTGATTTATTGGATAACTACCTTCACATCTATTTAGGAGTAAACAGTTTGGAAGAAGCCCAACAGGAATTGAAGGAAGTATATTCACAGAAGAAGGGCAGGAAAGCCAATAATGCAGCCCATAATCTAATCATGTATGGTACATTCCACCTGTTACAAAGATATTCCTCAATAAAGACCAAGAGTGAACAGATACGTATGACTTTAGACTACATGGAATTATTATTTGAAGCAGGCAGTTTCAATAATGATGAGAACTACACCAATGCAGCAATAGCCTATTTGGTGAAACAAGGCTATAAACCGCAATGGAAGACCAAACAGACAGAAGACTACAATTTCTCACCCAATAATCAGTCTACAGAACATCTCTGGTAATTAATAATCCACCAATCCTTACAGACTACCATGTAATCACGTGGTAGTTATTTTTATGTCTTTAAATTAGCTAATTCGCTGATATTCTTACATCTAAAGAATGCACTTCAAATCGCCTTCTATTCTTTATAACACACCTTCCGACTATTCCTCACCTTTGCAATGTAATCAGAAACGATAAGGCGCCAAGTTGAAGATTGCACCAATTTATAAACTTAATTATTAATTTAAATTTAAACTATCATGAAGAAGATTTATTTAGAAGTTAAAGTTGTTGCAAATAATGAAGTAAGAAACGTAGCTTTTGCTAAAGGTATTAACCGTGCCATCAACTTGGGCAATGTAGAGAAGATATTAGCCATGATGAAGGTCAAGGGTTATAGAAAGGCAGAAATGGTACAGGTCGTTAAGGCAGAAGATGTAATCACAACAGGTGACATTCGTCTGGTTGACATTAACGGACAGGATATAAATCCAGAAGATGCAGCCAAATACTTCCTTGTATTGGACGGTCAGCACAGAACCATTGCCGCATCCCTCTATAATGAATGGGCAGCGGAGAACGGAGAGGAAGCAATAAATGTACCCGCCATTGAAGTTGAACTGCAAGGGAATGAAACCATTGCAGAATACATCAACGAGATTAATATTACCAAGAAGGAATGGACTACCCCAGACTATGTGCGTGGTGCAGCCAATATTAACCCAGACAATGAATTTCTGCAACGGTACAACGAATTAATAAAGAGCGAGAAGAACCCAGACGGTTATCCAATCTCAACACTGAACCTTATCTTTTGTGGCAATAATAACGCTATATCAAAGTCTGACTTCTCTTTATTATGCTCTGGTAAGGATGAGAAGGGGAAGAAGGTGAAGAAGCCTATCATTCCAGCCTATAACATGGAGATAGGTAACAAGTTCATCCAAATCTGCAAGGATAAAGGCTTTGATGACAAGGATATTGCCAAGAGATACTTAAGTAACCAATTCAATAATATCAAGACAATTACAGGAGATGTCAAGGAAGCTGTCAAGATATTCCAGTCCATTACACAGAACGACAAGGCGGCAATGTTCAATACACACGGAAATCTGGACGAGAATTTAGTAATGGAACAGTTTGAGAAGATAAGAGAACGGTACAATCGCCCTACTACTGTCATCTCAATTAAAGACAGCAAGGAAGTGACCGCCAATGATGACACAGAGGACATTCCTTATCTGGAAGCGGAAGAAGTCTGACCATGTAAAGAGCCTATGTGACAGGTAGGCTCTTCTACTCCAGATTCTTCCAGAGTGGTGAATTTCCATTATATAATAATACGGGTTACCCTAATAAATGAAGCTGAGAGTAACTTAAAGTCTGATTATTGAGGTGACAGGTAGCTGTTTTCCAATCACCAAGCAGAAGTGGGGATAAAGTTGGAATCTCCAAAGAGTGGTGAATTATCCCTATATAAAACGGTCAGTTACCCCAATATTCAGAGTTTAGGATTATTTAAAGTCCAATAATTAGGGGCACAGGTAACATATTTAAAATCACAAAAGATAACTTATGGTAAAGTTAGAAATTCAAGAGCGGGACGGCTTCCTCATTATGAAGGACTTCCCAAAGAACTGTATCTTCAACAAGGTGAAGACAGGATGTGGTGCTACTACGATAGCACTTACCAATGACGAGAATTACATTATAGCCGTACCTACGACAGAGTTAGTAATTAATAAGTGTTATCCACCTAAGGATAAGAATGGTAAGGACATTACTTGGAAGAGGTCACAGATTCAAGCAGGCGTAAGTCCTACTAATGACAGACTGTTCGGCTTGTATGGCAGTTTCAATAAAACAGTGCAAGCCAAGTTAAGGAAGTTTCTTGATAAGGACGGAGTGAAGAAGATAATCTGCACTTATGACAAGGTTGACAAGTTGATTCCTGTTATCAATCCACTGGAATTTAAAATACTTGTGGATGAGTACCACAACCTGTTAAAACAGTACGGGTTTAGGACAATAGTGATAAATCAAATCATAGAGAACTTCAAATGCTTCAAATCCCATTGCTTCCTGACCGCAACCCCTATCCCAGAACTGTTCAAGCCCAAAGTCTTTGCTGAAATGACAGAGTACGTGGCTGATTGGAAGACAGTGGATAAGATTACAGTCTACCCTTATCCATGTAAAAGCGCAAGCAGTACGGCTGCCAAGATTATAAGGCATTATAAAGACAACGGTTACTTTGTACTGGACGGGATTAAGAGTGAGGAAGCTTACTTCTTTGTTAATAGCGTAAGAGAGATGAAGGAGATACTTGAAGAAGCCAGACTGACTAATGATGATTGCAGAATTATATGTGCGGATGACGAGACGAACCATTACAAACTGGAAGGCTTTGAAATCTCCAGTTCAACAGCTCCCGCCAAACGGTTTACATTTATAACCTGTAAGGCGTTTGAAGGAGTGGATTATTATTCTGAAACGGCAATATGCTTCATTGTCAGCAACGGTTACAACAAGCATACCCTAATCAGCATTGACATGGATATTCCCCAGATTGCAGGACGTATCAGAACCAAATCCAATCCGTTCAGAAACAAGATAGTCCATATCTTTAATCCAAAGGTTATGAACTACTACCTTCCATTTGCTGAAATGAAGCAGAAGATAGCTAAGGAGCTTACAGCGGCAGAGGAACGGATACAGGTATTGAATGAGAGCAAGTTAGGGGAAGTTGCAAGGAAACAGCAGGACGATGAACTTAAGAAACTGGGGGCTGATACATATATCATCAAGAAGGGTGACAGGTATGAAGTCAATGACATGGTTGCCCAGTTAAAACTCTACCAACACTGGACTACACGTATAGTGTACAGGTCGGCAGAAGCATTGCAGGAAGGCTACAGACAGTTGGGCATGGCAATAGTCCAGACGTATGAATGGGACATTGCAGACGAGAATATTATCAAAGGCATACTTACCACTCCCCAATTCAGAGACAGGCTCAAACGCTTCTGTGACTTGAAGGAGAAATCCGCTCTGACTGATAACGAGTGGCAGGAGTTGGAAAGCCTTATGAAGAGAGACCCAATATTAGAACAGGGATATCAGCAGCTTGGATTAAGCCAACTAAGGAGAACAAGAACCAAGAAGGCTATCAAGGCTTTGATTGAATAAGAGTAAAACTCCAGACCACTAATACGGTTTGGAGTTTCTTATTATATACCCCAACCCAAGAATAGGGTATCTAAAATCATACCCCCGCCCTTTAGATTTAGGTTGTGTTTCTATTTAGACTTTATGCAGTGATAGGGTGAAATATTTGATTCGTCAGTGAGCGTATCAGATGTATATCGTGCATAAGCCCCCTCTATTACCCCTAATACCCCTCACCAATCATTAGGAGAAATGAAAGGATAACATGAATCGCTATTCAGTCAACAAACGCTTTGAACTTCTGAAATATGCGGACTTATCAACGATTTGTATATGTCTACATATAAAGATGCACAAAGATAAGTGAATGAATAGAACTTCATGTTAAGCCCTCATTTTGTCCTCAAATGCAGTATTTACTAATCATATTAACTTAATAATTTATCAGATTATGGAATCAACATTACAGATTATGCCAGTGCAGAGAATTAGTAGAAACTTTGGTGAATATGCAGAAGAAGCGGTAATAATTGAAGAGCCAATTATTAAGCAGAAACGCCCGTTATTTATTGAAGCCAATACGATTGAAGCCAGTTTGGAACATCTAAGGAATGATTGTATTATCCCTGTATTTGCCAAAGATAACGAAGCTACATTATCTCATGTGGCTTTTATCGAAGCGGTACAGGATGCAACCAATACATTCTTTAGCGGTGAACAAATTGAATCGCCAGATATTCGTGTTTCTCATGTAATCAAAGGCAGGATTCCCGAAGCAATTCATAAGCCAGCCAATCAGTTATTAGAGAGTGACAAGACTATCTACTATGAGAGGTGCGCTTTTGTTATTGAAGTTCCTACTATCTATGAGACAGTACACGGTAACAGGCTAACACTTACTATTGGTGGTGTCAGAGCTTATAACCACACCAATCTTTATTCAAAGAAGGGTGCGGAGCGGTTTAAAGTGTTTATTGGCTTTACTTGTAAGGTTTGCACAAATCTATGTGTATCTACAGACGGTTATCTTAGTTGCTTGGAAGTTACCAATACAAGGGATTTATATCAAGCGGTATTGGAAATGTTCCACAAATACGATGCAGCCAAACACATACATTTGATGCAGTCTTTAGGCAATACCAGTATGACGGAGCATCAGTTTTGCCAACTACTTGGAAGAATGAGACTTTATCAGTCATTACCGCAAGGCTATCAGAAAGATATACCTAAAATGTTGCTTACTGATACACAGGTTAACAATGTGGCTAAAGCGTATATCAATGACGAGAACTTTGGCAGCTTGGGGAATGATTTGTCTATGTGGAAGTTCTACAACTTGCTCACAGGTGCAAATAAGAGCAGCTATATAGATTCATTCTTGGATAGAGCCTATAATGCTACAGAACTTGCAACGGGTATATGTTCCGCTTTACACGGTGATGACAAATACCAATGGTTTCTTAGTTAGTGGTATTTGAGAATACACAGGATTGTCAAATACTCAATATCTGAAACTATGAGGAGTTTGTTTTATCTACTTGCTGTGATTGCTACGTTCTTTGTCAGTGTGCTATTATATCCAGTTATGATAATTGGATATATTCTATTGATTGGCTATTGTCTTACTAAGAGATGATAGTACTACTGAAAGGGTATCTATATACTATATATAGGTACTCTTTCTATTTATAAACCTCTTAAATATTATAAATATGGTAATAGAAGGCAGTCGCGAATACAAGGCAGCGCAAGAACTTGAAAGAGCCTTGAATGATTATAGTTGGAATCCTAAAAGGTTTGCTGAAAGTACAAAGTGTTACCACCGTACACTACAGCAGGAATTAATAAAAACCATAGTGGAGATTATTCGCATGGTTGGTAGTAAGGACTATGGTACAGACCTTAGGAATCAGGCATCACACGAACTTTGTAAACGGATAGTTGATAGTGGCGTGTTGGATGAAGCTCACCTACCTTTTATATAGGTTGAATGAAGTAAGGACATTATTTACTTAGTGTCCTTGCTTTATAAAAATGTTCACTTTCTCTATTAGTGAATGTTTTGCTAATAATCAGCAGGTTAGATATTCCAGTTTAAAATTAATATTCACTTATATTAGTTTCACTATAAAACAGAACGTTATGTCACTTAAATATTCAAGTACAACAGCAGATTATCTGCAATGGAGCGAAGCGATGAACTTAATAAGAAAATTGGCAAGGGATAGTAATTATAAGATGTCACTTCTTATTGCTTTAGGTTGCTTCACAGGTCTAAGAATTTCTGATATTCTTGCTTTGAGGTGGAATCAGATACTAGATGCAGAAGAGTTTACCATTACAGAGATTAAGACAGGGAAGCAAAGGACAATTAGGATTAACATGCAGCTACAACAACATATCAGAGATTGTTATGAGCATATAAATCCAGTTGGCATAAATGCTCCTGTATTGATAAGTCAGAAGGGGACAGTGTATACAGTTCAGAGAATCAATGTCATGTTGAAGGAGATTAAGAAGAAGTACAGGTTACATATAGGCAATTTCAGTTGCCATTCTCTTAGGAAGACCTTTGGCAGACAGGTCTACAACATGAATAACGATAATTCGGAGCTTGCACTTGTCAAGCTCATGGAGCTATTCAATCATTCCAGTGTATCAATTACTAAGAGATACTTGGGATTAAGGCAAGAGGAACTACTTAATACCTATGATTGTCTTAGCTTCTGATAATTAGGTTGGTATGGAAGCTCAGAATTTCTACTTATATGGGGATTTGGCAAGTTTCATACCAACCTTGAATTATTGAGTAGAGACAGCTCTCAATGATTAATGAACAATAGTTCTTGCAAATATAAACATCTTTCGTAACTTTGTGGCAGTTTCAGCCTTTAGCGTTAAGGTTGACTTGTATTTATTACGAAAGGTGTTATTGATATTATCTTCTATTGACAAATTCTCGCAAGATTTGGAAGTAGTATGAAGATGATAGCAATAGCACCCATATCTGTTTGATTATGTTTCCCTTTATGGGATTTCATAGCTCTAAATAGGTGTGGGGTTGCTGTTGCTTTATCCATACTACAGGCAATGCGAGAAGCCAGTCAATAGGATGAAGTTAATAGTTCCCTGCACCTTCTTTATTTAATAATGCCTACCGTAGGGGAACAGGTTGGCAGAATTAAATTTATATCAATTATGAGAACATTGAGATTTATTGGAACGACCTTGTTAATGGTTGTGTTGTGTTTGAACTTTACCGCTTGTGGTGATGATGACGATGATGATACTCCTACTTCCGAGAAACTTGTAGGTCAGTGGATATTGGTTTATGAAGAAGGATATGAGAAGAATCCTGCATATCCCGAATATGATGAAGAGTGGTCGAGAGTCCCCGAAGGAGAATGTTATGATTATGGACATTTGACATTTAGAGCAGACGGAACATTCACTGAATATGAATTAGATAACTCTGTTATTGGTAATGGTAAATGGACATTAAGTAATGGTCTTCTATCTTTACGCTATGGTTCAGATACAGATGTGTATGATTTGAAAGTTACAGAGTTGACTTCTACCAAGTTGGTACTTGAATGTTATGAAGAGAAGTCAGATGGTGACAAGGAATATTCTAAAATGACATATCAGAGGAAATAACTACTATGAGAATCAGACTATTCACTATATTATTAACCTTCACTCTCTGTATTAGTAATGTGTACAGTGTTAATCCCGAAAGACAGAGAGGTATGAGGTACGCAGTAGAAGGACATTTCGCAGTCGGTGCATCAAGCGTAGAGAGTGCCATGAACTTTGGTTTCACAGCTTCCATAGGCTATCAACTTAATTCAAACATCTTCCTTGGTATAGGTGGAGGGTATATCAATTATCCGCAATACGCAGACGGCTATGTAGATAACGCCTTCCCTATTTATGCAGATGCCAAGTACAACTTCAATGACAAGAAGGTTTCACCGTTTGTACAGTTGAAAGCAGGATATGATGTTTCATGTAATAATGGCTTCTACACCAATCCAACCGTGGGAACAAGCTTTGCATTGGGACGTAATATGTTTCTTAATGTAGGACTTGGATATATCATAGACATAAACGAGGGGTATACAGGTTCAACCAAAGAGAACAAGACATGTGGTTCTGTCAATCTCAAGATTGGGTTTGAGTTTTAACAACAAAGAGAGGTCGTAGGTTTATTAACTTACTACCTCTCTTTACCTTCTAATTGCTGCCTTATTAATTACCTCCTTCTCTTCTTAACTAATTTATGCTTATCCTTCTTAGCTGAATTTGAGAATAGTTGTTCTAACATTTCCCTTGTAATAGGTAAATATGTAACCTCTGTTAATCTAGTCTCTCTAATCTCTTGTGGTAAATAATGAATTGTGTTAGTCTTCTTGGGTGTTACTTGCATATTTGTGTAGCAATAAATAGGTTGGTAATTGATTTATCTACAGTAAAGATACTAAGAAGCAGTGGAAGAATATAATACATGGAGCGAAGTTTTAAATATAGCATAGCAGGTACACATATATAAAAAATTCTGCATTTGGGTATAATAAGAAACAGTGATTTAATTCTTGATATGAGGAATTATTGCTAACTTTGCAGAGTAAGTTCAATGTTGACCTATTGTTGACCTCTGAACTTACATAGAGATAATTAATGTGTTGACAATCTGCCTTATACAAGGTTAGTATTAGAGTCTCATAATCTGGAGGTCCTAGGTTCAAGCCCTAGCTGGTCCACATTAATAATCAGCGACTTACGCACAAACGTAAGTCGCTGATTTTCGTTTTGCGAAAACAATGCGAAAACAAAAGGTTTGAGTTTCACATTATTACAAATAGAATATTAGTTAATCTCTGTGATATTTTATTTGTTATTGGGTAGAATTTGATGTTATTCAAGTCCAAGTCGCTTTTCTAATTCTTGAATGTGATCATTCACTATGCGTTTTCGTGTATCTTCCGAAACAAATTTATCACAATATACTTTCATGTTGCCACAAACAGAAAAGCAAACAGATGAAATGAATAGTGTTATTGGTTTTACCAATTCTTGCTTTTCTTCATAAACAGCTCTTTTCGTTGCGTGTGACAACTCTCCGCGATAACAATACATTATGTCAATAAGAGAATCAAAATTCAGTTCTTTGTGTTTATCGGTGCATTTCTGTTTAATCTCTAAATACAAATCATAGTTCCGCTCTTTAATCATGCTTATTGTCGATAATACAGCATATTTAAGCATGTTAGATTTCTTAAAATTCTGTTTTTGATCTCCAGAAAATTTGCCCTTTGCAAAACAATATTCTAAAATCATGTAAAAATGAATATAAGCAGAAATATAATCTAGTTTGTCTAGATAGCTATTAGCTTCTCGAAAGAAATTATATGGAACTTTGGCTTCTGGTATAAATGTTTTATCAAGCATTAGTTTAGAGAAATTGTCACTAGTAATTAATACCTTTTTCTGTTTGTTTAATGATTTTCTCATAGAAAACAATAACTCTTTTTTAGCCTTGTCTGTCCATGATAAGTCTAAGTATTCATTATAATAGACTTTCATTATGCCATGTTGAAATCCACCATAAACTTCTATATTACGAAATATATCAAGCATCCTACTGTCAAGGTATTTGTCCACATTCATGGTAAATGATTTGTTTTCTCCATTTTTAGACAATTCGACTAAATCTGAATGCTCAATACTAATCTCTTTGGAAACAGATAACATGTACATTCCGCCCTCAAGATATAGACTAATTTTATGTAAACAATATAATATCTGTACTGGCTCTTTCAGTACAAAGTTTCCATCAATAATTGTTTTGGCAGTAAATATAATATTCATATAGCCTATCTGATTTAAATATCCGAGTGTAAAGTTAATAAATTTATTGCTAAACAATAACGAAAATGAAAAATAATCATTATTTTTGCAATCAAAAGATACAATAATGGAAGACGTAAACAGAATCAAACTCGTTTTAGTAGAGAAAAAACGCACTAGTAAATGGCTTTCAGAACAAATGGGAGTTAACCCATCAACTGTGTCAAAATGGTGTACAAACACATCACAACCAGATATAGCAAGTCTGCTAAAGATTGCAGATTTATTGGAAGTAGATATTAAAGAACTGATTGTTCGCGAGTATAAACCATACATATTGTCTCAAAAGCCATGAAAAGGGATTTGTGGTTCATAAAGGATTTTCGTCCTATACATGGTTGCGATGGCGAGACAGCAAATCTTGTGGATGATGATTTGTCCGAGATTCCAGCAAAGGACGGAGTATATATTATTGCTTCACCACAAACGAAATTTGTATATCCCAAAGGAATGTCGAAAGTCATATACATAGGCAAAGCAAACAGCATTAGAAGAAGGCTGAAAGAACATCAGGTAAATCTTCGAAATGCTGTCAACGATTTACAAGACGAGTGGTGGCGATTTGACAGGTACAACTACATGAAATATCATGGAGCAAAAGTCTATTATTACCTTTGTCAAGGTAAGCAGGCATCCAAAAACCTTGAATCTGATATTTTGGGAATGTTTTATGACAGATTCGGTGCTATGCCTGTTGGGAACGGGGCAAGATCATTTCAATGTGAAATAACGGAGGGCGAAGAATGAAGCAGTTTAGTGAAGCGACACGGGTACAGATGCCGGCAATGGTTCATCTCACCCGAATAGGATATACATATTTTGGCAAGTTGAGTGAAGATAAAAATGGCACGGTCTATGACGGTGACACAAATATCCTTTTGCCGATTTTTGAGCAACAATTCAAAAAGCTGAACCCTGGTCATGAGGGTGAATGGATGCAAGTACAGAAAGACATCCGCAAAGAATTAAATGACGATGACCTTGGTCGTGGTTTTTACAATCGCCTCAAAGCGGTATCTCCTATAAAACTAATAGACTTTGACAATATCGGAAACAATACTTTCCATTTTACAGCTGAGTTTACTTGCAAAAACGGTCAAGACGAGTTTCGACCAGACATTACTCTGTTTGTGAACGGTTTGCCTCTTTGCTTTGTGGAAGTAAAGAAGCCCAATAATCATGGCGGTATGTTGGCAGAGAGCGCACGAATGAATAAAGAGCGTTTCCCAAATAAGAAATTCCGTCGCTTTATCAATATAACCCAACTGATGATTTTTAGTAATAATATGGAATACGATGCGTTGGGTGGTATCGTACCCATACAAGGGGCATTCTATTGTACAGGCGCACGCACTTATTCTCCATTCAATTGCTTCCGTGAGGAAAACCCCAGCGGACAGAAAATGGCTTCATACCATCGTGATTATCCATATAAGGAGATTGACAGGGTAGCGGAAAAGAAAATACTGTCTGATTACAACTGTCAAGTAATCCATACCAGTCCCGAATATCAAACGAATCTCGATTTCAATACGCCCACAAACCGCATATTGACTTCCATGTGTTCGCCAGAACGCTTACTGTATATCATTAGATATGGTATTGCTTACGTCCGCATGGAACGAGAGGTGGACGGCAGGATTGAATCTACCGACCAAAAGCACATCATGCGTTACCAGCAGTTGTTTGCATCGTTGGCTATTCGTAAGAAACTTGCCGAGGGGGTAAAATCGGGCGTAGTTTGGCATACACAGGGTAGTGGCAAGACCGCTTTATCCTATTACTTGACTTATATTCTTAATGATTTCTATTCCAAACAGAATAAGGTTGCCAAATTCTATTTTATCGTTGACCGCCTTGATTTGTTGGAGCAAGCCACACAGGAATTTGAAGCCCGTGGGCTGGTGGTTTCAACTGCTAACACAAGAGCAGAACTGATGGAGCAGTTCCGTTGCAACCAAGCACAACAAGGAACAAGCGGTCAAGCTGAAATTACAGTCGTGAATATACAACGCTTTGCAGAGGATAAGGAAAAAGTACGCATCAATGATTATGCTACAAATCTGCAACGTATCTTCATTCTCGACGAAGCACACCGTGGCTATAAGCCCGGTGGGTGTTTTCTTGCCAACCTTTTTGATGCGGACACCGATGCAATAAAGATAGCCCTCACGGGTACTCCGTTGTTAAAAGAGGAACGTGCAAGTTGCAAGGTCTTCGGCACTTACCTGCATACCTATTATTATGACAAGTCCATCGCAGACGGTTATACGCTGAAAATCATTCGTGAAGATATAGAAACATCCTACAAAGAACGACTTTCGGACGTGTACGACAAGCTGGACACATTGGTGCAAAAGAAAGACATCCGCAAATCGGAAATCATAGAGCACCCCAGTTATGTGAACGAGCTGGCTCACTATATCATGAAGGACTTGAAAGAGTTTCGTAAGATACAAGGAGATGATACATTAGGCGGTATGGTCATCTGCGAAACCAGTGAACAAGCAAGACGGCTTTATGATGTATTCCAAGAGGAGTGGCAGAAATACCAACCAAAGCCTATCAAGATTAAGCTCCCTGACGGGACGTTTGTGGTAGGTGAACCCGAAGTGGATTACAAATCAAAGTATAGACCACTGAAAGCCGGAATCATTCTCCACGACACAGACGACAAGGAAACGAGAAAACAGACAGTCAAGGATTTCAAAAAGAATATGACCGTAGATATTCTTATTGTCTTCAACATGCTATTGACTGGTTTTGATGCACCTCGTTTGAAGCGTTTGTATTTCGGTCGTAAGCTGAAAGACCATAATCTACTTCAAGCCATTACCCGTGTAAATCGTCCATATCCGGGAATGCGTTACGGATTTGTCATTGACTTTGCCGACATTAAACGTAACTTCAAAGAAACAAACGAGGCTTATCTGCAAGAGTTGAATCGTTTTAACGATGTGGAAGAGACTGGTGACGGCAATGCCACAGACACTTTCACTCAAGTGATTGAGGACAAGGACGAGATTGTGGCACAAATGAAAAAAGTACGCCAGACCCTCTTCGATTATTCCTACGATAATGCGGAAGAGTTTTCTTCGGAGATTTCCACGGAAGAAGACAAGGCTGTTCTGCTTGACCTAAAACAGGCTTTGGAATCTGCGAAAAATATGGCAAACCTCGTACGTACTTTCGGCGACGAGGACATGAAGGAACAATTCGCCAAACTTGAAATCACGAAGTTGCCTCAATTGCTTTCCGAAGTGCAGAGGCGCATTGGTATCATCAACCAAAAGGAAGCTTTTAGCATCGGTGATGAAACAAAGACACTAATCAATGAGGCGATGATGGATATAGAGTTCACCTTCTCTAAGATTGGACAGGAAGAAATGCGCCTTATTTCGGGTGGAGCGGAATTGAAAGAGAAATGGCAACGCACCATTGCTTCGTTTACCCAGAACTTCGACCAAGACGATCCTGAATTTATGTCGTTGCGGGATGCCTTTATGGAACGCTTCAAGGAACATGGCTTTGTGATTGATAGCATTGCCAAGTTCAACGAAGAAACTCAGGCTTTGGATGAAATAATAACCCGTTTGCAGGACTTACAAAAACGAAATAATGCTTTGCTAAAGAAATATAAAGGGGATGAGAAGTTTGCCCGAGTACATAAGCGCATCCGTGAGGTAAACAAACAAAGGGAAGAGAAAGGGCAGAAGCCTATGTTCTCATTCCTTGATGACGAGATAGTAACCATACTCAATATTATCAAAGAGGATGTGGATGCCAAAGTGTACGACCGTAACGATATTCTGAAAAAGGATGCCTATTTTGGGCGCACGGTAATGGCTCTTATCAATGGGTGCTTATATCATTTTCCACAAATAAAACCGGAAATGGACGATTATAAGTTCATCCAGCAACGAATTTCACAACAATACATCAACCAATACAATGCCACATACGGCATGGCTTAAAAAGAAAGAATTATGTCAGATATAAAAGAAAAAACATTAAAGCTCATTGACGGACTGAAAGCGACCTGCCAGTCTTATGGTATGGGTAACGATGGCAACGAATATAAGATTATCACTCAGGTGTTTCTCTATAAATTCTTGAACGACAAGTTTGGCTATGAGTTGAAAAACGCCAAAAGCGATATTGCCAAGAAACTGATAGGGGATGTGAAATGGGAAACGGCATACAAGAACCTTTCGGATGATGAGCGTATGCTTATCCAAAGTGCCATTTCTCCCGATGTTCCGATGCTGGAGCCTTATCACTTAATAGCCAACCTCTGGAACCAACAAGGTAAAGGGGATTTCGATACAATCTTTGATTCCACAATGACGGACATTGCGGAGCAAAATGCGGAAATATTCTCCACGCAGACAACTGCCAACACAAAAATTCCTTTGTTCGAGGCTCTTACTCCGTTTGTAACGGACACAGCGCAACGTGCACCATTCGCCCGTGCATTGGTAGATAAACTCGTGAACTTCTCTTTTGAGGAGGCATTTGCACAAAACTACGACTTCTTCTCCAGCATCTTTGAGTACCTGATAAAGGATTACAATACAGCCGGAGGTGGTAAGTATGCAGAATACTATACTCCTCATGCCATCGCCACCATTATGGCTCGTCTTTTGGTAGGTGACAATGCCGACCTACATAGCATGGAATGTTATGACCCATCAGCAGGAACTGGTACTCTTCTTATGGCACTTAGTCACCAGATTGGTGAAGACCGTTGTACCATCTTCTCGCAAGATATTTCTCAACGAAGCAACAAGATGCTGAAGCTAAATCTGTTGCTCAACGGACTTGTATCTTCACTCGATAATGCCATCCAAGGCGACACTCTTGTCAATCCTTATCATAAGAGCGATGATGGACAGCAACTGCGTCAGTTTGATTTCGTGGTCAGCAATCCACCCTTCAAGATGGATTTCTCAGATACAAGAGAAAAGATAGCTGCCATGCCTGCACGTTTCTGGGCAGGAGTGCCTAACGTGCCTGCTAAGAAAAAAGAATCAATGGCAATCTATACTTGCTTTATCCAGCATGTTATCAACTCGCTGAAAAAGACAGGCAAGGGTGCGATTGTCATCCCAACCGGATTTATCACAGCTAAAAGTGGTATTGAGAACAAGATACTTCATAAAATAGTAGATGACAAGATTGTATATGGCTGTGTTTCCATGCCAAGCAATGTATTTGCCAATACGGGTACGAATGTTAGTGTGTTATTCTTCGACAAGTCGGCAACCACAGATAAGGTAATTCTGATTGATGCCAGCAAATTGGGTGAGGAATACAAGGATGCCAACGGATTGAAGAAAGTACGTCTAAACGATGAGGAGATAGAAAAGATTGTCGGCACATTCCAACGCAAGGAGGCCGTAGATGATTTTTCTGTAGCCGTTACCTACGATGAGATTAAGAAAAAAGGATATTCGCTCTCAGCCGGACAATATTTCGACATCAAGATTGATTATGTAGATATTACCGAGGACGAATTTAACCAACGTATGGCGAACTACAAGCAAACCCTTGCCGAGCAGTTTGCTGAGAGCCATCGGTTGGAAGAAGAAATCATAAACCAGTTGAATGCTTTGCAATTCAACGTAAATGTAGGTGACAATGAGTAAAGGATTGACCATCATAGACAAAGACTATACCCAGTGGGTAGAAGATCTTAGTGTGCGTTATCGGCAAAGTCAAATCAAAGCCGCCGTAAGAGTAAACCGAGAATTGCTCAAGTATTATTGGGAACTTGGTCGAGACATAGAAGAAATGCACGTTGAAGAGCGTTGGGGACAGAGTGTCATTAAGAATCTCTCTGTGGATTTACAACTCAAGAATCCGAATTCAACGGGACTTTCACGTACCAACATCTACTATGCAAAGAAATTTTATTTGCTTTATTCCCAATACCTAAAAGTTGTCCCACAAGCTGTGGGACAATTAGAAGATGAAAATGGGCCACAATCTGCGGAAGACTCTTCTGAAGTTGTCCCACAGCCTGTGGGACAATTGAAAGAAATGCTTTTTTCCATACCTTGGGGGCACCACCGTTATTTGATTGACAGGTATGGAACTGAACCTGAAAAGGCTTTCTTTTATGTTAAAAAAACCATGAAAGAGGGTTGGAGTCGTGATGTGCTTCTCAACTTTATGGACTCAGGGTTATATGAACGAGAAGGCAAGGCACTAACAAACTTCACCCGAACATTACCGGACGAAGCAAGCGATCTCGCACAAGAACTGACGAAAGACCCTTACAATTTTGCCTTTACAGGAATCACAAAACCCTACAACGAGCAGATTCTTAAAGATGCTTTGCTGGCCAATATATCGCAATTTTTATTGGAACTCGGCACGGGATTCGCCTACGTTGGAAAAGAATATCGGCTTCAAATCGGGCAAAAGGAAAAGTTCATAGATTTGCTTTTCTACAACATAAATTTGTCATGTTATGTGGTAATTGAAGTCAAAATCGGCGAGTTTGACTTTCAAGACTTGGGACAGTTAAGCGGTTATGTTGTTGCATGCAACCATATCCTTAAAAAAGAAGGACGAGACAATCCAACAATTGGTTTGCTCATTTGTCGTCAAAAGGATTCATTACTTGCGCAATACGCATTGGAGGGAAGTAATCTTCCTTTAGGAATATCTGAATATGAGTTATCTAAACTCTATCCAGAAAAGGTGGATGGAACAATACCAACGATTGAAGAGATAGAAGCAAAATTGGGCAATAAAGATAAAAGTTGAAAGAAAAATATGATAGATTATGATAAAATAACCGAATATATGACCACTATGGGATTGAATGCGAATGGTGGTTTTCAGTTGTCTGCATTTGCGATAAATGAAATGTTAGGCAATCATTACTCTATATCCGAAAAAGACTTGCACGATGGTGTAGAATGGCTAAAAGCTAAGATGAAAAAAGAAGTTGAAGAAAATCCATATTGGACTACAGAGCATAAAGAAGATGTAAAAAATGGACAAGAATACTTTTTGAATTGCTTTGAACATGAAGCCAAATCATATCTAAAAAATCAAAATAGATTATTATGATTTTGACGAAATATAAATTGGGAGAAATCCTTGATGTTACAAGAGGTGCAAGTCTCAGTGGCGAGTATTACGCCACTGAGGGTGAATATATCCGTCTGACTTGTGGCAATTTCGACTATCAGAACAACTGTTTTAAGGAGAACAAGTCCAAGGACAATCTTTATTATGTCGGAGACTTCAAATCTGAGTTTCTAATGGAAGAGGGAGATATTATTACCCCTTTGACAGAACAGGCAATAGGCTTGCTTGGTTCTACTGCCATTATTCCTGAAAGCGGCAAATACATACAAAGTCAAGATGTAGCAAAGATTATCTGCAAGGAAGACTTGTTAGATAAGGATTTCGCATTTTATCTCATATCCTCCGCCCTCGTTAAGCAACAGCTAAGTGCTGCTGCCCAACAGACTAAAATTCGTCACACTTCACCTGATAAAATCAAGGATTGCACAGTGTGGATTCCCGAATTATCTGAGCAAAAACGCATCGGTAAGTTATTGCGCTCCATTGACCGCAAGATAGAACTTAACCGAGCGATAAATCAGAATTTACCGATACTTGACCATTCATCAAGAGTGGAAGAAGTTCGTTGCGCTGCTTAGTCAATTCTTCTATTTGAAGATAATTTTCGCTTTGCAGTTCTAATAAAGACTTACATATTTTATTAAATTGATTAAGGACTGTATTATTAGGCTTCAATAACAAGATTGAATCAATTTGTTCACCGCTTATATTAGGCTGAGCACATCCACAAGCTATTTGGAAAATCTGTTCTCTAAAGTATTCTTGTTTCAAAGAGTTAAAAAGAAAGCCTAATCTTAATAATGGGCTATCTCCTAAATCAAAACGACCAACACGCTGGTTTACCCAATAATTTCTTTGAGATATTGCAAATTTTCCAATAGTGGCTCCTGTCATTGCTATCACTAAATCATATCTTTTAGCAAGGAATAATGTTTTATTAAACAGGTCTATACATTGACTATCAGCCATATCAAGCGTATAATTTTCTTGGATATTTCCAATTTTAATAACTGGTAGACCTTTGCATCCAAAATCTTTAGATTTAAATGCATAGCCACTCTTACAAGGTGCATAATCTCCAATAGACATATTACCCCATCCTTGCGGAATTTCTCGTTTTAACTCTTCATTCCAAACCATTTTTCCGCCGCTTGCTTTATAAGGTTTACCCCCTTCATTTAGAAAATCAAACTGCACAAACCAATAATCATAGAGCAGTTTCATCATCGCCTCTAAATTCTGATTTATCCGACGATTGAGTTCAATCTTCTTGTCTAATGCAGAGAATATTTCGCCAATTCGCTTTTGATCACGTAATGGAATCATAGGAACTGGAAACGAATTGAGTGCTTCAACGGATAACGCATAGCGTTGTCCGCTTCCAGACGCATTACAAGCGAAATACTTCTTTGCATAGTCAGTATGCAGAAGGGCGTTTAGGTAACGTCCGTCTAAAATATCTTTGTTTGGGGTAATCAGGGCACAATGGTACCCCAAGATAACATCATCAAAATCATCGGCAATATAAGTGGGAATACCAATGTCATCACGGGTCTCACTATCCTTGGTTAAAGCTACTTGACCTTTCTTTAATTGGAACTTGGAAATCTCATTGGGACGGGCAGTCGCAAACATAAAGCCATCATGCTGAGCTGTAGTTATAGCCCAGTTATAATAGACATCAACAAAGTTGCAAAGCCGGATTTCTTGTTCACCGTCTTTTGTTTTCTTGTCAACCCCACTAATTTCTACAGCGGCAATGTCTTCCAGTTTCTGTTTTTCCATTTGCATCCTATTTTGGATGCAAAGTTATACATTTTCAGGCAGAATCCAGTACGATTACCTATCCCAAGTATTTCTTATGGGCTAACTTTACATTGTTTTGGCTCACAATGGCATAGTGCAGTGTAGTATCAATGCGAACATGGCCAAGCAAGCGTTGCACCTGTTCGATAGGCATGCCTTTGTCAATAGCCATAGTTGCAAGCGTACGACGGAACTTATGAGGGTGAACCTTTGGCATAGAAAGGGATTTCCCTAAATCTCGAATTCTCACTTCTACACCGCTAATTGTTAAACGTGTATGAGGTAAATGGAGGGAAACGAATAAAGCAGGATTGTCATCTGTGCGTTCATCAAGATATTGCTGCAAATGTAGTTTAGTTCGGGCATTGAAGTAAACAATACGTTCTTTGTTGCCCTTACCAAATACCACGCACTGGCGTTCATGGAAGTCAATATCTTCACGATTCAACTTAACCAATTCACCCACACGAATGCCTGTGGAAGAAAGGATGTCTATAAGAGCAAGGTCTCGTTTGTTGGTACAACTATCTCGAAGTTGCTCCAACTGTTCATCGGACAAAACCTCTTTTACAAGCGAATCCGTCTTAACCTTGTGGATGCGCCTAACAGGACTTTTGGCAATATAATCTTCATCTTCCAGCCATGCAAAGAAACTGGAAAAGATGCGTCTCATGTTGTCCATAGTCACCTTACTGGATTGGTGCTCTTCTTGATAATCGGATAGATAGGCTCGAATATCTGATGTCGTAATATGACAAATTGCTATAGAAAGCGTAAGTAATAATCGCTCAATAGTATTACGGTAATATGCCAATGTCTTCTCTGAGCACCCCTCTATCTTCTTTGCCGAAATAAACGAGCTTAGAAGATGCTCATTCTCTTGCGCTTGTTGTTTGGAACAATCTTCTTTTTCGACTATTTCTACATTATGTAACTCTGATGCAAGCACAGCTTTAAGCCGTGCCATTTGTCGGCAGTCCAAGTCACGCTGCATCTCCGCAACTATTGCCTGAATGATGTTTTCTTTCATAATTCTATAAAAATGATGTATTATAATATAGAATATAAGCAAGAGAGACCTGATAGCCTCTCTTGTGCATTTTTAATTAGTCTTCGTTCCAATGCCTTTCACATTCAGGACAGCAATTGACACTAGATTCTGCATAGAACTCATGTCCACAACATTCACAAACGATTCTAAGGAATCTCTTTCGAATAATTCTATACCTCAAAATGTAATTATTGAAGGTCATGTGGGAATATGCCCATGTATATATGAATAGTAATTTAGCAGCACAACGGGCTAAAAAGAGTCGATAAATCAGAATTTAGAAGCGATGGCAAAGCAACTCTACGACTACTGGTTTGTACAGTTTGACTTTCCGAATGAAGAGGGCAAACCGTATAAGTCAAGCGGGGGCGAGATGGTCTGGAATGAAAAACTAAAAAGAGAAATACCTATAGATTGGGAAGTACTTCCATTGTTTGATGCCGTTAGTGTACAATATGGTTTTCCTTTTGCGACTGAACAATTTACAGAAGAAGAAACGAATGTTCCTGTAGTGCGCATCCGAGACATACTCGAAGGAACTACTTCTGCGTATTCTTTGGAAAAAGCAGATGAAAAATACCATCTGAACGAAAATGATGTACTTGTAGGAATGGACGGTAATTTTCACATGAATTTCTGGCATGATAATATTGCCTATCTTAATCAACGATGTGTGAGATTACGAGCACATTCTGATTCAACAATATCGTCAATTCAAATTCTTCATAGTATCAAACCATATATAAAGGCTAAAGAACAAAATGCCAAGGGTTCTACCGTTGGGCATCTTTCAGATAAGGACTTGAAGGGATTGTATCTGATAAAGCCACTAAAAACAAGAGCTTTCAATCCTCGAAAGACATTAGATGGATTGCTTGCTTTGGTAATAGAGAATAAAAAACAGATACTTTCTTTAACGAAGCAACGTGACGAACTGTTGCCGTTGCTGATAAATGGACAAATAACAATAGAATAAATGGCTCGCATTCTATACAAATATTTGGACATAACGGGGGCTAAGTGCATGATTGGAAACCAAAATCTTCAATTTACTAATGCGTCTCAATTGAACGACCCATTCGATTGTCATCCTAAACTGCTCGACTATTCGAGTGTGCCAGAACGGAAACTGCAAGGATGGATACCAGAGGAATGGTGGAAAATGAAAGAAGAAAACGATGCACTTAATCTGCGTAACGAGACATGGCTGTGCAGCTTGTCAAAAATCAATGACTCTATACTCATGTGGGCACATTATTGTTATAACCACAAAGGTATCTGCATCGGTCTTGATTTGGATAAAATAATGGAATCTGTTCCTCCAATGTTTGGCTCAATATACATTAAGCCTATTGTCCTTGATGTTCAATATTATAATATCATCGAACGTCCAAGCGCATATAATTCAGCACAGGATATTTTCAATTACCAATGGCAAACAAAAGCGAAGGAATGGGAATATGAGCAGGAGGTCAGATTAGTAATGCCTAAACCAAGTTCCATATATGCAGCCTTGACTCCGGCGCAAGCCAAACATCCTAAGGAAATATGGGATTGGCGAGAGATACACCATTATATGCCGTTGAAAGGAGAATGTTTTGAGTCGATTTATTTTGGTGTCAACATAGATAAGCAAGAGAAAGAAAAAATAATTCAGTTTGTCCGTAAAAAACTGAACCCACATATCAATCTTTACCAAATGTGTGTAAATGCCGATGCCTTTAGACTACAACCAGAATTTATCAAGCCTCTAAATTCTGATTTATCAACGTACACAATTCTGTCTTTCATTTTGCTTATACAGAAATACAAGAGCATTAATTTAATTTGCTGGTAACTTGCTGGTAAGCAGAATAACCGCCATAGACAGACTGTAACAGGGGAGGAAGGCCGTCCCTGTTAGTTTTATGTGATACAATATACAACTAGTCCCAGCTCCATTGTATAAACAAGCAGGGATATCACCAAGACTTTCATCCAGAAGTCCGAGTACCATACGCCCTCATTCCGTCTGAGGATTTTGCGTATATTGGATTCATGCTCGGTAATAAGTTTCGATTGTTCGGCGCGGTGATTAGCCAATACCGAAATCCAACTTTCTACAGAATGGTCTATAAGTTGCCTAAGCTTCGTAAGTTGCTCTGGGGTAATTGTTGTCTTGAATTTCGTGTCCCGTTCAGCTTTCACAATTGCATTACAGATGCCACTGACTATATTCTCACAACTGCCAGCTGCCGCTTTGAGCGCACCCTCAATGTGACATTCGGCAGCGATAGCTTTCTCCAAATCCTCATTGAACTTTATCAGCGTTTCTTTTGCCTCTCTGATTTCTACGAGAAGTTTATCTACTTCTGATTTTTCAGCTTCAATTTGCTGGTTGATTTCAACCTTCTCCAGCATGTCGTTGACATTTATGGGCGAAGTGCCCCTTGATTTTCCTATACCCATATCTTTCTTTTTATAAAAGGTGAATTATCTGCGAAGTCCTCTCCTGCGCTTGCACATGCTGTTTGCCATTCGTGCGCAACGGCGTGCCCATTCAAGTTCATCTTCGTCCTTGTCTCTTCCCCAGCCTCCTGTGTCAGAACCGCCACCGCCACTTGAAACAGCTATACTGGTAGCAGCATCCATATATCCTGCAAAGAGTAAAAGAGCCGTGTGTTGTATCTCTTCAATCTTAGCCAACGGATGAGTTTCCTCCAAAGAACACTCCTGTCTGATGATATTGTCAGCAGCGTCGGGTATCTCCACATGGTAGCTGTGATATTCGTCTGTCGCAATATCGTAATGATTTATAACAGGCAGTGAAATAGGAGTCAAATCTGCTGTCCGTGTTTGTTGAGGAATAGATTTTGTTGGCTCGGATTTCCTTTCCTGCTGATGTAGTTTTGCCCAAGTAGCCTCTATCTTTGATGGAGTCAGATTTCGCCCGACACCCAGCACGGACGATTTATAATTGGAGTTGCCCCGTTTGATGGAATAGCCATAAACCTTGCCGTCATCATTCTTTTGCAGATGTACTTGGTAACCTCGTTTTGCCAGCTCCAGTTCATACTGTTGCCAACTGAATTTATCCATTGTACGAAGTATATCTATGCAACAGTCTGATATTTTCTGTCTGTGCCGTATGCCGATTTCTTCCGACTGTACCCAACCACGCCTTTCGTTGATGATATTCGCAGCCATGACAGCCCTCTTACCAATCTTATGACTATCGTTGATTTTGCCATCCATGTCCACACGGTTGGCATCTATATGCAGATGGAGTATGCCACTTTTGGAATCCCGATGCAGGGCAACGATGTACTGAGAACCTTTGAGATTCGTCTGCTTTGACGATGCTCGTTTGGTCTTCTCGGAAAGGTCTATGGAATCAAATACGTGGATGAACTCATTTGCCAAATGTACCCAATCATCCATCGTCCAGTTCCGGCTCTCTTCCGCAGCTGGGGAAATCTCAATTCTTATCACGTTCCTACCAAGTGGTCTGCCTTTATTGATTTTCTCGGCAAACATTTTCTGCACAAGCATCATTCGTCCGTACATGGCTTCCGGCGAAATATCGTCAGGCAGCAGATTGGCTTTAACAATATCCGACCTATCCTTGTTGACAGAATATCTTATGGCATTTGCGCCATGCGGTATGGTACTGGCTTTTGCTATCATAACAAGTGGGGATTTTTATTCGGTAAGGTAATTCTCGATCTGGCCCCAGCGGTTGATAAGCTGTGTAGCTGCTATCATCCATCGCTCTACGAAGCGTGTATCACTGAAATACAAGGCTCGTTTGTCCGCTTGGATAGATTTCACGGCTGCCACAATACGGATAAGGTCACCCCTTGCATCCGTCAGGCTGCACAAGGCTTCTACTTCACGCTCGGTCAGCCGCTGACGAGGATGTTGCCCCAAAGCTGTGCGGCGCACATAGTTACTCATGGATAAACCGCATGTCTTGGCAAGTTCTTTCGCTTTGGCATATTCCTGTTCCGTTACTCTGGCTTCAAGCCGTAGGGTGCGTCTGATAACTTTCTTGTCGTTTTCTTCATCAACTTCGTTGTCGGTATTCTTTTTCTTCTTCATGCTCTGTTGTGTTATGGATGAAACTTCTTTCTAAAATTGGACATCACGGTGGGAGCTTGCGACTTCCGGAATATGCCTATGAAGTACGGATGAGCGCAGCGAATTTGTGCGACATAGGAACTTCTTGCAAGACCCCACACGAAAACATAGGCTCCATTGCCATTTCTAATATGATGATGTTGGGCTATCCGCAGAAATATCCTTATTGGATTCTTCCTCTGCCGCAGACTGTGAAGAAACAGAAATAAGGGAAGAAGGAATTTCTCCATTATCAGATATAACAGGCATTTTGCCTGCGAAGGAAAAATCTGAATCGGAAACGCGCCCCTCATTCATTGCTTCTGTTTGCCTGCAATCATCCTCTCCTTCTTCTTGCCGGTCTTTTATTCGGACATAAAAAGGATTGTCTATTCGGTTGCCATCCAACATCCATGCCGATATACATTTCAGGGTATGAACGCTTGTTCGGTTGCTCTGCATGGATGCGACAATTCCCAATTGGTTCATCTTGTCAAGTACACGGGATATAGTCTTCTTGTCATAGCCTAACTTGCAGGATAAATCCACTTCCGAAAGGATGGCTTGCCCCACTTGTAAGGTTGTGGAAAATCCTTTTATGACATAATCTGTTTCTTCCAACACAGCCGCTTCAATAAGTCGGTGCAATATTTTCATACGGTCAATGCCGTATTTGCTTCCTGCCAGATATGCAAGCTGCTCTGACGAAAGCACGATACAATAATTCAAGTTTGTTTTCATCGTCTGTCTGTTTGAAGATGGTTTATAAATGGTGCAGCCAAAAGAGAAAGTCATCGGTGCATTCCGCAACCTCTCTCCGGCATATAATACTTCCTGTCGTATGCGATGTGGTTAAGTACGTTTTGCAACCTGTCCAGTTGTTGGCTGTCCAGCACACGGATGGCGGCAATGGTAATATTCTGTGATGCGATACGGCGGTGTTCACAATTTCTTTCCGATATAGTTCCGTCCCCATCGGCATGGACACTTCGCAGGTAATCGTTCACCGCCTCGGTCTGTTCCTTGCTCGGAAAAGTGGAAGGGTAACGGTCTTGAACATACGTAACCATGTGGCTGACCGCATTTGCCAGCAACGAGTCACGTTCTTGTAGCTGTTTGATAAGTTCTTCTTTTCTCATATTGTGATTTATATTGTCCCGTGTCCCAAGCGTTTCTTATAATTTTCTATTTTGCTCACTTTATGTTTTTATTCTTTTTTCGAGGGCAAAAGGGACAAGGGGACATTAGTTTTTTCCTTTTCCCTTATTTTAAAGTTAGAATGGCAATTCCTGTTTACTTGGCAGTGTCGCGCAGGACTCTTCACATGGAGCGTCCACCCTCACCCATGGGTATTTAGTCCGTCCCGTCTTATCGCAGTAGGCTGGATGCAACCCCTTGACCTTCTCCTGTTCACTCCGTTTCCAATTGGGAAACATGGACATCAGGCGGTTGATGTATTGCGAAGTGTATTTGGACGGATTTCGTCTGACTAAATCATTGGGCAGTTCCTCTATTATCTGCCGGGCACAAACCATATTGAGTGAGGTAATTGTGGAATTTGGCTCTGAGTATGCTCCTTTCTGATAAGCTAGTCGTGTCGGGATCATCCAGTTTGCATACTGCATGGGAACCTCACGTTCCAGATACATTTCTATGTCCTCCATAATTGGGTCAACAAGAATGTTGGAATGTTGCATCTGCACTTCGTTGGCCTCATTCTCCATGTCCGGCGACAAATAGAGTTTCATACCTTGCTTATAATATGTATATGCCTCTGCCCATAGTTGAGGAACGGAACACTGTAGTTTATCCAGCCAATCCGACACATGACCGTTGCCTTTGACCGGGATAATCCACCATCGGCGGTTTCCATTGTCTCCTTGCAGAAAGTTCATTTCATTAGTAGTCGCTGCAAAGACATTGTGCCGCATGAACTCCACTACCTTGTGTCCATAAGCCGGACGCATATAATCACTGCAACGGCTTAGAAAAGCCTTGGCAGCTTCCGCATCATTCGCCCGTTTCAAACCATTCAACTCACTGATTTCAATAATCCAGCCATTGGTTATGGTCTCCACTTTCTCTTTGTCACCGCTGGCAAAAGAGAACGAATCGTTGAACCATCTCCCGCTGATGGCTTTGAAAAAGGTGCTTTTACCAATGCCTTGGGGACCGGGCAAGGTCAATACGTTGTCAAACTTGCAACCTGGATTGAATATTCTGGTTACAGCCGCCACAAACCAAAGTTTTGTCTGTTCCCGGACAAGCGGAGTGTCCTCGGCTCCAAGATAATCTATGATGGTTGTGGCTATGCGAGGTTGTCCGTCCCATGTCTCTTGTGTGATGAATTCCTGTACAGGATTGAAACTCCGTTCAGAAGAAGTGGTCTTCAGTATCTCAAATACCTTATTCTGCGTCAGACGTATTCTGTATGTCCTTTCCAGATAGTCCTGTATCTTTCCTGCCGATTCTTCATCAATTTTGTTACCATTGACATTGCGGAACAAAGGGCAGAAACACACATCGTCCTGACAGAAGGTATCGTACCTTATCTGACTAAGATTCTCATCCAGCGTAAAAATAAGCCGAAGATTACTGATGGAACGAACCGGATTCCCGTAACTGTCTGTTGCCAGATTCTTTTTCCAATTCTCTTCCATACCGCTATTCTTTGATATGGATGCCACCTGATTCCTTTGCCAAAGACAGTGCGAGGTCTGCATCCACTACGATTTTTCGTCCTATCTGTGTGATAGCCTTATCTATGATACCGCTTTTCTTAATGCGGTTTGCCGTGGGTACACTGCATCCGAACACACGGGCGATTCCCTCTATGCCATAGTAGTTGCCTTTGGATGCCACTTGGGGAGTAACCGTTTCTGTGTTTTCCACGCTCTTGGTGATGAGAAAGCAAAGTTCTTCGCCCGTCATCATGGCGATAGGCTTTTGGAGTAATTGGTTGAGATTGAGTTTTTCTTCCATACCTTTACTTGTTTGATGATTAAATACTTTAAGTATCGGTTCAACTCTGTGAAACCGATTTCGCAAGCAAAGGTAGTGTATGAAACTCTGTGTGTTGGTCGGTTTATTTATACCTTAATTTTACCGACCGTATTACAACAGTTGTTTGCAAAGTAAATACGGATAGCTGGATTTCCCAACTACCCGTTATTGGCAAAATAGTCCGTCCATCGGTCTATTATCCGTTTTGCTTTGGTGTAACTGCTTCCTCTTTGGGGTGAGTTTAAAGTAAGTTCCTTGATTTCCCCGTATCGCTTCTGCGGTATATCGTGCCCGTAATGCCGGTGGGAGAACTGTTCGATGGCACGGTGGAATGTCATGTATCTTGTGGACGCTTTGATTTTGCCGGACTTTACCAATGATTTCAACAGATAGGCAAGACTTATGTCCTCTGTATTCTCTTCAAGAAACAAAAGGATCCCCTGCTTGATACGTTCCTTGTCGTCCAAAAGAATATCGTCCAATGACTGTATCACTTTCTTGTTTCCACGTCTGCCTTTTACTTTTCGCAAGGCAAACATTACTTCTTTCCAGATTTCTGGGTTACACTTCTCAACGGTGTTTTCCCAATCCGCTTTGGTTTCTGCACCCATCTCTATACTTCTATTGACAAGCAGGGTAACACATGATTTTACCAAAAGCATATCGCCATGGTCAACCTCTTCACTGTTCAGCAAACGATTAAGCAACTTGGCCATACGTGAAAGACCGTGGTCAAATACCACGAAATAATATATGCAATAAGCCAAGTCTTCTTTCTTTTCCATTACACGGTCATAGAGATTAGCCATGAACCCGCCAATGAATACCGCATGAGAAAGAAAAACAATTTGAGAGATATAGGTCAGGAACTGATAAACCATTTTTCTTTCCAGCTTACTCAACAGATAACATCCCTTGCTGTTTTTCATGAACATATCTAATTGCCCAATCAAGTAGGACCTTAACTCCTGCGGCAGACGATTCCATATTTCAATAGGTGTTTCAGAATGAACCATCAGCAGCCCTGACTTTGGAGAAGTGAGCAGTTCTATTGTCCCCATTTTGATATTGGCACCTATCCACAAACGCTTGTTGGTGACACATTGGGCTATGGTCTCGGTATATTGACCAGCCCATTGTTGATTGGCTATATTTTGTACGTCTTTACCATTTGCCAAATTAGAAAGCCAGTCATACATCATCAAGGCTTCGGGAGGTGTGCATTTCTGCATCATTAGATACATGTCCATCAGGACAGACACATCACCTTTTGCCACAGCATCCATGCGCTTACAAAAGTCGGCATACACTTCTTCATGGGCTGATTTCCATGCACGGATAGCCATATCAGCAGTATCCCTCCTTTTGGAATAAGATTTTATCCTTTCTATGAGATTTATCATCAGCATTACGGATTAAGGTTGTCTGAATAATTTGAGCAGTTCTTCTGTGGACATGCTGGCCAGCTTCGTCAACAGAGCGTCCCTTTCAGAAGTGTTATCCAAGTTTAGCAGTTTTGAATTGTTCTGCATCTGTATATCGAGAGGATAATGCTCAATGTAGATTTGAGTAATGGCATGATCAGAAGTTGAATGCCCCATGCTTTCAGAGATATAATCCATATCCACTCCGGCATTATGCAGATTAGTAGCAAACGAATGTCGGCACCATGTACCGGATGGACAGATGGACTTATCCCAATTCAATGCCTCATGGCAAATCTTAATGACGCGGTCTTTCACGTTTGAGTTTTCTTGTACCGTGTATTTGCGGCGCAGTTCTTCTGTCTCCGCTCCCTTTAATATGTCGGGGAACACCAAGCCATCACGAGTCGGAGGCGCAGCAATCTCATTCAAGATATATTGTAAGGGAGGGATAATAGGAACTATCACCTCGGAACCATCGGGGCATCTTCGGGAAGTCTTTTTGCGATTGAAGCGGAACGCCTTGCCTTCTGTCTGGTAATAATAACTGTTGTAAGTCAGCCGTCCGGCATCAGCCATGTTGAAACCATTACACAGGTATTGCGCAAGGAATAGCCCTAATGAATAATGGGCACGTTTCATATAATCTTCCGTCCAATGTTCGGGGTATTGCTTTGAAACGAAAAGGTTATAAAGCTCTGTCATCTGGTTTACGTTCAGGAAACTCTGCTTGCGCTTTGCGCTCTTGGGAATGCTTACCAAGCCTTTCTCTTTCTTGTTAGAAAAAGGATAAGGAACATCTTTGAGGTAGCCCTCATGCACACACCTGTTCCATACAGCACGGCAACAACGCAAATAGATGCCAGCGGTAGTGTCGCTGATTTTCCCGACAATCACACCATTCTCGTCTTTTACCCCATTGTGCATTCCGTCCTTCCATTTCTGAAGTTCTGCCGCACTGATACAAAAGTCTTTTATGGCATTCTCTCCAAGAATCTTTCTGAATGATTTGAGAGAACACTCGTAACTTTCGGCTGTGGTAAAGCGTACTCCGCCATCTTCTGTTCGGAGGTCATGGATGACTTGCTCCCAAATGCCAACAAAAGATTGAGAGGCAGTAGCGTTGTCATCTATGGATGTTGCTTCTTCACCGTCTATTATACATCGACGTACCATTTCGTATGTGAGGATGCCTCCCTTGTTCAGATTCGTCAAGATTTCCTTGTACTTGGGAATAAACGTGTCCTTCCATTCCTTTTGCAACTTATAGTTCTCGCTCCTACATTTTACAGCACTACAAATGTCCGAAAACTCTTTTGCAGTATAAGACCCACCAACGGGATAATAAAAAGCTCTACGTTCTAATGTAAAACGCACAGATAAAGGGTACTCACTTGATTTCCTCCTGTTGGTTCGAATATCAAGGGCAAGTGATACAGTACAACCACGCTCTTTGAAAAGGGGCATGGATTTGGTTAATTTTTCCATTGCATTCAATAGTTTATGTTCAACATAACCTCTGAACACAGCCGCTTTGTAATGTGAGGCGTACATATACAAAACGCTGCATATAACCACTGAGTCCCTATCCTTTGACGGATAAAAACATTGTCGTTATATGCAGCGGTGCAATCTCGTTGTCTTCTGTCGCTGACTGGTAACCGGGCTTCTGCTAATCGGTCTCAACCCCTGAAGCAACTCTCACGTATTGTTTGAAATAGAGTATTCTCCGACTAATACTCCCTCTACGCTTCGATTCATCGGAATGGGATGACCCTCCCACGAAGGTTAGGCAAACTCACTTTTCCTTTTGGGGAAAGAGCACCTTTTGGTCATGGCTCACCTTACATAATGATGCAAAGGTAATGAATTATCTTCATTTTCGTGCAATAACAAGATGAAAATCAAGTCTCATAGACACTATTTAACTTTCATACTCATGTCAAACGCCACTATCATACTCTATTTATGTGTTTTCTCCATCATTTCTGCGAAAACAATGCGAAAACAATGCGAAAACAAATGGTTTCAGTTAGGGGTATTTAGTGAGTTTCATAGGGAATAGTAAAATTTACAACTAATTGATACACAGCGAAAACGTGCGAAGTAGACTATCACAGAATATCATATTGCCGTTCTCATAATCTGGAGGTCCCTGGTTCAAGCCCAGGCTGGTCCACTGAAAAATTCCTGTAAGTGCTTCACTTGCAGGAATTTTTCCTTTTTATAGCCATCCTCCAACTAGAATAAAAGATAACTAATTGTTCCCAAATAGGTAAAAACAACAGCAACGGACAAAGCAGAAATGGCGAAGAATAAGCAATAGGGGAATAACACCTATAATATTAAGCTATAGAGTACCCAATATTAAATAATTCCAAAATGTTTCAGCGCTTTACAAAGCCCGTCATTCTCCACCGTATCAGTAACAAAATTGGCTGAAGCCTTGACTATCTCCGATGCATTTCCCATAGCCACTCCGATTCCGGCAACTTCCAACATAGGAATATCATTACCACCATCGCCGCAAGCCATTATTTCCGTCATTCCGATCCCATAATAATCAGCAAATACCGAAAGGCCGGTTGCTTTACTTATTCCTGCCACATTTACGTCAGCAAATAAAGGATGCCAGCGCGACAAGGAAAGATTAGGCAGAAACGACATCACTTTTTGTTCCATCTCATCATCGATATAAAAACAAAGCTGACAACACTCTTTCTTTTCAAACAGGTTTTCAATGTCTACAACGGTCGGGATAGGGTGTTCCACGATTTTAGCAATCTGTTCGACAGTCGGAGTCAGACGATTAACAAACACACCTTCATCCAATTCAATAGCGACTGCAAAATCAAAGGTCTTTGCTATTTCCATGGCTTTCTTAAAATCATCTTTCGGAATAAGGTGCTTTCTTATCACGGTGCCATCCCGCAAAACACAGTCGGCACCATTCAATGCAATAATTCCGTCATACGGAACATCAGCTATTTCATGAAGGTCGCCTGCCGCTCTACCGGTAGCAATGACTATTCGAATTCCACCGTCATGAATCTTCCTAAGGGCATCAACAGAGGATGGCAACACTTTATGAGTTTCAAAACTTACCAATGTTCCATCCACATCGAGCATGATCGCTTTTATCATAACATTTATATCTTTATTCATTCTTCGACAATTTAGAGAAGCAAATCGACTATCCTTGACTGATAAGTCAGAGCAGTCAATTAAACAGTGACAAAGTTACTGAAAAAATTCCCATAACAAATACAAACCTCCAACACATAAAATAAAAAAGGCAAAAGGAAACGAGATCCTTTTGCCCTATACCTATTGATACCAACTGAAAATTGATAGTAAACGTTTAGCGGAAGTCCTTTAATTCTTCCTGCAATTTCTGACGGGTAAAGAATATGCGGCTCTTTACAGTACCTAACGGAAGATTCAGCTTTTCTGCAATCTCACGGTACTTGAATCCTGAAACGTGCATAGCAAACGGAACTCTGTATTCTTTCGGCAGAGCATTGACTACACGGTGCATTTCTTTTAAATCGTAAGCTCTTTCCGTACTTTCAAAACCTGAATCTTGCGGCAGGTTTAAGTGATAGAGGTTTTCAGTCTGATCGACAAATGTCTGATCGCGCACTACTTTGCGGTAATTATTAATAAAGATGTTCCGCATTATAGTATACATCCATCCTTTGAAATTTGTGTCGGGGGTATATTTGTCTTCGTTATCCAATGCTTTTAATGAGGTTTCCTGTAACAAATCGTTTGCTTCTTCACGATCGGTTGTCAGTTTATATGCAAAACGGAGTAATTCATCCTGTACTCCTATCAGATCTTTCCTGAAGCTTAAACTTTTCATATACGTTATTTTTAAATTGTGAGTATTCGTTATCATCATTTCGATGTTGCAAGTTTACGGGTTTTCAACAAATGTGGCAGGTGAAGAACAGACATTGTTTAGGGGAAAATCTATCCACTGATAGAATTTAGCTCATTTCTGATAGTATTCAGGTGGTTTTGAGACTGTCCTTATAGCGAAAATCCCATTTTGAAGTCACACCTGACTCAAAATGGGATAACACAAACAAAACAAACAATATTAGCGATTTTCACAAACAGCTGTCTTTTTCATCTTTAAAAATTCATAAGACTTAATTTAGAATCTGTTACTAAAACATTCTAATTATGGGAACAAAAGTATTATTTTCCGGCAAAAAGGAACGTAGAAATTAAGAATAGTTATAAATAATAGTTGTTTTATGTATAAAAAATTGTGCCTGACTATAAAGAATTGTATTTAATATTTGCTGCCAAAAGAGGCATAAATGCTTCATTTGACGATATTTTATAATATCAGTATTCCAAAGCGATGTAAATTCTCCTACTTCTTTTTTTCACTAAGAATTAATTTCTATATTTGGAGAATATACAACCAAATTCAGATTTACTATCTATGACTGATACCATCTCTTACCAATATGCAGCTCCTTCCGCACTGCAACGGTCAGCCGATCAGGACGAACTGTTTCTTGCCAAATACAGCGAAATAGAAAAGAAAGAAACACCCTGTTTCTTTTGGGGAAAGTTGACACAACCCTACATGACAGCACGCTGCCTCATCGCATTATCCAATGTTGTGCAGTCCAGTTTTAATCTGACACCGTCACAGCTTTCCATGCTGAAAGATCCGATTGTAACCGCAGGAAATGACCGCCTGCGTTTTGAAGGATTCTCTAATTGTGCAGGTGTATATGCCAGAGTCGACGTGCTTCCTGACGGACACGACGGAGAATTTCTGGAAAACGGGACAACAAACGTAGATTTTAATCCCGGAATGATTTCTGCCTTAGGAGGAATAGGCAGACAGGAGAATATGGTAATGTCGGTCGGTCCCAAAGAGGTGGGACTTTATCATAAAGGTGAGAAAGTAATAGAACGAAAAGTACCTCTTCCCGTGAAATGGATAAAAGGGCTGACTACGGTACAGATTTATCAATCCGTTGCGGAACAGCTCTACTCCTTCAATCGCATACAAACCTTACAACTCTTCCAGACTCTTCCGAAAAGTAGTGTGAAATGCGACTATTATTTAGTGATGCGCGGTCAAAAACCCGCCTTTTCACCGGTGAAAAGCATGAATGCCGTCTGCATTGGAGGACTTCATCGCTTACGTCTGCTCGAGCCCTTGCTTCCATTTGCCGATGAGCTGAAAGTCTTTGCGCATCCCACCATGCAATCTACCATTTGGCAACTTTATTTCGGTCCGGTACGCTTCAGCCTTTCTCTTTCCCGCGAATGTTGGAGAGGATTTTCCGGAGAAGGCGCCGCACTGGAATCTCTGCTCGAAGATGTCCCCGAAAGATGGATAGAGGCAATGGACAAATACAGTTATGCCAACCAACAGTTCAACCCCACTCTTTTTGCCATAGAGGAACATATTGACCTGGATAAGGTAGATTCTCTCGCGGCACGGCTGGCAGCCATGGGGTTATTGGGATTCGATTTGGATGAAAACAGCTTCTTCTACCGTCGCCTGCCTTTCAAAACCGAACGTATTTTAAGTCTCAATCCTCGAATGATAGCTGCAGAAAAACTATTGGAAGAAGAAAAAGTAGAAATCATATCGAATGACGAGAAACGGACAGAAGCACGCGTGGCAGGAAGTGGAGGTGTCAGGCATACGGTCATTCTCGACAGAGAGAGTGAGAAGGAGCGTTGCACTTGCACCTGGTTCAGCAGCAATCAGGGAGAACGGGGAGCTTGCAAACATATTCTGGCAGTAAAGAAACTAGTACAATGGAAGAACTAAAAAAAGAACTCGAGAAATTATCCAAGGCTTATGTGGATACTCCGGAGAATGAAGAGAAGATATTAATCCCTTTTGTCAAGAGATTACTGGAGTTACCAATGAAAGAAAGGCGGAAGCTGCTGCCGGTTATCCGGGATTTACAATGGATAAAAAGTAAGTTTGCCGGTTTCAGTAGTGAGACAACCTGCAGTGCGGCACGGGCACATTTTCTATCTGCTGTCCAGTTTGTCTGCGCCAACAAACGGGAGATGGATATGGCATATCATGTGAAGTTTGATATGCTTTGCAAACTACTCCCGCTCTACTACCCCACCTGGCTGACTGATTTTATCAATGATGACAAAACTTGGTTTAATTTCAATCTCAATTACGAACAGCTGATGCAGCTCATGGATATGGGATACCTCAAAGAAATTGCTCCAAGCCGCATTGCACATGTACTCCCCTGGATTACCCGCATCAGAAATAAGGAACCTAAAGGAAACGATACTTTCAACAGTGAGTTATTACTCAAGCGGGACATCACCCTGAAAGAACATATCTGGACGATTTTCGAATACGAATCGTCCATCGGCTATCAAGATGATTGCGCCAAAGAGGCTTATAAAAAAGGAGTTACCGCACGGGATGAAAGTATCAGTGCCGCTCTCTACCGCTTTTCGCTGGACGGCCATCTGGATAGAGAACGCCTATTAAAAGCCACACTCGCCACCTTCCACCGGAGTTTCAAAAAAGATATGGCAGGATGGTTTGCCGGATTCTTCGAAACTCTGCAACCAACTACCGGAGAACTGTTATCCTTGCAAGAAGAAATGATGCAAATATTCACCTCTTCCTATACCAAACCGGTGAACGTGATGTTGCAACAGTTGAAAAATATTGCATCCGAAGAAGGATTCCGTTATCAGGAATTCATCGAACGTGCAACCACCCTTTTCTTCTCCAGCCCCAAAAACTCGCTGCTTACCATTTACGCCCTCTTTGAAAAGATCGTCGCACAACATCCCGAGATGAAAGAGCCCTGCTGCATCACTCTCTGCCAACTCTTCTTGAAGAAAGACGAAAGCCTTCAAAAGAAAGCCGCTAATTTTATATCAAAATATGGAGACGCCTCTTCATCCAATCTCCAGGAAACACTGCAATCTTATCAACCGGAGATGTTTCAAAGCGTGCATGCGATACTCTCATCTTTCAAACCGCAGCCTGCGGAAGATACCCTTGAACCCGATGCAAGTGTGGGAGAAACGGTACGCATCTGCAGGGAAGACAACCCTATTCCCTTCCCCGCCAACAAAGAAGATTTCCTGTTCCAGCTTAGTCGTTTGTTCGACATGGAGGAAAGTTGGGAGATAGAAACAACCATCGCCGCCATCATTGCTTTCCATCCCCAATTGGTCAAAGAAGATCTCAACCAGATGGAACCTGTTTTCCAACGGGCTGCCACTATCGTTGCCAATAGCTGGGAGCCATACGAAGATCTTCTCGCTACCTTCCTACTGGAATATCAACGCTTATGGGCACAGAAAGATACCTCCAACACAGGATTTTTGAGAAATATGTTCACCCGACTGGAAGAAAGGCTGAAAGGAATAGATGAAAACAGAGGAGCTTATGACGAGCGCTCTTTCAAACGACTTGCCGACTGGAAACCCGGCTACAGCAACGCAACCTGTTTCACACCCATCAAACATTTATGGCTAAATGTGATCCGTAAAATAAAAGGAGGCAATGCCTTCCCCCTACTTTCTACTCCCACCCATACCCCGGCATACGTACAGGCTACCGAACTGGTACGCCGGCTTGCCGTATATCAGAAAGCAGAAACGAAACCCTGTCCATGGGATTTCCAGCTAGCTATTGCCCGATGTGCCATGGAAGACAAAGAAGAAGCCATCGCCACCGCCCGGCAACTGTTGCAAGATGAATACCTGCATCTCTTTCTGTTCCTGTTGGATGAAAACACGCTACCCGAACCGCCCTACAATCATCCAACCGCCTGGATGGCCGCCGGACTGGTAAAAGCACCGGAGACGGAATTCGAAGCATTCAAATCTTTCGCCTGTAACACATTACCTCACAACTATCTGACAGGAGACTACGAGTGGAAAGAGGTGAAACCCAAAGAGAAATCATACGAAACTGACAGGCGTCTGCTCCAACTCGAGTTCTACAAATGGCATACATATGCCGAATGCAACAGCCACCAGTTATGGCAGGAACATCTGATTATCAATAGTAAATATAACATGGATGATTCCTGTTACATGGAACCTCTGCTATGCTGTTTCCCCAACCGCCCGGAACCATTGATAGCCCAAATTATCACTTGCTACATGACTTTCGGCACTCCGCAGGAAGACAGCAAACGCACCCTCGCCTGTGCCTTGCGCATGTTGTTGTCTTTCCACTGCCCGCTCAAAGAGATGAGTTTGCTCCTACTAAGTGGTTCGCTGCTTTTTGTAGACAAAACAGTCCGTTCCTATGCAGCCGAATTATGGGTAGAAGGAATATCCACAGGAAGAATAAACAATCACCGGGTAGGAGAAATCCTGGCCCGCCTCATCCAGATGGAACTTGCTCCGCTAAAACGCTTCACCACACAAGTGTACGAAAGCATGTACAAACGAAGTACTTTCCACAACCAGCAACTGGAAGCACTGCTCACAGAATTTATAGGCGGATTGCCAGACAAACCCGTTACCGGACTCAAACAACTGCTCGAACTTTATCTGGAGCTATTGACCATCAACCACAGCAAGGTTACAGACGAACAAATCCTGCAACGCCTACAAGAATGGGGCACAAACAGCAACCTGAAAAAAGTGACGACTTCACTCAACAACCTATAACAAATTCATGATTATGACCATAGAAGAACGCCTCAACGAGATAGTAGAAAAAGGACAAGGCGACGCCATCATCCCTTTTCTGCAAGGACTAACGCAGGAAGAACGAAAAACGCTTGTTCCCTGCCTTAACAAATTGGAAGAACACTACAATAAATTCGTGCAACTTAACGAGAACACATACGGTACACGCGGAACTCCCGAACAGCATCGTATCATCAATCTTACCGCCCTCGTCATCTATTCGCTAAAAGAATTCCGCAAACACGAATGGGGAATCTATACGGAACAACTGAATGAATTGATCCCATGGTACATTCCTTCCTGGATCGACAGTTTCTTCAAAGAGGGTGAAAGCAAGGAATTCGGCGGTTTCTATGGAATGAATTACGAAACTCTGATGGATTGGATAGAACAGGGAGTACTCACCCTAACACCCTCTCCGCAAACCATCGCCGGTTATCTGGTGAACTACATGAACAATACCGATTTCCTGCAAAAGCGGGCAATCACACTCAAAGAACATATCTGGTATCTGTTCCAATACGATTGCGGACAAAACTGGACGGATAATCGTACAAGCGGACAGCCTTATTTCTCTTTCAGATACTTCGTAGAACACGGTCAACTAGATCGTATGCGTGTATTAAAAGAATCTCTGCTTGCCGTCAACCGGAATCTGAACAAAAACCTAAGTAGTTGGTTTGCAGGCATGTTTACCGCACTTAACCCCAGCACAGAAGAACAACTGACACTACAACCGGAAATATTTGCCGTTCTGTCCGCCCCTCACAGCCGTCCGGTAAATATCATACTCGGACTGCTGAAGAACTTATGCACTCACCCACAATTCCAGGTTGAAGAGTTTCTAAGTCAGACTTCCGTGCTTTTTGCTTCGGACGTGAAAGCGATTCACCAAAACACACTGGCAATACTCCATAAGCTGGCAAAAGAAAGAAAAGAACATCGCGACACTATCTGTTGTGCAGCCGCACAAGGACTGATGAGCCGGGAAGAATCCACCCAAAGTAAGATAGTCAAACTTATTCAGACGTATGGAGAGACGGCATCTACTACATTAAAAGAGGTACTTTCCATATATACGGAAACCATGTTGGCTAATACTAAAAAGGAGCTGAAAGCGTATTTGGAGAATAATGAGCCGGAAGATTCCGCCTCTTTCACGTATGAGCCAATACTCCCTATCATCCGTGAAGACAACCGGATACAGGAAATCACTTCCACTGAAGACCTGATATTTCTAGCCAGCCAAGTGCTCGACGTGAACGAGATCTATCACTTCGACCTGTTACTCGGAGCCTTAGTGAAATGGGACCGGCAACAGGAAGCAAAACAAATCTCTCAATGGACCCCTATTCTCCAACGTGCCTACAAATTGCTGATGAGCGGAGGAAGTTCCCGAAATGGTATATTAGACCAGTTAATGGCCACCTTCCTCCTTGACTATGCCAAACTGCTGATTAAACGTTTCCCTGAAGAAGCCCAAGAGTTAAACAACTTACATCTGAAAATGGTACAAAAAGACGAACTTCAAAAAGGCAAATGGGGGTATCGTAATCTACAAAAACTCACCATTCGTGAAAAGACGAACAAAAAAATAAAGTTCCCCGTTCATAAGCAACTGTTATGCCGGACATTAGACCTTCTGGAAAGCAAGGAGAAACCTTTGCCCCTATTGTCCACTCCCACTCATACACCGATGTTTATCGCTCCGGAAACCCTGATAGAAAGGTTAAAACAATATCAGCAGGCAAATGCCGAACCGGACGATATGGATATGCAAACAGCACTTTCACGAGTGGCACTGGAAAGTTCGTCGCAAGAGCTTCCTCTGCTCCTCCGAAGTTTGAAAGGAGAATACCGGCACCTGCTCACTTTTTTGCTGGGAGAAAAAGACGTACTTCCCCAAGCACCTTTCAATCATCCTTCCTGGTGGATGATGGCAGGATTAATGAAATCACCGGAAACAATCTATGCTGAATTTAAAGATTTCTCCTATAATAAAAGTCCACGTGAATTTCTGACCGGAAACTTTAAATGGAGAACCTATCAGTATACTGACTCGTACACGGATTATAACAAGAAAACGGTAGAATGGATTTGTTCAACTCTTACTTTCGATATTCCGGAAAGCGAGAACTCTCATGTCATCAATAAAGACAAATATAATGAAAGAGTCAGTTACTATTCATACGATCCGCATCCGTTACTGGTTGAAATGTACCCACAGATAGAACGTTTTGACGACATACAGAACGACTTGCCACGTTTGGCATGGTTAACTCCCAATATACCGGAGCCACTATTGGTATGGTGCATCCGCAGCGCCATATACGACCCGACGTTAAATGAGGTAAGGGAAGCAGGTATCACCCAAGCTGCCATTGAAGCGCTTCATCAGTTAAGGCATACATGGCACGAAGTGTCTTATCTACTGGAAGCCACTTGCATGCTGGTAGCCGATAAAACTTCCCGTTCCTATGCTGCCGAAATCTGGATAGAGCGTGTAGGTCAAGGCTGCATAGACAGTGGACGCATAGGCAGCATCTTAAGTTCGCATCAACATACCGGCTGGGGACCGCTGAAAAGACTCACTGATCTGATACAGCAACAAATGATAAACGTCAGTCCGCTGCATAACCGGGAATTGGAGAAACTAATCGTGGCAATGTTGGCCGGACTTCCAGAAAAGCCTGTCAAAGACTTAAAGAAATTACTGGAAATATATGCGGAGCTGTTATCCATCAACCATAGCAAAGCCGAAGACGAACATGTTTTGCACCTGCTTGACGCATGGAAAGGAGTGGCCAATCTGAAGAAAGCAGCAGCTAATATCCAACGGTAAGAGAGGTAGCTTATTGGAGCTAAAGCCAAAAAGAAGTATCTTTGGCACACTAAATACAAAAGGTTGAATGATTATTCTAAAATATAGTTTAGCTATTTTCTGTTTACTGCTGACAGGATGCTCCTTCTTTTCCAGTCATAAGGAAAAGGAGAGCACTCCCCTCATGGAATACGAACAAACGACGGAGGATATACAACCACGCGAAGAATGTTCCACCGTTTCACCACCGGAGCGAAGCGAAATGGCTCTCTACATGGACTCATTAGGACTCGTCAATATAGCTGACCTGGATAGCAGTCTCGTTGTAAAACTGATGTATACACAGGCTGATAATTTCACAGGCGAAGTGCTTTACGACAACTTAACGGAAGCCTACCTGCATCCGGATGCGGCATACGCTCTGATAGAAGCACAAAAAGCCTTAAAGAAACTACACCCGTCTTATAGTCTTATCATTTACGATGCGGCGCGTCCAATGTCGGTACAGAAAAAGATGTGGAACGTAGTGAAAGGAACGTCCAAATATAAATATGTCTCCAACCCCAACCGTGGAGGCGGGTTACACAACTACGGACTGGCAGTAGACATCAGTATCCAAGACTCTCTGGGACAGCCCCTACCGATGGGAACCAAAGTAGACCACTTAGGCATGGAAGCACACATCACAGACGAGATCGGATTGGTACATAATGGAAAAATGAGTGAAACAGAGCGTCAGAACCGGTTACTGCTACGAAAAGTGATGAAAGAGGCCGGATTCCGTGCATTACCCAGCGAATGGTGGCATTTCAATTTTTGCAGCCGGGACGTAGCCAAACAGAAGTATAAGTTAATACCATAACCGACACTCAACAACCCCATAATCAGAGCTCGACGATTCATTGTAATATCCTATAACACAATAACACCATGATGCAAATCTCTCCTGAAACCCAACTTTTTATTCGCGAACATTCATCGGACGATGTACGTGTGCTGGCTTTACAAGCTAAAAAGTACCCGGATATAGATATGCCAACTGCCATCACCCAAATTGCAGGAAGGAAGGTAGCAGCCGAAAAGATTCCCTCATGGTGGGAGATCGAAAAGATATGGTATCCGAAACATCTGTCGCTGGAACAATGCTCTTCAGAAATCACCGCCCGCTACAAAGCACGTCTTTTGCAGGGAGATTCTCTGACCGACCTCACCGGCGGATTCGGCATTGACTGTTCTTTTCTTGCCACCGGATTCAAGTCCGCCACTTACGTAGAACGTCAGGAGGAACTCTGCGAAATAGCAGCACATAACTTTCCCGTACTGAATCTAAACCATATAAACATAAAAAACGAAGATGGAGTAACCTACCTGCAAGCAATGTCCCCCGTAGACTGCCTTTTCCTCGACCCCGCGCGTCGCAATGAGCACGGCGGAAAAACGGTTGCCATCTCCGACTGCGAACCAAACGTAGCCGAACTGGAAGAGCTTTTACTTCAAAAAGCCAACCGGGTAATGATAAAACTCTCCCCCATGCTCGATCTTTCATTGGCACTGAAGGAGTTGAAACAGACACAGGAAGTTCACATTCTGTCTGTCAACAACGAATGTAAGGAACTACTTATCCTACTCGGACAAACATCACCGACAGAAATCTCCATTCATTGCGTGAACCTCTCCACGAAAGGGACTCAAGAAGAACAACACTTTGTATTCACCCGCGAACAGGAGCAATGCAGTGAATGTACATATACGGATTCTTTAGAAACCTATCTTTACGAACCGAATGCCTCCCTTCTGAAAGCCGGTGCTTTCCGTAGCATTGCAGCAGCTTACCCTGTCCGCAAACTGCATCCCAATAGCCATCTTTATACTTCCGATACTTTCATTGAAAACTTCCCCGGAAGAATATTCCGTATTGTCAACCAGTGCAGTTTCAATAAAAAAGAAGTAAAGGAGAATCTGGCAGACCTGAAAAAAGCAAATGTAACTGTCCGTAACTTCCCCGCCACAGTAGCCGAACTCCGCAAACGAATCCATTTGGCTGAAGGAGGAGATACCTACTTATTTGCCAGTACATTAAATAATGGGCAAAAAGTTCTGATTCGCTGTGAGAAAGTCTGAACTATTTTCTATTTTTGCAAAAAAGAAACACAATCTAAACTAATCCAGATGAATCAAACACTCATAAAAGCCATTCTATTACTAATCGCATTCACCTTGTCCTGTCACACTCCACTTTTCTCACAGAGAGATTTTGAGCGACACGAGTTCTCTTTTCACGCGGGCTACGGTGTTATGTTCCATCACCCTCCTACACTCACGTTAAGTACCCATAGTTACCAACGTACACTCGCACAAGGCGTAAGCTGGGATGGACAATATAATTTCCGCCCTCTCAAACGTTTTGTCTTTGGAGGAATCTACTCCGGATTTTCTTCCAAAGGAAGTCATCCGGAAGGGAAGGACCATTTATGGGTTCATTTCATTGGTACTCAAATCGGAATGTGTAATGCTAACACCAAACATTGGCAAATCCGTGTAACAACTGGTCCCGGTGGAGTCATTCTACGGAACAACAGTGAGGTGTTCGGCAAAACACGGAAAGTGAAAGCCTTCACTATTGGTCTCCTGACCAATGCCAATCTTACCTATAAGCTGAATCCCAATCTGGGAGTCAGTTTAGGAGTACAATATATGTATAGCGAACTGCTTAGAATGAGAACCCACTATCACGGAGAAAGGGTTATTGTAAAACTCGATGGCAATAATGATACCAACCTCACACGAATAAATTTCACTACGGGATTATCCTATTATTTTTAACATTCACTCAAAAAAAGCACTATGAAGAAATATATACTCATTCTTTTTTCCATTATCAGCTTTTGGAGCTGTACGGAAGATGAATCGATTGACATTACAGTTTTACCTTCTGTCACCACTACAGGTGCCAACACCTTTGGCTGTCTGATGGACGGATGGATTTATGTGGGAGGACGATACCTGAATTGGGGGCACTCGTATGTCTGGACGTATGATTCATTCCACTACTATCCGGAGGAGGACAAACTATCCGTCAATGTTTCCGTCAAACCTGACATCAACATACACTTCATCATTTTATCTCCCCAGGAAGGCAAAGAAGCAACTCTCACCGATATACGGTTCAGAGGAGAAGAACTGGAAGACGGAACAGCTTTTATAAGCCATTTCGACCCAGAATTGAATATTATCAGTGCAACCTTCGGCAACGGCAAACGTCTGACTAACGGACGTTTTGATATTCATTATACAACACAACAGCAATAATGGCGGCGACAGTAATAACTATTCAGATTTACTTTCTTCCCCCGCCTTATTGGAAGGATTGTTACTTTTCTGATACTCTTTGGGAGTGGTTGTCTCATTTCCATCCCGTACAGCCATATAGTGCGGCGACATAATTTCAATGCCGGCTTCATTAAATTTATCCTGAATATTCTGATGCAAATCCGAATAAATCTGTGCCATTTTATCTGCCTGTTTGATATAAGCATTAATTTGATAGACCGGATACCAGTCGCTCAAAGAAGTCTCTAACACAAACGGACGCGGATCATCCACCACTCCGGGAGTATTCAACGCAGCATCAATCAGTATCTGATTAACCTGTCGCCAGGGAATATCATAACCGATAGATACTTCCGAGTGAATAATCAGTCCATATTCACGTGCCGAAGTACTGTAGTTTACCGTATGAGACGACATGATAAATGAATTGGGAACAGTCACAACCTCATTTTTAGGAGTCCGAATACGTGTCACTAGAGGAGTCTTTTCGATGATATCTCCGGTGGTATCATTCAATTTGATCCGGTCACCCATCTTAAACGGACGCATATAAGTGATAACCAATCCAGCGATGATATTACCAATAACCGTACTTGATCCGAGCGAAACAATCAATCCGACAAATACCGAAATACCTTGGAACACTCCGGAATCGGAACCCGGGAGATAAGGATAAATCATCGCAATCATAAATGCATAGAGCAGGAAACGAGCGATATGGAAAGTTGGCATCGCCCAGTCCGGATAGAAGCCGTTGATTTTGAGCCGTCCTGCTTCCACCTCACGTGCCAGATACAAGACGAGACGTACCAAGTATTTCACGGCATACCAGATAACGATGATAGTAAACAATTTGGGCACATAGTCGATAATACCCACAAAGATACCGCGAATCGGATTCCATATATATCCTAACAGTTGGTATGCCAGTCCTTCCGTCTGGGGGAAGATGATGAAAATCAACGGTACGGTAAACAGTAGTTGCAATCCCATCAATATATACCGCCCGATACTGGACAGGAATACCAACAGGTTCGCCTGTTTCTGCGCATCCAGCAATTCATACCCCTGGATGGATACCGGTTTTATCTTCGTATCTTTCAGGCGCAGGATACGCGCTTTCAGTTTACGGAACAACCAATTGGTCAAGCGGAACAGGAAATACTGTCCCACAATTACCAACACAAAATAGAGCACACGCTTTGCCATCCGCCAAAGTCCGTGCTCCGCTTTCATCTCATGCAGTTTGGTAATGACGTTCTGCTGTCTTTCCTTAGCTAACGAATCACGGGAAACTCCTTCCCACAAAGCATCCTGATCGGTAAGAGAAAGCAGGACTTTGCTGCCGTACATCAAATCGGAAACAATGTCCGAATGGTCGATAGACACAGAATCGGGTTGTAGATTAAAGCGTCTTCCTATCTCTTCAATCGCTGCACCGGTCATTTGGGCACGTTGCTGAGGAGTATATCCGCCTCGTTTGGTGAAAAGGTAGAATAAGGTATCATCGTCCGCCACTACCGGTATTCCCTTAGTGAACTGACGCAGAGAGTCAATACGCTGTCGCTGCTGTACATACTTGACGGAGTCGGCAGTAGCCATCTGGAGCTTCATCTGCTCCATTTCCATCCGCATATTCGCTTCATTGAGCCGGGCTTCTTCCAACGATTTCCGCATATCCGCCAGATGGATAGAGTCCGAATCCCGTTTCAAAGGAACATGTCCGTTCGTTATTGTATCTCCGGCAAATATCTTCTTAACCGCCTGTTCCAACTGTGCCTGCGCCCCGATTGCCAGAAAAGAAAGGAACAACACCAGTAACGACCGTTTTATTTTATTTATTTCCATACCTTATATCCCTTGATTATAATTAAGGTTAATCTAACTTTTCATAAAAAACAGAGCAAACATACGGATTGTTTTTGACATTACCATTTCCAAATTGATTATCTTTGCCACTAAAAGAGAAAAAGCATGAATATATTATTACTTATCGGGGGATTAATCCTCATTCTTCTAGGAGCTAACGGATTAACAGACGGTGCCGCCTCGGTAGCCAAGCGTTTCCGCATCCCTCCCATCGTGATCGGACTTACCATCGTTGCATTCGGTACTTCTGCCCCGGAACTGACGGTCAGTGTATCTTCTGCTCTCAAAGGAAGCGCGGATATTGCCATAGGCAACGTGGTGGGAAGTAACATTTTCAATACATTGATGATTGTAGGCTGCACGGCATTATTCGCCCCGATTGTCATCACCCGCAATACACTTAGAAAAGAGATTCCGCTCTGCATACTTTCTTCTATTGTCTTGCTGATTTGTGCCAATGATGTATTTTTGGATAAAGCTCCGGAGAATATCCTGAACAGAGTAGACGGCTTGTTGTTGCTTTGCTTCTTTGTCATTTTCATGGGCTACACTTTTGCCATCGCTTCCAAGCCGGTTACAATGGAACAACAAGCAGAACATCCGGTCATAGAAGAGGAAACAGAAATCAAATCACTGCCTTGGTGGCAATCCATTCTTTATATCATCGGAGGCTTGGCCGCCCTTATTTATGGAGGGCAGTTGTTTGTCGACGGTGCCACGGGCATCGCCCGCAACCTGGGTGTCAGCGAATCGATTATCGGACTGACACTGGTTGCAGGAGGGACTTCTCTTCCGGAACTGGCTACGTCTATCGTTGCCGCATTAAAGAAAAATCCGGAAATTGCCATTGGAAATGTGATTGGTAGTAACCTCTTCAATATATTCTTTGTACTGGGATGCAGCGCGAGCATCACTCCTCTCCATCTTAGTGGAATCACCAATTTCGACCTGTTTACATTAGTAGGTTCCGGTATTCTGCTTTGGTTATTCGGACTGTTTTTTGCCAAAAGAACAATTACAAGAATCGAAGGAGCGATTATGATACTTTGTTATGTGGCGTACACGGTAGTATTAATTTATAATACATAAAAATAGAAAAAGGCTTCCGGCAGTAACACCGGAAGCCTTTTATTCCCACTAGCCAATTAAATTCTGATATTTATTTCACTTCCACAGTTGTCAGTATATTGACACCATATTTTCCATCGTCAGATGTCCACCAGGTAGTATTCCCATTCGCACAACGGATAGCATAACGGGGATTATACTTCAATCGATCTGAACCATCAGGTATCCACAAACCTAGTTTATACTCTCCGGCAGCCATTGAACCGGGTAATTGAACAACTTGTTCTACAGAATGTGTCAATGGTTTACATAATATATCACCCGGTTGGAAAGGTTGCCAATCCAACGGGTTGGTTTCCGTCAGGAACTCTGTGACTTTTCCTTTATCATCAATCAACACGAAGTAGACAGGATGTTCTCCAAAGACAGTGGCAAAACCTCTGTTCACCAGGTTCAGATTCAGTCGGTTTTCTTTTCCAGCTTGCAGATAATTCGGTAATTGAAGGGATTGCAATTCTATACGATAACCTAGATGATCGCGTATATAATCGAACATATTGCGTTTCACTTTCGTTCCGTCCTGTTTCCGGAAATAGCTGTCGGACACAGGCATGAGATGCTGGCGAAGAGAATCTTCCGTTATCATTGTCTTCTTCCAGACAATCATGGAGTATTCGGGAGGATTATTCTCATCAAATCTGTTATTAGGATGCTGTTCCTTATAATTATGGATAACGCTCAAGGAAGTGTAATGCTGGAGGAACAAACGTCTCGCTGCTTGCAGTCCGTCAATAATCCATCCGGCAGACGGACTGTCGGGATCGGCTCCTACACTCCAGAATCCCCAGGGGAGTTCTCCGTCCACTACGAGATAAGGAGATTCTGCTACAATCTGATCGAATTTGGAAGTCCCTTCGTGCATGTCGGCATCCCATCTATCAGGTCGTATGACGATAAAATCATCGTGGAATGAAAGTCTTTTATACAGTTCCGGTTTATCTTTCAACAGGTTTTTAAATTCCGGAAGTCTCACCTGCACATTTCTGCCTTCGGGCACTACTGACAGTAATTTTTCCAATACCGCAGCCTTTGTCTCTTCCGAGTTCTCAAGCCCCTGAATAGAACTATGCCATTCGCCCCATGCACCAATCATTCCGGCTTGTACCACCAGAATCAAATCTTTATTCTTTTCCAGGAAAGGTTTCAACTGGTCCAGATGTTCCAAAATCTGTTCGCCGGTGGGACCAACGGCAGCTCTTCCCATGAAATCTCTTTCATAAGCAAAACGCAATACGGCTTTCTTTCCCTGCTTCTGTAATTCATCAAAATACGTCTGCATGGTCAGGAAATTTTCCTCCGATAGTTTCTCACCTATTAAATAGGTAAGATAAAAATAGCTTTGAGCCAGTGAAACACTATCTTCCACATATTTCTCCGACAATTCTACCAGCTCTTTAGGAGGGCTATCCTTCTCATGCAGTACATCTACCGCTGTCTCCAGCCGGAATCCTCTTCCAGGATTATAGAGCCCATTCTCACCGTGTAAATCATCGACACAGATTCCGCGAAACTCAACAGTCTGCCGGGATTCACCGCATCCACTTGCCAACGAGGCAAATAAAACAGCCATCACACTGCCATACATCCAATTCTTCTTCATAGTAATATATTATTTATCCACAAATATATAACAAATCGAAACACAGCAATCTGTTATCACTCATTTCGCACAGTAAAGTATCAGTTTGGGATAAATAATGCAAAAGTATTGGATAATGCTAAGATTGTATTTGTCCCACCGCAGGAATTGCCCTACCTTTGTCTGCATCTCAAAAATTAAGGTAATACATGAAAAAACAAAATTGGCTACTCTTACTTGTCATTCTTCTGCTTCCGGCAGAAAGTATGATTGCTAAAAAGAAAACAGAAAAAAGCGATAGAGAAATCTGGTGTGAAATTATGTACCGGATGGCGACCCCTGTATTAAAGAATATGAGTGATGGTCTGTTGAAACAGAATATGCTTGTAGAATTAAGCCCAACATGGGATGGTCGCAATAAAGAGGTCACTTACATGGAATGTTTCGGGCGACTGATGGCAGGGTTGGCCCCCTGGCTATCATTACCGGATGATGATACGGCAGAAGGCATACAGCGCGAGCAGCTACGGGAATGGGCTTTGAACAGCTATAAGCAGGCTGTTGACCCTGCAGCACCGGATTATCTGCTGTGGCGCCAGGAAGGACAGACTTTAGTTGATGCAGCATATATTGCAGAGAGTTTTTTAAGAGGGTACGATGCTTTATGGATGCCTTTAGACAGTGTTACCAAACAACGATATATCAACGAATTCACCCAGCTCAGGCGAGTGGACCCTTCATACAGCAACAGGTTATTGTTTAGCGCAACTGTCGAATCGTTTCTTCGAAAAGCAGGCGCACCTAGCGACACCTACCGTATCAGCTCCTCTTTACGAAAAATAGAAGAATGGTACGTAGGTGACGGCTGGTATTCCGACGGCCCTCATTTCGCATTCGATTATTATAATAGTTTTGTGATACACCCCATGTATATCGAAGCATTGGAAATTATCACCGAAGCCGGCAAACATAAAAAGATATGGAACATGCCCGGCTGTGATTACCACAAAGCGATCACGCGTGCACAGCGATTCGGAGTGATCCTTGAACGTCTCATCTCTCCGGAAGGAACACTACCCGTTGTCGGACGTTCCATCACTTACCGTACCGGTTCCCTGCAAACACTGGCATTACTCGCCTGGCGCAAATGGCTTCCCGAAGAATTGACAAACGGACAAGTACGTGCCGGCATGACGGCCGTCATCAACCGCATGTTTGGAAATAACCGCAATTTCAATAAGAAAGATTTTCTTACGCTAGGTTTCAACGGTTCCCAACCCGGTATTTCAGACTATTACACCAACAATGGTAGTTTATATATGGCTTCCCTTGCTTTTCTGCCGTTAGGCCTTCCTGCCGACGATCCCTTTTGGACAGATGCTTCACAGCCCTGGACTTCGAAAAAGGCATGGGATGGAGAGGATTTTCCAAGAGATCATTCTTACCATGAGGAATAATTGATAATCAGCATCATATAATAGCTTCCAGTAAGACTGAAAACTATTATCCATTACGAATGGAAACTATCATGTAACACAGCTCCTTGTTTTTATTTATTATAAGTAAGAAAATCAATAAATATCACTTTTTGTGTTGTGGACAAAACAAGTAAAGAAGAGAACAATTTAATAGTAGCCAAATCCTTGACTTCTCCTGTTTTATTTCGTATCTTTGAGAAAACAAAAAGAAGAAAAGCAAGATGAGACATACAAATATCAAGACATAAAGACGTATTATCAAGCATAGATTTCCATATATACAAGAATAAGAATGGGAGAAGATCAGCACTGATTTTCTCCCATTTTGTTTATATAATTCACAAACATTTCTGATATTCATCAAAAATAGTTTCTAATAAACTCGAATACCGTTCTTAATAAACTCTTCAACTATTTATTAAAAACGATATTCGGATTTATTATAGAACTGTAAACATATTATCTTTATAAAGCAACAGACTGATTCATATTAAAATAAGAGAGATCGCTATATAGTCAATATTACATACAAATTCACCACGATATTTTTCTTACATATATTAATAGTACATCCTTTCTCTCTAAAAAAACAGTTACCAAATAAAAAAATCAAAAAGCAAATCATGTAGTTTCAGAGGAAATAGAAAAAAAGTATTAGTATCTGCTAATATTATATTTGTCTCCCGTTCAAAATAGCCCTACCTTTGCTTATCGTCAATTACAGCATCTCATTAAACAACGAATAAAACATTAACCCTTTAAATAAAAGTATCATGAATAGACAAAACCTTTTCACTTTATTTGCTACATTCTCATTACTCTTCTGTTTCACATATTCTTGCAATGCCAAAGGAAAAGACAAAGCCAAACACGTTGTCTTCATCGGTTTGGACGGCTGGGGTGCGTACAGTCTCCCTAAAGCGGATATGCCCAATGTCAAAAAATTAATGGAAGACGGTGCCTATACATTAAAGAAACGCTCTGCACTACCTTCGTCCAGTGCCATCAACTGGGCTTCCATGTTCATGGGAGCCGGACCGGAACTGCACGGATATACCGAGTGGGGGTCTAAAACTCCGGAACTTCCCTCACGAGTATTAAACCAGCATGGCATTTTCCCAACTGTTTTCCAATTGCTGCGTGATGCTCGTCCTGAAGCAGAAATCGGCTGTTTATACGAATGGGAGGGAATCAAGTATTTGGTAGATACTCTTTCCATGAGCTATCATTATCACGTTGCTGATTGCAACAAAACTCCTAAAGAATTGGGAAATATGGCATCTGCTTATATTAAAGAAAAACAGCCAGCACTGGTTGCAATATGCTTTGACAGCCCCGATCACACAGGGCATACTGAAGGACATGACACCCCTGCATATTATACCAAATTAGCAGAATTGGATACGTACATGGGACAAATAGTACAAGCCGTAAAAGATGCCGGAATACTTGATGATACTATTTTCATATTGACTGCCGATCATGGAGGTATTGACAAAGGACACGGAGGAAAAACAATGCAGGAAATGGAAACTCCGTTTATCATATCCGGAAAGAATATCAAAAAAGGACTTAGATTTGATGATATAAGTATGATGCAATACGATGTAGCTTCTACAATAGCATCTATTTTCAATCTTGAACAACCACAAGTCTGGATAGGCAGACCGATGAAAGTAGTTTTCAAATAATCTCTCGAGATTATATAAAAAAGGAAAGGAGAAGCTAAACACAGAATTTAACTTCTCCTTTTATTTTTTCCTCTCTCGTCAATCAACTGTTTATGACCGCTACAAGATTCAAAAGATTTCTTCCATCCGTTCCAATTCGCAACCACGGAACTGCATCACAATGCAATGCAACTCTGTACCCTGCACCAACTGGCGCACCTTCGGCGCAGCAGCATATTCCTTTATCTGCACCGTTGCCTCCTGCCATTGTACTTTAGCTTTTGCATCAGTCTCCTTCGAAGAAAGATATTTCAGTTCCAATATATAGCTATGTTTCACCTCATAACGCAGCAAGTCCGGCATCAAGAATAAATCACAGTATCCATGATTTAACTCCACTTCCGGAGCTATCAGATAATAGGCATTCACACTTAGATAAGCAGTAAAAAATCCCTGAATATTACGCTCGCCCTCAATGGAGCTTCGCACAGAGGAATTATCCTTATAGGCATGGGCTATGAACTCCAAAGCCTCATGCCATCGGCCATCATAAGCCATATCGTAGAACATTAAACCCAGATTATTCAAATTGATATACCGTTTCTCCTGATATTCTTCTAACAGAAATTCATAATACTGTTTGCGCACATTATTGTTAGGAATACTCAATACTACATAATTTCCACGCGTACCAGTAATAGTCAGCATACCATAATAAAAGAGCAAGCTGGGAAAGATTTCCGGATTAGCTATTTCGGTTGCAGGAAAAGTAGTAATCAGGTTGGTTACGATTTGTCCCTCGTCGGTAATTCTACGCAAGACGCCCTTTCGGTCACCGTCCAGACGATCCAAACGAATAAGCTTCTTCATCTTGTTATAGTCCGTACGGGTGTTAGGATCTATCATCTGCTCGGGAGCTTTGCCTAATGTTATATAATTACGCAGATAATAAAGCACCATATCGCAGTTAAACATCTTCGGGTCACGCGTCAAACTCTCTTTTGCAAAACAATAATTGTCATACCACGGTTTCATTTCCAGCATCATCGCCTCTATGTCCGTATCTGCAGGCAGTTGTCCGGCATCCTTATAATATTGAAGCATCGTACGTACATCTGTCTCACTGAAACCCAGCATCATATTAAATTGAAAGTCGGTACTAATATTCCAACCAATATTAAACCCACTAGTCAAATCGTCTAATGTGACAGGACTGACACCAGTCATAAAGATACGCTCAAACATACCTTTGAATTTCTTAAAGATCTCCCGATAAAATCCACTGGCATGAGTCAGAGCATGATAAACTTCATTACCTTGCTCGTTGAGTACCACATTGGTGAAATTATCATATTCATCAATAATAAGATAAAGCCGAGAGGCATTATTTCGAGCTTTTCGGTCGAGAAAGTTTAGTTTATTAGCGGATCCTTCCTGTTTTTGCATCTCCTGTGCAAATCCCGGATAATAGTATGATTCATAAATGGATGCGAAATCGTCCAACCCGCCACAGCAATAATCATCGAAATTCTGCGCTAGTGTTCCTTCAATTCCACCGATGCGTGAGAAGTCGAGATGAAGAATCTGAAACTGTCCCTGCAAAGAAGTAGGCTGACTGCCTATCCAAAGACTACCAAAACGCTTTTGGAACTTTTCTTTCTGTGTGATGTCATAATAAGCCCGGAGCATACTCAAAAAAATACTTTTACCAAAACGACGCGGACGGATAAAGAACAGATATCTTGGCTGTTTTTCCAGCAAAGGCAGATACATCGTTTTATCCACATAATACATATTCTGCTCCGCCACTTCCACAAAATTGGAAACGCCATAAGGGATTTCTTTTACTTCTTCCATATTTACTCCTGTTTCTCGTTTAGCCTATCTGTAACGGCATGAGACAAAGGTACTTTATTCCGTCTAAAAGAACAAAAGAAAGGGACAGAAAGTTGAGAATTCGAAAGAAATGCGGAGAATGCAGGTTTCGGCATAGACAAAATGAAGAGTTGGAAACAATTGACAGGAAACGAAGTTTCAATTCTAAATGAAATAGACTATGTGACAGTAACATTTAAAATAAAAGGGCAAAACAGAAATCGCAAACGAGGTGGTCAAATAGGTGGTCAAATGCCAAAAAATCGTATCGAGATATTACGCCTTGTCATTGAGAATAATTATATAACCCGCAAAGAGCTTACCCAAAAAGTAGGAATAGCCTCTTCCGCCATCCAAAAACATTTGGAAGTATTAGTGAACGAAGGCTATATAAAACGTGAGGGCAAAACAAAATCCAGTTATTGGGTTATATTAAAACAAGACGACTCAAGCATACATAAAGAATGAATCAAAAGTAGATTATTACAAAAAGGTAATATAGAAGCATTCTTCTATTGGAATGAGATTCAGGAATTGATATAATAGACAAAGTACATCACTTCTTTCTAAAAAATGCGCTTTATTATCGGTATATTTTGCAGTAAATAGAATCATTATATTCTGTATCGGAAAAATAAAGTATCCCCTTTCTTTTTATAAGCAAACAATCCGTTTTAGTAAAGGAAAAGATAGACGAAATATACGTGTATCTAATCTTCATATCAACAAACACATCTATTTATAGCGTTTTAGTATTACATTAAAGATGTTTAATCACTCTTTTTACCCATTTTTATGCTTTTTGTTAATTTTGTATTAGTATTTGATAAAATTATATTTGTCCCTCACCGCAAACCACCCTACCTTTGCCCACAGAGTTTAACATCATAAAAATATATGCAATGAAAAACAAATTATTTTATCTTATTGGAGTAGCCTCCCTTTTGAGCTACACTGGTACATTTACTTCTTGTGTAAACGGAGTTGATGACGAATATCTTGAACAGAAGTTTACTGATAATGGTGGAACTGATGATGAAAGTGAGGAACTTCCTGATTTGAACGGAGAGTATAGTATAGAGGGTGATTATGATCTGGTGATGACTTGTAACGGCGATAAGCTTGAGGGAAAGAAAATGATCATGACAGTAGACGAAAATAACGAAACTGCCTCTATTACGTTTGCAGCAGCACAAACAGATTTGGAAACAGCAATCGCTACTGCAATCCCAGGCGGTGTGGGAGGATTGGTCTCAGGCTGGGGACTCAAATACACAGGCAACAGCCCTGTTCCGGGAGTAAAGGAAATTACTGTAACTAATGTTCCTTTATATAGAAATGGAACAGATTATATATTTGAAGGAAGCTACGTCCAACCAACATATACTATGGATTATAGGGGGAAGATTGGAAACGAAAAAGCAACAGTAGCCATCAATTATGAACTGACAAATAAGAAATTAGTAGGTAAGTGGTATTCAGCAAAGATGAGCCAAAGCGGTGGAATAGCTAACCACGCTCCCTTTTGGGCTGATTGGAAATCAGACGTAATGCTCAGCCCTGGCAAAGCATTTGGTGTTAATATATCCGGTACACCTAACACAATGCTCGGCACAGTGGACGGCATGATTTTCAGTGCGAAGATTATGGAGGCAATAACTGGCAAAAATATAAAAATGAATCAAATTGTATTCAATTTATTAGAATATGTAGAAGCAGAACCTAACGGAGGTATGCTTGCCAGCTACTCCTACAACGAAGATATAACACAAGCAGGACCTTACAGCACGGAAGGGACTCACAATGTATTGCGATATTATTATGATCCTGAAAAACCGGATGAAAGAATTTACTTGGAACTCAACTCCGGCTTCCTCATAGATATGATCAACAGTCTAGGAACTTCTCTTTCTGGCAGCACTCGTACTGATGGCAGTACTCGTGCGGATGATGGTGATCTTCGCGACAAAGCTAAAGCACTAATCAAATTATTGGTTCCAGTCCTTGAGCAAGGTATTCTTTGCGAATATAAAATCGATGGTAACAATATGGCAATCAATATCGAAGGGGTTACACTGAGAAATATTTTGGCCAAGGCGATGGTAGTAGTGAATGACCCGACTGTAAAATCGTATTTAGACGGAGCATTTGATAGTTTGGGGGACACCAAAGACTTTGTAGTCAATCTATTAGAAGGTCTCCCGACAGCATTAAGAGAGGATGAATGCCAATACGTTAAAATAGGCTTGAAGTTTATCAAAAAATAGCGCCAAGCAAGAAAAAGGAGTTTTCAGGAAACATCACTATCATTGAATTAAAAAGAAAGTTGAAGAGGAGAGAATCAACATATTCTCTCCACACTTTCAAACCACATTTTTATAGACCGATGCATAAACATTAATTATCGGTCAGGAAATGAATGTGCGTTACCTTTAAAAATACCCCAAAAACAGCACATGTTTAATACCCAAGTATTATGAAAAAAGAACTTTATATATTCTTTATATTATGCCTCATTACCCTTTCCGGATTCGCCCAGGAAATAAAGGTAACAGGTATAGTTACAGAGGCTTCGACCAATGAGCCGATGCCCGGAGTTACTGTCCAGGTGAAAGGAACCACCAACGGGACTATCTCAAATGTAGATGGTCAATATACCATTCAGGTGAAGATGAATGACATTCTTGTCTTTTCAACCATTGGCATGAAAACAGTTGAAAGAAAAGTATCTTCCAACTCTCCAATCAATATCTCAATGGCAGAAGATAATGTCCAACTGGATCAAGTGGTAGTCATCGGTTACGGTACAGTAAAGAAAAGCCATCTCTCAGGATCGGTAAGTTCCGTAGGAACAAAAGAGCTGAATGGAGATGTGGCAACCACTGCCGCTACCGCCCTACAAGGAAAAATTGCAGGCGTATCCGTTATGAGTTCCAGCGGTAATCCGAATGATGGAACCACCATCAACGTGCGTGGCGTCAGTTCTTTATCAAACAATGCGCCACTATACGTAGTAGACGGTGCATTTGGTGATATCAACATGGTAGACCCTAACGATATCCAGTCTATCGAAGTTTTGAAAGATGCTGCTGCAGCAGCCATCTATGGTTCGCGCGCTGCCGGTGGTGTAGTATTGATTACTACTAAAGGCGGTCGCAAAGAAATGCCGACCAAAGTCGACGTTAACTTCTTCACAGGCGTTCAACAGAACCCTAAAAAACTGAATGTATTGAATGGAGAAGAATACAGCCGTTTCGCACGTTACTACGGTCTTGCCGCTGATGGTTACGGTGCAGAAACCGATGCTGTGCCATACATTGGGAAAGGCACAGACTGGCAGGACGTCATGTTGAACACAGCGATGGTATACAAAGCCAATATTGCCGTTACAGGAGGCTCAAAAAATGCATCTTTCAGCGCATCAGGTGGTTATCTGAACAAAGATGGTATTATGCGTAACAGCAGCCACGAGTCTTACAATATTCGTCTAAAAAGTGATTTCAGCTTCCTCAACAATCGTGTAACTGTAGGTGAATCTTTAATTCTTCGCCTAGCAGAGGGTAAAGGCGGTACAGATCAAGACACAATGAACGGCTTACTGCGTTTCCCTAGCGTTGTTCCTATTTTTGACTCGGAAAACGCTACAGGATGGGGTACATCTGCCGATATCAATCTTCCGAACCCTTATGCAATCTCTGAAATCAATGATATTACAAGTGAAAGCACGCAAATCTTCCTGAATGCTTACCTCCAGGCCGAAATCATCAATGGTTTGAAATACAAGCTGAATCTGGGTCTAAGAAGAAACCACACCAAAAACCGTAATTATACAGACGCATATGATCTGGGAACTTACGGGATCAACGAATCACCAGACCTTTCAGAAAGCTTCTCAAGTTTCGACTCATGGGTACTTGAAAACACATTGAACTACGACCGTACTTTCGGCAAGCACAATATCTCCGCTATGATGGGGTATTCTGCACAGAAAGACAAGAGCTATTCTTTAAATGGAAGCAACTCGGACCTTCCCAAATATATCGACACAATGACCGGAAACGTAACGACGATGAAAGCCGGAAGTTCTTTGTATGAACAGGCATTGGTTTCTCTCTTCGGACGTGTGATGTACTCTTACGATGATCGCTATCTGTTGTCTGCTTCTATCCGTCGTGACGGTTCGTCACGCTTCAAGGATGGACACCGCTATGGCAGCTTCCCCTCTGTTTCCGTAGGATGGAATATCAACCGCGAGAAATTCTTCCGCCCATTGGAGAATATCTTCGACCAAGTAAAACTGCGTTTAAGCTACGGTAAATTGGGTAATCAGGAAATGGACAGCTACTACCCTACACTGAGTGTGGTAAGTGACGGCATGAACTATCTGCAAGGCAACAGTATCTGGTTTGGTAAACTGCCTTTTGTAAACGCAGTATCTCCAGACAACCTGACATGGGAAAATACAGAAACTTACAATATCGGTCTGGATGTAACTTTACTAAATGGAAAATTGGCACTGACGGCAGATGCCTATATCAAAAATACAAATAATGTATTGCTACCGATTCCTTATGCTTCTTCCACCGGTATCAGTGGGCTCTCTATCCAGAATGCAGGACAGGTACAAAACAAAGGTATCGAAGTATCAGCTACATGGCGCAGTTCTATCGGCGATAAAGTAAACTACTACGTTGGTGCCAACTTGAGCACAGCAAATAATAAAGTTACCGAAATCACTGCAGGCGGAAAATATATGTCTATCTCCGGATATTCAGCTCACGGAGCAGGCGGACGTGGTATCAACATGTTCAAGAAAGGACATTCCATGTCTTACTTCAACCTGATTGAAACAGATGGAATCTTCCGCAGCATGGAAGAAATCGAAAACTACAAGAACAGCAAAGGCGAATTGATTCAACCAGGTGCACTGGTAGGTGATATCCGCTACAAAGACTGGAATGGTGACGGAAAGATTGACACAAACGACCAGCATGATGTAGGCAGCCCGCTTCCTAACTTTAATTTTGGTCTGAGACTGGGCGGTGACTGGAATAACTTCGACCTCAACATCTTTATTGATGGTGTAGCCGGTAACAAGATTTATAACTATCCCCGTTATTGTCTCGAGTCAGGCGCATTCAACGGTAACTTAAGCACAAATGTTGCCAACTCATGGAGACCGGACAACCCGAACGCTGACATGCCTCGTTTCTCTAAAGTAGATGGTACGGACAACAAACTGGCTTATACCGACAGATGGCTGGAAGACGGTTCCTATGTACGTTTGAAAACAATTGACCTCGGATACACTTTCCCGAAACAATGGTTACAGAAAGCAATGATTCAAAACCTGCGCATTTATGTATCTATGGAAAATCTGTTGACACTAACCAAATATACCGGTTATACTCCCGACTTGGGTGAAAGTTCTTCAACCGGTGTGAGCTACAATGTATTCTCAAGAGGAATTGACCAGGGACGCTACCCCATTCCACGTACGTTCTCTTTTGGTATCCAATTAGGATTATAAATACTAAGATTAATACACAGAAAAATGAAATTATGAAAAAGAATTGGTTATCATATATGCTTATATCAGCCCTCCTATCAGGGGCGCTGACATCCTGCAGTGACTCTTTTTTGGATCTGAAAGACCCAAACCACTTTACTAACGAAAACTTCTGGAAAGATAAAACAGATGCAGAAAGTGCATTAGCGGCAGCTTACTCGCCCATTAAATATCAGATGAACGGATATTATGGGGCATTCGACGGATGGCTGAACCTCAATAGCCGTGGAGATGATATTTTCACGATACTGAACGAAGAAGCCAGCATGTGGGATATAGCTACGTTTCAAAATTCCGCAACAACAGGGAATGACCCGTATGGTGCACTATATACAGGTATACAACGTGCCAACATTGTACTTAGATACATCGATCAGGTACCGGCAAGCGGCATTACGGAGGGCGACCGCGCCACCATCAAAGGCGAAGCCCTCACCCTACGGGCCTACCAATATTTTCTATTGGTGAGCAACTATGGAGATGTGCCTTTGCGTCTGGTTCCATCAAATGAGGATGATCCTAACAAAACGGCTTCTCCCGCATCTGAAATCTGGATACAGATTGAAAAGGACCTACTCACTGCAATCAATGATGGCAATCTGCCGGAAAGCCGTCCTGCCGAACAAAAAGGACGCATCGAAAAGGGGGCTGCCATTGCTATACTTGGAAAAGTATATGTAACACAGCAAAAATACAAAGAAGCCAAAGAGTTATTGAAAGGATTGATTGATTCATCCTACAGTCCATTCGGAACATCGGGCAAACGTTATCAATTGATGGAGAACTTCGTTGACAACTTTACTACTGCTAAAGAAAACAACGCCGAATCTGTATTCGAATTGCAATATAGTAGTGACGGAGACATGTCATGGGGTAATGAGGGTGGTATCAGTTTAGGTAGCTCACTGGCACAGTTCGTAGGACCTGCAAAATCAGGAGGATGGGCGAAGTTAATGCCCTCTGCATTCCTTGTTAGTGAATTTACAACTGAAACACGCGGCAATCGTCCCACTAAAACGATCATCAATGACAAGGGAGAAGAAGAAACGGTAACCGATACAGATCCGACCGCAGAACCCAACTCAAAATATGACAAACGTATCTACGCCAGCATGTTCTTCACTCCGAGCGAGTATGGCGATTGGGTATCGGAAGAAAACGGCTGGTACGATGGAAAGTTCTATGGTGGTCTTTTCACAATGGATGACCTTTGGACCGGAAATGCTTCCAAAATGGCAGGTGGTGCTCCTACCTTTAATGTTAGTCAGGCCACTGGCGCTCAAGTCGGTAAATTTCTCCTGAAGAAATACACCGCTCACTACGTAAAATCAAAAAGTGCCGATAACATGGGTAATATAGAAGGAAGAGCAAACAATGTACGCATTATACGTTTCGCAGAAGTATTATTGCTCTATGCTGAAGCCTGTGCTAAAGAGGTAGACAAAGACCAAGCCAACTGGGCATTGAACGAAATTCGCCAAAGAGCTGGTTTGCCGAAAAAAGAATTCCCACAAAGTGATCTGATGAAAGAAATTGAACATCAATGTCTACTGGAATTCTTCGGTGAAGGACATCGTTTCGATGACTTGAAGCGCTGGTATTCAACCATTCAAATCCAGGCAATATTTAAAGGAAATGATAAACAGGGTGCAACCAATTTCAGAGAAAAACATAAATATTTCCCTATTCCAGCAGGAGAGCTCAACAACTCATCTGTAGAACAGAATAATTTGTGGAAATAATTAAGAATACTATAAGAAACGATTTTATGAAAAAGATATATTTATTTTTAAGCACATCATTGTTCCTGCTACTGGGAGGTATCACAGCTTGTGATGATAACAGTCTGAGTCATGATGAAGTGAATATTCCGGATCCGGTAGTCATTTCAGACGAAGACGACGGTATTTCAGCGGAACCAACTACCGGGTCGGTTATCAGAATCCTGCCTGAAAGTAAACATCAGGAAATAGATGGTTTCGGATGTAATTTCGGATGGGCGGAAGCTGTATATGGATGTACAAAACGTGAACAGCTCATGGACGAATTATATGGCGAAAATGGATTGAGATTTAATATCTATCGTGGAGAAGTATGTGCTTCATCCGCATCCACAGACGGCAAAACTTTCAATTTCAAAACTGAAGAAAACTATCATCTGGGAGCACATTCTGCTGAACAAAAAGCACTGTTGAGTGCAGATAGCGAAAAATATAAGGAATATTCGCAGTTGTGGATTATCGACTATTTGTGCAAGAGAAAACTGATGGATATCTATTATTTCTTCTCTGTATGGACTCCTCCAATCGTATGGAAATCTTTTGGTGTGGGCGAAGAAGTCAGCGGTGGAAGTGGCTCTTTCAACAGTGAATACAGCAAAGAATATGCCGAGTTCCTAACCGGCTTTGCAAAAGCCTTTAAAAACAAATTTGGTATCAATGTCTACGGTATCTCCGGTTGGAATGAGCCCGACCAAGCCATGGGTGGATGGGACGGATGTTTGTGGGGTAATCAGCAAATGGCAGATTTTACAATCAAAAACCTACGTCCGGAACTGGATAGACAAGGCTTACAGGATACTAAAATTGTTTATGGAGAATTGCCTTGGTGGGCAAATGCCGTAACATGGGTAGAAACTTCATTAAAGAATAACCCGGAATTAGTGAATGCCAACATTGTGGCTGCAGGACATGGTTACTCTACAGTTGACTCCAATATCCTGCCAATGACAGCAGCCCAGGAAAAGGGTATACATGTATGGCAAACAGAAACCTGTGATGACAAAACCCGTGATGAGACTTGGAATGATGCAATGAAATGGGCAAAGAACTATCACGACTACCTGACGAAAGCACAGACCAGTGCCGTCGTATGGTGGGCAGGAGCACGTTACTGTACGTCAACGGGAGAAAACTTGCTTCAAACCGACAAATGGGATTTTAGTGATTCATACTACCGTGTAGACCGCTACTACTCTATCGGACAATTTTCCAGATATATCGAAAGAGGTTCCATACGCGTGGATGTAGAAACCGCCTCAACAACGGCAAACAGAATTCCGAGAGATTTAAGTGCGTCGGCATATATCAAAGACAATGCATATACCATTGTATTGGTGAACAAATCAAAAACCACAGGCTTTGACGCTTTGCTGGAAATAGAGGGCAAAGAATTCGATAGCATGGTTTCATACACTTCCAATTCCAGTGTAAAATGGTTGCGTAAGAAACTGAATCCTTCTTCGACAGGCAAACGTTCCGTGAATGTTCCCAAATACAGTGTAGTAACAATCACCGGAAAGTTCAAATAAAACAATCCGCCAACTCGAAAGAGGAACAATTAAGTTATGTATTGTCAATAAAATGATTCCGGATTCTTTTATCGGATCTGGAATTATTTTATAAAGAAATAGTATTATGAGTAGAACTTATGACAATAGATTGCGTCTTCTCAAAAAAGCGCATGAAACTCTGATAACCCGCCCAAACAACATGATTCTTCCGGGCAATGGGATTTTTGAAAGATACGAATATCCGGTTTTAACAAACGAGCACGCTCCCTTGGAGTGGCGTTATGATCTGAATCCGGAAACGAATCCATACCTAATGGAACGAATCGGTGTGAATGCCACCATGAATTCGGGAGCCATTAAATGGAATGGAAAGTATCTGATGATAGTACGTGTAGAAGGAAACGATCGGAAATCGTTCTTCGCCATCGCTGAAAGCCCTAATGGAATAGATAATTTCTGTTTCTGGGAGTATCCGATAGAATTACCCGACACAGACCCGGCAGAAACAAACGTCTATGATATACGTCTGACAGCCCATGAAGACGGCTGGATTTATGGTATTTTCTGCAGCGAAAGCCTTGATCCCAACGCTGCGCCGGGTGATCTGTCCTCTGCCGTAGCCAAAGCGGGTATTGTACGTACCAAAGACCTGAAAAATTGGGAACGACTGCCCAATCTGATCGCTAAAAGTCAGCAACGGAATGTGGTATTGCATCCGGAATTTGTAAATGGCAAATACGCTCTATACACACGTCCGCAAGATAACTTTATCGATGCCGGAAACGGCGGAGGTATCGGCTGGGCACTGATAGACGACATCACCCACGCAGAAATAAAAGAAGAAACCATTATTAACCACCGCCATTATCACACGATTAAGGAGGTAAAGAACGGTGAGGGTCCCCATCCTATCAAAACCCCCAAAGGATGGCTGCACCTGGCCCACGGAGTTCGCGCATGCGCTGCCGGTCTGCGTTATGTGCTCTATCTGTACATGACTTCTTTGGAAGACCCGACAAAGAGCATTGCCGAACCGGGCGGTTTCTTATTAGCCCCTATGGGAGAAGAGAGAATCGGCGACGTATCCAATGTACTTTTCTCTAACGGGTGGATTGCAGACGAAGATGGAACAATGTATATCTATTATGCCTCTTCCGATACTCGTATGCATGTAGCAACTTCGACCATAGACAGGCTGGTAGATTACTGTCTCCACACTCCAGCAGATGAGTTCCGTTCTACTGCCTCTGTGAAGAACATTTGCAAGCTTGTAGAAGCAAACAAACTCGTTATGGCAGAACAGCTTTATTTTTAAAGCGTCCAATAAATAAAGTGCAAAGTTGCCTGATTCAATACATAAAATCGGCAGCTTTGCACTTTTCTTTTTTATATTAAAAGCCTATTCTTATCCCTCATTCGATACACATTTCATCAAATCGAATAAGCCCACTCGTTATAATTTTATGTATTAAGCTGCAAAATAGTATCATTTCTACAAATTAAATAATACCGCCTTTCTCCCTTATAATACCATTGTTCCTTTTTCAAAAACAAGAAATAAGACATTAATATCCAACATACAGGATATACCAATGTAGCAAACAAGCCATTCATAGCCTAAAAGCAAGACATTTAAGCTCTATATGTAAAGTACGTCCTCACCATAAAAAAATAAATACATCACACAAAGACAGGCAAAATAATATCAGAACGTGCTAAGATAATATCTGCATAACATGACATAATCCTCTATTTTTGCATCATACAATTGTTGGTTGAAGTTTCCATGGATCAATTGACAGTTGCCCAGAGTTTATAAATCTAATGCAATAAATTATGAGAAGAAAAATTCATTTCTTACTATTCTTATTTCTCTGCATGACTAGCATCCCACTAGCGGCTCAAGACATTGAAGTAAAAGGAGTAGTAACAGAAGCTGCAACAAATGAACCTTTACCTGGAGTCACAGTCAGAATCAAAGGAAAAGACACCGGCACAGTAACAGACATGGATGGTAAATATTCCATCAAAGTGAACAAAGGGAGTACGCTGGTATTCTCTACAATAGGTATGAAACATATAGAGAGAGCAGTTACATCCGGTGCTCCGATCAACGTCTCAATGGAAGAAGATAATATTGCTCTTGAACAAGTAGTAGTTATCGGTTACGGTACAGTGAAGAAAAGTCATCTTTCGGGAGCTGTAAGCTCGGTTAGTGCCAAAGAGCTTAACGGACAAGTGGCTTCCAATACCGCAACAGCATTACAAGGAAAGATACCCGGAGTATCAGTGGCAAGCTCCAGCGGTGATCCGAATGGAACGATGACAATTAACGTACGCGGTATCAGTTCATTATCCAACAACAATCCACTGTATGTAATTGACGGTGCATTCGGCGACATCAGCATGGTCGATCCGAATGATATCTCTTCTATCGAGGTATTAAAAGACGCTGCCGCAGCAGCCATCTACGGTTCACGTGCAGCAGGTGGTGTAGTACTAATCACAACCAAAAGCGGCCGTAAAGATATGCCAACCAAATTGGATATCATTTTTTTCACAGGCATCAGCCAAACCCCTAAAACACTAAAAGTATTCAATGGAGAAGAATACAGTCGTTTCGCACGTTATTATCGTCTGGCGGACGACGGTTACGGATCAGAAAACGGAGCAACTCCTTTTATCGGTGAGGGTACAGACTGGCAGGATGTAATGTTACGCACCGCTATGACCTACAAAGCCAATGCTACAATCAGCGGCGGTTCGAAAAATGGTTCTTACAGTTCATCCGTAAGTTATCTCAATAAAGAGGGTATATTGCGCAATACAGATCATGAGTCTTATAATATCCGCCTGAAGAGCGATTATTCTTTCCTGAACAATCGATTAACCATAGGCGAATCGCTGATTGTAAACATGACAAAAGGAAGTGGCTACATTCATCAGGATACAATGTTCGACATCTTCCAGTTCCCCTCCGTTGTACCCGTCTATGACCCGACGAATTCAGGGGGCTGGGGTACCTCCAACGATATCAACTTACCCAACCCATTGGCAGAAATGACGGTCAATGATGAGCGAACTGAAACAACCAGAATTTTCCTCAATGCCTATTTGCAAGCGGAAATCATCAAAGGACTAAAATACAAACTCAACGTAGGTATCAGAAAAGAACATACTAAATGGCGCAAATATACAGACGCATACGATTTAGGTACATTTGGAAAGAATGACAAACCCGACCTGGAAGAAAAATCATCCACCTGGGAATCGTGGGTATTAGAGAATACTTTGAACTACGACCGTACATTCGGTAAGCACAACCTGTCACTTCTCGCCGGTTACTCTGCGCAGAAAGACAAAAGCCATAGCTTGTATGGAAAGAATAGCGATATGGCCCAATTCATAGAAACAATGCCGGGCAATGTGGATCCTTCCAACCTGAAAGCATCCAGCAGCCTGAATGAATTGGCATTGGTATCCCTGTTCGGACGTGTCATGTATTCATTCGACGACCGCTATCTGTTTTCCGCCTCCATTCGTCGCGACGGTTCGTCACGTTTCAAGAAAGGGCATCAATATGGTGCGTTCCCATCCGCTTCTATCGGATGGAATATTAATCGCGAGAAGTTCTTCAAACCGTTGGAAAATGTATTCGACCAGTTGAAGTTACGCTTCAGCTACGGTAAACTCGGTAATCAGGAAATGACCAGCTACTATCCTACGCAAAGTGTAGTATCGGATGGAATGAACTATGTATCGAACAATTCACCCTGGTTTGGTTCCATGCCTTATGTACAGGCTATTTCACCGGCTAATCTGACATGGGAAAATACAGAAACATATAACATCGGTCTGGATGTCAGCCTGCTGAACGGAAAATTAACTTTCACTGCCGATGCTTATGTGAAAAACACGAATGACGTACTGCTGCCTATCCCCTCGACCGCATCTACCGGTATCAGCGGAAACTCGATCCAGAATGCAGGACAAGTACGAAATAAGGGATTTGAATTTGCCGTGAATTATCGGGGTTCTATCAAAGATAAGTTCACTTATTATATAGGTGCCAATATCGCTGCCGACAAGAATGAAGTAACGAAAATCACATTGGGCGGCCAGAATCTGATGATTTCCGGTTATAGCGCACACGGTGCCGGTGGTCGTGGTATCAATATGTTTGCCGAAGGACATTCCATGTCCTATTTCAATCTGATTGAAACAGACGGTTTATTCCGTTCGGCAGAAGAGATTGCCAATTACAAGAACAAAGACGGCGAACTCATTCAACCCGGAGCCCAGGTCGGCGATATCCGTTACAAGGACTGGAACGGTGATGGCAAGATTAATACAGACGACCAGCATGATGTAGGAAGCCCCTTCCCCGATTTCACTTTCGGCGTCAGACTGGGTGGTGAGTGGAACAACTTCGACTTCAACCTTTTCTTTGACGGTATGGTAGGTAACAAAATCTATAATTATCCGCGTTATCGCCTGGAATCAGGAAACTTCAACGGAAATATGAGCACCGTATTGGCAAACTCGTGGAGACCGGACAATCAAAATACCGATATTCCACGCTTCTCTAAAACAGATGGTGCAGACAACAAATGGGCATACTCCGACAGATGGCTCGAGAACGGTTCATATATGCGTCTGAAAACATTGGATATCGGCTATACATTACCCAAAAACCTGACCAAGAAAGTCAAACTTGAGAATGTAAGAATATACACTTCAATGGAAAATCTATTCACACTGACCAAATATTCGGGTTATACTCCGGATTTGGGTGAAAGTACTGTTGCCGGTGTTGACTACAACGTATTCTCAAGAGGTATCGACCAGGGACGTTATCCATTGCCCCGCACTATCTCATTCGGAATACAAGTTAACCTGTAATGCCTTAAATTAATATTAAACATTAAAAGTCTATAAACATGAAAAGAAATTGGTTATCATATATGTGCATGGCAGCTCTTCTTTCCGGAGCACTGACATCGTGCAACGAATCCAGCTTTTTGAATCTGTCGGACCCTAACCATTTCACTGAAAGCAACTTCTGGAAAGATAAAGCAGATGCGGAAAGTGCTTTGGCAGCTGCCTATTCCCCCATAAAAGGAGCCATGTACGGATACTTCGGTGCATTCGACGGCTGGCTGAACCTCAACGGTCGCGGCGATGATATCTTCACCATCAAAGGAGAAGAAGTTCCCATGTGGAATATTGCAAACTTCCTGAATTCACCATCCACCGGCAACGATCCTTATGGAGCGCTTTATTCGGGTATCCAACGTGCCAATATCGTATTACGCTATATCGACCAGGTACCGGCTTCAGGCATTACGGAAGAAGATCGTTCGACGATTAAGGGCGAAGCGCTCTTTCTGCGCGGCTATCAATATTTTCTGTTAGTCAACAACTACAAAGAAGTCCCTTTGCGACTGATACCGTCTAACGAAGATGAAACCAATAAAGGTCCTGCCAGTGAAGCTGCATTATGGACACAAGTGGAAGAAGATTTGGGTAACGCGATCAAATGTAACCTGCCTGTTGAACGCACCACCGCCAAAGAACGGGTTACCAAAGGGGCTGCTATCGCAATGCTAGGTAAAGTATATGCCACCCAACATAGATATCCGGAAGCCAAGCAATTATTAGGAACATTATTAAAAGCTCCTTACTCTTATGAGTTGATTGACAACTTCGGTAAGAACTTCACGAATGAAGATGAGTTCAATAAAGAATCCGTGTACGAAATAGCATACAGTCCCGACGGAGAATACTCATGGAGCAACGAAAGTGGAATCTGCCTGGGTTGCTATATACCGCAGTTTACCGGTCCGGTAAAATCCGGCGGATGGGCCAAACTGATGCCGAATTCTTTCATCGTAGGAGAATTCACCAGAGAAACTCGCCCGAACGATGCGGATACCAAGTTTGACAGACGTATGTATGCCAGCCTTTTCTTTGATGCAGCCAACTATGGCGACAAAGTACCCAACGAAAAATGGTATGGAAACAATTACTCGATGGATGAGCTTTGGGAAGGTAATGAGGGTAAAATGGCAGGTGGAGCTCCTAGCTTCAATGTCAACGGAACGGCAGGTAAATTCCTAATCAAGAAAAATACCGCATACTATGTGGATGATAAAGCACCGGATAATATGGGTAATAAGGAGGGAAGGTCCAGCAACTTACGTGTGATGCGTTTTGCGGAAGTCTTGCTGCTTTATGCCGAGGCATGTGCCAAAACCAGCGATCCGGACGGTGCCAACTATGCTTTAAAACTAATCCGTAAAAGAGCAGGACTTCAGGAAAAGACTTTCGCGCAAGAGGAGCTTATGACTGAAATCGAACATCAATGTTTATTGGAATTCTTCGGAGAAGGTCACCGTTTTTATGATCTCAAACGTTGGTATTCCGTCAGCGAAATCCAACTGATTTTAAAGGCCAACGGAAAGCAGGGTGCAGAAAACTTCCAGGAAAAGCACCTTTACTATCCTATACCGACAAGTGAATTGAACAATAATACTGCCATGGTGCAAACCAGTCTATGGAAATAATGTCCAGACAAGATTAACTTAATAAAGAAACAATATGAAAAAGATATATTCATTATTATTCGTATCCCTCTTCCTATTTCTAGGATACTCTTGTGACGACGGAACTCTGAGTCACGGCGACGTCTACATTCCCGACCCGGTAGAAGAAACAGACGAAGACGACGGTTTCTCTGCCGAACCGACTACCGAAGCTGTCATTAAAGTACAGTTCGGGGATGGACACGAACATCAGATTATTGATGGTTTCGGATGTGCTTTTGCCGAATGGTCACACCGCATATGGAACCACATGCAACGTGAAGATGTAGTAAACGACTTGTTTGGTGAGAATGGTTTAAAACTGAACATCTTCCGGGGAGAAGTATTTCCGCACTATCAGAATCCTGTCACCAACGTTATCGATTTCGGCATTAACCGCACATTCAACCTGGCTCCGAACGATCCGTCCATGATTAATGATTATTGGAGAGACTTCAACGGTTCGGGGTGTGGCGAACAGGTGCAGTTGGGTCAAATGTGGCTGGTGGATATTCTTCAGAGAAAATACAAGAATGTAAAGTTCATGTTCTCTACATGGAGTCCTCCCGGAACGATGAAATCCAACGGAAAACCTTCTGGCGGTAGTTTGAAATCCGGCTCGGGAGAAGAATTCGCCGACTATCTGATAGACTTCATCAATACATATACGAATAAATTCGGTATTAAGATTTATGCCATTTCACCGTCCAATGAGCCGAACAGTAGCGGAACAGGATGGAACGGATGTAGCTGGACTTATGGTAATTTAGCCAATTTCTGCCAAGATAATCTTCGCCCGGCTTTAGACAAGGCTGGTTATCAGGATATGAAAATTATCTTCGGAGAGCACTCATGGTGGAAAGCGGGAGTCACCTTCCTTGAGAACGGTTTGAAGGCTCGCCCCGAATTAGCAAATTCTAATATTATTGCAGCCGCTCATGGATATACATTAATCGGTAACACTGAATTTGTGCAATCACCTCTCTGCGCAGAAAAGAACATCCATATATGGAACACAGAAACCAGCTCTACAGACACATACGATCCATCCTGGAAAAATGCGATACAATGGGCCACAACTTTCCACAATTATCTGGCAGTCTCCAATCTGAATGCATTTGTCTGGTGGGCAGGCGCACGGCCTTGTACCAATAACGAAGCACTTATCAGACTGGAAGAAGCACTGCCCGGAACAAATTATGAAAGAGCTGCCCGCTATTATAGCTATGGACAGTTCACCAAGTTCATTCCAGAGGGAAGCCGTCGTGTAGACGTAAAAACGATTGCTCCTGAAAACGATGAAGAAGTTTTCCCCAAAGAACTGTTAATGACAGCCTATGTTAAAGACGACACTTATACCATCGTATTAGTGAATAACTCTACAAGCAAAGCTTTCGAAACTAAACTGGAGATCGAGGGAAAAGAATTCCAGACAATGATTTCATATACGTCGGACGAGGGAGTAAAATGGCAGCGTAAAAAAGTGAACCCGTCTCTTACCGGATTGCGTGCCATTACTGTTCCTAAGTTTAGCGTTGTAACCATCACCGGTAAAATGAAAGATATTGGAGCTGAATAATCATCCTAAATAAACAATGAATATCATGAAAAGAAATCTATTATATTTAGCAGGATTCCTGCTTGCAGCCGCTACTATTTTCTCCGGCTGTAACGATGACGATCCCTCCTATCACAATCTCGTGCCAGATACACAGGAGCTAATTATTAATTTTGATGAAACACCGCAAGGAACGATTCAGATGCTTCAGGGAAATGGCAACTACAAGATAGCCAGTTCTGATGAAGAAGTAGCCACTGCCGTCGCCGAGGGAAATATGATTAAAGTGACAGCTTTGAAGGCGGGCAGCACTAATCTGACAATCACCGACTGGGCACAAATGAGTACCAGTGTAAAAGTCATAGTAGATCAGTTAAGTGAGCTAGTTCTGGCTGTTTCATCCACAAAAATGTATCCGGGTGAAAATAAAACGATTAACATACATACAGGGAATAGAGGATACAAAGTGACAGTCGATAAAGAATCCATAGCCAAAGCTACGGTGGATGAAGAGGGACATATCCAAGTGGAATCCCTGGCACCGGGCATTGCGACCGTGACAGTTACCGACAGACTAAACAAAACCGCTGAACTTTCCGTAAAAGTTGTCAAACAGCTAATGCTCGACAACAGCGAAGAGATTGCTTATCTGACTATTGGCGAGCCTCTGACTCTCAAGATTTTGGACGGTAACGGAGAATATACCTGTGTCAATAATGGATCTGCCACTTATCTGAAATGTACAATGGCAGAGAATGGGACGGATGTCGTGGTCGAAGGTCTTAAAAGGTACCGTTTCAACAAGACGATAACCATCAGTGACCAAGAAGGGGAATCAATCAGCATCAATGTGGTATACATTGATGACCCTTATCTGGCAAACCCGTCTTATCGTTACTTTATAGCCGGTTCTGCTTCTTATCAAAGTCTATCTACTTCGGCAGTAGGCACAGTAACTCATGCAGCAGAGTTCAACATGTCCGAACTGGTTATAAAAGGAACAGGAACGTATGCCAGCGGTTTTGCCATCCAATTTACAGGAGACTTGACAGTGGGTGACAAGAGCAACGCCGTACTGTATAAGGTGACAAGAAATGCAATCGATAAAAGTGTGAAATATCCGGCTGAAGATTGCCGTATTGATAAAGTTGAAAACGACTGGTATTGGGTTAGTTTCGCGGAACCGAACTGTACAGCTCGTTCGTATTTTATTACTAAACAATAATTTGTAAACTTGACGCGTGTATTTTAAAAGTACCCCCATACTTTTGAAGTGACAAACATAAAAAGAGACTGTTCTTGCAACACAGTATATCCCTTGTATCTGTCTGTATTGTGGTCAGTCTCTTTTTATTAATTTTGAATAGATATGAATAGATATGATAACAGATTACGTGTTCTTATGGAAGAATACGAAACGCTCATCTCCCGTGAAAATGAAAAGATACTGCCAGGCAATGGAATATTCGAACGTTACAAATATCCCATATTAACAGCTGCCCACACTCCACTGGAATGGAGATACGACTTCAACCCCGAAACGAATCCGTATTTCATGGAACGCTTCGGTATTAATGCCGTATTCAATGCAGGAGCAATCAAGTTCGATGGGAAATATCTTGTAATGGGACGGGTAGAGGGGTATGATCGCAAATCATTCTTTGCCATTGCCGAAAGCCCTAACGGTATTGATCGTTTTCAATTCTGGGAGTATCCGGTTCAACTGCCGGATTTATATCCCGAAGAAACGAATGTATATGATATGCGCCTGACAGCCCATGAAGACGGCTGGATTTATGGAATTTTCTGCAGCGAAAGCCTTGATCCCAATGCTGCGCCGGGTGATCTGTCTTCTGCCGTAGCCAAAGCAGGTATCATACGTACCAAAGACCTGAAAAACTGGGAACGTCTTCCGAATCTGATTTCCAAAAGTCAGCAGCGCAATGTCGTACTGCATCCGGAATTTATAAATGGCCAATATGCTTTATATACCCGCCCACAAGATAACTTTATCAACGCCGGAAACGGTGGAGGTATCGGCTGGGCACTGATAGACGACATCACCCACGCAGAAATAAAAGAAGAAACCATTATAAACCACCGCCATTATCACACCATCAAAGAGGTGAAAAACGGCGAAGGGCCTCATCCTATCAAAACCTCCAAAGGATGGCTGCACCTGGCTCACGGAGTCCGTGCATGCGCTGCCGGCTTGCGTTATGTGCTCTATCTGTACATGACTTCTCTGGAAGATCCGACAAAGATCATTGCCGAGCCGGGTGGTTTCCTACTGGCACCCATGGGAGAAGAAAGGATAGGAGATGTATCCAATGTACTGTTCTCTAATGGATGGATTGCAGATGAAAATGGAACAGTGTATATCTATTATGCCTCTTCCGACACTCGTATGCATGTAGCAACCTCTACTATTGACAGACTGATAGACTATTGCTTCCACACACCTGCAGACGGTTTCCGTTCCGCTGCTTCTGTGAAGAACATTTGCAAGTCCGTAGAAGCCAACAAACTGATCTTGGCAGAACAGTTTCATTTTTAAGGTATTCAGACACAAAGCCGGAGTGTGTCAAAACGCAGATTAACGCAAATTATCGCAGATTATTCCAATTATATTGATATATTAATCAACGACTTATAAAATTATTTCTGCGATAATTTGCGTTAATCTGCGTTTTATTATTCATTATGACACACCTCCGTTCTTCTTTTTATATGAAGCTACTTCTACCCGTATCTCTGTATCTATCACTGAATATGTCAATACAAAAATAAAACTCCGGCGATATCAATATAGTATCAGAATGAGTTAAAATAATATTTGTTTCCTTACCACTTTCCGCCTACCTTTGCGACAAAGATCATAACATATAAATCGGTTCAAACCTATAGTATGAAATTACACACTACCGACCTTCTCATCATTTGCGCTTACCTGATCGCTATGATTGTCATCGGACTTATTCTAAAAAAACGAGCTGCCCAAAATATGGACTCCTATTTTCTAGGAGGAAAATCACTGCCTTTTTATATGCTCGGACTGTCCAATGCTTCCGGAATGTTCGACATCACAGGCACGATGCTAATGGTATATTGGGCATTCGCCTACGGATTCAAGAGCCTCTGGATTCCCTGGTTATGGCCGGTATTCAATCAGATATTTCTAATGGTGTATCTGTCCGTGTGGCTCCGCCGTTCCAATGTACTTACCGGAGCGGAATGGATCAAGACGCGTTTCGGAAAAGGTAAAGGGTCCACCCTTTCACATACGATTGTTATCATCTTCGCACTATTGAGTGTCTTAGGTTTTCTAAGTTACGGTTTCATAGGTATTGGCAAGTTTATGGAGATATTCATCCCCTGGGAAGTAGTATCTCCTTACATTCCTTTCAATGTTCCGGCAGAATACGTCCCCCACGTATATGGAATCTTCTTTACCGCCATCGCCACATTCTACGTTATGCTCGGAGGTATGTTGAGTATTGTATGGACAGACGTGGTGCAATTCCTGATTATGACAATAGCAGGTATCGTGATCGTTGTTATCGGAATGCAAATGGTAGCGCCGGATATGATTCACTCCTTCGTTCCCGCCGGATGGGACTCCCCTTTCTTCGGATGGACACTGGACGTTGACTGGAGCAGCCGAATGAACCTCCTGACGGAACGCATGGCGAATGAACCATATAGCCTGATTAGTATCTTCGTCATGATGGCTTTACTCAAAGGTATATTTATGAGTATGGCAGGACCTGCGCCCAACTATGACATGCAGAAAATTCTATCCTGTAAATCCCCTAAAGAAGCGGCTATGATGAGCGGCTCCGTGTCGGTCGTACTGTTAATTCCCCGCTACCTGATGATTATGGGGTTTGCCCTGCTGGCTATCTACTTCTTTAAGGAAGATGGCGGCCTGACACAAATGGAAGTGACACGGACCGATTTTGAGACCATTCTCCCCCACCTAATCACACGTTACGTACCGGCAGGATTGGCAGGAATCTTATTAGCCGGACTACTGGCGGCTTTCATGTCAACCTTTGCATCCACAGTCAATGCCGCACCAGCCTATATCGTGAATGATATTTATTTGAAATATATCAATCCGAAAGCGAGTGTGAAAACACAGATACGCAGCAGCTATATCATTTCTGTTGCAGTGGTAGTTGTCAGCACTATCATCGGATTCTTCCTGAAAGACATCAATGAAATATTCCAATGGATTGTAGGCGCACTCTTCGGAGGATACATCGCAGCCAATGTATTGAAATGGCATTGGTGGCGCTTCAATGGCGAAGGTTACTTCTGGGGAATGACTGCCGGAGTCATAGCAGCCATTGTCATGAAGTTTACCGTTCCCGACGCATGGGTGCTCTACTTCTTCCCGGTACTGTTCGGTATCTCTCTGATAGGATGTATTGCCGGAACGTACAGTGCACCTCCGACAGACGAAGAAACATTAATCAGCTTCTACACCCGTGTACGTCCATGGGGATGGTGGAAACCTATTGAAGAAAAAGCATTGGCCCGTTACCCCCATATACAGCCCAACAAGAACTTCAAAAGAGATGCATTCAACGTGGTTATCGGTATTATCTGGCAATGCAGTCTCACCATCATTCCGATGTATCTCGTTGTCCGCGAACAACTGGGACTATGGAGTTCTATCGCGCTACTTCTGGTTACGACACTGATACTAAGAAAAACCTGGTATAAACCCTTGTGTAAAGAAGAAGTAAGGTATAATGAAGAAATGAAACAACTAAAATAAGGAAAAAAGATTATTAGCTTAACACACTAAAAAACAGAGAACCGATCATGAAAAAACTATCCGTCATACTATTGTCATTGATGCTATGTCTCCCACTATGCGCTCAATTTAAAGGGACAGTCTATATCGACAGCAACCAATCGGGCATATTGGATAAAAGCGATAAGCCGCTGATGGGAGTCATGGTAACAGATGGATTGAATGTGGTAAAAACAGATAAAAAAGGTCGGTTCTCTTTACCCGGATTCGCAAAAACAAGATTTATCACTATTACCACCCCTGCCGGATTCGAAACGCAACAATTCTATTTGCCTACCCAGGAAAACAGAGAAACCTATGACTTCCTGCTGACAGAAAGTGAACGGACTCAATCCAAAGAGCACTCTTTCATCCAAATCACTGATACTGAAGCTACCGGAGGACTAGGCAGATGGGTGACAGATTTAAAAAATTACATCAACAGCGAAAAGCCCGCCTTTCTGATTCACACCGGAGATATTTGTTACGAACCGGGCTTGCAAATGCACAACCGGATAGTAAATGCACAGACCATGGACTGCCCTGTTTACTACTGCATAGGTAATCATGACCTTGTAAAAGGCAACTACGGCGAAGAACTTTATGAATCCATCTACGGTCCGACCTGGTATTCATTTGATATCGGAAATATCCATTATGTAGTCACCCCCATCGACCACGGCGACAACCCGACCGATTACACTCTGCAAGATGTATATAACTGGCTGAAAAATGACCTCTCTTCCATGAAGAAAGATCAGGCCCTGATTATTTTCAATCATGACCTGCTCACCCCCAATGACACTTTCGTATTCAAAGCGGACGATCAGCACGTGCTCGATTTTCGCCCGTTCAACGCCAAAGCCCAAATATACGGGCACATGCATTACAACTATGTGCGCAATCAAAACGGAATCTACACCATTTGTACCGGCACACTGGACAAAGGCGGTATTGACCACTCCCCCTCCTCTTTCCGCGACATTAAAGTAGACGCAAACGACAACATCACTACACAGCTACGATATGCTTTCGTCGCCCCACAAACCACCATCGTTTTTCCAATGAAACAACAAAAAGTGGGGACCAATACTAACAGACAACTTACCATTTCTGTAAATGCATACAATTCGCAAGCAAAGACCCAACAAATCTCATATATATTGACTACTCCGGAAAGTAACGAAGAAGTAGCACAAGGCACTCTCGCACCGCTCACCGACTGGAATTGGACTGCTAATATTTCAATCCCCTCCGATAAAAACGGGAAAGAACTCAAACTGACGGTCACCTCCTCTTTCAATGACGGAAAGAAAGCGACAGACTCCTGTTCATTCATTTATGAGAATGACTTCAAACCATCCATCATTCCCGGAGAGAACTGGAATACCTTGCTCCAAAATGCCGCCCATACCGGAGGAATCAATCATTCCAACCTCCATCTCCCTCTGCAACTGGCTTGGACCTCCAATACCGGAAGCAACATTTTTATGACTTCCCCCCTCATAGCGGACGGTCAAGTATTTACAGCTACCACAGACGATAATGTTTCGCTAAACACCTATATTTGCGCATTCGACCTCAACTCCGGGAAGCCCGTATGGAAATACCGGACAGAAAACTCGATAAAGAACACCATTGCTTATGAAGATGGAATTATTGTAGCACAGGATGCCGCCTGCCATCTATATGCCATTGATGGAAAAACAGGTCAGCTGCTATGGAAACAACGAATCAACCTGGACAGCTATCCATATCTCACCGAGGGACTGACAACAGATAACGGAGTAGTCTACGCCGGAATCGGTGTAGGTTTATCTGCCTATGACCTGAAAACCGGACGCATTCTATGGACCAACAAAGACTGGCGCCAACGTGAAGGCTCCACCACCACATTAACCATTGCCGATGGCGTACTTATCAGTGGAACTCAATGGGGAGGACTATACGGCAACGACATCCATACAGGAAAACAACTTTGGAAACTCTCGGACAACGGGCTCAGCAATCGTGGCACGTCTCCGGTTTACAAAGACGGCAAATTATGGATTATCTCTTCCAAAAGCCTGTTTACCATCGAGCCTAAAACCGGAACTGTACTTCAACAAAAAGATTTATCAATCAATCTGGATGCCACCTCTACCCCTCTGGTCACTGAAAACGAAATCATTTTCGGAACCGTAGAGCGCGGAGTGATGGCACTGGACAAGTCGACCCTTTTCAACAAATGGAAAGCTGAAACATTACCGTCTCTGGTGTACACTGCGCCTTACTCCACCACACCGCAAGCCGGAGTAGAAACCAGCCCTGTCGCTTCGCAAGGAACCGTGTTTATCGGTGCTTCCGACGGCTACCTTTACGCCATCGACCAGTCAACCGGTATCATAAAAGAAAAACTAAATCTTGGAGCACCCATATTCTCAACAGTTGCCGTATCCGGAAATTGTATGATTGTTTGCGATTATTCCGGCAATGTGCATTGTTTTACCCTCGCGCAGTTTTTGCCACCCTACGCGTTGTAATTTAAAGATTATCACGTATCTTTGCCTCCTCAAATCATAAATACGAGATATGGCTATTACAATCAAGAAAGTCTCCACAAAGAGAGAGCTTAAGAAATTTATCCGTTTCAATTACAGAATGTACAAGGGCAACCCTTACTCTGTGCCCGACCTCTATGACGACATGCTCAACACCTTCAACAAGAAGAAAAACGCAGCATTCGAATTCTGTGAAGCAGATTATTTCCTCGCATACCGGGACGATAAAATTGTAGGACGTGTAGCTGCAATTATCAATAATCAAGCGAACGAAAAGTGGGAAAGTAAGAACGTTCGTTTCGGATGGATAGACTTTATCGACGATCCCGAAGTATCGTCCGCACTCATCAAAGCAGTGGAAGACTGGGGAAAAGAACGGGGCATGACTCATATTGCCGGCCCTCTCGGATTTACCGATTTCGATGCGGAAGGAATGCTGATCGAAGGATTCGATCAACTTAGCACCATGGCCACTATCTACAACTACCCGTACTATCCGGTACACATGGAAAAGTTGGGCTTCGAGAAAGACGCCGACTGGGTGGAATACAAAATCTACATACCGGATGCCATTCCCGACAAACATAAGCGTATCTCCGAACTAATCCAACGAAAATACAACCTCAAGATAAAAAAATACTCCTCCGGAAGAAAGATAGCCAAAGACTACGGACAGAAGATTTTCGAACTGATGAATGAAGCATACAGCCCACTCTACGGCTATTCTCCATTGACACAGCGACAGATCGACCAGTACGTAAAAATGTATCTGCCGATCCTCGACTTACGGATGGTTACCCTTATCACTGACGCCAACGATGAACTGGTCTGCGTAGGCATCTCCATGCCCTCACTGGCCGAGGCTTTACAGAAATCAAACGGACGTTTGTTGCCGCTCGGATGGTTCTATCTATTAAAGGCACTATTCATGAAACGCCGTGCCAAAATGCTTGATCTACTACTCGTTGCAGTGAAGCCGGAATATCAGAATAAAGGTGTTAACGCTTTGTTATTTTCCGATTTAATTCCAGTTTATCAAAAATTAGGTTTTATATTTGCAGAAAGCAATCCCGAACTGGAATTGAACGGTAAAGTTCAGGCACAATGGGATTACTTTGAGACTCAACAACATAAGCGCCGCCGTGCGTTCATCAAAGAGATAAAATAAAAAACAGCTATGGAAGAGAACGAATTGATACCTGTAGACAACAACAATGCAGTAGAGTACACTGACGACAACATCCGCCACTTGAGTGACATGGAACATGTACGCACACGCCCCGGTATGTATATCGGAAGGCTGGGCGACGGTGCACATGCCGAAGATGGAATCTATGTCCTCCTGAAAGAAGTAATTGACAACAGTATTGACGAGTTCAAAATGCAAGCCGGTAAGAAAATCGAGATTACCGTTGAAGAAAACCTTCGTGTCAGTGTACGCGACTACGGACGAGGCATCCCGCAAGGAAAACTCATCGAGGCCGTCAGCATGCTGAATACCGGTGGTAAATATGACAGCAAGGCATTTAAGAAAAGTGTCGGGCTGAATGGTGTCGGTGTGAAAGCCGTCAACGCTTTAAGCTCCCGTTTCGAGGTACGCAGTTACCGCGACGGCAAAGTGCGTATCGCCACTTTCTCAAAAGGAAACTTGCTGACCGATGAGACGAAGAATACCGAAGAAGAAAACGGAACTTACATCTTCTTCGAACCGGATAATACACTATTCCTGAATTACTGTTTCAAGCCCGAATTTATTGAGACAATGCTACGTAACTACACGTATCTCAATACGGGGCTTGCTATCATCTATAACGGACACCGTATCTTGTCGCGCAACGGTCTGGTAGACCTTTTGAACGACAACATGACGGCAACCGGACTTTACCCGATCATCCATCTGAAAGGGGAAGATATTGAAATCGCCTTCACACATACAGGGCAGTACGGAGAAGAATATTATTCTTTCGTTAACGGTCAGCATACTACCCAGGGAGGTACTCATCAGAGTGCTTTCAAGGAGCACATCGCCCGCACCATCAAAGAGTTCTTCAACAAGAACATGGACTACACCGATATCCGTAACGGATTGGTTGCCGCCATTGCCGTAAATGTGGAAGAACCGATCTTCGAAAGCCAGACGAAGACCAAGCTGGGTTCTACCAATATGGTTCCCGGTGGCGTAACGGTCAATAAATATGTAGGCGACTTTATCAAACAGGAAGTGGACAACTTCCTGCACAAGAATGCAGACATAGCCGAAGCAATACAACAAAAAATACAAGAATCCGAGAAAGAACGTAAAGCGATTGCAGGGGTAACAAAGCTTGCCCGTGAGCGTGCAAAGAAAGCCAACCTGCACAACCGTAAATTGCGTGACTGCCGCATACACCTCAACGACCCGAAAGGGAAAGGGCTGGAAGAAGACTCCTGCATCTTTATCACCGAGGGAGACTCTGCAAGCGGTTCCATCACCAAAAGTCGTGATGTCAACACCCAAGCAGTATTCAGTCTCCGTGGTAAACCGTTGAACTCTTTCGGACTGACCAAAAAGGTGGTTTACGAGAACGAGGAATTCAACCTGCTTCAAGCAGCCCTGAATATAGAAGATGGTATTGAAGGATTACGCTACAACAAAGTAATCGTAGCAACCGATGCCGATGTGGACGGTATGCATATCCGCCTGTTGCTGATTACTTTCTTCCTGCAATTCTTCCCTGATCTCATCAAGAAAGGACATGTATATATCCTGCAAACGCCTTTATTCCGTGTACGCAACAAGAAAAAGACAAATTACTGCTACAGCGAGGAAGAACGTATCAATGCCATTAATGAGCTAGGACCGAATCCGGAGATCACCCGATTTAAAGGTTTGGGAGAAATCTCACCGGATGAGTTCAAACATTTCATCGGTAAAGATATGCGTCTGGAGCAGGTGACACTGCGCAAAACGGACGCGGTAAAAGAACTACTCGAATTCTACATGGGCAAAAATACCATGGAACGACAGAACTTTATTATAGACAATCTGGTTATAGAAGAAGACTTGGCATCATGAGAAAAGCAATATTCCCGGGTACTTTCGACCCTTTCACCATCGGACATTACTCGGTAGTGGAACGTGCACTTACCTTTATGGACGAAATCGTGATAGGAATCGGCATTAATGAGAACAAGAATACCTACTTCCCCATTGAGAAAAGAGAAGAAATGATTCGGGAACTTTATAAAGACGAACCTCGTATCCAGGTGATGTCCTACGACTGTCTGACAATTGATTTTGCGCAGGAAGTAGAGGCCAGGTTCATTGTCCGCGGTATCCGTACGGTGAAGGATTTCGAGTACGAAGAGACCATTGCAGACATTAACCGCAAACTGGCAGGGATTGAAACCATCCTGCTCTTCACAGAACCGGAACTGACTTGCGTCAGCTCTACAATTGTACGCGAGTTATTAACCTATAATAAAGATATCAGCCTGTTTATTCCCAAAGGAATGAAAATGAATGAATAACACTCGTTAGGGAATAGGCGGTGAGTCAGAAAAGATGATGAAGAAACTAACGATTATACTATCCGTTTGCTTGTGGGCAGTTGCCACACAAGCCCAGAACTTCGGTTCCGAAGCCATGCGAAAGTTACAAATGGCAGAGTTTGCAATCTCCAATTTCTATGTGGACAAAGTAGATGAAGACAAGTTGGTAGAAGAAGCCATCATCAAAATGCTGGCACAACTTGATCCGCACTCTACTTATTCGGATGCAGAGGAAGTGAAGAAGATGAACGAACCACTTCAAGGTAACTTCGAGGGTATCGGAGTGCAATTCCAGATGATAGAAGACACCCTGTTGGTGGTGCAACCTGTCAGCAACGGACCTTCCGAGAAAGTCGGCATCCTTGCCGGTGACCGTATCGTTGCGGTCAATGACAGCGCCATTGCCGGAGTGAAAATGAGTACGGAAGATATTATGAAGCGCCTTCGTGGTCCGAAAGGTTCGAAAGTCAATCTGACAATCGTTCGTCGTGGCGTGCAAGACCCTTTATTGTTTACAGTGAAAAGAGACAAGATACCTATCCTTAGCCTCGATGCCTCCTATATGATTCAACCTAAAACGGGTTATATCCGCATCAACCGTTTTGGAGCAACCACTGCCGAAGAATTCAAAAAAGCAATGACAAGTCTTCAGAAGCAAGGTATGAAGGATATGATTCTCGACCTGCAAGGAAACGGAGGTGGTTATCTCAATGCAGCCATTGACCTTGCTAACGAATTCTTGGGACAAAAGGAGCTAATCGTATATACCGAAGGCCGGACTGCCAAACGTAGTGATTTCTATGCCAAAGGTAACGGAGACTTCCGTAATGGCCGCCTCATCATATTGGTGGACGAGTATACAGCTTCCGCCAGCGAAATTGTCAGCGGTGCGGTACAGGATTGGGACAGAGGAATTATTGTAGGCCGCCGTTCTTTCGGCAAAGGCTTGGTGCAACGTCCTATCGATTTGCCGGATGGTTCCATGATTCGTTTAACCATCGCCCGTTATTATACTCCATCAGGGCGCTCGATTCAGAAACCATACGACAGCACTGTCGATTACAATAAAGACCTGATAGAGCGTTTCAACCACGGTGAACTGATGAATGCCGACAGCATCCATTTCCCGGATTCACTGAAAGTACAAACCAAGAAACTCGGACGTACCGTTTATGGTGGAGGTGGCATCATGCCGGATTATTTCGTGCCTATCGACACGATTCTTTATACGGATTATCACCGTAATCTGGTAGCTAAAGGAGCTGTGATTAAATTCACCATGCAGTTTATTGAAGGACACCGGAAAGAGTTGGCAAACAAATACAAGAAGTTCGAATCGTTTGATGAGAAGTTCGTAGTCGATGATGATATGCTCGCCACTTTAAAGGAAATCGGAGAGAAAGAAGGGGTGAAGTTCAATGAAGAGCAATATCAGAAATCGCTCCCTCTTATCAAAACCCAGCTCAAAGCACTGATAGCCCGTGACCTTTGGGATATGAACGAATATTTCCGGATAATGAATACAACGAATGAAAGTATACAAAAGGCTTTGGAAATACTAAATTCGGACGAGTATCAGAAGAAACTGAAATAGGGTATTCAATAAACAATCATAAAACATCGTCTTTCAGTTTGGTGGACATACATACTCATCATAGTGGACATATAGATACACGATGGTGAGTATATATATCCACCACTCTGTATCTATATGTCCACTAAGCGTTGTGTATCAACCCGTTAACTTTATTATTGAATATATTCGAATGTCACCGTACCGCGAATATCAGAAGAAGAGGCGGCAATGTATGCCTTGAATTTTCCAGGTTCTGCCACCCAAGTACGCTGTTTATCATCAAAGAATTGCAATGCTTCCGGTTTGATTGTAAACTTCACCTCTTTTTCTTCATTCGGAAGAAGTTGTACCTTCCGAAAATCTTTCAATTCCTTAACTGGACGGAGGACACTACACTCCTCATCACCAATGTATAGTTGGATAATCTCTTTCCCTGCTACTTTTCCTGTATTCTTAACCTTTACAGAAACATCTATACTGCCATCAGTATTCATTGTTTGAGCCGATATTACAGGTTTACTATACTCAAAGGTAGTATAACTCATGCCATAACCAAAAGGAAAAAGTGGCTGCACCTTCTTCGTATCATACCAACGATAGCCAACCAGAATATCTTCTTTATATTCTTGACGGATGCTATCGCCCGGATAACTGATTTCCCCAAAGAAATGAGCCGGACAATCCTCCAGTTTCACCGGATAAGAGAAAGGAAGTTTACCACTGGGAGTCACCTCTCCACTCAACACATCAGCCAGCGCCTCCCCACCAACAGAGCCTAAATACCACGACTGGACAATAGAAGGAATCTCCTTTACCCAAGGCATTTCCACCGCATTTCCGCTGACAATCACTGCTACCAGATTTTTATTTACCTTCAACAAGGCTTCTATCAACTCATTCTGCGCAAAAGGAAGTTCGTATGATAAACGGTCTCCACCCTCACAGTCCTGAAAATGATTCTTATTTAGTCCGCCTACAAAAATCACCAAATCCGAATTCATCGCCTTTTCCACCGCATCATTACGCAAAGAATCCACAGTAACCTGCGGAATAACATCCGCCCGTCCATACATCGGGCGACCGCTTGTGTAACCTTGTGCATAAACCACACCGTCACCAAATTTGGCCTTTATACCGTCCAGTGATGAAATCACTTTCTGAACTTTCAACTCTGAAGAGCCACCACCTAACATCAAATTACGGGTAGCATTATCTCCCACCACTAAAATACGTTTGTATTTTCCTTGAGGTACAGGCAATAAGGCAGGTTGTTTCTTACCGGTTCCATTTTTCAACAGGACAATACCCTCTGTTGCAATCTCATAAGCCGTACGATAGTGCTCTTCACTAGTCAGTGTCCCGAACGGTTTCCTGCGATTCATGGCTGTACGGAAAATCAGACGCAACACACGGGCAGCCTTATCATTCACTACTTCCATCGGAATCTTACCTTCCCGAACCATTTTCAGATAAGACTTACCCAAGTAATAATCGTCATAACCGAATTCCGATTCTGAAGTCAAACCATTCGTATAAGATCCCATTTCAATATCCAAGCCATACATGGCAGCTTCATAGGTATCATGCGCAGCTCCCCAATCTGTTATGACACAACCGTCGAAATTCCATTCTCCCTTCAATATATCATTATTCAGCAGTTTATGATGAGTAGCATGAGTTCCGCGCACCTTATTGTACGCTCCCATAATAGACCAAGCCTTCCCTCTTTCCACAGCAGCCTTAAAGGCAGGCAGATATATCTCATACAATGCACGGTCACTTAGCTGCACATCGATATGTCCCCGCCATAATTCCTGATTGTTCAGTGCGTAATGTTTTACGCAGGCGGCTACTCCATTCTTCTGCACTCCCTGAATATAAGGTACACAAAGCTCCGAGGCTAAATAAGGGTCTTCCCCCATATATTCAAAGTTACGCCCGTTGAGCGGAGTACGATAGATATTCACACCCGGTCCCAGCAAAACATCCTTTTCACGATAACGGGCTTCTTCACCGATAGCATATCCATATTTCGCTGCTAATAGCGGATTCCAGCTAGCTGCCAGACAGGTCAGTGCAGGAAAGGCTGTGCAACTATCGTTCGTCCATCCGGCATATCCCCAATCATTCCAGTTAATTTCGGCACGTACGCCGTGAGGTCCGTCACTCATCCAAAGTTCAGGAATACCCAAACGGGGACAGCCAGGGGAGCTAAACTTCCCTTGTGCATAACTAAGACGAGTTTTCTCCTCCACAGTCATACGGTTCAACGCATCCTGTACCCTAACCTCTATCGGTTGTGTATCATCCAGATACACCGGTGTTTGTTCTTTGTCTTGAGCAATCGCCACCATACCTGTCTGAACAGACAGGAAACATATAGTCAATAAAAATGTCTTCATTATTCCAATAATCATTTACAGTTTACAATTCCTCTGCCGAAATCTTTAGTACAGCTTGCCGAAGTCCCTCTGAAGTAGCCGTCAGCTTTGCTTTTCCCGGTTTTCCATCGTTCTGAATGACAACAAGGCATTTTCCATAAAATGCTTTCCTCTTTTCATCCTTAAAGCGTTCCATCGATACCGGGTTTCCGTTGTCTACCCCTGCGATAAAGCCATTACCTTGTACTGTGAAATTCACTAGATTGTCAGCATCAGGGCAAAGATTTCCTTTCTCATCCAACACCTCCACAGTGACAAAACACAAATCTTTTCCATCAGCAGTCAGAATAGAACGATCAGGAGTCAGACGAATCTCTGCGGGTTTTCCGGCTGTGCAGATTTCCTTTTCCGCCACTACCTTACCACTCTCTCGTGCAATGACCTTCACCGTTCCCGGTTCAAACTTCACACGCCAAGCTACATGCAGATTATCAAGGTCTTTACGCTTCACTCCTTGCGACTTTCCATTCACAAACAGTTCCACTTCATCAGCCTGATTATAGTAGCACCACATATCAATCTCCTGTCCCGGAGTCCAGTTCCAGTGCGGGAAAAGGTGCAACACCTGCTTATCCGTCCATTCCGACTGATACAAATAGTAGACATCTTTCGGGAAACCAGCCAGATCTACAATACCAAAGTACGAACTACGCGCAGGCCATCCATAAGGAGTCGGTTCCCCGATATAATCAAATCCCGTCCATACATATTGCCCGCTGATAAAGTCGTTGTCCCTGACTAATTTCAAGCTTTCCTCATGAGTGTTTCCCCAAGGCACATGACAGTTTTCATAAGATGAACAGGCAAATGTGGAATCGGCAAAGGATTTGTCCCAACGCTCGGGCCAGATAAACATCCTGTCGCTGGGCATACGGTAATATCCGCGAGTCATCAACGCTGAATTGCTTTCAGTAATGATAAACGGCTTGTCCGGGAAATTAGCCGGAACATTGGGAATATCCTTGTTATGATAATTATAGCCAATCACATCCAGTACGCCGGAACGGAATAAATGATTGCCGGAATTCGGTTCATTGCATCCGGCAGTGATAGGACGGGCAGGATCAAGCCCTTTTACAAAGCTTACCAGTTTTTTCGTCAGCAAAGAGTTGACACTCTCCTCTCCTTCTTTGGCTAACATTTCAGAAGAATGTCCGAAATTTAAGATCAGATTGGCCTCTTCCAGACTCAACGTATCCGCTTTGGCATCACTCCATTGTTCGAGGACTTCATTACCGATACTCCACATAAAGACAGAAGGATGATTACGGTCACGCAAAATAAAGTCATTCAAATCGCGCTCGTGCCATTCATTGAAGTAACGGGCATAATCATGTGCCGTTTTTTTCTTCCGCCACATATCAAAAGCCTCATCCATCACGATAAATCCCATACGGTCACAAAGATCAAGCAGTTCGGGTGCGGGAGGATTATGGGAACAACGTATGCCGTTACACCCCATTTCTTTCAGAATTTGCAATTGCCGTTCAATGGCACGTGTGTTGACTGCCGCTCCCAAACAGCCCAGGTCATGATGCATACACACACCATTAATTTTTGTCTGCCTGCCATTCAACGTGAATCCTTTCCGGGCATCAAAACTAAATGTGCGAATACCAACAGGAGTAGTATACCTATCCATACATTCTTCGTTTCGCATCACTTTGGTAACCAGTGTATACAGATAAGGAGTATCAATATCCCACAGTTGAGGTTGCTTTACAGTCAGTTGCTGGGTAAAAACAACTTCCTTACCGGCTTCCGCTTTCCCGCTCGACCGGGTTTCAGCAACTTCTCTGCCTTCAGCATCCTGCAAGGAAGAACAGACAGTAACATTTTCGTTCGTATCACTTTCATTCACAAGGGTAGTAGCGAGATTCAGTACAGCCTGTTTTTCGTCAACTGACGAGGTTGTGACATACGTTCCCCATCCACCCACATGTATTGGGCCGGTCTTGCTTAGCCACACATTCCGGTAAATGCCACAACCTGAATACCACCGTGAATTAGGTTGCTCCGCATTATCCACACGTACAGCCAGCACATTCGGTTCATCCCATTTCAGATAAGGAGTCAGGTCATAGCTGAAACTAATATATCCATAAGGACGTACTCCCAATGAAACACCATTGATAAATACCTCCGAGTTCATATATACTCCGTCAAACTCAATGCGAAATATCTTTCCTGCATCCGCTTTGTCTACACTAAAGATTTTGCGATACCAACCGACTCCTCCCGGAAGTGCCCCTCCTCCTGTACCGGAAGGATTTTCCTGACTGAAGTCTCCTTCAATCGCCCAGTCGTGGGGCAAATCCAGTACACGCCAGTCATTGTCGGCAAAACCAGGTTGTGCCGCTTGCAGCCCGTCTCCCAAATGAAAACGCCAGTCTGCATTAAAGTCGGATCGCTCCCGCGGAGATACAAGGGGAGAACTGCTACATGCTCCTAATAACATCAGACAGCCTCCCAATGCCAAGCAGCTCCCCAGTATAAGGCAGCCCCCCAGCATCAAATATTTTAGTTTACCAATCATCATCAACGGATTATCATTCAGCTTACAGTTTCAATGTCTGTTTGCTGCCATTATACTTCACAGTCACCCCTTTCGCATTCAAATCAAACGGTTGGGCTTTTTCCTTATTGACCGTAATTACAGTGAAAGTCCGTTCTTTCAGCATACCCGGAAAATCTCCCTGGCGTTCACCGATCACTAAAGTCTTGGTAGCTTCATCATACTTCATTGGTATCATGGCATACCTCCCTTGTTCATAGTTATAATTCACACCCTCATCTTCGTATAACGTAAACTCTCCATCCGCTCCCTGATAAATATACAAACGGATATGATCCGCCGGTTTTTCATCCGTATACTGAATATCATCTCCGAATGGTACGATAGCACCGGCACGCACATACAACGGAATACGCTCATAAGGAGCTTCTATAACCTTTCTCTCTCCTCCAGCCTGAAATTTGCCTGAATAAAAATCATACCAGCCTTCTGATTGAGGGAAATAAATTTCACGGCTGCGGTCACCATATCGATAAACGGGAGATACCATAAACGAAGGACCGAACATAAACTGGTCACCAATATTATTCACTTCGGCATCCACTGTGAAATCCATAACTAAGGGACGCATGATCGTATAATCATCCAACCAGGTCATACCTGCCAACGAATAAATATACGGCATCATATTATAACGTAACTTGGTATAATACACAACCGACTGATAAGCCGGATGCCCTTCCGGCGCAATCTCCCATATTTCACGGAAAGGGTATTGCCCGTGTGCACGATACAAAGGCACAAACGCACCGAATTGATACCAGCGGGCATTCAACTCACGCCATTCTTTATAATCGGCGTTTTCCGTCTTTGTCGCGTTCCATTGTTTCTGTCCTGCCACATAACGATTCTCTACACAAAAACCGCCAATATCCATTGTCCAGTAAGGAATTCCACTCATCGCAAAATTCAACCCTGCAGAAATCTGCGCTTTCATATCTTCCCAACGTGTACCGATATCCCCACTCCATGTAGCCGTAGAATAACGCTGCAATCCGGCAAATCCCGAACGGGTTAATAAGAACACCCGTTTGTTATTATCCACCCCGCGCTGGCCGTCATAAATCGCTTCCGCATTCATCAGTGCATAAGCATTGAAGAATTCTGTTGAGGAACCTAATGCCGTAGGCCCGCACAAAGCCTTCCGATATTCCAGGTCTGTACAGTCACGCACATTCGGTTCGCTGGCATCCATCCACCAGGCATCTATACCCAACGGATAATAATGCTCATACATCTGTTTCCAGAACAATTTCCGTGCATCGGGATCGTATGCATCATAAAAACCATAATGGTAACCGGGACCTACCCAATCTTTCAAGCTATCCCTGACAGACTGCTGATACATCCAGCCATTCTCGTCGAATTCTTTGAAATGTTCAGTAGTAACATAGAACTTAGGCCATACCGAGATCATCATACGACCATGCATAGCATGGATTGAATCGACCATTGCTTTCGGATCCGGAAAACGAGGCTTATCAAACTCGTGACTGCCCCAGGCATTCTCCGGCCAGTGATTCCAATCCAGTACGATATTATCCAACGGAATTTTACGATCACGAAAACCCTTCAGTGCTCCCAACATTTCATCCTGTGTATTATACTTCTCACGACTTTGCCAGAAACCCATTGCCCACTTCGGCATAACGGGAGACTTTCCGGTCAGCGTACGATAACCGCTAATCACATCGTCCATATCTTCACCAGCCATAAAATAATAATCGAGCTGCTTGGTCATTTCACTCCACCACGACTGTTTCCCCTGTTCTTTCGGATCAACGGGTGTCAATGCACGCAGCCCGCAATAAGACTGCCCACCATCAGGCTGCCACTCGATTTTCAACGGCACACGCTTTCCTGCTTCCAAATGAGCAGCAAACTTATAACTATTAGGATTCCATGCAGTACGCCAACGTTCCGGCACTACCAGCTCATTATTCAAATAAACCTTGACATATCCTGCATAATAAAGAATAAACTTAAATTCTCCCGTTTGAGCAGGCTCTATCTCTCCTTCATAAGTGACGTTAGCCCCCATTAACGGCAGTTTCTTCGGAAGATTCTCAATCGTTTTCAGATTCTCGAAATAAATGGAATCTTCCCGACGAACCAGAGTTTCTCCTTTTTTCGGTACATAAGTACCGGTAAGCGCCCCTTCCTGACCTGTCTTATCATAAAGTTTAAAGATACGGTTCAACTGGGAATAATCATTCGGATTACCGAAGCGGCACAACGAATAACTATCCAGTAGTATGCCATAATTTTTATTCGAAACAACAAACGGAACAGATACTTTCGTATTGTATTGGAACAATTCTTCATTCTTGCCCTTATAATTAAATTCATCCGCCTGATGCTGACCTAATCCGTAAAACGCCTCATCTTCGGGAGACTCAAATACCTGACAGATCGTATATCCTTTCGTCCCCTCCACTTCTATCGGAGTAAACTTCTTTCCTCCTCCCTTGTTTTCCTGCAGGATTAACTCTCCGTTTCGATCCGTAAACCACACTTCCCCGGTACTAGCCAGTACGGATGCTTTTACTTCTTCAGTAGACACTATAATCGTATCGCCATTCTGCACAACGGCAAAGGATGTTTGTTTTTCCTGCGGAACAACAATCAAACTTTGCGGATCGGCAAACTTGCTGTCGGCAGTGGCGGAAACACGGATTAACTTATCTCCCATCACTTGAAGGCGAACTAAACGAGGCCCTCCTATTTCTTTCTGTTGTACTTTAACTATCACGCTATCACCTGTCTCCTCGTAGACCTTATTGGAACATGCTCCGAAAAGAAGTCCCGGCAACAGGCAATAGAAAATGTTTTTCATATTCATAATCATACCTACCTTTAGGGTTCAACAATATATTTTCTCATATCGCAAAAGTAAGTACTATAAATGAAAAGTTCCCCTTCTAATGTTTTACAGAAGGGGAACTTTTAAACAGTGACCGGACAATATGTTTTTTTCAGAGGTATCATTTGTTATTTCCCTTCTTTTTCCTGGTAAACGGAGGGCAAAACACCAAATTCATCCTTGAAATAACGACTGAAATATTTGGGGTTATTGAAGCCTACTTCGAAGGCTACTTCGGACACATGAAGCTGGCTTTCACGCAATAATTGCGCTGCCCGTTTCAAGCGGATCACGCGGATAAACTCAATCGGTGTCTTTCCTGTGATCTGAAGCAATTTCTTATACAAATGCACACGACTCATACCCAGCTCCCGGCTAAGTTCCTCTACCGAGAGTTCAGTACGTGACATATTATCTTCCACATACTTGATTGCTTTCTCTATCAACTTCTCATCCAATGAAGTAATCACAATCTCACTAGGCGCAGGATCAATCATTCCCTGGGTGACACGATGATAACGGCTTAGTTCGATCAGTTTACGGATACGCAATACAAGAATAGTCATATTGAAGGGCTTCGTTACATAATCGTCCGCTCCTGTCTGCAGTCCTTCCAGCTTCGCTTCGGTATTCTGCCGTGCTGTCAGCAAAATCACAGGGATATGCGCTGTGCGCTTATCTTGTTTTATCAGGCGACACAACTCATTGCCATCCATTTGGGGCATCATCACATCACTGATAACCAGATCGGGTAATTCTTCCTGCATCATCTCCCATGCTTCCTTACCATTCACAGCCAGTTTGACACGATACTGCAACTCCAGACTATAACGCATAAAGATACGGAAATCTTCATTATCATCTACTATCAGCAACAATGGGAAATTTTTGCGTTCCGTTTCCTCCCTGGCTTCCTCTTTCATCTCCTTATCTTCTTCATCCCCGGCCGACATACCCGTTTCTTCCGGCAACTGCACCTGTGTCTCCACATGTTTTACCGGAAACTGAATAACGAAAACAGACCCCATCCCTATATTATCGAATACCTTCACTTCTCCTTCATGCAAAGTGACAAAATCACGTACCAAACTCAAGCCGATACCATTTCCGGTAGTTTCCTCTACTCCCTTATGACCCGCCTGATAGAAACGTTCGAAGATATGTTCCTTGTCCACATCGCTAATTCCTATTCCGGTGTCGGCAATCTTGATTTCCAATATATCGGGAGTTCCTGCCACATGCTCTATCATCACCGTCACACGCCCTCCTTCGGGAGTAAACTTAAAAGCATTAGAAAGCAAATTCATCACAATCTTTCCTACCTTGTCAGCATCAAAAGCCATCGAGAATGTATCTATACCCGAAAAGAAAGAGAACTGAATGTGTTTCTTATCCGCCATCAACAGGAAAGAGTTGCAAACACTATGCACATACGAAATGATATCTCCTTCCGACAGAGACAACTGATGAGTACTCATTTCTCCTTTACGGAAATCGAGCAGTTGATTAACCAGATGCAACAACCGTTGTGCATTACGATACATCAATTGTAAACGTGTACTCTGCAATTCATCAGTCGTTTCCTTCAGCATGCCTTCCAAAGGAGAAATAATCAAAGTGAGCGGTGTACGCAATTCGTGGCTAACGTTCGTGAAGAAACGGAATTTCATATTATTTATTTCTTCATTCTTCGCCACCTCATTTTCTATTTGCTGAAGATGAAACTTCTCACGTTCACGTTTCAGCATCCGGTAACGCGCCAGGAAGAGCACGATAACCAAACCGACGGTATACAACAAATAAGTCCACCATGACATCCAGAAAGGAGGATTGACTACAATACCCAGCGTGGCTTCCTTTATGCCGACATAACCGTCACTATTGATCGCTTTCACTCTCAAAACGTACTTTCCCGGAGCAAGATTAGTGAAAGTCACATTGTGTACTCCTAACGGCAGGGTTAACCAGTCATTATTGAACCCTTCCAACTTATACATATATTGAGTTTTCTCCGGCAAATTATAGTTATCCGAAGCAAAAGATACACTGAAAATGTTCTGCTTATAATCGAACTCTACATTTTCTACATCGTTCAACTCTTTTTCAATCAACACTCTTCCACCATACGACTGTCCCACTTTCACAGCCTCATCAAACAGCGAAAGACCTGTAAACATCACATTAGGCAGCATTTTATTATAGCGTATATGATCCGGAGCAAAAACATTGACTCCATACAGACCACCAATCGCAATGATTCCATTGTGCAACGTCTTGATAGAACGCTGGTTAAAATCACAGTTCTGCAATCCGTCCTCACTATTGTAAGCCCTGGAATCAAAAAGATAACTCCCTTTTCCATCGGAAGCTACTGTTACCCGAATCACCTTTCTGCTGGTCGATACCCACATATTACGCTCCTGATCTTCCGTAATTGCTGCAATAAAATTTCCTTTAGCTTCTGCAACAAAAGACAGACCAAGAAATACATGGCGTCTCGTATCATACACATTCAATCCCTCACGGGTAGCAATCCATACCAATCCCCGGCTATCCTTATATACATGATTAACCGCATCATTCGATAACTTGACATTACCGCTCTGGCCTTGAATCTTTTTTATTTCTCGAGTACGCATATCCATCATGCCTACTCCCTGATTGGCAGTTCCGAAAAACAATGTATTATTATCTACCCAACACAAAGAGGTTACATTATTCTCCAACAAAGCCGAGTTACTACTGGTATAAGTTTCAAAAGTACCGGACACAGGTTCTAAACATTGCAAACCACCTCCCAATGAAGCAATCCAGATTCTTCCCTTATCATCCTCCACCAATGCCCAGACATTATTACTCGCCAAAGCGTTTCCGACACCCTCCTTATAAGAACGTATCTGGGAACCATTCATACAATACAATCCCCCATTAAATGTCCCGACCCATAATTTACCATCTTTTGACTTCAGCATAGATACAACCGGATTCGGCAACTGTCCTTCGGCATCTCGCCAGAAAGGTTCAGCCTTTCCTGTAGAGCGATTCCACAAAAGAATCCCATGGTCATTTGTTCCTAGCCACAGCCTGTTTTCATCCGCCTGTTCTATGCAAGTTATATCTCCCCATTCATACATATTGAATTTAAAGATACTTTCACTATAATAAGATACTCCTTTCTTATAAGTGCCTACCCACATGATACCATCCCTATCAGCATATAAGTCATAAATGGTATTATGAGGTAAACTCCGTCCATTGTCATCGTGGGCAACAAGAGAAGTTACTTTCCCCGTTTCCTTCTCAAGCACGTCTATACCGTCATAATCTTTTCCAACCCAAATCCTGCCTTCTATATCCTGTGCCACCGCATGAATAATTACGTCCGGACGTGACGACCAAATAGCGGTCAAATCTGTCCGCCAACTTTTTGTTCCACAATCATACGCCCAGATTCCCATAAGACTGTATGCCCAGATACAATTGTCTCTGTCTACAAAGAGCGAAAACTCTATTGTCTTTCCTGCCGGAATATATTTTTTTATTTCATCAGACTTCCATTTTATTGCCAATGTGGCACGATCCAGACAGACAAGCAGTCCTGTATTATAAATCAACAAAAGTCCGTCACTACACTCCGCTATTTGTGTCACTCCATGCTCCGGCAATGAATGTTCCACATACGAAAAAAAAAGTCTCTTCCCACCTTCCTTATAACGGTAGCATCCTTCACCTGCCACACTAAGGCATGTATTCCCTTCCCGGTCTACAAAGACCTGTTCCGGAACTCCTCCTGACTCGAGATTCTTCATGAATCCGGTAACATCGGTGATAAAACAATCCTGTTCTTTATCAAACAACACATAGCCTCGGCCCGTATTTACCCAAAACCGTCCATCAGGCATTTCCACAATATCAGTGATATAATTATCCGGTAAAGATCCCGGATCATTCTCGGCATGCTGGTAAATCTTAAAAGTATATCCATCATAGCGGTTCAGTCCGGTAGTCGTACCAAACCACATGAATCCATCACGATCTTTACAAATAGTGTTTACAGAGTTATTAGACAGCCCATCCGATACTTCCAGATGCTTAAACTGATAGGATTGCGCAACCACCATCCACGAAGAGAGAAGTAAAACAAACAATAAAAGGTTCTTTCTTATCATGTTTTTCAGATTTGTACAAAGAAAATAAAATATTACCAAACAGCCAAGAAAAAGAGCCTGCGAAAGCCTTTACTCATCGGTAATTTAGAAAAAAGTGAAGGGGCTACAAAAAAACAAACGGTCTGAACAGAGATTCCCGCCCAGACCGTCCTTATGTTTTATTAATACTCAATAGAAACAACAGAGCAACTCTAATCCGGACTATTCTGTCGCGAGTCCCTCTATCAGACCGTTATACTCCAAATTGTCATAAATGTCCAACGTATTGCGATTCAAAATACCGTCCCCACGATCCCAATAGAATGGAACCAGTCCATGAGCACGCGCCTGGCGTACTACACATCTGTCGAACGCCGCACGCGACAAGTCATGTCCTCTTTGGGCTTCTTCATCCGACAGTTGACGACGGATAGCCGCAAACTCACCGATGAGTACCGGAATATTCTGTTCTACAAACCGGGTCTTCAGTTTCTGAAATTGAGCTTTCATATATTCCTCTCCGCCAATATTGTCCCAACGACCTTCGTAATTGCCAACAGCATACCCGCGATTCTCTTCTCCCCAGAAATAGAAAGCCTTTCCCCAACTCTCATCTTTCTCCATGCCGCAGAACTGCCACGAACTGTAATAATGTACTTCAACAATCATACGTCCGTCCGTCGGATCTTCGGGCAATCGGTCCATCCATCGAATAGTCTTGTCAATATCCGTAGCAGGTCCCTGTACTATGAGATTACGATACACATTTTTCCCTCCTGTAGCACGAACGGCATCTACAAATGTCTGTTCATACTGTAGCAGTACTGTCATATCATCGACATCCTCAACATTCGGTTCGTTGCAGCCAGCAAAAATCAGACGCTCGTCATAGTTTCTGAAGAAAGTAGCAATCTGTTGCCACAAAGCTCGTTGTTTTTGGTCTACAGCTTTATTATATCCGTTTGGAATATCATTCTCCAACCAACCTCCGTCCCAATGAATATTAAGAATAGCATACAGTTCGTTATCCACACAATAGTCTACCACTTCCTTCACACGGTTGAGCCATGACGCCTGTATTTCATAGCTACCATCACTTACCAAATAATCATTCCAGGCACAAGGAATACGTACCGCACTGAATCCAAGCTCCTTTATCTTGGTAATCATGGCTTTGGTAGTAGCCGGATTTCCCCAGGCGGTTTCTCCACCGACAGCTTCCAGCGAATTACCCAGATTCCATCCAATCGCAATTTCCTTCATCAATTCCATCGCATTCTTCTCCATGCCTGTCATATCTGCTTCTGGTATCGAAGAAACCTGTTGAATCACGGTAACCGATTCTATAATGTCATTCAGCATGAATGTGATAACGGCTGTACGAGCTTCATTACCAACGTTAGGATCGGCGGTAAATGTCTCCACCTTTTCAGTCAGAGCACGTGAAGAATTATGATGAAGCCATCCGGCATCAACCGTTATCTCATAATCTCCGGATGCCTGTATCTTAATAGAAAAGTTTTCCCCTTCACCGGCAACAGTCACTTCGTGTGTTTCCGCTACTAAAAGGTCACTGGCGAGCTGATTCACCTGTACCACCTCATTCATTTCACTTCCTGTCACCTTAATCGTAGTCGAACGGGATTCCGTATCAGGATTGGCAGTTACACTGACTAGATACTTGCCAGTCTTTTTCGAGTCCGATTCCTGCCGGGTGATGCTGCACCACTCCGGCGAATCCGACACTACTTCATAAGACACGTTTGATTGTATATAGAGTAAAGTCTCGCTTTGGCTCTTACCGAAAGTCAATTCTTGCTTTGAGATTGTAATGAAAGGAGTTCCCGCTACTTCATCTTCCGTACAGGAAATAAGCAAAATACCTGCCAGACAGAAAACATAATACGTCCAAAGACAACAAATCTTATTCATACTCATTCAATTACAAGATTTTTAAAGTATCTATAGTAACGTTCACTTTATCCGGTTCTGCAATGTCACTGAACATATCAATGATATCAATCACGAATACGATTACACCGTTATAGGCCGCTTCCGGTTTAATGTTGATAGTATAAGTACCGTTGCCTTTCACCTTTACATCACTCGTGCCTGAATAACTAGGCCACCAACCACTTGCCGTACACATCAGACCTGCATTATATTCCTTGGTGGCCGCATCGCCACTCAATCCGCTAATAGTAAAAGTCAGCTCCATTGAATAGTCGAACACAATGCTTGCCGGATCAACCGGAGATGCAGATGCAGTCTGACCATATTGATTGTACAGTTCGATACGAAAATTATTCTTATCGTTCTCCAGATGTCCCCACACCAATTTATGGTTGTCAACAGTAATAGTGGTTGCCTCCGGTTCGGAGCTTCCTCCGGCATTGGGCACAAAGTGATAAGCCTGATATTCATCTTTTTCAGAGCTGCGCGCACCAAGCCACATACCTATCACCGATCCTCCTGCACTCTCGATGCGGAGGATGCGAAGCTGGTTGTTAGCATCTGCTCCAAACATAATATCACCGCCACCGATGTGACAGGCAGGCAAGGCTGAACTGAAGGTGTAAATGCCTTTTTTATCCAAACTATAGGTTCCGTCCGAAGAAGTACCATCAGGCAGAACAAGAGAATAGGTCATTGTACTTGAATTCAAAGTCAACGCAAGTTTTTCCAATCCGCTGACCGGAGTTGCCCACTCGGGATAGTTACCGGCTGTAAAGTTATTCATTAAGCTACCATCCAGGTTTGCCCAGTCGAACGGAACATCAGGCGACATCGTCCATTTGATTTCGGTAGTCACGACTTCCGATACCATGTCTTCCCATCCGTCAGGCAATGCAGGTTCCGGATCTGGCCTATCTTCAGGCACATAATTGTCGGCATATTCTTTCGAAACAAAGTTCCATACCAGCCACCAGGGTCCTTCGCTATTGTCACGCATCACCCCGATACGCATGTGATTCTCATCCAGTTCGAGCAACTTCAGATTCCGGTTCCAATTCGTACTTCTGTCCGACCATGAGGGCGTGTGCAACAGTTCACAGTCGGTAAACGTGATGGTATGATCGTCTACATTGAGCATAAATGTACCTACGGCTGTGCTCTGTGAAGAAGAATTATAAACTGTCACGTTCGCTCCGCCGGTCAGACCGAAAGTCATCGTACTCTCCCAAATGGCATCATCTCCCGAATGACCAACGCCCGGATCCCAGTTGGCACTCCAGTTGTTCCACTCTACGGTCGTGCTTGGATCAGCATAAGTCACTTCACCCGCAGCAAATCCATACGAACCGTTATCGAAAATCCAAACCTTCTCATTGTTGACTCCTCCCGACAAATAAGTCCATAAGGCATCATTCACAAATTCGGCACAGAAGCTGTCGATGGTAAACTTAGCAGCGGGACCATACACTATTCCGGCTCGTGTCTGTACACCGAACTTCACGCTATACTCTCCCTCAAACGGTATCTGCAACTTAACTTCCGCACTCTGACTCCGTCCTTGCGGATGTTCCCAACATACCTGATAATTTGAAGGCATCAGACTTTTCAGATAAACAATATTCGGATTCACCGCATCATGTGTGATCGAAAAAGCAATTCCTTCGGCCAGGTCATCCGAAACGATATCCTGACTTCCCAATTCATAAGTTTCGGGAGTACATGCCGACAACAATGTGACGAGCGTTGCCAGCAATGCTATATATAATTTTGATACAATCTTATTCATAACTTCCATTTTTTAATACCAACCTACATTCTGTTTCAAAACGCCATTCGAAAGTATAATCTGATTATTCGGAATTTGAGAAAAACCTCGCTTGCCGATAATATTCGAAGCTGTAATGCTTACATCCTCGGGATTTCCCCCGCTGACAACCGACGTAGTACCTGCAATCTGCGAAGCGGCATAATCCACACCCTGACGCAGCAGATCCCAGTAACGCTGTCCTTCAAAAGCAAACTCCAGCATACGCTCTTTTATTATATTTTCTTTTGTGACCGCAACTTCCCGATAATCATTTGAAACCGACAAGTTTCCCTCACCATCATTCAATGTATAAGCACGCTGGCGTACCTGATTGAAATATGCCTGTGCGTTCGGACTTCCTAATTCAGCAGCCATTAACAACACATCAGCATAGCGCATCACAATGAAATCCTGATATTGTGAAATCTGGAAATCGCCTTCACCTAAACCAGAAATTTCATCAGTAATCGACCATGCACCAGACTTTTCATCTTTAACCCATTTCGACATCGGAGTATATTTCTTTACCGTATATCCGGTGTATTCACGTTGATCGGCATACGATTTTGCATATTCCGAATCATCGGTGATACCTTCACTATCCAAATTGATGATAGAAGCTTCACGACGTGCATCACCCGTACCATAGACAGTCCACATTTTAGGATTGACCGTGCATCCTCCCCATCCTCTTCCGTAAGGTGCATGATTCAGATAACTACGTATCCCCATGTAGACCAGCCAGCGGTTTCCATCATTATTTCCATCATAATCTTGCGTATAATTAAATTTCTGTGCCAATACCACCTCCATATTACCTTTTCCGGCATAGGTCTTAGTCTGTGTATAATCACCTGTCGCCGCATTTCGGCTCCATGAAGTGGAAGCAGCCGGCCACAAGTTTTTGAATTCTCCAACCAGCCCGTAGCCTTCAGTTTCTGCTACAGAGATAAAATTTTCCAGTCCCTGCAATACCGAAGCTTTGGTGACACCTTCTACCTGAGGTTCTTTGCCGTAATAGCCTGTATAAAACAAGTAAACGCGAGCTAACAGCGCTTCAGCAGCAAACTTGGTTATATGACCGTCATTCGAAGCAGCCGCACTTTTAGGATATGCGCCTGCCGGAATATTATCCGCAGCAAATTTAAGATCGCTGAAGATAAGATTGTACACCTCTTCCGGGTTGGCTTGTGCACGGTTCTCATTCACAGGTTCGGTGAATAAGGGAATATTTTCCCAAAGACGGACCATATCGAAATAGCACAAGGCACGTAAGGCACGACATTCACCCATATAAGTATTTCTCGTCTGGTCACTTGTCCAGGATATCTGACCTTCATGAGCCAGAAGTTCATTGCATCGATACACTGCCGCATAATAGTTAGTCCATTCCGTTTCCAACAAGTTCATATCGGAAGGAGACTGAGTGGCATCGAAGCGATCTATCACCTGATAGTTACGAGCGTCAGTATTTCCCATACCGGCAAAACACTCGTCCGCCATGACTTGCGAAGCAAAATAAAAGGCACATGCCTGACTGGACGTAGTACACTGCCAGCCATCATAACAACCTATCAATGCTCGCCACGCATCACTCTCCGTCCTGTAGAAATTGCCGGTAGTAGATTCTTTTTTCGATTCTACATCCAAAAAGCCTGCCGTACATGCCGTAAGTGACATCACAGCTAGTACCATTCCCACTATATATAATTTCATATTATTCATATTCTCTGATTTTTTTAAGGTTATAAATTAGAACTTCAGATTGACACCAACGAGGAATGTACGCGGACGAGGATAATACCCCAGGTCGATACCCGATACCCAGTCGGAGGTTCCGTAACCAATTTCGGGATCCATACCATCGTATTTGGTGAAAGTAAACGCATTCTGTACCTGAACATACAAACGGGCCTGACTGATAACTTTGAGTTTAATCAGCTTGGCAAAATCGTAGCCCAAGGTGATGTTGCTGATACGCAGATAGTCACCGTCTTGCAGGTAGAGGTCGGAAAATTGCCAGTTGATATTAGTGTCCGTCACACGAGGCATCCGGTTGGAAGTTCCTTCTCCGGTCCAGCGATTCAGGATGGCAGTCGTATAGTTAGCCTTGCTATTGGCATGATTACGGTACGATTGCACAATCTGATTGCCAGCGGCTCCATAGGCTACCAATGAGAAATCAAAGTTTTTGTAGTTAAATCCGACATTGAATCCGTAAGTAAAATCAGGAGTACCATTGCCCAAATCCACCTTATCGTTATCGTCGATAATTCCATCCTGATTCTGGTCTACATAGATAACGTCACCCGCTTGTGCGTCGGCCTGCAGGATGCCATGCTTTCCGTCGGCATTCCAGTTGGCAATCTGTTCTTTGTTCTGGAAGATACCGGCAGTTTCGTATCCCCAAAAGTAACCGATAGCATGACCGTTTTGTGCCCGGTAGAACTCCGGTGTATTATCATACAACATATTGATTTTGCCGTGAATGATACCATCTTCAGTAGGAATATTCCCTACCTTATTCTTGTTATATGCACCGTTCACACCAATATTATAATTGAAGTCCTTACCTGCCCGGTCATTCCAGGTTAAAGCCAGTTCAATACCTGTATTCTTCACATCGCCGCCGTTGATAAAAGGTGCACCCGTTCCTGCCGTAGCCAGAATAGGAGCTTCCACCAGCCAATCTTTGGTTGTCTTGATATAGAAATCGGCGGTCAAACTCAAACGGCTTTTTAAGAAACGTGCATCAATACCTATATTAGTCTGTTCCGAAGTCTCCCAAGTTACACTCTCATTGGCCAGACGGCTGGGATATGCACCCCAGTAACCAGACTGTGCCGGAGCACCATCGGCTGTTCCGAAAATGTAATGGGTATTGGAAGAGGTGATAGGAGCCGTATACTGGTAATTATCGATATTCTGATTGCCGACTTGCCCCCAACTTGCACGCAACTTCAGATAATCAAGCCAATTTTGAGTATTCTGCATGAACTTTTCATTTGAGAGAGTCCATCCTGCAGATATAGATGGAAATACACCGTAACGGTTGCCACGTGCAAACTTCGATGAGCCATCAGCACGCAAGGTAGCATTCAGCATATAGGTTTCCTTCCAGTTCCATCCAAAACGTCCAAAGTAAGAAACAGAGCGACTTTCATCATGCGGATATCCATCGACAGACATTCCGTCGTCGGCGCTCGAAGCTGTACCATTACCTACATAGGCATGATCCCAATCGTCAAAGCCTTCTCTCAATGCTCCGGTTTTGGCCTGCAGATAAGTACCAGAATAGCGATATACTTCCATTCCGACTAAAGCATTGAATGCATGTTTGGCGCATGTCCAGTCATAAGCAGCCGTATTAGTCCAGGTCATTCCTAAAGAATGATTCATATTTTGGGTGGCTGATGTACGGGTCGTATTATAAGTATAAATTGAGAATTGATAAAGCGGATTGAAACTACGGTATTCCGAAGAACCGTACACTGCTCCGAATACGCTTCTCAACTTCAAGTTCCTGACCGGTTGCAGTTCGGCATATACATTGCCGGAGAATGTGGCCGTCTTGTTCTCGTTGTTGCTGTTGGTCATCATTGAACCGTAAGGATTGCCGTCACCGTTATACCAATCGGAGTTCGATGTATCGTTATAAGAAGAATCATAAGCATTATTATCGCTATAGATTGGAGCAAGCGGCGAAGTGGCAAATGCACCGCGCAAAGTATTGCTATATTGGTCGGATACTGAAATGCCATTGTTCATTTTGTAGACGAAGCTGACCTGCTCGCCCACTTTCAGCAAATCCGAATCCTTGAATATCTTATGCTCGGAATTGATGCGGAAATTGTAACGTTCATAGTTCGAAACGTCCTTACCGCCCACTATTCCTTCCTGACTCATATACCCCAACGATAAGGCATAAGTGGAAGTCTGCGAACCTCCGGTGATACCCAATGTATAACTCTGCGTTCTGGTATTATCTTTAAACATCGAGTCTATCCAGTCCGTGTCGTGTACATTTCCATTAGCATCATAAATACTCCGAAATGAACTCCAATCATAAGGTGTATTTCCGGAATTAACAGCCTGCTCGTCCATAATGGTCATGTATTCTTTTGCGTTCAGCATATTTATCTTCCGGGCCACTGTCTGTACACCGTAATAGGCATCAAAGGAAATTTGCGCCTTTCCTTCCTTGCCCGATTTTGTGGTAATCAACACTACACCATTGGCAGCCTGAGCACCATAAATAGCTGCCGAAGCTGCATCCTTTAATATATCGATACTTTCTATATCGGCAGGATTCAAGGTGGAAATATCACCGCCCACACCATCAATAAGATACAGTGGACTAGAATTTCCGACAGTACCCAGACCACGAATACTGACTTTCATGTCCGAGCCCGGCTGGCCGGAAGTAGAAGAGATATTCACCCCAGGTGTCTGTCCTTGCATCCCCTGCAAAGGGCTATTGGTATTCATCTTGGCAAGACTCTCACCCTTCACCTGCACCGTTGCACCGGTCACCAGTTTCTTTTTCTGCACACCATAACCCACCACCACTACTTCATCAAGAATTTCGGTATCTTCCTTTAATATTACATTGAGCGATTTCTGATCCGTCACAACGATTTCCTGCGTAACGTATCCTATATAAGAGAAGACTAAAGTCTGTCCGGACACCACATTCAGCTTGAAGTTTCCATCCATATCGGTGATTGTTCCATTGGCTGTCTCCTTCACCAAGACACTAACCCCCACCAAAGGCAACTCATCAGTGCCCGAGATAACTACACCACTGACAGTTGAAGTTTGCGAAGGAACAGCCTTCACAGACATTATCGGCAAACACAACAGAATGATTACCGCAAAGCTAAAGAGATGCACAAATGTGCATTTTAAAGAAAAGTGTTTACTCATGGTATATTGTTTAATAGTTAATTTAAAACACATGATATAAAAGAGGTAGTCAATAACCCCAGCATAAATATGACTCGTTTAATACCCGATGGACTAAATAATCCATCATTGAATGACTGTTTTTCCATATTCTTCATATACTATTAGATTAAATTTAAAATCGTTAACCTCGTCTCATCAAAACATATTTTGTTTCTACGCCACAAAATTATGTATTCGGCATGTAACTTCACCTCTGTAATGTTATTCATATAGGGAGCGTTTTGGAAACGATGGGGTGAATTTGTTTTATAAAGGGGATTCATTTGTTTTCTCCCTGTTTCCCTTTATACTTAAAACACTCAAAATCAGCATACATCTTTGATTCCTTAGAAACCGATACAGCGTAAAGTCCCAAGACAACTCCGGTAAATCCACCTGCTGTTTCAGTGCTTAAATAACGCGTGTTCATCTTACCCAGATCATAATATATTCCATTCACCTTATAACCGAAATAATAGTAATTGATATCCGACTTCACCACCAATTCCACTTCACCATCCGCCGGCAGAGAAACTTCTTTGGCACAATGGGTAATCTCTCCCAGTTTATACCGCAAACCAACAGAACGTTTCTGATCCTTATCCTGACGGACAAATAAATCATAGTGAGAATGAAACTCCATAAAAACGGAAAGTCCCGCTTCATCATTTACTCCCGCTTTCTGCAAGACTACCGGAGCGGATGCTTCCATATCAAAGTGTTCCTGTCGCAAGGCGACAAAGGTAGGACTTTTCCAGTCACTTAGCGTAACTGGAGTTGCTATCAAACGAAGTTTGCCATCTTTGGTAAAAGTATAATTCTTTGCTTCCGGATTTTGCAAATGAATCCATTCGGGAGAAAGTTTTCCTTCTTTAAAGTCTATCCGTTCCGGTCTGCCTTTCATTTCCTGTTGAGGCAGAGTGGTTACATCCATCTCCAAAGAAATAGTTCCGTTGGCATTGACCACAGGCCAGGCAGCCTTATCCCAACGCACCGGAGCCAGATACGTTTCACGTCCCAATGTATGATGAGTTCCCGGCATAATTCTGTATGCCAGGCACACCATCCACCAAGAACCATCGGTGCCTTCCACTAGGTCAGCATGCCCTGTTCCCTGAATCGGACTGGATTGTCCCGACTCATTGGCATGGGTCAGAATAGGATTTGCCGGATTTCCCTGATAAGGACCGTCTATGTAACGACTGCGGGCAATGGTTACTTTATGTCCCAATTCCGTACCGCCCTCTGAAATCAGCAGATAGTACCAGCCGTCTTTCTTATAAATGTGTGGACCTTCGGCATATCTGCCTCCGGTACCGTTCCATATTCGTTTGGAAGAAGAAAGCTGTTTGCCTGTCATGGGGTCAATCTCACACAGGTTGATGTATCCATCCGGATTACTGACCATAAAACATTTGCCATCTTCAAAATAAAGCGAAGGATCGATGCCTCCTTGTTCGAGCCAGACAGGTTCCGACCATTCACTACGGGGATCAGTAGTATGTACCAGGAAATTCCCCTTACCGGAAACGTTAGTCGTAATCATGTAAAACACTCCATCATTGTAACGAATGGTAGGAGCAAAAATACCGCTTCCCGAATTGGCATTAGTCAGATCAAGCTGGGACGGACGAGTCAGACAGTTTCCTATCTGCTCCCAATGCACAAGGTCTTTACTATGAAACAAAGGCACTCCGGGGAAATATTGAAAGCTGCTGTTGACTAAATAATAATCATCCCCTGCCTTGCAAACACTTGGATCGGGATGGAAACCGGGAATTACAGGATTACTGTAACCTTGAGCCGATGATTTGCATACAAAACAAAGCGAGATGAAAATAAGAAATAAAGCGTTTCGCATATTATATAATTTAAGAGTTAAACATCTTTTGCCGGCCGACGATACAAAAGTAGATGTTTTTCCCCAAGAAGACATGGTATTTCGTTCACACCCAGTCTGCCAAATGTTTTACCCATACGCACAAAATGTATCTTATTGGGGCATCATATGTATTCAATTGCATTTCGCCCTTTCGAGTGACTGCAAATCTTTCTACATTTGTGGTAGATTTTAAGTCTCACTCTAAAAATATCAACTCATGAAAAGCATTAAGAAAATGGTATTAGTATCAGCCTTTGCCGGTACCTGCCTTACAACTCACGCGCAGGCTACCCCTCCCACCATCCCAGCCGATCCGGCTATTGAAGCTAACATCTGGAAATGGCTTCAAAAAATGACTCTCGAACAGAAGATCGGTCAGATGTGTGAAATCACCATTGATGTGGTGTCTGACCTTGAAACCAGCCGTGAGAAAGGATTCTGTCTAAGCGAGGCGATGCTCGACACGGTTATCGGTAAATATAAGGTAGGCTCACTACTGAATGTCCCTCTGGGAGTAGCACAGAAAAAGGAGAAGTGGGCGGAAGCCATCAAGCAGATACAGGAGAAATCAATGAAAGAAATCGGTATCCCATGCATCTATGGAGTAGACCAGATTCATGGAACGACCTACACGCTGGACGGAACGATGTTTCCGCAAGGCATCAACATGGGAGCCACTTTCAACCGGGAACTGACAAGGAAAAGTGCCGAAATATCTGCCTATGAAACCAAAGCAGGATGCATCCCCTGGACGTTTGCCCCCGTTGTCGATTTAGGTCGCGACCCGCGCTGGGCACGTATGTGGGAGAACTATGGAGAAGATTGTTATGTAAATGCAGAAATGGGCGTGTCGGCCGTAAAGGGATTTCAGGGAGAAGATCCGAACCGCATCGGAGCATACCATGTAGCTGCCTGTATGAAGCATTATATGGGTTACGGTGTACCCGTTTCCGGGAAAGACCGTACTCCTTCTTCCATCTCACGCAGCGATATGCGTGAAAAACACTTCGCTCCTTTCCTGGCGGCCGTGCGTCATGGTGCATTGAGCGTGATGGTAAATTCTGGCGTTGACAACGGCCTGCCTTTTCATGCCAACCGTGAATTACTGACCGAATGGCTGAAAGAAGACTTGAACTGGGACGGTCTGATTGTAACAGACTGGGCGGACATAAACAATCTCTGCACACGGGATCATATTGCTGCCACCAAGAAAGAAGCTATCAAGATTGCCATCAATGCCGGAATCGACATGTCAATGGTTCCTTACGAAGTGAGTTTCTGCGATTATCTGAAAGAGTTGGTTGAAGAAGGAGAAGTATCTATGGAACGCATCGACGATGCAGTAGCCCGTGTGTTGCGTTTGAAATATCGTCTGGGATTATTCGACAATCCGTATTGGGACATTAAGAAGTATGACAAGTTCGGTTCTAAGGAATTTGCGGCCGTTGCCCTCCAGGCTGCCGAAGAATCGGAAGTGTTATTGAAGAATGACGCACATACCCTGCCGATAGCGAAAGGCAAAAAGATTCTGCTGACCGGGCCGAACGCAAACTCCATGCGTTGCCTGAATGGCGGATGGTCGTATAGCTGGCAGGGACACGTTGCCGATGATTACACGCAGGCATATCATACAATCTACGAGGCTTTGTGTGAGAAATACGGAAAAGAGAATATTATCTACGAACCGGGAGTCACCTATGCTCCTTACAAAAACGATAACTGGTGGGAAGAAAACAAACCGGAAATTGAAAAACCGGTAGCAGCGGCAGCACAGGCAGATATTATCATCGCCTGCATTGGCGAAAACTCTTATTGCGAAACTCCCGGCAACCTGACGGATCTTACCTTATCGGAAAATCAGCGCAATCTGGTTAAGGCTCTGGCCGCTACGGGTAAACCTATCGTTTTGGTTCTGAACCAGGGACGTCCGCGTATTATCAATGACATAGAGCCTTTGGCAAAAGCTGTCGTCAACATCATGCTGCCAAGCAATTACGGTGGCGATGCGCTTGCTAACTTATTGGCCGGTGATGCCAACTTCAGTGGAAAAATGCCGTTTACTTATCCCCGCCTAATCAACGCTTTGGCGACTTATGACTACAAGCCTTGTGAAAATATGGGGCAAATGGGAGGTAACTACAATTATGATTCGGTGATGGATATTCAATGGCCGTTCGGCTTCGGATTAAGCTATACCAATTATAAATATAATAACCTAAAAGTAAACAAACCGACTTTCAATGCCGATGATGAACTGATATTCACGATTGATGTAACCAATACGGGCAAAGTTGCCGGAAAAGAAAGTGTGTTGTTATTCTCTAAAGATCTGGTGGCAAGCAGTACACCGGACAATATCCGCCTGCGGAACTTTGAAAAGATCTCTTTGAAACCGGGAGAAACAAAGACTGTTACGTTGAAACTAAAAGGAAGCGACTTGGCATTTGTGGGATATGACGGTAAGTGGAGACTGGAAAAAGGAGATTTCAAGATTAAATGCGGTGACCAATGGATGGATATTGTATGCGATCAGACGAAGGTGTGGAATACTCCGAATAAGAATACGCTCCACAAGTAAATCTCTTTTTATATATTTCTATATAAACATCTTCATATAGGATCTTCTTCTCATATAAAAATACACATTCCTCTATCACCTATCATTTTGCTGACATCAGCAAAATGATATTCCTGACAATAAATGAGAGATACCCTGCGACGAGGTATCTCTCATTGCCTATATCATCCATCAATAAGACCTAAATTCAATTATTCTTATTAATCAAATTGATTACTACCTTCACCATCACGTCCTTTTCTTCCGTCCGGCTTTCGGCAATCATTAACGTAAGTGCTACAAACGTATTGTTGGTCATTATCGCTACCCACATGTGCGAATTTTGCACACGTGATATCACGCTCCAACTCTCCTTCCCGATATACATTATTTATATGTCTACCGATGACAGTTCTATCCTTCTGGAATAAGTCTGCCATTTGCGCCTGTGTCAGCCACACCGTCTCATTCTCCAACTTTACATCAATGGAAGTTGTCCCATCCTTTGTCTGATAAATGACAATATTTCCTCTATTGTCCATAAAAGGCCTCCTTGTTTATGCATTGTGTCCGTCCATTACCTTCGTAGTAATGGACGGACACACAAATGTACAACTTTCAAAAAGAAATAAAAATATAAAGCCGTTTTTAATTATTTGCTCTGAAGCGTTATAATAGAACGAGCCGGAATCTGAACAATCTTTCCACTTTTCACTGTCCCCACCGGAAGCAAATCTTCCCCTTCTTTATCTGAAGTACGATAAATCTGCCATTGTGCATTTCCTACTTTTCCTTCATGAATAGAAAACTCTTTTTCTTCATTGGCATAATTAATCACTACCATCACATACGTTCCGTCTACATTCTTATAAGCAGAACACATCAATCCCTGCTGATCGGTGTCGCCATCAGGAATCAAAGCGTCTGTTTGATCGAAAGCCGAAACGGACAACCGGACTGCCCCCGGACGAATAAAACGACTATAATTACCTAAAGCCCACATCAGTTTGGAGTCTTCCACTCTGCCATTCAGGAAGTTATCATCCGTAGTATATTCGCGAATCAATCCATCCTTATAATCACCGCCAATAGCACGCCACCATTGCCAGCTTTCAGCTTTGGCATACACAATATCGTGATGAATGATACGTGCCACATAGAGCGCCGTTTTCATCGTATGGTCGAAACCATTTCCACCACCAATTTCTTCATCATTGCCCATGATGCAGGTTTCTGTTTGCCAGAAACCAACTTGATGTTTATCTAATGTATCCCGTAGCTGGCAGCGGATATTACGTAATTCACTTAACGGGGTCGTTGTCCAATAACTATGACCGAGCATCAGGCGGGGAACATTCGGAGTATCTCCCAAATACGTATCCACACTATCCGGACAGAAGAAAGCCTGAATCTGATACCCCCGTTGCCAATCCGTTTCGTGAGTGCGGAACATACAACGATAATCGGAAGACTCATTAACCATAATCTGTGTATCCATGTCCCGGTCTACAAACTCTTTGCTTAACAGACGAACCGTGCGGGCTACTTCCCTGTTCGTTGCCGGACAGCCTTCCTGCTTCGGACCGACCCAGTTCCAATGTCCGTCCGGTTCATTGAAAGGACAGATATAGTTGAACTTGATGCCATCGTGTTGTTCTACTCCCTGCACTACATCAGCCAGAAAACGAGCGTACTTTTCATAACAATCCGGTTTCAGGTTCGCCGTACCTCCACGGCCGGTGTTGGTAGCCAATCCGTTCTGTGTGTAATATACGGGAGGAGAGTTCAGGAAAGCCAGAAATTTGTTGACTCCCCGTTCTTTAGCCAGTTTCAGAAAGTTTCGTTGACCTTGTTGCTTGTTCCAATCGTATGTTCCGTCGGGATTCAGGAAACATTCGGCACGCATCCAGGGGGAAGCAATTTGACTGTCCTCTCCTTGCTCCGTGCTACCTGCTCCGACATTGAAACGCCAGAGTGACAGTCCGATACCTTTCGGTTGTCCGTTGGCGTCATTCTCCGTGCTGAACAACCAGTCGGCTATTTGGTTTTGTTCCTCCTGCGGCCAAAGCCCGATGAATTGCATACTCCAGGCATCGGAAGCACTAAAGTATGCCATCGTCTGACAGGGTTGGTCTGTTTCTATCTGATAACGTATATTGGGGGCAGGTTGGGAACATCCACCTGCCACACCGGCTATTGAGAAGAAGCCTAAAGCGGCTAAAATCTTTTTACCTTTCATCCTATTCATCTAAAATCTTTAATTATTCAAATCACACAATACGGTTCTAAAAACATACAAACAATCTATTGAAATCCGAAAAGATATAACTAACGAGTGGGTATTACTTGCTTAATGCTCCCATCTTCATTAAATTCCATACGATCTATGCATACTTCACGATGAACACCGGGATCACTCTTCAGATAATTCTTATTAATGCGATGATAAACAATATACCATTTATCAGTACCGGGAACTTGCAAGATGGAATTATGAGCAGGGCCATATATTTCCTTTTCCGGGTTTTGGATCAATACGACAGGGTTCTTAGCTACTTTAATCGGTCCCAAAGGTGATGTCGAAGTGCCATAAGCTACATGATAATTAGGAGAGCCGGTATCGTCTACCGACCACATGAAATAGTAAAGCCCGTTACGATAAAACACATAAGCAGCCTCACGATACGCATAATCCTGTAGCGTTCCTCCTTCAGGAGTCATCACCGTGATAGTCTCTTTCTTAATTGAAATCATATCATCATTGAGCTCTGCACCTGCCATATAACCGTTTCCCCAATACAAATATGACTTCCCCGAAGCCGGATCGGTGAACACATCCACATCAATCTGTTGTCCGTGTCCTGTAGGTGAATCCGTTATAATAGGATGTCCCAAGTCAACAAACGGTCCGGCAGGCGAATCACTTGTAGCCACTCCGATCTGCTTTCCTCCTCCTGTCTTAGGATTTCCACTGTAATAAAAGAAATATTTATATTGATCTCCTACTAACTTTTCCTCTATACATGGCGCCCACGCATTACCATCCGCCCAAGGCACTTGGTCTGACTTTAAATCCAGCATGACTCCTTCATCCTTCCAATTCTTCAAGTCGACGGACGAAAAAACAGTAAAATACCAACCGCCCCATCCAGGCTGACCGTCCGTAGTAGAATAAATGTAGTATTTCTTTGTCTTATTAGAATACAAGATTTCAGGATCGGCATGAAAACCCGGCAAGACAGGATTCCCGGATTGTGCGAAAGCGGGAAACGTCACCGCTAACAGCAGACCGAACGCAATTAGAGTTTGTTTAATCGTTACTATCATTATTTTCATTCATTAGATAAAGGGGGAAATATCAGGTTGCGATACTTCCCCCTCAAGTATTATATTCTTGATACTATTTATTTCAATGCTACCTTAATAGACTGACTATAGCAATATTCTGATGATTTGTCCGATTTGACTCCCACACGGGCGTAAAGATACGATTCGTTTACCAAACCACTCGGGATTTCAATTTCAGCTGTGTTTTCCTGATCGAGTGAAACAGCATTACCCAACTTCAACTCTGCTTCTTTCTGCTTCTCATCCGTCAGAATACCTGTACCTAAATAGATACCTACGTTTTCCATATTGGCATTGGCAACCACTTTGTTAATGGTGAAACGTGCTGTAATCTTGTTAGCATTTTTAGCAAAAGACACGTTTCTGACAAAGAAATACGGCGTCACAGGAATATCCTGCACAGTGTTTCCTTTTACGGTAATATAGATCGTATCATTAGAAGGTCTTTCCCAAGGTGCATTACCCATACGCACCAATTTGTAATCACCATTGAAAAGCGACACGGAATAACTTCCATCTTGGGCAATATACACCGGAATAGAACCTTTCAGAGCATAACCATCCTGAAACAAAGCAAATTCGGAACTTCCGCTTCTAACCCCTACTGCCTCACCGTCATAAATAGCTTTTCCGGTTAATGTGGCTTTAGGTTCCTCAAAGTTGTCGTAGCTGCAACTGCTTACTGCCAACAAACAACATATCATAATAAAGAAAGGTATAATCTTTTTCATAATCTCTTATTTTTTATTGGAATGGATTCTTAACAATCGTCGGATTGTTATTAATTACATCATCAGCAATGAATGAATAATAGTTGGACTGCTGGAAGGTTCTTGCCACCTTGAAACGTTCGGATCTGGTCTTTACGAAAATGTACTTGTCCTGATCCTGTGTTCCCGGTTTTGCCACTGCAATACGATAAGGATATAAACCATATACGATAGCTTTATCATTATCAGTATTTCCGTTCCAGGTAATATCAGCTATTCTCCATCGTTTCATATCAAAATAACGGTGATCTTCGAAAGCCAATTCCACACGACGTTCGTTCTGAATCTTTTCTATTGTCAGGCTTGTCAAGCTGTTGGCCGGGAAACCGGCACGCTGACGCAAACGGTTGATGTAGGGTAAAGCTGTCGGTTCGTCATTCAATTCGAAAGCAGCTTCGGCGGCATTCAAATAGATTTCACCCAAACGGAACCAAGGCCACCAGTTTTCAGCGTAGTTACGGAGAGTGTAACCGGATGCCTCACTGATAAACTTACGGATATAAAATCCGGTGTTGCTCACATTAGGACTATTGGTTTGAGGTCCGTCCTGACCGACAAAAGTTTTATTATCTTCATAAAAACTTCCCAATTTCGAGTCTGTCAGCAAGTCATAAGAACCGGTCTTATCGTTCCAAACTGCTACTCCTGCCTGAATATCCACATCCTGATTTCTGAACTTGGAACCCGGATAGATAATCGTACCATACAAACGTGCATCCTTATTGGCAAAAATATCGCTTGGAGTGTCATATACTACATAATCATCACCATTCTTATAATGTAGCGTTCCCGGAGTTCCATCCAGATAATCGAAAGCCTCTACCAATCCTAGTGATGGGCCGATGCAAGAAGAGTTGTCGTTATCCTCTCTTAAATGATGGACTACATTATCATAACCGAAGCTATGCACCTTCAGAGGATTCTTATAATCTTTCACCCAAATTGCTTCCTTATTCAGGGTCTTGTCCATAAGCATCTTGTAGAAGTTCACCCCTTTATCTGACTCCTTCTCATAAAGTTCATATCCACCTTTTGTGATAATCTCTTGCGAAGCTGTCAATGATTTGCGATAGTAATCATCTGCCATATCGGACGGAATGCCCACTTCTCCACCGGAAGTCACAATATTAGGAGTTTTCAGCGCGTTGTACTTAGCGATAGAACCGGCATACAACATAGCGCGACTTTCTAACGCTAACGCTGTGTAATAGTTGGCACGAGTCTGACTGCCTTTATTACCCAATTGCGACTTAATCGCTTCACATTCACTATATACAAAATCATATATTTCGTGTTCCTTTGCACGCGGATTGCGTAAATAAGAAGGATCTCCACTAAAGTCATACTCCAAAGTCGTTGTAATCAATGGTACACCACCCATACGTCTTACAAGCTCAAAATAAACGTAGGCGCGGATAAAACGGAACTCTGCTTTGAACTGAAGTTTCTCATCTGCCGAAATATCGGTTCCATACTTATCGATATTCTCAATAGACATATTGATGTCACGTATCAGTCCGTAATCCCACCAGCGTCCGTAGTCGTTTCCATAACGCAGTTCGTTACGATAATTCTGATCTAATGTACCACAATACATAGCATCGTCTGTTTCACACATACCACCGGTATTGAAATCACCGTGCAACTGCGGAATACGATTATAAAGATTGGCCAACTGCGATTTAATCATGTTCGGATCATTCCATACCAACTCATTAGTAAGAATGTTTTTGGGTTCTCTTTCAAACCAACTGTCACCACAACTCGATAACATGGAAGTGATGGCAGCTCCCATCAGAAGTATTTTTATAGATTTGCTTTTCATGATCACTTTCGTTTTTAGTATGTAATATTAAATCCAAGGAGGAATGTACGTTGTTGCGGATATACCACTGCAGCTGCGGCAGTAATTTCAGGATCGACTCCAAACTTACCCACATTGTCGAACGAACACAAGTTAGAAACATTCGCATAAACACGTACCTTCTGTGCACGGATCGGTCTCAACAGTTGAGCCGGCAAGCTGTAACCCACTTCCAAGTTCTTGATACGCAGATAGCGTACATTGTGCAACCAAAAGTCACTATTCTTATTGTTATAGCTGAATTCACCTTTACGGATGGCCGGATAACGTCCCGGTATCCATTCACTATCCGGATCATACAAGTCGGCACGATGCCAACGGTCTTCCAACAAATAAACCGGAGAGTTTCCGTTGCCATGATATGCATTGGCCAACTCATAGTTCTGTCTCCATCCTTGCATAGCACCACCGGAAAGGTCGATATTCAAGTCAATGCCCTTCCACTGCAAACCGATATTACCACCAAATGACATGATAGGTGCCCAGCCTTCAGGATAACCGATAGGACGCTCATCCATACCATTGATGATGCCATCACCATTCACATCTTTATAGATAAAGTCACCAGGAAGCAGGGTGCGGTTATTATTTCCATCCAGGTTTACCGGATAATTACAAATTTCTTCTTCCGACTGGAACTGGCCGATTACCTGATATCCCCAATAAATACCTCCCCAACGACCTTCTGCAGAATTGCGATATTCATCCCAGGAGTTATTAAAACGTGGTTTGTAAGTCTCAATACTTTTGTAACGTGAGAAAGTAAAATTACCGCTTACGGTATAATTCAAATCACCGATATGGTCGGTCCATGTAACCATACCCTCCGCACCAATATAAGCTTGTTTGTTCAAGTTTTCGTTAGGTAGCGAATAGCCTACTTCGCTCGGAAGCAATACATCATAGCGGGCAGCCGGCACACCGGTAATATCCTTACGGAAAGCATCGGCTGTGATCTTCAAACGATTATTGAACATAGTCAAATCAAAACCGATATTCGATGTCGTATTCTTAGTCCAGGATAGATTTGTAATAGGTAATCCTCTTTGGTTCAATCCGGTAACCAGCTCGCCATCCAATACAGCATTACCATTATTCCAAGTATAACCACTCAAGTAATCGAACAACTTTACATCTTTTTCTGTACCTGTCTGACCGATAGAAGCACGAATCTTTAAATCATCTACAACTGGTCTCAACTTTTCAAAGAATTTCTCTTCCGAGATTCTCCAACCGATAGATACACCCGGGAAGAATCCCCAACGATTATTCGCTGCATAAAGATAAGAGCCATCATAGCGAGCCAATAATTCAATCAGATATTTGTGAGCAAAATCGTAATTGATACGACCAATCCATCCGGCACGTGCCTCGTAGCTCCATTCATCACCGAAACTGTTAAGTTCATCGAACTGCAATAGCGGCAAATAGTCGGTAGAAGGTTCTGTTCCATAAGTCTTCTTAGTCCAATCGTAATCGGAGGCTTCATAACCCAAAACAGCCGAAATATTGTGGTTCTTAATCTGTTTGGCATAATTCAATTGTAACTGCATATAACGCGCAGGAACGCTACGATCGATTTGACTTCTCCAACGTCCTACGGCAGGAGTCCCATTATAAGTCTCTTTCTCCTTATCGTAGGTATAAATCTGATAAGCATATTGATAACCGTCAAAACGACTGTTAGTATAATTGTACGAGAAAGTAGCCTTTGCAGTCAAACCAAATGAGAAATCATACTGCGCATAAGCATTGATATTGGCATTACGAGTCAGATTATCTTTATAGCCGGCAATATCACGGCTGAAAGCTGCCGGATTGTAACCATTCTCATGTACATTATTGATATACTCCGGATTATCATTAGCATAAGGACTTTCAATCGGTTGCATTTTGAACATAGACAAAATAGCCGAATAATATCCATCACCGCCAGGCAAACCTACATCTTCGGTCTTTTCGTATTTACCGCTGATCTGTGCACCGATCGTAAAACAATCTGTAATCTTTGTATCAATATTCAACTGAAGGTTGGTACGTTCGTATTTGAAGTCGCGCATCATGGCATCCTGTCCGGTATGAGCTACAGAAAGGTAGTAATTGGTCTTTTCAGAACCACCCGTCACGTTAGCGTTAATGTGGTACTGTGGCACATTTTTTCTCATCACCATATCATAATAGTCATAACTCTTATATCCCGGTTCCGTACCGGCTTCCCATTTCGCCAGTTCTTCGGGGCTATATAGCTTGCTTGGATCTTCACCTCTATTCTGCGCTGCTTCAGCCAACCCTCTTACATATTGTCCTGCATTTGCCAGTTTCGGGAAACGGGTCAGGTTTTGCCAGCCATAATATCCATTTACATTGATACTTACCTTATCATTCTTTTTACCTTTCTTGGTGGTTACCAAAACCACACCATTTGATGCACGCAAACCGTAGATAGCAGCAGAAGCATCCTTCAAGACTGTGATACTTTCAATATCTTCAATGTTTAGAGCATTAAAAACGTCACTACCGGAAACATCCGATGCCTGCAACCAGTCACGACTATTCATACCTCCATAAGGAATACCATCAATTACAAACAGCGGACTACCCATATTACGAATTTCGAGATTAATTCCCCTACCCGGACGAGCATCCACAGCACGTGTAGATACACCTGCTATTTTACCGGACAATGCTCCAGCAGTGGTAGTAGAAACAGAACGTGTCAACGCATCAGACTTGACATCACTGATTGCTCCGGTCAAACTTTTCTTGGTTTGTGTACCATAACCTACCACTACAACTTCATCCAAAGTTTCGGTATCTTCTTCAAGAACAATCTGAAGACGTGCCTTTTCGCCAATCTTCACTTCTTTAGTCTTATAACCAATAAACGAGACTGCCAGTGTTCCATTCTTATCATCTACATTGATTGTAAAATTACCATCAATGTCTGTAATTGTCCCATTAGAAGTTCCCTTTACAGTTACATTGGCACCAATGATATCCTCTCCCCTTACATCAGCTACATGTCCTGTAACTTGTGTTTGTGCAAATGCAACAGCAGACAGAAACAGCTGTATGATACATATGCATAAGATTCTTAAATACCTCATAAATTAGAATTTAAAGATTAAACATTTTTTATTGTTTTTTCGAACACAAATATACGTCATTGATATAGACTGAATAAACAAAAATCATGCATAAGAGCTACACAAATCATGCAATGAACGATTTACATACTCTAAATAAAATATTTATTCCTATTTTTGGACTTGTAATTGAAACAAATAAGCACAAGTTATGAAAAAACACATTGCTTCTATTCTATTTTTATTCTTGTTATCAACTTTTCAGTTGATAGCCCAGTCTCATTCTGTAAAAAGATTGGGGATAGAGCAAGGATTATCAAATAATTATGTAGTCAGCATTACACAAGATAAACAAGGATTCTTATGGTTTGCCACAGAAGAAGGACTTAATAAGTTTGACGGTACCCGCTTTACTACTTACTATAAAAATGATTTGGCACAGAATAATCAGGGAATTACCGGCAACGAGCTTAACCGGGTGTATGCAGACACCAAACGTCCTATTATTTGGATAGCCACTCAACGAGACGGACTAAATGCATACAATTATAATGAGCAAACATTTACCGCTTATCAACATAACCCGGAAAATCCACATAGTCTGATTACGAATGACGTAACAGACATTTCTCCTTCCACTCAACATGATGATGGTTTATGGATTAGTACCTATTATAGAGGTATAGAATACCTTGATATCACCAGCGGACAATTCACTCATTATAATAAAAGTACAGTTCCCGGTCTACCTTGCGACCAGACATGGACAGTATTGGACGGAGGTGATGGAAATTTGTATATCGGGCATGTCGGAAGCGGGTTCAGTATTTTTTCTCCAAAAGGCAAGAGCGTAAAAAACTTCCGGAACGAAGCCGGAAACCCAATGAGTTTGCCCGGTAATGATGTGTTTTGTATTATAAAAGATGCAAATGGAAATATCTGGTTAGGTACAAATAACGGATTGGCTCTATATGATGCTGCTAATGAAAACTTCATAATGTTCAAAAACAACAAGAATGACAAGTATGCTACTTTATGCAGCCGTATATTATCTATCCGCCAACTGAAAGATAATAGGCTTTGGATTGCTTCAGAACTCAATGGTATTGCCATATTAAACCTTAAACAAAGTATGTTCCTCTCGCCAGAAGAGATTTCTCTTGAATATATACAGGAGGGTGCTGATAGCCGAAGTCTTTCTAATGCAAGTGCCCGATGCATATTCCAGGATTCTTTTGATAATATCTGGATAGGGACATGGGGAGGAGGAATCAACTTTATCAGCAGTAAACCACCTTTGTTCACCACATTGAGCTATTCCCCTATTCCAAACAATGAGAACAGTTTGAACAACAAAGTAGCCAGTAGCCTCTGTATGGACAGACAAGGACGGGTTTGGATCGGAACAGACGGTGGAGGAATCAATGTATTTGAAGGAGAGAAACGTATCGCTATCTATAAAAAAGAGAGTGGAAATATTCCTTCGAATTTTATATTAGCCTCTTTGCAGGATTCAAAAGGTAATTTATGGTTTGGTTCCTACCAAGGGGGAATCAGCTATTATGATAACCGGAATAAAAAATTCCGTTCCATCTCTCTTATGGGGCAATCTAATCTGGATGTCCGTACGATCTATGAAGATACCCAGCACAACATTTGGGTAGGATACAGTGGAGGGATTGTTATATTGAACCCTCTTACAATGGAGATTATCCGACATTACAATACAGAAAACAGCGAACTACAAAGTGACTTTATACGCTCCATAACTCAAGATGAGAAAGGGCGTTTCTGGATTGGGACTTTCGGAGACGGACTTGGTATATACACCCCGGACTTACAAAAAATCAAAACGTTCACTCAAAGGGATGGTTTCTGTTCCAATACTGTCAACCAGATCATACAAGATAAACAAAAAAGAATGTGGATAGGAACAGGAGAGGGATTGGTTTGTTTCCTGTCTACCGATGAACTGAATTATAAGACTTATCAACGGAAAGACGGCCTGATCAATACAAATATCTGCGCTATAGCAGAAGACAAAAAAGGAAATATCTGGTTTAGTAACAACAAAGGTATCAGCTGTTATGTTACAAGCAAAGACTGTTTTTACAATTATAGTCACTCTGATGATGTACCGGCAGGAAGTTTCTCAAGCAGTTGTGTTACACAAAACAAGAACGGATGGATTTATTTCGGTTCTATCAATGGAGTATGCTGTTTCAATCCCGATATCACCATGAACGAACAACCAGCTCCGGCAGCAGTTATCACAGAAATGAAAATACTCGGACGGTTAAGCAATCTGGAAAACAATGACATGATTATCAATTTATCCAAAGGACAGAATGTAGAATTAAGTCATGCGCAAAATAGCTTTGGACTTACATTTAACGTACAAAACTACTCACTAGTCAACCAAGTGGAATATGTTTATATGCTGAAAGGGCTTGAAAACTCATGGTACACCGTCAATGAGAACAACAGCGTCACTTTCCGAAACATTCCTCCGGGAAAATATGAATTCCTCATCAAAGCAAGGGTACATAATCAAGAATGGCCCGAAGAAGCTACTTCACTTACCATCCGTGTCAATCCCCCTCTTTGGTTGACATGGTGGGCAAAGTTTATCTATATTTTGGTATCTATCAGCATCATTTACCTTATCCTGCATGCATATAAAAAGAAGCTGGATTTGGAAAGTCTCTACACTTTGGAAAAGAAAAACCATGAGCAGGAACAGGAATTGAACCAGGAACGTCTGCGATTCTATACCAATATCACCCATGAGCTGCGTACGCCGTTGACCTTAATCCTCGGTCCTCTGGAAGATATGCAAAAAGAGACCTCACTTCCGGTAAAACAAGCCCAAAAGTTATCTGTCATCCATCAGAGTGCACTACGGCTGCTCAACTTGATTAATCAAATACTGGAATTCCGGAAGACAGAGACACAAAACAAGAAATTGTGTGTCAGCAAAGGCAATATCGCTCCTCTGATCTATGAGATAGGGCTTAAATACAAAGAACTAAATCAAAAGACCAAGATTGATTTCCAGATTCAAATAGAGAAAGAAGAAATGCTCCTTTTCTTTGATAAGGAAATCATTACCATCGTTTTGGACAACCTGATTTCCAATGCGATCAAATATACGGAACAGGGACGCGTCACTCTAAGTTTGTATCAGACAATGCGCAATGAAGTTGCTTATACGGAGATAAAAGTCAGTGACACGGGATATGGAATTTCTGCTGAAGCCCTGCCACATATTTTTGACCGTTATTATCAGGAAAGCGGCAAGCATCAGGCATCCGGCACAGGCATTGGCTTGGCCCTAGTGAAGAATCTGGTCACCCTGCATGAAGGAGAAATCCGGGCAGAAAGTATGCAAAACGAAGGAAGTACTTTCTATATCAGCCTATTGACGGATAATATCTATCCCAATGCCTTACACGCAGATTCTACAGAACTGATTCAAGAAGATACGAATCAGGAAGCAAGCCTTGAATATCCACAAGAAACCACACTGGATACCGGCAAACCAATCCTGTTGATTGTAGAAGACAATGAAGAGATACAGAAATATATCGCCGAGTCCTTCGCAGATTCGTTCGAAGTACTCACCGCCTACAATGGAGAAGAAGGGAAGCAACAAGCTCTTAGCCGCATCCCAGATATTGTAGTCAGCGATATTATGATGCCTGTCATGGACGGTATCACTCTCTGCCGGCAATTGAAAGAAGACGTACGAACCAGTCATATCCCTGTCATCCTATTGACAGCCAAAGATTCTCTGCAAGATAAAGAAGAAGGATACGAAGTAGGAGCCGATTCTTATCTGACAAAGCCTTTCAGTGCTTCTCTGCTACGCAGCCGTATCAATAATCTGCTGGAATCAAGAAAGAAACTGATAGCTCAATTCCAGACACAATCCGTTCCGGGCAATCAGGCAGATTTAAAAGAAAAACGTATCGTAATCGCCGAAGCTCTAAGCAAGCTGGATAATGAATTTATTGAAAAAATCACCCTTTTAATCGAAGAAAACCTCTCTTCGGAGAAAATTGATATTACCTATCTTTCAGACAAGATGTGTATGAGCGGTTCCACCCTCTACCGGAAAATGAAAGCACTGACAGGATTATCGACCAACGAATATATCCGGAAAGTGAAAATGCAGAATGCAGAACGTTTACTGCTTGAAGGAAAGTTCAACATCTCTGAAATCGCCTATAAAGTAGGAATGAACAGTACGGGATATTTCCGCCAATGCTTTAAAGAGGAATTCGGCGTCTCGCCTTCGGATTACCTGAAGCAGATTATACAATCTTGAGAAAGGAAGATGTATCAGAAGTAGAATTTACTTTCATGTTGCTCTATCATTCAGAACAATAATGAAAAATCCCTTCTGATACCTCCCAATAGGAAACTCTGCGACCTGTAGGGGAGGTCATTTTCTTAATTCCTCAACCATCGCTTTGAGCAATGATTTAGAATCATCCAGCGGCAAATCTGTGGCTAAATCCCAACTCATCATGCCTTTCAGTCCTTGCTCCATCGCATAACGGGTCTTAGTGCGGATATTGTCCTGTCCGTCAAACACATATTTCTCTCCCTTATATATTACTTCATTTTGTGCAGGTTCCGTAATCAGTCCCTCTTGTACAAAACTGAAATAAGCCTCTGTCTTCTTCGAATTATCCTTTGTCACACCATAGAAAGGAACTCCTGCTACCAGTTTTTCCTTCGGAATGCCATACTCCAATACCATCTGTATATCCGAACAATATTTCTCTATCGGAAAGCGAACCGGTGAAGGACCATAGCACTGAAGTGAAATAAAATCAACTGCTTCAATAGCTTCCTTACTAATCTTATAACAAACAGGATGCAGAGATACACTGAAAAGATACTTGTCTCCCAACACTTCCCGCATCTTCAGGATAGCCAAACTATAATCTTTATATTCTTTCTCATTTTCTGCCCACTCAAAATCAAGATCAATGCCATCCAGTTTATTCTTTTCCAGTACAGTCTTTATGTTCTTTGCAAACGTCGTACGAGCAGTTTCATCGACTACCATCGCTTTCCATTCGCCACTGGAAGCTCCCAGACGTATTTTCGCTTTTGTCCCTTTTACTTTTGCACGAACCGATTTAATCAATCCTTCCCAAGTTGTCACCCCTTTTCCTTGAAATGCAAGTGGATTCTCAAATGCAAGTGATCCGTCTTTATTAGGATGAACATTCAAGAAAATAAGGTCGTCACTTGCCCGCAAGCTTTCTGTAGAAATACGACCACGGTTGTAAAAATTGCCCCGCACATAAGAACTGACCATATAGTCTTGTTGTGCAAACAATGATAATCCAACAAACACAAAAAAGAAGAATACAATTTTTCTTAGCATTAACATAATGATTGATAATTAAAACGTTTAGATTACAAAAATACGCATATCAAAGGGAAACAGATGTTCAAAAACAACTATAATACTTCCAAAAATCAACAGAACGTTTTCTATTCAGAAATCTAAAACAGATAAATATTGAATTTTCTAACCTCATTTAGAGGGATAAGAATAATATTCGCAGGTTTCTACTAAAACATAAATAAAAGAAAGAGTTCCATTTTCCGCAAAAAAGCCTATCTTTGTTCCGTCAAGATAATAAATCATGAATAAAACTCATGCCAGGAGATTCATTTTGCATACAATATACCAACTGTACGGGATGCCCCAAAGCCACTGAAAATATCCTTGTATATAGAAATTTACCCAAAGGAGAGCATATCCCCAAGGATAAGTGTACGCAGAATTGTATGCTTTTTATGATAAAGGGTGAATTACTGATCAACAGCGAAGAATATCCCGGAAATACACTGCGCGAAAAGCAGTTTATCCTGCAAGCTATCGGTTCCAAGGTTGAAATATTGGCACTGACAGATGTTGAATATGTTGTCTATTGGTTCAACGAACTACCTCTGCTCTGCGAAGAACGGTACAAAGAAATGATGGAACAGACAGGAGCCCCATTGACCTACACTCCGCTTGTCATGAGTGAAAGACTGTACCATCTTGTCACCAGTATGCCCGAATTCCTCGGCGAAGAAAACCTTTGTAGCAAGTATATCGACTTAAAATGCAAAGAACTGGTTTTCTTGATTACCAACTTCTATCCGCTGCCCCAGCTAGGTTCATTCTTCTATCCGATCAGCACTTATACGGAAAGTTTCCACTATTTCGTCATGCAGAATTACAGCAACGTGAAGAACGTTGAAGAATTTGCGCATCTGGGAGGATATACGACCACTACTTTCCGCCGCCTTTTCAAAAACCTCTATGGTATGCCCGTATACGAATGGATACTGGAAAAGAAACGGGAAGGAATCCTGGAAGACCTGCAGTACACCAAAATGCGAATCACAGAAATCTGTAACAAATACGGATTCGACTCCCTGTCTCATTTCGCCCACTTTTGTAAAGACTCTTTCGGAGATACCCCACGCGCTTTACGCAAGAAAGCAGCCGGTGGTGAGAAAATCGGAAAAGTACAATAAACAGTCCCATCCTACTAATGTGCCAATCAGTTGCACCATGCGTACATACTGGTTGGCATATTGATACATTAGCGCATTGATTCATTATTAAAGAATTATTTCTTTAATTCCTTGCTCAATCAATCTATTTCCCCTATTTTTGCAGTCTGTAAGAGGTGTAAAACGTCGAAATTTTAGTTCTAACAATTAAATAATTTAAATTCAATCATTTATGTGGTTAAGTAATTCATCTGTAGGAAGGAAAGTGGTGATGAGCGTTACCGGTATCGCCCTTGTCCTGTTTCTAACATTTCACATGGCGATGAACTTGGTTGCAATCATCTCGGCTGATGGTTACAACATGATTTGTGAGTTCCTGGGAGCAAACTGGTATGCGTTAGTGGCTACCGCAGGACTAGCCGCTCTTTTTGTGATTCACATCATCTACGCATTCTGGCTGACCATGCAGAATCGCAAAGCGCGTGGTAGCGAACGCTATGCAGTGGTCGACAAGCCGAAGACTGTAGAGTGGGCTTCTCAAAACATGTTGGTACTGGGTCTTATCGTAATCGTAGGTCTTGGTTTGCACCTCTTCAACTTCTGGGCAAAAATGCAGTTGCCGGAATTGGTTCACAACATGGGCGGACACGCTGATACACTGACGCTGGCTTATGCGGCAAACGGCGCTTATCACATTCAGCAGACTTTCTCTTGCCCGGTTTACGTAGTTCTTTACCTCGTTTGGCTATTTGCTTTGTGGTTCCACCTGACTCACGGTTTCTGGAGCTCTATGCAATCACTGGGATGGAACAACAAAGTATGGATCGATCGTTGGAAATGTATCTCTAACATCTATACTACGATTGTTGTACTCGGTTTCGCACTGGTAGTAGTGGTATTCTTCGTGAAAACACTGATTTGTGGCGGTGCTTGCTAAATAGTAAATTGTAAATGATTAAATTGTAAATAATATTATGATCAAGATAGATTCAAAAATTCCAGAAGGCCCGGTGGCTGAGAAATGGACCAACTATAAAGCTCACCAGAAATTGGTGAACCCCGCTAATAAACGTCGTTTGGACATCATCGTTGTGGGTACGGGTCTGGCAGGTGCTTCTGCCGCTGCTTCACTTGGTGAAATGGGTTTCAGAGTATTCAATTTCTGTATTCAGGATTCTCCCCGTCGTGCACACTCTATCGCTGCACAGGGTGGTATCAATGCTGCAAAGAATTATCAAAATGATGGCGACTCGGTTTACCGTCTGTTCTACGATACTGTAAAAGGTGGCGACTATCGTGCCCGTGAAGCAAACGTATATCGTTTGGCTGAAGTATCCAACGCTATCATCGACCAATGTGTAGCACAAGGTGTTCCTTTCGCTCGCGAATATGGCGGTACACTGGACAACCGTTCTTTCGGTGGCGCACAGGTATCCCGTACTTTCTACGCTAAAGGCCAGACTGGTCAGCAGTTGCTGCTGGGTGCTTACTCCGCATTGAGCCGTCAGGTAAACGTAGGTACTGTTAAACTGTACACCCGCTATGAAATGCAGGATGTTGTCATCGTTGACGGACGTGCCCGCGGTATCATCGCAAAAAATCTTGTAACAGGTGAACTGGAACGTTTCGCCGCTCACGCTGTAGTAATCGCTACCGGTGGTTATGGTAACGCTTACTTCCTGTCTACTAACGCTATGGGTTGTAACTGTACGGCTGCTATCTCTTGCTACCGCAAGGGTGCTGTATTCGCAAATCCTGCATACGTTCAGATTCACCCGACTTGTATACCGGTACACGGTGACCAACAGTCTAAACTGACTCTGATGTCCGAGTCTCTCCGTAACGACGGTCGTATCTGGGTTCCGAAGAAAAAAGAAGATGCTGTGAAACTTCAGAAAGGCGAAATCAAAGGAAGTGATATTCCTGAAGAAGACCGCGACTATTACTTGGAACGCCGCTATCCGGCATTCGGTAACCTGGTTCCGCGTGACGTTGCCAGCCGTGCCGCTAAAGAACGTTGCGACGCAGGTTTCGGTGTAAACAACACAGGTTTGGCCGTATTCCTCGACTTCTCTGAAGCTATCAACCGCTTGGGTATCGACGTTGTTCTTCAACGTTATGGTAACCTCTTCGATATGTACGAAGAAATCACTGACGTTAATCCGGGCGAACTGGCAAAAGAAATTAATGGCGTAAAATATTATAATCCGATGATGATTTATCCGGCTATCCACTACACAATGGGAGGAATCTGGGTAGACTACGAACTGCAAACCACTATCAAGGGTCTGTTCGCTATCGGTGAATGTAACTTCTCCGACCACGGTGCAAACCGCCTCGGTGCTTCTGCATTGATGCAAGGTTTGGCTGACGGTTACTTCGTATTGCCTTATACAATCCAGAATTATCTGGCAGATCAAATCACTGTTCCTCGTTTCTCTACTGATCTTCCTGAATTTGCTGAAGCAGAAAAAGCAGTTCAAGCTAAGATCGACAAGTTCATGAGTATCCAGGGTAAAGAATCTGTTGATTCTATCCACAAGAAACTGGGTCATGTCATGTGGGAATATGTAGGTATGGGACGTACGGCAGAAGGCTTGAAGAAAGGTATTGCCGAATTGAAAGAAATCCGCAAGGAATTCGAAACGAATCTGTTTATCCCCGGTTCCAAAGAAGGTATGAACGTAGAGCTTGACAAAGCAATCCGTCTGTACGACTTCATCACAATGGGTGAGCTTGTTGCTTACGATGCATTGAACCGTAACGAAAGTTGTGGTGGTCACTTCCGTGAAGAATACCAGACTGAAGAAGGAGAAGCTAAACGTGATGACGAAAACTTCTTCTATGTAGCATGTTGGGAATATCAAGGTGACGATGAAAAAGCTCCGGTATTATACAAAGAGCCGTTGGTATACGAAGCTATCAAGGTTCAAACCCGTAACTACAAGAGCTAATCGGTGAAGTTAAACATTTAAAAGAATTAGAAGAAAATGGATAAAAATATATCATTTACACTGAAGGTATGGCGCCAAGCTGGTCCGAAGGCTAAAGGTGCTTTTGAAACCTACCAAATGAAAGATATCCCTGGCGATACTTCCTTCCTCGAAATGCTGGATATTCTGAACGAACAGCTCATCAGCGAAAGAAAAGAACCGGTAGTATTCGACCATGACTGCCGCGAAGGTATTTGCGGTATGTGTTCTCTTTACATCAACGGACACCCGCACGGTCCTGCAACAGGTGCTACTACTTGTCAGATCTATATGCGTCGTTTCCAGGATGGTGATACGATCACTGTTGAACCTTGGCGTTCGGCCGGTTTCCCAGTCATCAAGGACTTGATGGTAGACCGTACAGCTTATGACAAGATTATGCAAGCTGGTGGTTACGTGAGCGTACGCACAGGTGCTCCGCAGGATGCTAACGCTATCCTGATCGCAAAACCTATCGCTGACGAAGCTATGGATGCTGCTTCTTGTATCGGTTGCGGTGCTTGTGTAGCTGCATGTAAAAATGGCTCTGCTATGTTGTTCGTCTCTGCAAAAGTTAGCCAGTTGAACTTGCTGCCGCAAGGTAAACCGGAAGCTTTGCGTCGTGCAAAAGCTATGTTGTCAAAGATGGATGAACTGGGATTCGGTAACTGTACAAACACGCGTGCTTGTGAGGCTGAATGTCCGAAGAACATCTCTATCAGCAACATCGCCCGCTTGAACCGTGACTTCATCATCGCAAAATTAAAAGACTAGAAATTGCTAGATTTCGAGAGCGAGAGCTTAATTTGATTAATGACAGAATCCCCTGCCGGCTAGTCCGACAGGGGATTTCTTTATGTATGAATGGATCATGATTATTATTAATACGGATCAGTAGTAACATGAACTTTTAATTCATAAGTTTCACCGATTTCACCTTATAGCCGAAATTGTTATGAATGAGAGAATTACGGGTGAAAGCGAGGATTGAAATAAGGTAAAATCATTCGTTATCGCTTTCACCTGTCTTATTAAAATATCCCTTGAGCTAAAACAATTATCATTATAGCTAATCCGGATATGCTTATAGCAAATCCGCTTTCAGGTGTTAATGAGTGAACTGTGCGGATGTAATACTTTGGCCGCCAGGTCTTAACACCTTAGTTCTCATGTGTTAATACTTGAGTTATTGCATCTATATATCCAGCATCTTGGAGCTATATGTCCAACACCTTGGATATATAGCTCCAACAGTCGGTATGAATAAACTCAATAGGTGAAACCGGGAAAGTTCAGTTTCACCTGAATTTCTCCCTTGCTTTCACCCGCTGTTACCTTATTCATCGGCATTTAGAGAATTGGGTGAAACCGGTGAACCGCAATTATTTTACATAGTTGCATTTATGAAATGTCTTGCCTACGTAAATTACGTGGAGAGGCACCAAAAGATTTCTTGCAGAAATTAGAAAAATGGGGTAAAGATTCAAAGCCATATTTATAGCATATCTCCGAAATGCTACATTTAGAGTTGTTCAAGTCGTCCAGAATGCCCTCTTTACGTCTCGCCAGCATCCATTCATAAACAGGTTCATGAAAGACGTTATTGAAGATACGACGGAATGTACTAAGAGTATATCCGCCTAATTGAGCGAGTTCTTCTACTGTCTTTACTTTCTTATAGTTTTGAATAACGAAGTATTGGAAACTGTTTACATATTTAGAGAGTGGATGCACCAAGCTTGAAAGATCATAATCGGAATAATAATATCCCAATACAAATGCCAATTCTTTCCGTTTCAGAGACAGCAAGTCCCGGCAGACTTTATCTCCTTTCAGATAAGTGATAGACCCATTGAGAAAATAGTGCAATTCAGGTATTATTTTTAGTGGAGCATAAATAAGTGGAGGAGATACCTCTTTCATGATATGATTGAAACGAAAATCACAAAACAGTTCGGGCTGAATAAAACGATAATAAATACACTCGCATTCGGTCATAGCAAGCATCTCAAACATAGAGCCAATAGCCTGAAGGATAAATTCACCTCCCTTAAGCATTGTCCCCGCATATTCCTTACTATTAACCAGCATTTCTCCCTTTAGCAAAAAAAGGATAAGATTTTCTTCACACTTTTGAGCTGGTTTATGAAAACCACGCTGATAAATCACATGAGTAATAGCATTACTCACCGCTTTCGGACATATTTGACAATCCCAGGTTCCTTGACAAATAGATGGCATACGTTTGCTGTGTTTGCACTTATTTTATGTTAGCAGCAAAAATATATGAAAGTTTTCATATTGCCATAAAAAATGGGAGAAAAGTGGAAAAGAGAGTATAAGTGGAGACTAGAAAAACTAAACTTTTAACCTAGAATGATATTCTATTTAGCTTTTAAAAACGAGCGATAGCATTTTAAGATATATTATTCTGTCACATATAAAAACTGCATAAATGAAGAATTAGTTTTCATTCATGCAGTTTTAGAATTTGAATATTATTTTCTTAACAATAATGCCATCTTATTCTTAAAGGTCACCCGGCTAAGGCTCCTTATTAGTCCAGTCATTGTTGTCAACATTACCAGTAATTGTCATTTCATTACCTGGTGTTAAAGCAATGGTGAAGACAATTCTTTGACCTACTCCCCATTCGTCAGTAGGAATATTCACTGTTTTTGTTTCGTCACAAATTTGAATTCCATCTTTTGTTGCTATATATTTTACATCAATTGTAGCTGTTGGTACCTGTGGAATAAGCATCAGAACTTTGTCATTACCCGTTAGTTCGGTAGCAGTTGCATCTCCAACAAATGTAGTCGCCGACGCCGACATATCAATTGTATAATTTTTAGTAATATCATCAGCCGTCCATTTATTTTCTTTCCAATCGTATGTTCCTGATTTTTTAATTCCTTTTAAAGCTAACTCTGTTACAGAGTAATTAACATCCTTATCAGCTCCTTTCAACTTAAATGCAATTTGAGTCAGGGCATGTTTAAAGCCTAAAGCAATGCCACTCTTATTTGTTGTACCATCGCCAGTCTGTTGAACTACTAAAAAATCTGATTGACTTGCAATGATATCATTAACAGTATAAGCTATTGTTGGATATCCAGGATAGGTTGTAGCAGCTGTATAGGTAGTTCCAGTTTCTCCAACAGGGCTATATGCAAAGAAAGTAACATTGTCACTTGATGGCCAATAAAATTTCTGACTAGCCATCTCACTCCAAACATTTTCTTTCTTTTCATAAGTACCATCCACAATAGATGTAGCTTTTGTTGCAACAGCAAACTCGCCCTCGTGAGCATATCCATACACCTTAAATTTACTAAAATCAGCAGTAGTCATAGCAGTAGCTCTAGTTACCGCTGTATTAAAACCAATCTCTGCATTCTGTGCCGGATTCTCAAATTCTTCATTCTGTGAGCAACTCGTGATTGCTAAAGCAGCCGTAACTGCCAATAAAATCTTTTTCATAACTGTATTTTTTTAGTTTATAATATTATTATATTTTGTTTATGCTACCCATTTCAACTTACAGGTAATTCGACTTCTTTGTCTGGTCCCCAATCATCAACATTTCCATCAAAACCTCCTCCTCCATCAGGATTCGGTGGTGTTTTCGGCTTTTCAACTTCAATCTTATCATCAGGTGGTAACTCAATTTCCGGCGGCGGTTCCTGTTTTCCATCCTTGCCTGTTCCGACATCTTCAAGCGTACCTATTATTTCAGTAACATCAATCGTTTCTTCCTGCACTGTATTATCAGTTCTTACAAAACTCAATATCAACTTTACGTTACCTTCCGCACGGGTACTCCCACCTTCTACTTTCAACATTCGTGCCAGTACATCCCACTTCTGCTTAAAAGCTGTGAAATACGCCACTACCTTATTGCCCTCTTTCTTCGCTTCAAAACAAATAGCCTGTGAGGAAGACGCTCCATAACCTTTGCCTATCCGGTAACAATCTGACAATCCATTCACACACCCTACGACTGTCGTTACATACTCCAAACCCTTGACCTCTACTGTGAAAGAATATTTCTTCACTACAGATTCCAGTTCCCAATCCAGCTGAAGCACCTCTTCACTCTTCTCTATTTTCAGTTCATCTATATTCAACACATACAATGAATCCGGTGTCCAAACCATCTTTTCCGTTCCCGCAATCCCTAAACCATTGCAGTTTCCTGTGTAGGCTTCTATTGTTTCATAGGACTCTTCACCTCTGATACGTACATATTCTGTATTATAGTTGTAGACTACTACCGAATACCGTCCCGGAGGAACTTTCATTTCTCCACCTCGCACCGAAAGGTATTTATCTACTTTCCTGCCATCTCCGTTCTTCGGATAAAAAATCACCCGAACTCCCTCCGGCAGTTGATCTGTCACTCCATCCCAATCCAGCTTTATATCTACTCCACTTACAGGATAATCATCCAATATATCGCGACGGCTACACCCGGTCAGCATCAGCAGCGAGGACAGAAGCACAAGAAGCATGAATCTTGTATTTCGCATAACGCCCTCCTATTTCTTTGTTGTTATCAACCATACCAAAGAAACTTTTGCTTTGGTAGGACCAATAAAGTTATAACGCCCACTATTTGTCCATACAATATCCCCCTCATAAGGAGTATATTTCTTATATTCTGTTGTCAAATACCCTATGCCAAGACTGAACTCAAGAGAAAAATGCCGTGCCAATTGCCGTGCATATCCATAAGTCACTCCCGCAGCTCCATAGTACTTACCCTGATACCCATCTCCACGTAACTGGAAATCGTATATTCCACCTTCAGCATAAAGTCCTATAAAATGTCCGGTCAATCGGTTACGTTTCTGCCGGTTTCCCAGCCAATAACGTCCTTCCATCCCTCCAGAAAGGAGCTGATAGCAGAAATCGTGTTTACTATTCAACCACCACGGACATTTATATTCAGTATTCAAAGACCACCTCTTACCTATTGGAATTTCTATTTCTATATTCGGAGCCAATGCCAAATCATATAATAGATTGTTCTTTACTGCAAGCACTGTTTGGCTTTTCACCGGCTCTTCTGCCTCCGACATATCGACCTCACAGGTCTGTTTATCATCACTTTCTCCCACAGGCTTATCAGGTTGATTCTTCGGAAGCGCCTCTTCCTGATTCGAAACAAACAACCCGGAGACAGAAGATACCGGTTCAAAAACCTCTCTATCTATTATCGCAGTTTCCCCGACAATCGTTATAACAGACCGCCTCAATTCTGGAAATACATTACGAACCATATATCGGTAGGCGACTCCCCGATTTAGCTTACGCAACAGTCGCTTTCTTTTGGCGATATCATCCTTATGATAGTCGATCAACATCAGCACTTCTTCCCGGTCGGGTAAGTTGGTGTCAGATGCCACCAACTTACGAAACTCCAACCAATCCTCTCCCTTTGAACAAAAATGAATCTTATCAACATTATTAACTAATTCATATCGCCTCAAGAATTCCTTTATCGAGTTATTTCTCTTAGTAACCAAACTTTTATTATAAGACTCGTCACCATCAGGAGAAACAAAACTTGCTACATTTAACGCTGTTATATATTTCGTATCCAAGTTTCCAGACAACAAGGAATCCAATGCAATAATTACCTGATTATTATCCCTATAATAAGGATTCACATTCGTTTCATTCGCATCAAAATATATCACTACCCGTCGGATTGTATCATTTACAACAGTAAAAAATGGCACCGAAGCATACCCACTTTCTGGAAGGCTTAACAAAGCCATAAGAATAGCCAAGATAAAGATACCATGTTTCATTGTCGTTCGTTTCTGTTGACAAATATAGAAGTTAGAAAATAAATCAAATCATACTTTCAGGAGAAAACACAGGCCCTGAAAGGTTCTGTGAAACGATTGAAACGATTTTGCAAGTTTGAGGAGTATAAAAGCTGAAAATCATATAAAAAGAATGCACAGATTACCGATTAAGAATCGATTCTCTGTGCATTCACTAATTAAAGGCTTGCTTTAATACAAAGTCCAGTCCAATTATGCAGCCGGGTCCGGTGCTTCCCCTTTGCCATCATCGCCCGAATCAGGGTTACCCCCATTATTCCCCCCATTACTACTTCCGTCCGTATAATCCGTTTCAATTTCCGCACGGCGGGTAATACTCATATCTTCCAACGTATTTTTGAAGATTTTTCCCGGATAGAATAAGATCTTTCTCTGAACGATCGACTTGGATAAGACCTCCTTCTCGTCATCCGTACTCTTAGCACGGATAGTAGGAGTGAAGGTACCAAACTCACCTTCTTTCCATCATCAATATCCTCCGCCATCTTGTCCACCAGACCACTGACGACCAAATCTACCACTTTACGATGGACGCCACAAAGCTCACTCACTTTCCGACACATTTTTGCAAAACTCACCTTACCAGAACGAACCGATTTTGCCACATACTTTTCGTTTTTGTCTTTGTCAAAACCGAACACTCTTTTTGTTACTACGTACCCTAAACCCATAATTGTTAAAGTTTAATTGGTTAAAAAAATAAAGGTTATCTGTTTGTCATTCTCTTTGTTTGAATGACTCTGCAAAGGTATATCAACCGTAAAACGTCCGGTCCCCTTTTGTCTCCTTTCATCGTTTGGAATCAATTATCATCGGAAGAGAATATTGCTAGTTATCAACAGGATATATCAAAGAATTATTTTTTTCATAAAATGCGTATTTTCTATATTCAACACTCTAACTTATCAATGGATAGCCATTGAAATCCTAACAGCTAGAAGCCTTCCTGTAACTTTTACATTGAATGTCTACAAACAAAGAAGGCTGCAATCTCGTAAAAGATTGCAGCCCGATTTTTTATTGGAGACCCTCTATACCCTAGCTCTTATAGGAAGTCTCACGCAAAGATATCGCTCCGCAGAATATAACCGATAACATCTCCCTTACGTACGGTAGCGCCTTGTTGTGCACATATTTCCACCACACGTCCGGTAAATCCAGTCAGAATCTTTTCATATTCTCCCCATGGAGTAGAAAGATAACAAAAGACTTCGTCATGCTGATATTTGCGTCCGATGAAAGGAGCAATGGATGGACCCTCTACGGAAACTTCCCAAAGTACCTGCCCGTTATCAGGAGCAATGACCGGGTCTGCCTTGGCACGTTTCAACTTCTTGATATCTTCCTCGGAATAACCACTCTTTGCCATAGATGCATCCTTAGCATGTTGTAATTCATCCTCAAAACGTTTCTTGGCAACGCCCGACTTATAATCGCGATACTGACGATCGTGCATAGCCAGTTCAAAAAGTTCCTCGTCATCCTCTCCATACTCCCAGCCATTCTCATCCATTTCCTTGCGATAATCATCCAAAGCATCCGGATAATTCAACTGCGGATCAGTATCGACAAACTCATATCCTTTAGACTTCGCCAATTCTATAATCTCCGGAGCAAGCGTACCCGGCAGCCGTCCACTCTTACCCAAAATCATATCCCAGGTATGGTTGTCTATCATTGTCCAGCGCTCTTCCCCTTTTACCAATTGCATAAGATTCATCAATGCAACATTCTTCACATACTGACTGAAAGGAGTTACCAAAGGAGGATAACCTAACTTAGGCCACACATATTCCACTTCGTCGAAAAGCATTACCAGCAAATCGTCAAGACTAAGTTCTGGTTCGTTCTTACTCTTTAATATCATATTGATACCGGAATGCACTCCTTTCAAGTCTGCCATCATGGAACCCATCATACCACCCGGCAAACCACATTTCAATAAAAGCGAAGACATATATTTGTTGGTAGGATCCATGAAGTAACCCAAAAAGTCATCTATGAATTCCTGCGTCATCGCACGAGCCTTCATATATGCTTTCATATTAATATCCGGAACCTGAAAACCTAAATCTTTCAACATTGCCTGTACCGAGATCACGTCAGGATGCACTTTACCCCAAGACATGGGCTCCATAGCCACATCAATGATGTCCGCACCATTTTCGCAAACCTCAAGGATAGAAGCCATAGACAATCCCGGCCCACTATGACCATGATATTGAATCAATACATCCGGATGTTTCTCCTTGATAGTCCTGACCAATTGCCCCAACATACCCGGGCGACCGATACCTGCCATGTCTTTCAAACAAATTTCAGGTGCACCGGCCTCAATCAGCTGATCGGCAATTCGGGCATAATACTCAACGGTATGCACCGGAGAATACGTGATACAAAGAGTTGCCTGCGGAATCATACCTGCTTCCAGAGCATATTTAATGGAGGGAATTATGTTTCTCGTCTCATTCAGTCCACAGAAGATACGGGTGATATCCACCCCTTGTGCATGCTTGACTTTATACATTAATTTACGCACATCCGCCGGAACCGGATACATACGTAATGCATTCAAACCACGATCGAGCATATGTGTTTGAATGCCCGCTTCTCTAAAAGGTGCAGTAAAAGCACGGACAGCTTTATTAGGATTTTCGCCGTACAATAGATTCACTTGCTCAAAAGCACCTCCATTCGTTTCAACTCTTGTAAAACAGCCCATCTCAACAATCAATGGAGCTATACGTACAAGCTGGTCAACCCGAGGTTGATACTTACCGGAAGATTGCCACATATCCCGATAAACAAGACTGAATTTGATTTCCTTTTTCATCATAGCCAATAATAAGTGATTTTTTCGGTTAACTTCACATATACAAATATAAAGGTTTGTTTTGACATATAGTCAAAAACAACCTTTAAAAAATGGGTAAATAGAGATGTTTTACATCATAATGAAAGCGAACAACGTCTATATTCTTCCAACTATAATAAATAACAAATCAAATTGTCTAATGTTCAGATATATCCCCTTAAGAATCCAAAGGCTTCACGAAGTTTATTCATACTAAGGTTTGCACGAATGCAAATCGCTTTTCAAAGTCATCATTCGGTATAAAAAGGGTAAGATAACCATCAGGCATAATCCATCTATCACGAAGTTTATCATATTCAAAAGTACTATTGCAATAATTAATATAAGATGTTACATTAGTGGAGTCATTAAGATAAAGAATAGATTTATTACAGATATCATTTTCTAAAACACAAACTAAGACAGCATTGTCCACTACAATTTCAATGCCTTTACTTGCTTCCTCCTTAAACAAGTATTCATATATACACATCTCTTTTTTAAAAAATAATCTTTGAATGCGGCTACTTGTATTAGTGAGCACGCTTCTTCCCACATACAGTAAATTTTCAAAGTGTGAATGCAATTTAAGAGTATCCATTTCATCATTTTTTATTGTTATTACTCTGCTAAATATTTTATGACTGATCTCTCTCATTTAAGACCCTTGACTTGCCAGGTATAAATTATTCTCCAAAGTAACATATTCACATTCATATACTCACAATCATATATGATTGTATGATAAGTTTCAATTAAAATAAAGAATTACAAGAAAAAACATCTACCCATTCAAGATTACACAAATAAAGATGAAATGAGACTGTCTTTAATAATGTAGTGATTATTAACCAGACACACAAAGATTTCGTATATTTCTCATTTCAACACACCGAAAAAAGTTTATCTTTTCTGCATAAACGACTTTTGAGTTTCTAATAAACTCTCAACAAGTTTATTAAAAACCCGAATGTAGCTTTCAGAAGGATTTACGTTGAATTTATGCAACAAAAAAGGCTACAAACCCTATAAAAGGTTGCAGCCTCAAGCTTTTAATCGGGTCGTCTATACCCTAATACTCATAAGGATCTCCTAGATGTTTTGTTATAATCTTATACTGTTTCATCGTCAAATAACGATGATTATACGGCATATAACCAGTCGGTACAAGCTCTTTGGTCAACGGGTTACAGTCTTTAATCCATCGGCTCAGACAACGCACTGCATTTTTACTGGTCGTACATCCGGGGAAGTACAATGCAGCTAATACAGCAAAAGATAAGATTCGTCTCATTTCGTTTTTAAAGTTTTAATTTGTCGTTTCATTGTTTCTTTCGTTCTACAAATATACAACATCAAAAAGCGTTTGTCAAGTCATTTGGGATTTTATCGTTAATATAAAGGAATACCCACCTTTATTAACCCAATTACTAAGCAATTGAAACAGATTGAGCATTCTCAATATTTAACGCTAGAATTAAGTCTAATGCTCACAAAAAGAAACTTAAAAATACTTATACGAAAATGACAATCTTTAAATCACAAGAAATAACATGTTTATATTAAAAAGAGATACATGAATGGATTGTGATTTACTTTTAAATTAGTAACTTTGAACCATTGGAAACAATAGAAATTAAAAAAAAGTCAGCCAGCAGAGTTGTGATTTGCTTTCAAATTAGTATCTTTGAACCATTGGGAACAATATACTTCAATATTGTTAGGTGTAGAACCAGTTGTGATTTGCTTTCAAATTAGTATCTTTGAACCATTGGGAACAATTATTAGAGGTGTAGGACTCACAGAGGGCACGTTGTGATTTGCTTTCAAATTAGTATCTTTGAACCATTGGGAACAATAAACTGCTCAAATTGCCGCTGATGCTGGATGTTGTGATTTGCTTTCAAATTAGTATCTTTGAACCATTGGGAACAATTTCAACAATTACGCGATCTGTTTTCGGTCGGTTGTGATTTGCTTTCAAATTAGTATCTTTGAACCATTGGGAACAATCACATGAAGTACAGAACCGTGGTATACACCGTTGTGATTTGCTTTCAAATTAGTATCTTTGAACCATTGGGAACAATAACATCTCCCATTTGAATAACAGCAGTATGTTGTGATTTGCTTTCAAATTAGTATCTTTGAACCATTGGGAACAATACATTTCATATAATAAGATGTAATTCAATTAGTTACAAAGAAGATTAGAAAAGAAAAAAGAAGACTGTTCCCAACACAAAATCTCGCATTAATGCGAGATTTTGTGTTCTAAAACAATTCCAATTGCTGCCCTGGTGTATTGACACTCTGCGCCTTCTTTCCATAGAAAAGTTCTATGTCCCCAAATTGTTTATCCGTAATACACATGACTCCAACATGCCCTAGTTCCGGAAGGAAAGATTTAACTCTTTTTATATGTACTGCTGCATTCTCGCTACTAGCACAGTGACGTACATAAATGGAAAACTGAAACATCGTAAAACCATCTTTTTGCAGATTCTTTCTGAAATCCGCATAAGCCTTCTTTTCCTTCTTCGTTTCAGTTGGCAAATCAAAAAGAACGAGCACCCACATTATACGATATTCACTAAGACGATCCATTACCGTTCGGGATAGGCAACTCGGCGAAGCTCTCCATTGAAACATTTATAAAGTGAGGCAGTAGTTTGCCCCACAGCAATCATCAACGGACTGCGTTTACCTCCAATTATTACTTCCAATGTCGGAATAATAAGCAATCGCGTTTTCACCTCTTTCGTTAGCTCCACACCCATTCCATACTCCTGTATCAAGCTAAATACTAATTCATCCACATAAGGACGATAAGGTTCCATAATATCATCCGCCAAGCAATAAGCATTGTATCGATTATGATGATGGATACCCAAAGTAGGAAGTAATCCACTTATTACCAACCCACGTGCTACCACTGCACGAAGAATTGCATATCCGTAGTTTAATAGGTTATTTGGAGGAATACCTTCACGATCTCGCGTAAAACCGTCAACATCTGCAAATAAAGATTTCCAATAATATGCAGCAGCACGTGCTTCCAAATTATCAGGGTCGCCACTACGTACATCAGCTGCCCACACGCGCATACACTTTACCTCTTCATTCATACAATCTTTGAGCACAGATGCTTGGTTGTTAATCTTCGCCTGAATAGTTTGTTGCCAAAGTTGTTTCTTCAACGGCAACGAAGCGTCTAATTGTTCACGAAAACGCTCATTCTGCGTTGTATTTCCATAAAGAGGAAGCATCAGTCCAACTGGCATACTCTTACTATCGCAAGTGATTACAGAGCAAGTGTTTTCAAGCAAAGCCTCCAACACACCGGAAGTGATGGTGATTTGCTTGTTATCCAAAACTACAATGCCAATGTCTTCTATAGGTTTTGTCACTTCCGCCTGCTTTTTCAATACTTCCGGTAAGGCCGTTGCTTTTTCCACATCAGGCAATTTAATAACTAACTGCGCATTGCGCAACGACAGATAAACCGGATTTCCGAAATAAAGTGTTTTCTTAATCATGATTCATTCCTTTCAAAAGTTTATCAAAGTCCGATTCGTAATTCCGAAGTTGCCTAGTATGAAACTTGTCATATTCTTGTTCCGCCAATGCTTTGGCGACCTCATGGCTCACCTGCCCACTATGTTGCAATACCGCTTCTTCGTTAAATTGCAAGAATGCATCTAGCTTCTTCACCCAATCTTTCATATACATCACCTGTCCTTTTTTCGCTTGACGTTCTGCATAATCCAAATACATCGAAACAATACGATTCAAATCATCCATTTCAGTTTCATTGAGATAGTTCTTTGCGATGGATACATCCGGTTTACGAATCATCCCGTTAGGCGCATTTTTCCAAGTAGTCAATCCCATATTAGGTTTCTCTGCATCCACACGGGCAACAATTATCTCCGCTGCCGTCTGTCCGGAAATTGCCCAATGCAACTTATTCTGAACAGTTGCAAAAAACGTCTTTGTCACCTCGCTACCAGCTTCGTAATCAGCACTACATTGCGAATAAATATCAGTTATCTTCTGATAAAAACGACGTTCACTGCTACGAATATCACGAATACGAGCCAATTGCTCCTCGAAATAATCTTTGCCGAATAGCATTTGTGGATTTTTTAATCGCTCGTCGTTCATGGCAAAACCCTTAATCAAATATTCTTTCAGTACGCTGTTTGCCCAGATTCTAAAATGTGTGGCCTGAATGCTGTTGACACGGTAGCCTACGGATAAGATAGCATCAAGATTGTATAGCTTCGTTTGATACTTTTTACCATCAGCAGCAGTTAGTGCAATTTTTGCACTAACTGAATCCTCCTGCAATTCAGCCGTTTGAAAGATATTCTTCAAATGTTTTGTCACTACGCTTCTATCTACTCCAAACAATTGCGCAATCTTATCCTGTGTCAGCCAAACTGTTTCATTAAAAATATAGATTTCGACTTTCACTTCTCCATTACTGTCTTTGTAAAGAAAGAAATCAGAGGGAATTGGGGTGTTATTGTTTTTATTCATAAGCCAGATATTCCTTTAATATTTCCTAATCGATCAACTTTTAGTTTTATACAAACGTCTTTAATCATCTCGCCAGTCAGACTCCTTCCAATCTTATTCAATGACGAATATTCAACTTTGTTTACTATAGGACTTGCTACATAATAAGGAACAAAATGGCACTCTGAACCTGTACAACTTACCATTTTATAAATTCTCTTCCGTTGTTCATTATTAAGTTGGTCCAAATTAACAGCGTGAATGTTTTCTCGTTCATCCTCTATAGGCACATATACCAAATCATTAGGAGATAAATAAAATAATAGACTATGTTCCTTTCTATTTTTTTCCGGAACCACACTTAATCCTTGTTTTAAACGTTCTATTACGATATTTAAAGGTATAGTTTCATAAGAACGAATACCATTTTCATCTACATATATAGCAAAGAACAAATTGGTTCCCTTTGCCGCTTCCACATATTTGTCTTTCTTGTTTCCTTTTACTCCAACAGAGAATTTATTACCAATTGTTTCATAAACACGAACTTTAAATATTGGAAGATGCAACTTCCCTTCATTAAGCTGAATGATATTCTTGTTCATCTCCTCAATACCTTCAGGAGAGAACGCAATTTCAACCTTATTCCCTTTTGCCTCTAAATGATTAAGCAAGATTTTTTGTATGCCAGTGTCTGTTACAGATCCTTGAATAAACTTTTCTGTAAAAGATGTATCTACATTTTTTCGCACCGCCGCATTTTCTTCATCAAAATAATACATTTTTACTTTTGATACATCTACTTCTCCAAACTGGTACTTCCGATCTTTAAAATATCGCAAGATTGTATCCACATCAAATTTACCATATTGACAGGTAAGCCGTTTTATTTCTTGTTTTAGCTTTTTATCGACTATCTTTTTCCAATCTTTTAAAGCCTCACTCAAACGCACGGTTTTTCTTTTACGAAGTGATACTTTTGCAAATACAGTTTCTTTGTGTAGAGGTTTACGAATTGCCCAATTAAGACCTTTCTGGCCTACCTTTATCTTTTTACCGTTTTCATATTTCGTATATATATTGGTTGCCTTATTAATTATACGCAGGTTTTGTTTAAAGCTAACAATAATTTTTTCCAATTTATTACGGGCATCAACAGTGAAATTATCCCATGGCTTTTTAAATTCTTTCGGAATATCTTTTGTTACATTGTTCTTTGTTTGCGGGTCAATATATGTCACTCGCTCAAACAATCGTAATTTTCGTTGTAAATCATATCGAATTGTATCTGTATTTGCATGTTTATTGTTTAACAGATTGACATGGTCACGAGTTGCACAGGCTATTACCAAAGCATCCATTGCATGATGCCGATGATCAATACGCTTCTTTTGAAACCCTTTTGATAGTTCTAATGGAACAGTAGGCAAATATTTTTGATGTTGTTCATTCCAACTGGTGAATGCGATAGTCTTTGCCAACTCATTCATCCGCACAAAACGAGGAAGAATCAAATCATTCCAAACATCATTCAACCCCCAATCTTGTTTCAACATAGTTGTAATCTTGCCATTTACAGGAAGTACATTTTTTGAGTTTACTCCATTGTCATTTTCTTTTGCACGTACAAGATTTGACAAAAGAGGGAGAACAAATTTGCTGATGTAACGTGTATCATTCATTTGGCGTTCTATCATCTTTTCAGGTATTTCTTCCAATAGAAGCTTTGTCCTCTTGGAATGATTATAAGCATAATGCTGCTTTACAAAATTCTGATACGCCTCCTCATCAAAGATAGTTACTTTTTGTCCAAAGCCTGTTTCCACAATCTGCCCATGGTAGTTTTTTATAAACTCCAACCCTAAACATTTATCCTTCAATTTATTTACAGCGGCCTCACAAATTACTTTATTACTGAAACTATCATCATAGTAACGAGATTTTGGAATGATATGCTCAATCTGATATTCTTCGGTAAAGAGCTTCCCTAACGGGATGACCTTACCCGTATATGGAGAACAATATTTTTGCTCCAACCATAGTTTGTAGCGTTGTAGTTCTGTCGTTGTGGGTTGTGCAACCCTGCTTATTTTCTTTATATCTTCCTTTACCTTTTCATCCTTTTCGTTATCAAGCCCAGTGCTAATTGCATACTCTTCATATATTTTCAGAATATCCTGTTGCGTGGGTGAATAAGGACGGACATTTTCAACCTCCAATTTGCCATCAGAATTATTCTTTAATTCCATTAATAATGCTTTGATTCGCAAATTGGTATTCTCATTTTCTGTTACAACATTAACTATTTTTTTCCTTTCGTCAGCAGTGTTCTTCATATCACGTCCAAGCTCAACATGGATTTCACTAAAAAAGTTTTCTGCTCCTTGTCCGTATTTTCGCCAAATATCTCTCACTACCCGTAAAGTTTCCGTAATTATTTGTTCTACAATCGGATTACGTAAGGAATGCTGTTTAAACTCATTCAAATACTTTTCTAAATCAGCAACCGAATGCCATTTTCCTGCAATATCTGCTTCTGAATGTCGCCCATAAACAAGATATTGAGCCAACCATAACTGTAAACCTTGAAAATCGTTTTCATTAGTTAAAGCAATAGACTTTTCACGAACTATATCCTTAATTTCCTCATCATACTCGCCTGTGATTATTTTGGATATTCTATTTTGGGTATTATTATCAATATCATTCCATTTCCAGTATTTCCCCAAACGCATCAAAGGTAACAGTTTCTTTATTGCTTTTTCGGAGAATGATCCATATTCATTTTTAAAAGGAGGAATTTTCTTGAAATTATCTACAAAAGAAGCAATATCTAAATCATACTTTTTTGCAAAAGTTCTCAACGCTTTCTCAAACTCATTTTTATCTGTAACAGAATAAATGATATGCCAAAGTTTTTGTTCTATTTCTTTTGTAAAGAAATTATCTGGAATATTTTCTACTTTAGCCAAACGTGTAGAAATCATCGTTTTTGTTTCACTGCAAGGATATATCTTATCTTCAACATAATTCCATCGATATGCCTCTGTCTTTACCTGTTTTTTCAGACCTTTTGCCTTTATCAAATATTCAAGCAAAGGTTTCTGTTCTATACTTTTCCTATTACTTAAGAAATCAAATAGCTGTTCTTTATCTTCAATGTTTGCAATAAATTGCAAAGTAACATCTTCGTCATCTTCCTTCCGATATATCTTCAAATTGTACAGCCATTGCCATATACGGAATTCCTGATAAAGAGGATTGGATTTTGAAATGACCTTCAGATACTCTTTAATATTATTTCCATCTTTATCTTTGTATGTTTTAAATTCAAGTATGCAATCACCTATCGCAGACTTCTGACTCCGTAATGGTCTCTGATAAAATAAAATATCGTCCAAGAATAAATAAACAAAATCTCTTTTACTTAAAATAAATTGGTACGTCTCATTACTCCGATATAACTCTCTTACACAGTCGTTGTATAAATCTTCATCTCTCAATTCGGGATGAAACTCTCTTTGTTTCTCAAGAATTTGTTTCAGTTCATCCTTGTAGAACTTACGTTCGATTGTCCGTACAAGCTTTCCACGAACTTTTTGCATAGGATTTTGCAGTAATGTCTCATAGACATACGCACCAACTGTTTTATGAGACTTTTCTATATCACTCTCCGTCTTCTTTTTCAACAATACCCAATCATTTTCGCTTGGCGCACGAAAAGACCGCTTTTCTATTCCTTCCTTATCTTTTTTAACCGTCCCGTCGTCGTTCAAATCTGTAGTAACAATAAAATCACGTGTTTTATCTTTCCATCCAAATAACGGAATCTTACTGGAGCGACGATAAATCCAGCCGTTTTCTAAATGTAAAGAATACCATATATCACCTTTACTATTCGGTTTTTCATCGGCTATGACATCCACTATTTTCAATGAATAATATTCTACTAATTTATTAGGGTTCTCTTCCTCTTCTTCCCCTCTTAATTGATAATATCCCCGTTTCTGATTGAAATTTAATAAAATCCAAGCTAGTTCTTCCTTCTCTATCTCTTGAGAAAGAGCTTTCTTACGCAAATAATAGATAGTCCAATCATATGGGATTTTTTTATCTTCTCTAACCACCCCCTTATTCTTAAATTCTTCTATCATTTCATTAAAAGACTGTTGAAAAATAAACTCGAACCTCCCTTCATCATTTTGTTTCCAAGCTAGTTTGGGCTCCTTTTCATCAAAAAATTGTCCTAATCGCTTCTCAAAATCTATTTGAGAAGCATAATGTTCGGGTAAAAACTTCATCATATTCAAAACACGAATCAGACGCTCACGACGTAATAATGCTCTTTCGCGCAATCGGCGTGTGCCACGATAGGCCGTTCGCGCAGCTGTTTGAGTCTCTACCGGATTTCCCCCACTGAAAGTATCCAACACACCCTGATCCATAGGAATAATCCGACTACCCATTCCTAAAATTCTCTGCTCTTCGCTGTCAACCAATGCCCAACCAATACTGTTGGTTCCCAAATCCAGTCCTAATATTCTTTTCATATTTGCCCTATCTTATTATAACTCATCAAATATATTAATATTTTTCCACAAATTAGACATTAAAACAAAATAAATTACTATCTTTGTCACACTAATTAAAAGCAAATCACAATAAGGATTATTCCGTTGTGAAAACATTCAAGGTGGGGCATTTGCCTCGCCTTTTTTGTACTACTACAAACAAAACATCCCATATCAGCAGATAGGTTATATCATCCTTCAACACCAAATTCTTCGAATGAATCACATAATCTCCTTCTATACATTTATGAGAACTTTTTGTTGATTTTCCCCAATAGTCCTCGTAACACTTTTCTTTATTATATAAAATTTATGCTCCGTAGTGACAAGCATTAGTGTTATAGCATTCTCATAAAAGCATTCATTGGTAGTCATTGAATTTGACAGCAAAAAAATCCACCATGGCTATTATGAAAAGATAATTCTATATATTACACAGCAACATACAAGTACACATTTTCCTTTAAAAGGAACACCTCGTTGGTTTTAAAGGAACGATGCCTTGGTTTTAAACCAACGGGGCGTTCCTTTTAAACCAACAAAGCACTTATTTTAAGCCTTATTTCACGAACCCTTCGAATGACCATGAAAACATATTCAAGAAAGCTTGCATTTCTTTCCATTACTTACCATGAAAGTGCCAAACTTTATCCATTAGAAGTGCGTCGTGTCCGATAACAGTGAAAATCAGTGAAAGAATTTAAAAGAGAAACAAATACAACAGAATTATTTGGAAAGAATAAGTTGAACGCTTACATTTGCCATGTGATTTTTTTCATAGTATTAGATTTAAGGTTAACAAAGGTTGGAGCAAGGCGTTGCTCCTTTTTTTATATCCATATATGAGGTTAGTCTATACGAGTTAATTCAATAACTGATACATTCCTCCTGCCAATACACGAACTACTCCTTTCATTTCCAGTTCAAAAAGAATAGCATTTATCTTATGTACGGGAATATCTGCTTCTACTACCAGAGAATTAATCTGTAAATTCCCCTGTTTCTCCAGAATAGAGACAATCTTCTGTTCTTCTTCGGACAAGTCGAGAAAAAGACTACGTTGCACATTTACTTTTTCGGAAGAAGTTGTTGGTATATTCCATCCCATTGCCTGTACAAGATCTTCAGCCGATAATAGTAAGGAAGCCTTATTATCTCTAATCAACCGATTACACCCCTTTGAATATTCATCATTTATCCGGCCGGGAAAAGCAAAACAATCGCGATGATAGCCTTCAGCAAGTTCAGCAGTGATTAATGAGCCTCCTTTTTCTGCCGATTCAATGACAACCGTAGCATCACACATACCTGCGACAATGCGGTTACGACTGACGAAATTATGTTTGTCGGGATTCGTACCGGACAGAAATTCGGTCAATAGTCCTCCTTTTTCGAGCATATCAATGGCCGTTTTCCGATGGACATAAGGATAAATACGATCCAGACCGTGGGCAAGGACACCTACCGTAGGCAGATCATTGACCAGCGCTTCACGATGCGCATGAATATCGATTCCGTAAGCAAGTCCGCTGACTACCAACACATCAGGACAAAGTGTTTTCAGATCGCGTAAGAAAGAGGCGCAAATCCGGGTACCATAATCAGTGGCATTACGAGTGCCTACCATATTTATTATATGCAGGGAATTCAAATCGGTATTTCCTTTAAAGAAAAGGACAATAGGAGCATCTTCACATTCCCGCAAACGGGAAGGATAAGCCTCGTCATGGAAAGTCAGGCAGGAGATCCGGTTCTTCCGGATAAATTCATATTCCTGTTCGGCACGGATCACAGCTTGTGGACAATCCAACGCATCTACCACCCGTTGACTCACTTCAGGAATACGTTCCGGTATTTCTTTACGCAGACGGAAGACATCAACAGCATTATTCATTCCGTCTATCAGATGTTTCGCCCCTATGTGCCCAATACCGGGCACCATTGTCAGGGCGATACTATAAATCTGTTCTTCCTCGGAACTGCTCATTTCAGGTAAGGGGCAAAGACGCTATCGAATAATTCGCTGTCACTCAAACGTCCGTTTACCACACATACCGTTTCAACAGTGGATTTCACTACTACTTTATTATCACTCTTACGGAAAATATCCTGATAGAATACATATTTGATACCTTCCTTCTTCATATAAAGTTTAGAGACAAACTCGTCTCCGCTTTTCAACGGCGTTTTGAATGCCATATTAATGCGTGCCACTACCGGATCGACTCCCTGTTCGTGGAGTGCAGCAAAACTGATGCCTACCGACGTCAGAAACTCATGGCGGGTATGTTCCAGATAATGCTGATAGTTCGCATTATTAACAATCCCTTGAAGGTCGCACTCGTAATCACGCACCTTCATTTCCAATTCATAAATATAGTTCATCAGTTAAAAATTGAAGATTAAAAATTAAAAGTTGAGAAATAGCAGTTAGCCTCTCTTTTGCTCAATATCGAGTCCTTTGAACTTCTTCAGTTCTTCGGTTGATACCAGTTTATACAGCTTGTCACTGGGGCGTATCTTATCTGATTTCATGGAGAAGTGCTGGCCTTTCTTCACAGTCTGCACGGATTCCAAGTCAACACGGGCTTCTTCCAAAGTCATGAATAGAGCACCTGTGGTCGGTCCGGTAATGAGAAGTTTATCGCCTACGCTAACTTCCGCAGCCTCTACCAGAAATTCGGAAACTCCAATGTTAGAGAAGTATTTGATACCTTTACCTACATATATCTTACGTTCCGTAGCTGCCGAGCCATAGTTTCTGGTCCATTCGCCTAAACGTTGTCCCAAATAATAGCCATCCCAAAAGCCGCGGTTGAATACTGTTTTCAGACGTTCGTCCCAAGCTGCAATCTTTTCATCGGTAAATGTTCCTTCCAGATAAGCTTTGATAGCCTCTTTGTAACATTCTACCACTGTACGTACATATTCAGGTCCACGGGCACGGCCTTCAATTTTGAATACACGCACACCGGCATCCAACATCTTATTCATAAAGTGAATGGTCTTCAAATCTTTCGGTGACATGATATATTCGTTATCAATATCCAGTTCCACATCCGTCTCTTTGTCACGGACTGTATAGGAACGGCGACACACCTGCATACAAGCGCCGCGGTTGGCAGAATGGTTCATCTCATGCAAAGAGAGGTAACATTTACCCGATACAGCCATACAAAGCGCACCGTGACAGAACATCTCAATGCGAATCTGTTCACCGCTCGGACCACAAATATGTTCTTCCTGAATCTGGCGATAGATTTCGGCTACCTGCTCCAGATTCAACTCACGGGCCAATACTACCACATCTGCAAATTGTGCGTAGAATTTTAAAGCCTCTGCATTGGAGATGTTCAGTTGAGTGGAAAGGTGTACCTCCTGCCCTATCTGACGGGCATAGTTCATCACCGCCACATCAGCTGCAATCACCGCAGAGATTCCGGCTTCCTTGGCTGCATCGACAATGGTATGCATCAATGGAATATCTTTATCATAGATAATCGTGTTGACCGTCAAGTAACTTTTCATCCCGTGTTCATCACACGTACGGGAGATCTCCCGCAAATCATCAATCGTAAACGTATTGGCCGAACGGGCACGCATGTTCAGGTTTTCTATACCGAAATAGATAGAATCAGCACCTGCCTGAATAGCCGCAGCAAGAGATTCGCGCGAACCGACAGGAGCCATTATTTCAAAATCTTTCAAACTAAGACTCATAGAATATATACTTATTTGTATCAGTTAAGCAAATGAATGCGTACAAAGGTAGGCTTTTTTCCGTATTTTTGCAGCGAAAACAAGAAGTTACTTCAATCATAAACAGTAAATATCAGATTCATATATGAAGATAGGCCAAATAGATTTGGGTAAATATCCCATCTTACTTGCTCCGATGGAGGATGTGACTGATCCGGCTTTCCGCCTGATGTGCAAGAGGTTCGGAGCAGATATGGTATACACCGAATTTGTGTCGAGCGATGCGCTGATTCGCGCTGTCAGCAAGACTGCGCAGAAACTAAGTATCAGTGATGCCGAACGTCCCGTTGCCATCCAGATATACGGGAAAGATACGGAAACGATGGTGGAAGCTGCCAAGATTGTGGAACAGGCACAACCTGATATTCTGGATATCAATTTCGGATGCCCGGTAAAAAGAGTAGCCGGAAAAGGAGCAGGAGCAGGTATGTTACAGAATATCCCCAAGATGCTGGAGATCACCCGTGCGGTAGTAGATGCGGTGAAAATCCCCGTAACGGTCAAGACCCGCCTAGGATGGGATGCTAACAACAAAGTAATTGTAGAGCTAGCAGAACAGTTACAGGATTGTGGTATTGCTGCACTGACTATACATGGCCGCACCCGTGCACAAATGTATACCGGAGAAGCAGACTGGACATTAATAGGCGAAGTGAAGAATAATCCACGGATGCATATTCCTATTATCGGTAATGGTGACGTGACGACGCCTCAACGCTGCAAAGAGTGTTTTGACCATTACGGAGTAGATGCTGTCATGATTGGTCGTGCCAGCTTTGGTCGTCCATGGATATTCAAAGAAGTGAAACACTATCTGGAGACTGGGGAAGAATTACCACCGCTAAGTTTCGACTGGTGCATGGAAGTGCTTCGCCAGGAAGTGGTCGACAGTGTAAATCTACTTGATGAGCGCAGAGGTATTCTGCATGTACGCCGTCATTTGGCTGCCAGCCCATTATTCAAAGGAATCCCTAATTTCCGTAATACGCGTATTGCCATGTTACGGGCAGAAACAAAGGAAGAGCTTTTCCGCATATTTGAAGAAATCACTTTCCAACGTAAAGAGAATCCGGAAATTTAATCTACCATAGATCATAATCTTCATCCGCAAACTCTGACTCCTGCGGATGGAGATTATCTGTTTCAAAATACAGAAGTATATTCCAATTTTCTACTTAAACATCGGTTGTGCAAACCACTTCTTAAACATCCAGGTCACAACCACATACAATAGGAATGCAGAGAAAAAACCTACAATGGCATCAATCACATAATGTGCCTGAATATATACGGTAGCCCCGCAAAGCAACATATAGAAAGGTATCAGACAAGCAAACAATTTCTTGCTGCCACGCCATGCCATAATCATCAAAATAGTAGAAATACCGACGTGTGAACTGGGGAATGCTGCCGTAGGACGTTCGCCTACCTGCTGTGAGCCCTCCACTAAGCTATAAAAGAATCCATGCTGATAACCCGGTCCGGGAAGTAATTCCTGATTATGATTGAAATAGTCACCGATAGCAGGGAAAATACCTTTAGATACATTATCAATCCCGATGGCAGGGAAATAGAATTGAGGCCCCGCGACAGGAACGAATATATAAATCAGATAATAGATAAAGAAGGAAGTGACGAGAACAAAAGACATCTTTTCGAACCACTCAAACTTATAAATGAAATAAAACAATGCCACAATCAGCATCATCGGATAATAAAAGAAATATCCCATATTGAATGCTTCACTGACGATAAGGTGCGGAAACGTATGGCAAAACCAGATAGCAGGCTGACCATTGAAAATAAACTCCTCGGCAGTTGCAAATACATGGTCTAAATTCGGAAAGAAACGATTGAACTCGAAAGTATCCGGATACCAGTAAGACAATAGACTCATCTGGATAACAATGCGCACAAACGCTGAAAACTTACAGGGGGCAAGACGATAAAGATACATCAACAAAAAGGTCATCGCCGCGATCATAGCCCTATCCAGCAACATGTGCCATGGATGATCCATTCGCTGAAACAGGAATAGAATCAATATGGAAGTCAACAGATTATAAATCAGTGTAATCTTTTCCACAGCAAACAACCCTTTCCGGGTTTCTACGCGCTTAAATAAGTCTAAAGCCATCCTTCATTTTTATACCAGGCAATGGTTTCACGAACTCCCTTTTCCAAATCATATTCGGGTACATACCCAAGTTCTTTCATTACCGGGGATATGTCGCATTGCCAGTTGCGTTGTTTCATTATCTTATATTTATCCGAATTCAGGGTACTGCTCCTCCCGGAACGTGTAGCAATGAATTCAGCGAACAAAGATATAACTTTTAGCACAATTAATGGACATTTCAAGTGAAGAACAAACGGATTGCCCAATTCTTTTTGTATCAGATCCGAAAAGGCACGACTTCTATAGATTTTCCCATCTGTCAGGAAATACGCCTTTTGAACCACTTTTTTCTCCATTCCCAGAAAAATCGCCTGCACAATGTCCTTCACATAAACAAAAGTCAAGTCCTGACGACAGAAACCGACCGAAAAGTCTACATGCTTCTGAATGGACTTGGCCATCAGGAAATAGTCTGACTCACGGGGACCATAGACTCCCGTAGGACGATAAATGACATAAGGAAAACCGGGAATACTCTGAATATATAATTCCGCTTTCAATTTACTCAATCCATAAGCCGTATTAGGCATCGGAGTATCTTCTCCGCTTATCGGAGTATAATCCTTCTCACGTACAGGTCCGAATACACTCAACGTGCTAATATATATAAACTGCTTCGGAACCATATTCAATTCCTTCAGCGTGTCTATAAAATATTTAGTCTGAAGATAATTCACATAATCAAAGGTCTTTTTATCAGAACACTTTGTCACACCGGCGCAATGGATGATATAATCAAAGTTGCTGTAAGTACCTTTATGCCCGGAGAGTTGGGCGCGAAGCTCATTGGGATGTGCAAAGTCCAGTTCCAGAAAGTGAATTTTCCGGTTCTTTAAATACCGCTTGCTACTCGTGGGGCGAATTCCGGCCCACACACCAAACTTTCGTTTCAACGCTTCCTCCACGATGAAACTTCCTATAAAACCACTTGCACCTGTAATTAAAACACTCTCCATTATTACTTCCCTGGTTCTACATGAATATTGATTCAAAAAATATGATGCCACAAAGATACGATAAATATAAAATAAAAGCCATTTTGCTTTTCTCAATTATTATTTGTTTATTTGCAACGCGATTTATTTACTATTCAACACTTTTAAAGCACGTGGAAGATAAGGCCGATTTTGATTTTCTTTTTAAAGAGTACTATCCTCAACTTTATTATTACGCATTTCATTTGATTAATAATATGGAGGCTAGCAAAGATATCGTCAGCGACGCCTTCGAATTTATTTGGGCCAATTATGCTAAAATAGATAAAGCCACAGCTAAATCTTATCTATATGTCTACGTTCGCAACAAAAGCATTGATTTCCTGCGGCATCAGAATACACACGAACAATACGTACAAATCTATTCCGAACTGACCAAAAGTTATGTTGAGACGGAGTATCAGGAGCAGGATGAAAGAATGATGCATATCAGTAAGGCGATGGAAAAACTGACTCCACATACCAGGCATATTTTAGAAGAATGTTATATTCAACGCAAAAAATATCAGGAAGTGGCAGAGGAATTAAATATTAGTGTCAGTGCAGTCAGGAAGCATATTGTGAAAGCATTACAGGTGATACGTGAAGAATGTGCAAAAAAATCATAAAGCAGGTGTCTTTATTTTATGATTAAACGTAATATAAATAAGTATGATACAGTCGAACAGTGATGAATAAAGATATTGACAATATAGATAGTACAGATAAATCTGTAGAGAAGGCACTCGACATTATGGAGAGCTCTTCAGAAATAAACGTCGAACAACTGCAGGAAATGCTTAAAGATGAAGAAACCCTGCAGGCTTGTCGCGACATCATGGATAGCAGCCTCTTCCTACAACAAAAAAGTGGAATGGAACTACCCAATATAGAGATGGAGCTAGAACGATTCAAGAAAAAACAGTACACGGCAAGAATGCGTTCCAACTTCTGGAAAGTAAGTATGGGAATAGCCGCCATGATTGCCGTTCTATTTGGAACTTACTATCTTATCAATACCCTGACGACCCCTGCCCTGGAACCAATCACAGTATTTACTGCGGATGCTGCCCCTCAACATATCACTCTGCAAAAAGATAACGGAGAAAAGATTGTATTAGACGAACCGCAATCAAACAATCAAACCTTACCACAGAAAATGATCTCAAAGTCCGAAAAGAAAGAATTGGATTACAGGCAAGTCATTTCAACGACCACTCAAACACATGTACTCACTGTTCCACGCGGTGAAAGTTTCAAGGTAGTGTTATGTGACGGCACGGAGGTCTGGCTCAATGCCAATAGTAACTTTGTCTATCCAACGGCCTTTATTGGCGACGAACGTATCGTCACTTTAGAAGGTGAGGCTTATTTTAAAGTGGCCAAAGATCCGGAGCGACCTTTCATCGTAAAAACCAAAACTGTGCAAACCCGCGTTCTCGGTACTGAATTTAATATACGCAGCTATACTCCTGAAGATACTCATGTAGTGCTTATTAATGGAAAAGTAGAAGTCAGCAATACCAAAGGAGGATCATATACCAGACTATATCCGGGAGAAGATGCACATCTGCAATCTGATGGCAACTTTATCCTGGCAGAAGTAGATCTAGACTCCTATGTTTATTGGAAAGACGGCTATTTCTACTTTGACAATGTCACATTGAAAGATATTATGCAAAATTTGGGACGTTGGTACAATGTAAACATAGAGTTCAGAAACAAAGAAGCGATGGAGTATAAAATGCACTTTATATCCGATCGTACCAAAGACCTGGAACATACAATCTCATTACTTAATAGAATGAAAAAAGTGACAGTCACCTTGCAAGGCAATACGCTTACTGTAGACTAGATTTTTATTGCATAAGTATAACTAATCTATGCAAAATACAACAAAATATCACTTTTATTAAAAAATAAATCACAAAAGGGGTATCCATTTTTTCTTCTCATACGAACTAGTTATATAAACATGTTCAAAATAGTGTTATTAAAGACAAACGTATGAGAAATAATTGGAACCTACTTATTGTGTGTTTTCTATGCGTATTATGTTTCCGACCCTACCAAGTAAATGCTCAGGTGCAATCGCAAAAGAAAATCACGATTGAAATTAGCAACGAACGGTTGCCGTCCGTACTAAAACGTTTAGAAAAACTATCTGGATATAAGATCCTGTTTACGTATGACGATGTCAAGAAATTCACCGTTTCTGGCTCCGTCAAGGATAAGAGTATAGAGCAGACTCTCGATATAATCTTAGCCAATAAGCCACTGGAATATCATATTGAAGACCAATTTATCACAATTACTATCAAAGGTCCTTCCAAACAGGCGAAAGTATTCAATGTGAAAGGAGTGGTTATTTCCGGTGATGACGGACAGCCGCTCATTGGTGCAACCGTTGTCATCAAAGGAAGTAAGTCCGGTGTATTAACGGATATAGATGGAAAATTCTCGATAGAAAATGTATCCAATAAATCCCTGTTACAATTTTCCTATATAGGAATGAAACCGCAAGACCTGACTCCTGCTCCAAATATGAATGTTACATTAATGCCTGATGTACAAACATTATCTGAAGTAGTAGTAACAGGTATGCAGAAAATGGACAAACGTCTGTTTACAGGAGCAACCAAACAATTGTCCGCAGATGAGGTCAAACTAGATGGTTTGCCTGATATCAGCCGGGGACTTGAAGGACGTGCTGCAGGCGTATCTGTACAAAATGTTTCCGGCACATTTGGTACCGCCCCAAAAATCCGGGTACGTGGTGCTACATCTATTTTCGGTAGTTCAAAGCCACTATGGGTGGTAGATGGAGTCATCATGGAAGATGCTATCGACGTAGGTCCGGATGACTTATCCTCAGGAGATGCCGAAACATTGATTAGTTCAGCTATTGCCGGATTGAATTCAGATGATATTGAAAGCTTTCAAATATTGAAAGACGGATCAGCAACCTCTATCTACGGTGCGCGAGCCATGGCAGGGGTTATTGTAGTAACCACCAAAAAGGGAAAAGCCGGTGTCAGCAAAATCAGCTATACCGGTGAATTTACAACTCGTATGATTCCCAGTTATAAAGAATTCAATATCATGAATTCACAGGAACAAATGGGAATCTATAAAGAAATGGAACAAAAAGGATGGCTCAACAATAGCGATACTTACCGTGCAAAAGATAGCGGAGTGTATGGACGTATGTATCAGTTAATCAATCAATACAATCCGGTTACAGGACAATTCGGACTTGCCAACACTCCGGAAGCACGTAACGCTTACCTGCGTGAAGCGGAAATGAGAAATACCGACTGGTTTGATACTTTATTTTCCAACAATATCACACAAAATCATTCTGTCAGTATCACTTCCGGAACAGAAAAATCTTCATTCTATGCTTCATTAAGTGCCATGTCAGACCCGGGGTGGTACAAGCAAAGTGAAGTAAAACGCTATACAGCTAATTTAAATACAACATATAATATATATAAGAATTTATCTATAAATTTAATATCCAGTGCTTCCTACCGTAAGCAGAAAGCGCCCGGAACACTAAGTTCTGAAGTGAATGCAGCTAGTGGAGAAGTCACCCGTCAATTTGACATCAATCCATATTCGTATGCACTAAACACATCACGCGCATTGGATCCGGCAGTCAACTATACAGCTAACTACGCACCATTCAATATCCTTCATGAATTGGATAACAATTATATGGACTTAAACGTAGTTGACGTTAAATTCCAAGGAGAAGTAAAATGGAAAGCACTTCCAGAATTAGAGCTTAGCGCATTAGGAGCAGTCAGATATCAAGCTTCTTCGCAAGAACATAATATTAAAGACCACTCGAATCAGGCAACAGCATATCGCACAGGAATGGATGACGCCACTATTCGTGACAACAATAATTTACTCTACACCAACCCCGACAATCCTTATGCTTTACCCATCAGCATACTGCCGGAAGGCGGTATTTACCAGCGTAAGGACTATCGCATGCTGGGAGTAGACTTTCGTGCCACAGCATCCTGGAATCATTTATTTGCAGAAAAGCATATAACCAATCTTTTCGCTGGTATGGAGGTGAATGATTTAAAACGCATGCAGAATTATTTTCAAGGATGGGGAATGCAATATACAATGGGCGAAATTCCATCGTACGTATATGAATTTTTCAAGAAAGGTATTGAGTCCGGTGAAAATTATTATGGATTAAACCATACCACAACAAGGAGTGTAGCAGGTTTTGCCAATGCAACCTATTCGTATGATGGCCGTTATACAGTAAACGGAACATTCCGCTATGAAGGCACCAACCGCATGGGAAAAAGCCGTTCTTCCCGCTGGTTACCTACATGGAATATTTCAGGAGCATGGAATGTACATGAAGAAAATTTCTTCGAAACACTCAGCTCCGTGCTGTCACATTTGACATTCAAAGCATCCTACTCTTTAACTGCCGACAGAGGTCCGGAATATGTAACAAATTCACATGCCATAATCACCAGCTATTCACCATTTCGCCCTTTCACCAGCGGACAGGAAACCGGACTTTATGTATCCGACCCCGAAAATAGCGAATTGACTTACGAAAAGAAGCATGAATTAAACATCGGTGCTGATATGGGATTCTTAAACAACCGGATCAATTTCTCAATCGACTGGTATAAACGCAACAACTATGACCTGATTGGTATAACTCCGACACAAGGAGTAGGTGGTTCTATTTATAAATATGCCAATATAGCCTCCATGAAGTCACATGGTATTGAATTCACCATCTCAAGCAAGAATATCCAATCGAAAGACTTCTCATGGAATACAGATTTCATCTTTTCCAAAGCAAAAAATGAAGTGACCGAGCTTAACGCCCGTTCCAGCGTGATGGATCTGGTTTCAGGCTATGGTTTTGCGCGTCAGGGCTACCCGGTGCGTGGTTTGTTCTCTATCCCATTTGTCGGCCTAAGTTCAAATGGTATCCCAATGTATAATATCAATGGAAAAATAACCAGTACTGATATTGATTTCCAAACACGTGACAATATAGACTATCTAAAATATGAAGGTCCCACTGATCCTACTATAACAGGTAGCTTTGGTAATATCTTCACCTATAAAGCATTCAAACTAAATGTATTTATCACCTATTCATTTGGTAATGTAGTACGTTTAAATCCGTGCTTCAATTATCAATACAGTGACTTATCCTCTATGCCCCGTGAATTCAAAAATCGCTGGACAGTTCCGGGTGATGAGAAGCATACCAATATCCCTGCCATCATTTCCAAACGTCAATATGAAGATAATAAAGATTTGATGTATGCATATAATGCCTATAATTACTCTACAGAACGAATTGCCAAAGGAGACTTTATTCGTATGAAAGAAATTTCCTTGTCCTATGATTTTCCAAAATCATGGATTACATCAGCAAAGATATCCAATTTATCTTTGAAACTTCAGGCTACCAATTTATTCCTAATCTACGCAGATAAGAAGCTAAACGGACAGGACCCGGAATTCTTCAATACCGGTGGAGTTGCCTCCCCTGTACCCCGTCAGTTCACATTAACTCTTAGATTAGGATTTTAACCATTCAGATAATTATAAAAATGATGAAATATAAAAACGTATTATATACAGCAGTCATTTCAACCTTATGCCTGGGAATAACCTCCTGTAGCGATTTTTTGGATGAAATGCCGGACAACCGAACTGAACTAACTACCGAAGAGAGCATTACCAAAGTATTGGTATCTGCATACCCAATGACCACCAACTGTCATATAGGCGAATTCTACAGTGACAACATTGATGAAAATAGTAAAGCATACAGCTATCTTTTCCGGTTAAACGAGCACTTGTATCGCTGGCAGCAAACCACTGAAGAGAATCAAGACTCACCTCATGCCTTATGGAATGATTGTTATAACTCGATTGCATCGGCCAACCAAGCCCTGGCAGCCATCGAGCAAATGGGAAACCCTCAATCATTGTCAGCACAAAGAGGTGAAGCTCTAATATGTCGCGCATATAATCATTTCGTACTAGCTACCACATTCTGCAAAGCGTATGGTACAAATGCAGATAAAGACCTAGGTATACCTTACATAAAGGAACCGGAAACATCTGTAAATCCACAATACTCACGCGGAACTGTTGCTGAAGTCTATCAAAATATCGCAGCCGATTTAGAAGAAGGATTGCCTCTAATCGACGACAATATTTACTCACGAGTGAAATATCATTTTAATAAAAAGGCTGCCTATGCATTTGCTGCCCGCTTTTATCTATATTACACACAGCCGGATTTTTCTAACTGCCAGAAGGTTATCAATTATGCCAATATAGTACTCGGCACGAATGCTTCCCAATATTTACGTGACTGGGCTGCATTAGGAGCTTTATCTCCCAACAAGAACATACAGCCGAACGCTTATGTAGATGCAGATAATCGGGCAAATCTACTGGTAATATCAGCAGCTTCATATTGGCCATTGGTTTCCGATCCGGGTTATGCCAACTGTGAAAGATACTGCATGAATAATATTACTGCCTCGGAAAGTTGTAAATCCGAAGGTCCATGGGGAGACCAGTCAAGCTACCACCAAATCCCATTTGCGCCTGGTGGCTCTATCAAGAACGGATTCCGCCGTTTAGTCATCTATCAGCAGTTCACATCAGGCAACAGCTGGGTCGGTTATATGCTGTATCCTGCTTTCACTACCGATGAAGCATTACTTTGCCGGGCTGAAGCTTACACATTACTAAAACGTTACGACGAAGCTGCAGCCGATATAGACGCCTGGCAGAAAGCCTTTACGAAAAATACACAAACCTTGTCCAAAGAGACAATCAATGATTTTTATGCTCAATTAAAATATTACACACCGGAAGCCCCGACAGTAAAAAAGGAATTGCATCCGGATTTTATAATAGAAAAAGGAATGCAAGAGAATCTGATACACTGTATTCTACATGCGAGACGCCTGTTAACTTTAGAAGAGGGACTTAGATGGCAAGATATAAAGCGCTATGGCATTGTAATCTACCGCCGCTATTATGAAGGTTATACCTTGGTGAATATCACCGACAAGATGGACACGAATGACCCCAGACGTGCAATTCAGCTACCGGCCAGTGTCATTACGGCAGGTATGCAACCAAATCCAAGAAATGACTAACTAACTTAAGGAGGGAAAAATATGAAGAAATACATCATATATAGTTTAATCATATCATTAACCTGCGGACTGGGAGCTTGCAACAACGACGAGGGCGTGGACAAAGCAAACAGCATCTTCTCTACAGAAGAAGTAGAACGCAGCCCATTCGACAACTGGATATTGGGTAATTACACCCATCCGTACAACATTGCATTGAAATATCGCATGGAAGATAACGAGAGCGATATGACACATGTATTAGCTCCTGCCGACTATAAAAAATCCGTAGTACTGGCTAAAATTATCAAACATGTATGGCTGGAAGCATACGATGAAGCGACCGGTAATCCGGACTTCTTACGTCAATACATCCCCAAGACCATTCACTTTATCGGCTCTCCTGCCTATGAAGACAATGGCACCATGGTATTGGGAACGGCAGAAGGTGGTATGAAAATTACATTATACAATGTAAATGACATCAATCCTGATAAAATAGATATCAATCTGCTAAACGAATACTATTTCCAAACAATGCATCATGAGTTCGCCCACATCCTGCATCAAACCAAAAACTATGATCCGGCATTTGATCGTATCACAGAAAATGCCTATATCGGCAGCGACTGGTATATGGTGGGAGCTAACCGCAATGCATGGCAACAAGGATTTGTCACTTCCTACGCAATGAGTGAATCACGTGAAGATTTTGTTGAAAACATTGCGGTGTACGTCACAAATACAGAAGACTACTGGAATAATATGCTACAAAATGCCGGTGAAAGCGGTCGTGCACTTATCAAACAGAAATTCGAAATAGTCTATAGTTACATGGAACAAACCTGGGGAATCAATCTGGACGAATTACGCGACATCGTTCTACGCCGCCAAGATGATATAGCAAACGGCAATGTAGACTTAAGTATTATTGAATAAACTATGAAAATTATGAAGAAATATCTATCAATATACACACTTCTGGCATTGACTTGCATTGTATTACAATCTTGTCTTTTCTCTGAAGAAGAAATATTCGACGAATCATCTGCCAACAGAGCTACAGCCGATGTAATAAAATGCCAGGAGATTCTTAAAGATGTTCCGAACGGATGGAAACTGGAATATTACATAGGAAGCAACTATTCTGCAGGTGCAGTCACCCTACTAATGAAATTTGATGGAAAACAGGTAGAAATGGCGTCGGAAGCAGGAGCAGAAGGTTACAAGCCGGGTACCATAATAACCTCCCTGTATCAAGTTAAATCGGAACAAAGCACTATGCTCACTTTCGACTCATACAACCAGCTGATCCACATGTTTTCAGGTCCTTTAGGCCTGAACATGAACGTGGGAGGAGATTATGAGTTTATTATCATGAGCGCAACTCCCGACAAGGTTATTCTACAAGGAAAAAAATATAAAAATATAATGGAAATGACGCCTATGCCCAAAGACATACCATGGCGTATCCAGCTTGAGGATATCATTAACATCGAGAAAGATGCTTTTCTGAATACATATCGCATGGAGAAAGGGGGCCAAGTACTGAACTACTTTATACGTGACAATGGCACAATGTCTACATTCTCCGTTTACAGTACCAATTATAGCAGTGCAGAAAGTTTACCATATATTTATACAGAAAAAGGGCTGAAGTTACAGTCTCCATATAATGTCAACGGAGTTGAAGTCCAGCACTTCAAATGGGATAAAAAGTCCAGGCTATTTGTTTGTACCGATGCAGATGCAACGGATATTGTATTAAAAGAGTATTATCCCGAAAACTATCTGCAATATGAAGACTATATTGGCACCTACACCGCAACGGTTGACGATTACGATGAAGGTCCAACTTCACAATCTGTAACCATCACTCCTAAAGTCAGAGGAGAAAGTTATACTCTAAAAAGTATTGGCGGATTCAACTTCACTCTTCTGTATGACAAAGCCAGCGGAAAACTGATCTTAGATTCACAAAGTATAAGTCCGGTTTCTTCATCGTCTTACTACTTTGCGTGTGCGGCAGGTGTAGAAGGATATGCTCACACAGAATTAAGTTTGCCTTCACGTCTACGCAGCGGATTGGTAAATGTAACGGCAAATACCAACCCTTTCACTTTTTACTTTGCGGATAAAGCAAGCCAGGAAAATACATTATTGATAATCTGGGCTTATTCCTCTGATGAATATTCAACTTCAGGACTAATGGGTTACTGGAGCTGGTATAACTCAATCTTAATGGAAAAAGAAAACGAAGGTAATTAATACAATTATGAGAAAGTTTTTTAATATATTCTTATTTGTACTTTGCACCATAGCAATAGCGGGATGCAATGATACGGAAAGCAGCGAATCCAGGTTAGAGATCAAAGCTGTAAATACTAATTTCCAAGCGACTGGAGGAAAAGGCTACATACAACTTCAGGCAACAGGCAATATAACAGCAGATGTTAATGCCGACTGGTGTGTGCTGAAAGAAGTAAACCCCAATGAAGTAGTATTCGAAGTAAAAGAAAACACCGGATACTCTGGTAGAAATGCTTTATTGACAATCAGTAACGGAGTAGAAAAAAAGGCGTTCAATATCAATCAATCCGGAGCTGTTTTCATCTTCGGTAAAGACGAGTGGATGCTCCGCACCGACAATAAAGCAGCTACGCTACCTATAAAATTACAAAGTTCTTTCGATTATACAATAGACATACCCGCAGAAGCTCAAGAATGGTTGTCATTTGAACAGAATGCGAAGGGAATAAATTTCAAGGTAAAAGAAAATACCTCCGGAAAAATGAGAGGAGCTATTGTCAATGTGGCAGCAAAAGACAGATCGGCTTCTTATCAGGTAATACAATATGATGTTGACGAACTTACCGGAACATGGCAAGGCATGTTTTCAGATGGGCAAATGAATTACGGTTTGAAAGATGTCACCATTGAGAAACAGGAAGACGGAACATACCTGCTTTCAAACATTCTAACCGGATTGCCTTACAAACTGAAAGCAAAAGCCATAGACAATTGCCTGGCTTTTGGGGCCGGTCAAAACCTAGGAGTCTTCGAGGACAATTTATATCTCTCATTCGAAATTCTTAGCTCTGATCTATATTATGTAAAAGATCCTTCTGTAACAATCTCATTAGGCCCCGTAATGTTAACAGACGGAACATTCGTTTTCGCTTTTTCCGGAATAAAAGAAAATGATCCTTTCGGTTTTGTTTTCCGGGTATATGAAGATGCAAAACTACAGAAAGTTATAGACAATCTGTCTATTTTTATTAATTGTATTCTATTTAAAGAAGACATAATCCAATAACATATGAAAAAGATACTATTAACTAGCTTTATCGTGGCATTAGGATTACTTGGTGCAAGCTGTAAAGATGACAACAGCACCGCAGGCGGAGGAGGAGAAATACTTCCGGACCAACAGGTAAGCTGTGAGATATTTATGCCAACTGATGGCGCAACCGTTATTATGTCAGACAAACTGATTATCAGAGGAGAAGGGACTACAAACTATGGTAAAATCATTTCTGCAGAACTGAAAGTCGGGGAAGAGATTATCACTGACATCACTTCAGTTCCATTCTATTATGAGTATACCTTCTCCAAAGATGCCGAACCGGGAGAACTGAAAATTGAGTTAGCAGTTAAAGGAGATCACGAAGGTAGTGCCTTGGCAACTATTACAGTGACAACAGAACAAGGAAACAAGCCTGCTCCCCCTCAATATGGAGAAGTGCTAACCGATACCCGTGATGGAAATACATACAAAACCGTACAACTTGCAGACCAGTTATGGATGGCAGAAAATTTACGCTATCTACCAGAGCAACAGTTTGATGTGTCCTCAACCGAACCAAGATATTACGTAATGTTTGATAATGATGCAAAAACAGAACTTGGAAAAGGTTTCCTGAATGCATATGGAGCCTATTACAACCTACCTGCTGCTCTACAAAACGAAACGGCTTTAGGTCCCGATGAAACACGTATAATAAAAGGAGTTTGTCCTGATGGATGGCATATTCCTTCTCAAAAAGAATGGCAAAAATTATCTCAATACGTATTAGATTCCGGAATGGCAGCAATTATGAATGATGGTCAAGTAGATGAAACAGCCCTAGCAAAGGCTCTAGCTTCAACAACGATGTGGATGATGCCGGAATACACAGAAATAGAACCACAGCCAACCTGGGTTGGAGTTGAGATGGAAAAGAATAATGCAACCTTATTCAATGGTCTGCCTATAGGTTTCCGTGCTTGTGCAGGCGACGAAGATTGGATGCATTCAGCCTACAGTGCGGGTTGGTGGAGTTCGACAGCGGGAGTACAAATGGGACCAGAATTTGGTATTACCGTACGTATGTGGTCAGACCTCCACACATTTGTAACCAATGCAGAATTTAATCCGGGAGTAGGACTCCCCGTTCGTTGTATCAAAGATTAACCATATATTATTACTCACTAAATAAAAATACAATTATGAAGAAGTTAGGATTCCTTTTATTTTTAGTCTTAGGACTAACGGCTTGCGGTGATGACAACAATGATCCCGCTCCAGAACAACATGTAACATGTGCCATATCTTCTCCTACTGAAGGAGCAACGATAGACATAGCTGAAAAGATGACAATCAAAGGAGAAGCAACTGTTGACATTGGTCAAATATCGAATGTTACTCTTAAAATCGGAGACAAACAAATTTCAGAAGTAACTTCTGTTCCATTTAGTTATGAATACACATTCGAAGCCAGTCAAGCCGTAGGAGCACTAAAAATTGAACTGACCGTCAAAGGCGATCAAGGTGCCATGGCGACAAGTGAAGTAAATGTCACACTAAAAAAGACCGAACCAACCCCAGAACCGGAAGAAGGAAAGATGATTGACCCACGGGATAATCATGAATACAAAATTGTTACAATTGGTGAACAAATATGGATGGCAGAGAACTTGGCTTATTTACCATCAGTTAGCAAACCGGAAGATGCCGCTACCAGTGATGGAGATCCGCTCTATTTTGTTTTCAACTATGATGGCAAAGATGTAAATGCAGCTAAAGCCACGAAAGAATACAAGACATACGGAGTCTTGTATAATTGGTATGCCGCTATGAACCAAAAGAACGCAACCGGTGGAAATGCGGATGCCATACCAAGTGGTATTCAAGGAATCTGTCCTAACGGATGGCATCTACCCAGCAAAGCAGAGTGGAAAAAACTAGAAAATTTTGTTGCAGATGAATTAGCACCAGTTGAAGGTAATGTATGGACAGATGATGAAGGAAATAAATACTCCGATAAAGACTGTAAAAACGTCTGGTCAGCATTGACAGGAAAACTGGATGCTGACGGTTGGGGAGAATCCGGCATGATAGATGAAAATCCTGATCTCGCTAAAGGTCCACGTGACACCTATGGCTTTAATGTTATACCTGCCGGACAATGTTATCAGAGCGGAAGTTTTGAAATGCCTAAGTCACAGAGTAGAACAGACTTTTGGAGCACAGACCAAGCTACTTACGGAGCAGGAACTGTATATTTCAGTAATATGAGTTATGGGTTAGGTTATTCTTCTGATAAAGGAGGAATACAAGTAAAACGTGGCCTTTCAGTACGTTGCGTAAAAGATTAACTATATTGTAGATAAACATTTATCAATTAGTTCATTACAGAATTAATAAATTCTCTCTTAAAGATAAGGGAAGTATGTCGAGAGATATGCTTCCCTTTTAATATATCTTTTTACACCTAGTTACCAACTCACTCAAACATATAATTAGTCGATATCCAATATCACGAAATAAAACAAATTCTGAATGTTCTTCCATTTTATTATATATCTTTGTAACTAGATATTTTAAAAGACTACATTATGGCAAAAAAGAAAGAAAAGAAAGAGAAAAAGGCCGGCAAGAGAATGAGTAAGAAAGAGCTGGCAGCGTTATTAATAGACTTTTTCCATGCCAAATCCAGCGAGACCTTAAGTATGAAATATATTTTTTCAGAACTGCGTCTCACTACCCATCCGCAAAAAATGTTATGCGTCGATATATTACATGACCTTTTAGCTGACGATTATATTTCTGAAATAGAAAAAGGAAAATTCCGTCTCACCAATCATGGAACAGAGATGGTAGGCACTTTCCAACGGAAAAGCAATGGCAAGAATTCCTTTATTCCTGAAGGAGGAGGCGAGCCGATATTTGTAGCCGAGCGTAATTCCGCCCATGCGATGAATAACGATAAGGTAAAGATAACCTTCTATGCCAAACGGAAAAACAGAGAGGCAGAAGGAGAAGTGATAGAAATACTGGAGCGTGCAAACGATACTTTCGTCGGCACACTGGAAGTAGCTAAGTCATACGCATTCCTGGTGACAGAGAACCGTACATTAGCCAATGATATTTTCATCCCGAGAGATAAGCTAAAAGGCGGAAAGACCGGAGATAAAGCCATTGTGAAAGTAACCGAATGGCCAGACAAGGCAAAGAATCCTATCGGACAAGTAATAGATATATTAGGTCAGGCTGGCGACAACACCACAGAGATGCACGCAATTCTTGCGGAGTTCGGTCTGCCGTATGTATATCCGAAAGCAGTAGAGACAGCAGCGGACAAGATTCCTGCCGAGATTTCAGCAGAAGAGATTGCCAAACGCGAAGATTTTCGTAAGGTAACAACTTTCACTATCGACCCGAAAGACGCCAAAGATTTTGACGACGCACTCTCCATCCGCAAGCTAAAGGACGGATTGTGGGAAGTAGGCGTACACATTGCCGACGTAACACACTACGTAAAAGAAGGTAGCATCATCGACAAAGAAGCAGAAAAGCGGGCAACTTCCGTTTATCTGGTAGACCGTACCATCCCGATGCTTCCCGAACGGCTGTGTAACTTCATTTGTTCACTCCGCCCGAACGAAGAAAAACTAGCTTTCTCCGTTATCTTCGATATTACGGAAAAAGGAGAAGTCAGAGACTCACGTATCGTACATACGGTTATCAACTCCGACCGTCGCTTCACCTACGAGGAGGCACAACAAATCATAGAAACAAAAGAAGGAGACTTCAAAGAAGAAGTACTCACATTAGATACGATTGCCAAAGCACTGCGCGAAAAACGCTTCTCTGCAGGAGCCATCAACTTCGACCGCTACGAAGTGAAGTTCGAAATTGACGAAAAAGGAAAACCAATCAGCGTTTACTTCAAAGAGTCAAAAGATGCCAATAAACTGGTGGAAGAATTCATGTTGCTCGCTAACAAGACCGTAGCAGAAAAGATAGGATGTGTGCCGAAGAACAAGAAAGCCAAAGTGCTTCCTTACCGTATCCACGACCTGCCCGATCCGGAGAAGTTGGAGAACTTGTCACAGTTCATCGCCCGCTTCGGCTACAAAGTGCGTACAAGCGGAACGAAGACTGATATTTCAAAATCCATCAACCATTTATTGGACGACATACACGGAAAGAAAGAAGAGAACCTGATAGAAACCGTATCCATCCGCGCCATGCAGAAAGCACGTTACTCAACCCATAACATCGGTCACTACGGACTAGCTTTCGAATATTACACTCACTTTACTTCTCCCATCCGCCGTTTCCCGGACATGATGGTACACCGTTTGGTGACGAAGTATATGGACGGAGGACGTAGCGTATCCGAAGCCAAGTACGAAGACCTCTGCGACCACAGCTCGAACATGGAACAAATTGCAGCCAATGCCGAGCGTGCTTCCATCAAATATAAACAGGTGGAATTTATGAGCGAACGTCTGGGGCAGATTTACGACGGTGTAATCTCCGGCGTAACCGAGTGGGGACTTTATGTAGAACTGAACGAAAACAAATGTGAAGGTCTGGTCCCTGTTCGTGATCTGGATGATGACTACTACGAATTCGACGAGAAGAACTATTGTCTTCGCGGACGCCGCAAAAACAAAATATACAGTCTGGGAGACGCTATTACTGTTCGGGTAGCTCGTGCTAATCTGGAAAAGAAACAATTGGATTTTGAATTAATAGAAAAGTAAATTCACCACAGAGTACACTAAGAAATCAGGAAGTAAAAAGACTTCATGTACTCCGTGTCCTCTGTGGTAAGCCAAACAGCCATTATGAAAACTGTCATTATTGAAGATAAACAACGAATCGAATCCATTATTCTCCATTGCGATGCCTGTTTTGTAGGCATTACTGATTTGGAAGGTAATCCCTATGTAGTTCCGATGAACTTCGGTTATGAGAATGGCATCATATATCTTCATTCGGGTCCTGAAGGCAGCAAGTTGGAGATGCTGGAACATAATAATAATGTATGCATCACTTTCAGCGTTGGACATAAACTTGTCTACCAACACGAAAAGGTAGCCTGCAGTTACAGTATGCGTTCGGAAAGCGCGATGTGTCGGGGGCAAGTAGAATTCATCGAAGAAATAGATGAGAAACGCCGTGCATTGGATATTATCATGCGTCATTACACGGATAGTGAGTTCAACTATTCCGATCCTGCGGTACGTAATGTCAAAGTATGGCAAGTACGTATCGATCAGATGACAGGAAAAGTTTTCGGTCTGCGAGCCAACGAAAAGCCATGAAGCGGTTTTCCGGCTTTCGACAATACTTGAGTAGAGTATTCAACAAGCATTGTAGAGTATTTCCAAACTAATTTCTCTAAACAAAAGTTTAGATCACTTTTACCCTCACACCCTCACCATTGTCTGTATCTCTTTATCCATCGGCATTACAGGTGTGAGGGTAAAGGTGATTATAAAGACTATTCTATCCTCTCATATCAAAATCTTTTTGTATACTTGCAACATAAATAAAATAGATAAGTACTCTTGCAAAAAAATAGATTATGAAGAAACTGCTATGTCTCGCCCTGTTAGTATCTGCCGGAAGTATCTACTCCGGAAGTATCTCGGCAAACAACAAACCTACTGATAACAAATCCGGCAACAACTCAAAGGACATATACAAAAAGACCTGGATCGACTTCAATAAAAAGGGTATAAAGGATGTATACGAAGATCCCTCCGCTCCTATCGAAGCCCGCATCGCGGATTTGCTTTCGCAAATGACACTGGAAGAGAAAACCTGTCAGATGGCTACTCTCTACGGTTCGGGACGGGTATTGAAAGATGCATGGCCTACTGCCGGATGGTCAGCGGAAATTTGGAAGGACGGTATCGGAAATATTGATGAGCAGGCGAACGGACTGGGTAAATTCGGTTCTGAAATCTCCTATCCGTATGCCAACAGCGTAAAGAACCGACACACCATTCAACGCTGGTTTATGGAACAGACACGACTGGGTATTCCGGTGGACTTTACCAATGAAGGAATACGCGGATTATGTCACGACCGGGCTACCATGTTTCCCGCTCAATGCGGGCAAGGTGCCACGTGGAACAAAAAACTGATCCGGGAAATTGCGAAAGTCACTGCAGATGAGGCAAAAGCATTGGGATATACCAATATTTATTCTCCTATTCTGGATATAGCACAAGATCCTCGCTGGGGACGTGTGGTGGAAAGTTATGGGGAAGATCCTTATCTGGTGGGCGAATTGGGAAAACAGATGATTCTCGGTCTGCAAAATGAAGGTATCGTTGCTACTCCGAAACATTTTGCCGTTTACAGTATTCCGGTCGGTGGACGTGACGGAGGTACGCGTGAGATGAAGACTCTTTATCTGGAACCTTTCCGCAAAGGTATTCAGGAAGCGGGTGCTCTAGGGGTGATGAGTTCGTATAATGATTATGACGGGGAGCCTGTTTCCGGAAGTTATCATTTCCTCACGGAGATTCTGCGTCAGCAATGGGGATTCAAGGGATATGTAGTATCGGATAGTGAGGCGGTAGAGTTTCTGCATACCAAACATCGTATCACTCCGACTGAAGAAGAGATGGCAGCACAAGTAGTCAATGCAGGATTGAATATCCGTACTAACTTTACTCCGCCACAAGATTTTATTCTCCCGTTGCGCCGTGCTATCAACGAAGGCAAAGTTTCTTTGCACACGCTCGATCAACGTGTCGGTGAAATTCTCCGTGTCAAGTTTATGATGGGACTTTTTGATAATCCGTATCCCGGTGATGACCGTCGTCCGGAGGCAGTGGTACACAACGACGCTCATAAAGCAGTATCTATGAAAGCCGCTTTAGAGTCCATCGTTCTTTTGAAGAATGAGAATCAGATGCTTCCGTTATCCAAGAACTTCAGCAAAATAGCTGTGATTGGTCCGAATGGGGAAGAAGTGAAGGAGTTGACTTGCAGATATGGTCCCGCCAATGCGTCTATTAAGACTGTATATCAGGGAATCAAAGAATATCTGCCTAACTCGGAAGTTCGCTATGTTAAAGGCTGTGATATTATTGATAAGTATTTCCCGGAGAGCGAACTGTACAATGTTCCATTAGATACACAAGAGCAGGCGATGATTCATGAAGCGGTAGAATTAGCAAAAGCTTCGGATGTCGCTATTCTTGTACTGGGTGGAAATGAGAAAACGGTTCGGGAAGAGTTCTCACGTACCAATCTTGACCTCTGCGGACGTCAGCAACAATTATTGGAAGCGGTTTATGCAACAGGTAAACCCGTCGTTCTAGTGATGGTGGACGGAAGAGCAGCAACCATCAACTGGGCAAACAAATACGTTCCTGCCATTATCCATGCCTGGTTCCCCGGAGAATTTATGGGGGATGCCATCGCTAAAGTTCTTTTCGGAGACTATAATCCGGGAGGACGTCTGGCTGTCACTTTCCCGAAATCAGTGGGACAGATTCCTTTTGCATTCCCATTCAAGCCGGGCTCTGACTCCAAAGGAAAAGTCCGTGTAGACGGTGTGCTCTATCCTTTCGGATATGGTTTAAGCTATACGACCTTCGGATATTCAGACTTGAAAATATCTAAACCGGTGATCGGTCCGCAGGAAAATATCACTCTTTCATGTACTGTAAAGAATACAGGAAAGAAAGCAGGGGATGAAGTAGTCCAGCTTTATATCCGGGATGATTTCAGCAGCGTTACCACCTACGATAAAGTTTTGCGTGGTTTTGAACGTATTCACTTGCAACCGGGAGAAGAACAAACTGTCAACTTTACCCTTACTCCTCAAGACTTGGGATTATGGGACAAGAATAATCGGTTCACGGTAGAGCCGGGAAGTTTCTCGGTGATGGTGGGAGCTTCTTCACAGGATATACGGTTGAAGGGGAGTTTCGAAGTGCAATAAATAAATCCAAGACAGTCACATTGCTTTTATTTCTCTTTCGCCAATTAGGATAGAGCTATAAGTTATACTTAATAAAACAAATAAAACCGGCATCTTTATAAGTTATGCTTAATAAAATTGCTATATCTGTTTTGTATATCAACTATAGATGATTTTACTGCCACAGGAAGAAAACGACTTCTACTTTTGACTGGATTAATTGGCTATCAGATCTAACAATGCTGCAATAAAAGCGTTTGGTATTCCAGAACGTTAGACTATTTATATATTACTGTAGTGGCAACTAACGTTGCCCCTACAGTAAACTAATAATGCAACAAGCTTTTTACACTTTCTCTAAAAAACAAGAACAAATAAAAAACACAAATCTTCTATACATACCTATAGAAAGTATTTGCAAATGAAATGAATCACATACAATATTCAGAGAAAATTCTTATTTAAATTTTATATTATACTCCGGTATATATGTTCTACTAGATATTATTTCCTGCCCTGTACTCTTCACAGTCATAGTAACAGTAACATTAACCCCAAGATTCGCTACATACAATACAGGTTTACCATTTAAACACATATTGCACATTGAGCGGGGAAAAGCATCGACTTCAGTACGATTATAAGATGACATATATGAGAATATAGTATTAGAATATAACTTGAAAGTCCCTGCATATGTAGAATAACCATTAATATAAGTATCAGGATCACCTATAACAATCGGATATTCGTAATAAGATGCAAACTTAACCTTTGTGCCTTTCTTCTCATCCTGAATAACCGTTGGAGTAAAATCGTATCCAGACCTTTTACTTGGTATATAAACATAAACTCCTGTATAAGAAGGATTAGGGGTTCTATTATAATAATCCTTAAATTGAGTATCCCATTCACTTCCTTCAAATTCGACAACATTAGAACTAACTTTATAAGTTACTTCATCTGCTATGGCTGGATTAATAACTACATTAAATGTTGGATGAAACGATAAACTATAATATTTCCCAGAATATTTGCAATTATATGCAGAAGCAATATCTGGTCGAGCCGTTATTTCATGATAAGTTCCTGTTATATTTAATATTGGTGCAGATGTTAAATTCCAGGCCCCAAATCCTTCATCATATTTTATAGCAGTCAAAGGCAATACCGGAATCGAGCTATTACCAATCATCTGTCCTTTTAAATCAATAGTTCCATTGGTAGATAATTCAACCGTTTGTATAGTGGGCTCATTAACCTTCTTCGAACCAAGAAATGATCCAAAGAGAGCGTTCAATCCTCCAGCTATCAATCCTGAAACTCCTCCCTTTGCTAATCCAGCCAGTCCACCAGCAACTACATTTCCTACATTTTTTAAAATTCCAGATGAAGAATTATTGATAGCCTTTTCAGCCTCTCCTTTCACCCATTTTTCAGCTGCATCTCCTCCCGCCTTTACAATGGTATTTGCACCTTTTTGCAAAAGATTTGGAGATGAGGAATAATGATCTTCGATAATAGTACCTGTTGTTGTGTCTTTGTAATTTCCTGTAATAGTTAGTTCTGAGATATTTAACACTTTTGAATAAACATTGATCCCCCCGTCTGTTTTTCCTGTATAAGTTAGCGGTATCTGAAAACAATTCCAACCTCTGTCAATGCCCAGGGTGGTGTTATTGCTCAAACAATTGACACCTACACGCTGAATAGAAGCCCGATCCAATGGCGCTGTGAATGTAGTTCCCTGATTAAAATAGCCATAAAATCTTTCATCAAAAAATTCCCAAACAGCATTATTACTTAAGAAAGAATTCTGATTATAATAAAACACCTTTAAAATCCCGGTATATTTATTATAAAAAATCAAATAATCACTGCCAATATCTTTGTTTGGAGTACTCAAGAACACCCATCCATCTTCTTTTTTTATGTCCATCCTTATATCATAAATTATACTTGTAGGAGCATATTCAACCCAAGGCAAATCAACAACCTTATTATCAGTCAGTTGAATCGATGTTTGATTTTCCCAATCTTGTTCAAAGTTTGGAGGGGCCAATGATCTAGTAATTGCCGATGCATTAACTTCTAAATCCAACAAATTGTTTTGACTTTCATCTGTACATGAATAATTAATAAAAACAGATAAAATAACGAAGAAAATAGATACATGTTTCATAATAATAAAATTTAAAAGGTTTTACTCTATAGAAATACATTATATCTCAATATATTAAATATGTAACACCAATCATTTTTCACAATTATATCTCTATCATCAACACTTACGAGAATTAACATATTCAATACATGAACTTCATTATTAGCTTTATCCTTATACGTTTTCAAGACTAATTAAAAACTATAAGAAGATAACATCATAATCAAATAATAGTTACCTGACAAATATACAATTTTGCCCAATAGCGACAAACTTTATCTCTCTATTTTTTCAATCATTCCTTATAAAAAATCGGATATAAATCTTTAAAAAGATACTTTTTTAAGTTCCCAGTCTCACAGCCAGTGAGTTGAGATTTTGTGCACTGTTACGGCTAAATCTATCGACCAAAGATATTGCGCAGTTCACCAATCTTACTATTCGTGGGGTAGAAACAGCCCGCTATCGAATAAGAAAGAAACTTGCCATTCCCGGAAATATTAATCTTGTTGATTTTCTAATTGACTTTACATAGGAAGATTTACTGAATATTCCTTCTAATTTCACACCCCTATTCTGTTGGGATTTTCTAAAGAAACTTTATCTTTGTAATGTCAACAATTAAAAGAATATGGTTCGTTTTAATCTTGTTATCACCTTACTACTAATGATAAGCATGGCTGTCAAAGCCGAACTGACCAACCGGATGTTCGATGTCAGGCATGTAGGCTATGCAGAAGGCCTTAGTAGTCAACGTGTTTTTTCGATTGTCGAGGATGGAGACGGTGCTATGTGGATTGCTACAAAAACCGGAATAGACAGATACAACGGTCATACGGTAAAGAACTATGATTTGCCGGGCAGTTTCTATTATGGCGATCTTGCCGGACGCAGACTTTACTTATTGTACGACGCACAACAAGGACTGTTTGCCTACGACCACACCGGACGAATCTACCGATATTCCACCATCCTGGATCATTTTGAACAAGTCCTCCACCTGGGACAATTGATTCAGGAAGAAGTCATCTTGAACAAACTCTGTTTGGATAGTGACGGAACCTGGTGGATGGGGGCGGATAAAGGACTATACAAGCAAGAAGCGGACCATCGTATAGTTGCCGTGCTGAAAGGACAATATGTCAACGACATCGCATTTGCCGGCGAGTCGCTTTTTGTGGGCACTTCTAACGGAGTCTGGCAACTGTCACACGCCCTGCCGGGTAAGAAACGCCAGCTGCTGGAGGGGTGGAATGTACAAACATTGTTCTGCGACAAACCGAAAAAAGAACTCTGGATAGGCACATTTGGCAGCGGTTTGTCTGTGATGAACCTCGACACTTCCAAAGTGCTTGCGCTGGAGGGACAAGGGAGCACGTTCCTTCATCCGATACGGGCAATTACAGACTATGATGTACATACCATACTCATAGGCGTGGACGGTGGCGGTGTGTATGCGATAGACAAGGACACCAAGAAAGCCCGTTTACTGATGAATACCAAAGATGACACAGATACTTACCTGCGCGGAAACGGCGTATATGCCGTAACCAGAGACGACCAGGGCAACATCTGGATAGGTAGTTATACGGGAGGTGTATCCGTGGCTATCCTGCTGAAACATCCCATTTCGATATTAGCACACGAAAAGGGAAATACCCATTCTCTCATCAGCAACAACGTGAATGATATCGAAGAAAATCCGGATGGCAACCAATGGTTCGCTACTGATGATGGAATCAGCATCCGAAACACCCTGTCAGGCACTTGGAAACACGTGCTGAAAGAAATCGTAACCATTTCTCTTTGCACATCCGGAAATGGGAACGTATGGGTAGGAACGTACGGAGACGGAGTGTATCTACTGGATAACAACGGACGCGTGTTACGCCATCTCACCAAGCAACAAGGGCAATTGACCACCAATTATATTTTCTCCGTCAGACAAGACATGGAGGGAGACTTATGGATAGGAGGTCTGGACGGATGCCTGATCATGTTTGAAAAAGAAAAAGGCAGCAGACGGTCTTTCGACGTGAATTGGGTACAGTCCATTGAACCTATCGACCGAAACCGGGTAGCGGTGGCTACGGTCAACGGTTTTTTCCTGGTGGACAAACATACAGGGAATATACAGCACTATGCCAATTCCCAGGAATTTCACAATCAGAATGTCAGTGCTTATATCATCTCTATGCTGTTCAATGACGACGGAACCGTGTGGCTGGGAACCGAAGGGGGAGGATTGAATCTATATGATATGAAAAACCGGACGGTAAAGACTTTCACTGTTCAAGAGGGATTGCCGTCCAACGATATATATAGTTTGCAGCGAGACGACAAGAAACGCTTGTGGGTCAGCACCGGAAAAGGAATTGCCTTGATAGACAGCCTGCGCGTGTCGAACCTCAACTATGCGGGCAATATAGACAAGGAATATAACAAATCCTCATTTGCCCGGTTGATGAACGGCGAGTTCGTGTATGGCAGCACGGATGGCGCTGTCTTTATCATGCCACTCGACATTTCAACCGTAGACTACTGGACGCTCCTGCGTTTCACAGGGCTGACGGTTGATTATCAAAACGTCCAGGAAGAAGAATCGTTGAAACCTGCCATCCATGATATGCTTGCCGACCGTGCGGTACGGCTCGGCTATAAATACAACTCGTTTACCGTTTCTTTTGAATCTATCAACTATCGTTTCCAGCGCGATATTGTCTATCAGCATATTTTAGAAGGGTATGACAATGACTGGAGCAAACCATCTGCCGAGGGGAAGGCATCCTACACCAAGGTATCGCCGGGCACTTATCTTTTTAAGGTGCGCAGCCTGCGGCGCAGCGACGGAAAGACTATCTCCGAAAGCACCTTAGAAGTGAAAGTGAGCCAGCCATGGTGGAACTCGTGGTGGGCTTGGACTATTTACCTATTTATAATAGGCTTCGTTTTCTATTTCATCCTGCGCTATAAGAGCAACCAGCTCCAAAAGAAATACGACGAAGACAAAATACGTTTCTTCATCGACACGGCGCACGACATTCGCACGCCGGTAACGCTTATCATGGCGCCGCTGGAGGATTTGAACCGGGAACAGGATCTCTCAGACAAAGCCCGTTATTACCTGAATCTGGCCCATGAAAGTACCCAGAAACTCCATTCGCTCATCACACAATTGCTCGAATTTGAAAAGGTAGACGCCCACAAACCATCCTCTTCATCGGTTCCGCTTTGTCTGAATGAAGTTTTGCTGAAAGAAGTCTCCGTCTTCCGGTCTTTTTGCGAGAAGAAGCAGTTGACACTGAATCTGACCCAACCCGACGAATCCGTTTTCGTTTCGGCCGACAAACACCTGATAGAGATGTTACTCGACAATCTTCTTTCCAATGCCTGCAAATACACCATGCCCCAGGGAGAAATCAGTCTGGATTTGAAAGCCACGAAACGCAAAGCCATCCTTTCGTTGAAAGATAACGGAATAGGCATACCGAAGAAAGCGAAAAAGCATATCTTCTCCGATATTTACAGAGCCGAAAATGCCCGGCAGTCACAGGAAGAAGGAACCGGATTCGGACTGTTGCAGGTGCAACGCATTGTAAAGATGCTGCATGGAAAAATCACTTTCTGTTCCGAGGAGGGCAAGGGAACTACTTTCATCGTAACATTGCCGCGAACCACCACCGTAACCGAACCCGTGTCGCACGAATCATCCCTCGAACACCTTGCCGGCACATCGGATAATAACAGCCCCGAAACGGATAAAATGAAAGATCCGGACGACCGGAATACATTGCTCATTGTAGAAGACCACGAAACTCTCCGTCACTACCTCCGCCAGACCTTTGAACACCTCTATCGGGTGATTGATGTTGCCGACGGACACGAAGCTATCGCCTGTCTCGCCAATGAATATCCGGATATCATCCTCTCCGACGTCATGATGCCCGGCATACGGGGTGACGAGCTTTGCAGAATGGTAAAGGAAAATCCTGACACATCAGGTATTCCCGTCGTTCTGCTGACGGCAAAGGCTAACCACGAAGCAATAGTGGAAGGATTGAAGAAAGGCGCGGATGATTATATCCCCAAACCATTTAGTACAGAGATACTGAAATTGAAAGTACAAGGATTGATTGACAATCGAAACAGGCAACGGCAGTTTTTCATGCGGCAAGCCATCGCTCAAGTAGAGGCGGGCGGCAAACGTGACGACAATGAAAGCAATGAAAACAATGAAAGTATCGACAACAAAAACGTAACGACAGCAAGCGAAACAATGGCCGAGGGCGACCGCCGGTTTATCATGCAAGCTACCCGGTTTGTTCTTGAACATTTGGATGAACCCGATTTCAACATCAATCTCTTATGCCATGAAATGGCAATGAGCCGAACACTATTCTACAGTCGCCTTAAATCACTGACGGGAAAAGGGCCGCAAGAGTTTATTCGTATCATCCGGCTACAAAAAGCTGCCGAACTGCTGAAAGAAGGTAAAAGCGTAACCGATGTCGCCGCCGAAACCGGATTTGTCAACACGAAGTATTTCAGTTCATTGTTCAAGAAACAATTCGGGATGCAGCCGAGTAAATATAGTGGGAAGTAGACAACCATTCATGTTCGGTTTTGAATTAAAATTAACTCGTTTCCGGTACAGTAATGCACTGTTTCAGCCTATTCTAACAAGGGTATATTCTCACTGTAATGAGAAAAAGTTCTCATTGTAATGAGTATTTTTTCTCATACCTATGAGTATTTTTTCTCATAGGGATAAGTATACTTGAGAATGTGTACGGAAGTTTTTTTGAATTATAATTGTATGAGTTTACCTCATTCTTGTATAGCAACAATCTTCGAAAAAGAATGGGTAAGATAACGTCAGTTCGATAAAAATCAGCAGATTTGTCAGCAATCAAACCTAATATGTCAGCAATCTGACCATCGTTTCAGCCTGATATTAGCATCTTTGCACCAAGCTTTACAAGCATAAAGCACATATTATGTTTAACCTTTAAAATGCTAAAACGATGAAAAAAGTAGCACTATTCCTATTTTTATCCGTCTGCTTCGCGCAACAGTCCTGCTCGTCGGATGCTGTTGAAACGGAACCGGAGGAAATTCCACAAAACATTCTTTTTAAAGACGATTTCAACTTTTTCGACGAAAAAGTATGGACGAAAGAGACTCATGAACCCGGTTGGACCAATCAAGAACTACAGGCATACGATGCCGCCCATGTATCGATAGGAAAAGACGGGGATAAATCGGTTCTGATTCTTACCGCCGAACGCAAAGGGAATAAAATCTACTCCGGCAGGATCAATTCAAAAGGGAAAAAGAGTTTCAAATATCGCAAGATAGAAGCAAGTATCAAGCTTCCCAAGACTAACGGCGGACTGTGGCCTGCTTTCTGGATGATGGGAGACAACGACAAAGAATGGCCGGCATGCGGGGAGATCGACATTATGGAAATGGGAGAACAGAGCGGAATGGCTGCGGGCGATTCGGAAAAACAAGTGAACACCGCCATTCACTATGGCCCCAGCGCAGCGGCTCACGAACAGCAATACTACAAAGCCAATGTTGCCAACAGCCTGCAAGACGGCAATTATCACACCTACTCTCTGGATTGGGATGAAAACAACCTGACAATATCCATCGACAACGTCAAGTTTCATACGTTCGACATTAGCTCGAACACATACTTTCATGACAACTTCTACATCCTGTTCAACCTCGCCGTGGGAGGTGCGTTTACAGGAATTACCGACATTAATAAACTGATGGGCCTGAAAGACGGTCAGAAAGTGAAGATGTACATCGACTGGGTGAAAATATTATAGGAATCTTAAATATACATGCTATGAATATGGAAAAATGTAAGTATCTACTGTTTTGCGGAACACTCGCCCTTTGGATGGCGGGAAGTTTCCAGCAAGTGTATGCAGCAACGGAACCAAGTTCCCAAGCTATTCAACAACAAAGCAACAAGGTAACCGGAAAAGTGAGCGATGCCACAGGTCCCATCATTGGGGCTTCCGTAGTGGAGAAAGGAACTGCCAACGGAACGATTACCGATCTGGATGGAAATTTCAATTTGAATGTAAAAGCGGGAGCTACGCTCGTTGTCAGCTACGTGGGTTATAAATCCGAAGAAGTAAAAGCGGGAAGAGGTCCTTTGAACATCACCTTGAAAGAGGACGCCAAAGCATTGGATGAAGTGGTAGTCACCGCCCTTGGCATCAAGAGAGAGCGCAAAGCGTTGGGCTACGGCATTGATGAAGTGAAAGGTGAAGCCTTGACCAAAGCGAAAGAGACGAATCTCATCAACTCCATGGCAGGACGTGTGCCGGGCTTAGTAGTCAGCCAGACCGCCGGTGGTCCTTCCGGTTCTACGCGCGTTATTCTGCGAGGCAGTACCGAAATGACCGGCAACAACCAGCCTCTTTATGTAGTGGACGGTGTACCTTTGGACAATACCAATTTCGGCAGTGCCGGCACAAACGGAGGCTTCGACTTGGGCGACGGTATTTCGAGCATCAATGCCGATGACGTGGAAAACATGTCGGTATTGAAAGGTCCTGCAGCGTCCGCACTTTATGGTAGCCGTGCCAGCCACGGTGTTATCTTGATTACAACCAAGCGAGCCAACAAGGATAAAGTCAGCGTGGAATATAACGGAACGCTGACTTTCGATACCCAACTTGCCAAATGGGACGAAGTGCAACAGATATACGGTATGGGAAGCAACGGTACTTATAGCTATGATGCCATATCCAACACAAACAAAAGTTGGGGCCCCAAAGCGGACGGTTCAAACATGCTGAAGTATTTCGACGGCGTAGAACGCCCTTTCCTCATTGTCCCCGACAATACGTCCAACTTCTTCCGCACAGGTATCACCGCCACCAACTCCGCCATCATAGGTGTGAACAGCGGAAAAACCGGAATTCGCTTTACCTATACGGATATGCGCAATAAAGACATTGTTCCCCAAACGCACATGAGCCGTGACATTTTCAACCTGCGCGCCAATACGTCTGCAGGAAAGGTAGACCTGGATTTCAGCGTCAACTATACACGGGAAGACGTGAAGAACCGTCCGGCACTGGGCGACAGCAAGTCCAATATCGGTAAAAACCTGATGACCCTTGCCACCACCTACGACCAGGAATGGTTGCAAACCTATCAGACTGCCGACGGCGAATATTCCAACTGGAACGGCATGGACCCCTACAACGTAAATCCGTACTGGGATATCTATAAGAACTTCAATAAATCCAAGAAAGACTTGTTCCGCATGAACGGCAAGGCCGTATGGAACATCGACCCACATCTGAAACTTCAAGCAACATTGGGCGCCGAACTCAACTGGTTCACGTTCGATGATTATAAAGCACCTACCACTCCCGGATTCGAAGCCGGAAGACTTCAAAACAGCGCTTTCCGCAACCGCATGTACAACTTTGAAGTGTTGGCTCTCTACAACAACCATTGGGGTGATTTCGATTTCAACGCTACGTTAGGCGGTAATGTATATAAGGTGAACAACCAGACCACCGTTACCACCGCCCAAGACATGAAGATACGCGATGTCCCTTCATTGACGAGCTTCAACGAGATCAGTGTAGTGCCCGGCAGTTACCGCAAGCAGATTAATTCGGTTTACGGAGCAGTGAACGTGGGATGGAAACACATGCTTTACCTCGATGCTACGTTGCGTGGCGACCAATCGTCTACCCTACCTACTGGCAACAACATGTATGTGTATCCTTCTTTCTCCGGTAGCTTTGTATTCTCCGAGCTGACAAAACTGGGCGACCTCCTGCCTTACGGAAAGGTGCGTATGTCATGGGCGCAAGTAGGTAGCGATACCGATCCTTACCAATTGGGACTCGTCTATACGAAATCCAAATATGCTTATCCCGGATATACCATCGGATATATCGATAACGGAACCATCCCCAACAAAGACTTGAAACCAACCAAAACAAACTCCGTGGAAATGGGATTGGAATTGAAATTCCTGAAGAACCGTATCGGACTGGATTTCACCTACTATTCTCAAATCAGTAAAAACCAGATTATGGGAATGGCAAGTTCCTGGACAACCGGTTATAACTATCGCTTGATTAATGCCGGCAAGATAGAAAACAAAGGTATTGAGATTGCCCTTAGCACACGACCGATTCAAACACGCGATTTTTCCTGGGACATTAATCTGAACTTCTCCAAAAACAGCAACAAAGTAAAAGAACTGGATGGCGAATCAGATATGTTTGAACTGGAAAAGGCGTCTTGGCTCGACGTTCAGGTAGCCGCTAAGGTAGGCGAGAACTTTGGTTCTATTGTAGGCCCGGACTTCCAACGAAACGAAAAGGGAGATATTCTGATTGACCCGCAAACCGGTCTGCCGCAATATGACAAGAGCAACCACGTATTGGGTAATGCCTCTTGGGACTGGACAGGTGGATTACTCACCAACTTTACCTACAAAAATCTTTCGCTGATAGCGGTATTCGATGTGAAAGTAGGCGCCGACCTCTATTCCATGTCTGCCCGTGCTGCTTACGAATCGGGTAAAAGTCCGGAAACATTGGCAGGCCGCGACGCCTGGTATCGCTCGGAAGAAGAAAGATTGGCAGCCGGCATTGCAAAAGGAGCCGACAACTGGAAGCCGACAGGCGGATTCGTGGCTCCGGGTGTCATCGACAACGGTGACGGAACGTATCGCCCCAACGACATCTACATCAATCCGGAAGACTACTGGATGAGCGTTTGCCGTAATGCGCCTTCTATGTTTATTTACGACAACTCATACGTGAAATGCCGTGAGCTGACGTTGAGTTACAATGTGCCCAAATCCTGGCTGAAGAATGTAGTAAGCGGACTGACCGTTTCGTTCGTTGCCCGCAATCCGTTCATCGTATGGAAGAATATCCCGAATATCGACCCGGATTCCAACTACAACAATACCACCGGTATGGGACTTGAATACGGTTCGTTGCCTTCACGCAGAAGCTATGGTTTTAATGTAAATGTGAAATTCTAAAAAGATATACCATGAGACAATCTAAATACATCACAATCATCACGATGGCATGTGCCCTGTTTTTCGCTTCTTGCAGCGATGAATACATGGAAAACATGAATACCGACCCTTCCAAGGCCGCTACCATCGACCCGAATGCGCAGCTCACCACTGCCCAACTGCAAACGTACGGAGACCTTAGTATGATGGAAATCTACCGTAACTACCATTATGCATTCACCCAACAACTGATGGGATGCTGGAACACCACCAACTACGGCGGTCGCCATACGCTAGACAATAATGAAATGAGCCGTATCTGGACATCGTTCTACACTCAATCCCTGAAGAATATCATCGATGCTCAATATCGCACAGCCGAAGATGCAGAGAAAGTGAACATCAACTCTGTGCTCCGCATTTATCGGGTTTATCTTATGTCTATCATCACCGACACTTACGGAGACGCTCCTTTCAGTGAAGCCGGCCTGGGATTCCTCGAAGGAAAGTTCAATCCGAAGTATGACAAACAGGAAGATATTTACAACGCTTTCTTTCTGGAGCTGGAAGATGCCGTCAACAAAATCGATCCGACCAAAGATAAAGTGACAGGTGACCTCATCTATGCCGGTGACGTAACTAAATGGCAACAACTGGCAAACTCGCTTCGCCTTCGTTTTGCCATGCGAATCTCCAATGTCAATCCTACAAAGGCGCAAACGGAATTTGAAAATGCTTTGGCTGCCAATGGGGGTGTAATAACGGACGCCTCAAGCGATGCGCTCATCAAATACATGACAATCGCATTTAGTTTCGGACAAGAAGCGTACTCTGATTATCGCGGAAATTCATTGTCGCAGTTATTGTTCGGCAACGACCCCGCCAATAATCCAAGTTACCTCTGTTCCACTTTCTTTAATCAGTTATACAATTCCGGTGATCCCCGTACATTCAAAATTTCCCGTTGTTATTATGACGGCTTGATGAGTGCCACCAGTCCCGACAATCGTGTCGACATCACCCAGGAGATGATTGAAAAAGGGATTGCTTTCAGTCCGCGCGACCCGGGTGCCTACTCGTGGGAACCATGGCCAACAGGATACGACAGCGATATTTGTAAGGAATTAGCCGTTAACAATCCTTCCGTTACGGTCACTATGGCTCGTGAAGTGGAACCCAAACTTGCCAATAATTTCCTAAAAAGCGACAATCCGGGCGTGGTGATGACCTCTGCAGAAGTGAAGTTCCTGATGGCGGAAGCTACCGTGAAAGGTTGGAACGTCGGCAGTGTTTCGGCAGAGGCTCTTTATAAGCAAGGAGTGCGTGCGGCTATGGATTTCCTGACAGACAACTACGGTTGCACGGCTACTACTGATGCAGAGTTCGATGCATTCATTCAAGATAAAGGGGCATTCGGACATACGGACAATCAGAAACTCGAAGCCATCAATACACAGGCTTGGATTCTTCACTTTACCAATCCTGCCGAATGTTGGGCAAACGTGCGTCGTTCCGGTTATCCGAAGTTGAAATCACCGGCAGAATATGGGTTCGGACAATACCTCACCGGTGGAACGGAAATTCCGGTACGTCTCTGTTACCCTGTATTGGAATCTTCCTATAATAAGGAAAACTACCATGAAGCCATCGAACGCATGGGAGGAACAGATAATTGGCACTGCCTTCTGTGGTGGGATACTGAAAACTAACTATTAAACAATCATCCATTATGAAAAAGATATATATTGCACTATTTGCCCTACTCGCTGTAGGCTCCACATTTACTGCATGCACCGAGGAAGAACCGTTCGCTACGGTGACAGAAAATGATGATCCGCATATCCTTGCCCCAGTGTTCCCCGACAGGACGAACGGCCAATTGGCTACATTCGCCAACATCAGCCGGGATGCGAACTTATCCATCGCGCTGACCGTGACTCCGAAAGATTACACCACAGTAACCTGGTTCATTGACGGGCAGGAAGTAGAATCGGGTACCGACTCCGACAAGGCAATCAACCGTAGTCTGAAAGCCGGTACGTATAATTTGAAAATAGAAGTGGAAACTGTGAAAGGGAAGAAGACTTCCCGTGAAGGATTAGTGGTGGTCAACCCATTGGCTGATGACCCTCAATCTAAAGAAGTAGCCTTTGAGAGAATGGTATCTCCCGGCAAGACTGCCCGTTTATATGGCAGTAATCTACAGAAGGTAACGGCCATCCTCTTGGGAGGAAGCACGATTACCGCTCCCACTTATGTTGAATCGGCAGACGGGGACTATCTGGAATACACCGTCCCGACAGGCGTAAACGAAGGCAATTACCGCATCGTTTTGCAAGATGCTGACGGCAATGAATATGGAGCCGACATGGTGAAAGTAACCAATGCTTCCCTTATCATTGCGGGAGCTAACCGGGCTACTGCCAACGTGGATTGGACCATTTCCGGCATCAATCTCGAAAACATCGCTTCTCTAACCATCGGCGGGCAGACGGTATCTCAATTCAGCAACCAATCCTCTACAGAGATTACGCTGACTTGTCCGGATTTGTCTGATGGAAGCTATACGCTGACAGGCAAAACCCGTAGCGGAGAGGCTGTGCAGTTCTTGAACGACAATGCTACAACTACCGAACAGACTGTGACCGTATCTACCGAAATAACGCTTTGGTCAGGACACCATTACGTTTCGTGGGATAAGCCGGACGGTGATCCCAACAAAACTTTTGGTTTGATTCCAATGGATGTGTTTGCCGGTATCACAGCCGGGTCGATATTGAAAGTAGTCTACTCCATAGAACCAACCGCCGAATATCATCAGATGAAACTTGCCACAGGCTGGTGGACTGACCTGACAGATAAGATAGAATTTACGGAAAACGGTGAATACACACTAATACTGACACAAGACATCTTGAATAAGATTCAAGATGAAGCCGGATTCTTATGTGTAGGACATGGCTATTATGTAGACCTGGTAACCATAAAGTAATGAATACCAGATTGAATAAATAATACTACTTAAAAACAAATCATAATGAAACTCAGAAATATTATATTAATGACCGCATCTGTCGCAATGACTGCCTGTTCCAAACAGGCAGTTCCCACTGCCATTCCTGAAGACGCTAAAATAGAACAACAAGTGGAAAAGCTTCTATCAGAGATGGACCTCGATGCCAAGATTGGGCAGATGACCGAGCTTGCTATTGATGTATTAGGAGAGACGATAAATGGAGAATTCCAATTGGACGAGGCAAAACTCCACAAAGCGATTGCTGAATACAAGGTAGGTTCGTTTCTCAATGCTCCCGGCCCGGTAGCACAAAGCCCTGAAAAGTGGAACGAGATTATCGATCGAATACAAGAACTGTCGATGAAGGAGATTGGTATTCCATGTATCTACGGTCTGGATCAGAATCATGGTACTACCTATACATTGGGCGGCACGCTCTTTCCTCAAAATATCAATATGGGTGCTGCCTTCAATCCGGATTTGACCTACGAAGCGGCACGTGTAACGGCTTATGAAACAAGGGCTGGCAATTGTCCCTGGACATACTCTCCCACCGTCGATATGGCACGTGATCCCCGTTGGCCGCGTGTATGGGAAAATTATGGAGAAGACTGTTTAGTCAATGCCATTATGGGCAGCACTGCTGTCCGAGGCTTCCAAGGAGATGATCCAAACCATATTCCCGCCGACCGAATCGCCACCTCCGTGAAACATTACATGGGATACTGCATGCCACGCACCGGCAAAGACCGTACACCGGCTTATATATCGGTTTCCGAACTGCGTGAGAAACACTTTGCACCGTTCAAGGCTTGTGTGGAAGCAGGTGCGCTGACTATAATGGTCAACAGTGGTTCCATCAACGGAAAGCCTGTGCACGCCGACCGCGAACTCCTTACACAATGGCTGAAAGAAGACTTGGGATGGGACGGAATGTTAATCACCGACTGGGCGGACATCAACAATCTTTATACCCGCGAACATGTGGCGGCAAACAAGAAAGAAGCCATCGAAATGGCAATCAATGCAGGTATAGACATGGCTATGGAACCGTATGATCTCAATTATTGTACACTGCTAAAAGAGTTAGTGCAAGAGAAAAGAATACCCATGAGCCGTATTGACGATGCCGTCCGCCGGGTGCTTAGACTTAAATTCCGTCTGGGGCTGTTCGCTCATCCGAACACTTTATTGAAAGATTATCCTCTCTTCGGCAGCAAGGAGCATGCACTTATCGCACTTCATGCAGCTGAAGAATCGGAAGTATTGCTAAAAAATAAAGATAATATTCTTCCGCTTCCTCAAGGGAAAAAGCTACTGGTAACCGGTCCGAACGCCAACTCTATGCGTTGCTTGAACGGTGGTTGGAGCTATTCGTGGCAAGGACATCTGACCGACAGATTTGCCGACAAATATAACACCATTTACGAAGCAATCTGCAACAAATTCGGAGCCGGTAATGTCCGTCTGGAACAAGGCGTAACCTACAAACCCGAAGGTGCTTACATGGAAGAATATGAACCGGAAATTGAGAAAGCTGTGGCCGCTGCCCGCAACGTGGATATTATTATCGCCTGCATCGGTGAAAATTCGTATTGCGAAACACCCGGCAATCTTTCCGAGCTTGCCATCTCTGCCAACCAAAGCAAACTGGTAAAAGCACTTGCCGCTACGGGAAAACCGATCATCCTGATACTCAATGAGGGTCGTCCCCGCATTATCAACGACCTGGAGCCATTGGCTGATGCTGTTATTGACATTCTATTACCCGGAAACTATGGTGGCGATGCATTAGCGAACATTCTGGCAGGAGACGTGAACCCCAGTGCCAAGATGCCTTACACATATCCGCGACACGAAGCAGCACTGACTACCTACGATTATCGGGTGAGTGAAGAGATGGACAAAATGGAAGGAGCTTACGACTACAATGCGGTAGTCTCCGTTCAATGGCCTTTCGGATACGGATTGAGCTACACCACTTTCGAATACAGCAACTTCCAAACGGACAAATCTTCGTTTACCGCAGGAGATGATTTGCACTTTTCCATAGACGTAACCAATACCGGTAAATATGCCGGAAAAGAAGTTGTCATGCTATTCAGCAGTGATCTTGTGGCTTCGCTTACTCCCGAGAACCGCCGGTTACGAGCCTTTAAAAAGGTGGAACTGCAACCGGGCGAAACCCAAACTGTCACTCTATCCATCAAAGGAAGCGACTTGGCTTTTGTCAATTCCGACGGGCAATGGGTACTGGAACAAGGGGATTTCCGTATGCAATGCGGAAATCAAGTAGTGACTATTACTTACAAATAGGCATTTATAAGTAGATATTTATAGGTAAATATTTATAAGCAGGTGTTTATAAGTAAATGTACATTGTTAATGTATACACTCCCGACAATAACTCCATGAGACACTGCGTTATTTCGGTGGTGAACTCAAATTATCATCTATCCGGCTGAACAGCCTCAAACGGCTGTTCAACCAAATTTAAACAACCGCTCCTCTTGATCCAAACGAGCGTATGTCTACAATAAAAAGACAATCGTTTGAGTCCAAAGGGGCGGTTGTTTTTATCTGAAGGAAAAAGGTATTATTACAAAGGATATTCCTCAAAAGCATACAAAATGGTAGATAAATAACGTTCGCCTGTATCAGGTAATAATGCAACAATCATTTTCCCGGCATTTTCCGGTCGCTTCGCCAGTTCCGTAGCAGCATATACGGCTGCGCCTGAAGATATGCCTACCAACAAACCTTCCTGTTTGGCTAATTCACGACTCGTACGAATGGCATCGTCATTCTGCACCTGAATAATCTCATCTACGATAGAAGCCTTGTACGTTTTAGGAACAAACCCTGCACCGATTCCCTGAATCTTATGCGGCCCTGGTTTACCTCCCGATAGTACCGGAGAATCAGAAGGTTCTACCGCCACAATCTTTATACTCGGATCACGCATCTTCAGAGCCTCACCTACACCACTAACTGTCCCGCCAGTACCTACTCCGGCTACAAAGATATCGACTTTCCCCTCGGTATCTCTCCATATTTCCAGACCAGTAGTTCGTAAATGCATGGCGGGGTTAGCAGGATTCTCAAATTGTTGCAAAATGACAGCTCCCGGAGTGACAGCCTTCAGTTCTTCAGCCTTGGCAATAGCTCCTTTCATACCATCGGCACCAGGGGTCAACACTAATTCCGCACCCAAAGCTTTCAGAAGATTACGCCGTTCGATGCTCATGGTATCGGGCATCGTCAGAATCAGTTTATAGCCTTTAGCTGCCGAAACAAAAGCCAATCCCACACCGGTATTCCCGCTGGTCGGTTCAATGATAGTTGCTCCGGAATGCAAAATTCCTTTCGTTTCTGCATCCTCAATCATAGCCAATGCTATGCGGTCCTTCACGCTTCCTGCCGGATTGAAAGATTCAATCTTTACAATCAGACGAGCTTTCAGGTCGTTACTTGTATTATAGTTACTAAGTTCCAATAACGGAGTGTTACCTACCAAATCCGTCAATTTTCTTGCTATCTTTTCCATATATATATGTTTTAAATTTCTCTTGTTTTAATATATGACAAAGATAGTGCGGATTCTGTTCAGGGAAAATACCACAGATGTGGTAATTTCATACCATATCTGTCTGAGTACATCCTTTATTATTCAAAAATATTCTCATTAATCATTCTTAATAAAATAAGGAAAGATATCTGTTTTGTAAGTTAAGTAGTTACTTATACTTAATAAAACCATCCTATTTATTCCATTTATCAATCATAACTTATGAAATGAACCGATTGTAATATACCACCTCTTAAAACGACAATCTCCCACCCGAAAACATACCCGAAAGTATATCTCGGACAGGAGACCACCATAATAGACAAAACTAACCGTCTGTCCTTTTCCAAGGTTTTCTTTAAAATCCCTCTCTAAAGCTTCTTGATGGAGAAATCGGCAAAACGGATTTCTTCGTCACGCAACTGGTCTTGCCAGCTCCGGTCTTCACCCAGATAGCGGTAGATACCCCATTTGGGACGAAGCCCCATACAGTCCGTGCGCCACATATCCATTTTTTCAGGACCGAACTTTAAGAGTACTTTTCCGTCTTTTATGCGTGTGATAGTTACTTCATACGAACCGTTCTCACCGAAACAGGCTTTTTCTTCTACTTCTACCCAGTTGCCAAGGAAGCCGGCAAGGTCTGTACTGGCAAGGGTAGTAGTGCTTCCGCCACGTTTGTCATAACGTACACGCAGTTGTTGACCGCCTTTGCTGCCGCTGTTGGAATAAGCAGTCAGGGTAATGAGTGGAGAACCGACGTCTGCCGTGCCCGATGAGTTATCAATGCCCTTCAACTGGTGGAGATGGGAGAATTTGGTTGTCGTCTGGAATCCTGCCGGCAAACAGAATTTCCAGCGAAACACCATAGTCTCTCCCTTTTGTCCGACAAGGCTTTTCGGAGATTTATTATCCGTCTTTATCTCATTACGCTGGCGGTCGGTGATGTTTGTCAGTCCGCGGTCATCATCTATCTCGGCATGAATAAAGAAAGCAAATACGTACTTATTTAGCTGGTTGTCATGCACCTGCTGAATATGTTGGAAGTGCTCTGTCTTATGTTCGCGCGAGGAGTCGGGCGCTTCGTGGTTATAGCCCGAACGCTTAATCAAGTCATACGTTTTTGCACTATTACCGTCAGCGATTAACGTGCCGTTCACCGATTCTTCCGGCTTTGATTGCTCCGGTTTCGGCTGTTCTTTCTCATCTATCACTTCCGGCAAACTGTTGGAGCAGGCGATAAAGGCAAAAAGGACTAAGAGTAAAATTCCTTTTCTCATTTGGATTTATTTAATATAGTTGGTCAGGAAGTCTACCGACTTGAAGAAGATCTCTTCCATCTTGTCCGAAGTCTTCGAACTTACGTTATGGTCATAGTATTCATACTTCAACAAGTCACATACTCCGCCTCTTTTCTTTAAAGCCGATGCGAACATTTCGCTCTGTTCACACTCTACCGTAACATCACACGTGCCACATACCAACATGGAAGCAGGAACGTTCTTCTTTGGAATCAAATTTATGGGAGAGGCTTCATGAAGCACTTTCGGATTCCGGTCACAGAAGTATACGATACGCTGGGGGTCTTTCGTTTTCATAGTGATGGCAGCTTTTTCCAGGTCATAAATACCCGAATAGCCTACGAAAGCCTTTGTACCGGGGACAGTCATCGCAGCTACTGCTGCCAAGTGCGCGCCGGCAGAAGTTCCCAGGAAGCCGAAACAGTCAGGGGCAATGTTCAGTTCTGCGGCATGTTCCTGTACATACTTCACTGCGTCCAGAATATCCTGAATAGAGACTTTCACCGTTGCATCGGATTGAGGTGCCAATGTGTAGGAGACACGAACACCTGTTATACCTCTCTGTTTCGCCAAATACTGGGATAAAGACCTCGACGAACCGTTATTGCCCCGCGCCCATCCGCCACCGTGGATGTAAACCACAAAAGGAGCAGGTTTATCTGTCTCTGCAAAGTCTATTGTGAGTGTCAGTTCATAATCCTTATGTTTCTTGTAAACAATGTCCTTGGCAGTGACTCCTTTGTAATCCTTACTTTTCAAGCGGTCTGCCTGATAGGTGTAGGGAACCATCACGTCGGGAATGGTATTCACATCAATAAACTTCGCATATTTCTTTGCATACAACAAGGCATAAGAACCGTCGTCGTTCCGCGTCATCTTCATGCCATAGCGGTTGGAGAACTGCTGTGGTTGAGATTCCTGCGCAAGGCAGAGAAGCGGCAGCATACAAAAACAAAAAATCAGTTTCAGTTTCATGTTATCACTTTATATTAGGTACAGATAATCTTATTTCTTCTTCAAATTTTATTTCTTCTTTAAAACCAGATAAGGTATTGTTTCCACATCGGACGTACTGTATTTCAAACCGATGCGCTTTGCCGTATCGACATACTTCTGATTACCCAATGCCGTTCCCGCTTCATAGAGAAGAATGGCGGCACGGGACTGGTCGAAAGGCTTAATCTGTTTGAATTTCCAGCTTTCGGGATTCAGGTAATAGGGATACAGATACTCTACCGCCTGCGAAGCCATTTTTCCGTTGGAAGCAGGGGTGCTCCATAGATTGATGCCTATCTGGCTAGTAATCTGGTTAGCTTCCATTAAGGCTTCCAAAGCGAAAGTTGAATAATGCAGGGAGAGCGTCCGTTTCAGTTCCTGGGGCAATGAGCCGTCATCGGCAATCTGCGTACCCATCTTGGGAAGGATGCTTTGTTCAGCCACTTCGCGGATGCGGTCGGTACGGTCTAAGTAGGCCAGTACCATCACATGGATGGCTTCGTACCACAAACCATGATTGTTGGCGGCATGCGATTCCCCTTGCCCCTGCGTGCTGTTCTCCATCCAGTAGCAGAAAGCGGTAGCCCAGTCATCGAGTTTTTTCTTATCCGAGGGAGTCCAGCTTTTCGAATCTTCTATCAGTTTGGCAACACCCAACGCACGGCTGAAACGGCGCGAGTCTATGAAACCCGAACCTCTCATTTTCTTCATACCCGGCACAGTTTGGGCGTAAGTCATATTCGGGTTCATACCTAGTTTCGGGTCTGTGAACCATGTCCGCAAGTGGTTGGCACATGCTTTGGCGTAGACTTCTTTTCCTGTGATATAATAGAGTACTCCCAGGCAGTAAGCGGCATCACCAAAACGGTTGGCATTCTCACGTTCGGGGTATTCGTAGACTTCGGGATTGCGTTCGCCATCTTTACGGATATAGGGAAGTCCGTCGGTCTTGGTAGAATCAGGCCACCAATAGGGAGATAAAGTCATATAATCCCTGGGGTCTTTGCTGGGGGGAAGTTTTTTCTTGGCAGTCACCGATAGAGGAGTCATCTTTATATATTTCTCTGCCACCTTTTCCTGAAGTTCAATGTATCGGGTGACCTCTTTCTCACCTTTCTGATAGTCGTTTTTTAGCTGTTCAAGCAAAGTCGCATTAAACGGACCTAAGGGGACGGCATTCAGTATCCCCCAATAGAGGCATACAGCCCATATGGCAAAGATTCGTCTCATAAATATTTTCTTTAAAGTAGGTAAGTATGTCATTCGGAGCGAAGCGGAGAACCTGCTTCTGGTATCTGCCACGAGGCAGGTTCTTCACTACGTTCGGAATGACGGTATCAGCTTTCTTCTTTAAGAGAAGAAACAGCCACCGTTGATATCAATGTTCGTACCTGTCAGGTAAGAAGACTCGGAGCAAGCGAGGAAGCAAACCAGGTCGGCAACTTCATCGGCAGTTCCTTCACGACGCAATGCGTAGGAAGCCTTCATACGTTCGCGGTTTTCCGGCGTATTGAAACGGTCGTGGAAAGAAGTGGCAATCGTGCCTGGACAGATAGCGTTGCAACGGATTCCCTGAGGGCCGAGTTCCTTCGCCATGGAACGGGTAAATGTCATTACCGCACCTTTCGCGGTTGCATACATGGAAGCTCCATTGCCACCGCCGTCGCGGGCAGCCAATGAAGAGAAGTTGACGATAGAACCGCCTGCCGGCATCATCGGAACCACTTCACGGGTACAGAGGAATACGGAACGCATATTGACATCCATCAGGAAGTCATACCAGTCTTCGTCCTGTTCGGTGATTTTCTTACGGCCTACAATGCCGCCTACTACATTCACCAATACATCTACCTTGTCGCCGAATGCCTTGTTGCACTCTGCAAAAAGATTCTTTACCGCAGCAGCCTTTGTCATATCACCCTGAACTGCGATTGCTTCGCCACCGACATTTTTAATCAGTGCCAATGTTTCCTGTGCATCGGCTTCATTGTCGAAATAGTTCAGGCAAACTTTTGCACCTTCTGCTGCCAATTTCACTGATATTGCACGACCAAGGTCGCGTGCGCCACCTGTTACGATAGCTACTTTTCCTTCTAATTTCATAATTGTCTTGTTTTTAAAATACGTTTATTTTTCTATTTGTTTAATCTCTCCTACTGTCAGGAAGATAGAACACAGCGATAGCGGCACCAAAGCTCCCAACAGACTGAATAATAATATCCAATTCGTAATATAACTGGCAAAAAGGATTGCCAGGATAGTACCCAATACGGCCGAAGCACCGCCCAGTCCTGCCAGCGAGCCGACAGATTTGCCACTGTGCAGGTCGCTCGGGATAGTCTGCAAGTTCGTCATAAAGAACTGGAATCCACCCAGTACCAATGCCATGAAAACGATAGCGACCGGAGCCGTAGTAGACATGATAGCTGCCAAGATAGACGGGATGATGATAATCCCACCAAGCAGCATTGCCGCCTTACGGGCATAGTTCACCGTATGTCCCCGGTTTATCAGCCAACCGGAATACCAGCCGCCGGCAATACTTCCCAATGCCGCACCTACATACGGAACCCAAGCGGAGAATGCCACCTCTTTGATATTCAAGTGGAACACATCTGCCAGATATAACGGCAGGAATGTCACGAACATCCACCAGATAGGGTCGAGGAAGAACCGTCCCAAAATGACAGACCAGTTCTTTTTCACCCGGAGCAGTTCGCCCCAGCTTTTTCCTTTATCCTCGGTTTTCAGCTCCTGTTCGGGCTGACCGCTCAAGATATAGGTACGTTCTTCTTCTGTAATCCAGGGATGCTTCTTCGGCCCTTCCTTATTGATAATCAACCAGGGAATCAACCAAATCAGTCCTAATCCGCCGACTACAATAAAAGTCAGTTTCCAGCCGAAAGCAATGAAGAGCATCAGGATAATAATCGGTGCAAGGATTGAACCGATGGATGCTGCCGCCCCGAACAAACCCTGTGCGAAAGCGCGTTCCTTCTGCGGGAACCATTCGGCGTTGCTTTTCGTCGTACCGGGCCACGGACCGGCTTCCCCCAATCCGAGCATCATCCGGAAGAAGGTCAGCGAGAAGATTCCCCGTGAAAGGGATGCTAATGCATCCGCCGCCCCCCAGACGAGCACGCTCCAGAAGAAACCTTTCCGGCATCCAATCTTGTCGTACAGTTTCCCGGAGACAAGCTGGCTGATACCGTATGCTATCATAAAGAAGATAGTTATCAGACCAAGAATATCTTTCGCTTTCTGCGAAGCATCCGGGTCGTTGCGGTCTATCAAGTCGAGGTCGATAGCGATACCTTCGCGATTGGTTACGAACGTAACGCCGTTCTTCTCCTTCATCTGTACGTTGGCTACGCTGACAGAATCCCGGTTGCCATTAGCGGCTGTCAGGATATACTGCTCTCCTGCCAGGACGGCATGATTACCTTTATCTGCCGACGCATCCGCTTCGGAAACCAAGTGATAGTCGATATTAGCCACCCACATATAGTTGAGCGTACCTCTATCCAGATAGTTGATGATGGTTATCAGCATAATTAACCCGATAACCATCCATCGGAGTCCTTTTACCTTCATACGTTTACAGGTTTAAGAAGTCTGCACGCACAGGGCTGAACGTATCAATCAGGATACCGGCTTCGATGCAAACACAACCGTGCAGCTCGTCGGGCGCTACATAGTAGCCGTCTCCGGCAGAAAGGATTTCTTTCTTATCGCCGATGGTTAGTTCAAACTTGCCGCTTACTACGTAAGTCGCCTGGCTGTGGTAGTGCTCATGCATACTACCTACTGCACCTTTGTCAAATTTCACTTTGACCATCATCAACTGACCGTCATACGCCATAATCTGGCGATTTACACCCGGAGCAGGATTTTCCCACTTCAAATCTTTCTCAAACTGATAAGTTTCACTACATGTTTTCATATTTCTGTCTATTAATGGTTTATTATATTCTCGATTCATTTATAACTCATCTTTCATTAGTTATCTCATCCCATATTAACATCCTGTAATCAAGTTGTTAATTCACTGTATTTCAGAAGTTAATTCACCGTTCGTCAAGTGTTAACTGTTAAGTTGTCAAGTGTTAACAGTTGAGCCGATAAGTATTAATACTTGAGAAGACAGGTATTAATACCTGAGAAACGGAAAACTAATCATCATTTCATAAATACTCCGCAACGACCGTTCCAAGCATACATAGTGCCTTCGACCGTCAGGCGGTGCCCTTTCTCTTTGTCGGCATCGGTATTGCTCAAGCAAAGCATTACGGAATGCCCGCCTTTATAGGTTGCTTTCACCACTGTATAGGAAGCCGTATCCATCACGACTTTCACCTCTTCGCAAGATGAGGTCAGGTTACTGGAAGTTTCCATTACCACATCATATTCTCCATGCGTTTCGATGGAAGTGGCGAATGTATGGTTCTTCCGTGCTTTTTCCCTTATCAGGAAAGCGGTTTCGTTTCTCAAGTTGAAATCAGGGTCATTGGCACCCAGACGAAGCATCTTCATCTCTGTTTGCGCAGTAGTAGCTATACTAATAGTATAGAAACGATCCTTATTAACAAAGGTGAAGCTTGATGTATTTCGGCTCTTGTTCTGCCCCCAGGCTTCCAGCCAAAGATGCTGATAGCCGTCTTTCGTACCAAGAGTTTTCAGTTCGTTAGTTGCTTTGGCGTAAGGGAAGTTCAAGGAAACAAAGTGCCCGTTATACCAGATAGGGTAATCGTATTGGTGCTCTTTATCCGCATTTGCTTGCAGCACATCCAAGATTAACGGGAATTGCAGGAAAGGGGTAGTCACGTAAGCCAGTGTACGTTTCATCTCTATCCCGGGATAGGCATTAGTGTCTTTCGCCACCATTACCTGAAAATGTCCGCCGTTGAAATCATGGTAAATAATATCTGAATGATAACGGGAAGAGACTTTTATATCTCCGGCAAAGTGGGATGTTTCGTCCACGACCAATGTATTGTGCGCAATTGTCTGTTTGGCAAACGATTGGTTTTCGCGGGTATAATGTCCTTTGTACTTGGCTTCGATATTCAAGAAGCGGGAAGCGCCGTAGTCGGTCAGAATCTCGTTTCCATTGTCGTAATACGCCATTGTCAGTTTATCAAAATGTCCGTGGCTCAAGCCGTGTGAGGTAGCTTTCAGTGTCAAGGCGCTGTTCAGATTAGAATCTGTGGAGCGGATTACGGCTATACCGCCTTCATCCCCCTTGCGCCCGTCACGAAATACACTGCTGCGATAGATAATCGGAGCAGCTTCTCCGCGGGCAATATCACGGGCTACTTTAAAACCACCGATAGTAGGGAGATAAGTATGCTGGTACTTATTTGCAACGGAAAGCAGTGATTTGTCCGAAGGATTAACATTATACAATATGTCGACCGCATATACCAGTTCCTGTGCGGAAAGCCCTTTCAGCAAGGCATCATTAATATGGAAGAATTCGCCTTCATAAGAAAGTTGTATCAATGTGGAGAGGGCTTTTGAAAGAATGCTATCCCGGTAATTGAAGATTTTCAAGTCCGGCAGTTTATTCTCGATGCATTGAGCGAAGATGACGAAAGGCCAGATGGCATAACGTTGATAGTAGGCTCCTTCCGTGAAGTAACCGTCAGGAGAGAACAGGTAATCCATCTGGCGGATAAAGCCGCCCCGTTTGCCTGTTCCGTCAGAACCGTAAAGTGCCTTCTTTACGTAATCTTCACGATTCATCGCAAAGCCAATCATGCCGACAGCAGCCGTAGCCCATGTGGCATGGTTGTGCATTTTATTGAATGTCTTGTTATTTGCATGGTTGTCTCCCATACCGTCCATGATGAAGTCCGCCATCGGAACGAAGAGATTCTTCTCGATAGTGGCACGCTGTTTGGGTGAGAGTGTGTTATAGATACAGTCATAAGCAACCGCTGTATGCACCAGCCATACACTTTCATTCAGTGTCTGCCAAAACAGACGTCCCGGAACGGGGGAAAGTAGCAGGGGGTGGAACCCTAAAGTAGGGTATAGTTTTGCATAGGCTTCCAACATATCGCCCACGTAGGCGGCATATTTCTTATCCCCTGTCAACTGATAGGCAACTCCACAATGGAACATGGCATAGTAATTGGATTTATGCTGTTCGTGTACCACACCGCCACCGCCATCTACGGGAACCGGTACGGAAACAGGAGAGTTTACTGCTGCATCGGCTGCGGCCAACACTTCCGAAAGAGATTTGTCGAATGCGGGTACTGTCCCCTTTCCTGCCCTCATCTCGTTCACTTCTTCCTGTGTGAAAAGAAGGGACGGATGTTGGGCAAATGAAAAGAGGCATCCACCTAAAACCATGAATATGCAAATAATAAGTTTTCTCATCTTACATCATTTTCTATTTCAATAATAGTATCGTATGACAACTGTTCTACTTCTTTTTCAAGCCGATAGAGAGTTTTTCCAGTTCGCTACCCTCAACCGGAATATAATCGTATGCTTCGGCATTGATATATGCGGGACGGATATTGTACATCTTGCCCTGTATTGCCTGGGAAGTGGTAGTCATCATTCTACCGGAGTTCCACAGATTACAGTTTGCAATACGTACCTTTTCCCAGGTGGCCTCATACAGGCGGATAGTTGCCCCGCCGCGTCCGCTATTATCAAAATTGCAGTTCTCTACTGTCAGTACTTGCGGGCCAATCAGGCGCATGACACTTCCACGTTCTTTGTTGCAACAGTCTACAAAGGTACAATGTCTGACAGTAATATAAGGGCCTGCCGTACTTTCATCGCTTCCGCCACGATAAATATTAATAGGTAAACCCAACAGACGGTAGAAAGAGCAGTTTTCAATCAACATGTCGTCGGCATTATAGCGGCCTATATCATCTTTCTCTGCTGCATAGTTGATAGCATCTCCCGACAAATCACGGAAAAGACAGTTGCGGATGGTAACGCTTTCGGCAAAAGTAGCTTTTGTTCCTTTGATAGCAAAGAATCCGCCTTCTCCGAAGTTCTGGAATTCGCAGCCGTCTACTATCAGTGTATAAGGTTGTATCATATCAAAGGCAGTAGAAATTCCTGCTTTAGCCAAAGCCTTTCCGGGCTCTAATACGCCATCGAATGTTATATTCTCAATGACCATTTTGCCGCCATCGGCAATAGTTACCATATTATCCGGCTTATCTCCGTTGAAACGGACAAGCGGCTTGTTGGCTGCATCGGCTGCACGGATAGTCAACGGTTTGTCAATGAACATAGCACGTTGGATAGGATATGTGCCTTTCGCCAAAATAATGACGCCACCCGGTTCTGCCGAATGAATGACTTCGGACAAGTTCGTTCCCGGAGACACATTGTATTCCTTATGAACATTCGCTGCTGGGTGTGCCACTTGGTTCTTAAACCAGGAAGCGCCTTTATCCTTACGTATCGCAGCATCGTCGGGCAACTGGGGAGCTTTTACTTTTTCCGTAGTAAATCCCGGAGCCGAGTAGTTCTTTGCCAATTGCACTTTGTTATCTTTGAACTGGATACCCGCTACGTCGTCAACGGCTATATAAGGCTGGTCGAGTCCTTTATTGATGATGATATTATCCGTGAATGAGACTTTTTCCGGTGCAAGAGTACGTTCCATATCCTTGCCTGTACCAAATTCTATATTCGTGCAATCTACGAATGTGTTACGGTACATCTTGACATCAACAACTTGACAATATCTATTAGGTAACGAATTGGGTACGGCATCCATAACTCCCAAAGCTGAGAAGAAACGGGTACCTGCCAAGCCGACCAATACATTATCGTAAATCTGATGTCCGGCATTGACGACACGGATACCGCCGGTATTACGACGTCCGTTACCGATAAACAAGTTATCATTCACAGTATTACGGTCACCATGACGCAGTGCTACCACTCCTTCACATTCCAACAGCGTATTGTTGCGGATGATGTTATCACTGGATTTAATAGAAATTACTTCCACTTCACCGGAGCAACGTTCGAACAAGTTGTTCTCAATCACCGTATTTGAAGAACTGTAAGCTTGCTGGGAAGTTCCTACGCGCATTGTTTCGGCACCGTTCGAGCCATACACGGGTCTTTCTCCAAAGTAGTTATGGTCAATCCGGTGATGATTCTCCAGACAACGTTCGTCGTTGAGGATGACAATCAGTGTCACCCCCAAGTTTAGTTTTCCTGTCAACGAACAATGGTCTACTCTGTTGTGACGACCATAAAGCAATATATAGCTGTAAGCCTGGTCCCGGCGGGACGGATTGAATTTGTCTATCACACAATTCGTCAGGCGGCAGTGATTAGCCAATTCTTGTCCGTTACGGAATTCTATTACGGAACCTTTGGGAGCATATCCGTCAGTGAAATGCAATCCGCTGACAGATAGCCACTCGCCCGCTATTCGCAAGGTGGAGCCACCTTCTATCTTTACTTTTCCGGGATTCAAGGCTTCTATCGTAATAGGAGATTTCTCCGTTCCTTTGCCTATCCATTTCAACTGCATATCTTTGTATAGGCCGTCCTTGATGTAAATCCGGTCGCCCGGTTGGGCAGTTTTTAAGCAGGAAGCTACTTCGGGAAGCGCTACATCGTATCTTTTTGCAAAAGAGACTGACGGTAGCCCGACAAGCAGGAACGCTATAATTGCCTTATGTATATTTCGTGTCATCATTAATTATTGAACTTTTGAGTAATCGTAATCTTGTTTCTGCCAGTACATATCAAAGGTTATAGAACTTGCGGAAAATTCAGTTGTCGAGCCTTCCTTCAGCTTAAAATCAGCTTTCTTTATATGTAAGATACCGATACGCTTCACATTAGCTACAGGGTTCTTATCCGGATACTTATTACAGTATCCATTTTCATTATAATAAAATACTAAAAGAACCGCATCAAGATCAACATTTGTTTTTTCTACTCCTTTTTCAAATTTACCTTTAGCCCATCCGTCAGCAGCCACAGGCGCAACACTCACCGAAAGTTGTAACCCATTACATGTTTTTTTAGCTACATTCAATGAAAAGGTACTCTCATCTATTTTCTTAATATCACCTGCCTTCACCTTATTAATTAGTTCTATATAATCGTGGTTTTCAGGATCTAAATACATAAACGATAATGCAGGAGTCCCCCACCAAGCAGCCTTTCCCGTTATTGAAGAAGTAGAACTCATAGAAGTACAAAAGTTTTTTAACTGTCCGTCAGAGTTAGCTGGACTTTGTAATGACAAAGATTCATTTGAACTCGAAGCTGAAATAAAGAAGTAAGGATTCACCTTATCATAATCTTCTTTTGTTATACCTAATATATAAGACGGATTATTAGCATTATCTTTCGGAGAAAAACCACTAGCAAGACCTGCAATCGGATCTACTTTTATTCTCCAATCCTCATTAGCATAAACCACTCCCGTTTCAGGTGAGAAAAATGCAGAAAATTGTTCTTCTACACGAGCTTGTGCATAAATAGTCCTATTCTCCCAATAATATACAAAAGCCACCCTTACAATAAATTCGTCCGTTAATGTCGGTGTTTCACGACCGTCAAAATAAGAAATCTTCAACGGTACTATATTATCACCGTTCTTAAAACTATCAGATGTGGGTACAACAAACTTCAATTCAGTTTCAGTCTGCAACGTAATAGTACACTCAATATCACCTAACAGCACTTTATCAATCTTATTTAGATATGCTCCCTCCAGCACTACCATATCTCCCACGTTGACTGGTTCAAATACAGTAGTTGTAATCTCCGGCTGATAACGTTTCACCGTTAACTTGGGTGCGGACGAACTTGACGTCTCCACCTCTTTTGTTCCATTAAAATATTTAAATGTTACAATAGCCTTGTCGCTTTCCACATAAGGAACCTTTACTACTATCTCATTTTCACTTTGTGAGATGATCTCTGCCTCATTTCCTTCTGTCCCCCCTTCGGCAGTGAAAAGAACAGCACTCACCACATTCATGGAACTACCGGAAAGCAACAAATTATTGCCCATTTCAACCTCCGAGGGCATTTCCGCCTGTGAAACGGCAGGAGCCGGATATTCAAGGGTAAAATCTCCTTCGGACACACCCTCACCTATCGAATTTACCAATACAATTTTACCACTGCGTGCCTGATTTGTCACTTTCAAAGACAAACGCCGGTTGGACACTTTCTGTAAGATAACGGCTTTTCCACCACCGATAGTAGCACTTACCACATCATCCAAATATTCTCCGGTAACAACAATTTCACTACCTATACTTCCACTCTCGGGCGAGAAAGAAAGGATTTCCGGTGAACTAACCGCCACATCCTTCATCGATGTAGAATCACAACCACACAAAAAGAATAAACAGACAAACAATGATGCCAGACTCCATTTTCTATATTGTTTCATATTCGTAAGCATTTAAAAGATTAATAACCCGTATTCTGTGCTATCTCTGGATTAATGTCAATCACACTCACCGGAATAGGCAGAAATGTTTGCCAATCTTCTATATCATTCACCGTATAAGAATATTCCGTATAAAGAAGCTCGCTGTTCAAGTAGTTGTTTACTGTCTGAGTAGCGATACCCCAACGAAGAAGATCAAACCAACGCTGGTTCTCAAAAGCCAGTTCAAGCCTGCGCTCATTACGTACAGCCTTTCTAAAATCATAAAGACCTGGCAGGTCGGTCAGTGTATATGTAGAAACACCGGCACGTTCACAAACCATATTCAAATACTTCAGATTGTCTGCCGAAGGCCCCGAGATTTCATTTGTCAATTCAGCATAAAGTAAAGCAATATCAGCCACACGAATCACAGGCCAGTCACTTTCGCCATCATACTGTGTAGTTACAGGATTTACATACTTCTTACAGTAACGGCAATTACCTTCCGTCACCCACGTCTGAGTAGTTGTATTGAAATATTTCTGGGCGATATTCACATCCAGACGTTTATCAGCACCCGCACCTCTTTGCTCGTAAGCTGCAATAATATTGTCAGTAGGAGTATTATAACCGGAAGAAGTACCGATAATCACATTTGCACCATTATTGACCGGAGCAAACATATTGCCGAACGGTGAACCGATACCGGCATTTCCCGAAAGGTAACGAACTGCAAAGATTATCTCCTTATTCATCTCATTGCCAATATCAAAAACCTTATCATAAGCCACAAGATCACTACCCGATTGCGGATTTCCCACAGATTCACTTTCGAGTACTTCCTTACACAGTCGGGCGGCACGGGCATATTTCTCGTCACCCGCCCGGTAGTGCGTAGCATATACTTTGGCAAGCAACGCTTTTGCCGCGTTCAGGTCAGCACGTCCCAAGTCACCGTCCGCCATCTTACCGGGCAACAGTTCATTATTGACAATATTCTCCAAATCTCCTTCAATAAGCGCATATACTTCATCCACCGTAGAGCGTTGCATATCACGGGCCACTTCAGAAGGAACCTTGGAAGTAACGATAAATACCGGTCCCCATAAACGGACCAGATTGAAATACTCCAATGAACGAAGAAAAAGCACTTCTCCCTCATATTGGTTCCGCAATGTCTCGTCCGTCACTACATCAAGGTAAGATATAACATTGTTTACCCGTGCAATTGTGGCATAACAGGCATTCCAGTACGTTTCCACCCATTCGTTTTCCGGTACGATAGTACCCTGGTCGAGCTGTTCCACCAGTCGTGTAGTATTCGAAGAAGAACCTGCAGCATACATACGTCCGTTATCCGAGCGCAATTCTGTCATGGCCCATTCGTAATACATCACATCATGCAGGGAATTATAACAACCCAGCACCAGATTATTTACCGACGAAGCATCTTTCACATACTTATCTGCCGCCACTTCCGAATAAGGATATTGATCCAAATCACAAGCGGAAAATACCATGACGATTAACAATAATCCTATATAATTTATTTTTTTCATCGTTTTCCTCCATTAAAAATTAATATCAAAACCGGCAGAAATGGTAGAAGTCAACGGGAACCCACCACGCTGATACCCCGAAATCATTGCACTGGAATAATTACCGGATGTTATACGCGACTCCGGATTAATGCCTTTGTAGCCACTTCCCCAAATATAGAGCAAGTTACTGCCCGACACATAAAAACGCACACCTGATAACTTAATCTTGCGGGCAGCAGTTGCCGGCAAGGTATATCCCACTGTAAAGTTACGCAGACAAGCATAAGAAGCATTTTGCAAAGGATAATCAGTAAGCATGAGGTCATGTCCCGTTTTCACATTCTGATAAGGCGTTTTTCCGTTACCCGGATGTTCTGCACTTACCCAACGGTTCTTTGTGTACTTCTTGTTCCACTTCTTTGTTTCATTATAATATACATCACCATTAAGCACTGTGATGCCCTGTACACCCTGAATAAGGAATGAGATGTCGAAATCTTTAATTTGGAAAGTATTGGTAATGCCCCATGTGAAATCCGGGTAAGGAGTACCCAACGCAACCCGGTCTTCAGGAGTCAAAGAGCCGTCATTATTGGTATCGACAATGCGTATTCCCCCCGGAGCATCGTCTGAAAAATGAGGATTAGCTGCAATCTCTTCCGCACTATTCCATACACCACACGTTTTGTATCCATAAAATTGAATCAACGGCTCACCCACTTTGGCAAGATAACCTTCATTTCTTTCACCCAAAGAAATCATTTGTTGTTCACCGCCTAACTCCAATAATTTATTACGCGAAAGTGAGAAATTTATATTAGTATCCCATGAAAACTTACGGCTTTTCATATTGTGTGTATCAAGCTGGATTTCCAAACCTGAGTTACGGACTTTTCCTATATTATTCCAATAGTGTGTGTAACCAGTAAACGATTGCGTCGGTTGTTCGAACAATAACGCACGTGTCACTGAATAGTAAGCATCTATCGCCAGATTGATACGGTTGTTGAAAAGTCCCAAATCCAGACCATAGTTAAACTCATCAGTCTGCTCCCATGTAATATTAGAATTAGCCAGCGAAGAAGAGATATTCGCAGAACCATTAACCAATGAACCCGTACCTTTGCCGGTCACGTAATTTGCACTGTTCAATACCTCGAGGGCTGCATTATAACTGATACGGTTATTTCCTGTCACACCATACGATGCACGAAGTTTCAAGTTAGAAATAGCCTTGACACCCTTCATGAATTTCTCTTCACTCACGCGCCAACCCAGTGATACGGAAGGGAACCAGGCATTACGGTTTCCTTTGGAAAAGAGCGATGAACGGTCCAGACGTAGAGAGGTAGACAACAAATAGCGCCCCAGATAACTATAATTGACACGTCCCAGATAAGATTCCAATACAACATCCGGATATCTGAAAGTTCCCGTACCCGCCGTATTTCCATTACCCACACCAGCCAACTCGTAAACGGTGGCAGCATTCAAAGTATGGATGTCATCCGTAGCAAATCCCGTTGCAGCCATAGCCACCCGCTGATTCCGTGTCTTTTCTACCGTATATCCCAATAAAGCGTCAAGACTATAGTCTTTATTCTTTCCAAAGTCCAAATGGTAACTCAAGGTATTCTCACTCAACAAATCAATATAAAGTGCACTGGAATAAGTAGCACGGCTTGCTTCCTTGTCTTTCGTAGCGTCCTTATTTGCATAATAATAAGAAGGGGCAAAACGAACATTCAAGCCGTTGGATGTCTTAAACTGTAATCCTTTACAAAGATCAAGCGTGAGATACATGCTGGCCAATCCTTGCATAGTCTCGCTCCAACGGAAAGTATTAGTCATTACGCTTGCCGGATTATTATTGGCAGAGCTAAATGGAGACGATTTTTCCAATACACGGTTACCGTCGGCATCCAACAACGGATTTCCATCGGCATCCACGGCAGTCGGTGTCATAATATTGTTAAAATGGCTACCTCTTGCAAATCCGGTATATCCGGTCAGGTCTGTACTATACGCATTGTGATAGACCGGTAAAAAAGAGGGAGTACGATAGAAATCAATAAAGTTATTTTTCGGACGTTCCGTCTTGCTATATGTACCGGATATATTAACACCCACCGTAGCTATCTTTGAGAGTTTGGTATCCACTTTAGTACGGAAATTCAGTTTGTCCAGTGAATTGTTGAGCATCACCCCCTGGTCTTTAGTATAGGCCGCTGAAATAAAATATTTCGTCTCTTTGCGTCCGCCCGAAACACTCATCTGCACATTCGTGATACCTGCCATATCACGCAAGCCCTCTTTCTGCCAGTCGGTAGTCCCCATCTGGCTTTCCAAATAAGCAGCCCCGCGAGCAGCACTCGGTACTTTCGGACCACCTAAGGCAGCTTCTTCTTCCAATAAACCCAACCATTCGGAAGAAGTCATCATGTCGTGCAACTGATAAGCGTATTTAAATCCCTGATAGAACTTAAAAGAATATTTCGGTTTGTCCGGCGTACCGCTTTTGGTAGTCACCATAATCACTCCATTGGCAGCGCGCGACCCATAAATGGCAGCCGAAGCGGCATCTTTCAAAATTTCAATAGACTTCACATCCGCAGCATTGATAGACGACAAACCACCGGATACGGGAAATCCATCTATGATAACCAACGGTTCACTATCTGCGGAAATGGAACCCGTACCGCGTACCCGGATAGAAGGAGTCACACCCACTTCCGATGTCTCATTAGAAACCGTCAACCCAGTCATAGCACCTTGCAAGGCAGTAGTGACATCACTCACCGGAGCATTAATCAGTTTCTCGCCTTCCAATTTTGAAATCGAACCTGTCAAATGAGATTTCGCTTGTGTACCGTAACCGATTACCACAACATCATCCAACATTTTCGAGTCTTCTTCCAACGTCACATTCACAACTGTACGTTTGCCAACCGCTTCCGCCTTATCAACGTAACCGATATACGAATAAACCAAAATTGTCTTGGAATTAGGAACCTTAATGGAGTATTTACCTTCAGCGTCCGTCACAGTACCGGTAGGAACAGCAGCGTCTTTCACTGTCACCGAAGCTCCAATCAACGGACCCTGTTCATCTATCACCTTACCAGTAACTACATGCTGGGAGTAAACGTTCAATGTCCCTACCAACAACAGGAACATCATCACGACTTTTTTAAAAATACAGGAGTTGTTCATAGATTAGTGTTTTAATTTCTTTGACAAACGTAACGATTAAAATTGGTAAACCAAAATTTTGGTCTACCAATTAATATTTATTAATAATTAGATATAAGCCGCTTATAAATAACACGTTACGCGTACCTCTATATAAAAGGACAGGAGAATATTTTTACTAGAAAGCTTTACTTTGAAAGATAATATTTGTACTTTTACAGCCGAAACGGAAAAGGTCATCTTTTTAAAATATTTATATCTTATGAAAGACGAAATCAATTCGCAACCAGTTAAGCATGTAATAGAACACATAAAAAAACAAATATCAGAACGTCAGATTTTACCGGGAGAGCGTCTCCCTTCTGAGCGTAAATTATCCGAACTTTTGAAAATCAGTCGGTCACATGTTCGCGAGGCATTGCAGAAACTGGAATTATACGGTATTGTAAAAACATATCCTCAGAGTGGAACAGTGGTATCCGAATTCTCCAAAGACCAGTTGGATACTATGATTACCGATGCATTGAAAATCAGCAGATATGATTTTTCAAGCTTGGTTTATGTACGTGTACTTCTGGAAATAGAGGTCTGCAAATTATGCGCAGTAAACCGCACAGAAGAGGATTTGAAGAATATCGAAAACACGCTTGTCGAACTGGAAGAAAAGTTTGATACAGACCTTCGTGTCGAAAAAGATTTTGCCTTTCACCAAGCCATTGCGCAAGGCGGACATAATCCGGTAATCAGTTCACTCCTGCTTATTATTACTCCCGATATTTTAAAATATTATCAAAAATATAAAGTTTGTGCCGTTCCTCAAAAAACGGTTCATGCAGAACATAGGGAAATGTTACAGAAGATAAAAGATAGAGACAAAGAAGGAATGAAAGAACTGGTACTCCGCCACTTGGCCAATCTGATTGATTTTGCTAAAATGTCCGCGAAAGGCAATATCCCGGAATTCGAATACGGACATATTTAAGATACACAAAGAATACACTTAATTAGTTGTATGTGAGAAATTATTCAGTCTCTTGCATACAACTAATTAAGTGTATGCACAAAATTAATCGTCTAACAGTTGTCGCTCTTTCGTCTAACAGTTGTCAGACGAAAAAGCAACAACTGTCAGACGAATAAAGTTATTCGATTGAAGGGTTAGTTTGATACATACGAAAGACTAATTGATAGCGGTCGGACAATTAATCTTATTTGATAAGATAAGTAGCCACTACCGGATAATGGTCTGATTCCTTATCCGCCCAATAACAAACATCATACGCCTTCACCGTAAAAGCCTCGTTTGGCGTATAAATCAACCAGTCACATGCGTAAGCCGGACTTGGAACGGGCACTGTCCATGGGGCACCATCACTCAAACAATTTACGGTGAAATACTTTTGAAAAGCAGCCATGGTAGCAGAACCACGACGGGAATTCAAATCTCCCCCCAAGATAACAGGTTTATCCAATTGCTCCACGCACGCGAGAATCTCATCAATCTGTTTCAGACGGGCAGCATCTTCGTATTTATGGTCCAGATGCGTCGTAGCGAAATAGAATTCCTTGCCTTCCTTCGCGACTTTTACATAGCCGAAAGAACGGACATAATCACCTTCTTTCAGTACACTCAACTTAAAACTCTTTTCCTCGGAAACCGGATATTTGGAAAGAATCACATTTCCGTAATCTCCGCCAGTCGGAATATCGAGCGCATGGGCAAAATAATAATATTTCATTCCCGTTAGTTCCGACAGTTTTTTCGGAGTATCCCAAGGGTTAATCTCCGTGTTTCTTTCTATTTCCTGGAGTGAAACGATATCCGGGTTCTCTTTCTTAATGACTTCGGCTATCTTATCAATTCCTTGTTTACGACCGCTATACGTGTTGTAAGTCATGGCTTTTACTGTGACCTCTTTCGGTTTTGTCACAGGTTGCTGTGCCGTTGAGGGTTGTAACAAACAACACAATAGAAACAATGAAATGCATATTCTAAAATTCATATATGACCAATTAATAAGTGAATGTTATCTTGAAAAACAATCTTTCCTACCTGATACAAAATTAATCCTTTTCTATCTTACGAATCTTATGATTCCAATAATCTGAAATATACAATGCTCCGTCCGGACCGAACTGTACACCTTCCGGATGGTTGAATTGCGCTTTATCCAACGGGCCGTCTGTCGTACCGGAAGTGCCTGTACCGGTGTAGTTTGTCAACATACCGTCAGGGGTAATTTTCGCTATACGATGCTTTTTACGGACTGCTACATAAATATTTCCTTCTTCATCCAAATCCATCTGGCAAGGCTCTTCCAGTTTGGCTTCATTTCCCTGACCTTCTGTAAAACCTGCTTTCTCGTACTGCCCTACCCAAACATGGAGATTAGAAAATTCGCCTGTCGACATATCATAATCTCCTTTATAAATCACATCTTTTTCCTGTGAACTCATATACACGGTAGTCCCTGCCTTGTCAAAAAGGATACAGCGGATTTTCACTTTCGACGCATTTTTACCTGCTGCATCGGGAAGTTGCATGCCAGTTGCCACCATCGTATTCTGCTCCGGGTCATATTTGTAAATCATGGCATTTCCATGAGCCACGGAGAAAACCTCTCCCGTGACAGGATGCACACCTACATTAGTGACGCCATTCCCCAAAGAAGGAGTGATTGACCATATTGCAGACAGATTAGCAGCATCATACTGATGCGTATCCTTGTTCCATAGCATCGTTGCAATATGTGCATTGCCCGAAGCGTTGGCATCATTGGATAAGAATAAAGTATTGCCATCCAATGAGAAAGCGATATTCATCATTCTGAATACAGTTCCACCCGTTCCATCACCGCGTAAGAAAGTAGCGACCTGATTATTTTTCGCGATACGGATATCACGGTCATCATCTTCCACAATATATAAAGCACCTTCCTTGTCGAAAGCAATAGAACCCGGTTTCCAAAGAACCGCTTCCATGAGGGTCCCCTCTTTCTTCTCCGTTTTTGCGGCAGGAACATAACTGCCGATATAAGTACTTACAATAGGAGACTGAGAATACTCAAACTCCGTTTTATATGTCAGTTCCTGCATAGCTTCTCCCTGACCGAGGTATACTTTCACCGGACCGGAGCCGGAACCCCTCTGCACATTGGCAGTAATAATATTCCCCAACGCACCCGTCACTTCGGCATCCACCCCGTTGACTGTCACGCGGATATGTTCCAAATCCGTACCGAAATGTGTACCGTATAAAGTCAGGCTTGTAGACTTCCCGCCGGCTGTCGGCGTGTACATAGTGATTTTGGGAGTAGCTTCGCCCTCTCCGATTTCAGGTGTCATATCCTGCCGGTTCTCATCCTCGCAAGCGACAAAGCAGATTGACGCAAACATCAGAGAATAGATAGAAAACCGTTTCAAATGATGTATCAATGTTTTCATGTTTCTGTCTTTTTAGGTTAATCGTTTATACTGAACGTAGCTACCACCGGAAAGTGGTCTGATTCTACATAAGCATCATAATACACATCATAGGCTTTCGGAGACATTCCGTCATCCGGAGTGTACAATACGAAATCAATCGCTTTCACCGGAACGGGCGTTCCCGTTGTCAGTCCATAGTTCCCGTTCAGGCAACCGATTTCAAAACGCTCATACAATATCTTCATCGGGCCGGAGTCGGCTAAAGCATTGAAATCGCCAGTCAATATCATCGGCTTATCCAAGCCCTTTGTCTTTTCGATAATCGTTGTAGTCTGGTTGATACGATTAGTTTCGTTGCCCACATGAGACAGGTGCGTCACTCCGAAATAGAAACCCTTTCCATCTTTTTCTGTTTTCACTACTCCCATCGAACGCGGGTAGACATCTTCCACTGTCTCTATTCTCGGCAAATCATAATTCACTTCATCACTTATCGGATACTTCGAGAGAATCAGGTTTCCATACTCGCCGCCGTCCACATCACGGGTTTTGACAAAGAAAGCATAAGGCATTCCGGTCACTTCTTTCATCAGGGCGATAATATCCGCTTTCTCCACCTTGTTAGTCTTCGTCTCAAACTCCTGCAAACCTGCCAAGTCCGGATTTATCTTTTTAATCACTTGGGCAATCGCTTCCATTCCCTTTTTCCCGGAATAAGCTTTCTGCCCGCTATATATATTGTAAGACATGACTTTTACCAATACCCCGTCCTTTTCGTCCGGCGGGGTCACACCGTCATCGTCCGAACTGCAACCGGCAAACAAACCGCCCACCAACAGTACCAGTAATAAATAGAATTTATGTTTCATTGTTACCTTCTTTTTTATCGTTTATCTTATATCATTCACAGTTACTTCCACTACCCGGCTGTAGTTCACGTACGGTTTGCTTTCTGCTGTCACCGTAGCCGCAACACGTACATACACCCTGTTCTTGTTGGAAACAATCTTATAATGATTCTCTATAAATTCAGTATCACTCATCAGGTCGATGACGTGCGTGCCACTGGCCTTTGTCCCCAGTGAAGAGAGGGTGGCATGGTTTGCATTGTTCACATCCACTCCCGGAGCATAATTCCATATCACGGAAACATCCGTCAGTTGCAATGTCTCGTTCGATGTTTTCGCATCATAGGTCAGTGTCAGCTTATTATCAGCCGATACAGCCACATCAAGGCTGATACGCGAGAACGGGATTGTGTACAAATCAACCTGCGTTTGTCCGTTCACGGTGACATACCCTTCACATACCCCGACAAAAGGGCCATCCTTTGCCTGAATACGATAGCTGCCATTGAACACCTTCGTATGCTCAAACGTTCCATCCTGGCGGGCACGGAAATCAACAGAGGCGGTAGCCCTCGTATTCTGCTCGTACAAACTCATCATCACACCGCTACTTCCCGGCACAGGCATAGGAACCGGTTCATTCGTTTCCTTATCATAGATAGTGCCATACACGCCACCGTTCGGTGCATCATAATTATCGATGTCATTTTCGCATGCCGCCACGAAACAGGCGAATAATGCAGTCAATCCTATGTTTATTATTTTATTCATATCGTTTCTTCTTTAAACTTACAATTGGACGTATCAATTACCGTAACCCGGATTCTGTACCATCAACGGATTCGTACTCAAGTCCTCGGCACGGAACACCGTATAGTAGTTCTTTTCAAGGAAAAGACGCTTTCTCTTTTCGGGCACACCGGTTTCAAAGGTGTACTTGCCACTCTTAACATTGTAATACGGACAGAGAGCCGTGCCGCGGAAATTGGTCAAACCACCTTTGCTTACATCCAGATGAGCCAGGCGCCAACGTTTCAAATCCCAGTAACGATGCTTCTCAAAAGCAAGTTCCACTTTCCGTTCATGGCGCACTTTATCCAGCGTCAGGTTACCGGCAGTCAATAGTTTGATGCCTGCCCTGCCGCGAATCTCATTGATATCTTTCAATGCCACGTCCAGGTGCTGATTCAATTCCATGCAAGCCTCTGCACGATTCAGATAGATTTCTGCCAGACGGAAAACCACCCAGGGAGTAGAAGAACGTTTTGCGTCGATGTCCGTATAGTCCGTCAGACTTTCATCCAGGAATTTACGCTGATAGAAACCCGTCTTGCTGGCGTCACCTACACTTAACGAGCCACCGTCTTTTCCCGAAGTATTATAAGTCTGTCCGTCTATTACGACCTTGTTCTCCTTATCCGGTTGGGCGGAAGCTTCATACTTGGTTCCTATCCCATCCTGTCCGTTGATGACACCGCGTATCCATTCGATTTTACCGCCGCCGTATCCTTTATAATCAGCACCGGGCAGGTAAACCGAACCTAATAAACGAGGGTCTTTATTCTTAAAGATATCATACGGGCTATCATAGCTGATAGCTTTTCCACCGCTGTCTTTCATCTTCAGCTTCCCTTCCGTACCGTCAATATATTCAAATTCCTCTACCATTTCCAGTACCGGAGACATGCCGCATCCCCAACCGTCGCCACGATAAGAGAAAGGAACATTCAGCTTATCCCACATATGCCCTTTACCGGCAGCTACATTATACTGTTTCTGGAAAATATATTCGCCGTTATCCCCATTCACTGCTTTGGAGAAGAGATTGTAAAAGTTTTGCGCCAGCTCTTCCGGTTCCATACCGGTCGATTTATACAAGCTATACACACGGGGAACCATTTCATCCAGAATCTTCGATGAAGCAGTGTAACATTCGTCAAAGTAACGTTCCGCTTCTGTCTCCGGAATATAAACATATCCTTTGGAAACAGCTTCGCCTGTCAGAGTCAGTGTCTTGGAATACTTGGCGATAGTACCGGCATACAGGGCGGCACGCGACCACAAAGCAAGCACCATTCCGCGATTTGCGCGGTATTTGGCATCACTGCTGCGTACTTCCGGCAATGATTCATAAATAGCCTTACATTCATTGATAATGAAATCATAGGTCGCAGCTTCCGTATCACGAGCCTGATAAAGAGCTTCCGTATTTCCTGCGGTATATTCTTGCGGAACAGTCTGCAAAGGAACGCCCCCATAACGCTTCACCAGTCCGAAGTACTGCATAGCACGGATAAAACGGGCTTCTGCGCCGAGTTCTTCTTTCTCATCCTCACTCAATACGGAAGTTTTCTCAATATTCAGCAGGAAGTTATTTACAATACGGATTTGCTTATAGCGGGTCACCATGTCGTCATTGAATACATAGTCGCCATAAGAATAAGTAGAGTTCGACTTGTCGAATGCGCTCTCTTTCTGATAACTGGCGGTAGCCTCATCCGAAAGGCTGGTCTGATTCGCCAGGTTCGCTTTCTTGCTTCCATACCAGTCGTCGAACTCATCCAGTTTCAGTCCCGAGTCATACATATCCGCCAATACGGCTGTGATTGCTTTCGGATTTTGCCAAATCAAATCCGGTGTGTTGACACCGCTGGTACTCTCACGGTTCAGATAATCATCGCATCCCGTCCATACGAAGATGGATGCCCCGCCTATCAATATATATTTCAGATAATTCCTATTCATTGTCTTTACTGGTTTTAGAAGGTTACATTTACGCCAAAGTTATACGTCTTCATCTGCGGATAATAGCGTATTCCGCTGGAATTGCTTTCGGGGTCGACGTTCTTCATCAGTCCGTCACGCTTGGTGAAAGTCAGCAGATTGTTGCAGTTGATATAGAAACGCACCCGGTCGATAGCCGCCTTTTTTGTCAAGACTTTAGGAAGCGTGTATCCCAGTTCCAAGGTTTTCAGGCGCAGGTAACTTGCGTTGTGCAATGACCACGAGTTACTGGAACGGTTATCGGCGACACCTGCCACGCGTGCGGCAGGCATATATCCCGGAATCCATTTGCTATAAGGGTCGGTCGGGTCTTCCCGGTGCCAGCGGTCGGTCATGATAGCCAGCCCATTACCTAAACCTTGCTGGATAAACGGGTCGAGAATATCCCCGCTAACATAAATATCGTGTCCGGCAGCTCCCTGGAAGAAGACAGTCAGGTCGAATCCTTTGTATTCTCCGGACATATTCAAGCCATAGTACATACGGGGTGTGGCACCGTGTCCGAGTGGTTGCGTATCGTTATCATCAATAATACCGTCACCATTGTAGTCTTCGAATTTCAAATCACCCGGCATCAGCGAACGGTTACCGTCCTTATCCTGAACCGGTGAGTTCAAAATTTCCTCGAAAGAAGTAAACTGCCCGATTACTTTCTTTCCCCAGCGGATATCCTTGTAACGCCCGTTGGTGTTATTACGCCAATCATCATACATATTGGTGGAAGCCGCCCGCTCTACATAATCATACTTAATCCGGGTAGTAGAGAAGTTGGCCGACACATTATAATTAAAATTGCCAATCCGGTTTTTATGCCCGACTACAATCTCGAATCCGGTGTTAATATCAGAATTCAGGTTCTCCTGCGGCATTGATTCACCGAAGATAGTAGGCAATGAGCCTACACGGGTGGCAGGCAGACCGGAACGGTTTCTGCGGAACCAGTCGAACTCCACAGAAATCAGTCCCCTGTGGTAAGACGCCTCAAAGCCGATGTTCATAATCTTCGATTCATACCAAGTCAGCCACGGGTTTGCCATACCTACCGTAGTCATGCCCGAAGTCACTCCGTTGCTGCCCATGATATAGCTTCCGTGAGACGTATATCCATCCAGATACTGGAACGCGTCGAAATCCCCTTCATCGCCCACTTTGGCGTACGAAGCACGGATTTTCAGGTTATCCATATCGGGCAACAGTTTCTTGAAAAAAGCCTCTTCGGAAACACGCCATCCCAATGAAACACCCGGAAAGAATCCCCAACGATTACCTGCACGGAATTTATAAGTTCCGTCATAGCGGAAATTGAATTCCACCAGATAACGGTTGGAGAAATCATAGTTCAGACGTCCCACCAAGCCGGCGTGAGCCGTTTCCTGTGTCTTGCCGGAAGCTTCCTGATTCGTTTTATCCCCATAGTCCAGGTCAGGAATCAGCCCGATAGCAAAGTCACGTGTCCCGGTCACCCAGTTCTTCTTGTCATTATACATTTCCCATACGAGCATGGCACCGATATTATGCTTTTTAGCAAACGTATTGTTGTAGTTCATAGAGAACTGATAGGTCGGTTTGTCATAGTTTTCCAGCTTCGATTCCAGATGCGCGGTATTAACCACTTTCTCTATATACTCTTCATTCGCATAATCATACGTATATTCCGAGAGGTCTTTCCGCCACGTTTTCCATTCCTTGTTCGTATAATCGTAGGCAACCAATGCTTTCGCCACCAGCCCTTTCACCCAGGGAAGTTGCCAAGTGACAGCCAATGAACTGTTAAATTCACGACGCAGGCGGTCTTCATAACCACTGTCGTCCGAATCGGATACATGCACGGGGTTCGCCATATCTCCTACGGCTCCCCAATAATCCGGGTTGTCATTGGCATACATGGAGTAAGTCGGGATAGCCATTTGTGCCGAACGGAACAGGTTATCGCCATTGTAAGGCTTTTTGCGGTTGTCGAAGCGTCCGCTCAAACGCAGTTCCACGTTCAGTCCCTTAGCCACTTCCACGCTCAGGTTGGAACGGACGTTGTAACGTTGGTAATTCCAGTCGCCCGAACGGATGATACCGCCCTGGTCCATATATCCGATAGACATATAATATTTCACTTTCTCCGTACCACCTGTCAGGCTCAAGTTGTGTGAAGTCTGGGGAGCGGTGCTACGCATCGTTTCATTCCACCAGTCCGTACCTGCCGTACCGTTCCGGTAGGCTTCCAGTTGTTCTTGTGAGTAAGCGGAAGCTCCGCGCCACGGGTTGGCATTGTGAATCGCTTCATTGTAAAGTGAAGCGTACTCATAAGCATTCATCATCTCCGGATAGCGGATCACTTTCTGAAAGCCTACATAGCCGTTATATTCTATCTTGACCTTCTGTTCCGTCCCTTTCTTGGTAGTAACCAGCAGAACACCGTTTGAACCTTTGAAACCGTAGACCGCTGCGGCGGCATCTTTCAGGATAGAAATGGACTCGATATCATTCGGGTCGAGCTGCGTATAATCACGCTCGATACCGTCTACAATCACCAGCATGCTTCCATATCCGCGAATATCAACGGAAGCTCCATCATCACCGGGACTGCCGCTACGCTGTACGGCACGCAAACCCGGCAAACGTCCAGCGAGCATATTCGTCACACTGGGAGCTTTTACTTCCATCAACTTGTCCGAAGAGATGGCAGCCACCGAACCGGTTACAGAAGCCTTCTTCTGAATGCCGTAACCCACCACCACTACCTCATCCAGCGTCTCGGTATCTTCCTGCAAAGTTACTTTCAGTCCGGCTTGTCCGTTCACCCGCACTTCTGTTGTTTTATATCCTATATAGGAAATCTGTAACACTCCATTAGCGGGAACCGGCAAGGTAAACTTACCGTCCACATCGGTAATCGTCCCCACACCGGCAGCACCTTTCAGTTGCACCGAAGCCCCGATAACCGGTTCTCCACCGGCATCAACAACCACACCTTTCACCGTGATATTCCGAACGGTCTGTTCGATACCCGATACCGAAGGGCTTTCCGCATATATCGTAAACGGTACACACAGGAAAGTCCCTGCCATTAAAGCTGAAACAGTAGCTATCTTCAGCCGGTCATTGAACGCCTTTAAGACAACCGTGTTCATTTTACAAGCATGTTTCATAGATTAAATTAGTTATGTGTTTTAAGTTTCGAATCTATATTATCATCACATATCGCTACTGCAACCTGCGAATCGGCACAGCCATAATAGAGATATAATTTGTTTTTAAAGTAAGCCAGTCCTTCGATAAACACTGTTCCGTCCTTGTACTGACCGCTCTTCTCGAAAGCAGCTTCGGGCACAAAGAAGGGTTTATCCAGACGGTCGAGTACTTTGTAAGGGTCGTTGGAGTCAAACAGGAACTGCCCTGCACAATAAGCGCCTGCGGGGTATGCCGAGTCCCTTTCTTCCTTGTATCCGTTCTTGCCATTGTATAATAATACAATACCGTTCACGGTTTTGATAGCTGGTGGCCCACACTCAGTCAGGCGGCTGTCGAAATACCCGCTGCGGGGTTTGGCTATCTCCCTTAGTTCGTTGTTTTCGTTCAGTACCGGAATCCAGTCTGTCAGGTTATCGGAAGTTGCGGCACATACCGCATTCTCTCCCCAGTACATAAAGTATTTGCCAGCCACTTTCTCAATGACCAGTCTGCCGTCTTTCACTCCGGTGACAATAGAAGCCGATTTGCTTGCTATATTGGCAAAACGCCCGTTGTACGCTTTCGCAAAAGCGAGTCCGTGTTTCGTCCAGTTTTTCAAGTCTCTGGAAGTAGCCACCGCCAAGCGGGGAAGATTGCGGTTCCAGGCTGTATAAAGCATGACGTACAATCCGTCTTCCGTCATTGCCACACGCGGGTCTTCGCAACCACCTTCCCATTCTATTTCTTTAAAATCGTCTTCGGAAGGAAAGAGTACCGGTGCGTCCGCTTGGCTCATCGTCACTCCGTCCGCACTTTCCGCATAGCCAATGCGGGATGTTCTCTTTCCGATGCCTTGCGCCGAGTTGTCTTCCGCACGGTAGAGTACCACAATCTTCCCGTCTTTGACGGTTGCCGCCGGATTGAAAGTGTCACTCTCTTCCCATCTTACCGGCTGCTTGCGCATCGGGCATTGGAAAGTAGTCGGTTGCGGAGAAATCACCGGATTCACCCCTTCCGGGCGGACAAAAGGGCCGAGTATCCATTGTCCGCTCTGTTCTTCGACAGCTACGGATGCCTGTTTCTGCCCGGAGCATCCGGCTAGTGTCATCATACTGATTAAATAGATTACAGATTTTAGTTTTATCATACGTCGTTTTTTTAGTTTTCCCGAATCGGTCGTTCATCGTTTTTCTGCCAGCAAAACTATCGTACCCCGCAGAAAATAGAGTGTACTATATTCTCAAAAGGGTATATAGGTGCTGTACAACATAATAATTCATCCGTTTGCAATGGCAGCTTAATGGTTTTGAAATATTAGCGAACCGTTTGGTTCTGTTTGATGATGTTCCGGGCCAACGGGTAGGCTATCAACTGCAAGGCTCCTACCAGTATCAATGCGTACTTCAATGCAAAATCCTGTGATATGGCAAAGGCAAGTGCCATAAAAAGGATGAGCCCGAAAGCACGCCCCAGGAATAGTCCGAATTCGTGGCTTAAAATATAAGTGTATTCATTTCTTTTCTCGATTTTAACTACTGCGTCGATGGTTTGCATCATAATGGGATAGTAAGGCAAGTCAAACAAGGGCTGAAAGATTACCTTACAGAGGACAAAGATAATCACTCCGGTGGCTGAAAACAAGACTCCGTTGAACAGAGTACCGATAAAAAAGACGAGTAACCCGGCAATAAATATCTTCGGGCGGTCTTCGGGTTTGGCAATACGCCCCAGTACATAGACCAGTATAGCCGTCAGCGTACCGCTAATTCCCTGTATCAAGCCTAATGTCCCTTCATCACCGACCAGTTTCAGAACCAGGATGGCGGGGGCAGTCACCAGGAATCCCTGTACCATTCCTTTCAGGGAAGCCAGCAACAGCATTTTCTTCCACAGTGTACAGAACCGGAAATACAGAAAGTTCTTCTGTACCGGATTGGCAAACTTACCACGCCACAAGACAGCTACGGCAAACAGGGTCACGACTATGACTCCGACTGTGACCAAACGATAGGCACCATTTATATCAATCAGGCATCCCATGATTTCTTTGCCATCTATCTGGCTGATGAATGCACCAATCAATAAAGGAACAGTTATCGAAGTGATGGAGAAAAAGAAAGATTCCAGTCCGAAAAAGTAGTTCCGGCTACTATCGGTCGTGTTGTTGAGAGTCAATAGATAGCGGTTGGTCCAAAAGAAACCCGATGCGGCTCCAAGGACAAAACCTGCTATGCCTAACTCTACAAAGCCCAATGACTTCACCAGCATCATGGCAAACATCGACAGCCCGCTAACTAATATCCCGCCTGCATACAGTACTTTCACGCTGACATGCCGCAACAGGAAGCCGTTGACAAAAGAGGTCGCAATGATGCCGATATACATAAAAAGTTGATAGAAAGCTACGGAAACAGGCTCGCTCGTGTGACGCATCACATAAGCACCTACAAATATCTCCACCACAGGAAGCACGAACGCATAGAGCAGGTTAGTCATCAACAGTACACGTACATTGGGAGTCTGCTGCTTGAAAAATTGGTATTCTCTTTTCAATTTATTCATTCTATACCTTTATATATGTCATGACTTTAATGAACGAAGAATCTCCCCTATGGAGAACTCCGCTCCGCAGATTACTTCATCACTCGCACCGTAGTAAACAGTCACCGTATCCCCTTCTACCAGATGCCCGTTCGTGAAGACTACATTCCCGAAAAATCCGGTTTGCTCGTAGGGGGCAGTCGGTTCCATTATAGGAGTTTTGCTTCGGGCAATTACCTTTGAGGGGGCGTTCAAGTCAAGCAGAAGGGCTCCCAGGCAATAGCGGTTCTGATAGTCTGCACCATGATAAATCTCCAGCCAGCCTTCCTCTGTACGGATAGGCGCGGCGCCCGCACCCACACGGGCACAGTCCCAGCTATCGGAGCGAGTGGTCGCAACGCAACGGTGGTTGCCCCAGTGCAACCGGTCGGGTGATTCGGCAAGCCAGATATAGTTGCCGCCCAGTTCGGGACTGCTCGGACGATGCAAGGCGAAATATTTGCCGTTTATCTTCTCTTCAAACAAGGCACAGTCTTTATTATGAGGGGGAAAAATCATGCCGTGACGAGTGTAATTCTTCCAGTCACGGGTATGAATCAGCCCTACACCGACGGCAACGGAAGAGACTTCGGTAAACGTCAGGTAATAGCCGTCGGCTGTAGTCGCCACCCGGCAGTCCTCGATGCCGAAAGCCTCTAATGCCCCTTTGCCGAAAATAGGCGGATAATCCGGTTCTTCCTTAAAATGGATGCCGTCCTCGCTCGATACCAACCGGAGATAAGACATGGTAGTCAGATAATTCTGTCCCGCATATCCTATCACACGAGGGTCGGAAGCGTCCAGTTCCGGGTCATTTTCGTCGAAAGAAAGCACTTCTATCTTCCCTTCCTTATTATATACGGGGAAACTAATCACTCCCTGTTTCTGTACGGGGCGTTCGGCTACCCGCAGTAATAACCAGGTTTTTCCGTCGAAGCGGAATACGCCGGGATTCAGGAAACAGGTGATTTCCATACCTTCTATTCCCGGTTGTAAATCAGATGGTTTCAATAATGGGTTCTGATGAAATCGTTTTGCAATATCCATTTTCTAATCATTAAATAGGTGTTGTTTTTATTTCTCGTGGCAAAGCTACCCCACGCAGCGACGGGAAGAGTGTACTATATTCTCAAAAGGGTATACAGGTGTTGTACAGCATATTTTTATCTTTGTTTTCTTATTTTTCCTCTCTATCTTTGCGACATGATTCTACGAAAACACTCATATTTCCGTTACATCTGCATCCTTATTTATTCATGCCTGATGCCTGCTTTATTACATTCGCAGAATGTAGTAAAACAGATTTCCAATGCGGATGGATTATCCAATAATTCGGTGAATTGTTTCCTTGAAGATTCGGAACATACGCTTTGGGTAGGGACATGGGACGGATTAAATGCATATAACGGTCGTAGCTTCAAAACCTATTCTTATAATAAAAAGGATGCAGGGTCTATCAGCAATAATGTCATCTGGCAGATTATCGAGCAGAGCGACTCTATCCTGTGGGTATCTACGGACTATGGGGTGAACCGGTGGAAACGTTCTACCCAACAGTTTACTCCTTATTATTTAGGTACACAGAATAATCCGCCGAAACAGGAGAAGTCATTTCTGCTGGGTATCACTTCCGGCAAGCATATTATCTGTTATGTGAAAGAGCAGGGTCTATTCTGTTTCGATGACCGGAAACAGGAGTTTGTTTCCTTGAAGAATGACCTGCCCGATGACATCAGGAACTTCGTCATTGATTCCAAAGACCGGATATTCTTTCTCACAGGACATGGACAATTATTGCATTATCAACTGACTGTCCGCAACTCCTGTCCCGAACTCTCGTTTAAAGAAGAAATCAGGCACTGTGCCCCCGTTTCCAATATTTATCTTTCCCAGGACTGCCTTATCATTAACGATGACAGGACGCTGACTGTTTCACAAGATAACCGTATATTGGACAGTATAAATATTCCGAAGAACAAGACTGTATCACAAGCTATCTGCCACGGTGAATATCTCCTTATCAGCTTTATCGAGGGGGGATGCATCAGATATAATCTTGAAAATGGGACTTCAGCGGAATTACTCCAATTGCCGGAGAAAGCTTCCATTTTCACTATTTATATCGGCTCGCAGAATATCCTTTGGGTAGGTACGGACGGACAAGGGATATTGGAAGTCTATGAACACAGTTCGCCTTTCCATACCGTAAAAACGAATTATCCTGTCCGCTGTTTTTGTGAGGAAGACAATGGCAATATACTCGTAGGAACAAAAGGAGAAGGTATCCTGCTGCTCGACAAGCAGGAACGGGGAGTCACCCCCTATCTTTCAACGGGCAACGGGTTAATCTCCAACTCCGTTTATACTATCCGCAAAAATATGTCCGGGGATATATTCATCGGAACCGAAGGGGCGGGTATCAATTATATTCCACTCAATGGCAGCCAGGTGAAAAAACTGGGTATTCCTGCTGAATATTCTGCTTTCAGGGCAGTGTACAGTATCTTGTTCACCCATAACGATTCACTTTTATGGTTGGGGACTTCCGGTTACGGACTTATCAAGCTGAGCCTGCAAAGGGAAGGAAAAAGTTATAGAGTAACGGACATGAAACAATATAAATCTCCCGGCCCTTCTTCGCCAAGTAATAATATTATTTATTCGGTTATCGCTGGATACGATGAGAATGAACTTTGGCTAGGCACGCGAGGGGGCGGAATTAATAAGTTCGATATCGCGTCCGAACGTTTCCGGCAGATGAGTGAGATAGACCCCGGCTTGTCCCTGACTAACAATGACGTGATTTATCTGACTAAAGGAGATTCTGCCAGTATCTGGATAGGTACCAGTTATGGTCTTAACCGATTGTTCCCGACAGCCACACCGCCTTCCATCATTGAATATACGGATAATAACGGATTGCCCAATAATACGATTCACGGCATCCTGAAAGATGAGAACGGGAATATTTGGGCAAGCACCAATCAAGGTATCTCCTTTATCGACTTGCCCTCGGGAAAAATTACCAATTATTCCTCAAGAAACGGGCTGCAAAACGACGAATTTTCTGATGGGGCTATTTTTAAGGACAAAGCCGGATGGCTGTATTTCGGCGGAGTCAGCGGGTTGAACTATTTCGACGAGAACAAGATACGCTTACGGGAACATATCGCATCATTAAGCCTGAACAGCCTGAAGATAAACAATACAAGCCAGAATATCTACGAACGTATCCGTAACCATACACTCCGATTGGACTATGACGAGCCTTATATTACTTTGGGATTTGCCGCACATGATTTTATCAACAATGAGAATTGTGAGTTCAGCTACCGCATTATCGACTTTGCCGACGAATGGATTTACAATGAGAATAACCCGAATATCGTTATCACCAAACTGCCGCCGGGAAAATATAAACTGGAAGTAAAATGCACCAATGGCGACCGGGTATGGAGCAACGAAATCTATTCCCTCAATTTGGACATCGCTTACCCCTGGTGGCTCAGTACTACAGCTTTTATTATTTATTTTATCCTGATTGCCATTGCTATCTATATCACGCAATCCGTCATCAAGAATCGAATCCGGCTGAACCGTCAGATTCTACTGGAACATATCGAGAAACAGAATCAGCAACGTATCCATGAATCGAAGTTGAACTTCTTCACGAATGTGGCACACGAGTTTTTCACTCCGTTGACACTGATATACGGCCCGGCACAGCACTTGCTGGAAAAGGCGGACCTCGACAGTTATACAAAAAGATATATCTACATCATCAAGAACAATGCCGACCGGATGCAGAGGCTTATCAACGAACTGATGGAGTTCCGGAAAGCAGAAGCAGGACATACGGCTATCTATGCTGAAAAAGTGGATATTCAGTTGCTCGTCGACTATGTATCGGACAACTATACCGAAATTGCCGAAGAAAACAAGATAGACTTCAGCTTCAAAAGCAAAGAAGTATCATCCTTTACAACAGACCGGAATGCACTGGAAAAAATAATATTCAATTTGCTTTCCAACGCATTCAAATATACGCCGTCCGGCGGATATATCCGTGCTGAAATACGGGAGAATGTTACTGACGGGACATTGTATTTCCGAATCCGCAACTCGGGCAAGGGACTGACAGAGAAACAAATGAGTGAAATATTCAGCAGGTTCAAGATTTTCGAAAGCAGTAACCTGAAACATGCGGGAAGCACCGGAGTCGGCCTGAATCTGACCAAGAGCTTGACGGAGTTATTGGGTGGAGAAATCACCGTAGGAAGTGTATTGGGAGAGTATGTAGAATTCAATGTGTCTCTACCGTCCATGCACATGAATCCCGGAAAAGAAAGTCAGCCGGCAGAAGAAGAGGCAGAAGCCGATGAAATGCTTTTTGTCCCTAAACAAAAGGAAATTAGTATATTGATTGTAGAAGATGAAAAGAATATCCGCGAACTTCTGAAAGATATCCTGCTTCCTTACTACCAGGTTCGGGAAGCAGCCGACGGGGAAGAGGCGCTGAAAGAGGTAGAACAGAAACAGCCGGATATTATTATCAGCGATGTATTGATGCCCAGGCTGGACGGCATCACTCTGACGGATATATTGAAAGCCAACGAGCGAACTGCCCACATTCCGATTATCCATATCTCCGCCAAGAACTCCATCGAAGACCAGATTAACGCTTACAATCATGGAACGGACTTATATATCCCCAAACCTTTCCATCCGAGACATGTACTGAGCGCGGTAGAGAATATGATTAATAAATACTCTCTGATGAAAGAGTATTTCAAATCCGGCCGTTCCTCTCTCATCGTAAGGGATGGAATCACCATGCATAAAGAGGATGAGCTGTTACTGGACAAGATTATCAAATTCATTGAAGATAATATTGACGACGAATCCATAAACCCGGATTCTCTCGCAGACTTTATAGGAGTAAGCAAAGCGGGATTGTACCGTAAACTCAAAGAATTGACGGAAAAGACACCAAGCGAATTTGTCCGTACCATCCGCCTGGAATATGCAGCGGGACTATTAAAGACCACCAAACTTACCGTTACCGAGATTATGTATAAATCGGGCTTCTCAAACAAGTCTTATTTCTACCGGGAGTTTGCCAAGTTATACAACACTTCTCCCAAAGAATATAGGAGCGGACAGACAGAAGAAAAGGATACTTAATAACCATCTAACAATAAAAAACAATGAGAAAACTTTTTATTGTATTGGCGCTCTGCGGTGTGTCAATACTGAATGCGCAGCAACTGAATGTCGCTTCTTATAATGTACGAAACAGTAACCCGAACGATGCCAAAGCCGGAAACGGCTGGGAACAGCGTTGCCCGGTACTCACCCGGTTAATCACCTTTCATGACTTCGATATATTCGGGGCGCAGGAAGTGAAACATAACCAACTGGAAGATATGTTGAATGCCTTGCCGCAATACAGCTATATAGGCGTAGGACGGGATGACGGGAAAACGAAAGGGGAATATGCGCCTATCTTCTACCGGAAGGATAAATTCAAGCTACTCAAATCCGGGAATTTTTGGTTATCGGAAGATACCTCGAAGCCGAATAAAGGATGGGATGCAGCCTATACCCGCATCTGTACATGGGGAGAATTCAAGGATATTACAGGCAAGTTCAGATTCTGGTTCTTTAACCTGCACATGGACCATATCGGAGTAGTGGCACGTCGCGAAAGTGCCAAGCTGGTTATCAGCAAGATTAAAGAGATGTGTGGCAAAGACCCCGTCATACTCACTGGAGATTTCAATGTAGACCAGACCAGCGAAAGCTATCAAGTACTTCATGAATCCGGAATATTATCAGACTCTTATGAGGTCGCGCAACTGAGATATGCAACTAATGGAACATGTGCGGGATGGAATCCGAACACATATACTCCCAACCGTATCGACCATATCTTCGTTACTAAAAACTTCGCTGTTGAGAAGTACGGAGTGCTGACAGATACTTACCGAATTAAAAACGAAGCCACCGGAAAGTATGAAGCACGCATTCCTTCAGACCATTTTCCGGTGAAGGCGGTATTGAAATATACCAAGTAAGCAAAGCAGAATTCGAAATGATAATATAAACCTATCAATGTTCTATTTTTAATATTCTGTTGGGAAATAGCTAGTTAGAAAATAACGAACCAGAAAATAAACTGCATAAATAAATGCATGAGCATACAAAAAATAGCCTAATATTGCATAAAACCAAACAAGATATGCATCTTTCTCTATTCGGAAACTGTTCATTGCTTTAAAACCAACGAGGTGTTCCTCGGTGTGCATCGACTTGTTCCTCACCGGGGAAGCTATCGTTTCCCGGTGAGGAATATAAAAATGGGTTATTAAGAAGCTTTTTCTCTCTAGTTTATCATAATATATCGGAAAGAGAAAAACAATAAAATGATTAATTATTCGGATATATTCTCTCCGAATAACTAAGAGCCTGTTTAAATTTTCCTGAGATTATGTTAGATAGGCTTTACCGACCAGTTTTTATTCGTCACATAGTCTCCGTCATGCTCCTCACAACAACAGAAAATATACTCGAAAGCAACTCTCAAAACTGTGTCGGGCAAAACTCGGAGCAGGCTCTTAATAACCCACTTTTCATTCATTAATAGAAAAGTTCTCTTTCATTAATTGTAAACTTCTTATTATCAGTATGTAAACTCATTTTTCATTAACCGTAATCTATAAACGAAAGCTTCGTTTATAAAAACAAAGGCTTTGATTATAAAAACGAAGCTTGCAATTATATAATCAAAGCTTGCGTTTATAGTTTGCATCGAATGAAAAGAAAGTTTCCTTCCTGTCCGAAGGAACTTTATACTTAATGGGCGGGAAGTTTTCTATTAATAGCCAAGAGCGCAACTGTTAATACCCCTTCCGCCAACTACAGACGGACGCGACAAGAAAAGCTGGGGTAAGAGCTATAATATTATGACTGAAGAGAATTTAAACAGGCTCTAAAATAATCAAGAATCTATCACACTTCGAATAGAATATTCTCAAAACAGCAGAAATAGAGAGTCACATAATTACAAATGCTTGGCATCTTCCTGCTTTTCCTTACCAAACTGCGATTTACGTCCTTCTCCGATGATTAAATATTCCGTCTTAAGAATCATCGTTTTTTAAGAAGGCTACTGATTCCTTCAGAAGGCTCTTTCAACTTTTATCCTTTAATAACTCTTTTGTCTTATCCGCCAAAAACAGGGGGATATTAATCAAATTACCATCTTGTTTCAAATTCAGCATTGAATAGCGAATCAGGTAAGCGGGTTGGAAAAGCTTCTCATAATGAATCACACTTTTGATATCAGAAATGTGATAACTTACACATTTCTGATATGAGTTTCGTGCGAATCTACACATTATCCATATAAAACGAAAGAAAAACTCTGAATATTAGCTTGCCAACAGCTCCCTGTTTATTTAAAAGTAATCATCAACTGTTCATCAACACCTTTATCAGGTATTCTCACACTACAGACACCTGTTTCCTTATCCCAACTCCACGCTACAGTTTCAGTATCATTCTCCAAATTTTCTTCCAAACGTTCCGGTTTAGTTTTCTTTATCTTCTTTCCTTTGACAGTTATCTCTTTCGGAGCTTTCGCAGAATAAATACGGAACAACAGATTTCTCGGACCGGGAACAGTATATCCTTTTCCTTCACGGGCAGAGACAGTCAGTTCATATCCATTTGCCAGAGTGCTGCAAATAATCGGTGTTTTGACAAATTCATGACGCTGGTACCCTAAGTCTTCTCCTTCATCTTCGTAAAGAGTAAAGGCAGCCTGTGCACCTTCCTGTGCGGGGAAGATTTCAAAAGTAAGTGGATATACCGGTTTCTCATGGGTGTAGTTCATCACCGGCATGGTGGGGATGATGGAACCTTGCTTCACAAATATAGGAACAGAGGACAAGGGAGCGTCAACGGTAGTCCATTGCTCTCCGGTGTAAACCATCTGCTTGTTGTTATAGTCTATCCATGTACCTTCAGGAAGATACACGTTCTTTGTGCGGGCACCTTTCTTCACCACGGGAGCTACCAGTAATTCACGACCGAACAGGAATTGGGCATCCGTAGAAAAAGTTTCCATATCCATTGGATATTCCAGAAACAGAGGCCGCATGATAGGCAATCCTGTATCATACGCTTCGCGGGCGTAAGTGTAGATATACGGTAACAAACGATATTTCAGTTCGATAGCCGCTTTCGCGTTCTTTTCCGCTTCCGACCCGAAAAGCCACGGTTCCACCGGGTTATCTCCCTCATGGTGGATACGACTCAAAGGATTGAATGCACCGAATTGAATCCAACGGGTATAGAGTTCGGCCATAGCCGGATAATCCTCAATATCCCCACAGTAACCGGTGATATCACAGGAAGAAAATGGGATTAATCCCAATCCGGCGGAAAGCATTACAGGAATCTGATTGGCTAATTGCCCCCAACCTTGCAGTACATCGTCTCCGTTTCCGCTATCACCCGTCCAGCCAAACGTATAACGTTGCAATCCGGCATAAGCAGCACGAGTCATTTGGAAAACACGACGGTCCGGATTCCTCTTTTCAAATTGCTCCTTCACCACTTTATCCCAGGTCAGGCCATAGACGTTATGGATTTCATCGTGCATACCGAGATGGTGCTTCATCACCAGGCGTTCCGTCTGCTCCTCGTTACTCCAGGCAGGTTCGCCCATGTCTGTCCAGAAACCGGAGACACCATCGTCAATAGGTTTCTGCTGATAAGTTCCCCACCAGTCGGCTACGGCAGGCAGGGTGAAATCTACCACTCCGCAGTTCCCACCCCACGGCCAGGGCATATCGTAGCTTTTGCCGTTCGTATTGTCCTTTACAAAATAGCCCAGACGGTCTGCTTCTTCCCATTGTTTTTTGTTGGCTTGTGCAATTACCGGGTCTTGAGATACGACTACCTTAAAACCCATCTCTTTCAAATCCGAAAGCATCTTTTTGGGGTTTTCATAGTTTCCTTTGCGCCATTCGAAATCCTGCAAGTATTCTGTCCAGCCGATATCCTGATAGATAATATCACAAGGGATTCCCCGTTCCCGGTAGCCTTTAGCTATCTCACGACTTAGCTTTTCGCTTGTCAACAGACCGCGGCATTGAGCAAAACCCAACGCCCATTTCGGCGGCATGATAGGTTTTCCGGTCAGTCCGACGTATTGGCTGATGATTTCTTTATAGTCTTTACCGAAGATAAAGTAATATACCATTTCCCCGTTCGGCGCTTCGAAACTGTAATAATCACGGCTTTCCGTTCCGAATTTGAATTCCGTCTTATAGGTGTTATCAAGGAAAATACCATACCGGTAATTGCTCATAAAGAAAGGAATACTCTTGTAAAGAGGATCTTCTACCACGCTATAACAAGGTTTGTCACTATTCCACATCTTATAAGACTCGCCACGACGGTCCATCTTTCCCGCTTTCTCACCAAGTCCGAAGAAGTGCTCGTCACGACGAAGCACTTTATATTCCACCTTCTTCGTTCCTTCACTGACATGGCCTTTATCGGCATAATCACTGAACAAGAGTTTCTGATATTTATCGAATATCTGAAGACTCATCGGAGATTTATTAACCCGGATACGCAACTTCGGAGTAAATATCTCGTAACAGGCCGCCTGTTCATCCACATGGATAGTTCCTACCTCTTCCAGTTCTTCATTAATCACTGCAAACGAAGCATTTCTTCGTTGCAATTGCCCGTCGGGTGAGAACCAGATTTTCACGACGGAAGAGCTGCAAAGTTGCAATTGCAATGCGGCACTGTCCGCCAGGTGAAAAGTCACCTGACGTCCCTGCTGTGTAAAAGAAGCGCATGTACGTGTCTCATTTTCCGCCCAAACCCATGTTGGAAATACCAGGCACAACACCCATAATCTATATCTAATCATCATACCTATCATTTTAGTTATTCTGTAGCAGCCGCTTTATTCAGCCACAATCATCGTCCAATATTTCAGGGAAGGCAATGTAAATGAGACAACCCCGTTCTCCTGTGTAAAGGCCAATTCCTGCAAAGCTCCTCCGTGTACATCCGGCGACGCTACCCACAGCTTATTCACCTTTGCCGACAGATTCATTTGCAAAGCTGCTTTTGTAATCAGAGCCGGTTCCGGCATCGTACCGTCCACATCTCTCCAACTAAGGCTGTTCGCTTGCGAGAAATTAAGAAGATGTATCACTTGCTTGCCACCTACCTGCTTGGCATAAGTAGTAACTGATCCCTGTTGAGGAGGCCAACTATTCAATCTCATTTCGCCATTGGTACAATTCATGGAAACACTATTCTCCGTACCACCGTCACGAAGCAGATTTTGATAAGAAGTCAGGAAATCATAATAACGAACCATCGCTGTTTTCAGTTCTTCGCTCATTGTCAGGTTCTCATTCGGAAAGTACTCTTTGCACAACATGTGATCGCCTCCCAACTCCAGGTGCGAACCACCCAAAGCAAACATGACAGCATCCGTCAGCAGAATACCCGGCGTATTAAATTCTCCCCGGTTATCCGCTTTATTATAATTCATATAAGCTGCAAAAACCGTATTCAACTGATAATTGCCATAGACTCCATTTTCATAAAGAATGGCTTTCAGATTGGTAAAATCAGCCTCATCCGCCCACACTTCATTATAGAAGAAATCAACTTTACCTGTCTCTCCTATCTGACGGGCACCGTAACGGCTGACCGCATTCATCACCAAACTCTTGTCCGGATGAGCCTGCTTCGTCGCTTCAATAAAAGAAGCATATCCCTCACGCAGATTGACCGGAATACCGTTGTAATTGTAAAGCGTGCTGCGTCGTCCCAACTGGTCTATCTGATAGCCGTCGAAGGCAAAGTTCACATATACATCATCATTCCTCTCGTTCAAATATTTCTGCCATTCCTTATTAGAAGGATCTACCAGATAAATATTACTTTTCCATCCGCCCGGCAGATCATGACTATCTTTAGTAGTGTGAGAAGCATCCTTAAACAAATACCATTCCTCCTTCACCCCGTCCGTAGCGGCATCCTTCAACGCCCCGAAACAAAGATTGTAAAACATAGACTTCATACCGAAACGATGCTGCGCTTCAATGTAATTTTTCACCGAACTTGTATAAACCTCCCGGTTAGCGATGTCCATATATACTTCGTCCAACTGTGTGCGTGTACCGCCCAACGGCCAGTGATGTTTATTATGCCAGTCCTGAAACTGTACCCAATTGATGTGATGACGATTCAGATACGCCATCTCTTCCTGTGTCTTTTCAGCCGTCTTCTCCCGACTGAAATCAGCGACAAAACCATAACGCGGAAAACGTGCCGGATCACTGGATACATCTACCGCAATCGTACCGACAATCACATCTGTACCATTCTCCTGACGGTACAGTTCCGCCATATATCCTTTGAAATCAGTAGTAGGCGGTTGCCATGTCCAACTGGTACCATTTACCGATTCTTCTCCGACAACCTCCCCTAAAAGACGATAACGAACTTTAGTTCCGGCAGGCAACGCATCTTCTGCTGTAAATACCACTTTCTCCCCCGGTTTATAGAAAGCCTTATCCGTAGACAGGTCCACACTTAAATCCGATGTTACCGGAGTCACTTCGGTGACACTGCCCGAAGCTCCTCCATTCTCCTGGTTCGACCCATGATCGTCACTGCAAGCCATACACAGGAAAGCAGCCACCAAATATATTATTTTCTTCATCTTGAATTCTTGTTTTATTGTTTCACAATCGAAATCGTCTCTTTCAACTGGTCAATCGTAATCCGATAAGAACCGGCTTCCCGAATATTCCACTTATTATCCAAACTACCCAAATCTGCATCCGGATACATACTGCTCAACTCCGCATCCGACTTAGCAACAAACAATGCCGTCTCTACTTCCCCCGTCGGAGCCTTGTTGCTCTTATCCGCCATAAACCAGTCTCCATTCCAGTCTGACTGCTTGTCGCAGGAAATCTTCATCTCACCTGCCTTCAGCGTGCCGCTCCAGGTAAAGATGTAAGGACTGTCGGCACTCTTCGTCATCGGAGTAGCATTGCCTAAATCCCATCCGTTCGGAGTTGCCTCACCCACCAGATACAGTCCTTCGTAAGGAGTGAACGGACGCATCAGCATCTTTTCTTTTCCTTTTCCTGTGTAGAACCATACTTTATAAGGCTTGCCACATTCGGCTTCCTTCATCTGCCATTTATTATCGTCACCTCCAAGCACTACGGATGTCGAAGTGTACGGAGCATTAGCCATGGTAGGATGGAAGAAAGCATCCGCCTGACCGAAATCTGTCACAGAAGCGAATTTAAATTCTCCGTCCGCCTTCCAGGGAATCACGGCTCCATAATGGAACAGGTTCATCTGAACAGCATCTTTAGACAGTGCTTCAAATCCCCAACCATTGTTACCCGTAAACGAACCGACAATGAAAAATTCTTCATATCTCCAGCCAATATCTTCTGTTTCGGTAAGTGTCAACGTCAGGTCGAGCAGGTTTGCTTTTACGATATAAGTTGCTTCTTTACTGATTGTGAACTGTTCGTCCGGTTGGTCACCCGATGTACGGTAGGTCAGTTTGAATCCTTCTTCGGCAGTAGCATCGCGGTTGTACGACGGCAGGAATTCTCCTAAGGTCGTTATAAACTTAAACGATCCGGTATTCAGCTTTCCTGTCCATGTAAATTGTCCGTTATCCGTACGTTCCATTGCCGTTGCGTTATCGGCGCTCCATTCGCTCGGAGCAGCATCACCAATCAGGTAAAGCGTGGTAGTAACCGGCTGGTAGGTAGTCACTGTAAAGGCAGTCGTCGCAATCTGCTTCTGATCTTCCATTCCGGCAACGACGGCTGTGATACGTGCTTCCAACTCCGCTTTCACGGCATAGCCGATACCGAACTGCGTATGCAGAAATTGGTTGAGTTCTTCCACTTTCTTAGTCCATTGGTACGTTCCCGTACCCAAATCTACCGAATAAGGATTCGCAAAGTCCGTTCCGGCTTTCGCCAGTTCCAGCGTATAAGAGATACGGTTACCGCTTCCATAATTCGTTCCGGTAGTCCATGAAAGCGCCAGCGCCTCCTGACTATGGTTCTTTTCGTTCAACACCAACTCCTGCTGATTCACCGAAAGGGTGAGAGTATCATGTCCTTTATCTGTCTCCATATAATCCTCGGCACAGGCAACCATCGTTCCACCGATGAAAAGAGAGCATAACAATTGATATATATATTTCTTCATCATATTATTTGTCTAAATGAATGATTATAAAACGGATTAATAACCGGGATTTTGAGTCATCAGGTGATTGGAGTCCATCTCCGTCTGCGGAATAGGCAACAGGAGACGTTCTTTGGTCACATTATTCTTACCGATAGATTTCAGGAATGTCAATGCATAATTTCCATTATCAACCCGGATCATATCGAACCAGCGATGTCCCTCAAAAGCAAGTTCCATCCGACGTTCGTGAATAATCTTTTCTCTCATTTCGGTCTGCGTCAGAGTAGTCGGCAGCTCTGTCAGTCCGGCACGCTTACGAACGATATTCAATGGTTCGGCAGCCTGATCCGGATGTCCCTGCTCATTCAAAGCTTCCGCTTTCTTCAGTAAGACATCCGCATAACGGTATACTACAAAGTTGTTGGGGTTGGTATTATACTCCGAAGAGACGTCTTTCGACACAAGGAACTTACGTACGTTATAACCCGTATTGGACCAGGAACGTCTGTATTCCATACCGTCAAAAGCAGGACAACCCTGATACAACACAGTGATATCTTTCCGCAAATCACCGTCTTCGTATTGCTTGACAAACTCTTCCGTAGGCAAGTTCCATCCATAAGCACCGGCTACCATACCCGAATTACGTGGTCCCATGAAAGTAGACAACCAGGACGCTTGATTATCGCCGCCCCAAAAGTCATATTCCGTACTACCGGAGTATTGCACTTCGAAGAGAGATTCCGCACCATTATTGATCGTCGCATTAAAGTTATCGGCATAATTGCATTGAGTCAGATCATATCCCATTGCAGCAATGTTATTGCACAAGGTCACTACTTCATTATAATAGTCACGATGATTGGGAGCCAGTGTCAGGTAAATATCCGCCAGCATCGCCATTGCAGCCTCTTTGCAGGCACGTCCCCTGTCAGCATCTCCATAACTGCTTTTCGGAGGAAGCATATTCACTGCATTTTTGCAGTCGGAAAGAATTTGAGCATATACCTCATCTACCGTATTACGGGCAATATCCGCAGATTCTCCCGGTTCAAACGGCTCCAAGCGCAAAGGCACCCCTCCGTACAAACGAACCAGAATATAATAATAATGTGCACGCAGGAAATAAGCTTCACCCATGCAACGGGTCTTTATCTCATTGGAGACAGATGCTGAAGGCAAATTGGAAAGCACGATGTTGCAACGTCCGATCCCAACCCACGGAGAACGCCATACATACAAGGCAAAGCCGTTATCGCTCTGGGCAATGAAATTGGAAGCCTGAACAGTCTCCAAACCGTCAGTACCTCCTCCGGCTCCTACTTCACTGTTGCCTGCGATGATGTCGAGGCTCCAAATACGCTGGTTATACATATTAGATGACTGAAGAGTCTTGTAGCAGGCAGTAGTCAGTGCCACAGCAATCTCATTCGTCACTTCCGACTCGGGATCGACGCCATATTTAGGATATTTATCCAAGAAATCGTTGCACGATGTCAATGCCAGCACGGCAGACATAAATACCAAAGTTATTATCTTTTTCATATTCTTTCTCCTGATTTAAAAGTTAAAGTTCAAGCCCATACTGAAGGTGCGTGAAATCGGGTAACGACTGCTGTCGATGCCATTAATATCCACTTCCGGGTCGAAGCCGGAATATCCGGTGATAGTTGCCACATTCTCGCAAGAGAAAGAGATGCGGGCATTTTCCAGTTGAATCTTTTGCATCCACTTTTTGGGCAGTGTATACGAAAGCGTGATATTCTTCAGACGGAGATAGGAACCGTTTTCCACAAACCTGTCGGATACACGGCAGTTCTGGTTCGGGTCTCCCCAAATGGCGCGGGGCATAGAGTTGCTGGTTCCTTCACCCGTCCAGCGGTTCAATACGGCTGTGGTTTGGTTGTAAGCGGCTGCCATTCCTTCATTGTCAACATTGTTGGCGTTATAAATCTTGTTTCCCGATACGCCTTGCAGGAAAACGGAGAGTTCCCATCCCTTATAAGAGAAATTATTGCTTAAAGAGAAGAACCAGTTCGGATTCGGGTTGCCGATAACGGTACGGTCTTCATCATTGATGACTCCATCGTTATTCAAATCCCGGAAACGGATATCCCCCGGAGCTGCTCCCGGTTGGGTGGCGTGGCGGTTTACTTCCTCCCAGTTTTGGAAAAGTCCGTCGGTCACGTATCCGTAGAATACATTGATCGGATAACCGGCTCTAAGCATAGTCACGTATGAGTTACCCATCTGATTGATAAACATCGGAGTTTCGCTGTTCAGGTCCAGAATTTCATTCTTGTTATAGGTGGCCGTTAAAGCAGATTCCCAAGAGAAAAGACCTTTCAGGTTGATGGTGCGCAGGGTCATTTCCACTCCTTTGTTGCGCATTTTGCCGGCATTGGTAAAGGTTTCAGTAGTATCTTCAAAACCGGAGGTGATAGGGATGGAAGCTTTCACCAACATGTCTGCCGTCTTTTTGATGTAGGCATCCAGCGAAAGGTTGACACGTGAATTGAACAGACTCATATCCACACCGAAGTTGGTTTGGCGTACCTCTTCCCAATGAATATTCGGATTGGAAAGGGTGGTAGATACCAAAGCGGTGGAGTTGTTGTTGCCGAAAGGATAAACTCCCGTATTATAGGAAGCCACAAAGCCGTAGTTACCAATTTCCTGATTACCGGTCACACCGTATCCGATACGCAGTTTGAGGTCATTCACCGGAGAGTTGTCTTTCGGGAACCATTCTTCCTGCGAAATACGCCATGCCAGAGAAACGGAAGGGAATGTTCCCCAACGGTTGTTCTTACCGAAGCGGGAGGAACCGTCACGGCGCACAGTGGCTGTAAGCAGGTATTTATCTTCGTAAGAATAGTTGAGACGTGCCATCAGAGAGAGCAGTGCCCAGTCGCTCTGGCTGCCACCGATGCTGTACATCTTCTCGCCGTTGTCCATCTCATGGATATTATCAAACATGAAGATATTCTTTTGAGCATTCAGGTAATCATAGTTGTTCCACTGGGCGGAAGAACCTGCCATCACCCCTACACGATGTTTTTGGGCGAAAGTATGGTCGAATACAAAATAATTATCCCACAGGTAGGTAAATGATTTGTTGTCACTCTTATAGCGGGAAGATTCTTCTACCGGATTCGGTTTCCAGTCGTAAGCCGGAGTAAAGTTGTCTACAAACCAGAATTTGGCGTCATAACCGAAGGTGCTTTTCAACTTCAACCATTTGGTAAAGGCAATCTCTCCGGTGATATTTGCCAGAAAGTTATATCCTTTCGTCTCGTTCGTCATCATGTACAACGTACCGATCGGATTGCGGACACTTCCATACCATTGCGCTTCCTGTCCGGGACCGCTCCAGCTACCGTCTTCATTCTTCACCGGCTGGATGGGAAGTGCTTTCATCGCATCTCCGATGCTATAGCTTCCTCCTTCTTTCACGTCCGTACTGAATGTCAGGTTAGTAGTGAACTTCAACCATTTATTGACCTGGGCATCACTATTTGCCTGAAAGTTGAAACGACGGTAATTAACGCTTTCCACGATACCGGACTGGTCGAGGAAACCGCCGGATACATAGTAATGTGCCTTTTCCGTACCACCGGAATAGCTAACCGAATAGCTTTGTTTCACTCCCGTACGTAGCATCTCATCCAGCCAGTTCGTTCCTGTTCCCAATAAAGAAGGGTCTGCCCAATAAGGGTTTGTATTATCATCATTATTAGACAGCATATCATTGCTCAAAGCGGCATATTGCGCAGCATTCAGCATATCGGGCACTTTAGTAGCGTTCTGAATAGCCCAGTTTGCGTTTACCGTTACTTTTCCGGCACCTTCGGCACCACGTTTGCTGGTAATCATCACCACACCGTTGGCACCACGCGAACCATAGATAGCTGTTGCCGAAGCATCTTTCAATACGTCTACCCGTTCCACATCAGCCATATTCAAGGAAGACAATCCCAAGTCGGTAGGAATTCCGTCAATGACAATCAGCGGGTTACTGTTATTGATCGTACCCAAACCACGGATTTTAATGGTGACATTATCACCCGGCTTACCGGCATCGATTATCTGCACGCCGGATACTTTTCCCTGCATTGCCTGACCGATATTAGCTACCGGAGAGTCTTTGATGTCCTTCACTCCGACAGAAGATACGGCACCAGTCAAATCGCTCTTTTTCATCGTTCCGTAACCTACTACAACAACTTCGTCCAATACTTCCGTATCTTCCTGCAAGGTTACTTTCAACGAGTTTTTCCCGTTCACCGGAACAGTCTGCGTTTTATAGCCGACAAAAGAGATAGTCAGCGTGCTGTTAGCCGGAACGCTTAATGAGAAATTACCGTCTACATCGGTTATCGTACCATTCGTTGTACGTCCTTCCACCACACTGGCACCGATCACCGGTTCACCCGTGGCATCTACTACATGTCCTTTTATTGAAATCTGTTGTGCGAATGCACTAAGAGATAGGAACAAGCCCCACATTATTAATAAGAGGCGGCGTTCAAAGCCTTTCGACTTCATACTCTGTTTCATGTACATTAATTTAAAGTTAATATTAGGGTTACTTTTGTTTTCGTTCTCTGTGTCATTGCTGAAATGACCGTGAAACAAAAGTATCCACATTTCATACTGCTTCTTAAAGCAGATAGCAAAAATATAGTGATTTATACAGTGTCTCACAGCATAAACCACTAAATATAAGAACGTTATAAAATAGAAGTCAGACTAAAAAAGTAGTGATTTTCTTATTCTTCCACCTTCCCTATTTGCATTACTTTAGTCTCAAATTCATCTCTTTCTCCCAAAGCTTTGTTACGGACACGGGTCCGGTAATTATAAATGGTAGTCACGGAATAACGGAGGAATTGCGCTATCTTGGTACTGTCCGTAATCCCCAGCCGGATAAGGGCAAAGATACGGAGTTCGGTGTTCAACAGTTCTCCCGGTTTGGGTTGCATGGGTTCTGTGAGCAGCGCATTAAATTCCTCCACAAAATTGGGGAAGAGTTGCAGGAAAGTCATGTCGAAGTTTGCATAAAACTCTTTCAGTTCTTCGTCAAGGAATTGAGAAGATTTAATGGCTTTATATAGTTCTTCCACTCTTCCGGCAGCGGCAATTTTATTCAGGGAACGACGGTATAAATCCATCTTGTCGAGATAAGTGGAGCATTGGTCCATATATCGGCCGATATATTCCTCCTTGATATAGTTGGCTTCCGAAAGCGTATGGTTCATCTCTTTCAGTTGCGAGTTGGAGTCGTGAAGTTCTTCGTTCAGTTCTTGCAACAACGTATTGGTATCGACCACTTCGCGACGTGCGGCAGCAACCTTTTTCATCTGCTTGTAAACGAAGAAAATGGCAACCAACAAAAATACGGAAAGCAAACTGATACAAATCAATGATACTTTCATCTCCTGCTGCTGCCGTTTGGTTTTCAATTGGTAAGCCTGATCAATGATAGGAAAGACTTGCGAGATTTCTAACGTACGAAGGCGGGCATTACAAAGAGTGGCATCCTCTAAGGAGCATTTCAGGTAATTGTAGGCACGGTCAATATCCCCTTCATCGTAGACAAGGGAAGCGAGTTTGCGCAAAGATACATATTCCTTTACTGCCGATTTTAGGTCGGCAATAGCCGAAAGGGCCAGGTAATGTTTTTGCCCCTGCTTGTCGCCTTTCAACCGGTAACCCTCGGAGAGAGTATAAGTAAGCATTGCTTTTGAATGGTCATCCAAAGAAGGTTTGTTGTAATATTCCATCAGCATACGGATGGCTTCATTGTATTGAGCATGTACGATGCACTTATCCGCCATCACCAATACGTGTCCCAAAGAGTCGGAAGCGTTGACCTGCAGAAGAGAGTCACGATACAGATCCGTCATTCGATAATACTCTTTCTTGACTTTCTCCGTAACGGCATAATCTCCCATCAAGCCGTAAATAGTGCGATACAAATGATAATAATAACCATAGAGATAATCGGGCAGCGTTTTCTTATCAATCTGCCCCAATAGTTCCAACGCTTCTTTATACATTCCGGTAGTTCCCATCACTTCCGCCATATTCATGGCAGCATCATCCAGGTAATCCAGTTTATCCATGCGATGCGCCAGTTCCTCTTTCCGTTGAGCATAGACAAAAGACGAATCCAGATTATAAGCCCGGTATTCATCGAAAAGACGTCCGCAAAAACCATATCGTTGTTCATCGGAAGTAGCCTCCGCCAACAATTTCTTCAGGTCAGCGATACGCGCCTCCTTTTCCGCTCCATAGGTCTGACGGTTTTTAATGATACCATCAATCTCACGAAGTAACGCATCGGTACTCTTATTATCTTTTGCATAAAGCAGACCGGAAAGGACAATTGTCACAAAAATCAGAATCACTTTTTTCATAGTGCCGTATGTATTATAGTTGCAAAGATAAAAGTCTTTCAGAAACTTCCGGCTTTCAGGAGAAAATTATTGCAGACGGAATGAACAATCTTGTATTAAAACAGGAAGCATTACAAATTTATTATGAACATAATTATTATATTTATAATAATGTTATCGTTGGAATAACCATCAATATACAGATAAATTCAAAAGTATGTATTCACAGCAAATTCAAACTGTTCTATAAATATTTTCTTAAATGGATATATATTATTTTGTTCATAGAAAACTAACATAGCTTTCTTATAGTCGATAGAATTAACTGAACGAAATGATAAAGGACAATAACCGTTGGCTATAAGTATTGCATTACTTGTTATACGGGCAGTACGTTTATTACCATCAGCAAATGGCTGAATGTAAGATAACAGAACTAAAGCTAGGAAAGCTTTATCAAAGATACTCTGCTTATTATTAATTAATTGACAAGTGTCTTCCATAGCTTCTCTTATTTGATATTCATTATCAAGTGGACGATAATTCGTACCCGTAATACCAACACGCCGAGAACGAATATGACGCTCAACTCCCAGTTCTTTAATAAGGATACTATGAATGTCTTCAATCTTTCTTATTGATAAATACTGAAGATAATCAGGATTATCTAAAATAAAATCAAGAGCTTCCTTGTGATTTAGTAGCATAATGGCTTCTTCTTTAGTTTTACCTTTTGCTTCTTCTTTTTCCAGCAAAAGTCTTTCCGTTTCAAGAAGATTATATGTGTTCCCTTCAATTTGAGAAGACTTCCAACTAAGATCCACACCTAACCTTTCCATTTCTTTCCGGTACTCTCCGTCTGTCATTTCTAATACATTTCTTCTAAACGTTTCTTGAAGAGCCGTTAAATGTTTCCGTTCGTCCATCGTGAAAGGGTCAACATTAGGCAATATATCAGGAATAAGGCTGAAATTGAAAGCTTGTTGAATTTCACGCTCATCAACTTCTTTCCGAAAGTATGATTCTAAGTCGAAATAACTTGTAACAAACGTTTGTGGTGTTAGTTTATAACATGTGGCAGGTCCTTGCCCTATGACTTCAATACTTCCAGCGGAAATCATGGCAGCTAATAAACGCTTGAATGTGGCGACACTTACTTTAGTATTCACTCCCTCCATTAATTCTGACCTAGAAGATAGAGGATGAAAACGAAGATATTGTTGAATTTCTTCTTCCATTGCTATTTAGTTGATTATATCGGCTCAAAAATACATAATATTATTAATATATCGGCTCAAAATGAGCCAATAATTACAGTGTATAGGACTCTTTTGAGCCGATATAAAAATCTTCAGCTACCTGTTAGTAGTCTCATATTGTTTCTGCATTGCTTTGATCTATTCTTCAGAATTCTTATTTATCACAGCAATTTTATCCTGTAATTCTTTATTCTGGATTTCAGATAATCTCATCTGTTCAGTATGGATCTTCTGACTGTCCTCTGTGGTGAAATAGTTTATTTACGTACGGGTTTGGCTCATTCTCTGTACGGTTTTGAATAAAATAATGAAGTATTCTGGAAACGTTGTGGTAAATCTGAAAAAGATGATTGAGTTTTTAAGATTCCCCGTTATCTTTTTATTATAAGATATGGGTCCAGGGTGAGGGGTGGTGAGGGTAGATTTATAACTTTCGTATTTTTTTTTGAGGATAAAAAAGGAGATAGTATAGAAAATAATAAAATAAAAGGTTATAAATCTACCCTCACCACCCCTCACCCTGGACCCATTCATTAGCGCACCGTTTAACTCGTTTCTATGCACTAATGAGGTAAATACAGTTTTTTGAAACGCTATCCAATAGAATGATTATATTTGCATTTTGATATAAGAAACAAATTACAAACTATTAATCAGTAAACCATGAGATTCAGCAACGTAAGATTATTAGTGAAAGACTTCGCCAAATGCTTCAAGTTCTACACCGAACAACTCGGATTAGAGCCATCCTGGGGAGATGAAAATAGCGGATATGCCAATTTTAAAGTAGCTGACGGGATAGAAGGCTTCACCCTTTTTGTATCCGACTGGATGGCACCTGCGGTAGGCAATGCAGATAAGCAACAGCCCGTTGCGATGCGTGAGAAATTAATGGTTTCATTCAGTGTAGATAACCTCGACGAAACTTTTGCCGATCTAAAAGCAAAAGGCGTGACGTTTATCACCGAACCTGCGGATATGCCCGATTGGGGGATGCGTACCCTATACCTGCGCGATCCCGAAGAAAACCTGATAGAACTCTTTACCCCTCTAGCACCGGAGCAATATAGCCAAGAGCTCCTCGAAGAAGATAAGAAATTTCAATAAGAAAGTTTGTTATAAAGAAATGTGCCCATACGAGTGAGCCGGAAAAATGATAGTTAATGAGCCCTATAGTGACATCGCTATGGGGCTCATACATTAACTTGATATTGCAGATATTCACTTGCCTTTCAACTTTATAGCAAGAAACTCACAAAGTAGAATATGAATCTGATTAATAAGCCCTCAACCCATAATCGAATCTCATCTTCTTGCTATCTTTCACTTCGATTTTCAACAGATTACTTCCTTTCCGCAAGTAACGGCTGTAATCGCTGATATTATATTGATTATATTGCCTGGTCTGCTTTGCCTCCTGCGCAAAGACTTCTACACCATTCAGCCAAACTTTGGCTTCTCCGGCAACATTCAGCCATAAAGACAGATGATTGAAATCCTTATCCACCTTAAAAGTAGCTTCTGATACTACCGTAGAACGAGGGGGACAGTCGAAAGGCAAAGAAGTCATTTTCAGCTCCTGACCGTTCATACCGACAAGGCGGGTATTCTTGCTTCCGTTCTGACTGTCTGCAATCAAAGTAACCGCTTTCACGGGAGTGATTTCATACAAACGGTTGTGCATCAGGTGTAACAAGCCTTCCGGTATTTTAGTTACTTTCCGGTCGTAAGTAATCAGGCCGTTCACTTCTCCTTCCACATCAGTGGTTTGTGTATAAACAGCCGCACTCAACCCTTGGGCAATCAGCGTTTCCAAATCATATACCAGACGGCCGTAACTATCAATCAGAGCCATTGCTCCGTCTATATTCTTATACCCCCAGTTCCTCATATTCGGATTCCAGATATGTTCCTTGATCGCCCAGCCATAGCCGCCGAATTCTCCCAGTACGGAAATGCGGTTACCGTTGTTCTCCGGCAGAATCATGGAAGTGACAGGATAATTATGTACGTCGTACATATCGCCTACGCCTCTGTCCGTCCAGCCGGTCACTCCGTTTATCAGGCGTGTATCGTCGTATTTTATCACTTTATTTACGATTTCCACCGTGTTATGCTGTCCCCATCCTTCATTGAAAACCACCCAGGTAGTGATACAGGGATAGAAACGGAGACGGTCGATCATTTCGAACATTTCTTTTTGCCATTGCCGGGTGTGTTCTTCGGGAGCGTTCCAATCAGTAGTAGCCAACGGATTGACGTGTTCCTCCTTCTTCCTTGACGTAGCAAAACCGGAAACCATGTCTTGCCACATCATCAATCCCAGAGAATCAGCGTAATAATAATATTGCTCCGGTTCTACTTTGATATGTTTACGGATCATATTGAATCCCATCTTCTTCAACTGCACCATGTCCCACAACATCGCTTCCTCGGAAGGAGGAGTCAACAATCCATCGGGCCACCAGCCTTGATCGAGCGGACCGTATTGGAAGATGGGTTGGTTATTCAGGCAAATACGGTTATATCCGCACTCATCTTTACGGACATCTACTTTTCTCAAGGCAAAGTAACTCTTTACCCGGTCTAAAACACGTCCTCCATTGGATAAGACAATATTCAAATGATACAGTTTCGGAGATTCGGGAGACCATAAGACAGCGTTCGGAACGTCTATTTCTATCGCATTAGTCAACTTCTGTTCCACCGTCTTGATTACTTTGCCATCATCCAACACTTCTATTTTCACTTCTTCATTGCCTTTGGCTCCGATTATATCGAAAGCCAGCTTCACGGATTTTCTCTCAATATCAGTGGAAGGAAGTACCTGACGAATATAGGTTTTATTCACCGCTTCCAGCCACACAGTTTGCCAAATGCCCGATACAGGCGTGTACCAGATACCTTCCTGGTTAAGTTGCTGTTTTCCTCGGGAGATAGACTCCGTGTCCGTCGGGTCGGTGACGGCTACTTCAATGCTTTGAGGACCACTCTTCTTCAGGTATTTAGTAATATCAAACGAGAACGGGTTATTTCCTCCTTTATGCGTACCGACCAACCGGTTATTCACCCATACTTGACATTCATAATCCACTGCTCCGAAATGCAGGATAGTAGATTTGTTCTTCCAGGAAGGATCTAAGGTGAACTCACGTTGATACCATAATTTATCCGTAGGAAGAAATGTTTTCTGCACTCCGGACAGAGATGATTCAATCGCAAACGGGACCAAGATTTCCCCTTCAAAGGAAACATTCTTCCGAGGCGTGTTCTGATCCGTTACGGCATACTTCCACAATCCGTTCAGATTGATCCATTCTGCCCGTTGCAACTGTGGTCTAGGATAACTTTGCCACACATTTTCCGGCGTCACCTGTTCAGCCCATACTGTTTTAATTTTATCTCCTTTAGGCTCCCATGCATGGGTAAACACCTGCGACATGGCTCCTAAAGCCAGAGTTAGTAAGATTCTCTTATCCATAAGCATTAGCGGGTTTTATATTCTTTAAAATCTTTCCGTCGATTCTTATTGTAGGTATTCCACATTTTCTGGAAATACAAAACATCACTCTTGTCCGCCCATTCGAAATAGGCTGTTTCCAATTCTTTTGCCATTTCAGGATATTTACCGATCAGGTTGTGCTGTTCGGTACGGTCTTCCTTGATGTTGTACAATTCCCATTCATCTCCCTTGAAGTTGGCGGAAACCAGCTTCCAGTCACCTTTACGCACCATGCGGTTGCCTTCATGCTCGGCATAAATATATCTTTCGGGCATCTTCTTTCCTTTCACAATCGGAAGGATAGACTGACCTGCCGTAGGCAGAATCGCTCTTCCCTGATATTCTTTCGGATAAGTGGCTCCTGCCAGTTCCACACAGGTAGACATGATATCGGAGAATTGTGCAGGCTGATGATTCAGTCCGCCTTTGTTCTTCACATGATTACCCCAGGAAATGATACACGGAGTGGAAATACCTCCTTCGTGTGCATAATGTTTATAGAGCGTGAACGGCGTGCAGCAGACATTTGCCCAGCCTGTACCGTAATGATGATAGGTTCCGGGCAAACCCATCTGGTCGAGTTCTTCTCCGGTATGGGTATGGTATTCGACTCCGGTCTGTTTGTCGAAGCCAAATTCGTGCCATTCGGCACAAGCTCCGTTATCGGACATAAACATGATAAACGTATTGTCCAACTCACCGTTTTTCTTCAATTCATCCACTACCCGGCCGATGTTCGCGTCCATCACATCTACCATAGCGGCAAAAATGGACATACGGCGTGCGAGGTCGGTCTGCTGATCTTTCGTCAATGAATCCCATGCCGGTAGCGGATGCGTTTCATCTTCAAACAGACTTTCGGGAACTACACCACGCGGACTAAGTGCCGGCTTTCCCTGCATAAGTTTCAGGTCCACAATCCGTTTCCAGCGGGCGTCACGAATCTTGTCCCATCCCTGCATATAGAGAGACATATATTTATCGGTCACTTCTTTCGGTGCGTGCAAAGGGAAATGGGGAGCGTTATAGGCCAGATACAGGAACAACGGTTTCTTCTCCTGATGTGCCTGGTCGATAAAGTCAATCGCATAATCCGTTATCACATTGGTAGCGTAGAAAGTTCCTTCCTCATAATGTCTGGGGGTACGGTCTTTCGGCAAACGGGTATATACTGCCGGATTCCAGAAAGAATTAAATCCGCCCAACAAACCGTAATACTCCTGGAAACCACGAAGAATGGGATTCGACTTATTCCCTAGATGCCACTTTCCTGACATAGCCGTAAAATATCCGGCATCTTTCAGGACTTCTGCAATCGTGACGTTGTCCGAATTGGAACGGAAACCGGAATATCCTTTCGGCCAGGCAGGATGACTGCCGTCCATGTGTCCCAATCCCGTCTGATGCGGATAAAGTCCCGTCAACAGGTTGGCACGCGACGGGCAACTACGGGCACTGTTGTACATCTGCGTCATACGGACGCCATTCTTTGCCAGTTTATCCAGTACCGGTGTATGAATCTCACCACCGAAACAGCCGAGATCGGAGAAGCCCAAATCGTCTGCCAGTATGATAATAATATTCGGCTTGTCCTGCGCATACGTCATCGGGACCAGAGCCAGGCTGCCTGCTATCAATAAAGAAGTTTTCATTTGGTATTATAATTAAAGTTGGGTTTGAATTTACCATTCTCATAGATCATCGGAATTAATCCGGGACGGCACGTCACTTTATACTCTGCCGCCTGTGCCCCACGCGGATTGAAGAACATGGTAGCCCACCAGTTTCCATCCTTATCCTGGAAAAGATTGTTGTGTCCTCCTCCCGTGATGGCATTGTAGCGTTCGCTATAGGGACCATACACATTATCGGCTGTCGAGATGATGCAGTCGTAACTATAACGTGTCTTCGGCGAGGTTACTCCCTTTTTCTCGATATAGGTATCTCCCTCCGACGTACGGTGCGACCATATAGCCTGTACGAGGTGATATTTGTTATCATATTTGAAGATAAACGCTCCTTCAATATACGGTTCCGGATTATATTTTTTCTCTTTCAATGTTTTCAGTTCCTCGGCAAATCCGCTCATATCCGGTTTCATACGGGCGATATAATGGTTGTGCCCGACAAAGTAGACAGTGCCGTTCGTATCTTCGAACAAACTTCCGTCGATGTTCGGGAAGATAGCTTTGTCTTTATTACCTTCGATATTCTCGTACGGACCTTCCGGTTTTCCGGTCTTGCTCCGCAAAATAAAAGAACCTCTCCCGCCTGCCGACTCATTCATGCAGGCAACGATAAACCAGTTCTTCGCGCTTTTGATATAATGCATTTCCGGAGCCCACACTGCATGAAAGCGGTTGTCCATCGGATCACCGTTGATGGATTTCTTCTGATATTTCTCTCCTGCTTTATATACTTTCGGTTTCTTTTGCCAGGTTCCGTCTTTTTCCATCGACCATATTTGTCCTCTGGCTTCCCAGGACTTCATATCTTTGGAACGCCACAGGTACAAACCGTCGTTCCAGTCCCAGCAATGCCTCTGTCCCGGAAAGTAACGATCGGGAGTAGAGGTGGTTCCTGTGATATAATAATAACCGTCGGGACCCAGTGTAGCCCAAGTGTCCCTCATCCAATAATCAAATGCCGGCTTTACAGATGTCGGAACACGTAGTTCCGGAGCGTTTGTATCTGCCGTTCCATATAACTGTGCTGATGCTGTAGAGATGGAAATAAATCCTGTAAACAAGATCAATCCTAATCGCAAAATCAATTTCATATATTTCTGTTTTATGTTTACGGATACAAAAATAGGCCGTTGCGGGGCAGACTTCATGGAATCATGTTTTTAATATCCGTAGGTATGTACAATCTTCTTATTTTTTAGTATTCCGGATGGAGATAATTAAATGGATTCTGTTTAAAATGGTAACGTCTTTGCGGGAGAGGCAGCGGGTCCTGCAAACGCAACTCCCATGCCAGTAAACGGGTCAGAAGTTCTGTTTGAATTTCGCTGTATTTCTTCTCGCCAAACAGATTATGAACTTCCGAAGGATCTTTCTTTAAATTATAGAGTTCTCCGTTGCCATAATGATTCATGACCAGTTTCCAGTCATCCTTTCTTATCATGCGTGAGGTACCGCTTTGCGTCCAGGTGTTCAGTTCGTCGAAGTGGGCTATTTTGCCGGGAGTCAATGCTCCTTCCTGTTCAAAAGTCAGGGAGGCATCCAGTCCGACATCGGCTCCTCCGAAGCCTTGTTGTACGACCATGCTGGAGAATTCTTCTTTAGGGTAAGCTTTTCCGGTCAGCATCGGCCACAAGCTACGACCCTGAACTCCTGCCGGTATTTCGGCACCGATGGCAGAGCAGAAGGTGGGGAAAAGGTCGGCTATCGATACGTGGCTATCCATAGGGGCAGGCTGGTTTTTAATGTGATATCCTGCCCATACCATCGGGATACGTGCGAGGCTTTCGGAAAGTCCGGCTCCTTTACGGATCAATCCGTATTCCCCCCAGTAGTCACCGTGGTCGGAAAGTACGACAAAGAGGGTGTTTTCATATTGTCCGCTGGCTTTCAATGATTCGATCAGTCTCTTGATCTGATCGTCTATCAACCGGATCATTCCGATATAGTTGGCACGGATTCGAGGCAAGTCTTGTTCCAGGTTCGGGCAGGACGCGTCTTCCTGTTGCGCCAAAATACGGTATTTCTCTCCTTTCTTTGCCAAATCTTTGCGGGAGGTCTTTAAGACAGGGAGCTTATCGGGGGAGAACATGGAGTAATAGGGTTCACATACCTGATAAGGGTTGTGAGGTTCCGGAAAAGAGACCCATACGAAGAAAGGATTTTCTTTCTGCTGTTTAATCCATGCCAGCGCTTCGTTCACGATTTTGGTGGGATGCTGTTCTTCCAGCGAGATGGGAGATGGCTCCAGCCATTGCCCCCTAGCTTGCTGATTCAGGAAACGGGCAGTCTCTTTCTCTGCGGGAGTCGTCTTTTTGTGCTTTCCCCAGTGTCCGTATTCAGACCAAAAATCCAAGTCGGCAGGTTTCAGGTAAGCGTGGTTCTTGCCGACCAATGCTGTTTTATATCCGTTTTCTTTCAATACTCTCACTAAGTCCTGTTTATAGGAGATGTCGGGAATATTATGATTCGTGCGTACGTGAGTGGCGGAAGGAAAACGCCCGGTGAACATGGAACAACGTGCCGGAGAGCTGGCCGGCATCACAGTGTATGCCTTATTGAACCATACATTCTCCTGCGCCAACCGGTCGACAAAAGGAGTCACTTCCAGCGGAAAACCTTCCCTGCCGCACAAATCGGCACGCTGCTGATCGGTCATAATAACCACAATATTCGGTTTGCCGATTTGCGCCTGGACTGACATAGCCAAACCTTGTATGGCAAGTCCTGTGATACAAAAGATTGTTTTCATTTTATTTATTTCTTATTTAAAAGATCCTATTTAAAACGATATACAACCATGGAAGCGGCCTCCAGTTCGAGCGGCTGGTTCAGATCCAGTCCGACTTCCGTCTCTACCGGTTGGACTTCATTCGGAGCAAACGGTGTGTTTTCTTTTCCCGGAACCAGTACCAGGCTTGTTTTATGTGCCTTGACGGGACGTTTAAAGCCGGAAACTTCCGGTTGTAGAGTGACTTTTTTATCCTGCAGGTTTATCAGTTTCAGGATATATTGTTTGCTGGCCGTATCATATCCCATCGTAACAAAGATATTCTGCAAACCTGCTATATCCTTGATCGCTGCATCCAGACACACGTCAAACGTGTTATCCCTGAACATCTTTGCCAGGTAGAAGAAGGAAGTCTTTACGCTACTGTCTACTCCATTAATCAACATCGGCAGGAAGATACGGTGTTCCAGAAAGTCCCAATGCCTCATCACCGGACGTTCAGCAAACAAGGGATTCAAATCGCCGTTGCGTTCTATTGACATACGGATGGCTCCGGTAGCCAGCAGGTTATAAGGATATTTTCCGTTGATTCCCAATTCGCCGATAAATAGATCGGCAACACCCCGTTTGTAGTTATCAAAACGATAATGCTGTTCGCAAGCCCATTCGATTGAGTTATAATAATGTTCGTCGAACACTTTCACATTCTTCGGGTTGACAAAATTGGGAATATCCTTCCGTTTGTCATCATTCTCTCTTCCGACTACACGGATGACACTATTGGCTATATAAATCAAGTCAGGATATTTGGCGGACAACGCCTGATAGATTTTCTCATAACGCTCCCAATACACAGGTCCGAAATCTTCATTTCCAATCTCGATATATTTTAGCGGGAAAGGAGCAGGATGACCGTTCTTTGCCCGTTCGGCTCCCCATTTCGTAGTTGTATCACCAATGGCATACTCGATGGCATCCAATGCATCCTGGATATAAGCGTCCAGATCGACATCAATGTGTCTGAAATTCCACTGTGGACTTTGCTTCACCCAACCGCTGCAAATCATACCCGTAGGCATCACATACATCGCATCAGCTCCCACATATTCGCACAATTCATAAAACTCATGATAACCGATTCCGTCGGTACGGTAATAAGGCGCCCATTTGCTCCACTGTCCCGGACGATTTTCAATCGGTCCGAGCGTCTTTTTCCAGTGATACATCGTTTCTTCATTGACTCCGTGCACGATGCACCCGCCCGGAAAACGGATAAAGCTAGGAGAAAACTCTTTCAAGTTCTGAACAATGTCTTTACGAAATACGGATTTTCCATCGTTCCAGGTATCGGACGGGAACAGGGAAACAACATCTACCTGAAATTGCCCTTTCGACATCGGTTGTATGGCAAACATTCCACGCCGGACGTTCTTTTCCGGTTTCAGTTCACCGGTGTATTTTGTCCAGTCCCGATTCCCTACATTCACTTCGATCACATTGCTCACTCGTTGTCCCCATTCGTCAACTAGAAATACACGTAACGGAGCGGAATAATTCCTGTTCTTCAGAAACAAGGAAAGGCGGTAAGACGTATCCGTCTTCAAGTTCATTCCATAATATCCACGGTTGAGAATCAGGGCATCCGGATGGTTCGCAATATCTTCCGTGACATTAACCAGCATCGAATACTTATTTTCCCCGCTCATCGGATTTTCATCCGTGCGACTGATAAATACAGGAGTATATGATAACGGATAAGTCGTCCATCCAATCAGCGGATCGGCCTGAAACACTTTTTTCTCTTTAACGCGGGGAGCCGGAACATTTTCATAAAGACCGTTCTTCACAGATAATCCGGCAGGCGGTGTAGCTTCTTCAAACGAACGGTTACGTATCAGTTCGGCGTGCAAGGCACCCTCGCCCATCATTCCTATTTCCTCATAATGGAAACCGTACTTTACGGGAGCCACTTTGTGGGTTTTCGATTTATTGATATACAACGTTCCATCGGAGGAAGACGGAGAGGAACTATTCCCATATACCAGAGGTAATGTGAAAAACAGACCGATACCAAACGTAAAGGATTTGAATGTCGAATGATTCATAGCATTTGTTTTTAGAGTTTCACATTGCAAATGTGGTCTTTTCTATCCAAGAAAAACAGAAAAATAATGCTTAATACCTGCAATCATGTATAAAAATCTGTAGCGAAGCGGCAAACTGAACATGAGTGCTGCCCGTTTGAACAATTCTACGACTGTTCAAAACAAAAAAAGACGTATCTTTAGGTCGTGAAAATCAATCAGAAAAGCCATGAGAACCACCTTACTTAAATTCGTACTCTTATTTAGTCTCGTGCTCTTAAATACAAGCTTGTCGACGGGACAGATTCAATATAATAACATACGCTTCAAACAGCTAAGTATAGCTGAAGGACTCCCGCATAATACGATCAATGCAATCACCCAGGACAACCACGGGTTCATCTGGTTTGGTACACGCAACGGATTGTGCCGATATGACGGTTATAATATCAACCTGTTCGCACATAATGAAGCCGACAGCACCTCACTCCGCCACAATTTCATCACACGCTTATATAACGATTCGCTCCGTAACATTCTATGGATCTCTACCGATCAGGGCATCTGCAGCTATAACTACGAGACAGAAGATTTCAGCCGTTACCAGATTAAAGGGAACACTAAGGATGATGTTTGTTTCCTGAACACCAGCGATGGTATGCTTCTGGCAGCTTGTAGCAACGGACTCTATCGCTACAATGAACAAGACAGCTTGTTCGTTCCTTTTCTTCTCGATGAAGAAAAACCTCATGTGAGATACTTTGCGGAGGACGGAGACAAAACCTTATGGATAGACACCAACAAAGGACTGATGCGATACAGTCTGGAAAAGAAACAGTTCGTTTCCCTCCCGACTCTCATCCAGCCTTTTACACTGCAATGCAACAATGCCGTCCTGATCTCGTCCAACCAGCTGTTATTTAATACTAACAACGATTTTTTCGTCTATCATATACAAAGCAATACCCTGTGTAATCTCTCGAAAGACCTGGAAGTAAAACACTTCCGCTGTGCGGCAACCGACCATACGGGGAATATATGGGTAGGCACGGAGTATGGCATCTTTGTCTTCAACAAACTCTATCAACTGATTGCACATTACGAACAATCGGAACGGGATTTAAGTGCGCTGAACGATTCTCCCATTTACAGCCTTTATCAGGACAAGGCTCATAATATGTGGGTGGGAACCTATTTCGGAGGAGTCAATTATTATATATTCGGTTCCGACCAGTTCCAGATATATCCATACGGAGCCAGTTTCAATCATTTGAGCGGAAAGGCTGTCCGCCAGATTATCAATGCTCCGGACAATGGTCTGTACATCGCCACCGAAGATGGCGGATTGAATTACCTGAACAATAAGAAAGAAATCACCCGTGCCGAACGGCTGCACAAGCAGATGCAAATCTACGCCAAGAACATACATTCCTTATGGCTCGACAAAGATAACAGTCTGTGGCTCGGACTGTTCCTGAAAGGAGCTCTTCACTATATACCGCATCTAAACCGCACGGTGGACTATAATCTACTGTCGGATGAGGTTTCTTCCGGCTTCTGCATCATCGAAGACAAGAACGATCATATCTGGTACGGAGGCCCTTCCGGCTTATTCCTGATCGACAAGAAGAAAGCAAACTCCCGCCCGGAAAAGATTTCATCTCTCCGTGTCTTTAACCTGGTACAGTTTAATGACAGTATACTTTGGGCAGGAACCCGAAAAGGCAGTATATTTCAGATCAATACCCATACACTGAAAGTAACCTCGCTCCCCATCCTGCCGCATACCGATCTCTACATCACCTATATCTACCCCGATTCACATCAACGGATATGGATAGGTACAGACAACAACGGGCTTTATGTATCAGACCGCAACGGTAGCATTATCGCCTTTTACAGTAAAGAACAGTTGGGATCCAACGCCATCAAAGGTATCATTGAAGATGAGATGAGTAATGTTTGGGTAGGTACCGGAAACGGGCTTTGTTGTATCAATTCCCAAACAGGAAGCATTGACCGATATACCACGGCCGACGGATTGCCCATCAACCAGTTCAACTACTCCTCCGCCTGCAAGAAGCCTGACGGAGAATTGTATTTCGGAACTATCAACGGTATGATTTCTTTCTACCCGGAACAGGTACGCTCCGTCAATCCCCGTTTCAACATTGCACTGACTGCCATTTGGAGCAACAGCGAATATATGTCGCCCAACAATGAGAAAGCATTCATCCCTTCCTCTATCTCCGAACTGACAGAGATCACCCTGACGCACGAACAAGCCCAATCCCTGCGTCTCGAATACTCCGGACTGAATTATCAATATACCGACAACACTCAATATGCGATGAAAATGGAAGGTATCGACAAGGACTGGCAGTTTGTAGGCAACCAGCATCAGGTACGCTTCTCCAATCTGCCGTCAGGAAGATATATCTTAAAGATCAAAGCCAGCAAAGATGGTATCCACTGGGACGAAACGGGCCAAAAGGACCTTGCTATCAGAGTCCTTCCTCCCTGGTGGCTCTCGCCGGGAGCATATTTAGTTTATGCACTACTCTTCCTATTAATCATTTACGCCGCATACAGATATACCAAAACGCGTATCATCCTGCTCATGCGACTGAAAACGGAGCATGAACAGCGCGTCAACATAGAGAATATGAATCAACAGAAGATCAATTTCTTCACTTACATCTCCCATGACCTGAAAACACCGTTAACTCTGATTCTATCGCCTCTGCAACGATTGATCCAGCAGCCACAAATCAGCAACAACGATAAAGAGAAACTGGAAGTCATCTACCGAAACGCCAACCGGATGAATTATCTGATTAATGAACTATTGACGTTCAGTAAAATCGAGATGAAACAGATGCGTATCAGCGTCCGGAAGGGAGACATCATGCACTTTCTGGAAGAACTGTCGCACATCTTCGACATCGTAGCCGGAGAACGGGAGATTGACTTCATCGTCAATCTGGAAGACACCGAAGAGGAAGTCTGGTTCTCGCCTTCCAAGCTGGAACGGATTCTTTATAACTTGCTCTCAAACGCATTTAAATATACCCAGCCCGGCGGATACGTCAAGTTGAGTGCCAAACTAATAAAAGAAGAGAAAGAAACATTTGTGCAAATCTCCGTCAAAGACAATGGCAGGGGGATTCCTAAAGAAGCTCAAGAACAAATATTTGAAAGTTATTACCAGGTTGAGAAGCGCGACCATCGCGAGGGATTCGGACTGGGACTATCGCTTACGCGTTCGCTCATACACATGCACAAAGGGGAAATCCGGGTAGAAAGCGAAATCAACAAAGGTTCGGACTTTATCGTTACCCTGAATGTATCCGAGGATGCTTACAACCCCGATGAACGCTCGTCCGAGAACATCACGACCGAAGAAATACAGAAATATAACCAGCGAATCAAGGAAACCATCGAACTCATTCCTGAAAAGCTGACCAACAAAGAAAAAGATCCTGCCCGGGAATCTATTATGATTGTGGAGGACAATAAAGAAATGAATGATTACCTCGCCAGTATATTCAGCGAGAAATATGATATTATACGGGCGTATAACGGTGCAGAAGCCTGCAAGAAGATAGCCAAACAGTTACCTAACCTCATTATATCGGATTTAATGATGCCAGTGATGGACGGACTGGAATTTACGGAACGTGTCAAACAGGACGTAACGACCAGCCATATCCCCGTTATCCTCCTGACTGCAAAGACCGATGAAAACGACCATACGGAAGGTTATCTACGGGGAGCCGATGCGTATATCACTAAACCTTTTAACGCCAAGAATCTGGAACTGCTGGTACAGAATATCCAAAAGAGCCGGAAACAGAGTATTGAACACTTCAAACAGGCGGAAGAACTGAACATCAAGCAAATAACCAACAACCCGCGGGATGAAATATTCATGAAAGAACTGATGGAACTGATTATGGCGAACCTCACCAAGGAAGACTTCGGAGTAACGGAAATCACAGCCCATCTCCGCATCAGCCGCAGCCTGTTGCACATGAAGCTGAAATCACTCACCGGATGTTCCATCACTCAATTCATACGGACCATCAAGATGAAAGAGGCTAAAACTCATTTACTGAATGGTATGAATGTCTCCGAAGCATCATTTGCCGTCGGCATATCAGATCCGAACTACTTTACAAAGTGTTTCAAAAAAGAATTTAATATCACTCCGACAGAGTTTCTCAAGCAGTTGAAGTAGAAGTTACTATGATAGAAAAGATATCGCCGGTAATTAACCTGCAACATTCGCTGATGCACCTAATTACCGGCGACCAATAGCCACCTATAATTGACTAATACCTATTCTACCATTCCTGGAAGCGTAAATCGGCTTCCGGATTCTGACGTCGGATCAGTTCCTCGTCAACCTGATAAGTGACGCCACCTTTCGTGTACTTATAAGAAAGTGTAAACTTAGGCTGTTTCCCTACAAATTCCAATGATTCGGCTGCAGGATCTAATGTGGCAGATGCATCTGTGATAGCGACGCTTCCTCCGGCTTCAATATTGACGCTTCCATCCGGATTGACTGTCAGATTCACTGATTCATTGTTTTCCAATGTGTTTCCGAAACCCGGTCTGCGTACTTTGTTTCTACCTAACGAAATAAAGTCGCGGGTCATATTCTGACTCAAATCCTTGTTACTGTATTCAGTAACCTGCTGGGTAGACAAATTGGTAACCTTTCCTTTCACAAAGTAGGTGCCGTGATACTGGCTGACAAATTTGACAACTACAATACTGTAATCCTTCAAATTACCATTCACATCAGTACTAATTTCATCCTGATTATGATCGACCAACCGGAAAGGGATTGCATAGTGCTTGTTCAAAGCAGCATTGTCTTCATAGAAAGCATCGGAGAAAGTCACTTTCACATCTGCAATTGCCAGGTTCGGGTTGCTGATCGTCATCTTGTTCGGATTAGCCAACTGATAATAGTTTTCCGGCATTAGTGTCAAGCCCGTACCATCCAATAAAGACGGATCGATCTCGAATGTAGCCCAATCATCGGTATGCACCTCTCTTTTACCGCCAATAGCCACTCCTACCTTTATCGACATATCTGTATCGGCTACCAGTGTCCGCAGAGGTTTTTGCGAAGCAAAGTACACAGAACTCTTATCGTAGTCCTTTTCATAATCGTCATAACAAGCAGTCATCAGAACGCTTATCAGCCCTATCCATAATATATTTAGTCTTTTCATTGTAAATAAGTATTTATATCAACAGCACGTTATTCCCAACCCTGATTATTCATTAGATTCTTATTCTTTTCCAGCTCTGCATACGGTAGCGGCATGAAATAGTTTTTCACTTCATATTTCCGTTGTTCCACTTTCTGTACTTTGAAGCTGAATGTACCATCTTCCTTGCGGGTAACGGCAACGCCCTCCACCTCTTCGTTCAACGGTAATACCCAACGACGCATATCAAAATAACGATGATTCTCGAAAGTAAATTCCAAGCGGCGTTCGTTCTGAATCAACTTTCTGAACGAGTCTTTACTTTGAGCCATTTCATCCAGATAAAGATCAAAATTGATACCCCCGGCTTGCGAACGGATTGTTTTCAATATTTCGTATGCAGAATACAGGCATCCTTCGGCTTTCACCGTCGGGTTGCCCCAAGCCTCATTAGCAGCTTCGGCAAAGTTAAGAAGAACTTCCGATTTTCGTAACAAAGGATTGTAATGAACCGAGTTTAAGGTCTGAATCGGATTCAGCATAGCCGATTTCTTGGAAACGAATTTAGCCAAATAATAACCCGTACGTGTAGCATTCTCACTAAACGAAGGAGAATCTTTTCCACCCTCGGACATATCCAACGGCTGACCGGAATCGCCAAATGTAGCACTATGATAGTAGACATTCAGCGCAAAGCGATTATCCAGTACGGCATAAAGCTGCGTCAGATCGAAATCAGGATCAGACAGATCGACACCGGAACGGACATCGGTTGCCGGATAACCATTCTTCGCATAAAAAGCCTTTACCAGATTATGAGAAGGAGTGGCACGGGCACTTCCATAATAGAATGGCGGGAAATGAAGGCCTTCCAGTAGATTACTATTAAAATATTTGCGGAAAGCATAATCGGAACTTTCGGTCTGCACATCGGCAATGGAGGAAGCCGTAACAGGAACATAAGTTCCGAAACCTTCCATGCCCAGAATCTTATTGATCTCTTTGGCCACCGCTTCCCATTTTGCCTGGTAAACCGTAGGGTTCAGAATTTCGAATTGTCCCATGCCGGTGACCTTCGTCACGTCATCATCCTGCATGGCAGGACTTGCGCTATATAAAAGCGCACGACTTTTCAGAACAGCTGCCGCCGCTTTCGTGGCACGGCCGATTTGTGTATTACCAAACTCCAGGTCATCTCCCTGATACACATTCGGCAATAACTCGATGGCATTATTCAAATCGTTGACGATAAAATCGACTGTTGCCTGATAAGTAGGACGAAGAAATTCACCGTTCTGCGCGGCCTCATCCTGCGAAATAAAATGATCTGCCAACGGAATACCCAACGCTTTTCCATTCTTCGCCTTTCCGCCATACATCTTCAATAGCTCAAAATGCCACCATGCACGCAAGAAATACGATTCACCTTCCAGACGCAGCTTGATTTGCTTGTCCACTTCCGGATCGGTGCGGTTGTACTGCACCTGGTCGGTCAGGCCGTTTTCGAGGAAGGAGTTTACATAGTTCAACATGTTGTACGCATTACTCCAGTTTCCGATCGGGTTGTTAAACGCCGTCATCCCACCCATATTTAATTTATAGACAGAAGAGCTGCGCAGATTAGTCACTGCATTATCGGTAGCACAATCCAGAAAGTTATTGTCAAAACAATCTGGACGGTTGGCTATGCCATTATAAGCTTTATATAGTACGCCTTGAGCAAGTTCCGGAACTCTCCAGGTATCAGAGTCTCCGATCTGCCATGTCACCTTTGTATCCAATGTGTCGTCACAAGCACAAAAGAGAAACAGACCTGCTAAAACGCAACTTCCTAATATATGTTTCATATTGCCATCTATTAATTGTTCAAAATTAAAATACAAAAGAGACTCCGCCTGTAAAAGTACGTGTCACCGGATAGTTTGTCACACCGGCATTCAGCAATTCAGGATCCAAATCTTTCACGGAAGAAAGGACAAATAAGTTTGCACCACGAGCGAAAACCTTCATCTTCTTCACGACCGAACTTGGGGAGAACTGATTAAACGTGTAGCTCAATTCAACATTCTTCATACGGAAGAAGCTTGTATTCTTCAACCAGAAAGAAGAATTGCGGAAGTTGTTCTCACCGGCAGTGGTTGTCAGGCGCGGATAACTTCCGGTCGGATTGTTTGCCGGATGATAACGGTCTAATGCCAGTTTGGAGTATTTACCTTCTCCATTATTCCAGTAATAAGCATTCGTTGCCCAAGTGTGAACGCCCAGTTCGGAATATCCCTGAAGATACAATCCCCAGCCTTTGTAACTTACATTGAAGTCAATGCCCAATGTAGTACGTGGGAATGAGTTTCCGAGTTCCTTTACGTCACGACCGTCAATGATCTTATCGCCGTTCAGGTCTTTGTAGGCGATGTCGCCTTCCTGATAATCGGCAAACGTCTGGGGGGCATGTCCGTTGATGGCTACATCTTTGCCAAATAATCCTTCGGCAACCAGTCCCATCATAGCATCGGTAGAACGCCCCACTGTGTAACGGTATTCTTCACCATGCTTCACCTGGTTCCATTTCAATACTTTATTCTTAGACCATACGAAATTGGCTCCTACCGAATAAGCCCAGTCGTTGATACGGTCGCTCCAAGTGAACATTCCTTCTATACCGTGATTCAAGACAGAGCCCATGTTGTCCTGGTAGGTAAAGTTACCAGTATAATCCCCGTAAGAGGCATCAACAGAACCAATGATGTCCGTATGTTTCTCACGGAAATAGTTTATTTCGGTATATAAGCGGTTATTCAGGAACAGGCCTTCCACACCAATGTTCCATTCTGCTGCCTTTTCCCATTTCAGGTTCGGATTGCCTGCACGGACAAAAGTGGAATAGTAAGCCGTAGCACCGTTGTTCGTTGTTCCGAACCGGAAGCTGCCGTCTTGCGACCAGGCGCGTTCATACAATAAATGTTCCGTGCTTCTGTCATAGCCCAATATACCGGCGCTGGTTTTCAGTTTCAGGAAGTTCACGTATTCATTGTCTTTCAGGAAATCTTCATTGCTTAGAATCCAGGCTAGGCCGCCTGCTGCCGAGAAGAAGTATTTATCTCCCGATTTGAAACGGTTGCTTCCCATCAATGCCATGTCGGCTTCCACAGCATAGCGGTGGTCATACATATAGTTCAGACGCAATGCGTAGTTTGCATTGATGATGTCTTGGGTCACTCCCTGATTCGTTGTTTTCGAGTACATGTAAGTCAGCCGTGCCGATACATCATGCTTTTGGTTGAATGTATTCTCGTATGCGGCAAAGGCATTCCAACCCAATGTCTGCTGCAAGGTAGTCGACTTCCGGCTTTGTGAAGTGGCTACATCTGTTTTCTTCATCTGGGTGTACATAATTTGTTCCTCACCGGCAAAGTCACGATATGTCTTGATGGCATACGTCGGATAGACTTTGCTCAAAGAGAGTTGCAGGTAATCATAGTTGTCGAAAGAAAGGAAAGCACCGGCTTTCAATCCTTTTGTCAGCATATCAAGATCAAATTTCAAACCGATATTGGTCTGGCTGCGTGTATAACGCTCATCCGTATATCCTCCGTACATCGTTTCCGCGTATGCATTCATCGGACGCAACAGACTTGCGCCAAACAAGGGAATCCCGTCCGAGCTGGCTAGTCCGGTTTCTTCCGGTGACATAGTCAGCGGGTATTCATTCGGACGATGCGTAGACAGGGCCGTAAATACCTGACCACAGTCCAATTGCCCCCATTTACGCATTTCCATACGTCCGGCAACGTCTGCGGATATAGTCAGGAAATCCGTTACATTGAAGTCGAGGTTTCCGCGAAGAGTCAGACGGTGCAGTTGCGGAGTATAGGTAACGTCTTCAAATCCGCTACCTCCTACATATCCGGCAATCAGGGCATAACGCACTCTGTCGGTACCTCCCGTCATATCGAACGATACTTTCCGATAGTTGGCATTTTTGTTCAATAACTGATCGTACAAATCGACGTTCGGATACAATAGGTCATTGGCTCCTTTGGAGTTTTTATATCCTTCCAGTTGTTTCTGATTATAGTAAGGAGTCAATCCGTCATTTGCACGCGCTTCATTGTACAGATTAGCATACTGATAAGAATTCAGAAAATCAGGAGTACGCGTCATCTGTACCACACCTGCTTCGGCGGTTGCGTTATAAATGCGGCGGTTGGCCTTTCCTCTGCGGGTAGTCACCCAAAGTACGCCATTCGCAGCACGCGCCCCATAAAGAATCTTGGCAGTGGCATCTTTCAGCAACTCGATACGTTCGATTTCTTCAGGAATCAAATCCGCTGCCGGACGTTCCACACCATCGATGATAACAATAGCTGTATTCTCCGACATGCCATGCTGGCCACGGATAAATAAATCAGGCGTATTATTACCCAATCCGCTGACTGTGGAGCGAACTTGCAGACCTAACATTTTACCTTGCAGCATATTAGTCAGCGTCAAATCAGGGAACGTTCCGAACTGTCCGTTCTCCAGTACGCTCGTTGCGCCTACTTCATTCCCTTTATACGTCTTGCCACCATCGGCTCTATTCACCAACGATTCTTCGGTCAGGAACAGAGGCTCTTTCTTCAGGACAATCTTTTCAGGAACGATATTGCTGCCTGTCAGCTTATACACTTTATCTTCATATCCCAAAGCCTCCACCATGACGGTTGCGTCATTCTCGACCTTCGTCTGAAAACGTCCCTTTGCATCTGTATATAGAACGACTGCGCCTTCTCCACAAATGATAGAAACATTCTTCAACGGGCTACCTTTCTCGTCGGTAACAATAGAAACTACTTCCACCAAAGGCTTCTTCGCCGACTTTCTCTTTGATTTATTCTGTGCGAAAGTCAGGCTAGAGCCAACGATAAGGACAAATATGAGCCCTATCAGTCTTATATATCTAATCTTGTTTCTCATATACTTTTCTTTATTTTAGGTATCACCATCCGGGGTTCTGTTGAAGATTATCCAAAGCCGCCACTTCATCCATCGGTAGCGGATACCAATAATTACGCTTGTTAAACGTCCGCACGGCTGTCCTCACCGGAACATACTCGTAAGTAAAGTCGGTCAACTTATAAGTGCAGGCTTTTTCCACTTTCAACTGGTCGGCCGTATAAGAATGATTGATCGGGGTTGCTTTGACACCCATGATCGGATATTCACCCTTAAACAGGTCTTCAGCAATCATCCAACGGCGGATATCATACCAGCGGTGTCCTTCGAACATCAATTCCACACCACGTTCCCGACGATAAGCTTCTCTAAAATCCACTCCATCCGGTAGTTCGCCGATTCCGGCTCTTACACGGATTTTATTCAAAGCCTGACGGGCCGACATCGTACAACCCGTAACGACTGCATCCGGATCACCTGTCGCCTCGTATGAAGCCTCTGCCATATCCAGATAAACTTGCGAAACACGAATGTACACAGCCACCAAACGATATAATTGGAAACCAGCTTCGCCAAACAAAGGCACACTTGCTTCCGGCCAAATGAACTTCTTACACATATATCCGGTCTGTTGAGAGCCTCTCGTAAACTGATTGGTAGAAATGAAGTTCTCGGAGTAACCGCCCGAATAAGTAGTCAGATAATAAGGAACACCCTGTAAATTCTTTCCCCATTGCTCACCGGGCACGAGGATATTATTAGTGAAGCGAGGGTCTCTATCCGAGTAAGGATTGGTAGTCTTTACCGCATCATAACCGGAACGCGGATCAGTGATCGGATAGTAGTTGCCGTCAGCTCCCTTACGTTCGTACATATCTACCGCATTTTGTGTCGGAGCATTATAAGGAGTACCTTCGGCACCGGTTTTATTATCGTATGGTTGTGTCAGCCATTGCGCTCTGACGAAAGCAGACCAGTTGCCATGATGCCAACGCAGGAACCATAAGTATTCCGGCTGTGCGAATTGATTGGAATTAGGCATTAATTGAATACTACGATATTCGTCGTGATTCATCAAGCGATAATATTCGTGACTTTCAATAGCATTGATCGCCTTTTGCGCACTACGGGCAGCTTCGGCAGCCATCTCTTTTCCATACCCTTTGTTTTCAATAGAATTCAAGTCGTTCTGCATCAAAGGGCTGGCAGCATAAAGCTGTGTCATCGCTTTTAATGCCATGGCGCCTACTCTGTCAGGCCGTCCATGTTCCTCGTCAGGCCAGCTTATAGGTAAATATTCAATGGCTTTATCCAAGTCTGTCTGCATCCAAGCATTGGATTCCTGATAAGTTTTACGGGGAAAGTCAAAGTCATCCGATGCTCCCCAAAGCTGGTCAAAGATGGGCATTCCGCCATATCGCTTGATAATCTCAAAATAGAAGTAGGCACGTAGGAAATGAGCCTGTCCCAACAGTTTTCTCCTTTGGTCGTCTGTGATGGATTTCACTTGATCTACTCCGCTAATTACACGGTTCACGATACGAAGTCCGGTATAAGCACGAGAAATAGCACTTTTGAAATTCTTCCCATCACTTTTACTTCCTATTTCGAAACGTGTACCGGCATTCTCCAGCCAGTTACCTGCATTGACAAACTTCGACGGATCATTATCGCGAACGGATGCATATTCATCCGATAAATTACCTACCGTTACGTATGTATTCGAATAAGAGTTGATACCATGTGTAAAGATTAATATATCATCATTTTGAAAGATGCGGTCCATGAACCCTAACAAACTGCTATAATCTTTATAAACATCATCTTCGGAAAGTCCGTCATCGGGAGAGCGGTCCAGATAGTCCTCACAACTTCCTACAAACAACCCCAATAGAATGATCCATATCCAATTCAACTTATGTCTTCTCATATCAGTAAATTTAAAGTGTCTCATAATCCTAATCTAAAACCAATGTTATAACGTCTCACCACCGGATAAACATTCTGTCCCGAATGTTCGGGGTCACGGCGGGAATCACCTTTCGAGAACGTCAACAAATTGGTACCGTTGACATATACTTGCAGTTTTGTCAGACGTAAAGGCTGCAACCAACGCTTCGGAATCTGATAATTCACTTCCAGGTTCTTCAAGCGAAGATAAGCATGGTTGGTATATGTGTATGTACTAGCCACCGAATTATAACTTCTCTGAACATGAATACTGGGGCGAATCGGACCGCCTTGAATCGGAGCATCGGCTGTCCATGTATTCAACGTATTTGGTTGAGCCTTGATATTACCTTCCGGGAAATCCCATAAATAGGAAGGAATCGCTTCTTTATAAACGTCCATAGCACTGTACCACAACATATTGAATCCGATTCCTTTGTAAGAACCTCCCAATGTAAATCCGAGGGTAGTAGTCGGATAGTTCAGGTTTTTCATCGGAACCATATCCTTAGCATCAATCATGCCGTCACCATTATAATCGATGTAATACAAGTCTCCCGGAATCAATGTATTATGTGTACCATTGGCAATAGTGGACTGCGCCGAGTTATAAATATCATCCAATGACTGGAAGTTTCCTGTTGCCAGGTATTTATTCACATATCCGATTGACTTTCCGGCTTTTTTCAAATATTCGCTCTGATTCTTCGGGTCATCAATAAAGACAACACGGTTCTCACTGGTTGCAAAATTAAACTTCGCGTAATAATTAAACTTTCCAATACGGTCGTTCCAAGCAATATCCAGTTCAAGACCGTGATTTTTAGTCTTACCCAGATTCACCTGCGGAAAAGCAATACCACTATCGGCCCATGACGGAATCGTATTACGTGTCATCAAAATGTTATTACGCTTTTCATCGAACAAGTCCACAGTAAAGTTTAGTTTACCCCACAAACCTATTTCGATACCGATATTCTGCTTAATAGATTCTTCCCAGGTAGCATCGGGGTCGGCCAATTTTCCTTCTTTGTATAAAGGTCCCCAGTTACTGGTCTGATATTTACCAAACTGCGCATTGGCAGATAGTTGCTCAAACTTCTGAATATAGTTGAAACGGGTAGCACCTTTATCATTACCAACTACTCCATACGAATAGCGCACTTTCAGGTTGGTCAGTACACCTTTGGTCAATTTCTTTACCCATGGTTCTTCACTGATACGCCAACCAATAGAGGCAGAGGGGAAGAATCCGAAACGGCGTCCCGGAGCAAATTTTTCCGAACCAGTGTAGGCACCGTTAAATTCAGCAAGATAACGCTCTTTGAAGTTGTAAGTGACACGGCCTACCCAGTCTTCTTCGTAAGCCGGGAAGTTCATCACACCCGAATTAGCAGTATTGGTTGATTCGTTCATCTTACGGTTAAATACAAATAAGGCACTTACATCGTGATCGCCAAACTGGCGACTATAATTCAATGCTAATTCGTAATAAAGTTTACGTCCGTAAGCCTTGAAACCGTCATAAACACCACCAACAGGCAAATCTCCGGGAGCATTTTCATCCGGATAGCGTTTCTCGGTATAATTATAAGTAATTGTTCCGTCAGCATTATAAATAGGATTGGCGTAATCATACACACGATTAATACGAATATGTGTACGTTGGGCAACCAAATCGTCTTTACCTAAAATCTTACCCGGCATGATCTGGGTAGTCCATGAAGAAGAAGTAGTGTAAGACAATGATGCTTTCAATGACAGTCCCTTTGTAATAAAGTCCAGCTTCTGATTCAAGATTACATCGTAGAAACCTTGATGTTGCTTAATATTACGACTACCTCCTTCGTTCATCAGACAGGCTATATTTTGATCGGAGCTTAACCCGTCTCCCCATATTCCATTACTATATTTAATCGGAAATTCATTACTTGGAGCCGTAAAGAACGTTTTAAAAAAACGTTCATCCGGAGAATCGACATTCTCATAATAAGACGGTTGGTTCTGATAACCCATCTTACCGGCCACATTGAACGAAAGTTTAGTAGTACTTGTGATATTGAAGTCGAAATTACTACGCCAGTTATAACGACGGTAAGAGAAGGAAGGATCGAAATCCTCTTGTTTGGTAGTATTAAAAATATCTCCGTCATGCAAATAACCCAAAGATACGAAATAACTCATTTTCTTCGTACCACCACGTACATTAAGATTATAAGCCTGTTCATAACCTACATTCTTTACCAGTTCTTTCCACCAGTCCACTTCGGGAAAGACATCGTTATATGGACCGTAATTTCCGGTAGCATACGCATTTTCCCATGCGGTAATGGTAGATTCGGGAACCATTGCTCCCCAGTTACCATCATTAGCCTGGGCTCTGTTATACTGTTTCATAGAGGTCACATAGTCAGACCATTCAGGAGCAGCAGAAGGTTGTTTAAAACCGAAGTTAGCTGTGAATGAGATTTCCGGTTTCTGTTCGAGTCCGCGTTTGGTTGTCAACAAGATAACGCCGTTCGCACCTTTCACACCGTAAACCGCAGTTGCCGAAGCGTCTTTCAGTACAGAAATAGATTCGATTTCGTTCACATCGACATCGTTGAAGTCACGTTCGATACCATCCACTAATACCAGTGGCTCCGCTTCTCCCCAGGTAGACTTACCACGAATCAATAAAGAAGCCTTATCGGCTCCCGGCTTTGAAGTGGAATTGATGGCAACCACACCCGGCATCTGACCTTGCAAGGCTTCGGAAACGGAGTTCACGCTACCTATCTTTAATAAATCATCTCCTTTTGCAGTAGCAATGGAACCGACACTGGATACCTTTTTCTGTACACCGTATCCAACCACTACCACTTCTTCCAGTGTCTCCGTATCTTCTCCTAAAGAAATTACTCCTAAAGTCGTTTTATTCTTTAAATCCAGTTCCAGAGTTTTATAACCCACATAAGAAATGACAAGTATGTCTCCTTTCGATGCCTTCACAGTAAAATTACCGTCAAAATCAGTAATCGTACCGCTTCCCGTACCTTTCACGCGAACACTGACGCCAATCATCGGTTCACCAGATACTGCATCCTTCACTTGTCCCTTCCAATAATCTTGTTGTGCCTGCACGTCCAGCGCACAAAACAAAAAGCAACAAAGACATAAGAAAGAAAAATAAAGTCTGTCTCTTTTCATAAACATTATTTTTAACTGTTAACAAATTCTTTATCTCAAGACACAAATTAAGCGGGAAAATCTTCAAATGAAAAGGAAGATTATCCTCAAAACCCGTACAAATGTGCAAAATAGATTTCTCTACTACATTTCTGAACAAATCATTTCCACATTGGCTTTATGACGTGCTCTTTGTCTACGGTGATGTTGTATATGCCATCGTTTCCTTTCTTCAGGATGAGCGGAACAATACGTGTTTTACGAGGGGACACGGTGGAATCTGAACGATGAACGTGGTAAACATAGTAATATTTTCCATCCAGACCTTTAAATACATCTCCATGTCCTGATCCGTTTTCTCCTACGAGGCTGTGATGAATGATCGGACTGTTCGGATGCTTTTTCCACGGACCGAAAGGGGAAGAAGCAGTGGCATAACCTACCGAATAGTCGATATTCATAAAATGATTGGCAGAATAGAAGAGGTAATATACCCCGTCCCACTTCATAACAGTCGGTCCTTCCATCACCGGTGCAGACTTATAGTTCGGAGTCTTTTCCCAAGGCTCCGTACAGTCCATACATTGTTTCAATGTTTCCGGTTTGATACTTCCTTTCTTTATGTCAAACTCGGCTACCCAAAGGTAATTTCCTTTATTAAAGCGGACATGATATAGGTAGTATTTCCCATCATCATCCTTAAATAGGAAAGAGTCTATATTCTTAGCAGAAGCGTCTATCGGCTTGACTTCCTTCTGACGAAAAGGTCCGAATACCGATTTTGAGGAAGCAATTACTGTTTGCTCATTAGCGGTATAAGTGAAATAATAAGTTCTTTTATCCTTAAAGTATTGAGGTGCCCAGAAGCCTTTTTCACCATACGTTCGATCTCCTTTCCGCAGAATCAGTTGCAGGGAACTGCCATCAGGCACTGTCCAATGCTCCAGATCGGTCGATTCGAGAATGGCAAATCCAAGAGGTTCCTGATTACGTGTACCTGTGAGGTAGTACTTGCCGTTTTCCACATAAATTGTAGGATCGGCATAAGTGATCTCCTTCTCATTAACTGAATCAGCCCGCACCCCGGTGACAGACAAACAAATGATTCCTAATGCGAGAATAAGTCTTTTTGTCATTTTATGTTTCTTCATACCTATTTTATTCTATATCTGATCTTTATCTCATCTACAAAATTTCAATCTATCATCCAAACCAAACCGGGTTTATCCCCTGTGAGATTCCATATTGATTTATCCCAGGAAAGAGCCTTGGCAGCATCTATCGGGGTGCTCATCGTAGAAAGACCATTGTAACGGTCGGCACCAAAGTTTTGTGCTGCGTAGTTGGGTATTTGTTCATCTACGATAGCAGGCGTATTGGCAGAAAAACGACATTCCATATTCGGATTCGCATAGCAATTATTAGCCTCATTCTTGTTAAAGCGTCCGCAAATTCTTCCCGACTTGGGTGCACCGTTAGAGAATAATTTCTGGTTCCAAGCCACACAATGTGTTACGGTGATTCCTGTCGCCTTGTTAGCAAATCCCATAATACCGCCTACCTGGTTTTGAGCGGAAACCTCGCAATCGGAATAACAATAAGAGATCACAGCTGTCGGACTAGGATCTACAAATCCGGCAATACCACCCGCAGGATTCGCCACTTTCATCGGGAAAGCTTGTGCGAGACCTGAAGAATAACACTGCGTAACGATAGAATATAACATACGTCCAACGATGCCTCCTACACATGATTCAGTCACAATATCCCCAGTGGAAGAGCATTGAGAGATCGTTGCTCCGCCTCTCGTTTCCCCACAAATACCGCCGGCGCACCATACGGCAGTAATATCCGTTGCCGATGTACACTGATGAATTTTACTATCTGCACCATGAAGTCTTGCACAGATACCACCAGCCTGACCGTTATCCCAGGCAGCCGCTCCCGTTCCCGAAGTTAAAGAAATCGTACCGGATACCCGAACATTCTCCACGATACCCGGAGAAGTAGCAGCTCCCACCTGTCCGGCAAGGATGCCTGCCATCTTTGTATTGGCTGTAATCTGCGCATTTTCAAAGTTTATATTGGAACACTTACCAACCAACAATCCAAAGAATCCCTGATTAACAGAAGAGGAAGTATTTACTTTCAGATTACGAATCGTATGTCCGCCTCCATCCAATACAAGTTGTTTGGAAACCGAAGTCTCTATCGGTTGCCAGTCTACACCTTGCAAATCAATATCATTCTCTATCTTGGCATAGATCGTCTTACCATCTTTGAGTTTCTCTCCGAGAGTTATCAAGTCGCTCGTTGTCGCCACGGTATAAGGGTTGTCGATTTCTCCCTGTTTCTGTTGCAGGAAGAAAGTCATTGTACTTTTCTCTTGATTGACTGCAAGATCGTCGGAAACCAGTTTCAAACCGAGAACGTATTTCTTTGATCCGTCAAGCGTACCTAAATCATGGAAGCGCAAATTTACCATACGCAGGACATCGTCCCCCTTAAAATTAAAATTACTTCCATCCAGATCATAATATTCCACAGGTAAGAGGTGATATTCTTCACCAAACTCTTTGGCATCGACAACAGCCAATTCCGCCTTTGCTTCTTTTTCGCAATGGCTTTTCTCCACCATAATGTTATATTGGTATTCCGGCTCATCCAGATATAAATCATATTTGCCTGTCTGATAAAGCGACAAGGTAATATTGGAATAGGTAACTTCAGCCTTTTCCGGCTGTGTCAGATCCATGACTTCACCACATGCTATCAACGAAAACGCCATTAATGACGCTACAACAGGAATGTATCTTTTCATAATATCTTTCTTTTAATTATTAAAAACAGGGATTACCATACCGACATTATCTCCTGACAACCAAACTTTATCTCCGTCTATACGAACTACCTCCATCTCCATCCCTTCTTTGAGGAAAGAAACTCCTTGGAATGAGAATTCAGCCTTTATCTTTTGACCGACAGCCGTGGGCTTCCCGTCAAACTTCACATGAATGTATTTGCTTTGATCCGAATTTTGCAGGCGATAAGTCAACCGTTTAGGATTAATTGCAGCCTGAAGTTGTTCCTGCTCTGTAAAAGTACAAATTCCATCCAAACTATAAAACCCAACTTCGGTATATCCTGTTATATTCTTCTTATCAACCCCGTTTTCGGCATATTCCGTCTCCGCACAAGAGGTGAAAGCCAACAAACATACCAACACTACATATATTACTTTCATAAGCGAATAAATTTAAGATAATTACTTTCTAACAGTTGTCGACAATATTTCTACTGACCCATCCTTATAAGTCACTTCGGCGGTAAGTATTTGTCCGTTCAGGTTCTTATTCACTATATTGATTTCCTGTCCATCCAGCTTTACTTTATAAGATAAGACATCATCCGGCAAATTTAATAGTTGTACTAACATATATTCATCCACTTGTTGATATTTCAACAAAGGAAACTTTCCTGTTACAGACTTGGTCTTAACATCATCCTTCCACAACACGGCATCATCCGATTTCAGCAATGCTACATGGTAGGCAGTTCCGGGAACAAGATTTTCAACCAATGTATAGTCATTCTCCGAATCAAGCGACCGACGTGCTACCTCTGTTCCATTTTCATCTGTTACTGACAATATACCTGTTTTATCGGCTCCATTTCCCCAACGAATGAACAATTCCCGTTGTCCTCCGACAAGGCTGGAAACAGCCAATCCATCCCGAGCAGCGATGAAATCGGGATACAGCAATGGATTGGGATTGTAGAATCCGTCTGCATCCAGTCCTAAATAACGGGAAAAATAAATTCCTCCAAGTTCCCACATTTCAGTCTTCGCATCGTAAACAGCTCTCGCTCCACCGGGAACCACACTAAAACGTCCGGTAATGGCATACGTATCATATTTCTTGAACACCTCATAAAAAGTTTTATACCAATTCTTCGGATACCAGGAATAACTCTCAAAAAGACTCTTGAACTCGGTTGCACTGACTGGTGTACCGGCATTAGCTTTTTCGGCTATCAGATTAAGGTATTCGTAAATTTTCATCCCGGCCGTATAACCATGCTTGGTTCCCCATTCTCCCAGTGCGTCGGCTACATGAGGATTTAAAGCACGTACCATAGAGAATTCCGTGCAAATCAGTTTCTTTGTTACACCATATTTATCGCGGATAATACGGAAATCATCTTCCGCTTGGTTGATTTTCAATGCGTGAACGTGTAAGTCGAGCCCTACAACATTAGGATTGTTATTAACCACAGAGACTACCGCAGGTACCGTTTCGCTCTTCGGCAATTCGGATACACGGTTCAATGCTCCGGCATAAATATCAAATGTCCATCCATTAGCCTGTTTCCAGGCAGTCAGCCGATTGGCAAACTCATTCAGAAATGCCCGATAATCCTCACCGTCCGCATGACAAAGATCGGTATCCAATGCATTCTCCCATTCCGGTTCGTTACCCATGACAAGTATTTCAATATTCTTCGCCATATCATAGGTTTTCAGTAATACTTCAGTTGCCTGAAATATGTACTCCATCTCCTTAGTTCCTACTTTGGGAACCGTGTCGGTATATAATTCAAAAGGTATTTTCAGGCTCAATATAAATTTCACACGGTCGCCCAAGGCTTTCTTGGCCTGAATAAATTTCAATGTAGGAATATGTGTCCTGATGGCATTTTCTTTCACACCAACAATCTTCCCGTTTTCATTCTGAAGAAACAGATTGGGGATATTGACAAATCCTCTCACCCAAGTCACTTTCGACTGTTTCAACATCTCTATTTCCGTAATCGGGTAATCTATATTTTCATTATAGTTCGCCCCCAAATCCTGCGCCTTTGTTCCCATCGAACATAAGAACAGCAATACAAACATTAAAAAAGCTTTCATTTTCATATACATACTTCAAGGTTAATTGTCCGACATCGAACAGAACAAAGGTAGAGAAATAAACTCCGGTAGAATAGAACGATTGTTTTATCAACGGGATTTATGTTCAGAATAAACATTTGACCTTATTTTAATGGTTCTTCTTCTACTTCACTGCGATAATAACCGTCCACTTCAGCAAAGAAATTCTGCTTCAGGGAGTCCAGAAGTTCGGGCTGTTGTGCCGCCATATTCTGTTGTTGAGTCCGGTCGGCTTTTACATTGAATAATCCGTATTCACCCAGATTACCTAATTCATTTCCGGTCAGGTTTCGTTCGGAACCTTTATAAGGAGGCATCATAATCCAGTCGCCCGAACGATAAGCCATACGCCCTTGCGCTTCCAGCACTACATCCTTGCGGGCATTCTGTTCTTTTCCAAAGAAAGCATCCAGATAGTTCCGACTATCCAAACCTTCCGGTAAATCGGCATGTATCATCGAACCCAGAGAAGCAAGAATATCTACCTGGCAAACCAGTGCATCGGACACGACCGGCTGAATCTTTCCTTTCCAATAAACAAACAGAGGAATATGCGTACCACCGTCGAACAAACTATATTTACCTCCGCGCAGACCTCCTGCAGGAAGATGATCGCCTGCCAGTTCGGGAGCACCGTCTTTGTAACCGTCATTCAGAACCGGCCCGTTATCGCTGGAGAAGATAATCAGTGTCTTTTCCAACAAGCCTTCTTTCTTCAAGTGGGCAAGCAGTTCGCCGACACACCAGTCTGCCTCAACGATGGCATCGCCACGAGACCCCATCGTTGTTTTGCCCACAAATCGCTGGTGGGGAGCACGAGGTACGTGAGGTTCGTGTAAGCCATAATACAGGAAGAAAGGAGCACCTTTGTGTTCAGTAACAAAGTTCTTTACCTTATCTACAAAATAGTCGGCCATATCCTCGTCTTTCCAACGGGCTTTCTGTCCGCCTTTCATATATCCGATACGGGGAATTCCGTTTACTATAGAGTTATTGTGTCCGTGTGCCCACTGCATTTTCAGCATCTCCGGATGAGAGATGGCAGTCGGTTCGCCTTCAAAATTATGCTCGTAACTTACTTCGATGGGGTCAGCCGGATCGAGTCCTACTACATCGCCGTTTTCCACGTAAACCGTCGGGACACGGTCGTTGGTTGCTGCAATCAGGCAAGAATAGTCGAAACCGATTTCTTTGGCACCCGGTTTGACGGTTTCGTTCCAGTTGACATTGCCGTCTCCCATCCCCAAGTGCCACTTTCCGATAGCTCCGGTCACATAACCGCATTGCTGCATCATCTTCGGCAAGGTAAACTGATTTTCATTAATGATAAGAGGAGCATCTCCCGGCAGGATTTTTGCATCCTTATTTTTCCACGGATACATTCCGGTCATCAAAGCGTAACGACTGGGAGTGGAAGTTGCCGAAGTGGCATATCCGTTCATGAAACAAACTCCGCCATGAGCCAGACTGTCGATATTCGGAGTATGAATCGTAGTAGAGCCGTAAGCGCTGACATCACCAAATCCCAGATCATCGGCAAGAATCACAATCACATTCGGCTTTTCTTCTACGCGCTGTGAGGTACAACCTACTAAAGACAACGTAGGAACTAGATAGATTATCTTTTTCATAATATTATGTAGTTAATAACGATGCAAATTTAGCCACCACTTATTTATTTATGTAGAACAAATGTTTAATAATGGGGAGAAATGTCCATCCTGCAACTATTCCAGAGAAATAAGGTATGAAAATGCGTGTGATGAATTAACTCGAAATGATAGCATAGGCCTGTCAATGTTCTACTTTTAATATTCTACAGGAAAATAGCCAGTTAGAAAGTAGCAAACTAGAAAATAAACTGTATAAATAAACGCATGAGCATACAAAAAACAGTCTAATATTGCATAAAGCCAAACAAGATATACATCTTTCTCTATTCAGGAACCGTTCATTGCCTTAAAACCAACGAAGTGTTCCTCGGTGTGCATCGACTTGTTCCTCACCGAGGAAGCTATCGTTCCCCGGTGAAGAAGATAAAAATGGACTATTAAGAAATATTTTCTCCCTAGTTTATCATAATATATTGGAAAAGAGAAAATAATAAAATGATTGGTTATTCAGGTATCTACTCTCCAAATAACAAAAAGAATCAAGAATCTATCACAATTCGATTAGTATATTCTCAAAACAGCGAAAATAGAGAATCACGTAATTACAAATGCATGGCATTTTCCGGCTTTTCTTTACCAAACTGCGATTTATGTCCTTCTCCGATGATTAAATATTCCTTTTTTAAGAATCATCGTTTTTTAAGGGAGGCTATATAGTTTGGAATAGAGGTTGTGCTTAACAATAAAAACTGTAATAGTATACACAATAGTTCGTTAAGTTTTGAATTAACAAATAAAAAGTAGGTCAAGTCCTACCGATTCATTATATTAAGGTTTTCGACATCTTTAATAATCATGAATCTGAACGAACTTGACCAATATTTGGAGCTAATAAATAGTGTGCTGCTTAAATCGGCGGTAAAGATAAACAAATGGCGTGAGAAGTTTATGCTTGAAGTGTTACTTTTACATTTGATTATCCCGGGTCGGATTAATTTCCTTCAACTGGGTCGTTATGGTCGCTTTGGTGAACAACGCTATCGTCAGCAGTTTGGTCGCAGGTTCGACTGGTTGTCCTTTAATGCCAACTTGGCAGGATCTCAGATAGGTAATCGTGTTGCGATTGCTTTCGATCCGAGCTATATCAGCAAATCGGGTAAATGTACTCCCTACCTTGGGCGTTTTTGGTCGGGTTGTGCCAGGATGGCTAAACGTTGTTTGGAAATCTCCGGCATTGGTCTCATTGATATGGATCTTCATACCTGCTTCCATTTGGAGGCTGTTCAAACACCACCGGCAAAAACACTGGAGCAAGTCAAATACACATTAATAGACTGGTATTTACATGTGCTACGTACCCGCAAAGAAAGACTTCTGCGACTGACAAACTATGTGGTTGCGGATGCCTACTTCTCCAAATCCACATTTGTAGATGGTGTACTTGAAATGGGATTTCATGTAATCAGTCGATTTAGAGATGATGCCTATTTCCGGTATCTCACCACAGAACAGCCTACAGGTAAAAGAGGGAGACTGCCATCGGCCCAATCAAAGCAATCCTACCTTTCTTCTTCAAAGGAAGAAGATTATCCGTATTTTTCAGTAGAACAAACGTTTCGACAGCAATCTCTCGTGCCACAGCACGATGAGCGGTCGTATACAGCTCGTTTTCACCACGCAACGTATCACAATATTTATATGGGTCGACAAACAAGCCCAATTTATACTTTGTTTCCAGCACACGCCTACACGCAGCATTAATCTGTTCTTCTGCCACTTTTCCTTCCGCTATAGACTCTTCCAACGTATTCAGGAAACCACAGGAAACCATATCCATATCCGTACCCGCCAGCAAAGCACGCGCAGCGGCTTCTTTCAAAGGAGCAACTCCGTGGGCATCCATCTTGCCCAACGCATAATAATCTGTCATCAATAATCCTCGAAATCCCACTCATTTCGAAGCAAATCAGTCAGCAACCATCTGTTGGCAGTAGCCGGGATAGCATCCACAACATTAAAGGAACTCATAATACTGCCTGCACCTGCATCAACAGCGGCACGATAGGGAGCAAGGTATTCATTATACATACGCAAACGGCTCATATCAACCGTATTATAATCACGCCCTGATTCACTTGCACCATAAAGAGCAAAATGTTTCGGTTCTTCTTCAAATTTGGTGGTAGTTTTTTCTTCGTTCATTTGGCAAATTCAGTTAGTGCCTATATTTTCTTATGGAAGTGAGTCGAGGAGCAAAATGATCATCAATATCGCCCATATATTTGCCATTTATCCCGAATGTGCCTCGAAGTGCATACCGATTCAAATGGGGGGGTACTAAAGTATAATGCTCTTGGATACCATCGTCAAAAGTAAGGCTCACTGCGGCTTGGAGATCACCCCAAAAATCGGCTACACTTACAGTTTGTGACTTGATAGAAAAAGAAAAAAGATTGTCATGCAGAGAAACTGCTTATTTCTTGTTACCAAGTACTCCGTTCTACAATCTGACATAACACTGATAGTTTTTGTTTTTTATGATTAGATACGAATCAGTAGTTAAAAGTTAGGTTTCGATTTACATTTAACTACCAATTCACATTAATGATTTACTTTAAATAATATTCTTTAGTTAGGACATTACCAGACTCGTCAATCCATGAAATAACATAATTTCCTCTGAAACCACGAAATTTTATTTGTCTACAGCTGTCAACTTTTATCACTCCTTTAGTCTTCCACTCGTGATTGATCAATTCATTCAAAGCATGATACGCTTGTTTGGGTATCATGTCTTTGGTGAATAGCCCGGAAACACCGGTCTCATCCACTGCTCCACATCCGTCGACTACGTTCCACCATGTGATGCCCATCATTGGCTCAAGGCTAAACCACAGTCGATACAAATTCCGGGTAATTACAGCCTGTATTTTCTGTCCACGTTTATTGTTGTTAGGAGAAGTGATGGTTATTTCACTCAAATGAACAGGCAGTCCTGTCGCTGCCAAACGATTTATGACACTTCTCACTTGTTGAGGAGACTGAATATGTTTACCCGCAGCAATATCCAAGCATTGTTGTGGGTCGAACAAATGCATTTGAGAACCAATTACATCAATTTTGGCTCCCCGTTTTATTAAATCCCTAACTTGGGAAGCATATTCCGGTCCTGTCCAATAATCATTTATATTTAGTTGCACCCCATCCGGGAAAAGTGATGAAGCTTGTTTGAAACTGTTATAAGTATAGTCCCCCGGCATAATGCCATAACGGGAACTCAAACAAAGCTTACTATTTGGATGCATCTTACCTTTAGCATAATCTACCGCACTCTCATTCACGACATCCCAACTGCCGATACGCCCGCCATAATGTCTGGCAATTTCCTGCATACGTTTCTTAAACAGTTCTTCTAATTTTCTGGAGAACCGCGGTAATTTGGTTTGTAATTCATCTGGAGATATTTTTTGATAATTATCATTGTATTTCTCCTCTCCAAAATAATAATCATCAGATTCGACGTATGCAGTCACGAGCTTGTTAAATTCTTCACGTTCCTTTCCTGTTAAATATTTTTTAAGTATCCAATTGGGGAAATGTGCTTTCCGAAGTCCCCAGACTAACGGATGTCCATGGATTGCTATCCCTTTGGCGATACAAAAATCGACAATAGGATCTGTAGCCGGACGTCGCCAATGTGGTTTTGATTTAGGGTCACCCTGTTGGTTCCAATATATTTCTGTATCCCAATACTCTTCTTTGAACCGCAATCGATCCGGCTCTGTTTCAAACGCTTTCCAATAAAAAGGAATAGTAGCTCGATTAAACAAAATACCAAACAAATCTTTGTATTTCTGATTATGCTCTTCCGTTCCTAACTGATTGAAGTTAAATATACTGGCTCCGAATATGAAATCATGTGACACTTGTTCGATTTTCACTTCTGTTCCCTCGTTTACTTCCGGCAATTCAATTGTGGCGTTCGCTTTTCGATATTCTTCTATATCTCTATCTATACACGCTTGAACACTGTCATTCCAGATTTCCCAATATAAATCACTCATTATTTTCTCTTTATCTTCGCTGGCATTTTTAGGAAAATCACTTTGTGCATATATACCTGGCAGGAAGAATAAAAAGAAGACAAACAAAATAAAATTTTTCATTATTGCTTACATATTATGTTAATTAAGAGCATAGGCTCGGCTGCCTTTATGCTCTTAAAATAGTATTGATTATCATTAATTATATTGTCCGTTCATCCTAAAAGGCATTATCCACAGGAGTAAGAACAAATGAGAATTCATAATCCATATATTTTACATGATATTGTGACAACGGCCACCCACCCCAGCTGTTTACACATCCTAATCCCATTTGTATTTTATCAATACAAAGATTAGTCAGGTCGGCCTTTCTCACCTCGGGGAAATGCCTTTGGTCTTTACTCCATCCATCATCTAAAGACTCTATCGTATAATGAAGGGCAGAGGCCGAGAACGGAGCCCCGGCTACAATTTGCAAACCTCGTCCTGCTACATTTAGTTGCTTCCACCAACGAATGTCTGTTTTTGTCCCGGTTTCTTGCGGACGAATATAAGGATAAGGCTGCTCTGTAACACATTGATGATAGATTCCCAAGTCACTACTATGATTCCGGTCACAATAATTTTCAATAGGACCACGGCCATAATATTCAATCATTTCAAAATCTTCCGGCATTTGCATTTGCATACCAAAACGAAATAATGGTGGAGTCTTACTTTGCGGATTGACCGACATCCTTTGTGATACCTTTAAAGCTCCCTGATTATTGATGACATAAGTAAGATTTAGTCGGGCAGAGACATTCTTCATCTCGTAATCGGCATATATCATTACCTGCTCATTTCTTGTTTCCCATTTCAAAGAATCAAGCTTTATACCAGGGTTCTTCCATACTGAAAGTTTGCGATGTAGATTAGCTCCCATATCGTTGTCAGTAGGGGCACGCCAAAAGTTAGGGGTTAATGCAGCACCCTCATCCATCAATTCCAGACCTGCTACTTCATAACGAGTCAGATACCCTGTATGTTTGCTGAACTCCAAATGAAAGTTGTCACCGTTTATATGCAGATAATTCCTGTCGTTATCCCGGATTTGTGGAACTTCAATTATTGTATTGACAGTCTCTACATTTTTCAATTCCAGAGCAGGAGCCTTATATGCATTCAGTACAAGCTGATCTTTAGCGACAATATGTCCGGCCGGAAGCAGACCTTCCCGTTTCTTCAAACGATAAGCCACATTGAGTAACCGTTCTCCACATTTACTATCGCCTAAGTCCAATGTGACTTTTGCTTTCTGTCCGGGAGCGACATTCAATGTTTCTACAAATCCTGTACGCACAGTTTCGCCATCCGCCAATACAGCCCATTCCATATAATAGGCAGAGAGGTCTCGAAAGAAGTTTTCGTTATGAATGTTGATTTCACCTTTGGTTACATTGCTTAGAGTAGTCCATATGTTTTGATAAAAATACCCGACTTCATGCATGTGAGGATTAGGCGCACGATCAGGGCTGACCAAGCCATTGTCACAGAAATTATTATCTGAAGCATCGTATTTGCTAAAGTCACCCCCATAGCCATAAATACCCTCTCCTTCTTTGTTTTTCCAATGGCAGGACTGATCTGCAAAATCCCATATAAATCCACCTTGTAAATGAGGGTGTTTACGGATAAGTTCCCAATATTCTTTAAACCCTCCCATTGAATTACCCATGGCATGAGCATATTCACACTGAATCATCGGTTTTAGCAAACCACTACGTTTAGCGTATTTTTCCATTTGAGCATAATCTGCATACATCGGGCAATACACATCTGTAAATTCATTTCCGTCTGCTTGTTCGTATTGCACGGGACGACTTGTGTCTTCCGCCTTTATCCAACGATACGCAGCTTCAAAATTCGGTCCGAAACCCGCTTCGTTTCCTAATGACCAGAAGATGATACAAGGATGATTAAATCCACGTTGTACATTGCGTTGGTTTCTTTCTAAATGAGCCTTCTTATAGTCCGCACGTTTGGCTAATGTTCCATTTCCTCTATAATCCATCCCATGGGACTCTATATTAGCCTCAGCCACTACATAAAGCCCGTATTTATCACACAAATCGTACCATAAATTTGCATCCGGATAATGACAGGTACGTACAGCATTAATATTAAATTTCTTCATTATCTGTATATCCTGTATCATTCGTTCCTGTGACACCACAGCCCCGTCGTCCGGGTCTAATTCGTGACGATTGACCCCCTTGAATAATACCGGCTTGCCATTGATCAAAATCTGCCCGTTCTTCTGTTCTATTTTGCGGAAACCGACTTTCACGGGGATCACTTCATTATTCTCTTGCAAAGTCGCAAGCAACGTATAGAGATAAGGCGTTTCTGCTGTCCATTTCCGAGGATTCTCTACATTCATTACAACAGTATTGCTTCCTTTTACTATTCCCTTTGCTACAGTCCGTCCGGCTATATCTTGTAAATCCAGATTAACGGTACCATTGCCCTTCAGGCTGATTGACACATGCAAAGCGCCGTCCTCATAGTTACTATCCAAATCCGGAGTCACACGAATGTCATTAATACGTTTCTTGTTGCGGGCGTACAGATAGCAATCGCGCCCTACACCGCTATAGCGGAAAAAATCCTGGTCTTCCAGATACGATCCGTCACACCAGCGGAATACTTGAAAGGCAATCAGATTCTTTTGTCCAGGTTTGAGGAAAGGAGTAAGGTCGAATTCCGCTTCCAGCTTACTGTCTTCACTATATCCTACATACTTTCCATTTACCCATAAATACATATTAGAAGTGACAGAACCGAAATGAGCGATGATGTCTTTTCCTTTCCAAGAAGTTGGAATAATGAATTCACGGCGATAGGAACCTATATGATTATTCTCAACAGGCAATTGCGGAGGGTTGTTTTGAAACTGGTTCCGCCAGGCATAACCGTGATTAACATAAATCGGGACTCCGTAGCCGTTCAGTTCCCATACTCCAGGTACTTTTAACTCCTGCCAGCCCTTGTCGTTAAAGTCCGTTTTCCAAAAGTCGACAGGACGAGAAGTTGCATCTTTTACCCAGTTGAATTTCCAAAGTCCATTCAAACTCATATAATTAACAGACTTCTCTTTATGACCTAGTAAAGCTGTTTCCTCTGATTCGTATGCAAAATAATTGGTATGCATAAACGTTCGGTTAACAGCGTTTACTTCCGGATTCTGCCATTCGTCAAATGTTTGGGCGTTAGCATTAATTATTCCCAATGTAAATAGACCTATAATATAATTTTTATTCATTACTGTATTTCCATTTTATTTATATTCGAGCCATGTCGTTGCAACACATTTACTATCTGTCCTGAATCTAATCCAGCGTGCCTGGACAGCTGGAGGGAAATGGTGTATGAATGACTCACCGGGCGCAATATCAAAATGCTTGTACTCCATCCAATGACCATCCCCTGTCGGGTCCATTTCTACGTAAAATCTGACCGGTTGGAAAGATTTGTGAGAAATATTCAGAATACGCTCATCATAAAATCCTATCAAGTAGGGATCGGAATACTCGTCTGCCTCAATTTGTGCATCTACCCATGGTCCACCGCTTCCCACCGGTTTTCCCAGCTCCCACAGGTCGTCAATGGTTCCAGCCCAAAGCGTGAGTTTTTTATCGTCAGACACCACCATGCGTTTATTGCCGCAATCATTGGCATTCATACCTGACAGAATCAATAAGCCACGATAAGAAGCATAGTCGTTAATTCGTAATTTGTGGGAAGATATCGGTCGGATTTTTGCAAAGCCGTCCGCATTTTCAGCTGGTAATTCATAAAATGTGCCATGGCAATTGAACAAGTCACGTTCTGTTGCCACTTCCCGACAAATTCTCAATTTGTTTTGCTTTGTCAGAGTGGTAAACTCATTCTTGCCCAACGGCAATCTCCAGCGACGTTCCTTGTCATCTATAATCAGGACGGATCCGTCTGATACAACCATTTCTCCGGCATTTATTTCAAAATTTCTTCGGATATATTCTACAGTCTTTATGTCATTTTTATTTTCCAGTTTCATGTCTCCAGAAAGTTCATAGTATTTTTCCCCTTCTGACGTTCTCGCTAAAATGCCCAGGCAACGACGATTATCACCCAGACAATATAACGTCCCTTCCGAAACGGGCTTTTCGTTCACTCGGGTGATGCCCTCAAAAATGGCAGCGGAAGATATAGTTCTTTTCTCGTTCATCGCAAAAACAAAAGTGGCGCTTATAACAGACGTCTTATCTGTAGATATACGAATCCACTCTCCTTTATCTTTCGGAGTAAAAGTTACTAAAGAAGAGCTCTTCGGGTCTATACTCTTAGAGCATAACACAGTCCACTGTCCATTTCCTTGCACATCTACCTCAAAAGTCAGGCAAACTTTATCTTTGCTATCATTACGAACCCATACACATCTGTTATCCCAACCATTAAACAAAAACGGATCACTCGTTTGTCCGGCAACTACAGTGTCGTTCATCCAAACAGAACCGGATGCATTTGTAGGCCCCAATTGATCAATACGTTCCGGTGAGACAAACCACAAATTGGAATTAGACTGACCGGGACCACCAATATTTCCTTTTATCTTTCGCTTGTTCAAAAAATCTTTCTGTGCCGTATCGTCACATCCGAACACAATACGGTCATGCCAACGAGTAAAATCACCGACTACTTTCAAGTAAGATGAACGCGGGAATATCCCGGACGTATTATTTATACAAAATGTTTCGGGAAAATGCCAAAACATACCATGCATTGTCATCAAATAATCCGGATTATCCTTTGTTCCTATATTCCGGATACGTGGCCATTCTGTGTTCCAGCCGTGTGCACCGTCATAAGAATTGCTTGCTTTAGGAAGCCGAAAGAATCTCCATTCTCCTTTTTCCCGTAGAGCAAGAAGTAATGATTTATAATCCCAGCCTGTAGCCCAAACCGGATCTGTTTCCGGATGTGGATTACCGTAAATTCCACCTGGGCCTGTTACTTCTGTAAACTGATTACGGCGTATTACTTTCCAGTCTTTTCCGTTCCATTCCGCCAAACATCCTGCAGGTATGTTAAATTTCTCCAGTGCTTCGTGGGTTGCTTCTCCGTTGTTAGAGAAAACCAATACTCCTTGTCCACTATACAACCCCTTACCATGTGCGCCGGGGAGCAAGTCATTAGTCGGATTAATATCTGTGTCATCATGCATTCCTCCGTTCACATCCGGATAAAGGGTATTCGCCTTTAGTGTATTTACATCTATTTCATAGAATCCTTCCTCCATAGTAGCGATATACACTTTCTCCGCCGGATTAGATAAATGACGTGCAACGCCGGTGTAACGGCCTTGCGCTTCTTTATATGAGATAACACGTACATTACGGTTACTGTCTATAGCGTAAGGACCTATAAAAAGTTGGTTGCTTTCGCTATGAATTAATCGGTTGGCAGAGGTCCCTCCCACACTTTCTGCACGTGCGCGAACTCCAAGTGTGTCTGTGATTTCATAAAGTTTGTCACTGGACCCCCATGGTAAATGAGGCCCGTAAGTAACAACCCATAACCTGTTTTGCCATGGAACGATTGCTCCTGTGCCACACTCTCCTTCATTATTATAATATGCAAGGTGCGGGTAAATCCCGCTATAACAGGGTTTGTGGGAGTCTGTCACGGAGTTCTGCGGACGGCAGGAAACAAGAACGACAAACAGCAACAACAGGTTGCCTTTGATAAGATATTTATTCATTACTATATTATTACATATTACAAAATCAAATGGTGGACATGTATATCCAGTGTGCTGAAACTATACATAACAATATACTGGACACATACATCCACCAAATCAAAAATAAAACCTATTAAAAACTATGATTGACCTATTCTTCTACCCAGAAATCAATACTCCACGGTTTCACCTTGGCCGAAAGGATAGAACTATCTGTTTGTCTTCCCAAATCCAAATTTACCCCTTCTTTATTATATCGGTGCCCATTAAAAGAACGTTCTTTATCCAAGGTAATTTTAAATTCAAACCATTCGTCAGAACGGTTGGTAACGGCTATTACATATTTACCATCCGGTTTTTTCCATGCCATAACGCGGTTATTACTCCGCTCCTCATCCTCCTTTATATTATATCGCCTTGAATCCCAAGGCATATATTTCAGGAAACCGGCAATAGCATTGTAGTTAGACCATTCATAAGTGAAATGCCCGTGCTTTAAATTGGGATAATCAAGTCCTCTGTTTTCAGCACTCGGACGGTAAACGCCCAAACCAAATCCTTCCCTGTCTATCTCACTTATCGGTTTCAACACATGCAGCCAATACCATTTCGGCGACTGGATAAAAGTCATCCAATTCATAATGGATTGTGCTGTGTTTACCATTCGCCACTCACGTGTATAATCTTTAACTTGTTCTCTAAAGTATTCAAATTCATTCTGATAAATAGGCTTGCCCTGATTGTTTGCCAGATAATTCTCACGACGCTTCATCACATTGTCCGAGTTATCCCCTATACGGTGGTATACCCAAGCATCTACATATTGCAATAATTGTGGATTTTCCTTCCACAATTTCTCACCATACGTTCCCGCATTTCCACTATTGGTGTCATAGATTATCTCTATTGTATTATCTAATGCGCGAATCTTTGGAGCGGCCATTCCAAATACCTTCACCAATTGATCTTCGGTATAGTGGCAGTGTGGATAAGTGGGGTTAGAGTATTGTGATTCATTTTGCAACCCCCATGAAGAGATCTTAAATCCCTGTTCTTTCATGTATTTCGCGTCTTTAACCAAAGCATCGGTAAATTCCTCCAGAAAATTATCATCGTTGTAGTCCTTTAAGGTACCGTTATTCAGACTGTTGTTATTTTTCCAATAAGGAGCTGGAGACCAATACTCCATAGAGATTCCTTCCACACCGGCATCATTCATCAGTTGCAACAAGCTGTTTACTTGTCCGGGAAAACGTTCCTGAAAGTTTTTCCGGTCATCACTGATTCCTCTGAACCAAATTCCCATAGCTACACGCATGTAACGAAATCCGGACAGCATTTCCTTTGCCAAACGCGTACGTTCGGCCGGTGCTAAATCCCAAGGAACTCCGAATTCAGGGTCATCATTTTCATATCGTTCACTATAATTATCGGATTGAATTTCAAATCCCAATCCTTCAATTACCTGTCCGGGCTGGCTGGTTAGTAATTGATAGTTACCACTGGACATCTTTGAAGGAATTTCATCTTTCTTGTCCGGGTCGTCATTTTCATCAGAAGGCTGCTTCTCATGGTGATGGTAAGTTTTGTATTCCTCCTTGCTACAACTTGTCATTGCGTTAGGAAACAAGAATAGCCCTATTAGAAATACTAAGCGTGCAATCATTTGTCTTTTTTTCATGTCTCTTTGGCTGTTAATAGTTATCATTTTGTCCCAAATTCGGGTTTGTAATAATCTCCTGTGAGGGTATTGGCCAAAGATAATTCTTCGCTGTGTCAAAATTACGTTGAACAATTATCTTGATAAGCCCTTCATTGTACATAGGGGTGAAATCTGCAATTCCGTCTTCATCGATTTCTGGTGTATATGGGAAAAACCATTTATTTTTGTTGACAACTTTATTTATCAGTTCATCCTTGTCAAGCAACCCATAGTTTGGTAAATTCAAGACTTTCTCTGCCAGCTTCCATCGGATAATGTCCATATACCTTATACTACCTTCAAAAGCCAGCTCCATACGTCGCTCAATTCGTACTATTTGGCGCAACTTGTCCCGATCTTGGGTAGTGACTTTGGGGTATCCTGTTGCAGCCGCGTAGTCTTTTTTGTAAGCCCGAGCTCTAACCTGATTGATGGCATCCAACACAGACTGGTCAATGTCATTGGCCTCAATCTTCGCTTCGGCATAGGTCAGCAGCACTTCTCCATAACGAATAAACACAAAATCGGGGTCTACCTTGAATGTTCCGTCATTAATCCATAGTTCATCCACTCCTTTTTTCCTGAGCAAACCGTTGTAAGAAGCATATTGGCTTCCGGTTTTGCAATCAAGATTGGTAATTTCTTTTCCGGCAATAGCACTCCAGACCCTGCTGATGTTAGGATTAGGATTATATATTACACCTACATGTTCAGTTCCAAATTCTACGATTGTGGCAGTGCAGCGCGGATCGCGATTCTTGAAAGGATTTTGTGGGTCAAACAATGGTGATTCATCAATGGGAAGCCCGTCTGTACAAAGAAAAGAGCAGAATAGTTCCCAAGAGGGATATTCGGAAGCATATCCGCCACGGTTTCTAGGGCAATACGACATGGCTGCACCTACGTCCAAGTAGTTTTTTAGTTCTACCGAACGAGGCCAAGAAAGAATATTCTCCTTCGCATGGTGTGTAGAAGCTATAAACAACTCCTCGAAGTCCGGATGAAGTTCATATATCTGTAAATCCATACATTTTTTTGCTGCTTGTGCCGCAAGTTCCCAATCTTCATTATACAATGCGTAACGGGCTTTAATGGCATAAGCGGCTCCTTTGGTTGCAAATTCCCGTTGAGTGCCGTAAGTCTCGGGCAGATAATGCGCTGCTTCATCCAAATCTTTGTACACGTTTTCCATTACCTCTTCCCGATCAGTTCGCCCCATTTCAAACGCTTCATCAATACTGATCTCTTTGTCTATATAAACTACATCTCCGAAGAGAGAAGTAAGTATGGCATATTGGGTGGCACGGACAAAAAGAGTTTGTGCCCTGTACAATTGCTTTTTTTCTTCCGAGATGCCTACACTGTTTGCATCCTCAAGTTTTTCTAACAGAATATTGGCGCGTGCGATAGCCTTGTATCCATTCTGCCAACGTTTCTTTACCTGATCTGATTCTCCATTAATTGTTCCACCTGTTATAAAATTCAAACTGGCTCTAGACTGGTTATCATCACTCCACGGTGAATAATCTATTGTACTTTCATTTCCATTTAACGTGAAGAACACAGTACGATATAGCCCGCCGATAGAACGTTGGATTTCATCTTCCGAACTATACCAGGAATCTCTTGATCCTGTGTCCAACGGATCTAAATCTAAATTGGCACAACTGCTCCATAGACATACTGTTGTAAAGATAAAAAGAATATGATAAACCTTTTTCATATTATTCAGTTTTAAAATTTAATGTTAATACCTCCAAGTATGGATCTGGTAATAGGATAGAAATCTTTATTATCCGTACCACCGATTACGTCCGAACTGTTCTCCGGATCCCATCCTTTCGGATATTTGCTGAAGCACAGAATATCGTTGGCACTAAGATAGATGCGCAGACTCTTAATACTCAATTTCTCTGTCAAATGCTTGGGGACGGTATAACCGACAGTGATATTTTTCAAGCGAAAATAGGCGCCATTGAACAGCCAAAAATCGGACATTGCATAGTTGTGGCCTGATTGAGTGGATGTAAGGCGGGGGTACTTTGCTTCTGCATTTTGTTCGGGAGTATTGTAATTGCTCCAATATTTGCCATCAATCAGTCGGGGAATAGCACCGAAATTGTTACGCAACGGCTGAACCATTTCCGTTTTTTTGCATTGCAATTGTTTTCCTATTCCTTGCATGCTAATATTCAAATCAAAACCCTTGTAATCGGCATTTAAAGTGGCGCCATATAAAAAACGGGGTTGTGAATTACCCAATAATACTCTGTCTCTGTCCGGAGAGATCGGTGAATTATCGGTTGGATCGGCTTTCAGATACTTGATATCACCCGGTTTCACATTATTATTCATCACTGGAGTATTCGCAATTTCTTCCGATGTTTGGAAAATACCATCTGTACGATATCCGTACCATTCGTTGAAATAGCTACCCATTCTCTTTATTCGGTCTCCTAAAAATTGATTTCCCCCAAGGTAACCCATTTTAGAACGATAATCGCTTAGATTGGCAGATATTCCGTAATGAAAGTCATTGATATGATCATTCCAGCTCATTTCAATTTCAAAACCGGTTGTTTTCATCTTGCCGGTATTCTGTTGAGGGTTGTCATATCCTACATAATCCGGTATATCTACATCCAAAATCATATCCTTAGTTATCTTGTAGTAATAGTCTGCAGTCAACCGCAAACGTCCGTCCAATAAGGCTACATCAAGTCCTAATCCAAATGTTTTTGTTGTTTCCCATGATATATTGCGGATGGCGTATTGCCACTGTGCGGCAGTAAGATAGGAAGTAACATTATTACCTTCATAAAATAATTGGTCACTATAAGCCAGTAAAGGCAAATAAGGGTATTCTCCGACACGGTCATTACCCAACAAGCCATAAGACGCACGGAATTTCAGAAAAGACAGCGGTTTGATATGGAGATCCTTAAAGAATGGTTCTTCGCTGATGACCCACCCGCCGGATATGGAAGGAAAATATCCGATACGATGTTTCTTGTCGAAGCGGGAGGAACTGTCACTACGCAGGTTAGCCTGAAGCAAATACCGATTGTTATAATTATACATAATTCTACCGAAAGTAGATCGGTAAGCAGTGTGCTTGGCATTGCCATTATTGAACTGATAGTCACTTGAACCTCTGTCAAGATAGGGGTATTGTGTCAATTCAAAATGATCGCGGGAAGCCTTGAGGTCTTCCGTTTTATAGGTATTGTCTTCATACCCCAGAAGTAAAGTTAATGTGTGATTACCAAGCGTACAGTCATAATTGGCGAACAACTGTTTGGTAATGCTTTGCTTATTGCCTCTTGATTCACTTAGCTGTGTAGAACCATAGTCTGTAATGGCGCCAATCAGTTCATTCGGATTCTCTGCACTAAAGTATTCGATACGCTTTCTGAACTCCTTTGTACGTGAATCGTTATAAATGGGAGATAACACGGCTGATAATTTCAATCCCTTGACCGGAGTCAGATACAAAGCTATTTTCCCACTGACCTGATTGTAATACTCTTTTTTGTTACCGCCATAATGTAACTTTGCATAGGGATTATCTCCTGATTTTCCATCGGCTATACGTCCGTCGCTCCAAGTAGCGGCATAAACCTGAGGGAACAAGTTACTGGCATCCATAGGATCGTATGTTGGCTTGGTATAGCTGGATCTCTTTACACTGATATCAAATGCCGCAGAAATATATTTGTTGATTTTTATATCATTATTCATACGAACAGTGAAACGCTCATAATCACGGTTGTTGTACAAACCGTCAGCATAGTCATATCCGAAAGTGGCTTTGGTTCGTATATGTTCCGTTCCTCCTGCGATGCTGAAAGAGTGTGTCTGTTTGGTAGCTTTGTTCTTTAGCAAGACGTTTCTCCAATTCGTATTGGGATATTTGTCTGGATTTTCGCGGTTATACTCCATGTAATTATCTATCGTTGTAGCAGCGTATGTAGGATACTCGTCGCTTCCATTACCAGCATCGTTCCAACGTAGCTCATTAGTCATTTCCATGAAGCGTTGTACATCTACAAAATCCGGTCTGGCGGTAGGTTTATCTATCCCGAATTCATAAGAATATTCCAAAGAGAGTTGGTTAGTCTTGGCTCGTTTGGTTGTTACAATAATAACGCCTGAAGCAGCTCTGGAGCCATAAATAGCAGCTGAAGCAGCATCTTTCAGTGCAGTGATACTTTCCACGTCGTTGGGATTGATATCATTAATGTTATCGGCAGGCACCCCATCCACTATCACCAATGGGCTGCTTTCGCCAATCGTAGTGATACCACGAATGCGTATCGCACTTTGTGCTCCAGGAGCATTGTTGGTACGAGTAACAGTGACTCCCGACATGGCACCTTGCAGTGCTGTAGACAACTGTGCAACCTTTCGATCGGTGATCCTGCTACCCATGACAGAACTTACAGAACCGGTCAAGTCCTTTTTCTGTGCTGTGCCGTACCCGATAACGACCACCTCGTCTAATCCTTGGGCTGCCTCTATCAAAATGACATCAATAACATTCTTATAATCATCCACTTTAACTTCCGTCGTCTCATATCCGATGAACTGATAAGATAGAACACTTCCGGCCGAAACTGTTATCATATAGTTTCCGTCCATGTCGGAGATCACTCCAGTCTTTCCGTCTTTATCGGCTATGGTTGCTCCAGCCATGGGTTCACCGTGTTTATCAGTGATACGTCCTTTGACTGTCTTTCTACTAACGGTCTTTTTGACTTTTTTCAAAATAACATAGTTTCGGTCAAACTCATACGTAATGTTGCTATGGGCAAAGAGCTTATTTAAAGTTTCTTTCATCGAAGCTTTCTTTAATGAGAGAGTAACAGTCTTGCTTACGTCAACTTCATTCTTGTTGTACAAGAAGCTATATTGGCTTTGCTTTTCAACCATGTTCAATACTTCCGAAATGGATGTGTCTTTCACTTGTAATGTGATTGTTTGCTTCTCCTGTGCCAATGCCGGCAGAGAAAAGCAGAGCAACATGATAACTGGAAAACAAAAAGTCGCCCACCACTGCTGAGCAGTTTTCTTCAGTTTATTCCAGTTTTTGCTGTTTAATAATTCTTTTGACATGTTTCTTTAAAGATTTAATTGTTAGCAAATTCTAATAATAAGATTAGTTTATTTTATACAGTTTGCCAATGTATTTATAAGGCGATTCCAAATTGTAATCACACACGTTGATAATCATATTTTTTTAAAATCTAAAAAACAATATAAGAATGATGTGGAATTTTCTTTTTAAATCGCCCTTTAAACAAGAATAGTTTATTTTATGCCTTAAGAGCCTTTGCATATTACTTAAAAAAACAATGTATGAAAAAAATTTGCTATTATTGTATAGGAATTCTTTCCTTGTTTTCCTGTCAGCAGGAAACAGAACTCGCAGAGACCTCTCCTTCAGGCGGGGAGCAGATACAATTTGTTTTGGCTGTAGACAATGACAAAAACACACGTGTGACTACTGACGACAGCTTTAAGACCTTTTTTAATGAAGGAGATGCGGTTGGTGTCTTTGCGGTATCGCATTTACCGGGTAATTCAACAGCGCTTCAATCTCAAGGTAATTACATAGACAATCGAAAATTAACACTTAAAGACGGAGAATGGATAATGGAAGGAACTCCTGTCTATTTTCCGAAGAATGGAGAAGTTCTCGATTTTTATGCTTATTATCCTTACTCCAAAAACATTAATCCTACAGCAATCAACTATGATGCTTCCAAATCCATGTATGACTTGATGCTGGCAAAAACAGTAGACTTGGCCTCATCTTCCGGAACAGTGCAATTATTATTTAAACATCAACTGACGTTGGTGGACGTCAAGCTGACTTCGGGCGGTGGGAAAAATATAGAGATGAAAAATGTAATACCCGCCTGTACGTTTAATCTCGCTCAAATTGGTACACCTGATAAAATGAAGCTTGCAGATGAAGAGACATCTATGGGAAATATAGATTTCGATGAAGAACGGAAAAAGAATTTCAGAGCTTACATACCTTCTCAGCCTCTACAGGAACTGTCTTTTATTATAAAAGCCGGAAATTCGGAACATGAATATTCTCCCGCTAATAAACAGTTTGAACCTGGTAAAGCTTACAGTTATCAGATTGCTTCAAAACTTGTAGATTTGCCTTCATTGCCCAACTGCTATATGGTGAAGCCTGGTGGAGAAATTACTTTTCCCGTATTGAAAGCGTACGAAGTCTGGCGGCAGGAATCCTACTGCGGGAATCCGGATTTGTCCGGGACTTTGAGCGTATCATTGTTGTGGATGGACACAGAAGACCTTATTCCTGAGCAAGGTGTAATTTTAAGTAAAGACGGACAACAGGCAGATAAAAGTACGATTACTGTGAGAACATCTGCCGGCAAGCAAGGAAATGCTGTCATTGCAGTAAAAATCGGTAATGATACCCGTTGGGTATGGCATATTTGGGTAACAGATTACAATCCGGATGAACACACTTATGCCTATGACAACAATGGAGACGGGGTGACAGATTACTACTTTATGGACCGCAATTTAGGCGCCTTGACTGATGATGCAAACAATCCTAATTCCGTCGGTTGCTTTTATCAGGGAGGTAGAAATACCCCATTTCCCACTAGTTCTGTCACATTTCCCGGAGAAGGAGCATCCGTCGCGGATATCCAGTTGTTCGGACACAACGGAAATAAGCCGAAGATTAAAGTAGAAGCTATTTGGGGAGACGACCAAGGACAGTCTATTCGTCGTGTATTGAAAGATCCTCTGCTATTTATCTCTGCTAAAGGCGAGCCCTATAGTTGGGTGACTACTAATCCAAATGCCTCTAACGACCTTGCCGCTGACTTTTGGCCTAACAGTAAGACAAAGGAAAAGACTATTTATGACCCGTCGCCTGCGGGCTGGATGCTTCCCATCTACAAAAACGGGAAATCGCCTTGGGAGAATCTGCCGACTACGTATACTGAATATCTAGCTTCGGCAGGAACTGCATTCGGTAACTATCCTTTGGCAGGAAGATTAAAATTCGATGGCACTTTCCAATGGGCAACAAAGTCGGCAATGATTTATTGCGGAGAGTCTTCCTCCAATCTAAAGACTTATATGGTAATGCTTGCAAAAGACCAAAACAAAATAGATAATAATTATTATAGTCGTGCCAACGCTATGCCGGTACGCTGTGTGAAAATTGCAAAATAAACCGAATTAATTATATGGAATTATGAAAATAAAACAATTGATAATATTGTCATTTTGCCTGTGCGGCTTGGCAGCTTGTGAAGACATCTATAAAGGCGGTGAAAACCATCAGCAAACAGAAGTTGCCGTTTTGTTCAAGCCATCTATCACTTCTTATGACAAAGATGAAGTCGAAAAGTGGAAAGAAGGTGAAACGGTAGGTGTTTATATGATACGGAATAAAGCCGATTTTTCATTAGAGAATTCGATCAACCAAATTTTCAATAAAAAAATGCAAGTTCAGGCGGATGGCATGTTAAAGGTCTCCGGAGAAGAGCCTGCTTTTTTGTATCCGACAGATGCGACAAAGGTGGATTTTATTCTCTATGCACCATGGAATCCAAGTCTGGAAGAGAATGTACTACAACTTGACGTCCGGAATCAAGCAAAATCAGATTTTTGCGATTATCTTTACAGCAATAATGCTAAAAACAAGTATCGTACAACCACACCGGTAAAAGTGGTATTCAAACATGTTTTTGCGAAAATGATCTTTCATATTAGAAACGGTGAAGGTATTAGTGCGGAAGACCTGAAAGTGTTGAGACTGACTTGTTCTGATTTGCCGGCAATAGGGAAATTTTCTTTGGGAACTGCCGAAATGACAGAAATGGAAGCGGGAGATATCCCTGTTTCTGTTTCATCAGAAGGTTCTTATGGAGAATGTGTCTTACTTCCAAGTACGGGAAACGGGCTTCTACTATTTGATGTTGCCGGAAATCAGTATAGAAAAAAAATAGGGAACATGACATTTGAAATGGGAAAACAATATACCTTTGACATTGTGGTTTCTCTGCCCGGCATTGAAGTTAATTTAAAAGAGATTGAAGATTGGGATGTAGAAACTTTTTCATGATTAAAGAATATTTCTGAAAAACATTTTCGGGGGATAATACTTGTTAATAAATTATCCCCCAATGACCATGGCAATAAGGACAGTATATATAATACCTTAAATAACAAATGAAAGAAAAACATGTCATAGATGATTTTGAATTAGTCAATCGGATGCGGAAAAACGATCAACATGCCTTTTCCACTCTTTTTATTAAGTACCATTCTGACCTGTTGTTATACTGTGGGACTTTTATTGCAGACAGAAACGAATGCGAAGATATTATTCAAAGCATATTTTTGGAACTTTGGGAGAAAAGAACAGAATTGAGTATTGATACTTCTTTGAGAAGTTTTTTACTGAGAGCTGTACGGCATGACTGCTATGATGCAATCAAGCATCGTAGAATAGTTGAAAGTCATATAGCTTATGTACTTGAATGTTCTACTGCAACCAATTGGGATGTAGATCATTATGTAAGCTATTCTGAGCTAGAGACACAAATAAATACATTGTTGGAACAATTTGATAAAAAGTCTGTCGATGTGTTTCGTATGAGTCGTTTCCAATCTATTAAATATGATGATATCGCAAGAGAAATGAACGTATCAAGAAGAACCGTTGAGGTACGCGTTGGAAATGTATTGAAATACCTTAGAGATAACCTGAAAGACTTATGGCCTTTGTGACTTATTTTATTAATTATCTAACAATATAATAGATTAAATAATGGATCAACAAGAATACATAGATGAACTGATTATAAAGTGTTTGTCAGGCGAAGCGGGAGTTGATGAATCTAAAGAGTTGTCTCGTTGGATGGATGCGGACAAGGAGCATTTGGCTTATTTCCTGAAGATGAAGAATATCTGGGATATCTCTCATCCTGCTTTTGATATTGAAAGCATTCAACCTCAGTACCGGCTGGAACAACTCTTAGAGAAAATAAAAGGAAGGCAAAGAAGAAATCGGCTTGAAATTTTCGTCAGAACTTGGCAACGGATAGCTGCTTTCATAGCTGTTCCATTGCTTCTTTCGACTTTCTATTTGGGATATCTTCAGAAGAAAGAATCGACAAATCACGTCTGGCAAGAACTGAATGCCTTATATGGCACACGAACTAAAGCAGTGTTACCTGATGGTAGTGTAGTTTGGATGAACGGTGGTAGTACATTGCGTTATCCGCTTCCTTTCGAAGGTAAAAAGCGCGATGTCGAGTTGAAAGGTGAGGGCTATTTTCAAATAGCTCCTGATAAAAAACGTCCATTCATTGTACATACGCCTCGTCTTGATATTGAAGCTTTGGGAACGGAATTTAATGTCTATAGTTATGATAGTGACAGTTTGACGCAAGTTACATTGGTCACAGGCAGTGTATGTGTTTCGTCCAAAGAACGTCGAATTCTTATGAATCCGAATGAACGTATCGTTTACAATCACCGCAACAAAGATTATCAATTATATTTGGGTAATCCTGAAAAATGGTGTTCATGGAAGCAGGGAGAATTAGTTTTCCGCAATGAACCGTTGCAGGATATTTTTAAACGGTTAAGTCAAATGTATAACATCAGTTTCCAATTGGATGAAATGAGTAAAAATCTGATCTGTCATGCAACTTTTAAAGATGAATCATTGGATAGGATTTTGCACTTATTGGAAAAAACTATGTCAATAGAGTGTCAATATCTTAAGAATGGAAGTAGCGATCATACTGAAAAACAATATGTTAAAATCAGCTGTAAAAAAAGAAATTAATAAATTATGAAGAAATATTATCTGTTGTGCGTCATGACATTTACTGCGATAAGTTCAATTTTCGCTCAGAAACAATACACTCTTACATCTCCTGACGAAAATCTGCAGACAAATGTGTATGTAGGAGAAAAAATTGAGTACCAAATTCAAAATAAAGGAAAAATTTTATTGGAAAATTCTCCGATAGCACTGACACTCGTTAATGGAAACACATGGGGAGAACAACCCAAAGTCATTAAAGCGAATCATTATGAGAAAAAAGGCAATATTGTTTCTCCTTTTTACCGTGCAGATTCAATAACCGAAAACTATAAGTCGCTTGTGCTTCGCTTTAAAGGAGATTTCAGTATCGAGTTTAGAGCCTACAACGATGGAATAGCGTATCGCTTCATTAATCACTCCAAACAACCTTTCTGCATCAAAAATGAGACGGTAGAGTACTATTTTCCTGATAATTATCAAGTCACAGTTCCTTATGTTAGGGAAAATGAAGGAAATATAGAAGCACAATTCTTTAATTCATTTGAAAATGTGTATGAAACCACATCGCTTACAGGCTATAACCCTAAACGTCTGAGTTTTCTGCCACTATTGGTCGATACGGGCACCGGAGTAAAAATGTGCATTACTGAGACCAATCTGGAGAATTATCCGGGACTCTATATGAATATTTCCCAAATACATCCACATACAATGGTGGGAGTCTTTGCCCGTTATCCAAAGTACGTAAAGCAAGGTGGTCATAATAATCTGCAATTACTCGTTACGGAACGTGAACAGTATATAGCAGAGGTGAATGGAGCGCGAACCTTTCCTTGGCGAATTATTGCTATAGCTCAAAAGGATACAGATTTAGCTGCATCAGACTTGAGTTTCTTATTGGCAGAGCCGTCCCGTATTTCAGATATCTCATGGATAAAACCGGGAAAGGTGGCTTGGGAGTGGTGGAATGCGCTTAATTTGGCTGATGTAGAATTTCGTGCTTGGAAAAATACGGATACGTACAAATACTATATTGATTTTGCCGCATCAAAAAATATAGAATATATAATATTAGATGAAGGATGGGCCGAAAACGGTAAAGCGAATTTAATGTGCGTTGTTCCTGAAATTGATTTGAAAGCTTTAATAGATTATGCAGCTACAAAGAAAGTTGGCATTATACTCTGGGCGGGTTATTATGCTTTTCATCGGGATATGGAACAAGTGTGCAAGTACTATTCCAAGTTGGGAGTAAAGGGCTTTAAAGTGGACTTTATGGACCGGGATGACCAAAAAATGACAGCCTTTAATTATCAGGCAGCTCAAGTAACTGCCAAATACAAACTATTACTTGATTTACATGGGACACATAAACCTGCGGGGCTAAACCGAACCTACCCTAATGTACTGAATTTTGAAGGTGTACATGGATTGGAGCAGATGAAATGGAACGATATCAGTAAGGACCAGATGAAATATGATGTTACCATTCCTTTCATTCGCCAGTTAGCCGGTCCCATGGACTACACGCAGGGAGCTATGCTGAATGCAACCAAAAAAGATTTTTACCCTTGCTATTTCAAACCTATGAGTCAAGGAACCAGATGCCACCAGTTGGCTCTTTATATGATTTTAGACTCACCGTTGAACATGCTTTGCGATTCTCCTACTCATTACAACAAAGAAATAGAATGTACAGAATTTATCGCTTCCATTCCTACAGTATGGAATGAAACAAGAATTATTGACGGAGAAGTAGGTGAATGGATTATAACTGCCCGGCGTAATAATTCCATATGGTATGTAGGAGGAATCACAAACTGGACATCGCGTGATGTAAAATTAGATCTCTCTTTTTTACCGCAAGGAAAATATAAAATAGAAATCTTCAAAGATGGAATCAATGCAGACCGCAATGCAACGGACTATAAGAAAGATTTTTTTGTAACAGAGGATATTACAAAAATACATAAGCTTCATTTAGCACCAGGAGGTGGATTTGCGATGAAGATAGAGGGCTACTTACCTTAATTTGATATAGATAACTCAAGCAATTATAATTCCACTTTTTAATGACAATAGTTCGTTAAGTTTTGAATTAACAATAAAATATTAAGTCAAGTCGAACCGATTCATTATATTAAGGGTTCCTACATCCTGAAAAAAATGAATCTGAACGAACTTGACCAATATAGTGAGATAATCATCGGCTTGCTGAATAAATCGGCGGTAAAGATAAACAATAGTTCGTTAAATTTTAAATTAACATTTAACGAACTATTGTATACAGGAACAGCCAAATAAGATATTACCGGATTCTGACAAGATTAGGTAATGTCTTATTTTATAATGAGGAAAATTGTTACCTTTGTATATATCTTATATTTACAATTAAGATTAAACCTAATTTTTCGCTTATGAAAATAGTTAAGGCTACCTACATCGTTATATTATTCATTACCGGACTATTAGCCGGAGTGTTCTTCTCATCCTCTGTTTCCGCCCAAGAAATTTCGGGAACCTGGCACGGAAAACTTTCCCTTCCCACCGGTTCATTGACTATTGTATTCCACATCAGTCAAACGGAACAAGGCGCTTATGTGACCACACTGGACAGTCCCGACCAAGGAGCCAACGGTATCAAGACACAGACCACTTCTTTCAATGATTCTACTTTAATTATCCAGATACCTGTGATTCATGCTTCGTACAAAGGAAAGCTGAACAGTGATAACACAATCAACGGAACATTTACACAAGGAATGCCCCTTCCGTTGAATCTGGTAAAGGGAGAAGCCAGCCGTCCCAAGCGTCCGCAGGAGCCTCAACCGCCTTTCCCTTACAGAAGTGAAGAAGTCACCGTGAGGAATGAACGCGATGGAATTAACCTTGCCGGAACATTGACTCTTCCCGAAAAAGGAACTAAGTTTCCGGCAGTGGTAATGGTGACGGGAAGCGGTGCGCAGAACCGGGATGAAGAAATCATGGGACACAAACCTTTCTTTGTCATCGCCGATTATCTGACCCGAAACGGAATTGCTGTACTTAGATGTGATGACAGGGGTACTGCCGCTTCACAAGGTACTCACGCAACAGCTACCAATGAGGATTTTGCCACAGATACGGAAGCAATGGTGAATTATCTGCGCAGCAGAAAAGAAATAAATGCAAAGAAAATCGGAATTATCGGACATAGCGCAGGCGGAATCATTGCATTCATCGTTGCTAAAAAGGACCTATCCATTGCATTTGTCGTTTCATTGGCAGGAGCCGGTGTAAGAGGCGACAGTCTGATGCTGAAGCAGGTAGAGCTAATCTCTAAATCCCAGGGAATGCCGGATGCCGTCTGGCAAGGGATGAAGCCTTCAATACGGAACAGATATGCCATACTGCAACAAACAGACAAAACTCCCGAAGAGTTGCAGAAAGAACTGTATGCAGACGTCACAAAAACAATGTCTCCCGAACAATTGAAAGACCTAAATACCATCCAGCAGATATCTGCACAAATCAGTTCGATGACTTCTCCATGGTATCTTCATTTTATGAGATATGACCCAGGCCAGGATTTGAAGAAACTAAAATGTCCGGTTCTGACTCTGAACGGAGAAAAGGATATTCAAGTGGATGCCGCCATGAATCTTGCTGCCATTCAGGAAAGAATCACCGGAAATGGAAACAAAAATGTAACAGTCAAAGCCTATCCGAACTTAAATCATCTGTTTCAGACTTGCGAAAAAGGAACATTGGCCGAATACGGGCAGTTGGAAGAAACAATCAATCCGGAAGTCTTGAAAGATATCATTGAATGGATAAGGAAACAATAAGTCTATTAATGATATTACTTAGCAAGTACACATTTCTCAATATCACATTCTTTTCTTGCTAATTCTTGCAAATTCTTCAAATATTTGCAAGAATTGGAAAGAAAGTAAATGGCTACAATTTACATATACTACATAAATCTCCCGTCATCAGCTTACACCAACATTGTCTAATTTGATTTAAATCAAAATCCATCTCATCGAACTCACCCTGAAAGATTTTGTTTTACCTTTGCAGCCAAAATAAATAAGCGGCAAATAATAGTAAGGTAAAAAGGTAACAGGTATTAAGGTAAAGTTTTGTATGAAGAAGAGTCTTATTGCATTGGCGTTCGGCACACTGGGATTAGGTATTGCCGAATTTGTAATGATGGGAATTTTGCCCGATGTGGCAAAAGATTTAGGTATTAGTATTCCTACCGCAGGGCATTTCATTTCTGCTTATGCATTAGGCGTCTGTGTCGGTGCACCTGTATTGACACTGGCTCGCAAATATCCGCTAAAACATATTCTGTTAGTATTAGTTACCTTAATTATGATAGGTAATATCTGTGCGGCTATGGCTCCCAATTACTGGGTGTTGCTCGCTGCCCGTTTTATCTCCGGCTTGCCTCATGGTGCATACTTCGGAGTAGGCTCTATTGTTGCAGAGAAACTAGCCGACAAGGGTAAAGGTTCGGAAGCCGTCTCCATCATGATTGCAGGAATGACCATTGCCAACCTGTTTGGTGTACCTTTGGGCACTTCCCTAAGTACCATGCTTTCCTGGCGTGCCACTTTCCTGCTGGTCGGTATCTGGGGAATTGTTATCCTATATTACATCTGGCGATGGGTTCCGCATGTAGAAGGCTTAAAAGATACCGGCTTTAAAGGACAATTCCGCTTTCTTAGAACTCCGGCTCCGTGGCTGATTCTCGGTGCTACGGCACTAGGTAATGGCGGTGTATTCTGCTGGTATAGCTACATCAATCCGATGCTTACCAATGTGTCCGGCTTCTCCGCAGAAAGCATTACGCCTTTAATGATCCTTGCCGGCTTCGGTATGGTAGTGGGAAACCTGATTAGCGGACGTCTCTCCGACCGCTACACCCCCGGAAAAATAGGGACTGCCGCTCAAGCACTTATCTGTATTATGTTATTGCTCATTTTCTTCCTTTCTCCCTATAAATGGGCAGCAGCCCTGTTGATGTGCCTTTGTACGGCAGGACTGTTCGCTGTATCCAGTCCGGAGCAGATATTAATTATCCGCGTATCAAAAGGAGGAGAAATGCTGGGAGCAGCCTGCGTGCAGGTTGCATTCAATCTCGGAAATGCCATCGGTGCTTATGCAGGCGGACTGGCTGTTAGTGGTGGATACCGTTATCCGTCCCTGGCGGGTGTACCATTCGCCCTAATTGGATTTACTTTATTCCTGATTTTCTATAAGAAATATCAGGCAAAATATTAAAACTCTGCCAAAATGCCTATCTTTGCAGTCAGATTATCGATAACTAAATAAAAACGAAATAGATAAATGGCATTGCAATGTGGTATTGTAGGACTACCGAACGTGGGTAAGTCGACACTTTTCAACTGTTTGTCGAATGCGAAAGCACAGGCGGCAAATTTCCCTTTTTGTACAATTGAACCCAATGTAGGTGTAATCACTGTTCCTGACGAACGTCTGAACGCACTCGCTGAATTGGTGCACCCCCAACGAATTGTTCCTACAACTGTAGAAATCGTAGATATCGCCGGACTGGTGAAAGGCGCAAGCAAAGGTGAAGGACTAGGAAACAAGTTCCTTGCCAATATCCGTGAGACAGACGCAATTATCCACGTACTCCGTTGCTTCGATGACGACAATGTGACACACGTAGACGGAAGCGTAAATCCTGTCCGCGACAAAGAAATCATTGACTACGAACTTCAATTGAAAGACCTGGAAACCATCGAAAGCCGTATCCAGAAAGTACAGAAACAAGCACAGACGGGCGGAGACAAAGCTGCAAAGTTAGCTTACGATGTACTCGTTCAATATAAAGACGCACTGGAACAGGGAAAATCTGCACGTACAGTGACTTTTGAAACAAAAGACGAACAAAAGATAGCTCACGAACTGTTCTTATTGACCAGCAAACCGGTAATGTATGTTTGCAATGTTGATGAAGCAAGCGCAGTAAACGGAAATAAATACGTAGATATGGTACGCGAAGCCGTAAAAGACGAGAATGCTCAAATCCTGATTGTCGCAGCCAAAACAGAAGCGGACATCGCTGAACTGGAAACGTACGAAGACCGTCAGATGTTCCTTGCCGAAGTAGGCTTGGAAGAGTCGGGCGTAGCACGTCTTATCAAATCTGCTTACAAACTCCTGAATCTTGAAACATATTTCACTGCGGGTGTACAAGAAGTACGTGCCTGGACATACGAAAAAGGATGGAAAGCTCCTCAATGTGCCGGAGTGATCCACACCGATTTTGAAAAAGGCTTTATCCGTGCCGAAGTTATCAAATACGATGATTATATCAAATACGGCTCGGAAGCAGCTGTGAAAGAAGCCGGAAAACTGGGTGTGGAAGGAAAAGAATATGTGGTGCAGGATGGCGACATCATGCATTTCCGTTTCAACGTGTGATTATCGGTTACCACCGACGACTTATTAATTACTAATTCGCTAACAATATGAAATATCTCATTGCAGGAACGGGAGGTGTAGGCGGCAGTATCGCAGGATTCTTGTCGCTGGCAGGCAAAGATGTAACTTGTATTGCCCGTGGAGCTCACTTGCAGTCGATTCAAACGAACGGTTTGAAACTGAAATCGGATTTGAAGGGCGAACATACGCTCCGGATTCCGGCTACTACCGCTGAAGAATTCAATGGAAAAGCAGATGTGATATTTGTATGCGTAAAAGGTTATTCGGTCGATTCTATCGTAGAACTGATAAAAAGAGCAGCACACAAAGACACGGTTGTCATCCCTATTCTGAATGTATATGGCACAGGGCCGCGCATACAGAAGCTAGTTCCGGAAGTCACCGTTCTCGACGGCTGCATCTATATCGTAGGCTTCGTATCCGGCACCGGAGAAATCACCCAAATGGGAAAGATATTCCGGTTGGTATACGGCGCTCATCGCGGCACAGTTGTAAAACCCGGATTACTGGAAGCTATCCAACAAGACTTGCAGGAAGCAGGCATAAAGGTAGACCTCTCACCGGACATCAACCGGGATACGTTTATCAAATGGTCGTTTATCTCCGCAATGGCTGTGACGGGTGCTTACTACGACGTTCCGATGGGAGAAGTGCAGAAACCGGGAAAGATACGGGATACATTTATCGGACTTTCTACGGAAAGCGCTGCCTTAGGAAAGAAACTGGGCGTCGAATTTCCCGAAGACCCAGTCAGCTACAACCTAAAAGTGATTGACAAGCTCGACCCCGAAAGTACCGCTTCTATGCAAAAAGACCTGGCACGCGGACACGACTCGGAAATACAAGGATTGCTCTTCGACATGATTGCAGCAGCCGAAGAACAGGGAATAGATATACCGACCTACCGGATGGTTGCGGAGAAATTCAAAGAATCTAATCATTAACATTAATCCAATATAGAATGAATACCATGCTATTATCCATCAACTGGAACCCGAATCCCGAACTATTCAACCTGTTCGGCATTTCTATCCGTTATTACGGATTACTGTGGGCAGTAGGAATATTCTTTGCTTATGTGGTTGTTCACTACCAGTACCGGGATAAAAAGATAGAGGAAAAGAAGTTTGACCCTCTTTTCTTTTACTGTTTCTTTGGTATTCTAATCGGTGCCCGCCTAGGACACTGCCTGTTCTATGACCCGGGATACTACCTGTCTCATTTTTGGGAAATGATTCTTCCTATCAAGTTCATGCCGGACGGAAACTGGAAATTTACCGGATATGAAGGACTTGCCAGCCACGGCGGTACATTAGGACTGATAATCGCCCTTTGGCTGTATTGCCGCAAGACGAAGCTCCATTATATGGACGTGCTGGATATGATTGCCGTAGCTACTCCAATCACCGCCTGCTTCATCCGCCTTGCCAACCTGATGAACTCCGAAATCATCGGCAAACCGTCTGATGTGCTCTGGGCATTCGTTTTCGAACGTGTAGATATGCTCCCCCGTCATCCGGGACAGCTCTACGAAGCCATTGCTTATCTTATCCTGTTCTTCATCATGATTTACCTGTATAAGAATTACAGCAAGAAACTGCACCGTGGCTTCTTCTTCGGGCTCTGCCTGACTTACATCTTCACCTTCCGCTTTTTCATCGAATTCCTAAAAGAAAATCAGGAAGATTTTGAAAACAGCATGATGTTCAATATGGGACAATGGTTAAGCGTTCCGTTTATCATAATAGGCGTCTATTTCATGTTCTTCTATGACAAGAAGAAAAATAAAATAGCCTAAATCAAAAAAAGAGGGATTAGCGGTTCAAACATCACTAATCCCTCTTTTTTATCAATAAAACAAATGCCATTTCCCTAATGTCAGGACAACAATCGAAAACATATCCTAAGACATTATATACATTTTCAGCTTATTTCCCCCTGACTATCTTCTTTATATCATTCAGTTTATTCAGCGCTTCAATAGGAGTAAGATTATTCACATCAAGATTCAATATCTCATCGCGAATCTGACAGAGAATCGGATCGTCCAACTGGAAGAAGCTTAACTGCATACCTCCACGATTCTCGCTCACTTCTGCCAACGGTTTACCTGCTATGCCCTGTTGGCGATTATCAGATTCAAGCTGTTTCAATATCTCATTTGCACGTTTCACAATGCTTTTCGGCATACCGGCCATCTTTGCCACATGAATACCGAAAGAGTGTTCACTACCGCCACGTTCCAGTTTACGAAGGAAGATTACTTTATTATCAACTTCTTTCACCGATACATTATAATTCTTGATGCGCTTGAAAGATTTCTCCATCTCATTCAATTCATGATAATGCGTAGCAAATAATGTACGTGCTTTTGCTTTCGGATGTTCATGGATATACTCTACAATTGCCCAGACAATGGAAATACCATCATAAGTAGAAGTACCACGACCCAATTCGTCAAATAATACCAGACTCCGGGAAGAAACATTATTCAGGATATCAGCCGCTTCATTCATCTCTACCATAAATGTAGATTCGCCGACTGATATATTATCGCTCGCTCCTACACGGGTAAATATCTTATCAACTAAACCGATATGCGCACTTTCCGCAGGAACAAACGAGCCGATTTGAGCCAATAGCGTAATCAACGCCGTCTGACGCAAGAGTGCCGACTTACCGGCCATGTTCGGACCTGTAATAATAATAATCTGCTGTGTATCGCTGTCCAGCATTACATCATTGGCAATATACTTCTCACCTATCGGAAGTTGTTTTTCTATTACCGGGTGACGTCCCTGACGAATATCCAATACGTCATTATCCTCAATAATCGGACGGATATAACGATTCTCACGAGCCACATTGGCAAATGACAACAGACAGTCCAGACGTGCAATCTGATTCGCATTAATCTGTATCTGTGGAATAAACTCCATCAATGCCTGTACTAAGTCCGTATATAGCTGCGTTTCCAGAATCAGAATCTTATCTTCCGCTCCCAAAATCTTTTCTTCATATTCCTTTAGTTCCTGCGTGATATAACGTTCCGCATTAACCAGCGTCTGTTTACGAATCCACTCTTTAGGAACTTTATCTTTATGGACATTACGGACTTCGATATAATAACCGAATACGTTATTATAAGCCACTTTCAAACTCGGAATACCCGTCTCCTCGCTCTCCCGCTGCTGTATCTTTAGCAGATAATCTTTTCCTGAATAGGAGATTTGCCGCAATTCATCCAAGTCTGCGTTCACACCATCTTGAATCACTCCACCTTTATTTATCAGTAAAGGAGGATCATTTTTAATCTCTTTGGCAATCCGGTCACGAATAGAAATACAAAGATTCAGCTGTTCGCCAATACGATTCAAACTCGCATTATCAGCTTCCATACATGCCTGTTTTATCGGCTCAATAGCTTGTAAAGCTACCTTCAACTGAACGACTTCACGGGGCGACACACGTCCTACAGCCACTTTGGAAATAATACGTTCCAAATCTCCTATTAAATGCAACTGTTCTTCAATCAGTTCCTTAAAATCAGGTTGGCGGAAGAAATATTCCACTACATTCAAGCGTTCATTGATCGGTTTCTCATCCTTTAAGGGAAAAACCATCCAGCGTTTCAACAGACGAGCTCCCATTGGGCTGATCGTTCTGTCGATCACATTGAGCAGGCTACTTCCGCCATCATTCATATTACCAATCAACTCAAGGCTACGCACCGTAAACTTATCCAGACGGACGTATTTATCTTCTTCAATACGCGCCAATGAAGTGATGTGACCAATTTGCGTATGCTGCGTCATTGTCAAATACTGCAAAATAGCACCGGAAGCAATGATGCCATTCTTCAAATGCTCCACTCCGAAACCTTTCAGATTCTTCGTTTCAAAGTGTTTCAGCAGTTTCTCACGGGCAGTCGTTTCTGTAAATACCCAGTCGTCCAGCTCGAACGTGAAGAACTTATTACCGAAATTACCTTCAAACATCAGGCGTTTGCCACGTTCAAAAAGAATCTCTTTAGGGGCAAAGTTATTCAACAACTTGTCTATATAATCAAAAGGTCCTTCTGCAGTAAGGAATTCACCGGTAGAAATATCGAGAAAGGCAACTCCACAGGAAGCTTTTCCGAAATGAACGGCAGCCAGAAAGTTATTCTCTTTATAGTTCAGTACATTATCATTGATAGAAACACCGGGAGTAACCAATTCGGTAATGCCACGCTTCACCAACTTCTTCGTCATTTTCGGGTCTTCCAGCTGGTCACAGATAGCGACACGTTTTCCGGCGCGAACCAGTTTCGGAAGATATGTATCAAGGGCATGATGAGGAAAACCTGCCATCTCGATAGTTTTTCCTTTCCCATTGGCACGTTTTGTCAGTGTGATTCCTAAAATTTCGGCTGCAACGATGGCATCCGTAGAATATGTTTCATAAAAGTCACCGCAACGAAACAGCATCACTGCATCCGGATGTTTTGCCTTCAAATCCAGAAACTGTTTCATCATCGGGGTGAGGACGATTTCTTCTTCGTTCACGGTTCTCTCCTTTTCTTTTTTGTTGAGTATATAATGAATTATCCTTGCAAAGATAGCGGTTTTTCGGCAGAGAATCAACGGTATGCTCCGATTCAATTTTCAAAATTAATGTTACATACCTTGAAAAAAGGAGAGTTTATTTCTTAATAAGTAGGAGAAAACTATTAAAACATGTTATAAAACATGCTATTTTTCTTGGATAATTTGCTATTTTCCCAAGAGTCCGTATCTTTGCAACGTGTTTTTCATAGTATTAGATTTAAGGTTAACAAAGGTTGGAGCAAGGCGTTGCTCCTTTTTTTATGCCTATACGCTTCGTTCCTATTTGATATAAACCAGCAGAACTCTCTCTTTTCAATCATCAGATTATTTTGGCGCAATCTGAAATCCTAGAGATTCGGTTCAGAGCAGCCCCACCTTTAAAAATAGATTCATTCCTGTTTCAGAAAGGAATGAAACAAATTCTTTTATAAATGCCATATTTTAGTTTTAATGTAAATATTATTACAGTAATAGATGCAATAGAAACAAATGGTGTTACCAAAAAAATGTCAATAAAACTCCTATGTATTTCTTATAGATAACACTGTTTTGTAAAACACTGTTATCCAGTCGGTTACTATTCGGGGGTTTCCTTTAAAACCAACGACCCGTTTCTCACCGAGAAACAACCTGTTCGACACCGAGAAACGAATTAACTGATAAAGTCCTAAACTTATAATTAAGGAAATTGTTAGTCTCTTTTATTTTTGACACTTCTATCGTAGGAATGCATATGTTGAAATATATTTCAATGATAATCTTATCATGTCCAAAATATAATGATATGGAATAAATTTATAACCATACATGAAACGAACCGTTTTGGGTATAGCAATTATGCCCCAAAATTGTCAAATTAAGCCACTTCTTTTTTGCCTTCTACAACATATCAAACTCCCCAATATGCAGTATAATGCAAAAAGCCAGTCGTAACATACCATGAACCAATTTTCTATACTTTTATAAAAATATAATAAACATCGAATGATATTCACTCAAACAAAAGCACACATTTTAAATACAAATATTATCATTTTTCTTGTTTATATCAGCTAATAATAATACATTTGCATATATTCAAACCAATATAATACAATTATGAATAAAATTACCATTTTTTCATTAACATTACTTTTCGCTCTAATTTTACCTTTATTTGCAAATGCACAGGTAACAGTGAAAGGTATTGTAACTGACGAAAGTGGGGTACCATTAGTAGGCGTATCCGTCCGCTATAAGGAGCTCCCCCAAGTCGGTGTTACCACAGATATTGATGGTAAGTTTTCCATCAAAGAGATGAAAGAAGGCAAGACACTTGTTTTTTCTTACATTGGCATGAAAAATGTAGAGCACTTATTGAAAGGAGCAACACCTTTTATCAAAATTAAAATGGAATCTGCAACAAGTGAACTGGATCAAGTTGTCGTTACAGGTTATACCCAAACTACTTTTAAGAAAATGACTGGTTCTGTCGGAATTATCTCGGCCAACCAGTTAAAAGACCAAGCCCAACCAACGGTAGACGCCCTCATGCAAGGTAAAATAGCAGGAGTGGCCGTATCAGCCATATCCGGACAACCTGGTAGTACACAAAAAATACGAATCAGAGGTACCAATACAATCACCGGAGATGGTGAGCCACTATGGGTTATCGACGGAGTTCCCATGCAAAGTGGAAGTACCGATATGCCTACCAGTGCTGAAATAAAATCCGGTCAATTTGACGACTTGTTCATGAATGGTGTCGCTGGCATCAATCCCAGCGACATAGAAAGTATTACTATTTTGAAAGATGCTTCAGCCGCTGCTATTTATGGTTCGCGAGCAGCCGGTGGAGTAATTGTTGTCACCACCAAAAAAGGCAAATCAGGAAAAGCCCAAATAAACTATTCAGGCAATGTATCAGTCACTTTACCACCCCAACGGAACTACTCTTTGATGAATTCACAAGAGAAGCTTGCCTATGAACAGGGATTATGGGATGAATTCTCTGCTCCGGGATTTGAAGCCGGGACAAATGACTATCCGGTGGTAGGAGTAGTAGGCATCATTCGTGCTGGTAGGGGAAAGTTTGCCGGATGGAGCAAAGAACAACAAGATACGTATATCGAAGAATTAGGTAAAACGAATACCGATTGGTACGATGAACTGTTTCGCAACAGTGTTTCTACCACCCACAACTTGTCCATTAATGGTGGTGGAGACAAATACACCTATTATACTTCACTAGCATATACCCGCAACGCCGGTTTATTGAAAAATAATGATTACGACCGTTATAACCTGACAGCTAATCTATCAATGCACCCCAGCCAGAAAGTCAAGATTGACTTTGGGGCATCCATGTCTTATCAATATTCAAAGTCCCCGGCACTGAATAGTCTCGATCCTTTCCAATATGCTTATTTTGCCAATCCATACGAAAGTCCGTATAACGAAGACGGCAGTTACCGGGCAGATGAAACATATTATGCACTAGGAGAATATAACAATAAAAAGACTAGTTCCAAGATTATACCTGATTGTGGATTTAATGTACTTCGCGAAATGGACGAAACTTCTTCACGCACTAAGAATATAAAAACAATGGTTCGTGCAGGAATTGATTACAGCATTATCAACCATTTGCGCTTTGTGGGCCTGGCTTCATATACTTATTCCACCAACCGTCTAAAGGAAATATATGGTAAAAACACAAAAGCAGCTTTAGACAACCGTCTCTCTATCGATAACAATACTAATAAGGAATATGCTTCTATCTTGCAACGCAATGTAGATAATGAGAGCTATATGGTCCGCGGGCATTTTGCTTATGATGATTCTTTTGGAGACCACTCTGTCTCCCTTATAGCCGGTGCCGAATTCCGCGGAAGTAAATCAGACGGTTTGTACAGCAAACGATACGGTTACGACGAAATCACCGGAAATGCCATAACCCCACTTCCTGATGACCCGACAGGAGTAGGCTACGAGAAGCTGAAAGCCTATCTCGCTGCTATTGATGGCTCGAACGGAGAAACATGGAGCGAACAACGCTTTGTCTCTTTCTATGCATCTGCCGACTATTACTACAAAAACAAATATGTACTGAATGTCTCTTTCCGTACTGACGGTAGTTCTAATTTTGGTAGTGACAAACAATTTAATCCTAACTGGGCAGCCGGCGCAGCGTGGAATGTTAGTGAAGAAGATTTCATGGCTTCGCTGAAACCCGTACTGAACAGATTAACACTCCGTATAGCAACCGGATTTACTGGTAACATCAACCGTAGTGTCAGCCCACAAATGATTATCAGTTACTACGATGACTACCGGAATATTTCCAACAATATTTATCATATAGGAAAAGTAGTTAGTCCACCGAATCCCAATCTACGTTGGGAAAAGACGCAAGACGTGAAAGTGGCTCTTGATTTCGGAATGTTTAACGACCGCTTGACAGGTATAGTGGAAGGATACTACCGGAAAAGTAAAGACATTGTAACAGGTGTGCAAGTACTAAGCAGCACAGGATTCACCCAACAGAAATACAATACTGCCAATATTGACAACAAAGGTATCGAAGCTACCCTGAATGGAACTCCTGTTAAAACAAAAGATTTCAGTCTGTCTCTTTCTGCCAACATAGCTTACAACAAGAATAAAGTGACCAAATATAAAGCTTCCTATAGCAGCATGGGATATAATAACTTATGGGAGGGCTATCCTGTAGACGCCATCTATAGTGGGAGATACACAGGTATTGACCCCGAAACAGGATTATATACATACCAGTTGCGTCCCGATGCTGAAATACACACAGCTACCGACTTGAATAAGCCCGATAATTACCGGTATTATCTAGGCACGAGTGAAGCTCCCGTAACCGGAGGATTTAATGTAACCGCCGAATATAAAGGTATTCGCCTTAGCGTAAACGGAACTTTTGCCACAGGAGCCAAAAATTTTGAATTCATCAAGTCGCCAACTTCAGCTAGCACCGTAAGCGGTAATGGGGTATTTAATTACACAGAACGCGAACAAGTCTTCCAAAATGATTTGTTCGCACACCATCTGAATGTTCCGAAAGCAGCAGCCGACCGTTGGACGCCCAATAATACAAATGGCACTTATCCGCGCGTATGGAATCCGTTCGGTGAGGTTTACGGATTTGGCTATTATAACCCTATGCACAAAGAAATCACGCATGGAGCTTTCCTTACCAACTTATCTTATGCCAGAATTAAGAGCATCATTTTAGGATATACGCTACCTAAGAAGTTAATAAGTAATTCGGCTCTCTCCAATGTAGATTTCTCTTTGTCACTGAACAACTTCTTCACATTCACCAGCTATTCAGGCATGGATCCTGAAACCCCCGGTGCTACTTATCCGATAAGCCGTTCTGTGATGTTTAGCGTAAATGTTGGATTTTAAATAACAATAAACGATGAAAAATAAACTATTCATATCTATCTATTGTGGTCTGATGATATTGTTGGCTTCCTGCAACAATTACTTAGACGTAAAGCCCAAAGGAAAGATAATTCCTGAAACAGCTGAAGATTTTTCGACCATTATCCATTATTGGTTGGATCAGATAGAAAAAGGAAGAGATGACGTTATCATTCCCAATCCAGAAGTAATGACAACTTTAGAGATGTTTGCCGATGACTTGAATGCAACGCTTGCCAGCAATTTCGGCTATACGAGCATTTATGTGGGAAGTGCCATTAACAAAAATCAGGCCACTTACAAAACACTCTACTCTGTTATCAAAGACTGTAATATGGTTATCGGCAACATGGATGATACGGAATCCGATTTAGCTAGAACCCTATTGGGAACAGCCTGGAGCATTCGTTCTATTTGCTATTATAACCTTATGCAGCGCTACTGTGAGCCATACCAGCCGGAGACGGCAAAAGAGACTCTCGGACTTCCACTTGTCGACGATTTTGATATGGAAGCAAAGCCTGCACGCGCCAATCTGAAAGAAACTGCTGAATTTATAGAAGAAGGATTCCGGAAAGCCCTCTCATATAATGTGTCTAATGAAGACTTTATCTTTACTTCATCCGTGACAAAAGCCTACTTCGCACGTTTCTTCTTTTGGACACAGAACTGGAGTAGTGCCATTACCTATGCCAAAGAAGTATTAGAAAAATACCCGATGCTGGAAGCTGACGAATATGTAGAAGCCATTAACCAGAAACAAGCAAAAGCACACAATGTCATTATCCGTTCATTCACCATGGATGATGATATAGGAACCATGAGTTACGCAACTGCACAAGCCGATATAAAATCAAGACCTGTCGACAGAAATTTGGTTGATTTATTTGCGGCCACCGACAATGACGTACGTCGCAAATGCAACTATGATTCCAAACGGATTGTCAATAAAATCATCACCACCAAGTTTCGTAGTGAAGAACTTTGCCTGATTATAGCCGAAGCCCACGCACATCTGAATCAGGAAACAGACGCACTAGGTTATCTTAACCAGCTTCGTTCCAAACGAATCACTCAGGATTATATAGCCTACACGATTGACAATCTCCCAGAAGTTTTCCAACAAAATATAAAAACCGACGCCACTGGGATCCCTTTGACAAAATTGATGTCAGCCATCCTCTGTGAACGCCGTAAAGAATTGTTTGTTGAAGGCGACCGCTGGTTTGAATTAAAACGCAACGGACGTCCGGAATTTTGGGTCGCTGCCAAAGGAAAGAAATTTATCACAGAAAAGTATCTGTATACTTTTCCTATTCCCAAAGCAGACATCAGATTATTTCCTGATTTGCTCATTCAAAATCCAGGCTACATAGAATAATTTATCCATAAAAAACAGAAACAGTTATGAAAAAGATACTATATATCCTATGTTTCATTCTCACAGGTTCTTCCGCTTTCTTGGTTTCATGTGATAAACCGGAAGAACTGACCCCAAAAGTAGATAATACATCAGAAGATTATTTACTTCCCACCGGAAATATCCTGAATGCACAAGACCGTGAAGAAGTACAAGCATTATGGGATGAATACAACAATGCCATTAACCAATAAAAAGGGATTAAAATGAAAACAAAAATCAAAATAACAGGCTCCTTCCTGCTAATGATTATACTAATCATAGTGTCGGCAGCTTGCAGTGATGACGACTCGTCGGGTGCAAAGTTATCTTTTAGTCGCTCCATATACATATTACCTTCTAACGGTAGCCTGGAAGTGGAATTGAGAGCTTCTGTAGCACCTGAAACAGACTTAAGCATTCCTGTCATCATTGAAGGTACTGCCATATTGGATGAAGACTATGAAATTTCTGCTAACGGGTTCATGATAAAAGCCGGAGAAACAAGTGCCACTTTAACCATTACTCCCAAAAACAACCTGACTGCCAACCGTGAAATCCGCCTTTCCATCAACCCGGTTTCCGGATATACGCTCGGTGACAAGAAAATAGCGATTATCCCCGTTGAAGTGAAAGAGCACATTATGTATACTTTCAAGCCTGTTATCTATCGTCTGTTAAGTGAAATAGACATTAGAATCGAAGTGGAAGGAGAAAATAGCGGCAGCAGTTTCAGGGCAACAACAGACATCGTGTTGCCGATAGAAATAGACCCGTCCAGTACAGCTATATTGAACGAAGATTTTGAACTTGAAAACGGAATAACTTCCGTCACCATTCCAAAAGGATCTTACTACACACGTTTTAAGATAAAAATAAAAGAAGGAGCAGAAGATTATACAGGAAAAAACGCTATCCTTAAACTAGGTACACCAGTTGACAACTCCGAACTCTACTATCCGGGCTCATTTGTATCCTATAATATAAAACTGGATCAGTTAAAGTTTACTGACATGCTGGGCAAATGGAAACCTGTGGAGATTAAAGATAAAGACAACTATGTATATATTGGTATGCCTGACGAAGACTGGGTAAATAGTCTGCCGGAAAACAATGGAGCTAATGACTACCTGGAATTTGTACATCAAGAAGATGGTACAGATAAAATAATCCCATACCTGACGGGAGATTTAAAGAACTTCTTTTGCAATCCTCAAGGACACACTGTTGTTTTCGACCATATAGAGAAAGGCATCTATAACTGGATAGCTGACGAAGAATATGACGCTCCTTATTTCATCACCTCGCAAGTGAATCGTTGTTTCTCAAAGAGAAAAACAGAGCTTGGAAATGCATTTATAGGATTGGATAAGATAGATGATAATAATATCATCATTTACTTTCACGATTTTATACCAACTGATTTCTTCAGCTCAACGTTTGAAGAGTACGGTCATTATTTCGATGCGAGTTTCTTTGGTATAACCTACACATTCACAAGGGTAGTAGAATAAACAAAACAGAAGAAAAACTTCATTAAAAATATAAGCCAATTAATTCATCTTATCACGAATTAATTGGCTTTTTTATATCTAATCATTTTATAGATTATATCTATTTCCGCAGTGCCTTCTCAATCGTAAACAATCGGTAATCATACTCCTCTTGCATTTCCCGGTTAGGTGCTACTGATTTCGCTCTCGTAAACTCACTTTTCAAATCCAACAGACAGCCATACCAGAATGGAGCCCGTTCAGGAGCAGAAGAATAAGGAATGCTCTCAATTGCCGTCATCCCCCGGTAAGGACAGACAGTCTGAATAGTCAGTTTAGAAGAAGCATTAACTGTCTCATCTTTCCCTTTCGGCACATTTACATTCGACCAAGAAATGACAAAACTCAGCAATTGTCCCTGTAAGAAACGTTTCCAGTCGTCAGGCTCCTTTCCTACCCTTGCTTCCTTAAAAAGATGATTCTTTAAATCTTCGACAGCCTGCTGTTGCGTATAAGGGTCATCTGATTTACTTTCGCTAAGCCAAAGGTTATTGAGCTGTATTAATAGCAAATTGGCAAAAAACTTCTGTGAATAGTCAGCAGCGCTACCTGTCAGCGCACAATGATTCAACAGTTCCCGATTGTCCAACCAGTTCATTTGACTGATAGCTTCCATCATCCACTGGTACGAACGACGTTGCAACTCTTTGGATACCGGTTGATAAGAAGGGTAACTATCCCCTTGATAACTGTCATTCAAATAGATTCCACCAACTTGCTGCAATACATGCTTCACATATTCATCCGCCTGATTGATAATTTCTCCATATAGTGAGGCTCGTTTTTCATAGTTGAAATCTTCCTTGTCTAACCATTGGTTTGCATTCGCCACTACTTTACCCAAATTCTCAAAAGCAATGGTTGCCGCACGAATAGCATCATTTCCCAAATCCATCTCCATTCCGCGAGGATCATAATAAGCTTTCCTGCTCTGCGGACGTTTAAAAAGCAATAATGGGTTCTGATTCCGTTCAGAAACCAGCTTCCGCAAATCCGATAATTCTTCTTGCGGTGTTTTCTTATTCATTGGCTGATAAAGATAACGAATCGCCCAATGGTCATATTCTCCCAGCACTTGTTGCGTCAAAGGTATATCAGCACTATAATTATCAACCGAAAGTAAATAGTTCATCGGCAACTTATCCATGACTGACGCAGATAGCCCATGTTTTTTTACAAACTCTTTCGACTGAAGCGAATCTACCGGATAAGCAATAGATCCTGCCATATTATCCGTCAATCCCAGACAATGCCCCCAATGCCTCAACAATAACGAAGTCAATGCTTCTTCCACCAAATCTTCATCCGGCATCAACGTGCGGGCTTTCTCGTTAAAGGAAGCTGTCTGTAAGAAATAATTCAGCTGAATTTTCGAAGCTAAATTATGAGGGATATAAATATTGGCACTTATTATTTCTCCTGTCAACGGATCACTCCAATAATTATCCGTAATCTGACCGGAAGGTGAAACGACATACCGGATACAAGACTTAGTAATACTGTTGGCATCAAATCCTATATCTTTAGGGTAAGGTTTCACATCTAACGCATTAGAAAAACCTATTTTCTGAAAGCTTTTGTTCCATATCTCAGCGCTACGATACACACACTTCTGCCATTTTTCAGGCAACAGCGTATCCACATAGAAAACAACAGGTTTATCAACAGCCAGGTTCCAGCGATTCACCCAATACTGTATGTTGCTGCCTTGCTCCTTATCCGAAAAATTCACCTTGCCGCTCCATAAAGTTCCGATACGAGGATCAGCCAAACGAGGACAATAATCCCCATCTTCCGGTAATAACATAAAAGTACGCTTCACAACTGCGCTGAAGGGAATATTTTCTGCTATCGGAAAAATACCGAATAATGACATCGCTAATTCATAGCTCATATAGCATGAAATAGATACATTATCTGGATAAGAAGCTATTCCTGATATCATTGATTGTTTCTGTTTGAAAGAGGCTTTACGCTTCACCCAGCCCCCATCGTATTGTATGCTTTCGGATCAATCGGATTCATGTATTTATCATCCTGAAAAACATAAGATGTAACGTCAATCACCAAAGCGCTGTCCGGAGAATAAGCCTTTATAGAAAACTGATTTAAAATGACATCACTGAAACTTTTTTTCAGCGCATCTCCGATACGGGAATCTTGTTCTGTCACCGGACGGTCCGCTACCTGATATAACCTAACCAAAGAATCGGACCGGCAGAATTTCACTTGTAAAGGTGCAACAGGGCAAAAGCCAACAGATGATTCCTGAGGGTTACTTAGTTTATCGACTACACCTCCCATCAGCAAACGTTTACCCAACACATCTCTGGGTATTTCCATATATACTTTATCGTCTACCCAATAAAGATTCATCAGTCCTTTAGTTTCGACGCTATTCGGTTTATCCTTCAACAGTTTTTCGTATGCGCTTTTGGGTTTAACCTGCTCTATTTTCCCTTTTTTCTTTTTTTTGGCAACAGCCTCCAAAGGAGAAAAGACAAACACACCAAATACTGATAAAAAGAGCAAAAAGATATATTTATTCTTCATAATCATCTGTTTAATGCATTATTCATTTGATGAAGCAATAACTGATAATGAAGCCGCGTATCTTTATCAACATGTTGCTTCCGGCTGTTTAATAAATTACGTATGCGCAGGAAATAACCATAACACATACTATCCTGGTTTTTGGGAATAAAATACTCTGCCATTGGTTCGTCAAATCCAGCCACTGGATTAAACATACGCCCCAGATCGGACGCACAACAACATCCTTTATGCCCTACACCTGTTTTATGATGAAAAGCAGCTAACTGCCCCCATGCATCTTCTTCACTTTTCAATGATTTAGTATCTTTACTCAATCGGATTCCGGCAGTCGAAGCCAGGTGTTTGATAAACAAATTCTGCAGTTTCATTTGAGTAGCACTTAATTTACGTCCTTGTATAGTAGGATTCCATATATATGTATAAATATCATTCATACATTCATCAACATCATATCCTTCTTCTTTACCGGCTTTTAATGCCGAAAATTCTACCCGGGCAGGAGCTTTCATCAATAATTTCATCATTACATCCCGCAAAGCATCCGATGGTTTCCCTACCATAGGCAGTACCTTCAGGACATTTTCATCATCCAGCCAATCCAAGGTCGCCAATTGCTCCAAAAAGTAATTCATTGCCTCTTTCTGCTTCTCTTTAGGTTCAACCTGCAAGGCTTCCACCTTATCACCAACCAATTTTTCATGCAAATAGATTCCTCCTATATTATGATATACATGCAACATATAAGTCAGATATTGCATGATTATACCATCGTAAATATCCGACCGATGTGTATAATCCACATCTTCTTCTCCTAGCCATTGATTCAGATTAGCCAGAATGTATTTCAGATTTTTCACTCCATATCGGGTTGCTTTCACAGCATCATCACCCAAATCTTCCGTTTGAGAACGAGGGTCGAGTATATCCGACTGCTGCTTACCATACCGATATACAGGATTATCTGATAAATCCGTAATCCATTTCGAAGTGATGACATATTCCTCTTCCGGAGTTTTAGCTTCCGGCACAGGTGTATAATTCCAGCGAATCAGATAATCGTCATACAAACCAAAATATGGCGGCATCATACGTACTCCCCGTTCCATATCACCAGGTTGTGCCACATAATTAAAACGCGCGTAATCCATAATGGAAGTGGTAGTACCATGCTTCTGCGTAAATGAAGAAGAACGGAGCGAATCTACGGGAATTACGGAAGAAGCACTCATATTATGCATAAATCCCAAACAATGACCCACTTCGTGAGAAACGACATAACGTAAAGCATCGTCCATCACCTCTCTCGGAATTACTTTATGACGTACACGCTTATCGGCTTGAGCAGTTTGAATAAACAGCCAATTATTCAACAATTTTATGACGTTATGGTACAGATATACCGAAGCATTCAATATTTCCCCACTACGAGGGTCAACCCACGATGGTCCCATTGCATTCTCAATCCCTATCGGAGCATAACGAATACATGAATATTTCAAATTATCCGGATCAAATTCCGGATCGTCTTTCGGAAATTCTTTAGCCTGGATAGCTTGTGTAAAACCGATTTTTTCAAATGGCTCATTCCATTGATTGACAGCTTCAAATATAGATGCTTTCCAACTTTCTGGAAAACAACTGTCTACGTAGAATACTATCGGTTTAATAGGAGTCACTTTCTTCCCTTCAATATAACCTCTCAAATCTGAAGGTTCCAAACGCCAACGATTTGCATAATAGATAGAACGAGTTGTCTGTTTAGCAGCTGAATATTCATTTTTCATTGTAGGAAAAATGCCAATTCTGCTATCCATCAATCGGGGACGATAAGGAATCGTATCCAATAATATAATCGAACGGGTTACCTTTGCGGTCAGAGGTTCGTCTTTTATGTCTTTCCCTTTGCCCCCAGTCAACGAATAAGTATAATTCAAGCAACTACGGACTGATATGTTATCTTCAAAAGCCTTAAAACCATCAATAAATGATTTGTTACTTTGAAATGAGGTCAAACGTTTACGTCCCCCTGATGTATTCACGCTGTATTTATCGAACGGGGATATTAATTTATTGTCACTTACAAAGAAATCGGTAACATCAAAAACAACTGCCGTACTGTCGTTATTATAAGCCGAAATATCAAATACTTGCAGAATGGCATTCATATTACTCATCTCAATAGCTGCCTTCAATCGGTGACCATTGTCATCACCCACATTATTGGTCTGCACTGCCGACAAGCAGACTTTATTATTCAATTTCTCAAAACGAAAATGAAGAGGTTCGGTAGGTTTCGAACCAATAATAGCATTCTTATTATCACTAATTTCTGTTACTGTAGAACCTAGTAACATATCACGCTGCAACATTGATAAAGGTAGTTCAAAATAAACTTTCTCCTTTACTTTATGTACAGTGATAAAACCTTCTGCTTTTGAATGATTAGATGAGAACAGTTTATCATAAGCAGTTTTTTCTTTCTCAACAGACTCCTTCTTTTTTGACTTTTTGCGTTTAAAAGAAATAGCATTTGCTGATATGCTCCCTCCTAGTATAGAAAACACCAAAAGAGCCACCCAAATTCTTTTCATTTTGATAATAGTGTTAATTCATATTCTGTAATAGGATACAAATTTAAGAATTATAAAGAATTAACTCCAATAAAATCGACTTTTTCCTCCAGAAAAACTACACAATATTTTTTGTAATACATCGACCTATAAGTTACACTTCACTTATAAACTGCTCAAAACTATATTTAAAATCCTCATTCAATATTAGCTTATACTCCTTGGTGAATTGATCAAATGCAGTATATGCCATTCCCATGCGTTTCAAATCCACTAAAGCACGGCACTTAACGCGAACAGACTCTTCATCTAATGAATCAAATCGCAGAATACAATTTGAGATTTGTATTCTCAAGTTATCATTTCCTACAAATTGCTTGCTATCTCTTAACCGGCTCAGAAGATCAATCATTGAATCGGAATAATCTGCTTTAAAACTATCTACCCAATCAAATTGCATATTAGGAAGCAATTGACCAAATGAAGCCAGACTCAATAATTTTTCTAGATCTTCCTTATGGACCACATCTAAAGGCGCCATCTTTTGCATCAATTGATTTGCTATAGTATAGTCATTATATACATGCCCCTTATTAAGAAAGTACCAATAACCATTTGCTGATGATATCTCCGTATCTCCTACCTCTTCCAACAAAAGACGTATCTTACGTATATTTACACTACGGTTATTAGAGAAACTCTCTTCTGACTTATCATACCACAACAATTCTTTTAACTTGATATTAGAAATCCCCTTATTATTCTGATTGGAATAAAGAATAATAACAGATAATAATTGACGCATAATAGGCGTAAATTTTCCGGTAATGTCTTTTAAATCCCGATTAATAACCTGAAATCCGTTTAGCATATAAATTCCTGGTGTGGTGTTCAATACAGGAGCTTCAAACGAGGAATATAGGTGGTCATTTTCTTGAATTTCTTTTTCACTATTTATATCTGAAACAACCCCTTCTTCTTTTTCACAAATATCTTGTTGTGAAATAGATATAGCTTCTTTCTTATCATGCTTTCTGCTATTCCTTAATCTCCACCCAATTCCCCCTAAACCTGCTACACAAATACATATAAACAGTAATTTCCACCAAGTCCCCCTGTTTTCCTGTACTGTTATATTTTGAATAGGCAACACTGGAGATGCAATAGAATAAATATTAGCTTCATAATTATTCCCCTCTACTTGGTGAACTGTTACAGCGTAATAACATTTTTCTGAAGCAAGATAAATTAAATCTGCATGAGAATTAACATCTAAGAAAGTATAAGGTATTGTATCACCTAAAACAGTTTCTTGTCCATTCTCCAAATTTAAATCTTTCAAAACTAGAGAAGATAGAAAACGACCTGAAGAAAAAAACAATCCTTTTGCATGTTCACCTTTTTCTACTTCATCAACTATCAACGTAGAAGCAGCTACCTCATCACAAAGATTCTCCGGTATAGCCCACTTTTTTTCCAAAGAATAATCATTCAAGTTCAATTTATACAAATCCTTATAATGAACGACCCCATACTCCTGTTTACCCAAGTCATTTCCCAATCCTCCATAAATATAAACCAGCGAATCGGTCTTCCCTATGGCACTCAAATAGCGAGGAGTAATCACATCCGGCAACTCTCCCTTTATCACTTCACCCGACAGAGATATTCTATTCAACTCACGGGTATACAAATGAAATCCATATCCCAGAATTTGTACAATTGATGAATCTTTTGGATTGAAAAAACGATTATGTTGTGTATAAGAAGACTGCCTTTTCCGTTGGATAGGAATAGACCAACTTTTTGTTTGAAAATTGAAAAAAGACAAATTCTCCCCATCAGGTTTCTCAAAGTCATAATAAACCAACTGGCTACCTTTATCTTTCAAAGGAACAAAAAGAAACTGGTTAGTGATCCGATTTACATCAATCAATGGCGAGAAAACATATTCTTTAGTTGTACTCCGTATTAAATCATATTTGACAATACGATCTTTTGCAATAAAATAACATGCCGACTGATCTTCACACGGGACAGGAAAAGTCTTGGATGAAAAAGATAACGTTTTCCTATGTTTCCAATACATGTGACTATTAATAATCCATTCCGGATTTGATATAAAAGCTGTCATCTGCTGAAACTTGTCCTGAAGCAAAGTGTCAGATACTGCTTGCTCCAACGACCATTCATATTTTATGCTCCCAGGTTCCAGACCGATCTGTACATCCTTCAAAATAATAGGTGCCACGTCCGAAGTTGTGTAAGAAGCTAATTTATTAGCACCAAAGCAGACTTTAACAGAATGATTATCCGGGGCAGCAACTTTCTCTTTAGAAATAAGAGAACCATTATTTCTGACATATAACGTATCATTTTTATACTCCAATTCTATCTTTATCCTATTCCACTCATGAATATCGATAGTCGCAGAAGAATGTATCTTTCCTAAATATTGCTGGTCTTTAATCAAACACAAATAAGGCTCTTCGTTCACAGGATTAACCAATATCAGATTGAGGCTATTTCTATTGTCAACAATCATACGGCATACATAACCAAAATGCTCGCCTTTTTCCCTAATCTTCAAATCAAAAGAAACAGATAAATAATCTTTGAATCTCACTCCCTGATTGCCGGACGGTATGATGAATGAAGTACGTTCATCTTTTGAATATTCATAAGCACGAAAAGAAAGGCCTCCGATATTTTCACTACCCCAAGTGACTATAGTCTTCGAGATAAATAAAATATAAAATAACAGTCGGATATATTTCATAGCAAAAGCTTATTTGAAGCAAAGATATAAAAAATATGTTTTTTCAATCTTAGGATATTAAAATAATATAGTTACTCTGCACCAACAACGAAATATATCCGGCTATTATACTCCACATCCTTATCGAACCGGCATCCGGGATGAACGCAGTTCTCCTCTCAAATACTTAGCAGCTTCACCTGCCAGCCAAAGATAATGATCGGGTGCTTCTCCTTCATAAGTTATAAAAGAACTTTCACCCACCGGAGGTGTATTTGTACATTTAAAGAAAGCTGTCCCCTCATCTATCTCATCAAACATTGCCAAATAAAGGCTTTCTGCTCCTGCATCTACAGCCCCTTTCACCTGTTGCCAGAAGAAACGTCCCCCTAATCTCGGAATCATGTTTTGCGGAGCATCCTTTTTCATGTTATGCCAACTAAAGCCCGGAAACAACACCGGCATATAATCTTTACCATTCGCTTTGCACCACTTTATATCTTCCTCTATCGATTTACGATATGGCTCATACGTATGATTATCAAAACGTCCTACCAACCATGGATGAACAATATCCGCCTGTTTTACCAGTTCAAGCAATCGCGTATCAGAGACAGCATCTATCGTTAATGTCCGCCAATGAGTAGGTACACCTACCAATATGGAACAACCTTCACTCTTCAGGAAATCAATGATTTTCTTTACCTGCTCATATCCATATTTACGGCGATCATTAAACCCTATTCCCCAAACAGCAACTAACGGTTTACCATGATGATAAACATAATGATTGTTGTTCCGGGAAACTAGTTTATACTTCTCACACAGCTCTTTCCAGTCACGTATCAATATATCTTCTTCACCGGCTTCCATACCGGAAAGGTCATACATCAGGCAAATTGCCCGGTCATACTTTTCTGCCGAAAGAACAGCATTATTCAGTATTTTATTATAATTATCCTTCCCTTTCTGATTTCGTATAGAAACAACAAAACGTTGCATAAATACCCCATCAATTCCATATTGCTTCATCCATTTAAAATGCAGATCTGTAGTAGAAGCATCATACGAACTAAAAACCTTTACTGGTGTCTCATCAGGTAACTTAAAAGCCGTTTCATAGGTTTTCTCATATTCAGAAACATCCGGCCAAAGATCAATGGTACACTTGCCCGGTTTGAACTCTTTTTCTTTTTCAAAATGTTTCCAACCCAAACCAGCACCGTCTTCAGGAGTATTAAACCACCCCTGATACCCTGCCATCACTAAATTCCTTATTGATTTGAAACGGACACGACTCATCGACTCCGTCGTTTTTGTCGCCGGATCAGACATCACCACCTCTTTCGGAAACTGATTTAAGGCAATAAATTCACTGATAAACCGATCCGGATATACTTTCACAAGATTCATCCCTTGATACCCTGTCCCCAGCACCTTTCCTACCGGGCCTATCGTTATCATTTCCATATCGCCAACCTTTCCATAAGCATTGTTATGTAAATGCCCCGCAAATATTGCGTTTACTCCATATTTCTGAAACAAACGCACATATTTCTCTCGCATAGGCAAAGAGAAATTCGAATAATTCACAGGTTCATCCATCCGCTTTAGAAAAACAGAGCAATGAGTAAAAACAAACTTGAATCTGGCATCCTTCGTTTTCTGTAATTCCTGTTCCAGCCACTTAAATTGAACTTCTTCCCTCTCCTTGTCCTCTTCTTTTATTATATTTGAATCAATACCTATAAATGCACAATCACCATACCTGAATGAAAAATGGGTTTCTCCGTAGTTTTTTTTATAATTATCTATAGAAGCCCGGCTGACCTTACCTATATCGTGATTTCCCGGAATCATATAAACCTTCACTGAAGGGTCTATTTGAGCAATCATCGACTTATAAGCAGCAATCTGTTCCTTACTCTTCGAATTATTTACAAAATCACCGGTTATCACCACAAACGGAGGTTTTAACTGATTTATAGCTGTCACAGCCTTATTCATAGCCTCTGTTTCTGCCGAAATACTCTTATTATTATCCATGAAGCCAAATTGGGGATCACTTAATTGCAAAAAGAAAAAGGGAGCAGAATCCGCAGCTATCCCATGAGATACAAAAACAGCCAGGAGAAAACAAACGACCGATATTATTTTCTTTCTCATAAATTATTTATTGTTATCACGAGATACGACGATCTGCCTGATGCATCGTATCCCGTTATTAATAACTATTACTTCTTAAATTGATTTCTGGTTATCTTCAGAAATTCAGATTTGTTTTCCTCCGTCGGTTCCAAATTCGTTCCTTTCTGGTAATTATTCCATGAATTGACTAACACAATGTTTTTACTTCCGATATTCCGTTTAGCTACATTACAGAAATTAATATAATCAGCAGTCTCTCCATCTTGCCCGAAAGTATATTTATAACTTGAAGTTGAATTGATACGGTCATTATAAGAAGGAAAGATACAAGGAACAAAGTCTGTATTCCATTTGGCTATTGTAGTCTTCCAATTGGCCCAATTCAAATCAACAAAACTGAAAAAGGCATAATAACGGTCGTACATATTCGTTGACCAATCGTTCACTGTCACTCCATCAAAAGAAGCAATCTGATGTTCCTCATAATTCACCGGAGCTACCCAACCGGTAGTAAATTCCCCAATCGTATAAAGATCATACCCCAATTCTGATACAGCCTTCTTTAATGCCGGGATGACCAAAGAATAATCAATACTCTTCAATGCAGAAGAAGAAAGGTTAGACGGAGTTATTAGAATAACCGGTCTTCCGTTCATTTTATAATAGGCCTCATCATTAAATAAAGGCACTAAAGTATTCGTAAAGTCATTGATCATCTTATTCAAATTCTCTTCCTCTTGAAGCGGTTTGTCATTAGATACTTTCAGATGTTTGGTGTTATAATTGATCACCAAGCGGACTTTTGCATTGGTTGCCGTACGTACAGACTTAAAGTTTGTAATCAATGTATTATCTGCTGAAGCAGCATCCCAAGTAACTATCAGAAAGTCCAAGGCAGCCTCATCCGCCCAAGCAAGCTGTTGCTGTAACACGCCACTGGTTGTAGACAAATATTCACCCAACAAAGGAGTACCGGCATATATTTTATTACCGGACTTTAACCAGCTGGAAGAGGAAGTTATATTGGTATAATAAGCACCGACTATCGCATCCACAGGTAAATCCGTCTGTGGTATATCATACACATATTTGCTCTTATCAGGAGCCAAATGATCGTCTTTATCACAAGATACAGCTAACAAAGCGATGAATCCGAGCAATATAATAGTTATCTTTTTCATATCCTTCATTTTTTAATTATTCGTCAAATAAGGGTTAGTCTTAGTGGGCAATGCAAACCATAACTTAGTCGACATTGCATCCTGTCCACCATCGAGATTGGCAATACCTTTCGTCAATTCATATTCATTGTTTGTTTTCTCGCTATCGGGATATACCAATCGCTGTGGAATATAAGCATAAGGATTATCCTTGGTACCGGCATTTACAGCGCCATATCCGGTTTCCGGCGAGAAATGCGGCGGGAATTCCAATACTTGGCTACGGCGAATCAGTGTCCACGCATCCAACGATTGATAAAACATAGCTATATATTGCTGCATGATAATCTGACGATAAATCGGATCTGGTTCATCAGAGGTAATAGCAGAAGATACAATGCCGATAAAATCTTTATAATAATCTTCACCTTCTTCTGTGACTGTGAGATCTGTCAATGTATTCCATTTAATTCCCGGAGTCTGAAGATAATTATTTACTTTTCCACCGTCTACGCCATATTGAGCCATTGAAGCGTTCACACCAGCATTGTAATAAGCCTCGGCTGTTTGCGAACCACTTCCCAAACCTTTATGAACCAATTCACTTTTCAACAGGCACACTTCTGCATAATTCATAATTACTTCTGCATAACTTTGCTCCGTGAATTTATCCTGTAATTGAGAGTAATCATCCGCCGTCTTTCCACTATGCGGATTGGGAGACAAGCTGACTCCCGAAGGCAAATTAGAAACTTTCGGTTGTCCCCAATAAGGTGCCCAATGGAAGTTATCAGGCATAGAAGCAGCATTGGCAGGAGTGAAAAATTTCTCCAACCGCGGATCAGCATAGGGAGCCATATACATCAGAATCGATTCGCCGGCAGAGTGAAGCTTATCCAAATTACTTTCACGGTTGATAACCAGATAATCATAAAAATAATTTCTTGTATCTGCGTTATCTCCCCATTGCAAAAGACAATTATCTTCATTACTTGTCATCAAGTTCTGTTCATTTTCCATAAGTTCATCAATCACTTCAGTCGCTTTCGAACGGTCAGCATTACAAATACGAACGGCCAAACGCAAACGTAGTGAATTGGCAAACTTCTTCCATTTCAATAAGTCGCTGGATTTCTGTCCTGAAGGAAAAATAGGGTCTGCTTTATAAACATCTCCATCCATCTTCAACCCGTCGGCACATGCTTTCAAATCATTCAGCATAGCATAATAAATATCCGATTCCTTATCGTAAGGCACTCTCTCGCCGGCATTAAAAGCCTGACTTTTAGGAATACCTCCCCAAATAGAAACTGCTTGTGAGAAAAGATAGTTTTCCCATATTTTAGCAATAAGTACACGATTGTGATATTGCTCGTCATTTTCCATTTGCGTTTGTATAAAGTGAACAGGAAAAATAGCATAATTATATACATTCTTCCAATATGAATCATTGGTTGAACCTTGATTTCCATACCGTTGTACCTGTCCACCGGCAGCTCCACCATAATAATGGCTATAGTTGGCCAACAACACTTTTTTCATGCTTCCGCAAAAAGCATTCAGCGTATAATAAGAACTCGTATTGAACAAATATTCAGGATTAATTTCATTAAGTTCATTGGGATTGGCATTGGCAGATTCAAAGTCATTCGTACACGAAACGAAAGAAATGGCCATTGCAGCAAAACCGGCTAATAATATTTTAATCTGTTTCATAATATTCTATCTTTAGAAGGTTAGTTTAATATCAAATCCGACAGAAGATACGGGCGGCATTCTTCCATATTCTATACCTTGAGCATTTCCTGATGAAGAAGAAGCCTCCGGATCTATGCCTTTAGGAGTATTTTGATGAAGAATAGCTAAATTACGTCCTACCACAGCCAGTCGTAGACCACTAATCGGCAATTTCTTTAGGATAGACTTCGGAAGACTGTAGGCAACAGAAAGTTCACGGAATTTAATATAGGAAGCATCAAATACAGATCTTTCATCATAGCTGGCATAGCGATTATTGGGCTTGACAAACAAGAGACAAGGCGTTCCGTCTTCAAAATAAGCGTCCGGATATTGATAACCGGAAGTTGCCTTTGCACTACTCTCACCATAAATCACATTACTCAAATAATATCCTTCACGTCCTTCGGCAGATTCGGCAACCACACCGGCTGTTGTCGCTCTATTCCATGTTCCCGAATAAAGAGTTCCTCCAATACGTGCATCAAACAGGAAACTAACTGTAAAATTCTGGATTCTGAAATTGCTTCCAAAACTTCCCGTCCATTTCGGCTCGGCACAGCCTAAATATTGCGTATTATCCGTTACCAATATTTTACCTGAAGAATCGACTAATTTACGTCCCTGGTCATCACGTTTCCAGGCACGTCCCCGAATGACTCCATAAGGCATACCTTCTTCCAACATGATACTGACATTGCTTGATTTCAATAATTGCACATTAGGATTTCCGTCCACTACCTTAATCACTTCCGACCGATTACGCGCCCAGTTGATATTCGCATTCCATTCAAACAATTTGGTCTTGACGGGAGTAGCAGACAACACAACTTCCCATCCTTGATTACGTACATGACCTGTATTCAAGAATTTAAAACTATAACCGCTAGGCACCGGCAAAGCGACTTTCGTTATCAAGTCATAGGCATCAGAACGATAATAAGTTACATCTACACCCAAACGATTATGGAAAAAGCGGAGATCAGCTCCAAGTTCCAAAGAACGGTTACGTTCCGGCAAAAGTTGATCATTATTTAAAGTTGTACTAATGGTTTGCAAAGGTGAACCATTATAAATGCTACCCAACTTATAGGTTTGATTAATCCGATATGGATCTGTGTCAGAACCGGCATAAGCAAAAGAAGCACGAATCTTACCGAACGACAAGATAGGTGATTTGATCTTAAATGCATCGGTAAAAATAAACGTAGCACCAAAAGAAGGATAAAAATAAGAGCAATTATCCAGTGGTAAAGTAGACGACCAGTCATTGCGGGCCGTTACATCTAAATAAACATAACTATTGTAACCTAATGACACCGAGCCGTAAGCAGAACGGATTATCTTCTTAGATTGCAGTTGAGTGGCACTAGGATACTCATTCGAGTTAGAAATATTCTTGAAATCAGGAACCAATATACTATTCACACTTTCCGTTCTTTTCTCCGAGTTGCGTTCATATCGGCTAATACCGGCAATGGCATTGACTGATATTTTATGAAATGTTTTATTATACATCAATAAAGCTTCAAAGTTAGTAGAAGTACTGTTATTAATCCAGTTCTTCATACCACCGTCCACATCACTACGTGCACCCAGATTAAAGAACTCCATTCCTTTCCACCAATAAGCATCCAGTCCGGCTTTACCTACCGCCTTCAAGCCCGGAAGTAATTTTACTTCCAGATTCATCGATCCGCTCACCCTGTCACGCGTGTCAGAGTTCGTATTTTCATAAATATTCCAATACGGATTATAACCACGTTCACCAATCGGAATCATTTCATTTCCATTTTCATCCTTATAATGTTTCAATACATCAATAGAAAGCGAACGAGGAAGAGTAACAAACGCATATATAGGATTCTTATCCGAACCATTCATATATTGACGGTTGTCTACCTTTTCATGTGAGTAAGTCATTTTAGAATCTAAAGTCATCCATTTAGTAATCGTATTCATCAACCGGAGATTGAATATATCTTTAAAGCTTTCATTGATACCGTGTACTACACTATTACCCTTACTTCTCGTATACGATACGCGATAATTATTCTTTTTCGAACCACCTTCCACAGCCAATGTATGCGTGTACCGATGGGCGGTTTCGTAGAAATCCTTCACATTGTCCGGATGTGAAGAATGAGTAGTAAGTACACCGTCATGTCCATAGATAACCTGATCCCACAAAGGTGCTCCCCAGCTACGCAATTTAGCACCTGCAGAAGAATTATAACCACTGAAATTCGGTAAATCTGTTGGCAACCTGTTACCATTAGGTTGAAGCGTCAATTTATGGTCAAGCAAATAAGAGTTCTCTCCTGTTCCCCAACCATTCTGATAATCTAAAAACTGGTTCACTTTTTCAAATTGAAAATTTCCGCTATAAGATACTTTTGTTTTTTCGAATGTTCTCGAACGTTTAGTTGTCACCAATACAACCCCCTGTGCTGCACGCGAACCATAAAGTGCAGCTGCATTCGGTCCCTTCAGGATTTCAATGCTTTCAATATCATCCGGATTGATATCCGCTACCGGATTACCAAGGTCGGTAGAACCTGTACCACCATCAACGGTCACACTTGTATCACCCGGTTCGTTTTCAATAATCATACCATCAATCACGAATACGGGCTGTGAGTTTTCAGTCAGTGAGCTTGTTCCGCGAATGACAATGCGCGCACTACCATTGCTCGTTCCCGGAGGAGTAATGGTAACCCCCGCCACCTTACCAGAAAGAGAAGATATCAGATTGCCACTACTATTTTCTGCCAAGGCTTCCGCATTTACACTCTGCCGTGAATAATTAAGACTCTTAGCTTCACGCGTCACTCCGAGAGCGGTAACAACCACTTCATCAAGAGCCTTCGCCGTGCTAGCCAAAGATACATTGATATGAGTCAAACCGGTAATTTTAGCCGTTTTCGTCTCCATTCCGACATACGAAAATTTCAATTCTTGACATCCATTAGGCACATTAAGTGTAAACATACCATTTATATCGGTAATTGTACCTACCGATTTAGCGTTCGTCTTACCATCCGGATCAACAGCTACCACCGTAGCTCCTATGATAGGCATTCCATCCGCAGCATCTGTCACTTTACCCGTTATACGCTTTCCTTGCGCATAACCCGATACACTTATTACTAAAAAGAATAAGAATAGGAAGTAGTTTTTCATAATACTTAATTATTAAATTAAAGAATACAGTATTGATTAATGCATTAAAGATGAACCAAAGATATTTTATGGTGATTAATATTAGATTAATATTCTCTTAATGGCGGGACTTTACAAAAAAAATATTTGTAGAAGATAGATTTTAAGGTTACATTAAGTTTTCATTAATCAAACCATCCTATATTTACAGCAAATCTAATTAAAACCATCGAAAAATAAAAAAATCTGTTTATGTACAAGAGAAAATTCATTCCGTTAGTACTGTTAATGATTTTAATCGTCAATGGATGCAGCAACAAGCAAGAGGTAGTGTTAACTCCGGTTGACTATGTAAATCCTTATATGGGGAATATCAGCCATTTGTTAGTTCCTACTTACCCAACTGTCCATCTTCCCAATAGTATGCTCCGCATCTATCCGGAAAGAGCAGATTACACCTCTGATAAAATAAAAGGCTTACCGGTCATTGTCACCTCGCATCGGGGAAAGTCTGCATTCAGCCTGTCTTTCTATCAGGGAGCAGAGAGCGGATTACAACCGGTATATTACTATTGTTATGATAATGAAGTGATAAAACCCTATTCCTATTCTTCCTATTTTGAAGAAGAAGAGGTTTCCACTAAATTTGCTCCCTCCCACCAGGCAGGAATCTATGAACTAAGTTTCCGGAAAAACGATGCTCCATATTTAATACTTAGTACCACCAATGGTGAGCTTAAAACTACGGAGAATACCATTTCCGGTTATCAGAACATAGATCATCAAACCAAAGTATATGTTTATATGGAGACTTCCGCACTGCCGGAAAAAACGATGACTGTCAGCAAAGAAGAAATAAATCACAGCCACACTGCCATAAAAGGCAAGAACGTAGGTATCGCTCTCTTATATTCAACAGATATAAAAACAATCAAAGTTCGCTACGGCATTTCCTTCATTGATGAAAAGCAAGCAAAAGCCAACCTACAGCGGGAAATAAAAGATTATGATGTGGAAAACCAGATGAACATTGCCAAAAACATCTGGAACCAAACATTAAGTAAAATCAAAGTGGAAGGAATAGACGAAAATGCAAAAGCAATATTTTATACTTCCCTCTACCGGACTTACGAACGGATGATTTGCCTTTCGGAAGACAACCGCTATTACAGTGCTTTCGACAATAGTATCCACAAAGATTCTGTCCCATTTTATACCGACGATTGGATTTGGGACACGTATAGAGCAGTCCACCCCTTACGTGTCATCATCGAACCACAAATGGAAGCTGACATGATTCAGTCTTTTATCAGAATGGCACAGCAAATGGAACATAACTGGATGCCTACATTTCCTGAAGTGACGGGAGACAGCCGTAGAATGAATTCCAATCACGGTGTAGCCACTGTTATTGATTCATATATAAAAGGAATCCGTAACTTTGATTTATCAGCTGCTTACGAAGCCTGCAAACTTGGTATTACAGAAAAAACGTTAGCCCCGTGGTCAGGCATAAAGGGAGGTGAAATCACAAAATTCTATTGGGAAAACGGATATTTACCGGCATTGGCACCGGGAGAACAAGAAACAGCTGACGAAGTACACCCATTTGAAAAACGCCAACCGGTAGCCGTCACTCTAGGTACGTCTTACGACGAATGGTGCCTGGCACAAATAGCCAAACAACTTGGGTATGAGAAAGACTATAACTACTTTCTACAAGGGAGTAAAAACTATCGGAATATTTTCAATCCTGAAACAAAATTCTTCCATCCCAAAAATGCAAAAGGCGAATTCATAGAACCCTTTGATTATGCCACTGCCGGCGGATTAGGTGCTCGTGAAGCATACGGCGAGAATAACGGTTGGATATACCGATGGGATGTTCCCCATAATATTGCTGATTTAATTGAACTGATGGGAGGGAAAGAAGCAGTCAGAAATAATCTTGAAACGATGTATAACACCCCATTGGGCGAAGCCAAATATGTATTTTATGCACAATTACCGGATCATACGGGTAATGTAGGCCAATTTTCAATGGCTAACGAACCCAGTATGCACATTCCTTACCTGTACAATTATATAGGAGAACCCTGGAGAACTCAAAAAAGAGTAAGGACATTGCTCGATGAATGGTTTAGAAATGACCTGATGGGACTTCCGGGCGACGAAGATGGCGGAGGAATGTCAGCATTTGTAGTCTTCTCCATGCTAGGTTTCTATCCTATTACTCCTGGTTTGCCTATTTATGTCATCGGAACTCCTATGTTCGAAAGAGCAGTTATTGAAACAGAAGCCGGCAAATCATTCGAAGTCATTGCGCACAACTATTCGCCGACAAATAAATATATCCAATCAGCCAAATTAAATGGCAAAGATTGGAACCAGTCCTGGTTCGAACATAAAGAACTGATGAATGGCGGCAAACTGGAATTTACAATGGGAAACACTCCCAATAAGAATTGGGCGGCAGACAGTGTGCCCCCTTCTTTTGAAATGAATAAATAACAGAATATGAATAAAATATTATTTGTCCTTTTATCGCTTTTGACTTCTCTGCAATCATACTCCCAAGAGCAAAATGAAAAAGAAGTTTCATTTCTCTTGTTGGGAGATATACACTATGATTTATTGGAAGATCACGATATGGAATGGTTATCCACCAAACCGGATGATCTGCGCCAAGTTACCAAAGAATATTCAGTATTCACGAAAAATACATGGCCGGAATTCTCCCGGATAATCAGCGGGAAAGTTCAAAAACACCAGCCGTCAATAAAAGCCGTTCTGCAAATGGGGGACTTGTCAGAAGGATTGGCCGGTTCTCCACAAAAAGCAATACAGATGGCTAACAGTGCTTTTAAAGCTGTCAACAAAATGAATCTGAAAGTACCTTTCATTATGACTAAAGGTAATCATGATATCACAGGGCCAGGGGCTAAAGAAGCTTTTGAAAAAGTATACTTACCCAATATGGCAAGGTTGGCAGGACATCCATCCTTACAGTCAGCCAATTACACTACTACTCTTGATGATGTATTATTTGTGTGTTATGATCCATGGGATCGGAATCCGGAAAGGCTACAACAATTAGAAAAGTCACTAGCCGGTTCGAAGGCTACTTACAAGTTTGTCATGTTACACGAGCCTGTGATTCCGGTAAACGAAAGATGCTGGCATGTATTCCGACAAGATAATACCAAGAGGGAACAATTACTGCAAATCATCGCCAGTCAACAAGCAATCGTACTCTGTGCACATCTGCATCTATACTCCGTTATCTGTCGGGACACTCCTTGGGGACCTATCGTTCAGATTCTCGTCAACAGTGTCATCAAAGATAAAAATATGCTGATTCCGAAAAATGTAGTTACAGACTATAGTCCTAAATTAGTAACGGCACACCCACAATGGCAACCTTCTACTCTACAACAGCGTATGGAATGGATTGATAAAGAAACTCCCCATATCCGTTTTTTCAAACAAATGGATTTACCGGGCTACGGCATCCTTTCTATTGACAAAGAAAACAACCAGATGCAATTAAAATATTATGCCGCATTTGGAGAAAAGCCATACGATACAGTCAACATATCCGAATTACTTACTTCTAATTAAAACATATTAGCCATGAATGTAAAATTTAAAACTCACTTATTTATTCTCTCCTTATTCTTTTGCTATAATCTATCAGCACAAGAAATCGTCAAAGGAGATTTTAAGAACGAAAATCCACAAAGTTCGTATGTTCCTTCATTTGACATGGATGCTACCGACAAACCGGTGAAGAATGTCATCTTAATGATAGGTGACGGCATGGGACTGGCACATATCTGTTCAGGAATGTATGCCAATCAAGGACAGCTTACTATCACTAATTTAAAAACATGCGGTTTCGTCAGAACGCAATCCGCCAACAAGTTTACAACAGATTCAGCTGCTTCCGGAACCGCTTACTCAACCGGAAAAAAAACTAAAAACGGAGCGCTCGGAATGGATGAAAATAACCAAGTTATTCCAAACTTACCGGAGAAGTTATCCGGCTATGGCTACATTTCAGGAATTGTTACCACTGACAATCTCGACGGAGCTACTCCTGCTGCTTTTTTTGCTCACCAACCGGAGCGTGGAATGTCTAAAGAAATTTGGGCGGATCTTCCTAACAGTAAGCTGACATTCTTTTCTGCCGGTAGTTATGAACTATTTGAAAAACAAGCACCAAACGTTCAAAAGGAAATCAAAAAAGAGTTTACCATCATAGAGGAACCGAATGACAAAGCTATCAAGAAATCTAAAAAACTGGGATACTTACCCACAAAGAGCAAAACAGCTTCTGTAAACGAAAACCGGGGAGATTTCCTTCCGTCTACCACCCAAATGGCTATTGACTATCTTTCGAGCAGGAGTACTACCGGTTTCTTCTTAATGGTAGAAGGTGCCCGAATAGATAAAAGTGCGCACAGTAATGATTATTCGGCAGTTGTCCGTGAAGTATTGGACTTTGACAAGGCGGTAGAAGCTGCTATCAGATTTGCAGAAAAAGATGGAAATACATTAGTGATTATTTCAGCTGATCATGAAACCGGAGCATTAGCTTTACGTGACGGAAACATAAAAGAAGGCAAAATGAAAGCAATGTTTGTATCTAAAGGACATACACCAATCATGGTTCCACTGTTTGCATACGGTCCACAATCCAAGCTTTTTGGCGGTGTTCAGGAAAACAGCGATGTTAGTAATAAAATTCTCCAATTACTCGCTAAATAAGATATAAAACATATCCGTCATTCAAACTGAAATAAGAAAGAGTTTCTTCTATATGAAAATAAGAAATTCTTTCTTATTTTTTCTCTGCCTGATAAACTCCAAAAATAATGCAACCTGCTCCCAATAATGTAATCCACGTGATTTTTTCGTGGAGAATGATTACGGATGCCACCATTGTTACCAACGGATTGAGATAGATATAATTGGAGGCTCTAACGGTTCCCAACTGTTTCAATACCACATTCCAGAGGACATAACAAACCAAGGATGCCAGGACGGCCAGAAATAAGAGATTGGATAATACAACCGGTTTTAAAAGTACATCGAAGTCGGGTTGCAGCGGATGAAGAAGAAAGGCGGGAAGTATGGTTAATACTCCATAAAAGAATATTTTGCGGGTGATAAATACTGTGGGGTAACGCCCTGTCATTTTCTTTATCACCAAACTATAAAATGCCCACGACAGGGCGGCAAGCAAAGTAAGCAAATCCCCTACCGGAGATAATTTGAGTACAAAACTACCGTTAAAGACCACCAGTCCCACCCCGATTAAAGCTAATATGGAACCATAAATCAAACCTTTGGTGGCTTTTTCACTCTGATAAAAGAGAAGGGAAAGAATGGTGGTAAGCAAAGGAGCTGTGCAAATGATGAAAGCGACATTGGATGCTTGCGTGATTCCCAAAGCTGTATTCTCTGTAAAGAAATAGAGTGAACCACCGAAGAAACCTCCTGCCATCAACCAAAGTTCGTCTTTCCAATTACCCGCAAACAGACGTTTGGGAGAAATCACCCAAATACCCAGATAAGCAATGAGAAAACGATAAAAGAATATCTCCTGTGGGGTCAGTCCGTGATTAATCAATACTTTGGTTGATATGAAAGTCAATCCCCAGATAGCAACTACAAGTATCGCAATCAGATGGTAATATCCATGCTTCAATTCCATAATGGTGGTGATATTTGTTTAATAGAGTGCAAAGATAGCGAGAAGTTATGGAATGTTTGTTTGGAGAAGTAACAAAAAGCCCGTACCTTTGTTTATGTTCAAAGAAAGCTCCTAAAATAAGGTATAAGTTATGGAAAAATATATAGCACCGGACAGGAAACGTATCCCCTATGGTATGATGAACTTTGCAGTAATCCGCCGCGACGACTGTTATTATGTGGACAAAACCCGGTTTATACCCATGATAGAAGAAGCGGACAAGTTTTTCTTCTTTATTCGTCCGCGCCGTTTCGGCAAAAGCCTCACTGTAAATATGTTGCAGCACTATTATGATATACTTGCCAAGGATAAGTTCGAAGCGCTGTTTGGCGACCTTTACATCGGAAAGCACCCTACGCGCGACCGGAACAGCTATCTGGTACTATACCTCAACTTCTCCGGAATAGTAGGCGAACTGCACAACTATCGCAAGGGGCTGGACGCGCATTGCCAAACAATGTTCGACTACTTCTGTGACATTTACGCCGACTATCTCCCCAAAGGCATCAAGGAAGAACTCGACAAAAAAGAAGGAGCTGTCGAACAATTTGAATACCTATTCACAGAATGTAATAAGACCAACCAACGTATTTACCTCTTTATCGACGAATACGACCATTTCACCAATGCCATCCTCTCGGATATAGAAAGCCTGCACCGCTATACGGACGAAACACATGGCGAAGGTTATCTGCGCGCTTTTTTCAATAAAATCAAAGCCGGAACCTATTCCAGCATCGAGCGTTGTTTCATCACCGGCGTAAGCCCCGTGACAATGGACGACCTCACAAGTGGTTTCAATATCGGAACCAACTACTCGCTCACACCGGAATTCAACGAGATGATAGGTTTCACGGAAGAAGAAGTGCGCCAAATGCTCACTTATTATTCCACCACCAGTCCATTCAACCACAGTGTGGACGAACTGATAGAAATAATGAAACCTTGGTATGACAACTACTGCTTTGCGGAAGAATGTTATGGTGAAACCACTATGTACAACTCTAACATGGTACTCTACTTCGTCAAGAATTATATTCAACGAGGCAAAGCCCCCCGGGATATGGTAGAAGACAATATCCGTATCGACTACGAAAAATTACGTATGCTCATCCGGAAGGACAAAGAGTTTGCCCATGATGCCTCCATCATACAGACATTGGTGAGCGAAGGTTACGTCACCGGAGAACTGAAAAAAGGTTTTCCTGCCGTCAATATCACCAACCCCGACAACTTTGTGAGCCTACTCTACTATTTCGGTATGCTCACCATTAGCGGCACGTATAAAGGAAAGACCAAACTCACCATCCCTAATCAGGTAGTCCGCGAACAAATCTACACTTATCTGCTAAGTACCTATAACGAAGCCGAACTCAATTTCAGTAGTTACGAAAAGAACGAACTTGCCAGTGCTCTTGCCTACGATGGCGACTGGAAAGCCTATTTCGGTTATATTGCCGACTGCCTGAAACGCTACACTTCCCAGCGCGACAAGCAGAAAGGTGAATTTTTTGTCCATGGCTTCACACTTGCCATGACGGCACAAAACCGTTTCTACCGTCCCATTTCCGAACAGGACACACAGGCAGGCTATGTCGACATTTTCCTCTGTCCGCTACTGGATATCTATTCCGACATGAAGCACAGCTACATTGTGGAACTGAAGTATGCCAAGTATAAAGACCCCGAAAGCCGCGTGGAAGAACTGCGACAGGAAGCTATTGCCCAAGCCAATCGCTATGCTGACACTGATACGGTGAAAAGAGCAGTAGGCACTACACAGCTTCATAAGATTGTGGTGGTGTACAAAGGAATGGATATGCCGGTATGTGAAGAGGTTTAATACAAAAAAGCACTCGCATTACAAGCGCATTATGCAAAAAAACAGATAGGCTAATAATATGAAAAGATCAATAAAACGGTTGCCCAAACGCACGCAAGAAGAGTTGGCAGTGCTGCAAGAACTTATATTAGCGTATTTTGCGAATGTGCGTATGATTATCCTGTATGGAAGTTATGCGCGAGGAAAATACGTCATCTGGGATGAAACATACGACGAACGCGGAATTATTACTTACTACCAAAGTGATTTGGATATTCTGGTGATATGCGATACGGGAGATGCAATCAAAGCGGAAAGATATGCACGCGAGATTATCGTCCCCAGATATGACAAACGAATGGAAGGGAAGCGGCATCCGGCACCCCCTAGTATTATTGTAGAAACTCCAGCGACCATCAATCGAGCTATAAGAAGGAAGCATTATTTCTTTTATGAAATTATAAAAGACGGCATTCTGTTGTATGACGACGGTACGTTTCAGATTGGCAAACCGGAAAAGTTGCCGTATCGGGAGATTAAGCAATATGCAGAGGAAGAATATGCAGAATGCTTTCCTTTAGCTGAAGGATTCTTAAGGCATGGTCATCTGGATAAAGAAGAAGAGAATTATAAACTAGGCTCATTTGAATTACATCAAGCCTGCGAACGCTTCTACAAAACGTTTACACTTGTGTACAGTGGCATTCGCCCTAAATCTCATGAATTGAAAGTGCTCGGAGCAATGGCCAGAAACCGTTCACGAAAATTCGCGAATGTGTTTCCTATCAATACTCCCGAAGAAAATAAAGCGTTTGAAAAATTGTGTAAGGCATATATTGAAGCGCGATACAACCGACTGTTTACCGTTAACAAAGAGCAATACGAGTATATGCTTGCACGAACAGAGGTGTTACGCGAAGTGACTATCCGGGAATGTGCCGCACGCTTGGCGTATTACGATGAGATGATAGAAAAAGAAGAGAAAGACAAGGTATAACCATATATTGTAAAAATGAAGAATTACCCTCATCACAGCTATCTGTAATGAGGGTAATCACGTTAAAAGAGAGTTCCGATACATCTCCTTACTATCAAATTCTTATATGAAAAACTATTTGGTCACCTTGTAAGTTCCACTTCCATACTCCTTTGACTTCATCTCTCCGGGAAGGGTTACGGTAGCGGTAACACCCTTAGGAATGGTGAATTCCCAAATCCAGGTATCTCCTTCGTATTTCCATGCGCTCTTAATGAGTCCGGCGGCAGAACGGTATTCGGCAGTTACGTGTCCCAATCGCTTGTCTGGAATGGGCTTCATAATGATGTGCTTGAAGCCGGGAGTAGCAGGATCGGCTGCAATGCCGGCAACGGTTTCCCAAATCCATTCACATACGCATCCGTAGGCATAATGATTGAAGCTGTTCATGCCGCGTGGTCCCATTCCTTTGTCTATCATATAGCTGTTCCACCGTTCCCAAATGGTGGTGGCTCCATTGTCCACAGAATACAGCCAGCTTGGGTTCTTACGTTGAAAGAGTAGTTCATAGGCAATGTCTTCCATGCCATTCTCCGTGAGGGTAGCCATGAGAATGGATGTGCCCAAGAATCCGGTCTGCAAGCAAAGATCGTGCTGTGCGAAGTTTTCACGCAGGCGGTCTATCATCTTCGCTTTGGGTTCGCCTTCCAAAAGCTGGTTCTTTAGGGCAAACAAGGCAGGAGTTTGCATGGTGTTGAGGATGGCGGTTTTGAAGGTGCCGTCCTCGTTGAGGAAGTTCTTTTTGATGTATGCCTTTGCCGAATCGGCCATTTGCTGGTACTTGGCGGCATCGCGACCGGTGGCGGCAGCCATATCCCGCATCATGAAAGCATCTATCACCCAGTAGGAAGCGCTCAAATAGTTCCAATAGCTGACGGCATCAGGAAGCGGACCTTGGGGAGAGAAAGCCAGTCCGCTACAACTTTCCAGCGGTTCGTAGCTCAACCAGTCAGCCCATTGGTAGTTGCCGTTCTCACCGCAGAGGGTCTCGTGGTTATATTTGGTGTCGTTGATGTGGTTCATAAACAGGTCCATGGCGTTCCAGCTCTCCTCAATAATTTGCGTATCACCGAATTGCTTCCATACCGTCCAAGGCACGATGATTCCGGCATCGGCCCAACCCAAACGCATTTTCTCGTCACCGTATTGTGCCAAGGGAGCCACTCCGGGGAATCCGCCCAAACTGTTTTGGGTGTCGCGCATGTCACGCATCCACTTGTGGAAGAACTTCATGGTGTTAGCAAAGAACGTACCGGTTTCGGCAAACACTTGTGTGTCTGCTGTCCAGCCCAGGCGCTCGTCGCGCTGCGGACAGTCGGTAGGTATGGAGAGGTAGTTGGATAGCTGCCCCCAATAGGTGTTGGAAATGAGCTTGTTCACAAGGTCGTTGCCTGTGGTGATAGTGCCGGTCTCCAGTTCCTTTGCGATGGAAGTAACGGGGATGGACTTCAACGACTTGATAGAGACATTTCCGGTGGCAGTTATGGAGACGTAGCGGTAGCCGAAGAAGGTGCAATGAGGGTAGTAGGTCACATAATTATCTCCGGCAGCAAAGGTGTAATCCAGACGAATACCGGTGTGGGGAATGCGCAGGTTTTCGCGATGGCAGCTTCCTTCCGGACCGTCCATCCCACGAATCTTGGCACCATTGCCGTCATTGAGCAACTCTGCGGGAAGGCAGGTCAGCACTGTCCCTTCGGCAGCTTTGAATACGAAAGAGGGTATGCCGGCGCAATTTTGTCCGAAGTCCACCACTAACGTCTCTCCCGGACTTACGGTCATCTCCTTGCCCGATGCGAACTCACGGGCGATAATCACCTTACCGAACTCATGCTCCTTCGCTCCTTCTATATTCTTCCAAACGTATGCTCTGACAGGAGCAAGGATGAGGTCGGTACGTAGATAGACTTCCGCTCCGTCCGAAGGCAGAATGTCGCCAGAAAATTCAGTGTTCTCTTCGGGTATGGAGAGTTTGTCCACACATTCAAAACCCATCGGTTCGCGTGCATCGTACTCTTCTCCATCAAAAATGCCGGCATGTTTCACCGGACCAGCAATTCCAGCTTTCCAGTTTTTGAGGTCAGTACCGTAGCGCTTCTTGGTTCCGTCAGAAAAAGTCAGTTCCAGTACACCGCGAAAGGCACATTTCTTGCCTATCATGCCGTCATGTCCTCCGGGGGTTATGATTTTGTCAGCCCACCATCCCGGCGTCACCTGTACGGAAAGCATGTTCTCGGCGTTTGGCTTGGTACGGATGATGTCTGTAATATCATAGGTGAAAGAACGTTTGGTCTTGGCATAGTGTGTGAAGCCCGGTTTCAGGAATTCCCCGCCTACGGGTTTCCCATTCACATACAACTCGTAAACTCCCAGTCCGGCGGTCATCCACTTGGCAGAGATGACTTTCCGTTCGTTTTTTACGGTAGACACGAACCAACTCGCGCCATCGGCCGCACGACCGTTGTTATGTCCTTTCACTATAGGGGCGTCTACTGCTGAAATCCATTTGGATTCGTTCCAGGCTGATGCTTCCAATGGGTCAGTACGTTTTCCAACCTCGGTTGCGTTTATCAGTCCGCTATTCAAAAAAAGCGCGAGAATCATTATCTGGATAAGATTCGCAAAACAATGGAGATTCATTTTCATACTTATATGTATTTTTTAGTATTAAAAGATTAACTTAGAAATGCTGTTTTAGTTTTACGGGACTTGCACAACAAAATTACAGAATTATATGATATGACAGACGATTTCTACATTTTTTTTGACTCAATGATGGTTTCTGTTCAATCCGGAACTAGCTCATAAGTCCGATCCGATTGAACAGACGACAGGAGCTTTGTACATTGAATGATCGATTATCAAGCAAAACAATGATATATTGTAAAATAATATAATCAATACAATCATTCAGCCTATTGTACCTATTATTTACCAAATAAGAAAAGAAGATGCCAGTTATTCATTGCAATCATTCTTTCTTCTTTACACAAAAACCTCGAAATCGAATAAACTCTATTCAAGTTTTTAATAAATAACGAAGAGGTTTATTATAAACGGTATCCAAGTTTATTATAAACTCTTTTTTGACACTTTCAATACCTGAAATAGAATTATTACAACAAAAATGGGCAAGAACCTTCACAGTTTCTTGCCCATTCGTTATCCTCGTTATGCAATTTTGCACATTAACCTATTGAACTTTATGTAATAAAATTTATATATTTCATTGTTATTTCTTTATTTTATTGACCTCAAATATACAAAATAAAAACAAGAAAGTCAATAGGGAAATCGTGGTTATCTGAAAATAAACACGTAAATTTGTGCCTCGAATTAGATATTACAGTATAAATCACTATAAATAAAAACTTTATCACTATGGAGTACAATTTCAGAGAAATTGAAAAGAAGTGGCAGAAAAGGTGGGTAGAAGAGAAAACCTACCAAGTTACGGAAGATGATTCGAAGCAAAAATTTTATGTACTAAACATGTTTCCTTATCCATCAGGAGCCGGCCTACACGTAGGTCATCCGCTGGGATACATTGCTTCGGATATTTACGCCCGTTACAAACGACTGCAGGGCTTCAATGTACTCAACCCGATGGGATATGACGCTTACGGTCTGCCGGCAGAACAGTATGCCATCCAAACCGGACAGCATCCTGCCATCACTACCGTCAACAATATCAACCGCTACCGCGAGCAGTTGGACAAAATAGGTTTCTCTTTCGACTGGAACCGTGAAATCCGTACTTGCGACCCGGAATATTATCACTGGACGCAATGGGCCTTCCAAAAAATGTTCAACAGCTATTATTGTAACGATGAACAGCAAGCCCGTCCTATCGAAGAACTGGAAAAAGCCTTCGCCATCTACGGAAACGAAGGACTCAATGCCGCTTGCAGCGAAGATGTCAGTTTCACTGCCGAAGAGTGGAACGCCAAAAGCGAAAAAGAAAAGCAGGAAATCCTGATGAACTATCGTATCGCTTATCTGGGCGAAACAATGGTAAACTGGTGTGCCGAATTAGGAACTGTACTGGCTAACGACGAGGTAGTAGACGGAGTCAGCGAACGTGGCGGTTATCCTGTTATCCAGAAGAAAATGCGCCAATGGTGTTTGCGTGTATCCGCTTATGCACAACGCCTGCTTGATGGATTGGACACGATCGAATGGACAGATTCTCTGAAAGAAACCCAAAGAAACTGGATCGGACGTTCGGAAGGTGCTGAAGTGCAATTCAAAGTAAAAGACAATGATCTCGAATTCACAATTTTCACCACTCGTGCAGATACCATGTTCGGTGTTACCTTTATGGTATTGGCTCCGGAAAGTGAATTGGTGGCACAGTTAACGACTCCTGAACAAAAAGCAGAAGTAGACGCCTACCTCGACCGTACCAAAAAACGTACGGAACGCGAACGCATCGCCGACCGTAGTGTTACCGGTGTATTCAGTGGTTCGTATGCTATCAATCCGTTCACAGGTGAAGCAGTGCCCGTATGGATCAGCGATTATGTACTGGCCGGATACGGAACAGGAGCTATTATGGCCGTACCTGCTCATGATAGCCGCGACTATGCATTTGCCAAACATTTCGGATTGGAAATCCGTCCGTTGGTAGAAGGTTGTGATGTAAGCGAAGAAAGTTTCGATGCAAAAGAAGGTATTGTTTGCAATTCTCCGCGTCCGGATGTCACTCCTTACTGTGATCTTTCATTGAACGGACTGACCATCAAAGAAGCGATAGAAACAACCAAGAAATATGTAAAAGAGCACAATCTGGGCCGTGTGAAAGTGAACTACCGTCTGCGTGACGCTATTTTCTCTCGCCAACGTTACTGGGGTGAGCCGTTCCCTGTTTACTACAAAGACGGAATGCCTTACATGATTGACGAAGCCAGCCTGCCGCTTGAACTTCCGGAAGTAGCTAAATTCCTGCCTACCGAAACAGGCGAACCTCCATTGGGACATGCAACTAAATGGGCTTGGGATACAGTAAACAAATGTGTCGTAGAAAACGAGAAGATTGACCATGTAACTGTCTTCCCGCTGGAGCTGAACACCATGCCGGGATTCGCCGGTTCTTCGGCTTACTATCTCCGCTACATGGACCCGCATAATAATAAGGCATTAGTTGATCCGAAAATTGACCAGTACTGGAAAAATGTAGACCTATATGTAGGTGGTACCGAACATGCAACAGGGCACTTGATTTATTCTCGTTTCTGGAATAAATTCTTGTACGACATAGGTGTGTCTGTAATGGAAGAGCCATTCCTAAAGTTGGTAAATCAAGGAATGATTCAAGGTCGCAGTAACTTTGTATATCGTATCAAAGACACCAATACTTTCGTTTCACTGAACCTGAAAGATCAATACGAAGTTACCCCTATTCACGTAGACGTAAATATCGTATCTAATGATATTTTGGATTTGGAAGCATTCAAAGCATGGCGTCCTGAATATAAAACAGCCGAATTTATCCTCGAAGACGGAAAATACGTTTGCGGATGGGCAGTTGAAAAGATGAGTAAATCAATGTTCAATGTTGTCAATCCGGACATGATTGTTGAGAAATACGGTGCAGATACACTTCGTATGTACGAAATGTTCCTCGGCCCGGTAGAACAGTCCAAACCGTGGGATACAAACGGAATCGACGGTGTACACCGTTTTATCCGCAAATTCTGGTCGCTGTTCTACAGCCGTACGGACGAATATCTGGTGACAGACGAACCTGCAACAAAAGAAGAATTGAAGAGCCTTCATAAATTAATTAAGAAAGTGACAGGTGATATTGAACAGTTCTCTTACAATACATCTATCAGCGCATTCATGATTTGCGTAAACGAACTCTTCAACCTGAAATGCAGCAAGAAAGAGATTCTGGAACAGCTCGTTATCACGCTCGCTCCTTTCGCTCCGCATGTCTGCGAAGAGTTGTGGGACGTATTGGGACACGAGACTTCCGTATGCGACGCCCAATGGCCTGCATACAATGAAGAATATCTGAAAGAAAATACTGTCAACTATACCATCTCTTTCAACGGAAAGGCACGTTTCAATATGGAATTTGCCGCAGATGAAGCTTCGGACGCTATTCAGGCGGCGGTATTGGCCGACGAACGTTCGCAGAAGTGGATTGACGGCAAGACTCCAAAGAAAATCATTGTCGTTCCGAAGAAGATTGTAAACGTTGTAATTTAAAGTATTAAGTAATAAGTATTAAGTATTATCCGTAGCCGCTATCCCAATATATCCGCCAGGTTAATACTTAATACTTTATACCTAATACTTTATAAAATCCTATTACTTAAAATCCTATGCATAAACTATCAAAAGCAGAAGTAATGAGAGAAGTGAAAGATTATATCTACATCACTCTCGGATTGATAAGCTATTCTTTGGGATGGGCTGCATTCCTGTTACCTTATCAGATAACTACCGGAGGAACTACCGGTATCGGAGCTATTATCTATTATGCAACGGGATTTCCAATCCAATGGTCATACTTCATTATTAATGCAGTTCTGATGACCTTTGCCATCCGGGTATTAGGTCCAAGATTTAGTATAAAAACCACTTATGCTATTTTTACACTGACTTTTCTGCTTTGGTTATTCCAGTTGGTGGTGAACAATTATGTAGAAGCGCCGGATATGACGCCGGACGGTAAACCGTTGTTACTCGGTACAGGGCAGGATTTCATGGCCTGCATTATCGGTGCAGCCATGTGCGGTGTAGGTCTGGGTATCACTTTCAACTACAATGGAAGTACGGGTGGAACAGATATTATCGCCGCTATCGTCAATAAATACAAAGATGTATCACTCGGACGAATGATTATGATTTGTGATGTATTCATTATCAGTTCCTGTTACTTTATATTTCATGACTGGCGCCGGGTTATTTTCGGTTTTGTCACTCTGTTTATCATTGGCGTTGTGCTCGACTGGATTATCAACAGTGCCCGTCAATCGGTTCAATTCTTCATCTTCTCCAAGAAATATGATGAAATAGCCGACCGGATTATTAAAGATGCCGACCGGGGAGTAACAGTACTCGACGGTACGGGATGGTACAGTAAAAACAATGTGAAAGTATTGGTAGTACTTGCCAAGAAACGTCAGTCACTCGACATCTTCCGTTTGGTAAAACGCATTGATCCGAATGCTTTTATCTCTCAAAGTTCTGTTATCGGCGTGTATGGCGAAGGATTCGATAAGCTAAAAGTGAAATAATAACTGGCTGAAAAGTATTGAACAACCTTGTTAAAACAAAAAATAAGATGATGAAACGCAAACTTGTATTTGCTACCAATAACGCTCATAAACTGGAAGAAGTAGCCGCTATCTTAGGAGATCAAGTAGAATTACTAAGCCTCAACGACATCGGTTGCCACACCGACATTCCCGAAACAGCTGAAACACTGGAAGGAAATGCGCTATTAAAATCTTCCTATATTTATAAAAACTATCATCTGAATTGTTTTGCCGATGATACAGGATTGGAAGTGGAAGCCTTGAACGGAGCTCCCGGAGTCTATTCCGCCCGCTATGCAGGAGGTGAAGGACACGACGCCCAGGCTAATATGCTCAAACTTCTTCACGAACTGGAAGGAAAGGAAAACCGTAAAGCGCAATTCCGCACTGCTATTTCGTTGATATTGGACGGAAAGGAGTATCTCTTTGAAGGAGTGATAAAAGGCGAAATAATCAAAGAAAAACGCGGTGATTCCGGATTTGGCTACGATCCTGTATTCAAACCTGAAGGTTACGACCGGACTTTTGCCGAATTGGGAAATGATATAAAAAACCAAATCAGCCATCGTGCACTGGCTGTACAGAAACTTTGTGAGTTTCTGCAAAGCTAATTATACATACCCACTTAAAATATAAAACACAATGAAGAAAATTACTTTATTTACTTTACTTACGTTACTGTTATGTACTTCATGTGTAACAAAAAAGAAGTTCATGCAGGCAGAAATGGCAGCTACTATAAGCAAAGATAGTTTGCAAGGATTATTGACCGACTGCCGCAATATAAACGCGCAAATGTCGGCACAAATCAAGAACCTTCTGCGTGATACGACCAAAATGGGAAACAGTATCCGCCAGTATCAGAGTATGCTGAACGTGAATATGACCGAACAGGAAAAACTAAATGCTCTGTTGAGCCAAAAGAAGAATGAACTGAACGAAAGAGAACGTACTATCAATGAACTGCAACAAATGATTAACGCACAGAATGAAAAAGTGCAGAAACTGTTGAGCAGCGTAAAAGATGCATTATTAGGATTCAGCAGCGATGAACTGACCGTTCGCGAAAAAGACGGAAAAGTATATGTGGCAATGTCGGATAAATTGTTGTTCCAGTCAGGAAGCGCCCGTTTGGATAAACGTGGTGAGGAAGCTCTTGGTAAACTGGCCGAGGTTTTGAACAAACAGACGGATATTGACGTATTCATCGAAGGACATACGGATAACAAACCTATCAACACAGTACAGTTTAAAGACAACTGGGATTTGAGTGTCATCCGTGCTACCTCTGTTGTCCGCATCCTGATTAAGAATTATCATGTGAATCCGTTGCAGATACAGCCTAGCGGACGTGGCGAATATATGCCTGTTGATGACAACAAAACAGCAGAAGGAAGAAGCAAGAATCGCCGTACAGAGATTATCATGGCTCCGAAACTGGATAAGTTGTTCCAGATGCTTCAAAGTTCGGAAGAATCCAGATAAAAAATAATTGATTCAATAATCAACAATAAAAATCCTCTCGGTTAATAAACTGGGAGGATTTTTTATCTTTAAAGAATTGAATTATTTTAAAACAGTTTCTAATTGTTATTCATTCAAGAACAATAATAGAAACCAAATTTCTTTACAATCCCAACTTAGCCGAAATCTCCAACATTCGTTGAATCGGCTTCACTGCTTTCTTCGCCACCTCCGGATCTACCGTAATTTCCGGTGCTTCATTCTTCAGACACTCATAGAGCTTCTCTAACGTATTCAACCGCATGAAGCTACACTCGTTACATCCGCACGTACTATCGTTCGGAGGAGCAGGAATAAACGTCGTCTGCGGACACTTCTTCTGCATCTCATGCAAGATACCCGATTCGGTAGCCACAATATAGGTGTTTTCCGGATGATTCACGGCATACTTCAACAACGCTGCCGTAGAGCCAACTACATCCGCCAATTTCAGCACCGTACTCTTACATTCGGGATGAGCCAACACCAACGCTTCGGGATGCTGCGCTTTCAACTCAACAATCTTTTCAACCGAGAACTGTTCATGCACATGACAGGCACCGTCCCAAAGCAACATATTCCGGTTCGTAACTGAGTTGATATAATTTCCCAGATTCCGGTCCGGACCAAAGATTATTTTCTCATCTTTGGGGAAGCTTTCCACAATCTGCTTCGCATTGGTGGAAGTCACCACCACATCCGTTACCGCTTTTACCGCAGCCGTCGTATTGACGTAAGAAATAACGGTGTATCCCGGATGCTCTTTGACAAACTGCGCAAACTGATCCGCCGGACAACTGTCCGCCAACGAACAACCTGCCGCCATGTCGGGCACCAGCACTTTCTTGTCCGGACAAAGCACCTTTGCCGTTTCCCCCATAAAGTGAACGCCACACATCACAATAATATCCGCTTCCGTCTTCGCTGCCCATTGAGCCAATGCCAAACTGTCGCCAACGTAATCGGCGATGTCTTGTATTTCACCCTTCTGGTAGTAGTGTCCCAGAATGATTGCATTCTTTTCTTTCTTTAGCTCGTTAATAGCCTTTATGAGTTCATTCATAATAATATTCTTATTTCTTTCCTTTTAAAAAAAATCCTTTGTTAGTGATGATAGCCTGTTAATAATGTTAGCAAATAAATACGATTTTTCTTGCCGGATAAGTTATTAGTCCATACTTCTGTTTTATGAGTTGGTTATGAACTGATGTAAAGGACAAGATATTCTATCCTACTTGCTTCATTATCAATGAAAGCATCGTTAAATGCCGTCAAATAGGAGTTTACTATTAACTCCCTGTTGATAAAGTGCAAAGTTAAAAACTTTATGGATATAAACAGGCAGATAAGTGCTGAAAAATATGTTTATGTCTGTGTAGAAAGTTTTGGGTTAGTTTTTTGGAATGTTCATAACGAAGGCCTCTTATACCTTCTTTTGAATAATGCAAGAATTATTTTTCAAAATCTTTGCCGATAGTTTTGACAGGTTTTAAACCGTTATCAACATCTTGTTAACTGAAAAGAATTACCTTTGTGGACAAGAACATAATAAAAGAAAAGACGTATGCGCAAACTGAAAATAACAGAACTGAACCGTATCAGTGCCGAAGAGTTTAAACAGGTTGAAAAACTGCCTCTGGTAGTAGTGCTGGACGATATTCGTAGTTTGCACAATATAGGTTCTGTGTTCCGTACTTCGGATGCTTTCCGTATTGAATGTATCTATCTGTGTGGTATAACAGCTACCCCGCCACACCCTGAAATGCATAAGACTGCATTGGGTGCGGAGTTCACTGTCGACTGGAAGTATGTTAATAACGCTGTTGATGCTGTTGATAACCTCCGGAAAGAAGGATATATCGTGTATTCTGTAGAACAGGCGGAAGGAAGCATCATGCTTGATGAACTTCAGCTGGATAAAACCAAGAAGTACGCTATCGTAATGGGAAACGAAGTGAAAGGGGTACAGCAGGAGGTTATTAACCATTCAGATGGTTGTATAGAGATTCCTCAATATGGTACGAAACATTCGCTGAATGTTTCCGTAACTACCGGTATTGTAATCTGGGATTTATTCAAAAAGCTACGTTAATAGCTATAATACAGGATTGGTTAATAAGTTGTTTATAACGAGTTAATAGCTTAGTTAATTCATTTATAATCAATAACTATGTATTGTTTATAACTATATGGAACCATGTTGATTCTATGGATGTTGGGAAGTTATTATTATAGTTGTTGATAGTTTGTTTTCAGGCTGTTAATACTTGAGTTGTCAGGTATTAACAGCCTATATGATACGTATTAATAGCTGGGAACTCAAGTATTAACTTCTGAGAAACCGGAAATTAATACCTTGCAGGAAGCTTATTAATTCTTGAAATGATAACTAGTATGGTTAAGTAGTGATCAATTAGTTTATAAAGTTGATAAACTTATAAGCCGATTGATTTTAGATCTGTCCGTTCTCCACCATCAACACTACACGTTCCGTTAGTTTGTCTTCACCTTGCGGATCATATTCTTTTTTTAAACTGGCCCCGAACAATGCAGCAAAAGTCTGATAGAATCCCGCTTTGAAAGGTCCCATAAATGCTTTCACCAATTCATAACTGGTAGAATTGCTTTGGCGGTCTATTAATTTAATCAACAGTTTTCCCTGTGCAAACGAGAGTTTCTTCATTCGGGGAGTATATTGCTCTTTCAATCCTTTTTCAACCCGTTTGATATGTTTTTGGCGGGCTTTCTCATTGGGCAAAGTCTGAAGATATTCGTAAGTTTCAATGATAGCCTGGTTAATTTCCCTGGAGATGGGATATACCTTTTTCACATTGCGAATCAGTCGGTAATATTCCTGACGTTCCTTTTCATTCTTGAATTTCAACGGACGGAAAATATACACAGTTCTTAACTGGACACATGGAATGGTATCTCCATTGTAGATACACATCGGAACCAAATATCCATTGATACTTTGTTTTTCTTGAGCGTGCAGGCGCAACGAACAACAAACAATAGCAAAAAGCGTCATTACTACTATGTTAAGCCTTCTTTTCACGATACAAAAATAGAATTAAAATTTTATTATTCAGACATTTCTCTTCGATGTTAACCTATTTAAAGTATCTTTGCGGCCTTATCTGTTAAAAAGCAGGAAGAATAAACCATTTTATTGATGAAAACGATTCAACTTTTACGGTTGATAAGTATTATAAACAGCCTGTTAATAATTCCTGCTTGTAGTGCTCAAAACCCTTCTGAAAGTCTTTTAGAAAATGTTCTTGAAGATTTATCTGTTAATAACGGAACTGATAACTCTGTTAATACTCCTAATTGGGAAAATGAATTGGAAGAACTTTCCAATCGTATGCAAGAACCAGTAAATTTGAATGTTGCTACCCGTGAACAACTCGAACAGTTTCCTTTCCTTAGTGATATTCAGATTGAACATCTGTTGGCCTACATCTATATACATGGACAGATGAAAACCATCTATGAACTTCAACTGGTAGAAGAGATGGATAAGCAAACAATCCAGTATTTACTGCCTTTCGTCTGTATAAAAGCTATTAACAATAAACCTGCTTTCCGGTGGAAAAGCCTGTTGAAAAACGCAGCGAAGTATGGAAAGAATGAACTCTTAACCCGCTTTGATATACCATTTTATAAGCGAAAAGGTTATGAACATACCTATTTAGGACCTTCTGTTTATAACTCTGTGAAATACAGTTTCCGATACAGTGACCGACTCTATGCAGGAATCGTTGCTGAAAAAGATGCTGGAGAACCTTTTGGAGCTTTACACAATCGCTATGGCTACGATTATTATTCCTTTTATCTGTTATTAAAAGATTGTGGACGATTAAAAGCATTAGCTGTTGGTAACTATCGGCTTAGTTTCGGACAAGGATTAGTGATTAGCACTGATTATCTGATGGGAAAAACAATCTACGCCTCTTCTTTCAACAATCGCAGTGGCGGAATAAAGAAACATTCTTCCAGCGATGAATACAATTATTTTCGGGGAGTGGCCGCCACTATTGCTTTATCTAAAGATTGGGATGTTTCCGGTTTCTATTCACACCGTTTATTAGATGGAGTAATCACTGACGGAGCAATCACCTCTATCTATAAAACCGGACTGCACCGAAGTCAAAAAGAAGCAAATAAAAAGAACCTGTTCACCATGCAATTAACAGGTGGAAACGTGAGTTATCAACACAACCGTATCCACCTGGGTATCACCGGTATTTACTACCTTTTCAACCGACCATACGAACCGGAATTAACAGGCTATTCCAAATACAATCTTCATGGAAACAACTTCTATAATCTAGGGATTGATTATGCTTATCGCTGGCATCGTTTTTCTTTTCAGGGAGAAACAGCCATCGGAAAACAAGGTTGGGCATCTTTGAACCGTCTACAATATTCACCGGTTCAAAACACTCAAATCATGTTGATACACCGGTTTTATTCTTATAACTATTGGGCTATGTTCGCCCATTCTTTTGGTGAAGGAAGTACGACACAAAATGAACAGGGATATTATATCGGCATGGAGACTTCTCCTTTTGCTTATTGGAAATTTTTCGCCTCATTCGATTTATTTTCTTTTCCGTGGAAAAAATACAGAGTAAATAAACCCTCTTGCGGAACAGACGGATTGCTTCAAGCCACTTTCACTCCACGCAGCCATCTATCCATGTATCTGAAGTACCGCTATAAACGTAAAGAACGGGATTGGACAGGTAGTAAAGGGTCACTAACACTTCCTATTTTTCATCATCAACTTCGCTACCGTTTGAACTATTCTTTAGGAGATGTGTTAAGCAGTCGTACAACTTTAGATTATAATCATTTTCATTCTCAGGACAGAGCTGCTAATAAAGGATATCAGGTTACACAAATGATATCCTCCCAACTGCCTTGGGCCAGGCTGTTTGCTGACGTTCAGGGCAGTTACTTTTTTACAGACGATTATGACTCGCGTGTATATGCTTCGGAAAGCGGATTGCTTTATACGTTTTATACCCCGTCTTTTCAAGGTCGTGGATTCCGGTGTAGTATCCGTTTGAGATATGAACTGAACAAACACTTTCTATTGATAACCAAGTTTGGAGAAACCATTTATTTAGACCGGAATGAGATTGGTTCCGGCAATGATTTAATCTATGGAAATAAAAAAGCAGATGTACAAATGCAACTACGTATTAAGTTTTAATGTATATTTGTCTGCCAGAAATAACAGAAGAATACGATATTAAATGGATGACAGGGCTACTTTTGACAAAATGTTTAATGAATGGTATGCACAGTTTGTATATTTTGCATACTATTTCATAAATGATGCTGAAGTATGCAGGGATATCGTAAGTGATGCTTTTGAGTATTTGTGGCGTAATTATGAAAAGATAGAAGAAGCAACGGCGAAAACTTATCTTTATACAATCATCCGTACACGTTGCATAGATTACCTTCGCAAGCAAAATATTCATGAAGAATATGTAGAGTTTACTGCGCAATTGACTAATAAAATGATAGAAGGCGATTCGCAAAATTCTGATTCTCGTGTTTTGCTTATTCGTGAAGCTATGAAGAAGTTGACTCCTTATAATTATCATATTTTGGAAGCATGCTATATTCATAATAAGAAATATAAGGAAGTGGCCGAAGAATTAAATGTAAGTGTCGCGGCCGTTCATAAGAATATAGTGAAGGCTTTACGCATTCTTCGCGAAGAATTAGGCCAAAAGGGTAACCGGAATTGACTTTAAAACGTAAATATATATATTGAATACACTATTTATGGATGAAAAGAATATAAATATAAGCAAGTCGGAAGAAGAACTCCTGGAAATTATGGAGAATCGTTCGCATATAACTGTTGGTCAATTGCATAATTTGGAAGAAGATGAGGAATGTTTGCAAGCATGTTCTGATTTGGCAGAAATTGTGATAGAGATGCAGAAAGAGCAAAATTTACTGGCAATTGATGTCCGGAAAGAACTGGCAGATTTTCGTAATAAACATTCTAAGAATGATCGAAGAAAAAATACACGCATACTGTTGTGGGCCAGTGTCACAGGTGTAGCGGCGGCTGTTGCCATCATTTTAGTTTTGCGTGCAATGATGATTTCCTCACAACCGGAAATCATTAAAGTGTTTCAAGCCAATCATATTGCCCAGGAAGTCACTTTACAAGTGAATGATGAGAAAGAAATAAAGCCATTGAAAGAAGTGGTAGAATTTCTTTCGTCTTCCTCTACTGCGCAGTTGTCTTCTAAGGAAATAGATTATAGTCGTGCTCTCCTTCAGACAGAAACCAAGGAAGTAGGAAAACAGAAAGTACAGATACATAGATTAAGTATTCCTAGAGGAGAGACATTTAAAGTTGTTTTATCCGAGGGGACTGAAGTATTCTTGAATTCAGACAGTCGTTTGGCTTATCCTACTGTTTTCAAAGGAAAAGAACGAGTCGTCTCTTTGGAAGGTGAAGCCTATTTTAAAGTTGCTAAAGATGCAGCACATCCTTTTATCGTGAAAAGTGGAAATCTGCAGATTCGTGTATTGGGAACGGAATTTAATGTACGTAGCTACTCTCCTACTGATGTCCGTGTTACGCTCATTACAGGAAAAGTGGCTGTGAGCGATACTTGTGGAGTCCATAGTGTTGAAATGGTACCGGGACAAAGCGCACAACTTTCTTCTGACGGAACATTTGCCGTGAATGAGGTGGATATTGAATCATTTTTGTATTGGAAGGAAGGATTTTTCTATTTTGACGATGTTGCTCTGGTTGACATGATGAAAGAAATAGGACGTTGGTATAATATAGATATTGAGTTCCGCAATAGCAAAATCATGGATCTTCGTATGCATTTCTTTGCAAATCGTCATCAAGACATCTTTCACTTGATTGAATTATTGAATCGAATGGAGAGAATACATGCTTATTTTGAAGCAGGAAAACTAATTATCGAATAAAAAGCAAGCAAAAAGATATAAATCTGAATAGAAAAATATATTTCTGAAAAAAAACTATTTTAAGGGTAACCATTCTTTTTTAAACTTCGTATACAATTAAAAGAATGAAATATTATTTAACTATTCAGGCTTATGAAAAGAAATCAGGCACAGAAGTTCATTGTTTTATTCTTGCTTTTCCTTTTTGCCTATTCATGGCGTGTAGAAGCACAGACAGGTAAAGAAAAGCAAATAACAATGGAGTTTAAAAATGAAGGGTTACCCTCTATTTTTAAACGTTTTGAAAAAGTATCGGGGTATAAAGTTCTTTTTATCTATGATGAAATTAGCTCTTATACTTCTACCGGAAAAGTAGAAAAAGCTACAGTTGATGAAGCGTTGAAGGTGATTATTGGAAAAAATCCGTTGAAATATCACATTGACGGACAATTCATCAATATCACACAAAAGGATTCTAAAAAGTTTTTCTCACAAGTAAAAGGAAAAGTGCTTTCCGAAGAAGACGGGCTTCCGGTGGTTGGTGCCACTATTATAGTGGAAGATCCTAGTAATATCCGTACTATCACAGACAATAATGGTAATTTTCAGCTTTCTGATGTTCCGAAAGATAGCCGTGTCAGAATATCGTATGTAGGTTTGGAAACCCAGTTTTTGCATCCTTCATCTTATATGTCGGTAGTGATGAAATCTGATACAAGGGCGCTGGATGAAGTAGTGGTGACAGGTATGTTTAACAGAAAGAAAGAAGGATTTACCGGTTCAGCTGTTACTATCAAAGGTGAGGATCTGAAGAAATATAGTACGAACAATGTGGCTAAAGCGATAGCCGCTGTCGCTCCCGGACTTCGTATTGTGGATAATATCAATATGGGATCTAATCCGAATGGTTTGCCTGATATGCGTATGCGTGGTAGTGCAAATATGGATATGGGCACACAATCTGTAGATTTTAATTCTACCAGTAATGATGTGCTGGCAGTTCAGGGCGAGTATGAGACGTATGCCAACCAACCGTTGCTTATCATGGACGGATTTGAAATCAGTATACAGACACTTGCCGATATGGATCCCGATCGTGTTGCTTCTATCGTTTTGTTGAAAGATGCGGCAGCTACGGCTATCTACGGTTCACGTGCGGCAAATGGAGTAATTGTTATCGAAAGCAAGACTCCCAAACCGGGACGGATTTGGGTGACATACGGTGGGGAACTTCGTATTGAGGCTCCGGATATGACCGGATATAATTTGATGAATGCAAGAGAGAAGATAGATGCAGAGTTAAAAAGCGGACTTTATACATACGGTGGCGAGACTGTTGAAAAATGGCAGCTCTATCAGTCTAAATTGCGTGAAGTATTGGCGGGAGTAAATACATACTGGTTGGACAAACCTTTGCAAACAGCTTTCCAACAACGGCATACCGTTACATTGGAAGGTGGTGATGAAGCCTTGCGTTATCGGATGTATGTAGGATACAATAGTTCTCCGGGTGTGATGAAAGACAGTAAGCGTGATGTATTGACCGGATCGCTTGATTTTCAGTATCGTCTGAAAAAGGTGTTGTTAAAGAATAGCATTACGTTGGATAATTCGGTGGCTAATGAGTCTCCGTGGGGAAGTTTCAGTGAATATACCCGCTTGAATCCTTATTTGCGTCCGTATGGAGAGAACGGGGAGATACAGAAACGGCTTGATAATTTTGAAGGAGTAGGCGGCGAATCGAGCTATCTGAATCCGATGTACAATACGACATTCAACAGTAAAGACCAAAGCAAGAACTTTACAGTACGTGAACTTTTCAAGGTGGAATATAATCCTACTAATGAATTACGGTTTGAAGGAGCCTTCAATTTGTCCAAGAGTGTAGGACATCGTGATATTTTCCGTCCTGCACAACATACACTTTTTGATAATGTGACTGATCCTACCTTAAGAGGTGATTACCGCAGAAGCCAGAGTGAAGCTGTCAGTTGGGGAATCGATTTGACAGGAAGCTGGAACAAGCAACTGAAAGATCATTATCTGACTGCTAATGCACGCATGAGTGTATTGGAGAATAATTCGGAGACTTATGGAAACTATGTGACCGGTTTCCCGAATGATAATATGGATAACTTGTTGTTTGGTAAGAAATATAACGAGAAAGTGACAGGCGATGAGAGGACAACACGCTCTATCGGTTGGGTGGCTGCCGGAGGTTATTCTTATAAATATAAGTATTCGTTCGACTTTAATATACGTTTGGACGGTTCTTCCCAGTTTGGAAAAAATAATCGTTGGGCTCCTTTTTGGTCAACAGGATTGCGCTGGGATTTGAAAAAAGAGAACTTCATGAAAGATGTATCTTTTATTTCCGATTTCATTTTGAGGGGTACATACGGTACGACCGGTTCGCAAGGTTTTGATCCTTATCAGGCACATGGTTATTATACATACTCTAATTTGCTGCTTCCTTATTACTCATCGGATGCAACAGGTTCGGAAATCCTGGCTATGCATAATGAGAGTTTAAAATGGCAGACAACGAAAAGCACTAACCTTGCTTTGGAACTCGGTTTCTTTGACCAGCGTCTTACCGCCCGTGTGGAATATTACCGGAAAATAACAGATAATATGGTTACTTCGATAAGCCTTGCTCCTTCTCTTGGCTTCGGCAGTTATCCGGAAAACCTGGGTAAGATAGAGAATAAAGGTTTGGAAATCTCTCTTTCGGCTATTCCTTATAAGAATACTGCCAAGCAGGCTTATTGGACAATTACGGTAAACGGTTCTCATAACACTGACAAATTGCTGGAGATATCAGAAGCAATGAAACACAGGAATGATATGAATGCGTCAAATCTGACTGATACACCATTGCCACATTATGAAGAAGGTGAATCTCTGTCACGCATTTGGGTAGTACGTTCATTGGGCATTGATCCGGCTTCCGGAGATGAAATATTATTAAAGCGTAACGGAGAAATGACAAGCGCCGTTAACTGGAGTGCGAATGATGTAGTACCTATCGGTAATACGGAACCTACATGGCAAGGATATATTAATTCTTCCTTTACATATAAAGGTTGGGGAGCAGATGTCAGTTTCAGATACCAGTTTGGCGGTCAGGTATATAATCAGACTCTGCTTGACAAGGTGGAAAATGCCAATCTGAAATATAATGTAGACCGGCGGGTAAGTCAGTTGCGTTGGGCTAAACCGGGTGACAAGGCACAATTCCGTACTCTTACCCCCAGTGGTTGGAAAACGAAAGCTACTTCCCGGTTTATCATGGATGAAAATATATTCCAGGGAAGTTCGTTGTCTGTCTACTATCGCATGGACCGTACTAATACAAAATTTATCAGCCATTGGGGATTGAGCTCCGCCAAAGTGACGTTTAATATGGAAGACTTTTTCTATTGGTCTACAGTGAAACGCGAAAGAGGTCTGTACTATCCATATTCCCGTCAGTTTACATTTGCTTTGAATGTTGCTTTCTAATTAAAAACATATTTGTATGAAACAGATAATATATATATTACTAACGACAACCGTGCTGGGACTTATGTCTTGCAGCGACTGGTTGGATGTATCTCCGAAGACTTCTATTCCTACCGACAAGCAATTTGAGTCGGAATCCGGATTTAAGGATGCGCTTACTGGTATTTATTTGAAGTTGGGAACCCAGACATTGTATGCCGGAGACTTGACTTATGCTTATTTGGATGAACTGGCAGGATTATATTCCGATTATCCGGGATATAATACAAATGCCGTTTTCGACCAGAGTATTGTATTTGATTATGAGAACATGTTTTTGAGTAAGAAGAATGGGATTTACTCAACGATGTATAATATCATAGCCAATATTAATAACTTCCTGGAGTATGTAGACAAAAATAAAGATGTCCTAGTTACCGAACGCTATTATGAAACCATGAAGGGAGAAGCACTCGGGCTTCGCGCTTTTCTTCATTTTGATTTGTTGCGTATGTTCGGTCCTGTTTATAAGGAACATCCTGCATCCAAAGCTATACCCTACCGTACTACTTTTGATAAAGATGCTACTCCTGTTTTACCAGCCAGCGAAGTGGTAGACGCTATTCTCAAAGATTTGAATGACGCAGAAAAATTACTGAAAGAGAACGATCCTCTTGATTTCTTTACCGATCGGACGGATGAAGATTTTACAGAGAAAAATCATTTTCTTGTCAATCGTGAATTTCGTATGAATCTATATGCGGTTAAAGCTATGCTGGCCCGTGTATATTGTTACAAAGGGGATGCGGAAAGTAAAGGATTGGCCACGGAGTATGCTAAACAAGTAATTGCCGCCTCTAAGTATTTTACATTGTACAAGTCGCAGACTGCTTCTAATTACAACTCCATACGCTATGCAGAGCAAATATTTGGAATAACAGTGAATGAATTCTCCAACTTGCTTATTGGCAACTATATGGATATGGAGAATACCAATACTCAGCAACGTTTCTATCTGGATGGAGATAAATTCAAATTCTTCTATGAAACAGCCGACGCAGGGAATACCGACTGGAGAAAAAATACGGAAATGTTTGAAGTTGTTAATGGGGCAAGTCAAACAGATGTTTTTTGTAGAAAATATAACCAGAAACCGTTGAATGGCGGATATGCTTATTCCGGTGCTAATGCAGTTCCTTTGATACGCTTGCCCGAAATGTATTATATTGTAGCGGAATGTGCATCTTCTGCATCAGAAAGTGCTGATGCATTGAATACCGTACGTTTTGCACGTGGTATCTCTTACAGTGACGAGATTATAACTACTGGATATGATGATCTTGATACTACTTCGGAAGAAGACAAAAATCAGACTAAACGTATCAATGAGATAATGAAAGAATATAGAAAAGAATATTTCGCGGAAGGTCAGCTTTTCTACTTCCTGAAAGCGCATAATTATAGCACCTATCATGGTTGTGGGATTGAAACGATGACTGAAGCCCATTATCAGATGACGTTGCCGGATGATGAGTATATTTTTGGAAACAACTCTAAATGATGAAGCATTATGAAACGTATTATATATTTTGTTTTAGCTATTCTTGTTTGCGGCATCTATGTGGGATGCAGTGAAAACGAGATAGACTTATATGACCAGACACCTCGTATCAATTTCTATAGTAGCACACATGTCCGTACTTTGGTTGATACGGACTATGTGAAGATAGATGACCCTTATGCTGTAGACAGTTTTACGGTAAGAATACAAGGGGATCTTTTGAAAGAGAATCGTGATTTCTGTGTGAAAGTTACCCCGAATAGCGATTATCAGAATTCAGTAGATGTACTATTAATCAGCAAGTATACATATACTGAACTTGATACGGTTTGCCAGGTATTTTACTATAAGATTAACCGACCGAAAGTAGAGTCCGGTAGAAATGTGTATGGTTGTTACTTGGAATTTGATTTGGATAACCCTCTCCATCAGTTTGACAAAGGATTGGTAGAAAAGAATCAGGAAGTGTTAAATGTCAGGTGGGAACTGAAGCCGGATGAGTGGGAAGATTGGATATTTGGCAGTTATAGTGATAATAAGTATATGTTTATTATGGATGTATGCCAACGTGTGTGGGATGATCTGGAAGATGAGGATGTTGACAAGGTCAAACAAGCTTACAAAGAATACATTGAAGCAGGAAATCCTCCTATTCTAGGCGAAGACGGTGATGAAATTGATTATGAATAAGACTAAAAGAAATGTTATGAGAAAATATATCATCTATATAGCAAGTTTTGTCGGATCGGCTTTATTGCAAACAGGCTGTTACGATGACAAGGGAGATTACGATTATCATGATGTAAATACGATGGCTATCGTAATACCTGAAACGAAGGTACGTATGCCTAAAGAGGAAGCAGTGGAAATTTCAATTATACCCGAGATTTCTCAGACTTTGGAGCAAAATGAGGAAAACCTTGTGTTTCAATGGAAGAAAACAATCGAAGGAAAGAAAGCGGGGTCGGACAGACTTAGTGATTATAAAGATTATTCCGTAGGCAAAGAATGTAAAGTAACAGTCGAGCCTTATGAATCGGAAAATATAGGTTTAATGTTGGTCATTACGGATAAAAAGAATGGAACAACCTGGTATCAGATAGGTGAAGTTGCAATTATTCGTCCTTTAAATCCTTGCTGGTTTGTATTGCAGGAAAAAGAAGGAAAGGGAGTATTAGGAGCGATAGAGGGTACTCCGGAAGGATATTATGTTTATCCGGATGTCTTTAAATCAGAACTGAATCAGTCATTTCCGTTAGAAGGAAAACCTTTGGCGGTAAGTGCAAGAAAAAATTATGGAGATTCGTTTTTAAGTAGTATGCTGGGTTTTTTTGGTTTTAAAGTAAGTCCGGCGTTAATGGTGGTAACCGATCGGGGCTTGGCCTTGTTGACTCCAAGTACTTTAATAACGAGATATCCGTCGAATAAAATACTTTTTGAACCAGCGGGAAAAGGGGAACCGTTGAATATTGAGTTCTATAAGATGAGTACTCATGGTGAGTTGTTTGTGAATAGTGGAAAAGCATATTGTGCTCCTATGGATGGATTTTGTGTACCTTTCTCGGTAAAAAAGGAAAGTGAGTTTCCTGCTATTTCTGCTTATGGTTCGTATGGAGGAGGCTTTTTGTTTTTTGATTCTGAAAGTCATCGTTTTCTTAGTGCATCTATTCCGGGTTATTATGATTATATGATGAATCAGGCTACTCAAAATATACGTAATTATGGTACTAAATGGAGTGACCAGAAGCCTGTATCCACGTATTCAATGTCAGACGAATCTAATTTGTTTGATCCGGATGTAATTGATCCGTCTTTAGAAATACATGATATTGTTACGGGTGGAAATTGGGGAAATTTTGCTTATGCGATTGCTTCTCCTCGGAACGGAAAAGAGCTGACTGTGTTTAAATTCAGTGCGCAAGATGAAGATCCGATTTGTGCTGCCCAGTATACGATTGCCTTACCGTCCGAAGTAAATGTAGAAACAGCAAAATTTGCAGCTTCTTACGCGTATACGGCAAATCTTATATTTATGACATCGGGTAATAAATTATATCGCATTGATCTTGATCGCGGAAGGGCAATTGAACTTTATACTTATGAAACTGATCCGTCAGCACAGATAGTTGCATTGAAATTTAAAGATTCTGAAAGTGTGAGAGAGGAAGATGACGATGAGGAGACTGGTGAATATAAGGAGAAACTCGGCATGTCTCTCGGATTAGGCATCAATACAGCTGATAAAGGTGTAGTTGTAGAATTGCAACTGACAGTGGCAGGTGATGTATCCCGCGAAGAAAACAGCATTTGTGTTTACGAAGATCCCGAGCAACTCATTGGGAAGATTGTTGATATTAGCTATAATTATGAATAGTATAAATCGCTCTTTATGCTAAAAGGAATTATCAGTGCAATATTTCTTGCAGTTGCCTGTACTTTTTTGTACGGGCAACAGCCAAATATGGCTACTTTTCTAAAAGAAGGAGCACCAGTGGAAGTTATTCCCGGTATGTTTACTACTTATCGAAGTGGTAAACATATATATTGGGAAATTCCGGATTCATTGATTGGACGTGAATTTGCCGTAACAACTACTATCTTGACTGCTCCTGCCCGTCCGGATCGGGATATGGAGAAGAAATTCGGATATTCGGGTGATATGATAGGTCCGGTATTCTTCAGTTTCAGGAAACAGGGTGATGAATTGTGGATAGTAGATCCGTTGAATGAAAGGATTATTGAAAATCCTGCAGGGATATATGCAAAGATTGCTGCCCAACGTGGGAATAGCAGACTTTATAAAAGATTGCCGGTCAAAGCAAAGACTCAAGGAAGTAGTTTGATAGAGATTGGCGAGGTATTAAAAGATTTCCCTTTGTTTACGCTCGATATTGTATCTTTTGATTTATTGGTAGGTTCACGTTTAAAAGAGAAAGATTGCATCAAGGAAATCAAGGGATATGACAACCGCTTGTTGGTTCATATATCACGGGCTTATCGAAGTTCGTCAATAGGAATGCCCGGCAAACCTGTTTCTCCGTCTTATATTGGTGATTGGGATACGGGTGTTTGCATTAAATTATTATCAAAAAAGCCATTGGAAGCAGTTTCTGCAAATAGCGGAGCCTACTTTTCCATCGGCAAGGAATGTTTTCAAGGCGATCAGCCCGCTGTCCGGAAAGCTGTTATCAAACGGTGGCGTTTGGAGATAAAGCCGGAAGACAAGGAAAAGTACATGAAAGGGGAATTAGTGGAGCCGATACAACCTATTATCTTTTATATAGATCGCAACACGCCGGAAAAGTATATTGGTTGCATTATTGAGGCAGTACGTGACTGGCGTCCTGCTTTCGAGCAAGCCGGATTTAAGAATGCCATTGATGCACGATTGGCTCCCACTGCCGAAGAAGATCCGGATTTTAGTATTTATGACAGTACTTATCCGTTTATTTCATGGAAGATATCAGGACAGAATAATGCTTATGGGCCGACTCCTTGTGAATCCCGGTCCGGAGAGATTATTGCTTGTCACGTCGGTATTTTCAGCAGCGTGTTGAATTTGGAGCAAAAATGGTATTTTGCTCAATGTGGAGCCAATGACCCGCAGGCATGGAACATAGAATTTCCGGACTCTTTGCAATTGGAACAGATAAAACAAGTATTCATTCATGAAGTGGGTCACACATTGGGATTGGAACATAACTTTCTGGGTAGTTCCCATTATTCCATAGACCAGTTGCGTGATAATGACTTTTTGAGTCGATATAGTATAGGAAGTTCCATAATGGACTATGTACGATATAATTACGCTTTGCGTCCTCAAGATAAGGTTGATTTGAAAAACAGGCGGGTACGTGTCGGCGAATATGATAAGTGGGCTATTGAATGGGGATACCGTATATTTCCGGGTAAGGATGCTTCTGAAAGAGAAGAGAACAGAGAGCGTTGGAATCAGGAAAAACAGAAAGATCCTTCCTTGCATTTTTCAGGTGGGATAGATGTACGGGCGCAGGCGGAAGACTTAGGTAATGACCATGTTATTGTCAATACACAAGGAATAGAGAATCTGAAATATTTGTGTGAACATCCGGATGTCTGGCATGTAACGGACAAAACGTCTTTATATGTATTACAGGGGCGTTATGAAGCGGTATTGAATCATTATAAACAGTGGGTACAGCATGTTTTGTCGCATTTGGGCGGAAAACGTCTTGCGGAAGCCGATGATGAGAATATTTATATACCGGAAAAGGCTGATTACAATAAGAAGGTGATGAACTTTATACAGACTTATGTATTACAGCCTCCTGCGTGGATGTTTAATAAATCGTTTACCCATAAATTAGAAATAGATGCCAGTCAAGAATTCGACCGTTTTTATGAGGAACTTATGTCGGAAATAATCCGTTCTCTTCGGAAGGTGGAAGAATCAGAGAATGCTTGTGAGGATATGTTATCTGTAAATGAGTTTTTGGAAAGTATGCATGAAGGGTTATTCGTTGAATGGACTGATAATGTTCCTGTAAGTGAAGCGAAGCATAAGATACAGACGCTTTATGTAAATAAACTCTGTGATTTACTGGATCGGTCGGAAAAGATAACCTCCTCGAAATTATTAGTTTCTGTTATGCAAGCTTTGAATAGAATTAAGAAAGAGGGGCTTGATTATAGTAATAGGGTAGCAGAACCGGTTGCTAAAAAACGTGCTATGTTTCTGGTAGATAGCATTATATTTTAAGGATGAAAAGCAAATAAAGAGGCTCATGAATAAAAGAAAATATGTGATTATTATATTGTTGTGTATGGCCGCATGGCTCCAGGCACAAGATTCCGTCAAAGCGTTTGATGAATTCTTTGTCACCGGAATGAAAAAAATAGAGGGTGTATTTCCTGTATATGTAGCGGAGAAGGAGGTTTATCTGGAAATACCCCGTGAATATATCGGGCGGGAGATTGAAGTTCGCGGACAGATAGATAGAGGCTTCGATTTACTGAATCGTCCCGTTACCGGTTTGGGGGTAGTACGCATCATGTCTCCTGATAAAGCTACGATTTGTTTCCAAAAGCCGTTTTATACAGAGCGTATTCTGGATGAAAAGAGTGTATATCAGCGGTCGTTTTCGTTGTCAAATATACAACCTGCCGGTGATAGCTATCCGGTAGTGGCTTATTCGAAAGAACAAGGAGCCATTATCCGAATAACAAAATATTTGATAAATGGCAATGACTGGTTCAGCTATAATCATGGTTTTATCCGTTCGTTGGTTCCGGAACTGTCAGAGGTAACAAAAATACATCCTTTTGAAGGAGGGGTGTCATTTACGGTCAGGCGTTATCACGGGGTTGAGGCGGAAAGATATATGTTTTCCAGCTCTGCCATTATATTACCTGAAGGCAGCATACCTTTGGAGGTTACTTGTGTAGTACGTTTGCTCCCTCAAAAGAAAGATCAGATCCGCCTGGCAGATCACAGGATACCCTATCAGACATTGACTTTTAAAGATTATTCCCAAGATCCTTATTGTATGGTAGAAGATTCATTAATTCTTCGTTGGGATATGTCGAAACCGCTTATTTTTTATGTAGATACGCTTTTTCCGAAGGAATATTTTCAAGCTGTGAAAGAAGGAATATTGGTATGGAATACTGCATTCCGCAAGGCAGGTATCCGGGATGCTTTACAAGTGAAGTATGCAGACAGCAAGATTGTTCCGGCCGAACAGCGTGCTTTCGTTTCTTATGATTTGATGATGCCGGGGATAAAGAGCGACTTTACCTGTCATCCTCGTACCGGAGAAATACTGTCATGTCGGGTGAATATCGGACATGGATTTCAAAAAGGAAAATTGGATGACTATTTGTTGAGTTGTGGCGCTTCGGATCCGCGTATCATAGCCGACCGTTATGCAAAGGAAGTGGAAAAAGAGTTGTTGCAAAATGAAATAACAGGGGAAATCGGGCATCTTTTAGGTTTACGCGGAAATCTGTCCAAAAACTCGTGCGGAACGACTGTGAAAGTAGGGGAAGATGCTTGCCGGGCTATTTATTTTGGTTATAATCCTCTCAAAGGAAGTAGGAATTGCTATGATGAACGGGAGCAACTCCGTCGATGGATAGATAAAAACCTGCCGGATGGGACCCATTCTCTTCCTCCATCCGATTATGCAGCAAAGGTGTCAAATCTGCAGATTATACTAAATCAATTGGATAAGATTGTGTATAAAGGAGGAAAAAGGGACAAAGGAAGTTCACTCACTGATATATACAGGAAGGCTATTCGTCAATATGGAAGTTACCTGATGGGAATAGCTGAAACAGTGGGAAGTTCCCAACCGGCAGATGCACAACATCAAGCAATGCTCGAACTGGATAACTATTTATTTCATCCTGTAGAAAAGATGGAATGTACGTATGTAAAAGAGAATTTACTGGAAGCAAGAAATAACATTCTATATCCGGAATTGGTAAAGATGTTCAAGCACTTACTAAGTATAGAAACAATATCGGCTCTTAGATTGCAAGCATTACATAGTAATCAAAAAGGATATAGTGATGACGATTTCTTCCGGGATTTGTATAAAGGGCTGTTTAATGATTTTGATCCGTCGGCTGCTGTAAGCTATGAACAAATGGATATCCAGTTGATATGTCTGGACGCATGGTTGGATATAATACAGGAAAATGCAAAACATACTAGTACAACGAAGCGTTTAAAGGATGAATTGCATAGTCTGTACAACAGATTGGAGAAGCTTAGTACGATACATCCCCAGGCAGAGGTGCGTGATATGTACACTTTACTTATGGGAAGAATTAAGTGAAAAAATAGTCGTACAGATAGGATAACCTGTAAGTTTTGGGTTATCTTTGCTATGATTTATGAATAAATAATTAGAATAAGATGACTATTATTTTTCCTTCACCCATCTTCGGCCCTATTCATTCCCGCCGTTTGGGCGTTTCATTGGGAATCAATTTATTGCCGGACGACGGTAAGGTTTGTTCATTCGACTGCATTTATTGTGAGTGTGGTTTCAATGCCGAACATCGTACGAAGAAACTTCTTCCTACCCGTGAAGAAGTCCGCATGGCTCTCGAAGAGAAACTAAAAGACATGCAGGCAAACGGCCCTGCTCCCGATGTATTGACATTTGCCGGAAACGGTGAACCGACTGCGCATCCCCATTTCCCGGAAATCATAGAAGATACACTTGCGCTTCGCGACAAGTATTTCCCAAAAGCAAAAGTAAGCGTATTGAGTAACTCTACATTTATCGACCGTCCTGCCGTATTCGAAGCACTGAACAAGATAGATAATAATATCCTGAAACTGGATACGGTGGATGAAGAATACATTCATCTGTTGGACCGTCCTAACGGAAAATATTCTGTTAAGAAGATCATCGAAAGAATGAAAGAGTTCAAAGGAAACTGCATCGTACAGACGATGTTTCTGAAAGGAGGTTATCAGGGAAAAGACATGGATAATACATCCGACAAGTATGTGCTCCCCTGGATAGAAGCAGTGAAAGAAATCGCTCCCCGTCAAGTGATGATTTATACGATTGACCGGGAGACTCCCGACCACGATTTGCAAAAGGCTACGCATGAAGAGTTAGACCGTATTGTGGCTTTATTGGAAAAGGAAGGTATTCCGGCAACAGCTTCTTATTAAAATATAATTTAAACAGGGATATATTTCTTCTTGATAATACGTAAGAAAATTAATATAAGAGGGCGAACCTATAGAATTCAGAAGTTTTATACTTCCTATTCTATTGCTCGCCCTTTTATTGGCTTCATGAGCTGTTTCAGCCTATTCTGACAAGGGTATATTCTCACTTCGATGAGAAAAAGTTCTCATTGCAGTGAGAGTTTTTTCTCATTACAATGAGTATTTTTTCTCATCGCAGTGAGAATGCTTGAGAATTTGCACTTCCCTGATAATGGTTGACTATTTTATTTCTTATCACTGTTTCGGGTTGACTTGCAATATTACTAACCCTATCTACAGTTGACCTTATTATTGATTATTCCTACATCGGGTTGAGTTGTTTTATTAGTTATCGCACCAATATCAGATACTAAGTATATAAGACGTCAGACTACTATCCTGATCGAGATTGAGTTTCCGTTTGAGTCTGTACTTCTTCAATTCGACAGACCGGAGCGCAATGCCCATAATAACGGAAATCTCTTTGGTAGATAAGTTGGCACGTATCAGGCAGCAGAATTTCAGTTCCGAAGGCGACAAGTCCGGATATACTTTTTGCATGCGCAGCATAAATTCATAGTGCACTTCTACGAAGTAGTTTTCAAAGGATAATAGCTTATCTTTTTCCGTAGCGCCCTGCTGAATAATTTTCATTAACCGGAGGTAGAGCTTGTTGGGATACCGCTCGCCCAGTTCATTCTTTTGTGTTTCCACTTCCGTAGAAATAGCGTCCAGCAATTCCTGCTTTTGGGTTAAGAAACGCATCCGGTTTTTAAGTTCGCTTTCCTGGTTTCTTACTTTCTCCTGCAATTGTTCGTAGGCTTGATGTTGCAGTTCTTCTGCATGTTTTCTCTGTTCCTCTTCGTATTGTTTGAGTAATCTCTTCCGTTTTCGTTCGCTGAAGAGAGTCACCACTCCAACGGTGATTATCACCAGGAACAACACATATAGCGTAATCATCCATGTCCGTTTGTAGAGAGGTGGAGATACGAGTATCGGGACTATCAATGTATTTTGATTACTATCCTTTATTTCGAGTTGATAGATGCCGGATGGCAGGTTGGTGAAGTGGATAGTGCCCGACGTTTGCCACGGACTCCATTCATTCGTTACTCCGGGAAGGCGGTAGGAGATAGAAGTGGCATGAGTCCCCAGTCCGGTAGTGACTTGAATAGTGATATTGGTGGCGGTATTAGGCAATTCTATTTTCTGCTGGTGGAAATCTGCATAAAAAGTATTGTTATCATAATCGTTGAAACAGAAAGTCTCTATCTGTAACGGGCGTGGATTGGAGACATGGCGGTTTACCATTTTACTGTTGATAACGACAGTTCCTTCACAGGTAGAAACAAACGTGATTGAATCATTAATTGATTTCAGATTATAATGTTTGTCGTAAAGCATAAGTTCATTATCAACAAACGGCCAGTGCATTATTAATTCGGCAGATAAATCCGCAATGTGATAGAGGAATAACTCTTCATCCGTAGCTACCCAGATATCGTTCTTATAGGCTGGTTTTATAGATTGCAACTTGTTCAGATACAAAATTTCCCTGCTTATTTGTTCTTGTTTTCTAAAACTCTTCCCGGTAATATCGAACATGTATATTCCTTTAGGCGTCGCAAACAGAATCTTATCTTCCACTTTTACCAGACTGATTCTGTTATAATTGGCGTATCCGTCTATTTCGGAGAAGTTCTCGAAATCCGTTATCTCATTCAGGTCTTTGTTGATGCGCAGTCGGAAGATTCCTTTTTCCGGATGGATAGCCCATACCGTATGAAGATTTTCCGGCATGATGTTGGCATAATCTTCCGTATTTATAAGTAAAGACTTATATTTCCAGGTGTTGTCTTTATATTCGAGCAGGGCAATTCCGGAATAAGAACGTAAGAAGATGTATTCATCGCCACGGTCGGCTATATATTCAAACTGTCTGACGCCGTTTATGTTGTAGAACGGTTCGAAATTGGTTTGTCCGGCTTTCATTTTAAACAGTTGGGTGGTAGTGCCGCACAACAATTCATTTTTCAGGTTGCAGAACTGAAGAGGGTACATCGAAGTCTGCATCTTCCTACCGTCTTCTTCATAAAGATAAATACCTTGGTTGGAGCCGATATAAGTCTTTCCGTCGAAAGATGCCGCATCGAAGAAAGTGCCTATGTCAGTATTTGTTTTCCATAGATAAGTGGCCGGTTCGAGGATAACCGATGATATTCCGTTGTCGAGCGAGAGCCAAAGGAAGTTCTCGGCAGCGAAACACAAACCATGAATATTGAGGTCTTGCAGTTGCGAAGAATGATAATGCGTCTGTTGCCCGCTTTTCAGGTTAATCAGGAACAAGCCGTCGCCTATGGTTCCGACAGCAAGTAGTTCGTCTTTCCAAATACTTCCGCAGTCTATCCGGACGGGGATATGATTGGCATTTTCCAACTGGAGTAGCGGGACTATGGTATTACCTTTCAGTGTATATATCTTCCCGCTGGCTTGCCCTATGATATATTCATCATCGGCAATCCGAAACATGAATTTAGTTTCTCCATTCATGAAGATTGTATCCTCGCAGAAGTTTTCCAGCTTATTGCTGCGAATTTGCATGAGAGCACCGCCGCACTTCTGCGTAAACAGCTTGTCACCTGCCGGATAGAGAGAAACACAACAGTCGTTTTTCACCAGATAACCCATATCCTTGCCGTCATACCAGATAATATTGCCGAAGGAATGGAAATATACTTTGCCTTCCGTTTCGGCTATACTCCAAAAAGTCTCTCCTTTGATTCCAAGCTTATTTACCAGCGGTAGAAGAGACGTATAGTTGATTTTTCCGTTTACATCATATTGCCAGTAGCCGATGTTGTTGTCGCCTGCTGTGTAAATCCGGTTCCCGATACAGCAGACCGCACGTACGGTACTTCGCTCGCCCGGTTCGAGAAGTGCCCAGTCATTGCCGTTGTATCTTAATAGTCCGTTATTGTTGCTGCTATATAGAATCTGTTCGGGAGAAATCGCAATGCCCCAGTTCTGAATTCCGCCTTTGTAGTTCTTATAATTATAGTTGGTGATTTGCATAGGTGTTTGTGCCATACCCGGAGAGAGACAGGTAAAGGATAATAAAATAGATAGTCCAAAAAGAATCCAATTGTATCTCATTTGTATTGTATTAACAGGGAATGTACTTATTACAAAGATAAAGAGAAAAATCAAAGATGCAATAAACCGTTTCTTTTCTTCTTTTTCTTCCGGAAAAATAAATCAACTCTTCTTCCGGTTCTGGATTAATTTTGTAGTTTTACGGACGTATCAGGAAAAAGAAGGTATAATCATAAAATGTAATCATAATATGGAATGTAAAATACGTTGTTGGCGGATAGAGGATGCAGAAGATATTGCAGAGACACTGAATAATAAGAATATACTGGATAACCTGCGGGATGGCATCCCCTTTCCATATACCGTGCATGATGCAAGGGAGTTTATACAGGCAATGAATGCCGCCGATTCGGAAAGTACGTTCTCATTTGCAATAACTGTCGATGATAAAGCAATAGGGAGTATAGGTGCCTTCCGCCAAAGCAACATACATTCGAGAACTGCCGAGGTGGGATATTACATTGCAGAGCCTTATTGGGGGCAAGGTATCGGTACAAGTGCTGTGAAACAAATATGCGAATATGTCTTTCAAAATACGGATATAATCCGACTGTATGCTGAACCTTTTGCACATAATGCCTCTTCTTGCCGCATCCTTGAGAAATGCGGGTTTGAGTTAGAGGGGACATTGAGGAAGAATGCGGTAAAAAATGGTGTTGTGGTGGATATGAAGATGTACTCAATTCTGAAAGAATGAATCCCGGATTCATCATCTAAAAGATATATGCCGGACTATAAAGAACCAGCCCGGCATATATGCTAATACACAATTACATTGTTACCTGAAAAGTTTTATAGGTGCTGCTTGTACCATTCCAAAGCCCGTCTGTTCCTGCATAGGCATAAGTTCCTTCGTCTATTCTGAAACGGAAAGTATAATAATATGTTCCTGCAGTCGAGATTTCGGGAGTTTTGCCTTGATAATAGTGATTGTTTCCCCATTGCCCGTTCCAATGGCAAGATTGCCATGTCCAATCGGTTCCCGACGGGTCAGAGTTTGTTGTGGAGTAACCGATTTCACAAGTCACATGTTTGTTGGCAGTGCCTGTTCCCAAGTCGGTTAATCCTTCGATGAATACCTGTGCGCCCGTTTCAAACTGTTCTCCTTGTGGGATAGGATTCTTGGCTGTCCAGTCACCGAGTATTGCCCAACTGATGGATAGTTGGCTGTAATCTTCGATGCTTGCGTATTCTTCTTGTTCTTCCTCTTCTTCTTTCACTTCAAACTTTCCGTTGACGTTTACTTCTCCATCCCATAATCCGCCTGTTCCTGCATATTTGTAAGGTCCCGAACCATTACGGAAACGGAATGTATAAAAGTAAGTGCCGGCAGTGAGGTTTTGAATACGCCCCTGATAATAGAAGTTGTTGCCCCAGTCGCCATTAAACGGACAGGAAGTCCATATCCAATCTTCTCCGGACGGGTCAGTATCGGTAAACGAATAACCGATATCGCAGGTAATCTCTTCTCCTGTTTCGCTGTCGACAGAATTGGTGATGCCGTCGGCAAACACACATGAACCGGCTTCAAAATCGTCTCCCTCATTGAGTACGCTAGAGGCACACCATTGCAGATTGGCCCATGTGATAGGAAACTCTTCATCCGGTCTTTCTCCTTCATCCTGAATACTTTGCTTAACGGTCAGGGTAATAACCTCTTCGTCTTGCAGGAAAAAGGTGACATGTCCTTCGCGGGGCTGACCTGTTGCATTGTCGGAGACAGTGACAGCTACATTCGCTATAAAACTCTCATTTACTCCGGGATAGTTGTCCGGGCTTATGGTGATCCAGTATTCGGAAGCAACGGCACTCCAGCGACGGGTGGCGTCTACTTTGACGGCGAGGGTACTTTTATATCCGGTGAATGACAATTCATTCTTGTTGATAGTCAGAGATGCCGGAGCTATCTCTTCGGAATCTTTGCAACTCCAGATGAATAGAGTCGTGCAAAGAGAGATAAATATACAATATATGTGTTTCATACTGTTTAATTATTGGTTATTAGTTTTATACTTATTCATAGATGAATAGGCCTGATCTATTTTATATCTGATTTCTACCCTATTCATGTATGAATAAGCTGGTTTTACCGTAAATAGGTTGTCACGCGATATATACCCGGACTCCAGACTGCCTGATAGGAAGTAGGTGAGTAAACAAATATCTCGTCGCTGTGGTCGGCATTGTAGTTGTTACTCTTTTCCGATGTAAACGTACGACGTCCTTTGGCAATCAGTACAGCGTTGTGGTAAGTCTCGTCACCATTGAGCAAACGGGTGGCTTTCCACTCACCGTCCGTATCGTAACCGCCTTCCCATACTTGCTTGATATAACCCGTTTTCTTTTTGTCAGTAGAAGTGAAATAAACCTTGAAGTTGATTCCGGCAACGACGAACTCATTTTTTCCGGTTTGGATAATCAATCCGTAAGCATCTTCGGCATCGTATTTAATACATAGTTGATAATCGCCCATCGTCACTGTACGTTCCGATTCACCCGGCATTTTCATTACGCCAATCATGCGGTCGCTGCCTTGGTGTTCGGAAATAAGCGGTATCAATTCATTCAGCACTTTATAGGACTGTGCAAAGACGAAATTATCCGCCCCATCTTCGATACCGAAAGGTGAATAACAAAGTGCGCTGTGTTCGCCGAATGCCCAAAAAGCATTGGCCGGTTTCATCACTGCTTCGGGAATCAATAACGGATTATCCGCCCGGTGATAGTCTGCTACAATATTTTTAAAGTCAGATAGATAAATATCCGGAGCAAGCACATCGATATGCGGTGCGGCTGCTTTCCAGATGTCCATTACACGGGATACCGGTCCGCCGTTGGGATAAACTCCCGGCATGTCATCAGGCTTTTGCACCAGCCAACAGTTGCAGAAGGTAGGTAGCGGATAAATCTCTTTCGCACCGGCAGAGATAAAATCGATGTAAGTGGCATACTGCCAAGTGGTGTAAAAACTCTTGCTCCAGGCATTATCTCCGAACACCGTTTTCCATGCGCCGGACGTCCTGGCTCCGTTCTCCTCCCATACGGAAAGCAACTCTTTGCGCAGGTTCTTGCGGTTCTTCTTCATATACTGAATAAGTGCTTGCGGAACCTCCTGCTCGTATGCCGCAAGTGAGGCTTTCGAGTAGTCCATATCCTGAAAGATACCCACTTCGTTTTCCGGTTGCAGGGCGATGACTGTTCCCGTTGCCTGATCCACCTTTTTGATATGTTCCACCAATGTTTTGAATGCTTTGGCGTCCGCTTTCATGGCGTTTTCGCAGAAAGGGGAAATCGTTTCGATTTCTTTGCCTTCCACGCTCTTCACGCGGAAAAAACGCTTGGTATCCTCTTTCACCCAAGTAGGCGCATAGCTAGATTCTCCGTTCTTCCAACTGCCGAACCACAGGATAGACAGTTTGAATCCATTCTTTCGGGCTCCATCTATCATATTGTTTATCAATGTATAATCAAATATACCCTCCTGCGGTTCAAACTGTTCCCAAGCGATGGGGGCGAGCACCGTGTTCAGGTTCAGTGTTTTTAAGGAAGTCCACAGGCTGTTCAAATATTCGGTGGTTGAGGCCGAAGAGTTGTGCAGTTCGCCTGCCAGCATGATGAAAGGTTTTCCGTTCACTATTAGTTGCCAGCTTCCGTGTTCGTTTTTTACGAGTCTGGAGGGAACTTCGGTATTCGTTGAAGTATACATTGGGGGGCGGGCATTCATCATTGAAGTTCCCATTAGTAAAATCAGGCACACTATAGTAGTCAATAATTTCTTCATCGTTGTTTTTTATCTTAAAGTTACAGGAATAGAATAAGACTGGTTTGCACCGTCGGTCACTGTGAGCTTGTATTTTTTTCCTCTTAGGATGGAGTTGTCGAAGAAAGAAATGATATTAGTGCCTGCTGACAGCTCGATATTGGTGCGGTAAATCTCTTCGTTTTTCATATTAGTCAGTATGAGCAGTCCGTTGCCCGAAGCCTTCGTATAGAATTCTATTTCATACTTTTCACGGTCGGGGTGACGCATCATGTCATACACACGGGTTGCGGTGTTGACTGTTGCCAGGTAAAATCCCGGGGTATATTCGGGAGTCGTTTTGATTTCTGCCAGTTGGAGGCCTTTCTGCACATACTCGTTTTTCATCAGCAGTTTCCAGATAAGTCCCGTGCGGTAGTTTTCCATCATGATAGCCATCGGTGCGTGCTCCATGGCCAGGTATTCCGTTCCTACCGATTTGTCGGAAGGGCAGTAGGATATATTAAGCCCGTAGGTGCCGTTCAGTTTCGGGTAGTTTCTTATCAGGTTCATCAATACTTGTGTGGAATAGAACGGGGTATATGGAAAAGCGCTGATTGCTGCCGTAGGTGCAATGATGCCGTCGTCTTTGAATGGTTCGCGCGATTTGTATTCGGGGTTTTTGCCGCAACCGCCACAGGCAGTCAGTCCCCAGTCGGATTCCGAATATTTATATTCTTCCGGAGCCTCATATATGCAGTAATGGCGGTTGACCATTGTATGGCTTACGTTCTGTGTCCAATAGTAGGTATATTTGTCTTCCATGGCTCTGGGGTCCAGTCCGAGGAAAGAATATTGGGACAGGAAAAGTGCGTTGCCATATTCAGTGCCCAATGGCATCAGGTAACCATACGTTTTTCTGCCGGGCGTGGCAAAGTTGCGGCCTTGCCAGCAATTCTTGTAGATATCTGTCGATACTTTATGATTGTCCGGTGCGGCCATCGCCAATATGTATACCAACAGAGTTTCGTTCCAGCCTATCAAAGGCAGTTCGTAGGTATTGGTATCTTTGTGCCATATCCAGTATAAGCGGCCGTTGTTTACGAAATGGTTCCATTCGATGGTTTCCCAAAAATAGTGTGTCGTTTCGCGGATTTCCTTTTCGGCTTCGTTGTTACCGGTGAAATATTCGCAGGCAGTCAATAAGCCACCCATCATGAAAGCTGTTTCCACAATTTCTCCGGCTTCATTCTGGTTTCCGAAGGGGAGAGTTTTGCCGTCGGGTCTGTACCAGTGTGCCCAGGCTCCGGCAAAGCGGTCGGCTGTTTTCAGGAAGCGGACTATCTTTACGATATGGTTGGCAGCATCTTCACGGCTGATCCAGCCGCGCTCTACTCCTATCACAAGATTCATGATTCCCATTCCTGTGGCACCTGTGGTAAGGGTTGTTTTACTTGTAGATCCGTTGTAAGCCATTCCGGTTGCCGGATTGGCACCTTCATAGAAATAACTGATAACCTTCTGCTGCTGGTCGTTCATGGCAGCTTTCACGGTAAGCGGCGAATAGGTGTTGTCGTTGTTCACGGTCGATTCGCCCAATGTCGATTCATCTTCCACGCAGTTCCACAATATGAGTGCCGAGAACAGGGCAGCGGTTATATTTAATATCATCTTTGACATATTTATAGTTGTTATTTGATTTCGATTAATACTTAGGATTTTGTTGCAACTTACCGTTCGATTTGTCGATTTCCGTTTGCGGGAGAGGGAATACCTCGTGTTTGCCGACAACGAAGTTGGCTACCTTGTCTTCGGCAATTCCCCAGCGTACCAGGTCGAAATAACGTTCAAATTCCAGCGCCAGTTCGATGCGGCGTTCGTGACGGATTTTCTCTCTTAGTTCGTCTTTGTCGGTAGTCTTAATTTCGGGCAATACCGACTGACCGTTACGGGCGCGGGCTCTAACCATTTCCAGTTTCCTCTTTGCCTCATCGAGGTCATTGGTTTCGCAGGCGGCTTCGGCGTGCATCAGTATGATGTCGGCATAACGGATGATGCGAAGATTGCTCCAGTAACCGTAACACCAGTCGGCACGTCCGTAGAGCGAGCGTTCGCTTTTCCGGCAATAGGCTTTCCTGTTGAAGTATTTGTAGTTGCTTGCCACCACTTCTTCGCCATCCACCTTTTCACCGTGTTCCAGTATGGTAGCACCGAAACGCGGGTCGTTACTTTCGTAATCGTTCATCAGATTCTCACTGGGTGCATTATGTCCCCAGCCTAAGTTTGGGAATCCGCGGATACCGTTCATCAGGCACCATTGGTTGTTTTCGCCGATGATAGAGATGTTTTGGTCCGGTTTGTAGTCGGCGTTGATTTCCCATACAGATTCAGGACCGAATTCGTTCTCTTCCCAAAACATTTCCGCGTAAGGAGTAGAGAGGTCATTATCTTCGGAACTGATGATTTGTCCGGTGTAGGTCAGACAGTTGTTGTAATCCTTTTCATAGAGGTAAGTTTTGGCGATGATGGCACGGGCGGCGTTTTGGGTGGCACGTCCGATGTTTCCCGAGCTGACTGCTTCTTTGCGGGTAGGCAGGTCGTTTATCACTCCGATCAGTTCGGGCAGATACTTGTTGCGGATAACCGTTGCACTAAGCTGGTCGGCCATTGCTTCGTCCTTTCCCATTACTCTGTCTACGTAGGGAACCGCACCGAATGCCTGTGTCAGGCGGAAGTATGCTGCCGCACGGATAAAATAGGCTTCGGCTTTGTACTGTCTGGTTTCTGCTGTTTCTCCGTTGGCTTCTTCTAGGTCTTTCAACATCTGCAGAGCTTCGTTGGCTTTGGTGATGGCGGTGAATTGAAGTGAGTAATAGGTGTTAAACATACTGTTGGCCGGTGTGAATGACATGGTAGGAAACTGGCTGAAGTCTACACCGCCGTCGCCCGAAGGTCCTCCGGGGTGACTGTTGTCCGTTGTATGGCATTGCATGGCTGTTACAGGCCAGGTCTGTTGGGCGAATACGTTGTATCCGTCCATTAGCGTGGCGAGGACGAGAAGCTCCTGTGCGGTACCCATATCATAATTGCCTTCGTGATATTTACCTTTCGGCGCATTGTCGAGGAAGGCATCGCTGCAAGAAGTACAGGCGAACAATATTGCTATTATATAAGTAATTCGTTTCATAATTCGTTGATATTTCTAATGACTTAATTTTTAATTCAACAGTTGATTGAGTGAGCCACTTACTCAACTGATATTTTTTTTTAGTTCAACAGCGGATGGGATGAATCATTTCGCTCAACCGATGTTGGCTTAGAAATTAATGGATAAACCTACGGTATACACCGATGGTAATGGATAGGTATCTCCCTGGTCCATACCTCCTTGCAGAGCACTTCCTCCTATTTCAGGTGTGTATCCGGTGTTATGTTTGAAAGTCAGCAGATTTTGTCCGCTTACGTAGACACGCAAACCGGATATTCCCAATTTGCTGATGGCCGATGATGGCAGTGTATATCCCAGTTGCACATTGCGCAGACGGAGATAGGAACCATTTTCCAGCAGATTGGTCGAAGAAAGGTAGTTGTGCCCACGTGATTTATCTAAAATAGGTTCTTTGTTGGAAGTCCCTTCACCGTGCCATCTTTGCAGACTTTTCTCATAAAAGTTGGTTGTCGTCCACGATACGGTTTTCTTTAAATCCAAAATCTTATTGCCGCTTACACCATTGAAATCCACATTCAAATCAAAATTCTTATAGCCCAGCATAAAGCCGAATCCATAGGTAAAAGTTGGCATCGGACTGCCGAGGTAAGTACGGTCGGCATCCGTGATCTTTTCGTCACCGTTTAAATCCTTATAGCGGATATCTCCCGGTTTCGCTGTCCATGTCATCGGGTAATAATTGTCGACCTCTTCTTGCGTTTGGAAGATTCCATCCTGTACGTAGCCGTAATAAGAGCCGATGGGATGACCTACGGAGGTACGATGATAATCTCCTGAAATAATGTCCGAGTTATTATCACCCAGTTTGGTTACTTTATTCTTTAAAGTGGCGCCGTTGACATTGATGCCATAGTCCACAGCCCCTATCCGGTCTTTCCATGAAAGGCTGAATTCGAATCCTTTGTTGTTGATAGAGCCGGCGTTGGTAATGGCATAACCTGCGCCTATCGAAGAAGAAGGTGATACATAAGCCAATAGGTCATCGGTCGTTTTGCTATAATAACCGAGTTCCATGCTCAAGCGGTTGTTGAAAAGCTGCGCGGAGATACCTACATCAATACCTGTCATGACTTCCCAATGGATGTTTTTGTCGATATCATAACTAAGGGTAGGAATAAACTGCGTCACTCCGTTGATGATGACTTGTTTCCCTTTTGGGTTGATGGTCGGGTAGTAGAGATAGTTTCCTATCTTGTCATTTCCCAGTTTACCCCAGCTGACTCTTAACTTGGCAAAGTCCACCACTTTTTTCAGCGGCTCCATGAAGGCTTCTTCACTGATTACCCAGCCCAATCCCACAGACGGGAAGTATCCCCAACGATGAGACGGTGAAAACTTGGAAGAACCGTCGGCACGGAAAGTAGCGGTGAGTAAATAACGATCTTTGTATGCATAGTTCACACGTGCAAGGTAAGAGATAAAAGACTCCTCGTTCCACCAGTCACCTGCGGAAACACGGTTGACGGACCCCATGCTAAGCATCCAAAGGTCATTAGGTACTATATTCATACCATTAGCCAGACTGTCTACTTTGGCGTTGAAGCCTTCACTAATGGCTTTGCGTGCCGTATATCCCACTGTTGCGTCGATGCGATGATTGGTTATCATCTTTTTATAACTCAAAAGGAAGTCTGCCTGAAAGGTGCGAGCCTCATCACTTTTGCGATAGAAATTGGTAATATCGTTCTTATGTGCCGAATGGCTGGTAGAGTTATTCACGTCATAGCGCGGTGTATACTGTTCGCCCCGATAGAGTCCGATATCCATATATCCGGTTGCTTTCAACGTAAAATCCTTCAGAAAGTTCCACTCACCATAAATGTTACCGATGATGCGGTAATCACGATACTTCTCCGTATCCTTGTAAAGCTCCATTTGAGCTACCGGATTGTTTACGTTGGATTGTATATCGGCAGACGGATGATAGAGCGAACCCAGGTTTTCCGGGTCGTAATCTTCTTCCGGAGCGTATGGTACATAAGTAGGGAGCGCCATGACCGCATTTTGGATTTTGGCAGAAGCAGGTTTGCTATCCATCTGCGAGAGGTTGATATTTCCTCCTGCTTTTAGATTCTTGGTAATGTCATAATCCTGTGAGAAACGTACGTTGAAACGTTGGTAAGTATTATATTTCAGTACACCGTCCTGCTTGTAGTAGCCGACAGATAATAGAGACTTACTGTTCTTTCCGGATTTGGATACCGTCAGGTTATGATTGGTAATCATCGCTCTTTCTCTTAATACTTTGCTTTGCCAGTCAGTGCCCGTACCCAGCATGTCGGGGACCCATGAAGCAGCGTTTGGGTCCTGGTTCTGCAACATCTCATTGTAGAGCATGGTGAAGTCCGTTGCATTAGTCAGCTTTACCCGGTCGCGTTTCCAAACGGTTTGTGCACCGAAATAGCCGTCGTAGGTAACCGATGTTTTGTCTCCTTGGGCACGTTTCGTTGTGATGATAATTACTCCGTTCGCTCCCTGCACTCCGAAGATAGCAAGAGATGAAGGGTCTTTCAGAATTTCCATACTGGCAATGTCGCTGTTACTCAAGAACTTGATGTCCGACATCAACATACCGTCCACTACATACAAAGGATTACTGCTGGCATTCAACGTACCGATACCGCGAATTTTAATATCCGGTTCCGCACCTGCCGATCCGGAATTGGTTACCATCAGTCCCGGTATTTTTCCTTGCAGGGAAGACATTACATTATTAGTAGGCGCATTTTTAAGTTCCTCACCGGATACAGAGACAATCGCTCCGGTTAAATCCCTTTTGCGGGCCGTACCGTAACCGGTCACTACTACCTGTTCCAATTGGTAATTATCATTCTTCAAGCGGACGATGATTTCGCTTGAACGGTTTTGGTTAGTGATAGGAATAATTTCCGTTTTCATACCGATAAAACTAACCACCAGTTTATCTCCTATTTTCACGCCCGACAGTGAGAAGGAACCGCTCATATCTGTTTGAGCTCCGTTGGTCGTTCCTTCAATCAATACTGCGGCTCCCATTAATCCCATTCCGGTTTCTTCTTCGAAAACCGTCCCTCGGATATTGAAATCCTGCGCCTGTACCAGGCAGGTATAAGATAAAAGGAATAGATACAATACTACATGTTTTATCATTCTCATAAGATTTTAAAGTTAATGAATCTGCTATCGTCAACAAAAATAGATTCAGATAACGGGAGTTCCTAAAATTCTTCCCCTACAAAGCTTTCAATAGTTTCATCTGCTGTTTGATAGCGGCACATCAAATATACATCATATTTCGAATTTGAAATATAATGGTTTGTATATTAACAATTTACATTCTGCGGTAATCTACAAATCCGTCATATACTTTTTAGCGGTAACGATTAATCAATATGTTCTTTATGAGTATTTTTCTACCATATTTATTGTTCAAGTTATAGTATATTTTTATTTATCCATAAGGTAGTATAATGGAAGTTGCACATGTGTAAGCAGATACTGCTTTGGAAGGAAAGTTTTTGGAGAAAGAAAGATCAAAATGTGGCAGATAATTTCAAGGTTACAGTTGCTCGATGGTAGTAACGGGAAGATCGGTACACTCGGCGATGACGGCGGTGTCTATTCCTTTCTGTTTGAGTTTACGTGCTATCTCTATCGTGCGGTCATGTTCTTCGAGGGACTGGAATACAACATGAGACAGGTAATCCAGTGCTTTGTACAGGCGTTCCCGGCTCTCTTTCTTCTGATAGTCCACCCCTACGAATGTGGAACGTTTGCGGCGCAGAATCAGACAATACGTTCCGGCTACGAGTAGTCCGGCTATCGTGTCGATAGGAATGTCTGTATTGGCAAACATCCGGTTGTATTCTTCTATGGCAGCCTTGTAATACATCTCACGGCTACGAGCCATGCGGCGGGTGATTTCGTTATCGGCGGACAGCTCCCATGTGAGCAAACGCTGCATATCCGGATTGTCATAAAGGTGTCCGGCTAATGCCTGTAGGGTATTCTTTAGAATATCTTTACCGGCTTGGTCTGTGGGGTGCTGGCTGTTGAACAGGTCGTGCAGCCAATAATCACAAGTATAAGCGTACTTGTCAAGCAGCTTTTCCATTGTTTCGTAATTACGGTTCAATACGATTGGCTGAACATCGGCATATTGGCAAATATCGGCAAAGTTGATATTGGATAATCCTTTCGTGTCCGCCAACTGACGGATGGCATCGAATACTTTGGCTTCTATTTCGGCACGTGTACGACGTGGACGTTTGGGCTTGTTTTCTTCCATTTTTCGGTTCATATTTCCTTTTGGCAAACAAAGGTATGAAAAAATATGCAAAGTGCTTATATCATGTTAGAAAACACAATTTTAGGGAATGGCAGAAAAAAATGATCTGTTCTTTTGTTTGTAATACGGTAAAATTGTATTTTTATGGCTTATAAAAATACAATATATTATCTAAATTAAATACTATATTGATATACAGATTGTTATAATATTATTTTATAAATATATATAGTATTTGATTTATACACACAAAATAAAGATACACATGCAAACAAAGAACCTGTTCGGAATCTTTTTGCTATCCTTTTGGGCGTTCAGCTTTATGGAATGTAGTAAAGACGATAAAATAGAAGACGAGATGGAAACTATTAAAATGTATATTTCTGCTGAAACAAGCACCACCTATCACCCCGTGGGGCAACGCAGTCTGTGGAAACTCCATTCCCCTATAAAGAATTGATATTCAAAAAATAAATCAACTTAAAAACTTTCAAGTATGACAACCAAAAGAACATTTCAATCATTAGTAGCCATCTTTTCGCTGGCATTAATTCTTGTATCCTGTGGATTAGCAAAGAGTACCGCTCCCCGGCCCACTGATACGGTAGGCACCAATCCCGACGAACTAAAAGCAAAGTTGGCAGAGATTATGGAGAATGCAGGCGGAACGCTGGAAACGGCGGAGTTCGCCAGCATTAATTCCAGTTGTAGCCATTCAGGCAAAACGAGTTATTCTGTTGACCTGGAAATTGTAAAACCGCAGAATAAAAATAGATTAGCCGAGGCCAAGTGGTATAGTTCAGAATCGTCTCCTAACGATTTTAGTGTAACGGATATCGTACTGTCGGATTCGGAAAACAATGTGATTAAGGAGTATGACCTATTCAAAGACATACTTTTTACTTATGCCGACATCGAACAGTATATCAACCATTCATCTACTTGCTTTAAAGAAGCGCTGGAAGCATCCGGATATGGTGCGGACGGTTACGTTGAACGCATCACCATTTCCCGGGAGCAATACAATAACAATAAACTAAAAGCAAGCATTAAGGTAACACACAAGAGCGATAGAACGTTAAAAAAATACTATCAGATCCAGAAAGACGGAATGCACATTGTTAAGAAATAATGCAAAGGTAAAATCGAAATACTTTTCTAAAGAAAAGTGTTCTTACCACACATTGAACTGCACCCCAAAAGTTAGATATAAAACTTTAGGAGTGCAGTTTTTTATGCGACATTCATTTGAAGAAAAACTCAATATTGTGAGCAAAGTTAAGAGCGGTCAGCCCATTAATACCTCTTTGGCTGTTCGGTTTTTTATATGAAAGGCTAGCTTCCTTTCTTCACATAATCTTTCGGCAATATCCCGAACTGCTTCTGAAAGCAACGGGCAAAGTACGAAGGATTATTGAATCCTACAATGAAACAAACCTCATTGATCCGGTATTCTCCTTCACGCAGCAGTTCTCCGGCTGTTTTGAGGCGTATCAACCGGATATAATCATTGGGTGGCATTCCGGTCAGCCCTTTCAATTTGCGCTGTAAGTTGGAACGGCTGATAGCCATCTCCTCTGCCATCTTATCGATGGTAAATTCTTCATTGGTGAAATTGCGGGTAATGATTTCATTGATCGTGTTCAGCCATTTCACGTCTGTTTTGTTCATTAATGTCTGGTCGTATGACATATTCGGAACAGTTGTAAAGTGGTTGAACAGCATGCGCCGGTTTTCCAGCAGATTATTGATGGTGGCTTTCATGTGGCTTAGCGAGAAAGGCTTTTCTATATAAGCGTCCGCGCCATAGTCAAGACCCGCAATTTTTGAATCGATGCTGTCGAGTGCCGAAAGCAGGATAAACGGGATATGGCAAAGCATATTGTCGGAACGGATGGACTTTAATAATTCGAATCCGTCCATGTGAGGCATGACGATGTCACTGATAATAAGATCTACTGTCGTTGTCTCCAGACATTCCAAGGCTTCCTTGCCATTGGCGGCTGTATGGATGGTGTAGGTATTTCCCAGATTCTTAGCCAGAAACTCCAGCATATCCGTTGTGTCTTCCACTACTAAAAGAGAGTAACCGGCGGGTTCGCCTTCTTCCTCCAAAGCGGGAACCTTGTCGGGCATGGAAGTAATGGAGGGGCTGACAGAGATGCTTTTCTCCAAATACGGAATTTCCACACATACTTCGCATCCTTCCGTATAGCCGGGATTGATATAAACCTTTCCTTTATGCTTTTCCACCAACAATTTGACGAGACTCAATCCGATTCCTACTCCCGAACCGTTGTTTCCTGTGTTTCCCACTTGATAAAACGGTTCGAAAACCTTGCTGCATTCCTCTTGCGGAATACCCGGACCGTCGTCGCGTACACACAAGGAGAGCGTACGCCCTTCTGCAGACAGATGTTCGTCCAAAATCACCATAATGCGGGTGCGGGCATATTTCATGGCATTCGTCAGCAGGTTGCTGACAATTTTAGTCAGCGCCTCCTGGTCTACATTATATTGCAGATGTTCTTTCGGCAGGGAGACACTGAAAGAGATTCCGGTCAGGGAGATGGCACGGAAACGGTCGATGATGTCCTCTATCATCCGGTTGATATCCACTTCATGGAATGAAAGCGTATAACCTTCCTTGTCCACTTTTCGGAAGTCGAGCAATTGTTTGATAAGCTCCATCAGCCGGTTGGTATTCTTTTGTATCACAGACAGGTTGCTTTCCACTTCACTGTTCCATTCATGTGTTTCCAAAATCGCTTCCAGCGGAGCTTTGATAAGACTAACCGGAGTCTTGATTTCATGTGCCACTTGGGTGAAGAATGTAATTTTCGACTGGAACAATTCCTGATTCTTGATTTGTTCCATCTCTTTCATCTTTCTTGCTTTCACAGCCTGCTGTTTACGCAAATAAAGCTGTATCAGGAAATATGCGAGGCCACACGCTATTAGTAAATAGAAAATCTTGGCATAAATGGTCTTCCAGGGTGGAGGAAGAATTTCAATATGCAGGCAACAGTCGTCATTGCTCCAATATTCATCGTTGTTACTGGCTTTCACACGGAAAGTATATTCACCTGGAGGCAGGTTGAGAAAAGATACGTTATGTTTATCCGTATATATCCATTCTTTGTGAATACCGTCCAGTTTGTAGGCATATAAATTCTTGCTGGGAGCCACATAACTAAGACTTTCGAATGCGATGTCGAACGATACTACCTGATAAGGAATCGTTACTTGTCCGCTAAGAGCAGGTATACGCTTGCTAAGGCTTACTTTGTCGTCGGGGCTGTGCATATATACCGCCGAGATAGACGCCGTAGGTCTTACCTTATTAATCGATAATTTGAACGGATAGAAACTATTGAACCCGTTCACTCCACCGAAATAGAATTTCCCGTCACTGGCTTGCAGGGAAGAGCGGAAATTGAACTGGTTGCTTTGTAATCCGTCCTCGATGGTATAGAGCTGTGCCCGTTTGTTCTGCGGCTCATACCGGATCAGTCCCCTATTGGAAGAAAGCCAATAGTTACCCGATTGGTCGTCCAGTATGCCATAGATGATATTGTTTGGCAGATTCTCTTTGGTAGAGAAGTTTTCAAAACGGTCCTCCTGATAGTGATAACGGCAGATACCACCGCCTTCGGTACAGAACCATAGATGCTGCTTATGATCGATATACACACGGATTACCCAGTTGCTACAAGGAGAATCAGGATTTACTGGGTCGTTGCGATAGTTGTGCAATTTACCGGTTTGGCGGTTGTAACGCCAAATGCCGTCCCTTTTGCTTGCCAGCCACATGTCCCCATGTTGGTCTTCAACCATATCGTAGATAAAGATATGGCTTAAAGGTTCCAATGTCCGGAAAGAGTCACTTTCCGGGTCATACCGGCAGAATCCGGAAAGCGTTCCCAGATAAATGCTGCCATCCTTCGTTTGATAAATGGAGTAGATATGATCGTTAGGAATTGAATGTGGGTTTGCGCGGTTATGGCGATAGTTTTTCATTTTTCCCGTTTGAATATCCAGGATATATAATCCACGGGAGAAACTGCCAATCCACAATTTCCCTTCATTGTACAACAGTGCATGGATATTGTGATAACCGATATTAGGGTTATTGCTTCTCAACAGATGGTTTTTAAACTTCTTCGTGCGGGGATCAAAGAGGTTCAGTCCCCCGTCTTCGGTGGCAATCCAAATGTTGCCGTTGGGATCTTCGCAGAATTGGCTGATTACATTTCCCGAAAGAGAATTTTCCGTACCATTGGGATAATACCACTCGATATCCTTATGCTTGGGAGACAGGTAACTCACTCCACTGAAATAAGTCCCGATCCAAATTCCCCCCTCCCTATCTTGATAACAGGCATAGATACTTTCTTTATTTTGTTCGTCGTCGGTAGGCAGACATTCTCCTGTCGTGGTGTTGAATGTATAAAGTCCGTCGTCGGAGCCGAGATAGAAAGAGTTGGCCGTCCGTTGAAACAAGGTGCGGATGCGTGGAATGGTAAGCGTGTCCCCTTCTCCGAAATAATAGCGGAATTGTCCCGTTTCCTTATTGAACCGTGCCAGTCCTCCGTACCATGTGCCCGCCCATAATACTCCCTGCGAACTTTCCATCAAAGAGATAATCTCGTTGCAGGCAGGACGTCCGAAAGAAGTGTCCTCGGATATATACCCTGTGAAGTTGTCCGTGCGTTGGTTGTATTTCGCCAAACCATTCCGGGTACCTATCCAGATAGTTCCGAACGAGTCGTTGTAGATCACCCACACGTGATTGTCCGGCAATGAATGGGGATCGGAAAGAGAATGTAGATACTGCTTCAACGTACCTTTTTTCTCGTTGTAGACAAACAGTCCGTTGGTTGTTCCGATCCATAACTGCCTGTCATTGTCGTATGCCATTCCGAAGACACTGTTGACTGTCACTCCGTCTTCCGTCTGTGTATCGAATACGGAGAATTTCTCCTCCCGCGAATCGAATAAATACAGTTTTTCCGTACTGGCCACCCAAATCTGATTGTTATCCTGATGGCGGCAGATCGTTACTATATTCATATAACTGTTTCCACCGTTTTCTGACGAATGTCCGTAGTTGGTGAACTCGATACCGTTGAAACGATTCAATCCATCCTGTGTTGCAAACCACATATATCCGATGCTATCCTGAAGGATGCTTCGGACACAATTGCCCGATAACCCCGATCTAACGTCATATTTCTTGTAGATATTGGCGAAGACCAGGGAAACCGATGCTAGCAGTATACATATAGATAAGATGGATCGTTTCATAATTTCCTTTCTTTGTATCTCCTTTGTAGAAGCCTTTATTTCACATCATCCCACGTATCTGTGCGGAATGGGAAAGCACTCAATCCGAAAGTATTCCGCAGCGTGATATTTCCCACATAATTACGGAAAGCATAGCGCACGGCAATCGGTTGGGCTACCTCTTCACTCCACACTTCTACTGTGTTGGTACGTCCTACAATCTTTGCTTTCGCCGGATAGAACTTCTTGTCCGCTCCCGCAATCTCAAATCCTTCCAGTTCGGAGAAAGTAGGGAACAACCCCGCAGGTGCATTATCAAATGTCACTATGGCCTTTTTGTCCGCATAGTCCACTTTGGTCATCGTCGGACCGTTGGATGGCAATCGGCGAATACCGTATGTTTTAGTCAGTGCAAGCGTAGCCAACCGAAGCCCTACTACATCCTTCTGTGGCGGATGGATACAGAATTCATCACCAATATCCGTAGTAGGCACCATGCCCGAATTAGGAATTGTTTTCAGTGCTTCCATCTGTGCTTCCCGCAATAGAGCGGCCCCTGTATCACGGCTGTCCTTATATTTATGAGGAGCAATCTGCACATAATAGAAAGGCATATCGGGAGCCTCCCATACATTTCTCCATAGCTGCACCATAGCAGTCATCATCGGAGCATAGAATTGATAGTTGGATATATTCGATTCTCCCTGATACCAAAGGAAACCGCGTGCCGTGAAGTTCTTAACAGGCCATAACATCGAGTTGTACAGACATTCCAAACGCTGGTGCACCCCTCTTTTAGGATTTTTGGCAGCTTCAATGTTCATACCTTCCACGGTTTTCAATGTCGGTTCATCCATCCATGCTTCAATCGCCGAACCTCCCCAACTGTTGATAACCAGTCCTACCGGGAGATGGAGACTTTCAGTCAGTTGGCGGGCAAAGAAATAGGCGGCGGCACTGCAATCAATGCTCGTTTCGGGTGACGATACTTCCCATTTTCTTTTCTCGAAATCCGTGCGGCGTTCTGTATCATTGGTTCTCGGTACGGTAATAAAACGAATACGGTCGCGATAATTTCCCGAGTTCAGCAGCGTTTCAAGTGAGTGGTCAATGGGTTGTGCTGCATTTCCCATCATACGCATTTCCATGTTCGACTGTCCGGAGCAGATCCACACCTCCCCTATCAGTATATCCGAGAGAGTGACCGGAGTGCCGTCACTGATCGTAATAGAATAAGGAGTATATCCTCCTTCGGGAGTGTCTACTTTTACCAGCCAGGCCCCGTCTTTATCCGTAGATGCCTGATAAGTCCGGTTGTTCCACGAAGTGGTGACAGTTACTTTTTTGCCGTCCGCCCAACCCCATAACTTAACGGAGCTGTTCTGTTGAAGTACCATGTGATCTCCCATCATTGCAGGAAGTTTTACTTTGCCTTGTGCAATCGGCAGGAATAAAAGTGATAAAATAAGAAGTAGAAAATGTTTTTTCATACTGTTTTTATTAGATATTCGACGAATAGTTATTAGGTATCGGGCAAAAATACAACCTATTTTTAAATATGGAATAAAATTATCTAGTCATTTTCTGATAAAAACTAGTCGAATTCTTAAAAGATTGTTTTTCCTTTCCATTCTCCTCCGAATTTTATTAATTAGTGGCATCAATCGCCTAAACAGTATTATTAGATTGGCTAAATATCCCATTTCTTTGCAGGGTGAGTATTTAACAACCTAATTGTTTCATTAAATCTAATAAAATGAAAAAGAAGCATTATCTATTATTTTTATTGGCTTTGCTCTTTTTACTGACAGATGTGGTGTGGGCACAAACATCTGCCACGGTAAGTGGAGTAGTGATCGATGAGAATGGAGAAACCCTGCCGGGTGTTTCCGTCGTCGAAGTAGGTACAACAAACGGTGTCCTGACAGACCTGAACGGACACTACACCTTAAAAACAACTTCTGCCAAACCTTCCGTTTCTTTCAGTTACATTGGTTATCAGACCACCACGCTTCTCCTGAACGGGCGTACGAAACTTGATGTACAGATGAAAGTGGAAACGAAAGTGCTGGATGAAGTAGTGGTAGTGGGCTACGGTGTACAGAAGAAAGTGAACCTGACCGGTTCTGTGACTTCCATCAACTTTGCCGACCAGACGGAAGGACGACCCATCATGAGTGTTTCTTCCGCCCTTTCGGGACTTGCCGCCGGTATGAACGTCACGCAGGCTTCGGGACAACCCGGTTCGGACGGTGCCACCATCCGCGTCCGCGGTAACGGTACGTTCAATACCAACTCCCCATTGGTCCTGGTGGACGGTATCGAATGGAGCATGGACAATGTGAACCCCAACGACATCGAAAGCATCTCCGTACTGAAAGACGCTGCCTCCACAGCTATTTATGGTACGCGAGCCGCCAACGGAGTCATCCTTATCACCACCAAAAACGGGAAAGGCAAACCGCAAATCTCCTATTCTTATTCGGGAGTCGTGCAGATGCCTTACAATAACCTCTCTTTCGTGAGCGACTATGCCCGCTATATGGGACTGGTGAACGAGGCTTGCGACAATGTGAATACCAAAGGCATCTTCTCGCAGGAAAGCATTGACCGCTGGAGGGCTGCTTCTGCCGATCCGAACGGGTTGAACGAGCACGGAGTACCCAATTACGTGGCTTATCCCAACACCGATTGGTTCGACGAAGTATTCGACACCGGATATTCGCAAGAGCACAACCTGTCTGTCTCCGGCAGTTCGGAGAAAGTGAAATACATGCTTTCCTTAGGCTATCTTGACAATCAGGGAGTCATGAACCGCTGGAACCTCGACTCAAGTACGCAGAAAATCAATTTCCGTACCAACCTGGAAGCCAAGATAGTGAAATGGATGACTGTCGGCACCCGTCTCTACGGACAAAAGCAAGATTACGGGATGGCTAATATCAGCAACGGATTCAAGTATCTCTATCAGACCACTCCGGGTGTATACCCCGGCGAACCGAACTACTGGGGACGTGCCGCACTGGCCAGCGAAGAATCTTCCAATGCCAATAATATCTTCGGTCAGATGACAGGAGCCACCGGTTTCAATACCGTCTGGCGTCTCAACGCATCAGTCTACGGAATTATCACTCCCTATAAAGGGCTCAACATTGAAGGTACATTCAACTATTCGCCGACATTCACCGACAAGTCTTCTTATAGCCGCCAAAATGGTTATTGGGACTACGTCACCGACCAGCGTGTCAGTGAAAGCGCGTTGGAGAACGCTTCCATCACCAATACGAGTGCACGCACCTGGCGTCAGAGTGCCGAAATACTGGTACGCTACAATACAACCATCAAGAAAGACCACGACCTGGGCGCACTGCTCGGATATTCCGCACAGGAATATTACAGCAAGAGCTTTGCCGTTTCCCGTAAAGGCGCTACGGACTGGACGCTGAACGAATTAAGCACTTACGAGACGCTCGTCAGCTCTTCCAGCTCGGCACCCGCCAAATGGGGATTGCTCTCTTATTTCGGCCGTGTCAACTACGGATATAAAGGACGTTATCTCTTTGAAGCCAACCTTCGTGCCGATGCCTCCTCCCGTTTCGGTGTGAACCAGCGTTGGGGATATTTCCCCTCGTTCTCCGGCGGATGGCGTATCTCAGAAGAATCATTCATGCAAGGCGCATCGGACTATCTCTCTAACCTGAAACTCCGTGTTTCCTGGGGAAAGACAGGTAACAACTCTACGGGCAACTACGACTGGCAGGCAAACTACGCCACAGGCAATGTCGTAATCGACGGTGAAGGAACCAAAGGACTGGTACGCAAGAAACTAAGCAACGACAAGCTGCATTGGGAAAGTACCGCTACCACCGACATCGGACTTGATTTCGGCTTCTTCAACAACCGCCTGACGGGTGAGATAGACTATTATAATAAGTATACTTCGGACATTCTCTACCATCCCGAACTCTATCTTTCGATGGGTGTCGTAGGCTCTGCTCCCGAGAATCTGGGTGAAGTGCGCAACCGTGGTGTTGAATTTACCCTCAACTGGAACGACCGTATCGGAAAAGATTTCGAATACCGAGTGGGTATGAACTTCTCTTTCAACGCCAACAAAGTGATGAAGTTCAAAGGCGAACTCCAGAAATACTGGACGTATGATGCACAGGGAAACAAAGTGAGCTATGTCAACAACTTCAGTGATGTGTCTGAATCTGGTTTCGGAGGCTACATCTGCGAAGGCCGCCAACTGGGAGAAACCTATATGTATAAGGTGTACAGAGGTTCCGGCGAAGGCTATACCGGAGGTGCGGTGGATATCCATGCGGGACCGAAGGACGGAATGATACGTACGAAAGAAGATATGGTATGGGTGCAGGCCATGATTGACTCCGGTTATTCGTTCGGAGGAATGAAGACGGTTGCCAAAGACCAGCTTTGGTATGGTGACATACTCTATGCCGACAGCAACGGTGATATGAACTACGGTGATACGAACGACCGGGATTTCTCCGGACACACCAGTGTCCCGAAATTCAATCTGGGCTTCAACTGTGCCTTCTCTTACAAGAACATTGATTTCTCCATGTTATGGTCGGGAGCTTTCGGGCATTACCTCAACTGGAATACGGATTACTACAACTCGACACTGGTCAGCCACGGATATGGCATTATCGAGCATATCGCCGATAACCATTACTTCTTCGATCCTTCCAACCCGGACGATCCGCGCACCAACCAGTGGGGCAAATATCCCCGCCTGACATACGGTACTACCTATAATAACAGAATCCAGAGCGACTGGAACGAATATAAGGGCGACTACTTCAAGTTGAAGAATATCCAAATCGGCTATACGTTGCCGCAACGGATTTCCAGCAAGTTCTTTGTTAATAAACTCCGTGCTTTCGTGTCGATGGACAATATCCTGACGATTACCAGTTATCCGGGACTCGATCCGGAAATAGGAACTGCCATCGGTTATCCGTTGATGCGTCAGATCTCTTTTGGCGGACAGATTACCTTTTAATGATGTAGAACTAAAAAAACAGAATCTGATATGAAAAAGATATTAATGATTTTAACGATGGCGCTGGCGGCTACCTCCTGCATGGATATTCTCGATGTGGCTCCGGAAGACCAGATCGCAAGTGAAAACATGTGGACCACGGAGGAGCTTGCCGACAAGGGAATGGCAGGACTTTACTTCCCGTTCTATGCCACCCAACTCTCCTCCACCCAGCTTCGCCGTGCCGACGGACTGAACCGTCAGGGAATCGAAGCTATGAGCTTTGCAACCGATTATTATTCCAACAACTATCCGGTGGAACTGCTTTCGCTGGCTACCAAACCTGCCAATGACTTTCAGGTGTGGTATGAATGGAAGTTCTGTTACACCATCATCCATGCGTGTAACGATGCGATTGCCAATCTGCATAAAGCGGATATGGCTGCCGGTAAACTGGCGCGTTATCAATGCGAAGCCCGTTTCCTCCGTGCGTGGGCCTACAATCGGCTGAATATGCTTTATCAGGGGGTTCCCGTTTATCTGGACCCCATCAATAATGAAGACTGTACGCGTGGTCAATCTTCGGTAGATGAAGTCTGGCAAGTGATTCTGGACGATTTGACGTATTGTATCAATAATCCCGATTTCCCCCATAACACGCTGAACGAAAACTACGGACGCCCCTCCAAGGGAGCTGCTTATGCGCTTCGTGGCATGGTGTATATGTGGAAGAAGCAATACAAGGAAGCGGGCAACGATTTCAAAGAAGTGGAAACCTGTGGCTACGGCTTGTGGACAGGCGAATATGCCGACTTCTTCAAATATGAAAACGAAAAAGATAAAGAAATGATCTTCTCGCTCCAGTTCAGCGAAGAAACCGGTTATTGTGATAACATTCAGCAAATGACCGGTGCCCGCGATACGTATGATGGCTGGACGGAAATAAAACCTTCCGCAGACTTTGTGGACTACTATAAGAACGCCGACGGATCGGACTTCAAATGGTCGGAAGTGGACGGCCTGCAAGACTGGGACTTGCTGACTCCGCAACAGCGTGAAATCTTTTTCTGCCGTGACGGATTGGAATCCATGTCTTCACAAAAGAATGCCCTTATCAAACGGGTAGGCGAAGATATCTATCAGAAATATTACCTCAACAGTGGTAATGAAGCCCGTATCAAAAAGGCGTATGACAACCGTGACCCGCGTCTGCAACAGACCGTCGTCACTCCTTATGTGCCGGTGGACTGCTACAAGCCTAATTATGCAGGAGATGCCAACCAGATCGGTAAACAACTCCGTTGGCCGTTGAAGGAACAGGGAACGAATGGCGGAGACTTCTGGCTCGATAAACGTACTTCTGCTTTCTACTGCTATCGCAAGTACAATGAGTTTGAGAAAGGCCGTTTGATTAGCCGGAGCCGTTGCCATACCGACTGGCCGTTGATTCGCTATACCGATGTACTGTTGCAGTATGCCGAAGCATTGGCGCAGACCGATCAGTTGGGAGAAGCCATCCGTTTGGTGAATAAAGTACGTACCCGTGCCCACATGCCCGCACTGACAGAGGGCGGAAGCGGTCCGTGCGCAGTGAACGGAAAGGAAGACATGCTCGAAAGGATACGTTACGAACGTCGCGTGGAATTCTGCCTGGAGGGAATTAACTTCTTCGACGAAGTACGTTGGGGAACCTACAAAGAAACCAAATTCCAGGGGAAAGACGTGAATGGCGGCAAGTCCTGGTGGGGCGATATGGTAGAGTATAACTGGTATTACACCGATTACATGTGGCCATGGACTGCTCCTATCGTTGAAACGCAAAAGAACCCGAACCTGACTAAACGAAGCGGTTGGGCGTATTAATCATAAAGATTTGAATAAGGATGAAGAAAATACTTTTACTATTACTCATTTTTGTATCCGGTTGCACAGGTGTATTTGCGCAACAGTTTGACTATGGCAAGATAGCGCCTCATCCCCGGCTGTTATTGCCGGAGGGTGGAGAAGAAGTTATCAAGAAAGCTATTGCGGAGTATCCCCCGTTGGCAGCAGTTCACCAACGGATCATGGAACTTTGCGACCGGACACTTACGGAACCACCTGTGGAACGTATCAAGGAGGGCAAACGCCTGCTGGCGATTTCGCGCATCGCATTGAAGCGTATCTATTACCTCTCATACGCTTATCGTATGACGGGAGATCAGAAATACGCTCTCCGTGCGGAACAGGAGATGCTGGCCGTTAGTCATTTCATCGACTGGAACCCTACTCATTTCCTGGATGTGGGTGAGATGGTAATGGCATTGGCTATCGGTTATGACTGGCTGTATGACTCTTTGCAGCCCGACACCCGCCGGGTGGTGCGCGAAGCAATCATCGCGAAAGGGTTCGACGCGGCAAAGAACACCCGTCATGCCTGGTTCTATACAGCCAAGAATAACTGGAATTCCGTATGTAATAGTGGATTGGCGTATGGCGCGCTGGCTCTTTTTGAAGAGATTCCGGAGGTATCGAAAGGCATCATAGAGAAATGCATGGAGACAAATCCGAAAGCGATGGTAGGTTATGGCCCCGACGGAGGTTATCCCGAAGGGTTCGGATATTGGGGGTACGGGACAAGTTTTCAGGTAATGCTCATTGCTGCGTTCGAAAGTGCTTTCGGCACAGACAATGGGCTCTCCCAAGCCCCCGGCTTCATGGAATCTGCCCGTTTCATGCAGTATATGACGGCTCCGAGCGGAGACTGTTTCTGTTTCTCGGACTCTCCGGTAGAGGCAGAGTGTAATATGATGATGTTCTGGTTTGCAGGCAAGGCGAAAGACCTTTCCCTGTTGTGGATCGAACGTCAGTATCTCGACCGCCCGGATATGCAGTTTGCCGAAGACCGTTTACTGCCCAGCCTGATGGTGTTCTGTTCACAGCTCGACCTGAACCGGATCGGAAAGCCGAAGAAAAACTTCTGGTTTAACCGTGGAGATACGCCTGTGTTTATCTACCGTGGCGGATGGGACAGCAAGAAAGATACCTATCTGGGAGTGAAAGGAGGTTCGCCCTCTACCTCTCATGCACACATGGATGCCGGGTCGTTTATCTTCGAGAGAGACGGAGTGCGTTGGGCGATGGACTTGGGGATGCAGAGTTATATCACACTCGAAAGTAAGGGAGTGGACCTGTGGAATATGTCGCAGAACGGACAACGTTGGGAAGTATTCCGGCTAAGCAATATCGCTCACAATACGTTGACGATTAACGGAGAACGCCATTTGGTAGAGAGCAATGCCCCGATCACCCGTACTTTCGAGTCGAAGAAACAGAAAGGGGCGGAAGTAGACCTGTCGAGTGTGTTTGCCAACAGCGTGAAGAAAGCCGTCCGCACCGTGATATTGGATCAGAAAGACCATCTGGAAGTGACCGACCGCTTGGAGACGGGTGACAAGGAAGCTACCGTATCCTGGATTATGGTCACTCCGGCGGAAGCCAAAATAACGGGCAAGAACCGGATGGAATTGACCAAAGACGGTCAACGGATGCTGCTGACGGTAGATACCGATACGGAAGTAGAAATGAAAACCTGGTCGAATGTGCCCCCGCATGAATATGATTTCCACAATCCGGGAACCATTCGCGTGGGCTTTGAGACGGTGATTCCTGCCAATCGTACCGCGCAACTGAAAGTACGACTTATTCCTTTGAAGTAGTAATACAAATAAATTCATTGAACCATGAAAACGATTCTTTTTAAAACAATCATCATAGCTTTCTTTGTGGGAACAGCCGTTAGTTGTTCCGATGAAGATGAGAACAGATTCCGTCCGGGATCTACCCATGAGAAACCGAATCCCACGGAGCCGGAGGGTGGACTGGATTATTCCAAACTGACCGCGGATAATCATCCCCGCCTGTTGATGAACGCCGAGGCTTTCACTGCATTGAAAGCCAAAGTGGATGCCAATTCGAGTGCCAATCTGACCTTGCTCCATAATACCATTATGGGAGTGTGCAACAGCAAAGGGATGAACGCCACGGCACTGACTTATAAATTGGATGCCAGCAACAAACGTATCCTCGATGTGTCTCGTGATGCATTACTGCGTATTTTCACCTGCGCTTATGCCTACCGGATGACCGGCGATGCCAAATACCTGACTAAAGCGGAAACGGATATCAACGCTGTCTGCAACTTTCCCGACTGGAACTCGAAACGCCACTTTCTCGATGTAGGCGAAATGGCTACGGCTGTTGCGTTCGGCTACGACTGGCTCTACAACGAACTAAGCGCAGCCACCCGTACAAAAGCGGCCAACGCATTGTTGAAGTTTGCCTTCCAACAGGCACAGAACAAGAACTGGAACCTCAACTTCTACGAAGCCACCAACAACTGGAACCAGGTTTGCAATGGCGGGCTGGTCTGTGCGGCACTGGCTTCTTATGAAAACAATCCTTCCGAAGCAAAGGACATGATTGAAAAGGCGTTAGAATCCAACAAACCTGCATTGGAAGTGATGTATTCTCCCGACGGCAACTATCCGGAGGGCAGCGGTTACTGGTGTTACGGCACGCTCTATCAGGTATTGATGCTTGCCGCCCTCAACAGTACGCTCGGCACGGATAACGGGCTTTCCGATACACCGGGATTCTCCAAGACGGCAGAGTATATGCTGTATATGACAGGCTTGAACAGCAAGTTCTTTAATTATTCCGACTGTGCCCCCTCTTCTACCGCGGCATTGGCTTCGTGGTGGTTTGCCGATAAATACAGTAATCCGTCCTTATTATATAATGAGCTGAAAATGCTGAAGAACGGCGAATACGCTTCCTGTGCCGAAAACCGCCTGTTGCCGATGATTATGGCGTTTGCCAATAATCTGAATCTGGACGCAATCTCCGCTCCTTCCAATAAACTATGGAGTGGAAAAGGGGAAACGCCTGTGGTGATGGTACATACCGACTGGACATACACCGATACGGACAAATACCTCGGAATCAAAGGCGGCAAGGCAGGTTCGAGCCACGGACACATGGATGCCGGTTCGTTTGTATACGACGCGTATGGAGTACGCTGGTCGATGGATTTCGGTCTGCAAAGTTATACAACGCTCGAGTCGGTATTAGCCGGCTTAGGTGGTAATCTTTGGGATATGGGACAGAACTCGATGCGTTGGGATGTATTCCGTTTGAATAACTTGAATCATAGCACGATCTCAATTAATGATGCCCGTCACCGGGTAAATGGGGCGGCTACGCTGACTACTACTATCAATACCACTACGGAATTGGGAGCCACTTTCGATCTGACAGAAGTAGTGTCCGATCAGGCTGCGTCCGCTACCCGTACCGTGAAAATCGTGAACGATAAAGATTTAGTGGTTATGGATGAGATCAAGGCGAGAACGGATAAATCCGCCAAAGTACGCTGGTGCATGGTGACGCCTGCCGTTCCGACGGTGGAAAGTAACCGCATCGTACTAACGAACGGAAGCAAAGTGATGTATCTCACAGCCAGCGGAAGCGTGAAGCCTACCTACAAGCAATGGAGTACCACCAGTGAGAACTCTTATGACCAGGCTAATCCGGGCACCTATATGGTCGGCTTTGAAGCAACGGTCACCGCCAATCAGACCGCCACATTTACCACAACCCTGTCCCCCAAATAAAAAAGAATGGAACGTATGAGAATCCTATTAATATCTATACTCGGACTTTTGACATTGGCCTCCTGCACGAAGCAGGAGCCGATGGAGGCATTGATTGACCGTGTATTTACCGTTGCAGAGCAACAATACACGACTATGGACACCCGCCTGACAGAAAAGACACTTCCCCGCACGTTCTCTGCCGACGGTGAGTTTGTTCCCTCGAATATTTATTGGTGGTGCAGCGGCTTCTATCCCGGTTCCCTCTGGTATATCTACGAATATACAGACAATGAAGCAGTGAAAACACTGGCCGAGAAGAACACGCTGAAACTCGACTCTATACAATACGTGACCAGGGATCATGATGTCGGTTTCCAGTTGAATTGCAGTTATGGCAATGCTTTCCGGCTGACAGGTAATGAGGCTTATAAACAAGTGCTCTATCAGGGCGCCAAATCCTTGTCAACCCGCTTCAACCCTATTGCCGGTGTGATTCGTAGCTGGGACTTTGTACGCAAAGGTTGCGACTGGAAGTTCCCGGTGATTATTGACAATATGATGAACCTTGAACTGCTGTTGTCCATGTCGAAAGCCTACGCCGACGACTCCTTGCAGAACATTGCCTGTACGCATGCCAATACCACTATCCAGCATCACTTCCGGGATGATTATTCCACGTATCATCTGGTGGATTATGATCCTGAAACGGGTGCAGTGCGCGGCAAACAAACGGTGCAGGGCTTCTCGGACGATTCCTCCTGGAGCCGCGGACAGGCATGGGCCTTGTATAGCTATACGATGATGTTCCGCTTGACGGGGTATCAGAACTATCTGTTGCAAGCCGGACATATTGCCGATATGCTGCTCCGCCGTTTGCCTGCCGACGGTATTCCTTACTGGGATTTCGACGCTCCGGTAGAAGAACAGACCTATCGGGATGCTTCCGCTGCGGCTATCATGGCCTCCGCCTTTATCGAACTAAGCCGTTATATCCCCGGCACGGAAGCCAAGGAATCTTATCTTGCCATGGCAGAAAAGCAACTCCGTACGCTTGCCTCGAAAGAGTATCTGGCAGAACCGGGTACGAACGAATGTTTCATCCTGAAGCACAGCGTGGGTGCACTTCCTGATAAAAGCGAAGTGGATGTCCCCCTGACGTATGCCGATTATTACTTTTTAGAAGCGTTGCTGCGGTATAAGAATCTACAAAAATAAAACTAATACAATATGATTATGAAGAACTTACATATTAGCATGGCATTTATCTTCGTACTACTGCTGATAACTGCCTCCTGTTCGGACAAGGATGATTCGGCTCCGCGTGTCATTCCCACCATGAACCTGACAGTTTCGGAGATTGCGGACAATACGGCTCTGATTACTTCCGAGCAGCAAACAGGAACTACGTTCGGAGCGAAAGTCATTGAATTCTATCCGGTGGCCGACATCGGCTTTGACTATAATATTGAAGTGAAACTGGTGAAATTTGTAGAAGAGAACGGAGAACCCGTATCTCTGCCCTATACACGCAAAATCACCGAAGGATTACGTCCGGGAGTGAATTACATCAGTGCGATCATCGCCTATAATGCCGAAGGACGTGCCGTGTGTTCCGCTTTCCAGACCTGGAAAGCTTCAGGAACGGAAGGCGCATGGAGTGACGGCGGTTCTGCCGGTGATCTGGAAGAGAATGAATGGTAAAAATGGTGTAACTCAAAAGAATGAATGGTATGAAAAATAGATTATTTGCAATAGGTGCAATGATTCTCATGATGACAAGTTGCACGCAGGACGAACTTATTTCGTCCGATAACGGCAAAGAACCGGCAACGGCAGGTTCATGTCTGACATTGGTTGGACTCTCGTCTCCGCAGACGCGTGTTTCTATCGGTGACAAAACAGGGGATGTTTATCCGGTGATTTGGAGCGAAGGGGATGCCTTGGGTGTTTTCTCCCGTACGGCAGGGACCGACATCAATAATGTGCAGTCTTTATTGAGTGATGAGTCGATCGGGCAGAACTCCGGCGTCTTTACTTCGGACGACGTGAAGATGGCGGAAGAAGGAGCTACGGAACTTCTTATTTACTATCCTTATCGAGCAAGTACGGAACTGGCCGAAAATGGCAACAAGATAACTTCTACCCTGTCTGTTGAGCAGGAACAAAGCCGTCCCGGCGATAGCCATCATATTGGAAAGTATGGTTTTGCGTTTGCCAAGGCTACGGTCAGCGGTCCGGATATGCTTGCTAAATTTACGTTGAACCATGCGATGGCTTATGTGAAATTCAGCATCTCATCCCAGGAGCTTTCTACGTACAAGCTAAAAAGTGTTTCTTTATATGACAAGGAGACAAAAACTCCTCTTTCCGGTGTATTCACAGCAGATTTGGATACGGACGAACTGACCTACGGTACGGATGTGAAACCGTATGCCACTGTTTCACTGACTACTCCCGAACTGCTCGCTTCCGCACAGGATATATACCTGACTACATATCCTGCCGATTTAAGTGGCAAAGAAGTGTACATTGTCATCACTCTGGAGAATGATCAGCAGACTGTTACCATTCCTATTCTCAAAGAAGGAAAGCAACTGAAAGCCAATGCTGTCAATACGATTGCTGTCAACAACCTGAAACTTTCGGATAACTCCTGCGAATGGTATGAGCCGGTAGAGACACGTTTATTGGCAGGAGGATGGGCTTATGGCGAGTCCAACTGTCTGTTGACGAATATTTCTACCAGTGGCGTGAGCAATACGATGAGTGTGAAAGCACGTGGTAACTTTATGGAAGTGGAAGAACCCAAGTATGCCAAGACTATTCTGGGTTGCGATTTGAACGTTAATCATAAGATGATTGCCGTAAATGGCTCTACTACGGACATCTCCCCTATTGGCAGTGATTACAATATTACGATCAATGCCTATAAAGTAAGCGGAGGCTATGACGGCGGTTGCGGTCAGGTGGCTATCTATGGAGCGGATCAGACTACCGTCATCTGGAGTTTTATTATCTGGATGACCCCTACTCCGGCAGAACACCCTTATGGTAATACGGGATATGTAGTGTTGGATCGTAATCTGGGTACTTATATGACGTGCGAAGGAGACAACTGGAAGCAAAACGGTGTTTACTTCCAATGGGGACGTCCTACGCCGGTCGGCTGGTCGGGAACCGTGGGTACTAATATACCTACCGAAGCCACCAACGTCCGATTCTCTATAGAAAATCCCCGTGCATTGCTTTATACCAATAATGTAGAGAATACAAAATCCGACTGGTATCTGGGCGCATGGACCGGTGCACGTACTGATCGTAAAGATGACTTCTGGGGTAACCCGAACGAATCGAGCACTTATCTCAATCCTTCTGACGGTCATAAATCTATTTATGATCCTTGTCCGAAAGGTTACCGGGTTGTATCTCCTCGCGTATTGGATGAGATAGAACAGAAAGGTGAATTTGTGAAACAGAGCGCAACTGCGGTATTTAAATATTGCTATGACGGTACGAACTATGCTTATTGGCCGTTGGCAGGTTGTAAGTGGGGTTCCAACGGCGGTAATAATGGTAATAATACAGGATTGGATACCGCTAAGGGTGCCGCTTGCTATTGGTCTAACTCATCGGCAAGCAGTTATGGAAATGACAAGGATCAGGGAGCTACTTCTCTGTATTATAAAGTTTCCGATAAGACCTGGACACATTCCTCCGGTCGTTCCCATGCATTCTCCGTGCGTTGTATGAAGGATGCCGAGAATCGTTGATTATCTTCGTTGATTCTCTTCATTGAGAATATGAAATAGAATTCCCCGCTATATGAAATTTCTGCCTGTCTCCGGATACAAGGTACTTTCATATAACGGGGAATCTGTTCTGTTTTTAAGATATTCACGAAAAAAGGAAAGAAAGAAAAGAGCCAAACAGAAAATAAACTGCATGAACAATTGCAAGAATATACATTATCTCTCTCTATTTTGTATTTATTTCCTTGAAATATGCACGATATGGTGTAATTAAACGCTCTGTTTGCCGTAATCAAACCCTCTGTTTGGTTTAAACAAACCGTCCGTTTGCTATAATCAAACCCTTCGTTTCTTTTAAAGGAAGCTAAACTTGGTTTTTGAAGAGGATGTATTGAGCTACTTTGTCTTTTTCTACTGTTGATTTATAAATAGCAATCTGATGCATCTCTTGTGAAATGATAGCTGTTTGTGTTTTTGAATGGCTACTTTTATTGCAACTTGTTTGCTTATAGTACCTATCTGGTGTTATTTGCGAAATCTGTAACTCTAAATGGAGGGCGTTTTTCATGAAGTGCAAGGAAACGGCTCGAATGATGAAGAGCAGGACAGATAAAATATACAATTCTTCATGTTGGCACTTTTTTCAGCGATCAATGTCTTTCCTCTATAAGTATGTATCTCTCTTAAATCACCATATATGGTGAAAAGCATGATAGTATGCTTTTATACTATGCTATTTATGCGTAAATTCACTGTATATGGTGAATTAGCTTGTTTTTCTACTAAAAAGATTCTATCTTTGTGAGAAAGTCACTATATATGGTGAATTATGGATTTAATAGAGATAGGAAAACATATTCGCGAAAGGCGTAAAGAGTTGGGCTTGGATCAGGCTACGTTGGCAACTCTTGCAGGAATAGGGATTAACGCTTTGGTCCGCTTGGAACGTGGAAGTGGTAATCCCCGCTTCGATGTCCTTTTTAATGTCCTGAAAACTTTAGGACTTAGTATTCATATTCAATAATAGACACGCATATGAGTCGATTTGCCAAAGTCTATATAAAAGGTATTTATGCCGGTCTGTTAACAGAAATAGATCGTGAACACTATTCATTCTGTTATGATACGGACTATTATAATAATCCACAACTCCCAGCTGTCTCACTGACCATGCCCAAGACACAGCAGGAATATACCTCTTCCTATCTTTTCCCTGTCTTTTTTAATATGACATCTGAAGGGGATAATCGTATTATTCAAGCTAGAAACCTGCATATTGATGAAGAGGATGATTTTGGTATTCTTCTGGCTACTGCCCATACAGATACAATCGGAGCAATAACAGTTAAACAAGTGTGATAATGGAAACAGATACTCATATTTGTCCCTCACTTTTACGGGAGACTGGCGGAGAAAGCGGATACTCACCCAAAGCCTTGAAACAGCTTTTTGACGGAGAAAATATATCTTGTGAATTGCCTTATAAGCATTTTGATGATAATGTCGGCATTGATATCTTCAATAACAATAGCAAACGCATATCTGTTTCAGGAGTCCAGATTAAGTATTCTTTAGTTGCCGATGACGGGATATTGCGATTAACCAAAGAGGGAGAACAAGGCGAATTCATATTAAAGCCTGTCCCTAATAATCTTCGTAACAAGGAGTTTTGTCCTGCTAACGAACATTTGACAATGCAGATAGCTGCGCAAGTATATGGGATTCCGACAGCTCCTAATGGATTATGCTTTTTTCAGGACGGAACCCCTGCTTATTTTGTACGACGTTTTGATTTGTCGGAGAAAGGAAAGTTACAAAAGGAGGATTTTGCTTCTTTAGCCGGGCTTACCAGGAAAAATGGAGGTTCCGATTATAAATATGATAATCTGGCTTATGAAGAGTTCGCAGGAATTATAGATAAATACAGTTCTGTGCCACAAGTAGATAAACTACGTTTCTTTGAGCTTGTTTTATTCAATTTTGTCTATTCTAACGGCGACGCTCATTTAAAGAACTTTTCTTTATTGGAAGAGAAAAAAGGAAGATTCCGCCTATCTCCTGCATACGATTTATTGAATACTCATCTCCATATAAACGATGGTATCTTTGCCATGAGCAAAGGTCTGTTTGTTAATCCTGAATCGGATTATTTCGGTGCTGCATCGGCGGTTACAGGAAAAACATTCTATTATTTTGGTTTGAAAATAGGCCTACCCGAACGTTTGGTAAACTCTTGTCTGGAGAAATATACTAAGGTATATGAATTAACAGATAAACTGATTGAACATTCTTTCCTTTCTAAAGAACTGAAACAGCAATATAGACTTATGTATAAGTCAAGAATCGGGAGTTATCTTAGTGTTATTGAGTAATAATGTGCACATTATTACTCATTTTTTATAGTAAGATGAGCAAGACTCCCAAAAAGATTTTTCTAACATAAGAATCTATTCTTTTTGTCATTCTTCTTTTCTGTTCCGATAATTGGCCGGTGATGTTCCCAAATGCGCTTTTACGTATTTCCCGAAAAAGGACTGATTGGGGAAGTTGAACTCTTCCGCAATTTCCTTGATAGACTTTTCCGAACGTTTTAATCGGTATTTGATATGCTCCACGGCAGTTTCATTAATCAAATCCAACGGAGTCCTGCCACACGCCTGTTTGATGACTTTCGAGAAATGCTTCGGAGTGTAGCAAAGCTCGTTGGCAAAATAACTCACCGAACGGTGCATACCCTTGTCCTTCGATAACAGTTCCATGAACTTCCGCAAAATGTAATTCACCTGTTTGATGCCTTCTTTCGAACCTTCCGTGTTGCCGGCAGCTTCCATTTCCTTGTGAAGCTGTCCCAGCATTTCGCAAAAGATAGCGGAAAAGAGATATTGCATCACTTCTTTGTGGTAGCAATGAGGCTCATCGTTTATCTTGGCTATAATTAAATCCCGGTAGAATCCGAAGAAAGTTTTATCCTCCCCGTTGCCAACCGACTTCACCGGATTGTTGTGGATATGAATGGCAGTATTCCACGTTTCCTTTTCCATTTTAATAATACGTTGCAGGAAACGGGTAGAGAATCCGGCAAGCCTGACTTTATATTTAGGACTAAGCATCGTATGACTGATAATCGTGTTGGGCAGACCGAGCAGCAGCTCGCCTGCCTGCAACTTGTAGGTCCGGTAGTTGACGTCCAGCTGGATGCACCCTTCTATGCAAACCGCGATGAGAAAACAATTCAGTTTGATTGTATCATTACTATAAGGAGTCCCCTCCAGACTGTTGACTATCGCAAAGTCATCATCTATATAATCAAGGACGTGCTGACTGTCCTTAAAATCCTCTATATCCACCGTAATAATGTTCTCTTTTTCCATGTTCTTTCCTTTTTTACTTTTTGCAAAGTTGGTGAATAATCGGGAAAACAGAATGTCCCATACTTCTTCAGATTTGTTTGATATGTCGTTTATTGCCAAATAGTTAGCTGTAATAAACGTAAATGGCGAGAATGGGACATTTATGGAGGGAAATTGGTCACTGTTGCCTTGTTCTTTTCTCCTACTTTTGTCCAGGATTTAACAAAAGATCAAAAGAGAAAGTATGATTACAGTAAGCAAAAAATGGATACGGCTGATAGGGATTGTCGGTTGTACAGTGTGGATGGCATCTTGCAAGCAGGCATCGGATGCGGGAGTGAAATCTTCTTCTTATGCAGTAATGCAGATAGAAGCGGTGGATAAGGAATTTTCTTCTTCCTATTCGGCGAGCATACGTGGGCGACAGGATATTGATATTTATCCACAGGTGTCGGGAACGATTGAGAAACTCTGTGTGACCGAAGGACAGAAAGTACGCCGGGGACAATTACTCTTCGTTATCGACCAGGTTCCTTACAAGGCTGCACTGAAAACTGCCACTGCCAATGTAGAAGCAGCACGTGCCGGGCTGGGTACCGCCGAACTGACTTACAAGAGCAACAAAGAACTGTATGCACAGAAAGTTGTTTCCGAATTTAGTCTGAAAACAGCCGAGAACACTTATCTCACTGCCAAGGCACAACTCTCACAGGCCGAAGCCCAGGAAATCAGTGCCCGCAACAACCTTTCTTATACCGAGGTGAAAAGTCCCAGTGACGGAGTAGTAGGCGCATTGCCTTATCGCGTGGGTGCATTGGTAGGTGCTAATATGCCTTATCCGCTTACCACAGTCAGCGACAACTCGGATATGTATGTCTATTTTTCCATGACCGAGAATCAGTTGCTTGCCCTTACCCGCCAGTATGGTGATATGGATGAGGCATTGAAGAATATGCCGGAAGTGGAATTGCACTTGAACGACAATTCGGTTTATGATAAGAAAGGTGTCATTGAATCCATCAGCGGAGTCATCGACCGCCAGACGGGTACTGTCGTAGCACGTGTGGTGTTCCCCAACGAATCACGGTTGCTTCATAGCGGAGCATCGGGCACGGTAGTAGTGCCGAGTATCTATAAAGACTGTATTGCCATTCCGCAGACGGCTACCGTGCGGATGCAGGACAAGACTATTGTATATAAGGTAGTGGACGGTAAGGCTGTCTCTACCCTGATAACTGTGGCCGGTATCAATGACGGACGCGAATATGTAGTGTTGAGCGGACTGAAAGCCGGTGATGAAATTGTATCGGAAGGCGCCGGACTGGTGCGCGAAGGCACGCAAGTTAAATAAGAAGGAGACTGATTATGAAAGGAAATATGTTTATAAAGAGGCCGGTGATGGCAATCTCCATTTCCGTATTGATTCTGGCTATCGGGCTTATTTCACTCTTCACGTTGCCCGTGGAGCAATATCCCGATATTGCACCTCCGACGGTATATGTGACTGCCAGCTATACCGGTGCTGATGCCGAGGCAGTGATGAACAGTGTCATCATGCCCCTGGAAGAGAGTATCAACGGTGTGGAAGACATGATGTATATCAGTTCGAGTGCCTCCAATGCAGGTTTGGCTATTATTCAGGTTTACTTCAAACAGGGCACAGACCCCGATATGGCAGCAGTCAACGTACAGAACCGTGTAGCTAAGGCGCAGGGATTACTTCCGGCCGAAGTGACGAAAGTCGGTGTAAGCACGATGAAGCGCCAGACCAGTTTCTTGCAGATCGGTGCTTTGGTCTGCACTGATGGCCGTTATGACCAGACTTTCCTGGCCAATTACTTGGACATCAATGTTATTCCCCAGATAAAACGTATTGAGGGAGTGGGAGACGTCATGGAGCTGGGTGATACGTATAGTATGCGTATCTGGCTGAAACCGGAACGGATGGCACAATACGGGCTGGTACCGTCGGACATCACCGCTGTACTGGGTGAGCAGAATATTGAAGCTCCTACCGGTTCGCTGGGTGAGAGTTCGCAGAACGTTTTCCAGTTTACGATGAAATATCGCGGACGCCTGAAGAGCGTGGAGGAATTTCAGAATACGGTTGTCCGTTCGCGTGAGGACGGATCGATACTCCGCTTGAAAGATGTGGCGGAAGTAGAGCTGGGCACTATGACATATAGTTTCCGTAGTGAGATGGACAGTCAGCCTGCCGTTCTCTATATGATTTTCCAGACAGCCGGTTCCAATGCTACCGCTGTTAATAAAGAGATTACCGCGCAGATAGAGCGGATGGAGAAAAATCTGCCGGAAGGAACGGAGTTTGTCACCATGATGAGTTCGAACGACTTCCTTTTCGCTTCCATACACAATGTGGTGGAGACACTGATTATTGCCATCATCCTGGTAATCCTTGTGGTATATTTCTTCTTGCAGGATCTTAAAAGCACTCTTATCCCTTCCATCTCCATTATCGTATCATTGGTAGGTACGTTTGCCTGTCTGGTGGCTGCGGGATTCAGTCTGAATATCCTGACGCTGTTTGCCTTGGTGCTTGCCATCGGTACGGTGGTGGATGATGCTATTGTGGTGGTGGAAGCGGTGCAGTCCAAGTTTGATGCCGGGTATAAGTCGCCTTATCTTGCCACTAAAGATGCAATGGGCGATGTGACGATGGCTATCGTTTCCTGTACCTGTGTGTTTATGGCTGTGTTTATTCCCGTTACATTTATGGGAGGAACTTCGGGCGTGTTCTATACACAGTTCGGTATCACAATGGCAACTGCCGTAGGTATCTCCATGATTTCGGCCTTGACGCTTTGTCCTGCTTTGTGCGCCATCATGATGCGTCCGTCGGACGGAACCAAGAGCGCTAAGAGTATTAACGGACGGGTACGCGCTGCGTATAATGCTTCGTTCAATGCCGTACTGGGTAAATATAAGAGAGGTGTGATGTTCTTCATCCGCCATCGTTGGATGGTATGGACTTCGTTGGCAGTTGCCGTTGCCCTGTTGGTTTATCTGATGAGTACCACCAAGACGGGACTTGTGCCGCAGGAGGATCAGGGTGTTATCATGGTGAATGTCAGCATTTCACCGGGAAGCACGCTCGAAGAAACAACGAAGGTGATGGACCGTTTGGAAAATATCCTGAAAGATACACCTGAAATAGAACACTATGCCCGCGTGGCAGGGTATGGACTTATATCCGGGCAGGGAACTTCTTACGGTACAATCATTATCCGCTTGAAGGACTGGAGTGAACGAAAAGGTAAGGAACATAGCTCGGATGCCGTGGTTTCCCGCCTCAATGCACAATTCCAATCTTTAAAGGAAGCGCAAGTATTCAGCTTCCAGCCTGCCATGATTCCGGGTTACGGTATGGGTAACTCCCTCGAACTGAACCTTCAGGACATGACGGGTGGAGATTTGGCTACGTTCTATGAAGCGGCTATACAGTTCCTCGGTGCTTTGAACCAGCGTCCGGAGGTAGCAATGGCTTATACCTCTTATGCTATCAACTTCCCGCAGATATCGGTGGAAGTGGATGCTGCCAAATGTAAGCGTGCGGGTATTTCGCCAAGTGCGGTGCTCGATGCAGTGGGGAGCTATTGCGGTGGTGCGTATATTTCCAACTACAATCAGTATGGTAAAGTATATCGTGTGATGATGCAGGCTTCACCTGAATATCGTCTCGACGAACAGGCATTGAACAATATGTTTGTACGCAATGGCACGGAGATGGCTCCGGTAAGCCAGTTCGTAACGCTGAAGCAAGTGCTGGGACCGGAAACGGCCAACCGTTTCAATCTTTACAGTACCATCACTGCCAATGTGAATCCTGCCGACGGTTACTCTTCCGGTGAGGTGCAGAAAGTCATTGAAGAAGTAGCCGCACAATCTTTGCCGGCAGGCTACGGATACGAATATGGTGGTATGGCACGCGAAGAAGCAAGTAGCGGTGGTGCACAGACAGTCTTTATCTATGCGATTTGTGTCTTCCTGATCTATCTGATTCTGGCCTGTCTTTACGAGAGTTTCCTCGTGCCGTTTGCCGTTATCTTCTCTGTGCCGTTCGGACTGATGGGTTCGTTCCTTTTCGCCAAATTCCTTGGATTGGAGAATAATATCTATCTGCAGACAGGGGTGATTATGTTAATCGGTTTGTTGGCTAAGACAGCAATTCTGATTACAGAGTACGCCATAGAGCGCCGTCGCAAAGGAATGGGTATCGTGGAATCTGCTTACTCTGCCGCACAAGTCCGCTTGCGTCCTATCCTGATGACGGTATTGACGATGATTTTCGGTATGCTTCCACTGATGTTCTCTTCCGGTGCAGGTGCCAACGGTAACAGTTCGCTGGGTACGGGTGTAGTAGGCGGTATGGTTGTCGGGACACTGGCATTGCTCTTTGTCGTTCCGGTTTTCTACATCATCTTTGAATTTTTGCAGGAAAAAATCCGCAAACCGATGGAGGAGGAAGCAGACGTACAGGTGCTTTTAGAGAAAGAAAAGAGTGAAGTTGAACGCGAACGTAACTAAATGAAAGAAAGAATGAAGAAGAATATCATCACATTAGTTGCCATCAGTCTGTCGTTGAGCGGTTGTGGCATCTATACCAAATACAAACCCGCCACTATCGTCCCCGACCATCTTTATGGGGAGGAAGTGGTGGCCGAGGACACTGCCAGTCTGGGTAATATGGACTGGCGGGAACTTTTCACCGATCCTTATCTGCAATCCCTCATCGAAGTGGGATTACAGACTAATACCGACTATCAGTCCGCCCAGCTTCGTGTGGAACAGGCACAGGCGGCACTGATGTCTGCCAAACTTGCTTTTCTGCCTGCTTTTGCCCTTTCCCCGCAGGGAACGGTGAGCAGTTTTGATACACACAAGGCTACGCAGGCTTATTCATTGCCCGTTACTGCCAGTTGGGAACTGGACGTATTCGGTCGTATGCGCAATGCCAAAAAACAGGCGAAAGCACTTTATGCTCAAAGCGAGGATTATCGTCAGGCTGTCCGTACCCAGTTGATGACAGGCATAGCCAATACTTACTATACCCTGCTGATGCTGGATGAGCAACTCGACCTTTCCCGTCAGACGGAGACGGCATGGAAAGAAACCGTGGCCTCCACCCGCGCTCTGATGAATGCCGGACTGGCGAACGAATCCGCTGTGTCGCAGATGGAGGCGGCCTATTATCAGGTGCAGGGTTCGGTTCTCGATTTGCAGCAGCAGATCAATCAGGTGGAGAACAGTCTTGCCTTATTATTGGCGGAGACGCCACGCAACTATGAGCGTGGTGTATTGGCAAAGCAACAGTTTCCTGCCGACTTCTCGATAGGGATTCCTGTACGGATGCTTTCTTCCCGTCCGGATGTCCGCTCGGCAGAACGGACGCTGGAAGCGGCGTTCTATGGCACCAATGCGGCACGTTCGGCTTTCTATCCTTCCATCACTTTGAGCGGGAGTGCCGGATGGACAAACTCTGCCGGGGCGATGATTATCAATCCGGGCAAGTTTCTCGCGTCAGCGGTAGGTTCGCTTACGCAGCCGCTCTTTAACAGAGGGCAGGTGGTGGCACAATACCGCATTGCCCGTGCGCAACAGGAAGAAGCAGCGCTCGGCTTTCAGCAAACGTTGCTCAATGCCGGTAGTGAGGTGAATGATGCGTTGATTGCCTATCAAACCAGTCAGGGAAAAAGAATCTTGCTGGATAAACAGATCACTTCCCTGCAAACGGCTCTGCGAAGCACTACTCTGTTGATGGAGCATGGTAATACAACCTATCTGGAAGTCCTTACCTCCCGGCAGTCATTGCTTAGTGCGCAACTATCGCAGACGGCCAATCATTTTACTGAAATACAAAGTTTAATTAACCTATACCGTGCTTTAGGGGGAGGTCAGGAATAAACTGTATCATACTCTCTGTTTTCTAATTTAATGAAAGAAGGGCTGCCGGAGAAGTGATTCTGTGGCAGCCCGTTTTGTAATCGGTCAATATACGGTGCATTGGCTTGCAGCCGGAAACTTCAGCCAGCATAAAGAAAGAATAATGATGGTATTATTATTGATCAGTCAGACCTTTCTTTTTCCTTTCTTTATATTGACTGGGCGTCTCTCCCGTATATTGCTTGAATGTCGTACTGAAATAACTCGGAGTGGTAAATCCGGTTTTCTCTGCAATTTCAGAGAAGGGCATATCCGTGCCGGATATCAATGTAATAGCTTTTTCTATACGGAGCTTACTGATATATTCGTTCGCTCCCATGCCTGTAAGTGCTTTCAGCTTGTTATAAAGCGAAGAACGCCCCAATCCTACTTCCTGGCAGATAAACTGGATGCCCAGGTTGGTATTATCTATATTTTCCTGGATGATACTATTCAGTTTAATCAGGAATGTTTCGTCTGTCAGGCTGATTGTACTTTCTTCCGGTGTGGGGATTAATCCTGCATTCAGATACCTTTTCTTGGTATATTCCCGGTTTTTCAACCGGTTGCGGATAAGTTCCATTAGCATTTCCACTTCGAAAGGTTTGCTTAAATATCCGTCCGCTCCATTCTTATAGCCGCTTATCAGGCTTTGCTTGTCATCCTTGGCAGTCAGCAGGATAACAGGGATATGGCTGATGGCAATATCCTCTTTAATCGTTTTGCAAAGCTCGTAGCCGTTCATCCGGGGCATCATCACGTCACTGACTATAATATCAGGGACATGGCTTCTGACCAGTTGAAGGGCTTCCACCCCGTCTCCGGCGATAATTATCCGTTTGAAGTATCCTTCGAACGTTCTTTTCAGAAAGTCTGTCATATCCGGATTGTCATCCACTACGAGAATAGTGTATGGAGTGGTATCGAATACTTCTTTTACGGATGGCAGCCCGCTGTTTTCATCCATCATCAACTCGTTCAGATAAGCTTTTGGCTCGCAGATGATTTCTTCCAGTTCCTGCCTCAACGGCAACTCAAAGAAAAAGCTGGCTCCGGTTTCTTCATTATCCTGTGCCCCGATAGAGCCGCCGTGTAGTTCCACCAGAATCTTGGAGTAGGACAAGCCGACTCCTGTTCCGCTCTGTTCTCCTGTTCCCTGGTAGAATCGGGTAAAGAGCTTGTGCGTATCCACTTGCTTCAGTCCGCATCCTTGGTCGATGACGGAGATACGCACCCGGTTTTCTTCAGGCAGCAGTTCCGAAGCAATCGTTATTTCCGTGTCCTGCGGACTGTGTTTCAAGGCATTGATAAGCAGGTTACTTAAGATAATCTCGCATTTGTCCTTATCGAAACTGACTTTCTCTATCCGTGGGTCGAGCTGATAGCGGATATGCACATTCTTTGCTTCCCCCTCACTGATAAAATCCTGCGAAACGTGTTCAATCCATTGATTGAGTGGATGAGGCTGAATTTGCAGTTTACTTTCCCCTACTTCCATTTTCCGTACGTCGAGTACCATATTAATCAAGTTCTTCATCCGTTGTGCCTGCCGGTAGATGGCTTTTAACGGCAGATATTGGCTGTCTCCGGAAGAGAGCGACTTCAAAATCTGATTGAGTGGCGCATGAATAAGCGTCAGCGGAGTCCGTAGTTCGTGGCTGATATTGATAAGAAAACGTACCTTTTCCTCGTACATCTGTTTCTCATGCTCTTTCATCGCCCATTTCAGTTTTTCCTGATTACGCTTCAATGTTCTGCGGAAAGTTTCGATGATTATGGTGGCAATGAGAATGGCACAACCAAGAATGAACCACCACGTGCGATACCACGGTGGGAGTACGGTTAGTTCCAGTATTTTCTGGTTGGGAATCCAACTGCCGTCTTTCGCTGTGCATGAAGCCATAATTTTGTAATTGCCCGGCGGCAATGACCGGATTACCAATTCCGGCTGGTACGATTCGATATACTGGTCGTTCAGCCCTTCTATCCGGTAGCGGTAGACTTTCTTGCGGAAGATATCCTCTTCTTTCGACATGATTCGGATAGTGATATTGCTGTCCCATGGGACAGAGATTGCTGCCGGATGACTATATAGCTTGTTCTGTGCAGGCTCACCGTTGATGATAATATCCAACAGTTGCAGTTCCGGCATTTCCGATGTATTCAGCAGCAACTGGCCGTCAATGCGCAGCATACCCTTTACACCGCCGATATAGACATCCCCCTCATTGTTTACCAACCGGGCGTTGGGCAGATATTCGTTTTGGATAGCTCCGTTCGACTCTCCGAAGAGAACAAACTTCTGTTCCTGTATGAGCCAGGCGAAAAGCAGATTATCCGCACCTATCCATACTTTGCCCCTCTGGTCGCATTGCACCATGTTGACTTCGGTAAACAGGTTGGTAGGGATGTGCGTCTGCTTTTGGGAAACGGGGTTGTAGTGGATAAGGCCGAAATTGCTTCCTATCCAGAAATCGCCGTGCTCGTCGTGTGACGCCGAACTGATTACGGTATCCTGATAACATTCGAAGGTTGTTTTCAGCAAGGAATCCCCGTCATGCAGTTCGTAGATATGTTTGAAGTCGTTGATATAAGTCCGATTGTTCTCGTGCTTGAAGGGGACGAGCGTGCCGACAATACTTTTCCCTTCTTCTCCGGTGACCTTGTCGAATTTCTTTTCTTTCAGGTGATACTGGTAGACATGGTCGCCCAGTAATAACACGGTGTTAGGGGTGTTCTGATATAAGTTGACCGATTTTCCCCGGTTGCAAAGTTGCGTCGTTGTTTCTTTGTCGACAATGGTAAAAGGTTGTTTCTCCCCGGTTGCGGGATTGAATACAAATACTCCTTTGGAGAAAAGGGAAATCAGTAGTTTTCCGGGAGTGAATCCGCTGATAAACGCTATTTTATCGTTCCAGGTAGAAAGATAATGGGTGAATTTCTCGGTACGCGGGTTAAAGAGGTTGATACCGCCGCCGTCCGTACCAATCCAGATACTGTCGGGCGATTGGCGGTAAAGGCTTCGCACGGTGCTGTTGCTTAGTCCGCGGTCGTTTCCGGGGACTACGTCGGTGTAGGTTTTCATGAACACTTCCCGGATGCTGATCAATCCGTTGCAGGTGCTTCCTGCCCATATATTGTTGTTGTGGTCGTTGTGCAGGCAGAGAATAGAGTTGGCGGGGAGAGAGTAGTTTTCACGTCCCGGGATATATTCCAGTTGGAAGATTTCCCCGGTTTCGGGGGTGAGGATATTGATTCCGCCGCCGTCCGTTCCTATCCACAGTTGCCCTTCCCTTTCGGCGAGGCTTAGGACGATGTCGTTACTGAGGGCGGAGTTGCGGGTGGAGTACGAAGCCAGTAGTTTGCCGTCGTATGAGTAGCAACGAAGTCCGCCGCTGTAAGGAGCAATCCATATTCTTTTCCGGCTGTCGGTCATCATGGTGGTAATTTCCGGCCCGCAGTCGAAAGGGGGGCGTCTGTGCTCTCCGGTATGCAGATCTACGAGGTATATGCCTGTCCAACGGCTGCAACAGAGCAACGTCTTTGAATCCCACATACTGAGAGCGTTGATTTTAAAAGAGTTGGCGTTGAAATATTGCAGAAGCCGGAGAGAAGAATCGTCATAACTATATTTGTAAATCCTGTCCTTGCCGCCGAAGAGGATTCCGTCCGGGACAAGGCAGAAAGAATAGGCGGTGATATTTTTCCCGTCCTCGTCCGTGGGGAACGTGAAGTCGTTGCTCTGCTGCTGGTAGCGGGCAATACCTTTTTCAGTCAGTACCCAGATATTGTGTTGCTTGTCTTCGGCAATCTGATAAATCAGGTTGTGGAGAAGCGAGTTCGGGTCGTTTGCCTGGTGTTTGTATCTTTTCAGTTCGTGCCCGTCGAACTTTCCCAGTCCCGATTTGGTGCCTATCCATACGAAACCTTGCTCATCCCGGAGAATACAGCGCACGTTGGACGGCAGCCCTTCTTTCAGAGAGATTTGTTTAAAGTAATAGTGTTCTGCCCGGAGAGGGAGAACACCGACTAACTGTATGATAAAGAAAAGGCTTGACAGAACAGCGTATTTTGTTTTCATGTGAAGCAGGTTTGTTTGTGATGACAGATGCTTTCTTTATAGAACGGTCAACCTGTCTCCTTTTAAAGTGATTTCGTATTTCTTCTCTTTTACGGTCTTGAACTTGAGCGTCATGTCTCCGTATCTTACGTTGCAGGGAACCCCGGATTTGGAATGAATGATAGCTTTCTCCAGTTGTCCCTCTTTCCAGGAGACAGAAACCTCAAAATTCCCTTTGGCGCAGATTCCGCTTATCGAGCCGTTTGCCCAGGCATCCGGCAAAGCGGGAAGAAGTTGGATGAATCCCATGTGGCTTTGCAATAACATCTCGGTTATTCCTGCCGTACCACCGAAGTTTCCGTCTATCTGGAAAGGCGTATGGGTATCCCAGAGGTTATCCAACGTACCGTTTTTCAACAAATTGCCGTACAGTTTATACGCATGGTTTCCGTCTTGCAGTCGTGCCCATTGGTTGAGTTTCCAACCCATGCTCCAGCCGGTAGCGCCGTCTCCGCGATGTTCCAGTACCACTTTGGCTGCCTGTGCAAGTTCGGGGGTAGTCACGGGAGAGATGGTATGTCCCGGATGCAATCCGAACAGGTGGTTGACGTGCCGGTGTTCATCTTTCGGATCGTCTATGTCGGTAGACCATTCCAGTAACTGGCCGTAGCGTCCTATGCGGTACGGAACGAGTTTGGTCAATACGTTTTCCCATTGCTTGCGCTCTTTGGCGTCCGTTCCGAGTACCTTGCTTGCCTGGATAGCGTCCAGTAATATTTCACGTACTACGGCATGCGCGAAAGTGACTCCCTCGTCCACCGGACCGTGTTCGGGAGAGGTGGAAGGCGCGGCGGTGTAAGTCCCGTCGGGCTTGTGCCACAAGTGGTCTACCGCAAACTGTGCGCTGCTTTTGATAAGGTCGTAGCCGATTTCCTTTAAGAATTTCGTGTCACGCGTATAATCATAATACTCCCATATATGCGTTGCCAGCCACGGACCGGCAGTAGGATTCAGGTTCCATGCCATAGATTTGCTGGATAAGGGAGCTGTGAATCCGAAGATATTGGCAGAGATGGACGCTGTCCACCCGCGGGCGTTGAAATAGGCTTGCGCTGTTTTCTCGCCAGGTTTTACCAGACTACGTATAAAGTCTATCAAAGGCCATGTACATTCCGGAAGATTGGTGGGGCACGCAGGCCAGTAGTTCATTTGAATGTTGATATTATTGTGGTAATCTACCCGCCACGGGCCGTCGGTATTGTTGTGCCACAATCCTTGCAGGTTGGCGGGCATATTGCCGGGGCGTGAACTGGCTATGAGCAGGTAACGTCCGAACTGATAGTATAATTGTTCGAGCTGATAGTCCGGCGTACCTTTCTTATAGTTAGCCAGTCGTTTGTAGGTCGGCAGGTTGGGACTGCCGATTTCCTGATTAATTTCAAAACGTACCCGATTGAACGGTGCGGTATAATCGGCTTCGTGATTACGATAAAGCTCGTCATAACCTTTTTTCAGGACATTGTTCATCATAGCCAGAGTCGTTTGTGACGGGTCGTTGCCGACGTAGGCTTTCGGGTCTTTGAAGTCCGGGGCAAAGTTCATCTTATAATCGGTGTCTGCCGTAAGCAGGAATACCACTTCGTCAGCATCCTTCACAATAATCCGGTCGTTTTCTGCTTTCAGTGTTCCCCCTTTGTGGATAGCTTTGATTCGGAAAGCGAATTTCATTCCGTTGTTATTGAGAACTCCGGTATATACTAATCCGTCGTTTCCATCTGCTTCCAGATGGCTTTTTGCTTCGTTGTTGGGACAATAGCTAAGCACAAGATTCTGTTTTCCGCCTTTGTCGGCAGTAAACTTCATGACCATGACACTGTCCGGATAGGATATGAAATATTTTCGTTGATACCGTATCCCGTCCTTATCGAATTGCACCACGGCCATAGCCGAATCCAATGACAGGATGCGGCGGTAACTGCTCATGTTGATTTCGCTGAGTCCGGTTTCCACATAAAGTTCTCCCATCGTGGTAAAAGCACCGAAGCGGAACGGAGTCTCGTCTTTTTCTTCATAAGCTCCCAGCCCGTTGAAGTTTTCTTGTGTGAGATACCCCGCCTTTTGGGAATCTCCGTCCAGAAAAGCCTGTCGTATTTCTTTCAATACACCTGCCGACTGTTTGTTTACATTCCAATAATATTCGGCGCCTTTGGCAGTATTCGGTCCACCTTTCCAAAGCGTCTTTTCATTCAGTGTGATTCGTTCCGCGGATATGGAGCCCATGATATTTGCTCCCAGACTACCATTCCCGATGGGTAGCGAACGGCTTTCCCATGTCTTGTCCGGATTCGCCCCTGTGCCCGAAGCGCGTAGCCAGACAGCTTGTCCGTCGAGATTGTTGGGAGTGTCGAACCATATGGAAAGTCCTTGTGTATAATCCACCGTTTCTATTGATGATGCAGTGAGTGAAAAGAGAGTGCAAAAAATAAGGAAGCAGAGTTTCTTCATAAGATGTATTATTTATAAGGAATGTGATGTGCAAAGGTATTGTTTTTTTAGGATTTCAGCGAACGGCCTGCTTTCGATTATAACCAATAAGCTTTTAAAAATCACCAAAAGTGCTTCTTTGTGTAGGTAGTAAGATGTTTCTAATGAGAAACTGTATGACGAAGGGCATAAGGACCTCATTGTAATATCGACCAAAATGAACATGTTTATAGATAAGGTCCGTAAGAAAGCAACGATGATGAATCCATTTCCTGTGGCAGCCCGCTTTGTTTCAATAATGCAACTTTCTTTATGACAGTTATTACCTAAACAGTTTCTGCTATAAATCTCATCCGGCTAATAGCATGAAAAAATAAAAGGATTTATGTCTGTCACTTCAATGCGGCAATCTTTCAACTTTCTTTCCCTTTCTTTGTTCTTTCTGCTGAAATATGCTACTTTTGTATTATCCTCATAGATATGAGAACTAAAGAAAGGAACAAATCATGGAAGAAGTAAAAAGAATCCCTTATGGAGTTTCCAACTTTGTGGAAGTGGTGGAGCAGAACCAATATTACGTGGATAAAACGATCTATCTGCCTTTGTTGGAAGAGCAACCCAGTAATTTGTTCTTTATCCGTCCCCGCCGCTTCGGCAAGAGCATCTTTCTGAGTATGCTCCGGGCTTATTATGACATCGCTCAAAGAGAAAAGTTTGATAAACGCTTCGGCAATCTATGGATAGGCAGTCGCCCTACACGGCTGCAAGGGACTTTCCAGATACTCTTTCTTGACTTTTCCCGTGCCAGCGGTGGTAGTGGTACGTTGGCCGAGAACTTCGACCGTTACTGCTGTATGGTCATGGATTTGTTCGGTATGTCCTATGAATCTTATTATTTTCCGGGATTTGCTCAGGAGATGAAAGCACAGCCCGATTTTGTAAGTAAACTGAATTATCTGAATCTTCATGCGGCTGAAACCGGAGCGCATCTTTATCTTATCATTGATGAATATGATAACTTCACCAATGTGGTGTTGAATGAGCAGGGCAAGGAAGTCTATCATGCGCTGACCCATGCTAGCGGCTTTTACCGTGAAATCTTCAAGAAGTTCAAAGGTATGTTTGAGCGCATCTTTATGACCGGTGTCAGCCCCGTGACGTTGGATGACTTGACTAGCGGATTTAATATCGGTTGGAATATCAGTACCAAGCACCAGTTTAATATGATGCTGGGATTCAGTGAAACGGATGTGCGTGAGATGCTCCAATACTATAAGGATGCCAGACAGTTGCCGGGCAATGTGGATATAAGTGCGATGATAGAGGAAATGCGTCCGTGGTATGACAATTATTGTTTTGCCGAAGAAAGTCTGGAACGTGACCCGAAGATGTTCAATTGTGACATGGTGCTCTATTATTTGCGCAACTATATGGATTTGGGCAAATCACCCAAAGAGATGATAGACCCCAACACCCGTACTGACTACAACAAGATGAAGAAACTCATCCGTTTGGACAAATTGGACGGTAATCGCAAAGGCGTGTTGCGCAAAATCACCGAAGAGGGGCAGATTATCACCACATTGACGACTACCTTTCCCGCTATTGATATCACCAAGCCGGAGATTTTTCCCAGTCTGCTCTTTTATTACGGTATGCTTACCATCACTGCTACTCGGGGCAACTATCTGGTGTTGAGTATTCCCAATAATAACGTGCGTAAGCAGTATTACGAATTTCTGTTGGAAGAATATCAGGATAACCGGCATATCAATCTGAATGACCTTGGCTTGATGTATTATGAAATGGCTTACGAAGGTCATTGGCGTGAAACGATGGAATTTATTGCTCATGCCTACAAGGAAAACTCTTCCGTGCGAAGCTCCATCGAAGGCGAGCGCAACTTGCAAGGCTTCTTTACTGCTTACCTGAGTACAAATGCCTATTACCTGATAGCTCCGGAACTAGAATTGAATCACGGTTATTGTGACCTGTTTCTTATGCCTGACTTGATACGCTATGACGTGAAGCACAGCTATATCATCGAACTGAAATACCTCTCCACCAAGGATTCCGAAGCGAAAGCCGAAGCCCAATGGCAAGAAGCTGTAGAGCAAATAAAAGGTTATGCCGTTGGTGCTAAGGTGCGTCAGATGGTGCACGGAACCGAGTTGCATTGTATTGTGATGCAGTTTCGCGGATGGGAACTGGAACGGGTGGAGGAAGTCATGCAGAAATAAGCTCAATTTATACTGTCATTTCTCATTTTAGGCAAAATATATCTGTAATTCCCTTATTTCAACAAAGAGTTGTCTGATTGCCAGACTTTGTATGATAAACTAATTTATGCGCTAAATCTATATATTTAGCTTGGTAGGCATATATACTCACCACGTGGGCTTATGGTTGCTTACCTGTGGACTGGAAATATTTTAGACAGAAGAACATAAGAACAAAAGATAAAGCAGTTATGTGTAATTATTATTGTAATAAAATAAGTGTTAAAGATGACTCAACCTATTAAAATGGATAAACAGATTTCTTAAACATTCCAAACGAAGAGTATGATTCTGTAATATATTGATATATAGATATTTATCTTTTATCTTTTTCCCTTTAAAACCAACGACCTGTTGCACACCGAGAAACAAAGTGTTCGACACCGAGAAACACATCGTTTCTCGGTGTCGAACAAATCGATAGATAAGGCTCGGAGTATAAAATAAACAAATCGTCCGTCTTTTTCTATTTTATGGATTATTCCATAGATATATGCATCAATATATATTCCCATAATTACCCTATTGCATCTGAAATGTAATATTATAGAGTATGGTACCGATTTTAAACTAATTTTTTGAAAAACAATCATTCCCCCCGATGAAATGGTTTGATTTGGTGAAAAGTGAATATTTAATGGCTATTTTTAAAATAACTCTTTTTAAAAGCTACCCTACCTTTGTGACAAGAATTGTTAGTCGGAAAAGTTATCCCGGTTCTTCATTCTTAAATCTAATGCCTGTGAGATTTATTTTGTTCGCTAATAGAAATATGAATCTTTATTATTAAATGTAGTATTATGAAAAAAAAGAAGCTTATGAAGAAACAAAGCTGCTTTGTTGTTCTTTTGATGATGCTCCTGTTATTTCCTTCGGGAGCGTTTGCGCAGCAACAAATGATTAAAGGACAAGTGGTGGATGATAAGGGGGAAACCATTATTGGAGCTACGGTCATGGTAAAAGGGGCAAAAGAAGGTACGTTGACCGATATTGACGGTAACTTTTCTGTCAAAGGTAAAGTCGGCAATACCTTATCTATCTCTTATGTCGGTTTTTCTCCTCTCGAAGTAAAAGTGACAAAACTTGAAGGTAATCGTTTCATATTAAAGGAAGACTCGAAACTTCTTGATGAAGTCGTTGTGGTGGGTATGGACAAGCAGAAACGTAATACCATTACGGCTGCTGTGTCTACTGTAGCTTCCGATGCTATAGTCAATCGTCCTGTAACCGATTTGACCAGTGCCCTTCAAGGTAATGTAGCCGGTCTGAATTTTGTGACCGACGCAGCTCCTGACGGCGTTGGTGGTGAAACAGGCGCGGAAATCAAGTTCAATATCCGCGGTGTCGGTTCTATTAATGGTAACGGGGGCGAGCCTTATGTATTGGTGGACGGAGTGGAACAAAGCCTTCAGAACGTAAATCCAAATGATATCGAAACAATTAGTGTATTGAAAGACGCTTCTGCCGCTGCCGTATATGGTGCACGTGCCGCTTATGGTGTGGTATTAGTAACTACAAAAAGCGGTCGGCAGGAAAAGACACGGGTTTCTTATCGAGGCACAGTAGGTTTTAGTTCACCTATCAATATGCCGGAGATGATGAACTCTCTTGAGTTTGCTAAATATGTGAACGAACGGAATGATAATGATGGCGTGAATCATAAATTTTCTGACGCTCTTATAGAGAAGATGGAAGGATTCATGAAGAACCCCTATTCAGCAGAATTTCCAGGTATAGGTCCCAATCAAAACGGGACAGACTGGGCTTCTTCAATGGATGCGGTATATGCGAATACAGATTGGTTTGATTATTATTTTAAAGATACTGCTATTCGTCATTCACATAACCTGAGTGTAACCGGAGGTTCGGAAAAGTTCAACTATTATGTAGGTTTGGGTTACACTTATCAGGATGGTTTACTTGACAAGGTAGATGATAACCTGAGCAAATATAATGTAAATACGAAATTCCAGATTATAGCCAATAAATGGTTGAAGTTCAATTTCAATAATAATATAACATTGAGTATCCTTAAAAGGCCGATGGCCAACCAGACCATCTTTTATGGAACTCTTGGACAAACAATACCAAATGCTCCTACTCATTATCCGATTGATTCGGAATATAATGATGCTTCTGAGTTCCGTTATCTAAAAGAATCCCATTATGTACAGAACCGCATATCCGATGCAATGTCTTTTGCTGCTACCATTACCCCGTTACCGGGTTGGGATATTGTAGGGGAAATGAAAGTACGTTTTGATGTAGAAGACAACAGTTTCAAACGTGGATACCCTACAGTAGAAAAACCTGATGGAGAGTTAAAGGTTGACATAGGTACCAAGCAGGGATATGTATATCCGGGTATGGAATGGAAGAATTCCAAATGGGGTTCTTATACTCGCGGTAATGCATTTAATTATTATCTTTCTCCGAATGTATCGACATCTTACGTCCATACATGGGGAGAACACTACTTCAAGGCTATGGCAGGTTTTCAGATGGAGTTGCAGGAAAACTCCAATGGTTTCACTTATAAGGATGGAATTTTAGGTAGTGATATTTATTCATTTGCGAACTCCAATGGTACATTGTCTGCCGGTGAAGACCGTACTCATTGGTCCACAATGGGTATGTATGCCAAGTTGAACTGGAATTATCAGGAGACATATTTTCTGGAATTCAGTGGACGTTATGACGGTTCTTCCCGTTTTGCTCCCGGAAACCGTTGGGGATTCTTTCCTTCCTTCTCTGCCGGTTATGATATAGCTCGCACAAACTATTTCAAATCATGGAATCTTCCATTTTCCCAGTTGAAGTTGCGTGTTTCTTACGGACGCTTGGGTAATCAGAATGGCGCCGGATTGTATGATTATCTTGGAGTGATGGATTTGGTGTCAAACTCATCCAATGCTTGGTTACTGCCGGGAGTAAACGCCACTCCTGCCAAAGGAATGATTGCCAAAACTCCGAAAATGGTCAGTCCTTATATTACCTGAGAGAAGGTGGATAATGCCAATTTAGGTCTTGACCTGCTGTTATTGGATAACCGTCTGACAATAACTGCTGATATTTACCAGCGTACAACGCATGATATGATTGGTCCGGCTGAAGCAATTCCGGCTATCGGAGGTATCAGTAAAGACGACCGTGCAAAAGTAAATAATGCGACTCTCCGTAATCGTGGTTGGGAGTTGTCCGTCAATTGGCAGGATCAATTGAAATGCGGATTCAGTTATGGTGTCGGTTTTAATATATCCAATTACAAGGCAGTAGTCACGAAGTATAATAATCCTGAAGGACTGATATTCAATAACCATACCGGTCTGGCACGTAACAGAGGGTATTATGAGGGAATGGACATCGGTGAGATTTGGGGATATGAAGCTAATGATCTTTTCATGACTAACCGTGAAGTGGATGAATATTTGAGAACGGTAGACCTTAGCTTCTTTAAAGCTGACAACCAGTGGCAACGCGGTGACGTAAAATATATCGACTCCAATGGTGACGGGAAGGTAGACCCGGGAAAAGGAACTTTGGCGGATCATGGTGATTTGAAAGTAATCGGTAATACAACCCCTAAATATTCTTTCGGTATTAATCTGAATGCAGGCTATAAAGGATTTGGAATATCAGCTCTTTTCCAGGGAGTAGCCAAGAGACAATTCCCGATGGCAGGTGCTACTTACCTGTATGGAGGAAATTGTTACTTCAAAGAGCATCTTGATTATTTCAATGCATGGCATCCTGATGGATATTTACCACGCCTGACAGATAATTCTAAAGACAAAGAAGTGAATATAGGCTATAATACAACTCGTTATTTACTCAATGCAGCTTATATGCGTCTGAAGAACTTGACAGTCTCTTATTCTTTCAAACCACAATTGGTGGAAAAGATTGGCTTGAGTAATTTGAAAGTATATTTCACTTGCGATAATCTGTTTACAATTTCCAAGTTGCCGCAACAGTTTGACCCTGAAACACTGAATCAGGTGAATGGTTGGGTAGGAGGTAGTAATGCTTCTGCTCCCGCCCTTACTTCACCGCTGACTGCAAATGGTAACGGGCGAGTTTACCCATTGAACCGGAACTTTGTATTTGGAATTGACATCACATTTTAATTAGAGAGGAACATCATGAAAAAGAAAATAATTATACTGACTGCTTTTATAGGGCTGGTGTTGTCCGCTTGTTCCGACTTTTTGGATCGGCAACCGTTGACAATGCCTGAAAACGAAGGCTTCCTGGCTGGTCGCGAACAAGTAGAGAACTATATCAATGCTTTATATACTTCATTGCCGGCTCCGACGCAATATGGAATGAGTGTCCGTGGTGAAGAGGTGAACAGCGATAACATTTTGGCTGAAAAATATGACAGACGCCTGAATGGTGAGAATAATCAGTTCAGTGGCTCGACCGATTGGGAAAAAGGCTATCAGAACCTGCGTAATGTCAACTACTTCTTTCACTATTATAAAGTTGATGCAGGACTTGAGACTGCTGAAGTACTCTCGCTTAGAGGAGAAGCCTATTTTTTGCGTGCTTATTGGCATTTCTACCTGCTCACCCGTTTTGGAGATATACCTATAATGGATGATTTTTGGGATGAAAACGCTACGGTAGCCGGCTTACAGAAACCTGCGTCCAAGCGTGCGGATGTTGCCCGTTTTATATTGAATGACTTGAAGGCCGCTATCGGTGAAATTCCGGAAGCACGTGCAAATTTATTTACGCGTAGTAAATATCAGGGACTGCGTATCAGTAAGGAGGCCGCTACTATTTTGGCTATGCGGGTGGCGCTTTATGAAGGTTCGTGGGAGAAATACCACAAAGGTACTAAGTTTGCAACGGAAGACAATTCTACGGAATTTTTTCAGGAAGTATTGAACTGGGGAGACCAGCAACTTTTTACTGCTGGCTTGACATTGAATACGAAAGACACTGATAAGGAGTATGTAAATACCGAAGATGCTTTTGCACACTTATTTAATAAGGAAGATCTTTCTCAAATACCGGAAGCTGTTCTGTGGAAAAAGTATTCAGTGGCTGATGGTGTCTTTCATAATTTGGGTGGTTTACTCGCTTCAGGAGCAGTAGATGGCCAGGGACCGTCCGGCCTGTCAAAGTCATTGGTGGATAACTATTTAAATGCCGATGGAACTTTTATTAATCCCAAAGACGAGAAGTTCAAGGATTTTAATGAAACATTTGAGGGACGGGATGCGAGACTTCTCGTTACAGTAATGCATACCGGATGTAAATATCGCTCTAATGCAGGTTCTTCTTCCAATAAGCCGATGAATGTGAGGGCTTATGATGCGACAGGCACTGATGATGAAATGAAAGAAAAGAATAAAGATATTGTCTCTCCTAACTTGAACGGCGACGGTAATAGCAAGAGTGTTACCGGATTCCATATCAGATTAGGTATTGACACTACTTATGTGGAAGGGAATACGCAGACTGGCATTATCCTGTTCCGGTATGCGGAAGGATTACTTTGTTATGCTGAAGCAGCGGCAGAATTGGACAAATGGAGCGACGATGTATTGAACAAAACATTGAAACCCTTGCGCGAAAGAGCAGGCGTGACATGGATAGAGCCGCAAGCAGATGCTAATTTCCCATTTACCGGGCTTACTCCCTTGATACAGGAAATTCGTCGTGAAAGACGTTCGGAACTGGCACTTCAGGGATTCCGTCTGGACGATCTGATGCGTTGGGCGGAAGCCGGAACATTGAAAGGAATCAACGGTCGTGGCAGGGGTGCATATCTGGGCGAAGAGAGTGTCCTTTACAAAAGCTTTTCACCCAAAGGGCGCGAATCATTGGAATTGGTATTGAAAGATAACGACGGGTGGATGGATCCGTTACAGCAATATTTGCCTGAGGGTTACCTTTTCGACCTGAACCGGGATTATTTATTACCGATACCACCGGATGAACTGCAATTAAACCATGAATTGAAACAGAATCCGGGCTGGGGAGATGTTAGCGAATAAGTATCTCAATTTAATAAATTACACAATTATGATAAAAAGAATACTATATACATTTTTACCTGTTTGCCTGCTTTCAATAGGTTTTGCAGGGTGCGAGGACGATGCGGTAGAACCACTGCCGGAAACTGTACCTTTAATAGTGGAATCAAGTGCCAAGAGCTTTGTAATGGGTGAAGAGCTTACCCTTACTTTGAAAGTGAATGACGCTAAGAATCCGGAACGTGTGACAAACGAAGATTTTGATATTTATCTGACTGCTAAGGACGGAGAAAAAGATGTATCAAAGACAGCCTTTAAAGCATTTCCTTCAATGGTTACCTTCCCGAAGGGAGTCAGTTCTTTTGATATAAAACTACCGATTACAGAAAGTGGAATTAAGCCCAAACAAAAGTTGTATGTGAATGTAATGTCGTTTGTACGTGGCTATACGGTGACTAATCCAACTCAATCGATTGTTATTTCTGATCTCCATTACACAGTTGTATCAATAAAAAATAATTCGGACAGGGTTATTGACGAAGGTGATGAGTTTACTATTTTGGCAGAAGTTCCTGTGCCGGTCACGGATGATATGGATATCCATATCACTGTACCTGATGAGCAAAAAGATTTCTATGTAACGTTACCCCCCGTCACATTGACGATAAAGGCAGGAGAAAAATCTGCAGAAGTGAAAGTTAAAACTAAACACAATATGGAACCTACCAAAACGGAAACGTTGACTTTGAATTTTACGACCGTTTCTGCAGTTCATCCGTTGGATAATGAAACATTGGAAATTACGATGAAGGACCTCGAAGCTGAAAAGGGAGATGGGATTCTTGATGAGCGTTGGGTTTACGAACGTCCGGGAATTGCATTTGCTTCAAGTGGCAGGTTGGCAGCAGCCAAGACACAATATGGAGATGATAAGGTTGTTGAAATGAAAGAACTGGATCCGCATCCCAATACAGATTTAGCTACGGCAGGCTGGAAGTTCTACAATGCATGGGAATTCCATAGTTTCGGAAATACAGGTGATATGTGGAATACTAATGGTGCAGGTAATTCATGGGGTAATAAAGTTCCTCTGTTTTTGGCAGATCGTAATACGGTGATTGTACAGAATCATGCGGCTTGTGTCAATGTGCAATTCTCTAATATAACCGATCAAGGATATCTGAAGATGATAGAAATGAAAGTTCCGTCGAAGGGTACAGGGCCGGCAGCAGGAAAAGATAGGGATTATGGTACTGCTGCTTTCTATGGATGTGGAGTTAATACTACATATAAAGCTAATAGTCAGTTAATATCAGAAGGTTGCAGAATGGAAATTCGTGCCCGGCTTCGTGGTGAGAAAAATGGCTTTAACATGGGGATTTGGCTGATATCTGATGAGTCGGGTAAATATAATACTTACACGGAAGTTGATATTCTCGAAAATCCGACAGGTCCTGTTACAGGAAATAAAGCGCATCAGACATTCCATACGGGAATTTCAGGAACCGATAAAAAAACTCAAACTGCAAATCATACGATAAATATAAATGAATGGAACATTTATTGGTTTGAGTGGCGTTCTGATTCGGAAGTCGCACTGGGCATTAATGGGCAAGAGACTGTATGCTATAAAAAAGCTGATTGTCCTGCAGGCTATTGGACTTTTACAGATGAACAAAACTTAAATGGGTTGAAATTTATTCTTACCATGGGAGCACCTAATAAATGGGGGCTTGGAGGTGGAACTGAGGTTAATGGTGTATGGTCTCCTGATGCCGGCTGGGATTCTGGTTTTGCAAGCTATGATAATTATGAACGGGATCGTGATAATAATGCTATTCCTCGTTTGGAAATAGATTGGGTTCGTACTTATATAAATAAATCTTCAGTAGCAGAGTATGACCAAGGTAGAAATAGGCATACAGGAACGAAGTTTTATTAATTCTTAGTTGCCTTAATCAAATTTCGCAAGTGCCTTATTCAGTCTTCAATAAAAAGGGGCAAAGAGGTACTTGCGATTTTTTTAATAAATAAACTGACTGTCAAACCATGACGAAATACATCTTAATCATTTGTATGCTGTTTGCATCCATATCGGGTGCATGCGCGGACAACTTGACATCACCCCCTGTTTCAATAGTTCCCCGTCCGGTGCAGGTCGTGCCGGGCGAGGGTAACTTCACCTTCTCCGCCCGAACCTTGTTTTCGGTAGAGAACCATGAGCAGGCTGTCATCGTCCGCAACTTTATAAACTTATTCAAGAGAAGTTCGGGAATAACCCCACAGTTGGCAATAGGTAGCAGTGAGAAGAGTCATGTCCGTTTTACGACTGACTCTTCTTTAAAAAGCGAAGCCTACCAGTTGGAGATTACTCCGGAGCAGATACAAGTAAAAGCATCGGATATAAAAGGCTTTTTCTATGCATTGCAGACCATCCGCCTGCTGTTGCCGTCGGCTGTCGAAGGCAACCGTCGGGTTGAGAATATCCAATGGAGCATTCCCGCGGTAACCATTCAGGATGAACCGCGCTTCGGCTATCGGGCATTGATGCTGGATGCCGCCCGCTTCTTCATTCCCAAAGAGAACGTGTTGCGTATCATCGACTGCATGGGCATGCTCAAAATCAATACGCTTCATTTCCACCTCACGGATGATAACGGCTGGCGGGTAGAAATCAAGAAATATCCCCGCCTGACGGAAGTGGGTGCATGGAGAGTGAACCGCATGGATGTTCCTTTCTATTTCCGCCGTAACGCCGAACCGGGAGAACCGACCCCTATCGGAGGATTCTATACGCAGGAAGACATCAAGGAAATGGTGGCATACGCTGCCGACCGCCAGATAGAGGTTATCCCCGAAATAGATATGCCCGCCCACAGCAACGCCGCACTGGCTGCCTATCCGCAACTGGCTTGCCCTGTGGTGAATAGTTACATTGGAGTCATTCCGGGCTTGGGCGGAGGAAATTCGGGAGTGATTTACTGTGCCGGAAACGACAGCGCCTTTACATTTCTGCAAGATGTTCTGGACGAAGTGATGGCAATCTTCCCCTCGCGATATATTCATTTGGGAGGAGATGAGGCGCAGAAAGGATTCTGGAAGAAATGCCCGCTTTGCCGGCAGCGCATGAACAAAGAGCATCTTGCCGACGTAGAAGATCTGCAAGGTTATTTCATGAAACGGATGAGCGACTATGTACGCAGCAAGGGACGCGAAGTGATAGGTTGGGACGAACTGACAAACAGCAGTTTCCTGCCCGAAGGCGTTATTATTCAAGGTTGGCGCGGACTCGGCGCGGCTGCCTTGAAAGCTGCTGAAAAAGGACACCGGTTCATTATGACTCCTGCCCGCATCATGTACCTGATCCGCTATCAGGGCCCGCAATGGTTTGAACCCCAGACCTATTTCGGCAATAACACACTGAAGGACGTCTACGATTACGAACCTGTGCAGGCGGACTGGAAACCGGAATATGCTTCCTTACTTATAGGCGTACAGGCATCCCTATGGACGGAGTTCTGCAACAAACCGGAAGATGTGGACTATCTGCTCTTTCCCCGTCTGGCCGCCCTTGCGGAAGTGGCATGGACGAAGAAAGAACGCAAGGATTGGACTTCATTCCTGAAAGGACTGGATGTCTATAATGAACATCTGACAGCTAAAGGTATCGTCTACGCCCGTTCGATGTACAACATCCAGCATACGGTCACTCCAAACGACGGGATGCTCGAAGTGAAACTGGAATGTATCCGCCCCGACATGGAGATACATTATACGACGGATGGAAGCGAGCCTACGGCAACTTCATCGCTCTACGAAAAAATAGTGCCTGTAAAAGAGCCGCTTACACTGAAAAGTGCTACTTTTGCGCAAGGCAGGCAGATGGGAAAAACATTGATACTCCCTGTCCGGTGGAACCTGGCTACCGCCAAACCTGTATCGGGAGACAGTCCGTCTGTAAAGCTCCTGACGAACGGAATACGTGGAAGCTTGAAATATTCGGATTCCGAATGGTGCACTTGGAATGATAATGATTCCGTCTCTTTTACAATTGACCTGCTGAAGCCGGAAACGCTGAACACATTGACATTGGGCTGCATCACGAACAATGGGATGGCTATCCATAAGCCGTCGTCCGTGAAAGTGGAAGTTTCGGATGACAACTCTAGTTTCTGCGAAGCTGCCATGCGGAGTTTCACGCCCGAAGAGATTTTTCGTGAAGGAAACTTTATAGAAAACTTGCCGTTGAAGCTGAGAGGTACACAAGCGCGTTACGTACGTGTGACAGCCAAAGGCCCGGGAGTTTGTCCGGCATCTCATGTACGGCCGGGACAGGTGTCGAGAATCCTTTTTGACGAAATGATACTGGAATAAGGCAAAGGGTACAAACATGAATAAAGCGACATTGGATAAAACGATAATCAAGTTTATACAAAAGCTATACTTATGAAAAACAAATTACCGGAAAACAATTCCATCCGTCTTGCCTCATTGGATATTCTAAGAGGTTTCGATTTATTTCTCCTGGTCTTTTTTCAACCTGTATTCGTGGCATTGGCACGGCAGATGAATATGTCATTTCTCGATAGCATACTTTATCAGTTTGACCATGAGGTTTGGGAGGGATTCCGTTTCTGGGATTTGGTAATGCCGCTTTTCCTCTTTATGACGGGAGCTTCCATGCCGTTCTCACTATCGAAGTATATAGGGACTACGGGAAGTTATTGGCCTGTGTATCGGAGAATCCTGAAGCGTGTTTTTCTCCTGTTTATCTTCGGAATGATTGTTCAGGGAAACCTGCTCGGTCTGGACGCCACGCATCTTTATTTGTATTCCAATACATTGCAGTCTATTGCTGTCGGTTATCTTATTGCTGCGGTCATTCAGTTGCACTTCCCGTTCAAGTGGCAGGTAGGGATAACGTTGCTACTCCTTCTCGTCTACTGGGTTCCGATGACGTTTTTGGGGGATTTCACACCGGCGGGGAACTTTGCGGAACAAGTGGACAGATGCGTTTTAGGGCGATTCCGTGACGGTGTTTTCTGGAATGAGGACGGAACCTGGAGCTTCTCGCCATCCTACAACTATACATGGATGTGGAGCAGCCTGACATTCGGAGTGACCGTCATGCTCGGAGCGTTTGCCGGAAAGATAATGAAAGAGGGCAAGGCAAATCGGAAAAGGGTGGTGCAGACGTTGCTAGTTGTCGGACTTGCTCTTGTTGGCCTGGCGTTACTGTGGAGTTTGCAGATGCCTGTTATCAAACGTATCTGGACAGGCAGCATGACCCTGCTTTCCGGCGGCTATTGCTTTCTGCTGATGGCATTGTTCTATTACTGGATTGATTATAAAGGATATACCCGGGGATTGAACTGGCTGAAAGTGTATGGCATGAATTCCATTACGGCGTATCTGCTGGGCGAAGTTGTGAATTTCCGTTGCGTTGCCGCTTCGGTCAGTTACGGGCTCGAACAATATCTGGGTGGTTATTACTCCGTATGGCTTACCTTCGCCAATTATCTGATTGTCTTTCTCCTGTTGAGGGTGATGTATAAGCGCGGATTATTTTTAAAGGTTTGATAAATGAAAGAATAAAAATAGTATGATTAAACGAATATATTTGCTGTTGATGTTGTTTGGAGGATGTTTGTTTTCCATGAGGGCAGCTGTAAAGGAAGAGATTTATGTCAATCATATAGCAGATACTGTGGAGATTGGCAATGAATTCCTCGCTCGCAAGTTTCTGGTGAAGAATGATAAAGTCCGCACGTGCATGATTGAAAATAAGCGTATGGGGAAGGAAGTTTCCCGTATTATTCCCGAAACCATTTCGGAGGATTTTATCATCCGTACGTTGAGTGCGGATTCGGTCGTTGCGGATATTCATTCTTCTGATCTTTTCTTGCAGAGAGTACAGGTCACGGATGAAGGGAAGAACGGCAAGAAGCTGGTTTTCCATTATAAGGGCTTCCGCCATCAGGAGGTGGACTGGCAGGTGGACATGGTTCTTACATTGGAGGAAGGGAAGCACTATATGAGGAAATATCTGGAGATTACCGTCCCCGATTCGCAACGCCATCTGGCGCGTCTGGATTATATTGATTTCGAGCCGATGAGCCTTCCCGAAGGATATGCTGTCTGGACGCATCCGGTGATGGAACAGGGAGTGGGCGGTGTCAGCGGATATTACATCTCTTTGGGGCAACCAGTGTACATACAGGGCATGTTCTTCGGACTTGAATTTCCGGCTTCGGAGACGGAGATTGAGGGTGATCGGAAAGTACGTATCCGCTATTATTCGGGAAAGAGCTTTGAGATGCTTGCTTCGGAAGGCCGTCTGGCGGACAGCGGGACGTTTACCACCTGGAAAGAAGTGACCGGTGCCACCCGCAGTACGGATATGGATGTCATTCAGACGGACTTTTTCAGTTATATCCATGATATTTCCGTTCCGGTCGACTTCCGTATCCAGTACAATTCATGGTATGACTTTATGCTCGACATCAACGAGAACAATATCCTCGACTCTTTCCGTGAAGTGGAACGCGGACTGACGCAGAACGGAGTTCGTCCGATTGACTCTTATGTGGTGGACGACGGTTGGAATGCTTACGGTCCGTGGCAGGAAGAGAACAAGGCCAAATTCTGGTCGTTCAACAGCAAATTCCCGAACGAACTGTCCACCCCTTCGGATTTGTCACACCGTTTGTCCTCTAATTTCGGATTGTGGCTGGGCCCCCGCGGAGGTTATAATTATTATATCAAGTTCGCGCGGTTTCTGGAAGAAAACGGGAATGGAAAACTGAACTGCAACTCAAGTGATATTTGCACCAACCATAAGGTGTACTGCGAGAAACTGAAAATGTTTTTTCTGGACTGCCAGCAACGGTTTGACGTGAATTACTGGAAACTGGACGGTTTTCTGGTTCGTCCGCCGCAACCCGACCCGCAGGGGAATTATATCTCCGGCGGTTATCAGGGAATGTGTTATGTCACCGAGCATTGGGAACGTTGGATTGATATATTTCAGGCGATGCGCGACCAGCGCGGGGCGAAAAGGAATGATTTGTGGATTAACCTGACGTGTTATGTCAACCCCAGCCCGTGGTTCTTGCAATGGGGAAACTCCGTGTGGATGCAGAACTCGCAGGACATCGGGCGGTTGAACGTAAAACGCCCGTCACAGCTTGACCAACTTTTGTCTTACAGGGACGACCGTTATTTCGATTTTGTGAAGACACGCGCGTTCCAGTTCCCTTTGGCGCATCTTTATAACCACGACCCGATTTATGGCAATACCGCCAATCTCGCCGGAAAGATGGATGATGATGAATTCCGCACTTACCTGATGATGATGGCTACCCGCGGCAGTGCTTTCTGGGAACTTTATTATAGCTATAACATGATGAACGAGGGGCAGAAATGGGTGATAAATGCCGATGTACTGCACTGGATTAACGACAACTATGAGACTCTGAAACATGCTAAACTGATAGGACAGACTCCCGCAAAAGGAACTCCTTACGGCTATTCGGCATGGTCGGGACAGGAAGGGATTATTTCTGTCCGCAACCCGTCCGATGAAGTGAAAGAGTTTACCTTCCCGCTCGACCGCACTATCGGAATGCCTGAAGGATTGAAAGGATTGCATCGTACCTATGTGTGGGCGTACCGGACGGATGAACAGAAGGCAGAGGACACGGAGAACCATTTGTTTGATTATGGCGGACAAATCTCCCTTAGTTTGCAGCCGGGTGAAGTGCGGATTTGGAAATTCAGTACCGTGCCTGATAAGGAAGCCCCTGCTCTGCGGATAGTGAAGACCACCTCTCCGACTTCCCTGACGGTCGAGCTTAATGAGCCTGTGATACTGAAAGACGGAATATTTTCCGTTTCGGGAAATGAGGTAACCGCTACTTCGCTTTCAGCGGACAGGCGTGTCGTGACACTAACATTGGCTCGTGAAATGAGAGAAGATGATAAATACCGCCTGAATATTTCGGGAGTGACAGATGACGCAGGAAATACGGAAGCATTGCGCACCGCTTTTTTCTATTTCGAGAATCAGGAGATACCTGTTTTGACAGGAGTCAGTGGCAGCGGGGATTTTAATCTGTCTTTCTGTTTGAAAACCGATAAGAACGCTGTTTCCTTGTTGCGTCAGGGAAAAGACATTTTGGTGGATTTGGATGCGGAAGGGCGGCTTGTATTCGTGGTAAAAGGGTTGAAAGTCGTATCCGGACAGGCTGTTGATGATGATAAAGAGCGCATTGTGTCTTTATGCCGTGAGAAGAATGGAATGTTGAAAATCTATCTGAATGGTGAATTGGAGCAGTCGGTTTATGATGTGGCAATAGTGAATCCGAATATTAAAGCAACTCCGGTTATTGTAAATGCTTCATTAGAGAATACTCTCGGACAGTTGAAGATTATGAATCGTGCGCTTGATTATAAAGAAAACAAGAACATGGTTCTGAAATAAAAGAGGTTGTGACTGTATCAAATAGAGGTCAGCATGATAGAATAAATGATGATAATATCCTGTTTGCAGGAGATATAGATGCTGTGTGTTGGATATATAGATCCAACACGCAGGTCATATATGCCGTACACATTGGATCTATATGTCCAATACGCACGGTATATATGGCTTACAGGCTTACAAGTAGCTGATAAACAGCACTATTTTACCAGACTTTTTGCCCTCTCCAATGCTACATTGATATTCGGGCAGATATTCTCTTTTCCCAGCAACTCGTAGAATCCGGCTTTTTCCAGTACATTATGCACGTTCTCGTTGACTCCGGAAAGGATAACGGTAGTCTTTTCCTTCTGTGACATTTCGCAGAGAGTAGTCAGGTTGTGAATCCCTGTGGAATCGATGAACGGAACCTTGCGCATACGGATGATACGTACTTTGGGGCGGTCTCCCAGTTGTGTCATTGTCTCTTCAAACTTGGTAGCGATACCGAAGAAATAAGGGCCGTTGATTTCGTATACCTCTATGCCTTTGGGAATCATCAGGTTTTCTTCGTGTACGGCAATATCCGATTCCTTGTTCGGGTCAATCTCGTCGGTAATCACCGAGATTTCGGTAGTCTCCATGACACGCTTCATAAAGAGGACGCAGGCAATGACCAATCCTACCTCGATAGCGACAGTCAGGTCGAAGATAACGGTCAGGAAGAACGTGATAAGCAGTACGGTAACGTCCGATTTCGGATTCTTCAGTAAAGCTCTGAATACACGCCATCCGCTCATGTTGTAAGATACGATGACCAGTACGCTGGCAAGGCATGCCATCGGAATATATTGTGCGAGTGGCATCAGGAAGAGCAGAATCAACAGCAATACTACTGCATGAATGATTCCGGCTATCGGTGTCTTACCCCCGTTGTTGATATTCGTCATGGTACGGGCGATAGCACCTGTGGCGGGAATACCTCCGAACAAAGGGGCTATGATATTGGCTGCTCCCTGTGCGATCAGTTCTGTATTGGAATCGTGGCGGTCGCCTATCACACCGTCGGCTACAGTGGCAGACAGCAGGGATTCGATAGCTCCCAATACGGCAATGGTGATAGCCACCGGAAACAATTCCCTGATAGCTTCCCAATCCAGCGCAGGCACAACGGCATCGGGCAACTCTGATTTAATGGTGAAGCGGTCACCGATGGTCTGGATGCAGTCGATTCCTCCGAAGGTTTTCATCAGGTAAACGGCTACCGTGACTACGATGATGGCAATCAGCGAGCCGGGAATTTTCTTTGAGAACTTCGGAGTGATAGCGATGATAATAATGCTGACAATACTAACGATGGTATTCCACCAGTTGATTGTATCGAAGTGACGGAAATAAATCATCCACTTCCCGACGAAGTCTCCCGGCACTTTCTCGTCTCCGAAAGATAAACCGAAAATATCGGCGATTTGGGTCGTGAAAATAGTGACAGCGATACCGCTGGTAAATCCGACGATGATAGGATAAGGGATGAACTTGATAACTGCTCCGAGCTTGAATACTCCTAATAATACAAGGAGTACGCCCGCCATCAGAGTGGCTACAATCAGTCCGGCCTCTCCGTATTGTTGTATGATGCCATAGATAATGACGATAAATGCTCCTGTGGGACCGCCAATCTGGACTTTGCTGCCACCCAACAGGGAAATGATGAATCCCGCAATGATAGCGGTGATAATACCTTTTTCGGGCGAAACTCCCGAAGCGATACCGAAAGCAATAGCCAGAGGAAGCGCCACGATACCTACGATAATGCCGGCCATCAGGTCCGCCATAAACGTTTCTTTCGAATAATTCTTTAGACAAGAAACCAGTTTGGGTTTAAATTCAAATAGCTTCATTTTTAGATGTTGTTATACGTATATTCCGTCTTTTTTGTAAAGTAGATGTTGCAAAATTAGATAAAATAATCGAAATAAGTATGTTTTTGAACATACTATTTGTCTGTTGATAGATTTCATCAATGAGGCAATCGATTTTATTCATCAAAAAAAGATGGTTTATTATGAACAAATCGCTTATATTTGCGTTATAAATAGTACGACAAGTTACGTTTGGTAATCAACCAATTTTAAAATATAATAGAATTATGGCTAAGAGTATTAAAGGAACTCAAACAGAGAAAAATCTGTTGACTTCATTCGCAGGAGAATCACAGGCAAGAATGCGTTACACTTATTTCGCAAGTGTGGCTAAAAAAGAAGGCTACGAACAAATTGCAGCTATTTTCACTGAAACTGCCGATCAGGAAAAAGAACATGCAAAACGTATGTTTAAGTTCCTCGAAGGCGGTATGGTAGAAATCACTGCCAGCTATCCGGCCGGTGTAATTGGTAATACACTTGAAAATCTTCGCGCTGCCGCAGCGGGTGAACATGAAGAATGGTCACTGGATTATCCTCACTTTGCTGATGTGGCAGAACAGGAAGGTTTCCCGATGATTGCTGCTATGTACCGCAATATCTCCATCGCAGAAAAAGGTCACGAAGAAAGATATCTTGCCTTCCTGAACAATATCGAAAATATGACTGTATTCGCTAAAGAAGGCGAAGTGGTATGGCAATGCCGTAACTGCGGTTACATTGAAATCGGTAAGGAAGCTCCCGAAGTTTGTCCGGCATGTCTGCATCCACAGGCTTATTTCGAGGTGAAGAAGGAAAACTATTAATCTACGGATGGATAGATAAATCTCGGATGATTTAGATAAAGAAAGAAGGTGTGTCAAAATGCACACCTTCTGTTTTTTACGCACAAAGCCCCGACTTTC